>Ga0222639_1000001_pt1 | contig 519818 bp, 389 predicted proteins | sample AntAcemetagen185_FD_179863 | JGI IMG/M metagenome (GOLD analysis project Ga0222639, IMG submission 179863) | Saline water microbial communities from Ace Lake, Antarctica - #185 | ecosystem: Environmental > Aquatic > Non-marine Saline and Alkaline > Saline | place: Antarctica: Ace Lake...
TAAACTCCCCATTCCTCATTCGACATTCAGTATTCGATATTCGATATTCACCATTCACCATTCCCCATTCACAATTTCCCCATTCACAACTCTTCATTCCCCATTCCCCATTCAATATTCAATATTCGACATTACCCAAATAAACTCCCCATTCCTCATTCGACATTCGATATTCGATATTCACCATTCACCATTTCACAATTCACAATTTCCCCATTCACAACTCTTCATTCCTCATTCGACATTCAGTATTCGATATTCGATATTCACCATTCACCATTTCACAATTCACAATTTCCCCATTCCCTATTCAACATTCAGTATTCGATATTCGATATTCACCATTTCACCATTCACCATTTCAACATTCCCCATTTCCCCATTCACAACTCCCCATTCCCCATTCCTCATTCAATATTCGATATTCCCCATTCCCCATTCACTAAAAACTTTCGTCCCAAGTAAGGGTAAAACCCCTTTTATCTGTCTTAATAACGTATTGTAAAATTTATGGCTTTTATTTATGAAAAAAAGTTACTTTTTCGTACCTGCTTATCCTATCCCTTGCAACTATTGTAGCAATACAGTTTCATATATATTTAACAAAAAATTACAAAAAATTAACAATCATTTTTTGGTTGCTAATTTTTCTAACTTATATTTGCACTCAAAATTAACTTAACCTTAATTTAAATAAAATAACATAACCCTTTAACTATATGAATGAAAGCTTTTTACATAAATTACAATACAATTAATATCGTTCTTACACAATTGAATTTTTAACGTGAAATTTTATAATTAAATATTTTTATTAACTAACAAAAAAGTAATATGAAAAAGATTACCAATTTACTTTTATTGATGATGTTTATGTCGTCAATGGTGTTAATGGGGCAAACAGCCGCCTTTAACACAAACTCTGATGAAGAAGCTCAGATGAGACAGCAGCGGAGGGCACCTAGCCTCAATGCTCAGACTCAAGCTGTGCCTTCTCACAAGCTCGAAGCCAAGAGTAGCACAACTTTTACTGTGCCAAATAAAGGCTCAAGGGCAATAAGCAATATTAAAATTGAGGTAACTGCTGATTATTGGATTGGTGAATCTTCTTATAACTTATGGAGTTATACTGATGGTGCTTATTATTGGGCAACTGATCAAACATTTGCAACTAGCTATGAAACTATTACACATATTCTTCCTTTAACTGAAGGAGATGATTATAGTGTTGATTGCTTTGACTCATATGGTGATGGTGGTATTTCCGGTGTAGTTTCTAATGACGATACCGGTTGGTTTATTATGGATTGGATGAGTAATGATTATGGCGCTTTCGGTGAATTTAATTTCACTGCTTGGGAAGGTTATGGTCCTCCGGTTTATTTGCCAATTACTGCTTTCCCATTCGAAGCTGACTGGGAAGATGGCGTTTTATCAGGAGATGAGTTTGTACAGCCAATGACTGATGTTCAGTCAGGTGCATATTTATCAGCTAATGCTGCTAATGCATCAGCATTTGGTTTTATGATGGAAGGTGGAGCTAGCTCTACCGGCTGGTCAGGTGGTGGTACATCAACTACTTACGATAATGCTTTTGTAGATAATGTAACTCATCAATCTGAACTATTAATGGAAATTCATCCTGATTTAGCTGACCCAGGCTATTTATTCATGACATTTGATATGCGTCAGAATTATTCATTTGGGTTTGCTTATGAGTGGTTTAGAGTATTAGTTGATGGTGTTCCTGTTGCCGACATTAATGGTGATACATTCTGGAATCCTACAACTGATGGTGCTGATCCTTGGCAAAATTTAACCTTTGATCTGACAGCATTTAAAAACCTTGCAAGTTTTGAAGTTACACTTCAGAATTCAGCTAAATATTATTATGGATATTCTACTGATGGTGATGTTGCAATGATTGATAATTTAGGAATGTTTTATTCTGTTCCCGGATTAGAAATTGTTAATAATGCCCTTGATATGGGTGATCGCCCAATAGGTGCATGGATGCAACCAGCCAGCTATGAGCTTGTTAATAACCCTGGTATTGGTGATATTTCTATTACTCAAGCTGATATTGATGATAACTTTGGTGGTTTCCTTGCTGTTACTACTCCTGCACTTCCTTTCGCATTAGCTTCTGGTGAAACTACCTATGAATTTGGTATTGGTGCAACTGAAGAAGTTGTTGCTGATGGTGCATTTGCCGGTAACTTTGCCGTTTTCTTCGGTGGGGCTCGTGCTATTACTCATGCAACCTATTCGGGTAATGCTTATACACCTGATGCCGGTGATGTTTGGGAACTTGCTTTTGATGGTAATGCTGCTGCATACCCTGTAAATGTTCCTATGGGTACATTCCGCGATAACTACGATATGCCTGGTGCTGATGCCGATGGCTGGGATGTTGTTTATATGTTTACATTTGGTACTGATGTAGTGTTTAATGCAGGTCTTACTGCAACAGATGCTAAAATGGCTTTATATCCTGTTGGATTTGAAGGCGTTGGTGGTCCTGATATGGATAACGAACTTTTCAATGGTACAACAGCCCTTGTTGACATTGAATTAACTGAAGGTACATACTATATGGCTGTAAGTACAACAGGTGCTGATTATGACCTGGATGTTACTTTCCCAGATATGCCACTTCCAGAAGCTGCAACATACGTTGCTCCTTTCGATGGCGAAACAGGTGTTATTAATGGCGATGATCTAGTATGGTTATTTGGTGACTATACAGTTGAGTATCAGGTAATACTTGGAACAACTTATCCACCAACAACAGTTGTTGTTCCCTGGACAAGTAACCTTGCTGAAACCTATACACTGGTTAATACACAACCTAATCTCCAGTATTTCTGGATGATTAATACCCGTAATACTACCGGTCAAACTCCCGTTATAGAAGTGCCGATTTGGGGCTTTACAGCTGCAATTACTCCTCCTTCAGGACTAGTGGTAACACTTGACGATCCTGGTGAAAGTTCACCTACAGTAAGTACTTCACTTACCTGGGATGCACCTTTAATGAGAGCATTTCTTGGATATAATGTATATCGTGATGGTGTAAAACTTAATACAGATCTACTTACTACAGAAACATATGCTGACTTAGGTTTAGCTCGTGATATGTCATATACATATTATGTTACTTCTGTATTTGATCAAGGAGAATCAGGTCCTTCAAATGAAGTTACTGTGTCTGCAAGAGGTGTTGGTACATTTGACGGTGTTGTAACGGATGCGTTAACAACCCTGCCAATTGAAAATGCATCAGTAAATATATTTGGTGACGATTATACTTATAGTTTACCTACTAATGCTCTTGGTGAATATTCAACATTAGCATATACAGATACTTATGAAATTGCTGTAAGTGCTGAAGCTTATGGTACTCAAACGGTTGGTCCTATAGTATTAACTCATGGAGCTACCGAAACAAATAACTTTGCATTAACAGAAACTCCTTTACCTGTTGGTTTTGTTACCGCAGAGGAAATTAATGCTGATGAAGTTCATGTTTCATGGACTAATGCAGCTCCTGTTCCAGTAGCAGCATGGCTAGCCCATGATGATGGCGTTAATTACGGAGGTGTTGGTGCCGGTGGTACTGGATTTTCAGCCGTTTCACGCTGGACTCCTGCATTACTTGTTGATTATGTAGGTACTTCTTTAACAAAAATGAATTTGTTTGTAGCGAGTGGTGTAGTAAATGCTGAAATAGAATTGAATGTATGGACAGGAACAACTCCTCCTACTTTGGTTTATACTCAGGCTGTAACAGGCTTAGTTTACGATGCATGGAATGAAATTACTCTTGATACTCCTTTCCCTATTACAGGTGCTGAAGAATTGTGGTTTGGTTATACTATTGCTGATGGATATGATGGCTACCCTGCTGGTCGTGATAATACTCCTGCAATTGATGGTTTTGGAAACAAAATATTTTATGGTGGAGTTTGGTATGATCTTTCAGATTTTAGTATAGCTGGAAACTGGAATGTTCAAGGATTTGTAACTGATGCTGTTACAAACATGTCACGACCATTAGCATCTGTTGAAGGTGCATATTTTAACAATATGAGACCAGTTTCTCCAACATCAAAGGTTGAAGACTCTGACGTAGTTAATACAAGTCCAAGTGCTTCATTACCTGCATATGCAGATGGTAACACTCGTGGTATTGTTAGTTATGATGTATATCGCAATAAGGTTTATCAACCTGAAACTGCTATACTTGTTGGAAATACAATCCAAATGGATTTTATTGACTTCGAATGGGGTATTCAGGATTGGGGAGTTTACCAATGGTCAGTAGTAGTAAACTACGATGCTGGACAGATGAGTGACCCTACTTATTCCAACACATTGGAAACAGATATGGAGATACTTGTATCAGCAATGGTTAACACCAATTCAGGTGATAGCCCTCTAGGTACTATGGTTGCTTTTACAAACACATCTGAATTGGATGAATTTGGCGAGCCTATTTATATATTCAGTGCTATGCTTGACGATGCCGGATTTAAATCCTGGGCTGATTTCCGTCGTGGTACTTATGATATAGAAGTAGTCCTTCCGGGATTTACACCTATTGATTTAACTGGTATAGATATATTCGAAGATGAAGACTTTGAGTGGATGCTTGAAGAAATTATTTCAACTCCTGGTGACCTATATGTAACACCAACAGGTTGGGCTACATGGGTAGGTAATACAGGTGACAATCCATTTGAGCCATTTATCGAAACATTCGATGGACTTGCTACCGACGAATTACCTGATGGTTGGACAGCTGAAGGTCCAACTACTGAGAACTGGGGAGCAGATGCAACTTCCGATAATGCCGGAGGTACTGCACCTGAGATGGAGTTCTACTATTATCCATATGACATAGGTGAATATTATTTAAAAACGCCTATGCTGAATACTGATGGACAGGAAACTCTTGAATTTGCATTCAAACAGTATTTAAGCCATTACAATTCAGTTACCTATCCCTATACTATAAGGGTTGTTGCTATTGCCGATGGTGTTGAATATCTTATCGAAGAATGGGCACCTACTGCAAATATTACTGCCTCTGATTGGAACTATACACTTACCGATGCACATGGCGTTGGAGCTGAAGAGTTCCAGCTAGCTTGGGTAATTGATGGAGCTGTATATGGTATGAATTATTGGAATATTGATAATGTAGTTCTTAACGGACCTGCCAGAAACAAAGCAAGTCGTGCCTTTGAGGTATACAAAGTATATCATGATGGCACATTAATTACAGAAGTAATTGACACTGAGTATCAATATGGAACCGAAGGTGAAGTATTAGTAGCCGGCGAAACATACACAGCCGGAGTTGCTGCAGTATTTACAATGGGACAATCAGCAACAGCTGAGTTCGATTGGATTTATGTACCATGTGATGACTATGATGCACCAACAGCATTTACTGCTGCACAAGACGAAGGAACCCTCAATATTACATTGGATTGGACCAACGTTGATGCTGCTGCTTTAGATACAATTGCCGGAGTTGCAGTATATCGCGATGGTGATCTTTATGATTTTATTGATTTTGAGACCGCTATTACAAATACATATACAGATGGACCACTTGATTTTGGTACATATAGTTATTGTATTACCTATATATATGATAGTGGAGCCGAAACATGCCAGGGCGTAGTTTGCTCAGGAGATGTTGAATTAACTGGCAATGCAACTGTAGATGGTTTTGTATTCCAGGATGCATATCTTGGAGGCGCTCCAATAGAAGGCGCAGAAGTATATCTTGTAGATGTTGACGATCCTACTATGGAGTTCTTCTACTTCGCAGATACACTTGGTGCTTATGGTGGTGAAATTATAGCAGGTACTTATGATTATACAGTAAGTGCATGGGGATATATGACAGAAACATTGGATGGTGTTGTAATACCAGAAAATGGAACAGTATCTAACACATTTGAGTTAGACGAATTCCCAGCTCCTCCTGTTAATGTAGTAGCTACAGAACTTAACGATGATGAAGTACTACTTACATGGAATAATCCACAATTCTCAATGTTTGAGCCTTATGTTGCAGATATGGGTACAGGAGTACCAGCAGGATGGACAATAGATCCTGCAGCTATGCCAACATGGTTCTGGACAGAAAGTGATGCCGGAAATCAATTAGGAGGCAAAGCATTTATGTTTGTCGATTCTGATGCAGCCGGTACTGTTGATATGGATGTAACCATGACAACACCTGTTATTGAGTACACAATGGGTCAACCACTGTTATTGTTAAATTTCGATCAGTATTATAATTATTTTTCTGGTGATTTTGCTGATGTTGAAGTATATGATGGTAATGACTGGGTAGTTGTACTACATCAAACAAGTGATCAAGGTGGATGGACTAGTCCTAGCCATAAATCAATAGATGTAACAGCATATGCCAATCCTGAATTCCAGGTACGCTTCCGTTATGTAGCTAACTGGGATTGGTATTGGGCAGTTAACAATGTAGTAGTAACTAATGCGGTAACCCGCACAGGTGAACCTATATTAGCCAGCAGACCAATTACTACACGTGCCATGACAGGATATGAAATTTATCGTACAACCTGTGTAACAGGAGATCTTACATTTATGGGAATGGTACCAGCTACCGATTCTGTATTTACAGATCACACATGGGGCGCAGCCGAACCAGGTGTTTACAAATGGGGAGTTGTTGCTGTTTATGAGACTAATGATTCAGAAATAGCATTCTCTAACTGTCTTGATAAAAACATGATGACAGATGTAACAGTAACTGTTGCAACTAATAGTGGAGATAGCCCTGCAGGTACATTTGTAGAGTTTACAAATATGTCAGAACCTGAATTAGGACTTATATATGTAGCCATTCTTGACGAAACCGGTTACTATGCATGGGATGATTTCCGCTTAGGAGATTATGACATACATGTTGAGAAAGCTGGATTTGCAGCTATTGACATAGTAGGCGAACCTATTTGGGAACCTACTGATTTTGTATGGTTACTAGAAGAAGAGATTACACCTGTAGGTGATCTACATGTTAATCCAAACGGTTTTGCAACCTGGACAGGAACAGCAGGACCTCCTCCACCTCCTCCTATTCCGGTAGTTTTCGAAGATAACTTCGATACTTACAATGCAGGTGAGCAATTAGCTTGTCAAAATCCTGTTGGTTGGACAACTTGGAGTAATCTTCCTTGTTCAAGTGAAGATGCTTATGTATCTGATGCTTTTGCATACAGTGGAAGTAACTCAGTTGTTATTGTTGAAAACGAGGACTTGGTTAAAAATCTCGATACTTATTTAACTTCAGGTGCCTATTCTTCAAGAATGATGGTTTATGTACCAACTGGTTTTGATGGATATTATAATGCAATGACTGACTTTGACGTTGCATATGAGTGGGGTTTTGAGATTTATTTTAACCTTGATGGAAGTGGTAGCGTAAATGGTGGTGGCACTGGTGCGGCAACCTTTACATATGCCCATGACACTTGGATGATGGCTCAACTAGATATTGACCTTGATAATGACTGGGCCGAATTTTATCTTGATGGTACCCTTCTCCATGGATGGACATGGACCCTTGGTGCTGCCGGTGGTGGTGCTCAGTTACAGTTGGCTGCCTTCGATTTCTTCGGTGCAACAGCAACAACTCAAATGTATTTTGACGACTTCATAATTGAAGGACCATTAAATACTACAGCTTCTCGCTCACTTGAATATTATAAAGTATGGTTAGATGGTATCTTCGTAGAGAATGTAATGGATAACTTCTACCAATATGATGTAACAACCCTAGTTCAAGGACAGGAATATTATTCTGAAGTTGCTGCTATGTACACAAATGGTATGTCAGAAAGAATGGATTATTACTGGACATATATGCCATGTGATAGTTTCCCAGGACCTGCAAATTTAGCAGGCGAAGTACAAGATGTTAATAATGTATTCTTAACATGGGGTGGCACTCCAGTTCCTCCTCCTCCTCCGGTAATAATTATCATTGACGAAAACTATGATGATTATACTGCTGGTGGTAAACTTGCTGAGCAAGCACAAGCCATGGGTAGGATGTATTGGACAACATGGAGTGGAGCTGTAGGTGGCACAGAAGATGCAACTGTAAGTGATGCACAATCCGTATCAGGAAGCAACTCAATGCTAATTGAGCAAGACGTAGATGCTGTTCTTTTATTTGATGCTTATACTGCAGGTGTATTTAATGTAGACTTTGACGTATATATTCCAGCAGGTAAACTTGGTTACTTTAACCTATTACAAGCATTTGACGGTGCTGCTAGCAGTTGGGGTACACAAACCTACTTTAACGCAGGCGGTGCAGGACTTACTGACGCAGGTGGTGCAGGTACTGGTGTATTTACATATACTTATGATACATGGCACCATGTAACTACTATGGTTGATTTAGATGCTGATTATGCAGAAATGTATTTTAACGGTGACTTTATCGTATCATGGGTATGGAGTGGTGGAGCCTTTGGCACAAACACTTTAAATCAGTTCGAATCTATGGACTTCTATGGAGCTGCTGCTGATGATGGTACTTTATTTGATAACATGTTGATTACCATGGAACCTGATAAAAGCGCTTATACAAGCTTATACGGTTCTGTTATATCAATTGGTGATAAGGGAGAAGGTTATCTTAATTCATTACCAGCTGGTAGCGAAAGCAGACAACTTGGGTTAGGAACTCGTGCATTGTTATTTAACAATGGTCCTTTAGTTAATAGTGCTGGAACTGGTGCAGGTGGTGCTGACGAAAGTATATTGATGGATGGATTATCCACATATGGCTATGGTGTTAGTATTAATTCGGGATATTCTTTAGCTGATGACTTTACTGTAGATCAAGATTGGACTGTAGAAACATTTACATTCTACGCTTATCAAACAGGGTCTTCTACTTCATCATCTCTCACAGAAGGTTATTTCCAAATTTATGATGGTAAACCAGGTGATGGTGGAACTGTTATTTATGGCGATCTTACTACTAACAGAATGATTAATACTACATGGACAAATATTTATAGAAATAATGATGGCCCTGGTGGATCTACCAATAGGCCTATTATGGAATATGTTTGTGATGCAAGTGGTTTAACTCTTACTCCTGGAGCATATTGGGTTGAATTTACAGTAGCCGGATCTCTATCTTCAGGTCCTTGGGCACCTCCAGTTACTATCTCTGGACAACCAATTACCGGAAATGCAATGCAAAATACTGGTGGCTGGGCAGAAATTGATGGTCAAGGAATGCCATTCTTAATTAACGGTACATCCGGCGGCGGCGGCGGCGGCGGTTACGATCCTGGTCCGGTTATCGGAGCCAATGTATATCGTGACGGCGTACTTATTGCTGAAATGGTACAAGATACTTTCTATCTTGACCTTGCCCTTAACTATGGTATATATGAATACTGCGTAAATCTTCTTTATACAGATTTAGCAGAATCATGTACAGGATCATGTATTGATGTTGAAGTTACAGAAGATTGTGTAGCTCCAGAGGATTTAATTGCAGAACTTGAAGGAGATAACCTTGTTCATTTGCTATGGGATACATATGTTCCACCAACAGGTGAATGGATAATCTATAACGATGGAACATTTGAAAATGGATTATGTTCAACAGCTGGAGGAGCCGGATTGGCTCAGGTATTTACTCCAATAGAGTATCCTTGTACAGTAACAGAAGTTAGATACTTTAATGATGCCTATGGTAGTCCTGCAAACGAGAATAATATATATGTATTGACCGGCGACGGCGCTACAGTATTGGCAGGACCATATAGTGTTTCCGGAGAAGCTGGAGATACATGGGTAACTGTTGATGTTGATGATGTTACTCTTGAATCAGGTACATTTATGGTATATACAGAAAATGCAGCCCCTGACGGACCATTTGTAGGTGTTGATGACAGTTTCTATGATGGTTCTTTATTCTTTGGATCACCAGGAGCATTTACCGAATTAGGTGTATATGGATACTACTATGTTGGAAGTCATGAAGCATTCGTACTATATGGAGAATTAACAGCAAATGCTGTATCTAACTCTACATTATTACGTCCTGCAAATGCAACAAATAATAGTTCAGCATTAGCAGTTTCTAATCATGTTTCTAACTTTGTTGCTAGTCCTGATAATAATCAATCTCGCTCATTTGTAGGTTACAACATTTATAAGAATGGTGATTTATTAGAAGCCTTATGGCCAGATAATTACTATGATTATATGGAGATGCAAATAAATACGCATTGTTACACTGTAACAGCAGAATATAGCTACTGTGGTGAGTCAGATCCTTCAAACGAAGAATGTATTGATATAACTGTAGGTATTGATGAAATAGGAGAAAATGAAGTATCATTATATCCTAATCCAGCATCAAACCGTGTAAACGTTACATCTATACATGAAATGACCCGATTGACAGTAACTAACTATGTTGGTCAGATTGTTTATACAGAAGATGTAAGTACTACAAGAGTTGAGTTAAACACTAACTCATATCAAGCAGGTGTATATCTAGTTAAGATTGAAACCGAAAGCGGAGTAGTTACCAAGCGAGTTATTATCAGAAGATAATAAACATCGTAAGGGTAGTTACCTACCGACGCATTAATATTAAAAGAGCCTTCCGACTTAGTCGGAGGGCTCTTTTTTTTGTAGCAAGGTGAGAATGTTGTTATTCTGATACCCAACATTCGCCTCAGGCGGTCGCACAAAGAGTATGATGACAAAACCCAAAGCGCCGAGCTGTCATATCGATGGAGGCACGACTGAGTGATTCCCCGGGAATGCTAAAATTTGTTATATTATACTTATACAGTATATTACAAAACGCTGTCGTTGGAAACGGAGGGAAGCCTGCCTGAGGGTAGTCAGGAATCTCTAACACTATACAATATACTATTTTTAGTTTGGAAACATAAACTCATCCTATTTTGTTATTTTTGCCAACATTAAGAAAAATGGCTTCTGTTTTGAATTAAGTGTGTAATAATTAAGTTTTTTCATTATAAATAACACTCAATAACCAAATAAAAAAACCGAAAATGAAGAAATTTGATTTAGAGGATAGGTTTATTGACTATACTATAGGAGTTAATAGATACAGTTTATAAAAGTATTGAGACCACTAAATCGAATATGTAAATACATTGTAAATCGAGTGTTTAATATTTAATGTTGAATGTTGAGTGTTGTGTGTTGAGTGTTGAATGTTGAGTGTTGCATGTTGAATCTCAATAAGCAACACTCAATAGATAATACTCAATTAACAAATAAAAAAGCCGAAAATGAAGAAATTTGATTTAGAGGATAGATTTATTGACTATACTATAGGAGTTAGTAATATTGTTGATGAAATTGATAGTTCAAAATTGGGATCTAATATTTCTGGTCAGTTAATTAGGAGTAGTAGTTCGCCTGCTTTAAATTATGGTGAAGCTCAAAGTGCAGAATCAAGAAAAGATTTTGTTCACAAACTTAAAATTGTTCTTAAAGAGCTAAAGGAGAGCCGTGTTTGTTTAAAAATTATTGAAAGGAAGCCATTAATCACTGACACAAAGAAACTATATCCAATATTGAAAGAAACGGAGGAGTTAATAGCGATAGTTTATAAAAGTATTGAGACCACTAAATCGAATATGTAAATACATTGTAAATTGAGTGTTTAATGTTGAGTGTTGAATGTTGCATGTTGCTTGTTGAATGTTTGATCTTTATAAGCAACACTCAAAAAATAAATAAAAAACAGGATATTAAGAAATTTGATTTAGAAGATAGATTTATTGACTATACTATAGGAGTTAATAGCTATAATTTATAGAAGTATTGAGACCACTAAATCGAATATGTAAATACATTGTAAATCGAGTGTTTAATGTTGAATGTTGAGTGTTGTGTGTTGAGTGTTGTGTGTTGAGTGTTGAATGTTGAGTGTTGAGTGTTGCATGTTGAATCTCAATAAGCAACACTCAATAGATAATACTCAATTAACAAATAAAAAAGCCGAAAATGAAGAAATTTGATTTAGAGGATAGATTTATTGACTATACTATAGGAGTTAATAGCTATAATTTATAGAAGTATTGAGACCGCTAAATCGAATATGTAAATACATTGTAAATTGAGTGTTTAATGTTTAATGTTGAGTGTTTAATGTTGAGTGTTGAATGTTGCATGTTGAATCTCAATAAGCAACACTCAGCAGACAACACTCAAAAAATAAAGAAAAAAAGCCGAAAATGAAGAAATTTGATTTAGAAGATAGGTTTATAGACTATACTATAGGAGTTAATAGCTATAGTTTATAAAAGTATTGAAACCGCTAAATGAATGTAGATATATTGTAAATTGAGTGTTGAATGTTGAATGTTTGATCTCAATAAGCAACGCTCAATAGACAACGTTCAAAAAACAAATAAAAAAGCCAAAAATGAAGAAATTTGATTTAGAAGATAGATTTATAGACTATACCATAGGAGTTAATAGCTATAGTTTATAAAAGTATTGAAACCGCTAAATCGAATATGTAAATACATTGTAAATTGAGTGTTGAATGTTGCATGTTGAATATTTGATCTCTTTACAAGTGGAGTTGATAATTAACAACTATTCATCACAAAAAGCGCAGAACCAAAAATAATGATATCAGTAAGTAACATAAAAAAAGAATTTGGTGGCTCCCCTTTGTTCGAAGGGGTTTCGTTTAACATTAATCCAAAAGACCGAATTGGTCTTGCCGGAGTAAATGGTGCAGGAAAGTCGACACTGTTGAAAATTATGGCTGGGGAGCTTGAAGCAGAAATGGGTAAAATAATAATACCATCTGATGTTTCTATTGGTTATCTTCCACAGGAAAAAATCATTTCTTCCGAATTAAGTATTTTCCAGGAAACAATGCAAGCTCTTAGCTTTATCGAAAGCTACAAAGCTGAGATTGATAATATTCATCGAAAATTGGAAAGTGCGGATAATGTTAGCGATAAAGAATATTCAAAGCTAATTGACAGACTATCATTTTTAGATGCTACTTTAAGTATATATTCTCCTGAACAACTAAAGGGAAATGCTGAAAGATATTTGATGGGTTTGGGTTTTAAGCGTGATGAATTATTCAGGCCTATGACAGAGTTTAGCCAGGGATGGCAAATGCGTGTCGAGATAGCTAAATTATTATTGCTAAAACCTGCCTTATTGCTTTTGGATGAGCCTACTAACCATCTTGATATAGAATCAATACAATGGGTAGAAGACTTTTTAATAACATATCCGGGTGCGGTAATAGTTGTTTCGCACGACCGTACACTTCTCGACAATATTACCAACAGAACAATAGAAATTAGTAATGGCAAGATGCATGACTATAAGGTTGCTTATTCGGAATATATTCAACAACGCGAAGAAAGAGAATTACATCTTCAGGCAACTTATAATAATCAACAAAAGGAAATTAATGAGGTTGAGCGATTTATAGAACGGTTTAGATATAAAGCTTCTAAAGCCAAACAAGTGCAATCGCGTGTTAAGCATCTTGAAAGAATGGATAAGCTGGAGTTAGATAATATTGATAATAGTGCCATTCATTTTTTATTCCCTCCGGCACCGCATAGTGGAAAAGTAACCATTGATGGAAAAAAAGTTTCAAAGAAATATGGTGATTCATTGATTCTTGATAATATCGATTTTGAGGTTCTGAAAGGAGAAAAAATTGCTTTTTTGGGAAGAAATGGGGAGGGAAAATCAACTTTGGCAAAAATTATTGCTAATAAGATTGATTATTCCGGTAATCTTAATCTTGGTTTCCAGGTTACTACCGGTTATTTTGCCCAGGATCAGGCTGATATGTTAGACCCTGAGCTTACAGTTTTTGAAACCGTTGATAATGTAGCAGTTGGTGACATCAGAAAAAGGATAAATTCAATACTTGGTGCTTTTTTGTTTCAAGGTGATGATGTAAATAAAAAGGTAAAAGTGCTTTCCGGAGGTGAAAAATCACGTTTGTCATTAGCATTATTACTACTACAGCCCAGTAATTTGCTATTATTGGATGAGCCTACAAATCACCTTGATTTGAGATCGAAAGATATTCTAAAAAATGCTTTATTGCAATATGATGGAACTTTGGTTATTGTTTCGCATGATCGTGATTTTTTGCATGGTTTAACCAATAGAATATATGAATTTAAAGATAAGGTAATTAAAGAGTTTAGAGGAGATGTTGAAGAATTTATAGCAAGAAGAAAAATAGATTCACTGTCAGTGCTTGAGCTAAAGGATAAAACTGTGGCTACTTCAAAAAGGAAGAATTCAGATAAAAAACTCAGTTGGGAAAACAAAAAAGATTACGAAAAGAAACTCCGTAAAATAAAAAATGAAATTGATAAAATTGAAAATCAAATTGCGAAAACAGAATTAAATCTTAATAAAATAAACGATAATTTATCTAACCCTGATGATTATGAGCAAGAGATAAAATCAGGAGAGCTATACAAACAACATGATATCACTACCGAAGAGCTAAATAAATTATTTGAAATATGGGAGTTAAAACAGCAAGACCTGGAAAAGCTGGAGAATTTAAAATGATTCAATCATTCACTCATTTACCCGATTAATCATATCTCACTTATTACGATTAATCATTTTTACTGCAACTTCCCTTAGGTATTCTTTTTTCTTATTATCAACATTAATTTTGTCAAGACATTTAATTCCTGCAATAAAAAATTTATCAATTTCAATATTTGCTGCATCATCAACTTTTAACTTTGAAAAAATTGATTTGGCAAGTTTTATTTTATTTTCTTCATTAATATCTGGTGAGTTATAAAGCAAAATTAATTCTTCCTTTGTTTGATTATCAGCAATTTCAAGTGCTTTTAAGTAAAGGAATGTTTTTTTATTGGTAATTATGTCGCCGCCTGTTTTTTTTCCAAAAATATTTTCATTTCCAAAAGTATCAAGTAAATCATCCTTCAACTGAAAACCAAGACCAATGTTAACACCAAAGTCGTAAAGCAGATCAGCATCCTCACAAGGAGCTCCTCCTATTAATGCCCCAATTTTAAGACTGGCACCAAATAATACACCGGTTTTTAGCCTAATCATATTAATATATTCATCAACAGTTACATTGTTGTTAATTTCGTAGTTAAGGTCAAATTGCTGACCCTCGCATACTTCAATTGCTGTTTGGCTAAAAACAGTTAGTGTTTTGTGAAGAATATCTTTGTCGGCTAGTTGAGCGTATTGGTATGCAAGTGCAAATAATGTATCACCGGATAATATGGCGATATTTGAATTCCATTTTTTAAAAACGGTTTCTTTTCCTCTTCTAATTGGTGCATTATCCATAATATCGTCATGGATAAGGGTAAAATTATGAAATAGCTCAATTGCAATTGCCTGTGACATGGCTTTTTCGTAATCATCACAAAATAATTCACACCCCATTAATGTTGTTACTGGTCTTATTCTTTTTCCACCAAAACCCAGAGTGTACTTAATGGGGCTATAGAGTTCAATAGGTTTATTGTTATATTCAATTTGATGGAGTTGTTTCTCAAAATCTTCCACCAACTGCTCGTAATTATGCATATTATTTATGATATTTTATTGATCTCATTAGTTATTTAAAGTCTGAAATATCTTAGGGTTTCAGGCTTTAAATATTTTTTATATACAAATACTATTTTGTGTTTTTTTCTAAAATCAAGTGTTTAGTTTATAGTGTTTGAGTTCGAGGCTTGCAAAGACTTTAAAATCAAGGAGTTTACTTTTGTAAATGACTGTTTTAAAGACGAGCATAACGAAGAAATCGGACATTAGAGACAAACACATTAATCGATAAGATCTAGTAAATATTGTCCATAGCCACTCTTAACTAATGGTTCAGCTATTTTTCTTAATTGGGCTGCATCAATAAACCCTTTTTTGTAAGCTATTTCTTCAATACAACTTACTTTAAGACCTTGCCTGTCTTGAACAACTTCAACAAATTGCGAAGCCTGAGTTAACGAGGTAAAAGTTCCTGTATCTAGCCATGCTGTACCACGACTTAGCAATGCAACTTTCAGTTTTTGTTTCTCAAGATAATACTTGTTAATATCAGTTATTTCGTACTCTCCTCTTGCGCTTGGTTTTAGATTTTTAGCAACTTCTACAACAGAGTTATCATAAAAATATAACCCGGGAACAGCAAAATTAGATTTTGGCTTTGTCGGCTTTTCTTCAATTGATAAAGCATTAAAATCATCATCAAATTCAACAACTCCATATCTTTCCGGATCGGTTACATGTGTTGCAAAAACAATACCTCCATCAGGGTTACTGCTTGAGATAAGAATTTCCGGGAAGCCTGTTCCGTAAAATATATTATCTCCCAGAACCAATGCTACTTTATCATTACCAATAAAATTTTCACCAATTACAAATGCCTGAGCAAGTCCGTTTGGAATTTCTTGAACTGCATACTCAATTTTACATCCAATTTGTGAACCATCGCCAAGCAACAACTCAAAATTTGGAGTATCATGGGGTGTAGAGATTATTAATATCTCACGGATTCCTGCCATAAGGAGTACCGATAATGGATAGTATATCATTGGTTTGTCGTAAATAGGCATTAGCTGTTTACTAACTGCTAAGGTAAGGGGATGTAAACGGGTTCCTGATCCTCCTGCTAATATTATTCCTTTCATTTTTCTGTTTTTTTATAAACAAAATGTTCTTTTGGTTTTAACTCTTTAATAATGAGTTTATCAAGTTCAATATCTTCTTCTTCATCAAACACTTCCAGATAAGGCTCTTTAAACGACTTTGTTATAATTCGCTTGTCAAGGGTTAGCAGCAACGATGGTAATACAAACAAGTTAGATAGCAATGCTATAATAAGTGTAAATGATACTAAATATCCTAGAGCTTCGGTACCTCCAAATGATGATAGTGTGAAAATATAAAACCCAAAGAAAAGTACTATTGCCGAATAAACCATACTATATCCTGTTTCAATAAGTGCTGCAAGTACCGCAGGTCGTATTTTCCAGTTATTATGGCGTAGTTGTAATCTGTAACGTGATAAAAAGTGTATCGTATTATCCACACTTATTCCCAAGGCAATACTAAAAATTAATATTGTTGATGGTTTTATGGGGATATCAAAGTAGCCCATCATTCCTGCAGTAAGTATTTGGGGGATAATATTAGGAATTAAAGATATTAGAATCATTCGTGCTGACGAAAATATTAAAGCCATCAATATTGTAATGATAAGAATAGCCAGCATCAGGCTCATAAATAAATTCTTAACAAGGTAATTTGTACCTTTCAGAAAAACTACACTCGTGCCGGTTAAGCTAATATCATATTTTTTTGGTGAAAAAATTGAATCTATCTTTGGTTGAATATCAGTTAATATTCGGTCGATATCATTAGTGCCAATATTGGCCATTTGAACTGAAATACGAGTAGTTTGGAAACTAGAATCCACAAATGCATTTAATATACCTTTTTTGCTATCCCCCATATCAGGCACATATGATAGAATAAAGTTTTTCTCTTGATTATTAGGTAATGAATACATCTTTTCATTACCCTTGTAAAATGCTTGTTTTGCAGATTTAACAACTTCAACAACAGATACCGGTTTTGAGAATTCGCTGTAAAGAGCCAGAGTGTCTTGAAGCTGATCAATTTTATTTAGTGTTGAAAGCCGAAGAATACCATTCTTTTTTCTTGTATTAACAGTAATTTCCAATGGCATAACACCATTAAAATTCTGTTCAAGAAAAATCATGTCTTTGTAAAGTTTATCCTTTTTAGAAATATCATCAACTATATTTCCGGTTGTTTTTAGTAGTGTTAGCCCGTAAATTGCCACCACAAAAATTATAGAAGTAACAATATATATTATTGTTCTTTTTGTAAGAATAATGTTGGTTACTCTTGTCACAATAATACTAATAAAACCTTTGTCAAGATGCTGTAAATGTTTGGCTTTTGGAACAGGGAAGTAGCTAAATAATATTGGTAAAATAAAGAGTGATAGCAAGTAAGTTATCAGGATATTTACAGAAGCAATAACACCAAAATCAACCAGAAGCTCATTCCTTGTAATAATAAATGCCGCAAAACCAGCTGCAGTAGTGGCATTTGTAAGCAAATTTGCATTTCCAATACGCGAAATCATTCTCGACAGAGCTTTAACCTTATTACCATGAAGTCTGTACTCATTCAAATATTTATTCAATAGAAATATTGAGTTCTCAACACCAATTACAATAAGCAAAGGTGGCAGGATACCGGTTAAGATTGTTATCTTGTAGCCAAAAAGTACTGTTGTTCCAAGCACCCATATTACTGCGATTATAACAACCAGCATTGCAAAAAGTACAGCTCTGCCAGACCGAAACAGGATAAATAATAATATGGATGTGATTACTAATGATAGTAGAACAAATAATAGTAATTCATCTTGAATCTTTTTTGATGTTACTGTTCGTATATATGGCAATCCTGAATATTTAACATCAATTTTATATTCATCCCCAAATTTATCAATTGTTTCTTTTATATTCTTTACCAGACCAATTCTGGCCTTAGAGTTTAACACTTCCTTTTTAAGTGTAATCATCATTAAACTAACGTCAGTTTCCCTATTAAAAAGACGCCCGTCATAAAGCGGAAGGTTGTAAATTATATTTTTTATTGAATCAACTTCTTGTTGTGATTTTGCCTTCTGTGATGATATTGGTAAAAACTGGAATTTTTTAAGACTATCATTACGTATCAAATTATATAGGCGCGAAACACTCACTACCTCCTGAACGCCGTAAATTTCAAGTACTTCATTGCCAAGATCATACCAGCTATTAAAATGGTCAGTTGTAAATAGATCTGGATCCTGAATTGCTACAAAAATTACATTGCCGTCAAGTCCAAATTGTTTCTTGAAGTTTTCATATTCAATACTTTTGGGATCAGATGATGGTAACATACGGGCCATTTCATACGACATCTTGATCTTTGATCCCATATACCCCATAAAAATAGTTAGTACTCCAATTGTTATCAGAATAACTAACCTGTTTCTTAAAATAAATCTAACAAGAAATTGCCACATGAATTCTTTATTTCTTAATGTTTGCACTAAAATAAAACAAATAATCTAAACGACTTTTATTAATAATAAAGTGATTATTAAATAAGCTTTGTACTTTTGTGTTTTACTTATAAGTAGTATTAAATTTTCGCAAATGTAAGTTTTGTTTTTATAATGAAAAAAGGAAAGATACTTTTTATTGACACAGCTCATGTTGAGCTAACTAATATTCTTATTAGCCAGGGATTTATATGTAATTACTTTGATGACTTTGGCAGGGAAGATTTCATCAAAATTGCTCATGAATACATTGGTATTATAGTAAGAAGTAAAATTATACTTGATGCTGAGTTTTTATGCCACTGTACTAATCTTAAGTTTATTGGTAGAGTGGGTGCAGGCATGGAAAATATTGATGTTGATTATGCCCAACGTAATGATATTATATGTTTAAATGCACCAGAAGGAAATCGTGATGCTGTTGGTGAGCAGGCCATAGGTATGTTGCTTACCTTATTTAGTAATTTGATTATTGCTGATAATGAGGTTAGAAATGGAGTTTGGATTCGTGAGGGCAATCGCGGTTACGAGCTTGGTGGTAAAACAATTGGCATTATAGGATATGGAAATACTGGTGGAGCATTTGCAAAAAAGCTTGTAGGTTTTGATGTTAATGTGCTGGCTTACGATAAATATAAAAATAATTTTTCAGATGAGTTTGTTGTAGAGTCAACAATGGATGAAGTTTTTAAACAAAGCGACATTGTAAGCTTACACATTCCTCTTACAGATGAAACTAAATATTTAGTAGACACTGAATTTATCAACAGGTTTGAGAAAAATATTTATCTGATAAATACTTCAAGGGGTAGTGTACTAAGAACGAGTGATCTTGTTTTAAGCCTTAGGGAGGGGAAAGTTCTTGGTGCCTGTCTGGATGTGCTTGAATACGAAGGGCTTTCGTTTGAAAACGTAGTGCTGCCTGATGATTTCAAGAATCTTATTTCCCTGAGAAATGTTGTATTATCACCACATATTGCTGGCTGGACTCATGAATCAGGCTATAAAATGGCTGTTACATTAGCTAAAAAAATCGCCTCTCTTAATCTGTAAGTACCCTATGCAATCTGGAAGAGATACCGTACGCAACCTGGAAGAGTCCGCAGGTCCTTCCATAGTTGAATAGGTCCTTCCAGACTAATATACAATAGCCAAAACAACAACATCCACCAGGAACTTCATCCTCTGGAAGGATCTTGGATATACAATACTTTTAACTTTCTTTAAAACTAGTTGTAACAATCAGCATATTATTTCCGTCATACATACAAAATCATCAATAAATATGAATCATGAAAAAAATCACTTTTAAAATAGTTTTAGTAATACTATCAATTATTACTACATTTCCATTGGTTGCTCAAATCCGCGGAAACGGCGAAATAACAAAACAAAATCACAATATTGGCAGCTTTGATGCTATAAAAGTTGATGGAGCGAGAACTGTTTATTTAACCCAGGGGGATAGTTTCTCAGTTGAAGTTGAAACAGACTCAAACATACAAGAATATGTAACTGTTGAAGTAAAAGGCAGCACATTGAATTTCGGTTTTAATACTAATAAAATTAAAAAATATAAGGTATTAAATTTTTATGTAACTGCGCCAGATATTAAGCAAATTAGGGTTTCGGGAGCTTCAGATATGATATCAAAAGGAACTCTAAGCGGAGATGATCTTAAAATAATAGTTAGTGGTGCATCCGATATAATATTAGATGTTGATTATAAAAGTATTATTACAAAAGTTTCCGGAGCATCTGACGTTACCTTAACCGGAGTAACTGTTTCAAGTGTTGTTGAAAGTAGCGGAGCATCAGATTTTCATGGTAAAAATCTTGTTTCAACTAGTTCTGTAGTAAATGCAAGTGGTGCCAGTTCTTGCTTTGTAAATGCAAAATCGAATCTTTCTTACCAAGTCTCAGGAGCATCAGAAGTGAGGTATGCTTCAGTACCTGAAACAGTTATAATTAAAAATAGTAATGAAGCGAAAGAAATAATCGTATTAAATGATACAACATTAATCTCAAGTCATTATACAAATTATGACACAACAAAAGTTAATGTTGGGTTACTAAATGTAGAGGTTATTGAAGGTGATACTACATTCGTATCTGTAGGCAGGCATACTTTGATAGTTAGTGATGATGGTGATGTAAAATGGGAAAGGCGTAAAGTTAGAAAATTTAATGGTCACTGGGGAGGTTTTGAACTGGGAATAAACGGTTATGTAACACCTGATTTTAACACAAACTGGGCAGCTGAATACGATTACTTAAATCTCAGATACGAAAAATCAATTGCTGTAAACTTGAATATTTATGAGCAAAACATTGCTTTAAATAAAAATAAAACAATTGGTTTAGTTACCGGGTTGGGGCTTTCATGGAATAACTATCGTTTTAGCAACAACACTTACCTTTCACCTGACAGTACGTATATTAAGGGTTACTATATAGAAGATGTGTCTGTACGAAAAACTAAATTAACAGCAATGTATTTAACTGTACCCTTAATTTTTGAAATACAAACTAATCAACCAAGGAATATTCACAGGTTTCATTTTGCATTTGGTGTTGTTGCAAACATGCGGATAAGTACACATACTAAAGTATATTTTAACGATGCCGATAAAGTATATTTCCTGAGAGATACGGGTACCGATCAAATTTTACCAACTGCATATCGTACTCCTAATTCAAATGAGAGAAATATTGTAAAAAACAATAACAGCTTCTATCTGCAACCATTTAAATTTGATGCAACTGTTAGATTTGGTTATGGTATAATTAATTTGTTTGCAACATATTCGTTAAATACAATGTTTCAAAGTGATCGAGGCCCTGAATTATATCCTGTTACTGCCGGCATAACCATTGTTGGATGGTAAGCGTTTTTCGACATTAGTAATCCGCTTTATTGTATAGTCATATTCTGGGTTTTAACATTATATCCCTGTAGGGTTTTTCAACAGGGATATTTTTTTAATGTACGGTGATATTTTGTAAACCTAGAATTTCTTAATTTTGCCATAATAAAATGCTAGCATTAATTTTGTTATAGTAACTAAAAATAAGAAGAATGTCAGGACATAGTAAATGGTCAACAATTAAAAGAAAAAAAGGAGCATTAGATTCAAAGAGGTCTAAGGTGTTTTCAAAAATTATAAAGGAAATTACTGTTGCTGTAAAAGAAGGTGGAGCTGATCCTGATGCTAACCCTAGATTACGAATGGCCATTTCAAACGCCAAAGGTGTTAGTATGCCAAAAGATAATATTGACAGGGCTATTAACAAGGGTAAAGATAAAGATAGTGCTTCGTTTACCGAGCCTACATTTGAAGGTTATTTGCCTAATGGAATAGCCGCCTTTGTAGAATGTACAACAGATAATAATCAGCGTACCGTTGCAAATATCAGGGCAATTTTTAATAAATCGGGAGGTAGTTTAGGAACAAACGGATCATTGAGTTTTATGTTCGACCGTAAAGGAATTTTTATAGTTCCTGTTGGTGATATTGATCAGGATGAGTTTGAAATGGAGCTTATTGATGCTGGTGCTGAGGACCTTGTATTAGAAGATGATGGGTTTTTTCATATAATAACCTCTTTGGAAGATTTTGGCACAATGGCTAAAAAGCTTGAAGACATGAATATTGAGCCTGAATCTGCTGATTTGCAACGCATTCCAACCGATACAAAAACATTAAATTTGGATGATGCTCTGAAAATAATGAGAGTTATTGATCAGTTCGAAGATGATGATGATGTGCAAAATGTTTTTCATAACCTGGAATTAACTGACGAAATAATAGATGCAATGTAATGCATCGATTTAACCTGAATTATTCATAGTACCTCTCGCAAAGGTGCTAAGCCGCGAAGAATAAGTAAATTAAAAACTTTTTCTTAAAAACCCCAGTTTTTATAGGTTCAGACTAACTCATTCATAGAATTATTCATATCCAACACTTTGCGACTCCGCGTCTTTGCGTGATGAATTTTTCAACTTAAATTCAATAAACAGTATCTTCATTATAGTATTACATCGATATAACTTCATACCAGACTAATTTTGTCACTATAGCAAAACAGGGTCAGATTTTCTTTCAAATCTTAGATTATTTTTATCTCATGCGCTATATTTAACCTTTGAATGTGAGCTTAATCAAATTACAATGTTGTTTATAATTCTGAAAGAGGCTTTATTTCATAATTTATGGACGCGCATTTATTAAACCTTTCTAATTTATTGTAATTTTTGCCTTAATTAGTTTCTAATAATTAACTATTGAAACCTGTAAACAATAGATAAATCAACTGATATATAGCAGTTAAAAGGCATTCTCATAAATAGCAATTAATTAACTGATTTATATCATATATTTTTATGAGCATAAATAATAAATAAGACTAAGAAAGTTGTATTTTTACGGGTAGTAATGATAAGGTTAAGGTTTTAGCCTTTTTTTAATAACCATTGTTAAATAATTAACATTAGTATATAATATTTTTCATCTAACAATTTAAAAGTTATGAGTAATAAGATTTCCAGTATGGCAGAATATCTGCAGAAGTATCAAGAAAGTGTTGCAAATCCTGAAAAATTTTGGGCGGAGATTGCAGAATCTAATTTCTGGCGAAAAAAGTGGGATAATGTACTTGACTGGCGTTTTGACGGTCCTGATGCTCCACAAGTTAAATGGTTTGAAAACGCAAAGTTGAACATTACCGAAAACATTTTTGAAAGAAATATGTTTATGAGAAAAGATCAGGTTGCGCTAATATGGGAGCCTAATGATCCAAAAGAAAAAGAAGTAAAACTAACTTATGGAGAACTTTTTGATAAGGTAAAACAATTTGCAAATGTTTTAAAAAACAATGGTGTTAAGAAAGGAGATAGAGTTGCAATTTATCTTCCTATGATACCCGAATTAACTGTAGCAATGTTGGCTTGTGCCAGAATAGGAGCAATTCACTCAATTATCTTTGCCGGATTTTCTGCAACAGCATTGGCTGATAGAATTAATGATTCATCATGTGAAATGGTACTAACATCAGATGGTGGTTATCGTGGAACAAAAACTATTCCTTTAAAAGCAATTGTTGATGAAGCTGTTGAAAAATGTCCTTCTGTTAAAAACGTAATTGTATTTAAACGTACAGGAGAAGAAGTAAATTTTGTTGAAGGTAGAGATATTTGGTGGCATGATGCTTTAAAAGGTGTAAGTACAGAGAATGTTGCTGAAGTTATGGATTCTGAGGATACTTTATTTATACTTTATACATCAGGTTCAACAGGAAAACCAAAGGGTGTTCTTCATACAAATGCAGGATATATGGTTTTTGCCGAATATACATTTAAAAACGTATTCCAGTATAGTGATGGTGATATTTGGTGGTGTACAGCCGACATTGGTTGGGTAACAGGTCATTCATATATTGTATACGGACCATTATTGGCTGGTGCAACTTCTGTTATGTTTGAAGGAGTTCCTACATGGCCTGATGCTGGTAGGTTCTGGGAAATAGTTGATAAATATAAAATAAATCAGTTTTATACAGCACCTACAGCTATTCGCGCATTGGTTGCACAAGGAGATGAATGGGTTTTAAAACATGACCTTAGCTCATTGAAAGTACTTGGAACAGTTGGTGAGCCAATAAATGAAGAGGCATGGCGTTGGTATCATGACCTTGTTGGAAAAGGTAATTGTCCAATTGTTGATACATGGTGGCAAACGGAAACCGGTGGTATTATGATTACTCCTTTGGCTGGTATTACCCCAACTAAACCATCATTTGCTACTTTACCATTACCGGGTGTTCAACCAATACTCGTTGATCCTGAGGGTAATGAGCTTAAAGGCAATAGCGTTGAGGGTATACTATGTATTAAATTCCCATGGCCGGGAATGTTACGGTCACTTTATGGAGCCCACAAACGTTGTTTTGAAACATATTTTTCAGCATTTAAAGGCTTATATTTAACTGGTGATGGTGCCAAACGTGACGAAGAAGGATATTACAGAATTATAGGTCGTATTGATGATGTAATAAACGTATCGGGTCACCGTATTGGTACTGCCGAGGTTGAAGATGCAATAAATCAACATCCTAAGGTAAATGAATCTGCAGTAGTTGGCTATCCTCATGCTATTAAAGGCTCAGGTATTTATGCTTATGTAATTTGTGATGAATTATCAGAAACCGAATTAGAAACAATTGAAGCTGAAATTAAAGCCACAGTGAATAAGTATATCGGACCAATAGCAAAACCTGATCAGATTCAGATTGTTGGTGGTTTACCAAAAACTCGTTCCGGTAAAATTATGCGCCGTATTCTTCGTAAAATTGGAGAAGGTGATGCTACTAATCTGGGTGATACATCTACACTACTCGATCCGGGTGTTGTTGAAGAAATTATCACCGGTGCTAAAGTTGAAGTTAAACGATAGTTTCATTTTTCACTTAATTCTCGTCTCGTTTGAAACGAGGATGTCATTTAAATTAGGGCATCCGCGTTTCAAACGCGGACGATAAATTTTAACATAAATTTATTATAATGGAAAATCAAAAAGTAATGAACCGTGGTTTAGTTGTATTGGGTGCTATACTAATTCAGTTAGCATTAGGTGCTATTTATGCATGGTCAGTGTTTACTCCTTCGCTCATAGTTGAAGGTTGGGCGAAAGCTGATACACAATGGGTTTTTGCAATTGGACTAGTTTCTTTTGCAGTATTTATGGTTTTTGCTGGAAAAAAAATAGCGACATGGGGTCCACAAAAGCTTACGTTTCTTGGGGGTATAGTTCTCGGTTTAGGATACCTAATTGCAGGTTTATTTGGTGGCACTAGTTTTTGGCCTTTGGTGATATTAATAGGTCTTGTTGGAGGTGCTGGAATTGGATTTGCCTACGTTGTACCAATTGCGGTTGGTATGCGATGGTTTCCTGATAAAAAAGGGATGATTACAGGATTAGCAGTTGCTGGATTTGGTTTCGGAGCTATGCTCTGGGTAAAGTTAGCTGGTTCATGGGGTCACTTAATAGAGAATATTGGCCTTTCATCTACATTTACAACCTATGGGATAATTTTCGCAATAATGGTTATTATTGGTGGACTTTGGATGAAATTTCCTCCTGTTGGCTGGAAACCTGAGGGTTATAAAGAAGCAGTAGCAGGAAAAACAGGATCTTCTGAAGATAAAGAGTTCAGTAGTAGTGAGATGTTGAGGAAACCTCAGTTTTATTTAATATTTTTCACTTTTGTTGTAAGTGCTGGAGCAGGATTAATGTCCATTGGGTTAATGAAACTTTATCCGATGGAGGCTCTACAGGCAAATGGTTTGTCGATGGCAGAAGCAAGTGCCATTGCTGGTACTGCCATGGCTGTTTTCTTTAGTCTGGCAAATGGTATTGGTAGAATTGTATGGGGAATGTTAAGTGACAAACTTGGTCGTAAAACATCTATTATTATTATGACTGCTACTCAAGGTATACTTGTTATACTCTTTACCTATATGGCAGGTAGTGAAATACTGCTTTATCTTGGTGCTACACTAATTGGGTTTAACTTTGGCGGTAACTTTGCACTATTCCCTACAATAACTGCAGATACTTTTGGTGCTAAAAACGTTGGTCAAAATTATCCATTCGTTTTTCTTGCTTATGGAGTAGGCGGGATACTTGGTCCAATACTTGGCGGAATGATGGGAGATATTGGTAATTTCTCAATGGCATTTACTATTTCCGGAATTGCAGTTTTATTTGGGACAATATTAATGCTAATGGTCAAACCTGCTAGAAAGTAATTATTTGTAATACTTTTAATAAAAAATGTAGTCATTTAATCTCCGGAAATTCATAAAACTTCCGGAGATTTTTTTATGCAATATTTTTGTTCGATGTTATATTAACATTAATTACTTTTGTGAACTAAATAACAGTCTTTGTATATTTTATAATATTTTAATAATCAGCCTAATAATATACTATTATGCCAATTAAGCAACTCGACAGTATTTTTCGCCCAAACAGAATAGCACTTATTGGAGTGTCAAATGATCCTAATAGTGTAGGTGGTTTAACATTAAAGAATTTGGTGGGCGGTGGTTTTCAGGGGGTGATCTATCCAATTAATCCACGTAGAGAAGCTGTGATGGGGATTCCTTGTTTTCCAGATGTGAAGAGTCTTCCGAAAACACCTGATCTGGCTGTTATAATGACAGCAGCTGAACAGGTTCCTGATATTATTGTTGAGTGTGGAAACGCAGGAATAAACGGGATTATTATAATGTCAGCAGGGTTTAAAGAATCGGGGGAAGAGGGGAAACTTTTAGAAGAAAATCTAAAAAAGCAGATCAATAAATTTCCTGATATGCGTGTTATCGGACCTAATTGTCTGGGGATAATAGTTCCGAGGGCGAAACTTAATGTAAGTTTTGCTAACGGTATGCCGAGAAAAGGAAAAGTAGCATTTATTTCTCAATCAGGAGCTCTATGCGCTTCAATTCTTGATTGGGCCGATGAGGCAAAAATCGGGTTCTCTTATTTTGTATCAATTGGTAATGCTGTGGATGTTACTTTTGGAGATTTGATAGATTATCTGGGTCAGGATAGTAATACAAAATCCATAATGTTATATGTTGAATCGTTGGCCAATGCCAGAACATTTATGTCGGCGGCTCGTGCATTTGCACGTAAAAAACCAATTATTGTATACAAATCTGGTCGGTTCCCTGAATCTGCGGCAGCAGCAGCATCACATACAGGTGCACTGGCTTCGGAGGATGCTATTTATGATGCTGTATTCAGAAGAGCAGGTTTAGCAAGGGTTTACGATATTGGTAATATCTTTGATTTTACAGATCTTGTTGGTAGGAAACGAATGCCCAAAGGTACTGGGATTGCTATTGTTACAAATGCAGGGGGCCCTGGAGTAATGGCAACCGATACTATCATTTCTTTGGGAGGCAGGCTCGAAACTCTATCAAATCTAACGATGAGTAAACTTAATCAACTACTACCTTCATATTGGTCACATGGGAATCCTGTGGATGTATTGGGAGATGCTTCACCTACTCGATTGTCGCAGGCTACAAGTATAGTCCTTGATGATGAAAATATTGATGCCGTATTGGTTATTCTTACTCCTCAAGCAATGACAAACCCAACAGCAACAGCTCAGGCAATTATTGATATTTCTGCTCACACATCAAAATTTATAATGACCGCATGGCTTGGTGGTACTAGTATGCGGGAAGGTCTTAATCTGTTGACAGATGCTGAAATACCTGTTTATAGTACACCTGGTCAGGCTATGCGATCATTTATGACCATGACACGGTATATTAACAATCTCGAATTACTTTATGAGACTCCTAAGGATGTACCTGTATCATTCAATTACGATAGGGAAAGCCTGAGAGAGAAATATGTTGGCAATATTTTCAAAAAGTCGAAAATCTTGTCAGAGGATGATTCAAAGCTATTGATAAATGATTATGGAATTTCTACAACTCATCCTCAACTTGCAACAACAGTAGATGAAGCAGTTGAAATTGCTAATAAAAAAGGTTATCCTGTTGTGCTTAAAATTAGCTCACCTGAAATTACGCATAAAACTGATGTTGGGGGAGTGGCCTTAAATTTGGGAACTGATGAAATAGTAAGAGCTACTTATAAAAATATGCTCGAAACAGTATCTTCAAAAATACCTGGTGTAAAAATTAATGGTATCTCAGTGCAAAAAATGATTGATACGAAAGATGATGTAGAATTGATTCTTGGTATTAAAAAAGATAAACTTTTTGGTACTGTAATACTTGCAGGTATGGGAGGTACAAGTGCTGAATTGTTTAACGATAAACGACTCGAATTTCCACCATTGAATGAGCAACTTGCACGTCAGATGATCGAATCATTACAAATATACCCATTACTCGAAGGATATAGAGGCAGTAAACCTAAAAATATTGATAAATTAATTGAGGTATTAATCCGTGTATCATATTTAGCTGCTGATTACCCTGAAATAGAAGAGCTTGATATTAATCCACTTATAGTTACTCCTGATGATGTAATAGCCTTAGATGCTAGAATTGTTGTGGACAATGAACTTTCAGATAAAGAAAATATTGATTATTCGCACCTAATGCTTAGACCTTACCCGGAAAGGTTAAGGAAAAAGGCAAAATTACGAGATGGTACTGAAATATTATTGAGGCCAATTAAACCTGAGGATGAGGCACTATGGCTGGAAATGTTAGGTAGTTGTTCTAAAGAGTCTATTTATCATAGATTTAGATATGATTTTTATTTTAATTCGCATGAGGTAGCTACTCAATTTTGTTATATTGATTATGATCGTGAAATGGGAATAGTTGCTGAAATTGATTTTGAAGGTAGAAAGCGATTGATTGGTGTTGGCAGACTTATTTCTGACCCTGACGTTATTAATGCTGAGTATGCCGTTCTGGTTCCCGACGATTGGCAACATAATGAGTTGGGCTATATATTAACACAATATTGTATCGAAATTGCTGCTAACACAGGTATAAAACGTGTTTCGGCTGAAACAACTTCTGATAATAAAGCTATGATATCTGTTTTTAGAAAATTAGATTTCAGAGTGGTTTACAATGATGATACTACCGTTACTGTTTTTAAAGACTTATGATAGGGTAAGCATCAATACAGGTTTTGCCATACAATCTTGATTTTTTTTGCCAAATGCATTGGCTTCTTTGAAGAGAATAGCAAAATTGTTGTTGTTGTAAACCTTAAGAAAACTATCTTTGCAAACGGAAAATAAGCAATACAGAATAATAAACAGTCAATAAAATATTATAATAACAAGATGAGTAAATTAGCAGAATTTGGGCTTGGAGATAGACTTAAGGTAGTAGGTAAAATTCAATCAGTTGGAATTGTTGGTTGTGGCTCAGTAGGTATGGCAATCACCTTACTTGTAGCACGTTATGGGATGGAGGTAGTTTTTGTTGATGTTTCGACTGAGCGTATAAATGAAATTTTTACTAATCTTGAAACACAGCTTGATGATGAAATAGTTCATTGGGGAATTACAGCATCGGAGAAACGCCTGGTATTGTCGCGAATTACCGGTACTACCGATTTTGCTGGATTAAAGAATTGTGACGTTGTGATAGAAGCAATTAGTTCAAGGAAGAAGGGTACAGAGATTGAGCAAAGAAAAGAAGTTTTTCGTAAAATTGAAGAGGTGGTTAGTGAAAATACTATTATATCTTCAAATATAAGTACACTTGTAATTTCTGATCTGGCTGAAGTACTTAAGCATCCAGGGCGTGCCATAGGTATACATTTTATCGAACCAATAGATAAGACTAATATAGTTGAGGTTGTTAATGGGGTTCAATCTACAGAGGAAGCCCATAAAAAAGTTATGAGATTTTGTCAGATGATTAATAGAAAAGGAATATGTGTGAATGAATCTCCTGGCAATATTAGTACGCGAATGTTAATACCCATTGTTAATGAAGCTTGTGAAATACTAATGGAGGGTATAGCATCTATGCAGGATATTGATCATACTACTCGCGAAACCCTTGGATACAATGTAGGCCCGTTTGAACTTGCTGACAGGATTGGATTGGATAAGATATTGAAATATATGGAGAACCTATATGCTGAGTATGGCGAGAGTAAATACAAAGCATCACCTGTAATAAAGAGGCTGGTTAGGGCAAATTATCTGGGGAGGCGAGTTGGACGCGGGTTCTATAATTATGAGAATGATAAACCTGTTAGTAGTACTATTACCAATTCAACAATTAAGTAGATTATTACTAGTATAAATTATATTGAACGCATGAAAATTATTGTATTAAATTGTGGAAGTTCATCTATTAAGTATCAGTTGTTTGATATGCCATCGAGTAAGGTAATCGCAAAGGGTTTGGTTGATAAAATTGGATTAAAAGGAAGTGCGATTAAGTTCACAAGAGGTGATGAAAGTCAAGTTACTGTTGAAGGAGAGATTCTTGATCATCAGCAGGGAATAGAATATCTACTGGGAATATTGATAAGTGATAAATATGGAAGTATTGAGAAAATATCAGACATTCACGCAGTTGGGCATAGGGTTGTTCATGGTGCAGAAGAATTTAGCGGCAGTGTTATAATTGATAATGAGGTAATTACAGCTTTGGAAAAATCTTCTGAGCTGGCACCATTACATAATCCTCCAAATTTAAAAGGGATTTTTGCTATGCAACAACTGCTTCCTGATGTAGTGCAGGTTGGTGTTTTTGATACAGCATTCCATCAAACGATGCCCGAGCATTCATATTTGTATGCAATACCATATGTTCTTTATGAAAAATACAAAATTCGTAGATATGGGTTTCATGGCACAAGTCATAAATATGTAAGCGCAGTAGCTTGTGAAATGTTAGATGTTGATATTAATACTCAAAAAATAATTACATGCCACTTAGGTAATGGATCTTCACTTACTGCAATTAATAATGGAAAATCATATGATACTTCAATGGGCATGACGCCTACAGAAGGCTTAATTATGGGTACCCGAACTGGAGATCTTGATCCAGGTGCATTATTGTATATTGCAGGTAAAGAGGATACTAGCATTAATTATACAAACACCCTAATAAATAAATTCTCGGGTTTGTTAGGAATTTCAGGTGTTTCATCCGACATGCGTGACCTGGAAGAGGCTGCTGCCGATGGAAATCATAGAGCACAACTAGCTTTGGATATGTTTGCCTACAGAGTAAAAAAATATATAGGTTCATACGCTGCTGCTCTCGGAGGTGTGGATATTATTGTTTTTACCGGTGGTATTGGTGAAAATGATACTGAAACACGCAAAAAAGTACTGAGTGGACTTGAGTTTATGGGAGTTAAAACTGATGCTGAAAAAGCTAACGTTAGGGGTAAAAAAGCAATTATTTCATCAATTGATTCACCAGTAAAGGTACTTGTAGTACCTACTGATGAAGAACTTATGATTGCCCGTGATACTTATGAGCTGGTATCCTGATACTATAATACACAAGTTTCAATGTCCAAATAATAAACAATAAGATACCTTATTGCTAATTCTCCTTTAGTTGATTGTATTTTTTGTCAATAATATCTGATGCACATTCAAATATTTTATCAATTGAATTACAACCTTCAACTTCATAATATTTTCCCTGTTCTTTGTATCGTTCTATTAATGGGAAAGTTTCTGCTTTATATATTTTAAGCCTGTTTTTAATAACGTCTTCAGTATCATCTTTTCTGCCCTCAATTTGTGCACGCTTTAATAATCGTTCAACAACCACATCATCTTCAACTGTAAGAGAAAGCACCATTGAAATTGAAGTGTTGTCTTTGGTAAGAATATTATCTAAATCAACTGCTTGATCAATTGTGCGAGGAAATCCGTCAAAAATAAATCCATTGGAGTTTTTGTTCTTAACTAAGGCTGACTCAAGGATCTTTATTATTAAATCATAAGGCACTAATTCGCCTTTTTCAACAATTGATTTTAACTGAATACCAAACTCTGAGCTTGATTTGATTTCCTTACGGATAATATCCCCGGTTGAAATGTGAACAAGATTGTATTTCTCGGTAATTTTTGATGATTGTGTTCCCTTGCCACATCCAGGAGGGCCAAATATGATAATGTTTAGCATAAGATATATGTTTATTATTACTGCTCAAATATAATGAAAATTTTAAAAATTGTTAATTAATTAACAGAAAAATTGTTATTCTTATATTCTTACAAAGATGCCTCCATTTTCAAGTGATTTTTTACATTTGCAAAGGAGTTATTCTTGTAATTGTTTAATAATGACAGACAGCTTACTATATTATTTGAATGTATTACAGAATAGTGATACTATTAACAATAATTTTACAATTGCTGATACAACCATTGTATCGCAAGTTGAAAATTTAACCTTTCTCCAATTTGATAATGTTGATATAAATCCAACATTATATTTTGCCAGCTCAAATACTGATGTCATCACATATATACTATTTGTATTATTGGGTGTTATTTCTGTAATTTGGTATTTTTTACCTGAAAAACTTTCAACTATTCTATCGTTAAGATTAGTTAGTAAACTTCAAAGAGTAGGAGATAGCGACACAAAAGTTATTGGAGCCTTTGTTTCAAGTTTTTTTTGGTTAAATTTTATAGTATCATTAGGCATTTTTATTATGCTCATTTTACAATTATTTTTTGAAAAAGAAATCACTGATTTTTCTATTTATAGTTTGCTGAGCATTATTTATTTGATTTTGCTAGTGTTAATATTATATAGATACATAATAATTAGGGGGTCAGCATTTTTATTTCAAACACATAAATTAATGATAGAGCAGTTGGAGATTAGTAGAAATATTCAGTTTCTATCAGGCGTGTTGTTGGTTCCTATAATATTGGTTATATTGTACATTGGAGGTGATTTTTTCATATATATTGGCATAGGAGTAATAATTCTATTACAAGCTTATAGAATTCTACAATTAGTCATTATTGGAAAATCAAGTACAATTTTTTCGACAGTACATATTATTTTGTACCTTTGCACGCTCGAAATAGTACCTGTTTTGGTACTTGTAAGATTGATAGGTAACGGTTCTGTAATATAAAACATTATGGTGGTTAACACCATAGGTGTTCTGTTAGGAACAAAAAACATCTGAAGCATTGAAGGTAAAAAATATTTTAGTTTCCCAACCTAAACCTGCTGACATGGATAAATCACCTTACGGTGAATTATGCAGGAAATTTAATGTGAATATTGATTTTCATAAGTTTATAACTATTGAAGGAATAAGTGCTCAGGAATTTAGAAAGGCTAAAGGAGCTTTTAATGGGCATACTGCAGTAATATTGACTAGCCGCCATGCTGTTGATCATTTTTTTAGGATGGCTAAGGAATTAAGATTTGAAATACCTGATTCCCTTAAGTATTTCTGTATATCTGAATCTACTGCATACTATTTGCAAAAGTATGTGCAGTACAGGAAAAGAAAGATATTTTATGGCAAGCAAAATTTTGCTGATTTAATGAGTGTGATAAAAAAGCATAGCGAAGAAAAATTTCTAGTTCCTTCTTCAGATATTCATAAGCAAACAATGTTTAAGTTATTGGATGCTGACAAGATAAACTATTCCAATGCAGTTATATACCGTACTGTTGCCAGTAATTTATCTGATGTTGAAATATCCAAATATGATTTGGTAATTTTCTTTAGCCCTGCCGGAATTAAATCACTGCAAAATAATTTTCCTGATTATGAACAGTCTGATAAATTAATTGCCGCTTTTGGGCCAACAACTGCCAAAGCGGTTAAGGATGCTGGACTTAATCTTACCATTCCTGCACCTACACAGTCGGCTCCATCAATGACAATGGCCATCGATGAGTTTCTAACTAAGCAAATAAAAGACAGGAGAAGAAACGGTCGTAAACAATAGACGTACTACTTAGTTTACTCTTTCATTTTTGTATCTATTATAATAGTTACCGGACCGCTGTTTGTTAGTTTTATATCCATCATAGCTCCAAACTCACCTGTTTTAACATTTGTAGATATCAGTTTATCAAGCTCTTTAATAAATTTCTCGTAAAGAGGAATAGCTTTTTCAGGTCGTGCTGCATTAATGTATGATGGTCGGTTTCCTTTTTTTGTTTTTGAGTGTAATGTAAATTGACTTACAATAAGAGCCTCTCCTTTAATATCAATTAATGAGAGATTCATTATTCCTTCATCATCATCAAATATACGTAGCTGAGCAATTTTTTTGCTTAACCAAATCACATCTTCAGATTCATCAGAGTTTTCTATTCCTAATAGTACTAGTAAACCTGTATTGATACTTGATTTAACCTGTTTATCTATTGTAACTGATGCATTTTTAACTCTTTGAATTACTGCTCTCATATTCTTTTTGTATGTGAATACCCAATTAAACATTGTCCAAAAACAAATTATGTTCTGGGTATATTAAATTTTATAATTTATTTCTTAGTTGTATCACTATTTTTCGATCTGCAATTTATTAATTTTGTAGAAAACAAAATGTAATGGTTAGATTAAGTGTAAATATTAACAAAATAGCAACCTTGCGTAATGCACGGGGAGGAAATCAACCTGATTTAGTGAAGGTGGCAATTGATTGTGAAGCGTTTGGTGCACAGGGAATAACTGTTCATCCTCGGCCTGATGAGCGTCATATTAGATATGATGACGTCTCACTATTAAAAAATGTTGTTAAAACAGAATTTAATATCGAAGGCAACCCCACTCCTGAATTTATAGAATTAGTAATAATAAATAAACCTAACCAGGTTACTTTGGTGCCCGATGATCCCGGGCAGCTAACTTCTGATCACGGTTGGGATACAATTAAAAACAAAGAGTTTCTTATAGATGTTATTGGTAGATTTAAAGAGGCTGGGATTCGTACATCAATTTTTGTTGACCCCATTCTAAAACAGGTTGAAGGAGCTGTTAACACCGGCACTGATAGAATTGAATTGTATACCGAAAGTTATGCTACGGAATATGAAAATGATAGGAGCGCAGCAATTAAACCTTTTGTTGAAGCAGCATTTAGGGCAAGAGAACTTGGCCTGGGACTAAATGCAGGGCATGATCTGAGTCTTGAAAACCTTAATTACTTCATAAAAAATATTCCATGGATTGATGAAGCATCTATTGGCCATGCTTTAATCTGCGATTCATTATATTATGGGCTTGATAATACTATTCAGCTTTATTTACGTAAATTGAAAGTTGGTAACTAAGAATTTTATTTTTTAAATAGAATGGTCTATAAGGTGAACTTATGGCAGATAGTTTCTAAGGCATGATATTTGAAAACTATATCTTTTTAAGATAAAGAAAATAATCATGAGTAAATTTAATGAAATAATAAATTCTGATATCCCGGTATTAATTGATTTTTCTGCCCATTGGTGTCAACCATGCAAAATGATGCCTCCAATATTAAAAGAAGTAAAAAAGCAGCTTGGTGATAAAATCAGAATCCTTAAAATTGATGTTGATAAAAATCCTTCAATAGCCCAAAAACATCAAATACAAAGTGTACCAACAATGATGGTTTTTAAAAATGGAAATATTGTATTTCGCCAATCGGGAGTTATGCAAGCTGTCCAGATTGTACAAATGTTACAGCAATTTACTTAAACTAAATTTTTGCTTTAAAAAATACCGATGTAATAAGCTCAATTAAAAACCCATAAATAATACCCATAACAACAGTTGAAATGGCAAGCATTTCAGGTGTAAATTCAGGGTTTACAGGTCCCATCATTGTACCAAATGCAGTAGGCAGACTAAAAATAAATCCCATAACTATTCCGTTGATGGCCCAATTTTTCATAGAAAAGCGGCTTATGCCAATTCCAAATCCCATCAATGTACGGCTTGCAATAATGGATATACCAAGCCATGTTTCAATTCCACCCGATCCACTACAAGCAAAACCAAAGCAAACAAAGCCAAACAAAAGCCCACTCAATGTCGCAATAATTAGTCGTTTCATAATATTATTTTTTATTGATTTGTGGAGTAAAAGTAGTAATTTTATATCAATATAAGAAGCTGTATAATTTTTACATGCTTGTTTAACAAGTTACTAACTTATGAAAATTGATGATGTAATAATTAAGCCGATAGGTATCATACATACACCTTATGTTATTGGTGATACCATCCCACGCCAGGGAAGATTTTCTGAAAAAACGGAAGGTTATATCGAATTGGAAATTAAGTTTATTGATGGATTACTGGATTTAGATACGTTTACTCATGCGATGTTGTTTTTTTATTTTCATAAATCTAAATTTTATGATCTGGTTCAGAAACCGAAAAGAGATAATATTCCCCGTGGTATTTTTGCTACCAGAACTCCACAACGACCAACTGGAATTGGTTTAACAACTGTTAAGATGAAATCGATAAAGGATAATATTATTGAATTTTTTGGGGCAGATATGATAGATGGGACACCTCTGTTAGATATAAAACCTTATATTCCGGATATTGATAGTTATCCACAGGCAGGTAGAGGATGGCTTAAGGATATTGTGATTAAGTAATATATAGATACATAGACCCCCCCCCCTTTAATAATACAATATTTTTAAAAATGTATATTTGTCGCAATGATTAATTGAAATAAATTAAGATAGATTATGAGATATTCATATTTAAAAGTTCAACTAGTATTGCTTTTATTGTTCCTACCTACATTATTTGCTAATTCAGCAAATGAGGAGCTAAAAGTTGGATTTCAGGTAAAACCACCATTTGTTATCGAAAATAACAACCAATACAGTGGGGTTTGTATCGATCTATGGAAAAAAGTAGCAGATTCACTAGATATTAATTTTTCATTTAAGAAGTATGAATTGGATGAATTATTGCAGTCTGTTGAAAATGGAGATGTTAATATTGCTATCTCTCCGCTGACAGTAACAGCTTCCAGAATTCAAAAGTTTGGTTTTACCCAACCATATTATATAACGAATCTTGCTTTTGCCACAAAAGTTGAAAAAACCAATGACATATTAGCTTTCTTATCTGACTTGTTTTCAATATCTTTTCTTAAGGCTTTTATTCCCCTTTTTATGATAATCTTAATTTTTGGTGTAATTGTTTGGTTATTGGAAAATAAACGGAATACGGAACAATTCCGAAAGGGTATTAGTGGTGTTGGCGATGGAATATGGTGGTCGGCAACAACAATGTCAACTGTTGGTTATGGAGATAAAGCCCCTACTACTGTTTGGGGGAGAATATTAGGTATGATTTGGATGTTTACTGCTGTTATAGTTATTTCTGGGCTTACGGCTAGCATTTCATCCAGCCTGACTGTTCATAACCTTAAATCGGAAGTTAGTAGTTTTGAGGATCTTAGAAAGATAGATGTTGGTTGTGTTGCAGGTACAGGTACAGCCGAATTTCTTGATCATTATAAAATTAAATATACTAACTACAATAATGTTAATGATGGGTTGAAGGCTGTAAATGATGGTACTATCAAAGCTTTTGTTTATGATGATGCCATACTAAATTATTATGTGCAATTATCTAAATTTGATGAAGTTATAAAAGTGATCCCAAGCTCTTACTTTAAGGAATATTTCAGCTTTGCCTCCAATGATAATGTATTGTTAAAAAGGATAAGTGAAGTCCTAATTGGGATTATTGAAAGTGATGGGTGGGAAAGTGACCTGGAAAAATACCACATTGAATACAGAAATTAAAGTACTATTAGCATTGTTTGATACACATATAGTGTAAGTGATGAGAAAATACTTTAATCTGAAGGTTCCTGGCTCTGAGATTAGCTAAAATAGTACATTAGTAATTGGATACCACATTGCAGCAATTAACAGGGCTGTTAGAAAGGGTCTATTGAGGTTTTCCCACCGATAGTTGTGGTTTACAACTGCCTGATAACCATGATTAAGTGCTGAAAAGAACATAAAGAAAAGAAACGTTAACATGATAGTGACTTCGGCATTTGTACCCCAGTTTGCAAAATAAACAACAAGCGAAATAACTGCGTACGATAATAATGCAATACGTGACTGGTAAGCGTAACCTCCGTCATTTTTAAATCCTTTTTCAGCGGCAGATTGCTTGCCAAAAAACAATCCTTCAATGGCTGAAGTACCTGATATTGATACGATAATCCAAGGTGTTAGGATGTGAAGCACTGATTCAGCAGGAGTACCGGTTGACATTCCTACATAATAGGCCCAATAAATTCCAAAGCTTGCCCCTGCGATACGTAATATCTCTATAATTTTTATAATCATGGTATGGTATTGTTGATTTTGAATTTCAAAATTAGTTAATATTTCATTAATATTTGTCACTTGTTTTAAAAAAGCAACATTGAATCTTTCTGCTCAAAACAAATAAGGATTTGGCAATAACATAAAATTAAACATCTACGCCATTTTATTAATTTTGTGGTATGGAATTATTTTACCGTCGATTTGGCGAAAAGGGAAATCAACAAATAATAATACTCCATGGCTTATTTGGAGTCTCGGATAACTGGGTTAGTTATGCAAGGCGAATAGCAATGGAAGGATTTGAGGTTTTTGTTGTTGATCAGCGTAACCATGGACAATCACCCCAAAGTAATAATTTTAATTATTTAGCTTTAACAGATGACTTGTTTGACTTTATTGATGAGCATGAAATTGAGGATCCCATACTGATTGGACATTCTATGGGAGGAAAAGTGGTAATGCGTTTTGCACTGGAAAATCCACATTTGGTTAAAAAACTTGTGGTTGTTGATATTACTCTTAAAGCATATGGACCCCGAAAACATCACAGGAAGATTATTGATGCCATGAAAGGTGTTGATTTAAGTACAGTAGATAATAGGGGAGAAGTAGAAAAAATGTTGACGGATTTTATTCCTGAATTACGCATACGTCAGTTTATAATGAAAAATCTACATCGTAAAGATAAAAATGAATTTGAGTGGCGTATATATATTGACGGTATAGATAATAATTTGGATCAGATGTTTGATGCCATTGATACAATTACAAAATTTGAAAAACCTACTTTGTTTATAAAAGGTGGAGCATCTGATTATATCTTATTGGAAGATTTTCCGCAAATCAGGTATAACTTTCCCAATGCCGAAATAATTACAATTGAAGGAGCAAGCCATTGGGTGCATGTTGAGGCAATGGAAAGGTTCTATCAGCTTACTATGGGTTTTGCAACAGGAAATCCTTCTTGGTATAAAGTTTAAAAAGCCAGGTGTCAGGCTAACTCTTCTTGAGATTTCTTGTAAATTCTATTCGATACGCCAATACTAAATTCGTACAATACAATTAGAGGCAAAACAACAAGTATCTGGCTAAACATATCAGGAGGAGTAATAATAGCCGAAAGTATCAACATGATAACATACATATACTTTCTATTATTTTTCATAAACTCAGGTGTAATTACACCTATTTTAGTGAGGAAGTAAACCAGAATTGGCAGCTCAAAAACCAGGCCTACTGCAAAAGTTACAGAAACAACTGTGCTAATATAAGATGTTAAGGATATTTGATTGTAGACAGATTCACTAACCTGATATGTACCCAAAAAATTAACTGTTAATGGCACAATTAAAAAATAACTAAACAATATACCAGTTAAAAATAATACCGAGCTTATGAATACACCACCACTTGAATGTTTTCTTTCTTTTTCTTTCATTGCAGGTTTAATAAACCGCCATATTTCCCAAAGAACATATGGAAAAGCCAGTATAAAACCTGCAACTATTGAAATATACATATGAGTAAGAAACTGCCCAGACATCTTAATGTTAATAATTTGAAGCTTCATATCCTTAATGCATAGTGCGTTTAACGATAACCAATCTCCAAGTTGGCAAAGAGCTCTGTTTGTAATAAAATCGGAACTGCTGGGGGCAAGTATAATATAATCAAAAATAATTTCACGGTTAATAAAGGCAATAATAGCTAGCAGAACAACTGCAATAAGTGATCTCATTATATGCCATCTCAGCTCATCGAGGTGATCCCAAAAAGTCATCACCTTTTCTTTTGGTTCTTTATTTTTCGTGTTTATTTCTTCCATTTTGTACTTGAATTCACAAAAGTAAAAAACCTCTCCATTATTGAAGAGGTTTTTCATTTCTATTTGTAAGAAAACTCGTTTTTCTTTTTGTAGTAAGTATACTTATCAATTGTTTAATGAGTACTTGTCCTTTCAAGAAGAAAAAACCTGAAAAGTTAAGTGCTTTTATGTAAACACAATTTGTGTTCCCGGGCCATCACACATTTCATAAAGATCACCGACAGTAATAACGGCTTTTACTTCTTCGTGTAGATCATCTTTGGTTAGCTTGAACATATCCATTGCTAGTTTACAGGCATAAATTTCGCCACCACCGGCGGTTATTAATTCAAGAAATTCATCAACAGGTGGAATATCGAGTTCATCCATCTGCTTCCGCATCATAGCTGATACACCTGCTTCAACACCAGGTAGTCCACCTAACATTGTTGGGAATGGTAGCCCGCCGGGCATACGCATGCCTGGGTTTCCGGTTGTGGCTGTATGTAGTTTGTTCATGGTTTTTTTTGTAATAGCATCAAGCCCGAAGAAGGTAAAGAATAATTTAGTTTCAATTCCTTCCATAACGGCGCCATTTCCCATAACAAGGGCTGCATAAACATCTTCAAGATTTGCTTTTGAACATATTAGCAATATCTTTTTTAAAGGCACTTTTTCTTCTTTTTCCATGGTTAAGTTAATTTATAATTTATGTCTTTTATAAAAAAGTTAAGAGTTTATTGATAAAGGAATGCAATATGGACGAATTCTAATTTGCGCCTATTATAAACTCTATTTTTTTGGAGTAGCTTTTAAGAAGGCGTAAAGAACGAGGCTTGCGAAGTGTTTAAAATCAGAAGTTTACTTTTGTAAATGACTGGTTTTAAATACGAGTGTAACGAAGTTATTGACGCTTTCTTATAGCTACTAATTTAGATACAAGATGTAGGTTTAGGCACACCAGATATTTTTGTTGCTTTTTTAAGAGGTGCTCCGGGGAATAGTTGGTAAAATTCTTTTGCATTAACAACTCCTGATTTGCCTATACCTCTAATGGTAAGACCTTCACCAGCGGCAACTTTATTTCTAATAAAGTCGATGAGCTCAAAATGTTTTTCAGTTAAATCAATTCCTTCTTCTTTGGCAATTTCAGCGCCAATTTCTTTCGACCATTGTGAAACTTCTGTCATGTATCCTTCATCGTTTACATTTATTTCAACTCCGGCAATTGTTTTTGTTGACATATCTTTTTGTTTTTAGTTTTATACCAAATAGCTACCAATATAAGCCTTAAAATCTTTATCTTTTCCATCTTCTCTTCTTAAAATATTTCTTCCGTAGCTATGCTATGCAACAAATAATTTAAATCGATAAGCAGAAAAATATTTTGTTTTGTAAGGCTCATTTTGATAACTAATTGGTATTATGAATATTTATTTTTGATTTTGTGCAATTATAGTTTCCTTTGAGATATTCTTGAGGAATGTTATCATAAACCCAATTCCTTTTCGCATTTCTTTAGAGTTCATCTCTCGCAGCGCTTTGAATATTGAATATTCCTCTGTATTTTCAATATCAATACTCTTGTAAACAATTAAACCGTTATTAATGGCTTTTAGCATATCCGGCTGTGTGAGATTCTTTACAGTTTCTAATATAGTTACAATATTGTCAGCTAACATTTGAACATCATCTGCAGAAAAATGAGTTACAATATTGTCGAATATTTTCATTGATTGACGTATGAAGTCGAAGTATCCTTTTTTCTCAAGATCATTCATCATATGAATGCTGTCGAGTCCAACTTGCTGTATAATTGGAGTAAGATCTGCCAATAGGTCTTTTCCGCTTTCAAGCATATTAAAAAGGTCGGTAAGTGTATCGATGTGTCTGAAAAGTTTCAGTACAAGAAGTTTAACTCCCTCTCCATCAACCTCTACACCAGCATTATCAAGTTCGGTTACAGCTGAAGCAAAAACATCCTTACTAATTATTGTAAGGTCAGCTGTTAAATCTTCAATAGATTGTCTGGTTTTCTTTTGAGCAACAATTTCATCCAGTACAATATCAAGTTTTCGGTTGATGTCGTTTATTTGCTCTTGAATATTATTATTATCCATATCTCTAATATTTGAGCATTAAAGTTTCTTACCTGCCATTTGCATTTCCGAATCAATGGGCATTTCTTTTCCTTTGAGGAGAATATGCCAGTAAATCCATCTGAATAACAATTTACCATAGTGATTCATTCTGGTTACTTTAAGCAAACCAAAAGGACCAACACCAGGAAATGGAAATGATCCCGGCAATGGCTCGGTATCATAATTAAAGTCGATTAATGTACCTTTTCCATATCCTGTTTCAATATAGCAATTGGCATGTCCGTCGAAAGTTGCGGTAAGTTCTCGTCCTTCAATAGCACACATAAAGTTTTCTTCAATTATTTCTGCAGCAAAATGGGCTACAGAACCGGCTTTTGATGTTGGAATATTTGCGGCATCGCCAATTACAAAAATATTCTTGTAATCAACCTGTTGGAGTGTATGCTTGTCGGTTTTAACGAAGTTCATATCGTCACCCAAACCGCTAGTTTCAATTACATCTGCACCTAAATTTGTTGGTATAGATACAAGGCAGTCAAATGGAATTTCAGCACCACCATAATCTATTATTTTCTTATTGTCGTTATCAACTTCCATTATATTGAAGTCGGGCACAATATTGATGTTTTTTTGCTCAAGTAACTCACCAAGCATCTTAGTAGCGCGTGGTTTTGTAAATGCCCCCGAAAGAGGAGTAACATATGTTATATCTACTTTATCCCGAATACCTCTTTCCGTAAAAAATGCATCTGCAAAAAATACAAATTCAAGTGGGGCAACCGGACACTTGTATGGAAGTTCAGCAATATTTACTACAAGTTTGCCACCTTTCCATGTTTTAAAATAGTTAGCCAAAGCAACAGCACCGTCAATAGTGTAGAAATCAAATATTTCTTTGTACCAAAGCTTACCCATTAGCCCATCTGTTTCTTCAGGAGCAGTTCGTGTTCCGGTGGCAATTAACAAGTAATCGTATTTAAGGGCAACACCATCTTCCAATAGCACCTTATTATTATCGGGCTCAATTTTTTTAATTTCTGAGTAAATAACATTAACACCAACCGGGAAAAAGTCATTTTTCGGTTTAATAACATCATTACGTGTGTACATGCCGAAAGGGATAAACAGAAACCCTGGTTGATAATAGTGTGTTTTATTTTGATCGACAATTGTAATATCCCATTCCTGTCGCGAAAGTGTGTTTCGCATTTTGTTAGCCATCATAGTGCCTGCAGTGCCTGCACCAAGAATTAGTAATTTTTGCATCTATATTGGTTTTAATAATTCATTTAACATTTAAATTGAATACCTTTGAAGCAGACAAAATTATATCTATAAAACTACATATAGAGAAAAACAGATATGATATATATCATGAAAAGGACTATAAATCATAATTTAGAATGAGAACAAGTAATGAAATAGATTCTTGTAGTTCTTGTATTTATAGAAAGCTTTTGTTTGACTCTCTTAATTCTATGGAATACCAGGTGGTTAACAGTTCAAGAAAGGAATATATATACAAAAGGGGTGAAATAATAATTAAAGAAGGTGATCCAATTAATTCATTTATTTATTTACGAAGTGGTTTGATTAAGCTTTATAAAACAGATAAAAATGGTAAGGATCACATTCTGAGTATTAATCAACCTGGTGATTTTATAAACTTGTTGAGTATTTTTTCAAAATCATCATATAAATATTCAATTGCAGCTCTTGAAGAAACGAAAGTATGTGATGTTGATATTATGGCTTTGCAAAATGTTATTAAATCGAACCATACATTTGTTTTGCGTGTACTAAATAGGATGAGTAGTATTTCAGATGACATTATTAAGAGACAATTTGAAATAAGCCAAAGACAGATAAGAGGAAGGATTGCTTATTTCATTCTGTTTTTAGCTGATCATATTTACAATAGCCACAAATTTAGTCTTCCTGTTACTCGTCGTGAAATTGGCGAATTAATATCAATGACAACTGAGAACACCATTAGAACATTATCAGAATTCAGAAAAGATGGAATAATATCAATTGATGGGAAAATTATTTCTATACTAGATTATAAAAGAATGAATAATATTTCGTATACGGGATAATAATCCGAAATATCGAAATATTGTACTATCCTATATTGCTTATTTTTTCAAGTAACTTTTTATTCAGGATTTTAATATTTCTTCCATCTGCTTCAATTATATGATCTGCTGTAAAATCATGAATAATTTTGGTAATTGTTTCCCTTGTAGTTCCTATGTATTCTCCAAATTCTACTCTTGTAATTGGGATTTGAAATTCATCGCTTTCAAAAATATAATCAGCAAAATATAATAATGCCTCTGCAAAAGAAGCTATTTTTTGTTTTTGCATTTTATTTACACAATGTTGATAGTGGGATACAATACCTTGACTTAGAGTTTTTATTAACTCAAGAGCAAACTTACCATTGTTTTGAACCAAATATTTATATCCTGTATATTCAATAAAACATGCTACAGTATCAACTAAAGCAGTAATGGAATAACTGTGGACTTTGTTGGCAAATACATCAGGTGCACCTACAAATATAGGCCCTTTATTTATTTTTAGTATCTCCTCTTTACGCAGAGGTCCGGATAGATGTAGTTTAAATATCCCCGATTTAATGAATATAATATTCTGTGTAAATGTGCCTTGTTTAATGACTCTTTCACCTTTGTTGAAACTAATTTCTGCACTATTATTACACAATATCATTAGCTCTTCCTCATTAAGGTTGAACACTGTGTTCGATTTTACTGCGCAGTCTTTACATCGATTCTCTTTAATTATCTCTCTCATCTTTTGACTAATAAATTGGAGCTAAATTACAATATTAATATCCGTCAATTATATATATTTAATGTAAGATAACACATATCTAAATGATAAATATAATTCGCTTTTATAAAAGTATATTCTCATTACTTAAAAATTTATCACACACCTAATTTTTTGGTAAAAAGCAAATATACAATTTACTTTGTTAAATTATTAACAATAGATATAAAAACAATTATTAACACCTAGATCATGGACACAAAAATTAATGAAACTTTAGACTGTAAGGGTCTTTCATGCCCAATGCCAATGATGAAATTAGCAAAAACAATAAAAGGGATGAAATCGGGAGAAGTACTTGAAATGTTAGGAACAGACCCTGGAACAAAATCTGATTTACCCAGATGGTGTAATAAAAGTGGAAATATTTTATTGGATGAAAGTGAATTGTCAGGTGGGGTAAGTCGTTTTCTCATAAAGAAAAAATAGGAGGTTTAGATGGCAGAAAAAATAAAGGAACCTGGTATATTAAGTCAGCTATATAAAACATTTTTTGCAAAGCATTGGCCTGTATGGGTTGGTGGAATAGTGCTCGGAACATTGAACATCCTGCTGTTTGCTATAAAAAGCCCATGGGGAGCAAGTGGAGGAATAAATAACTGGGGAGAAAATGTATATAAATATATAGGAGTATTTGGTTTAGGGAATGCAACACCAACAAATGCAAGTTACTATGGTATGTTATGCCTTTTCCTTGTAATAGGTTCATTTATAGCAGCTCTCTTATCAAAGGAATTTGCTCTAAGAATTCCACCTATTGGAGAATTAATAAAAGGTTTTATTGGAGGAAGTTTGATGGCTCTGGGAGCAACCTTTGGCATTGGATGTACAATTGGTGCCTTTTTTAGTGGTATGCCGGCTATGTCGGGTGGTGCAATAATTTTTACTATAGGTTTATTTCTTGGGGTAATTGTAGCTTTAAAATATCTTATGTGGGAAATGGAAAAATTCCCGAAGTTTAGTAGTGGTAAGAGTTATAACTTTTTATCGGCAACAACTAAGAGTGGCAACTGGCAAAAATGGATGGGCTGGATAGTGCTAATATTAACTTTTGTAGTAGCATATCAATATTCAGGTGGTAATAAGATAATGACGTGGTTTGTAATAATAGGGATGCTCATGGGATTAATAAGTCAACGCTCTCGATTTTGCATTGTAAAAGCTTTTCGCGACCCGTTTATGACAGGTGAGGCCGATGGTTCAGTAGGCGTAATGGCAGGTTTGATGATTGGATTATTCGGGTTTACTATCATAAAATATTTTGGAATAGGAGTAGGTGATATTGCTATACGAACCAGAGAAATGACATGGGTATTCCCGCATTTTTTCTTTAGGGCAATTATAGGCGGTTTTGTTTTTGGTCTTGGTATGACAATAGCCGGAGGTTGTGCTGTTGGTACACTTTGGAGAGTTGGCGAAGGGCAAGTAAAACTATGGGCTTCGGCACTTGGCTTTCTTCTTATTTCTCCAGTATCAAAGTTATTTATTGTTCCTCCTATTGTAAAATTACTTCCACCAAGTTGGGATTTTAAAAGTTATCTTCCTGATTATCTAGGATATCCGGGGGCATTTGCTCTTGTTACATTAATCATTTTAATCTGGTATGTATTTGTTAAATGGAATGAGAAAACCGGAAAATTTAGTGCTTATTAATTTAACGTGAAGACCATGAAAAATTTAAGAACCTATCAAATGATAGCAGCCTTTTTTATTTTTTTGTTATTGTCAGGTTGTGCTGGTATTTATGAGAATGGAAAAGATTTAGCTACTGATACTAAACCATATATTGAAGAAATTACTGTTGACGAATTGAATGCTAAAATTGAAAATTCGGAAGAGTTTTTTCTTATAGATGTTCGTCAACCAGCTGAGTTCGAAAAAGGTAATTTGCCTTATTCAACACTTATCCCCCGAGGAATACTAGAGTTCAAAATTGGAAATAGCACTTTTTGGGAAGATGATCAACAATGGTTTGTTCCTGAAAAAGATGCAGAAATAGTAATTTATTGCAAAAAGGGTGATAGGGGCATATTAGCAACCAAAGCTTTAACAGAATTAGGATATACAAATGTTAAAAATCTAGCAGGTGGAATTATTGCCTGGGATCCTGAATTCGATTCAGGGAGTGAGGTTAGTGAAGAAGGAGGTTGTGGTGGATGATCATCACTTAAAAGCATGATCAAATTCAGTTAATATTTAAAAAATTTAAAATGAAAATATATAAACTCTTTTTCCTACTATCATTAGTTGTAATTATAAGTAGTTGTGGTTCAGAAAAAAATAATAGTTACGATAATGTTGATCAGTTGGTTAGTAAAGCGCAAACAGGGATTGCAAAAATCACGGTTGCCGAATTGAAAGAAATGATTGATCATAAAAATGATTATAAAATTATTGACTGCAGAGAAATAGAAGAATTTACAGTAGGTCATATACCCGAAGCGGTTAATATTCCAAGGGGATTATTGGAATTTTCAAATAAACTATCAAACAGGAGAGAAACAATATTTATTTATTCTCTAACAAATGATAGGTCTTCTTTAGCCTGCCGGTCATTAAAACTACTCAAATACAACAAGGTTTTTCTTATTGATGGAGGCTGGCAAGAATGGAATAATAAGTTCCCAGAAATAATTGAAATAGGAGTTGGTGAATCAGGAAGTAACCCTGCACCAAAAGTAGAAGAATCAGGAGGTTGCGGAGGTTAAGGGAATTAATGAATGCTAAAATTATTAAATACTAAAAAGATTGAATTTGACATTTAAACCTTCACTTATTTAAGCATTAAATGATTAAGTAAATAATAATTCTGATAACAAAATAATAATACGATAATTAATTAAAATAATAACTAAAAAGTATAATCATGGCAAAATTATGTATGGGACTCTTTTCAGGAAGCCTGGATAAGTTAACAGCAGCAGGCGTAATCCTTAGTGGAGCAGCTGCAGATGATATGGATGTTGAAGTTTTTGTCTTGCTTCAGGGCGCTCGTGCTTTTATTAAGGGCAACGAAAATAAAATTGACAATCTGGCCGAAGCTTCTCATTTAAAAGAAGAATTCGTAAACTCATTGAAAAGCTTAAATGTTTCTACTTGGTATGAATTTTTCGAAATGGCAAAAGAGATGACAAATGTTAAAGTATACATCTGTAGTCTTGCAGGAAAAATTTGGGGGGCTGAAAAATTAGAAGATTTTAATGACCTTACGGATGAAATATGTGGTATTGGAGAATATTTAACTTCTGCTGAAGAAGCAGATATTCACATGTTTATTTAAGAACAATAATTATTAGAAAGTAAAATAATCAACCAATTATAAATTTAAATTTTAGATATCATGACACAAGTAGAATTAATTGATCTAACAGTTAATAAATCTGTTGATGCAAGGGGAACAGCTTGTCCCGGTCCTTTATTGGAGGCAAAAAAAGCTATTGGAACTATCGGTTCAGGTGATATTATGGAAATTCTTTCTGCTGACGAAGGAACAAAACGTGATATTCCAAAGTGGGCGAATAAAAAGGGCCATGAATATCTTGGTACAGTTGAAGAATCAGGATTTTTTAAAATCTATTTGAAAAAAGGATAATCATCATGGAAGCGATAAAAACAGCTCCAAAGATTCTTGTATTTTCTACTGAAAAAATTTCAGATCCTGCTATTGATTTAGCAGGGCTTCTGAAAAAACATTATCCGCCAACGGTTTATACAATAAATGTGCCTTGCTCAAGTGCTATCAAATCAAGATGGATAATGCATGCGTTCGACAAAGGCTTTGATGGTGTATTTATTGCTGCCGACGGAACTGATTGTTCATACAGTGAAACTTGTACTGAGAGAACAGGAGAAGTTGTTTCGAGAACACATGAACTGATGAAAGAACAGGGGATAGACCCAGCCAAATTAAAAATGGCAGCTATATGTTCTGTTTGCTCTGATCCATTTGTTAAGCACATGAAGAATTTTGTTAAGGCATTGGCTAACTAAATAAAGGATCAGCTTTTTGGGATTTGAAATCCCGACCTAATTAATCATAGGATTTATAATCCGGAAGAGCAGAGGTTTAAATAAAAAATTTAAATAAAAAATGTCCATAATATGGCACAATCAAACGAATATGATGTTCTTGTAATTGGTGGGGGGATAGCTGGTGAAGAAGCGGCATTGAATCTTGCTAATATTGGCTACAAAGTAATACTTGTGGAGAAAGATCTCTCTATAGGAGGAAAGATGATCCATTTAAGTAAGGTTTTTCCAACACTCGATTGTGGCGCATGTATTACAACACCAAAAGTTTCAGAAACAGCAAGGCATCCAAATATTTCAATTTTTACCAACTGTGTAGTTGAGGACATTGAAAAGCATTCTGATAATGATTTTTCAGCAATTCTTGTTGAAAAGCCAAGGTATGTAACAGAAGATTGTACAGGATGCCAAATATGTGAAGACAGATGTCCCGTGGTAGTGGACGATCAATATCAATGGGATTTGGTAGGTAGAAAAGCAATTTATATTCCATTCAGCATTGCCAATCCACGTATTGCAGCAATAGATATTGAAAATTGTAGTCTTTGCGGATTATGCGAAAAAGTTTGCCCTGCTAACGCTATTGATTTTAGCCAAGTAGAAAAAAGAAGTACAATTAAGCTTAAAACTGTAATTATTGCAACAGGGTTTGAATTATTCGATCCTTTAAAAATACCAAGATACGGATACGGAAAATTTAAAAATGTTGTTACGTCCATGCAAATGGAAAGGCAATTAGTTCCTACACGCCCATTCAACAATGTGCTTCGTCCAAAAGATGGGAAAATGCCCGACAATATTGCCTATGTTTTGTGTACAGGATCGCGTGACGAAACAATTGGAAATCCAATTTGTTCACAAGTATGTTGTATGTATTCTATTAAGCAAGCTCAGCTATTGATGGGTGCATTACCCATGGCTGATGTAACTCTTTATTATATAAATATTAGAGCATTTGGTAAAGGTTTTTGTGAGTTTTTTCAGCAGGCCAAAGGTATGGGTGTTGAATTTATAAAAGGGAAAGCAGGTTTGATAAAGGAAAAGGAAAATGGAAATTTGATTATTCGATACGAAGATATTCAGGCAGGCAAAGTTAAAGAAGCAGAGCATGATCTTGTTGTTCTATCGGTAGGTGTATTGCCAAACACTGATTTTTCTACAATGTTTAAGAATATAAAAGTAGAGCAGGATGCTTATAACTATGTGAATAAAGTTGATGAACTATGTTGTCCGGCTCGAACAAATATTGACGGAGTTTTTGTTGCTGGTACGTCAACAGGGCCATTGGATATTCCTGACTCAATATTGTCTGCCGGAGCAGCCTCAGCTGAAGCTGCCGGTTATTTGAAAGGAGGTTTAAAATGAAAAACAGAATAGGTGTATATATTTGTCAATGTGGTTCAAATATAAGTGATTATGTTGACTGCGAGAAAGTAAAGGAGATTATTGGAAAAGAAAAAGATGTTGTTCTTTCAAAAGTAACAATGTTTGCTTGCTCCGATTCGTCACAAAATGAAACAGTTGATGATATTAAAGAACAAAACCTTGATGCAATAGTTGTTGCATCGTGTTCGCCAAAACTTCATTTAAATACTTTCAGGAATGTTGCCCAAAGAGCAGGTTTAAATCAGTATAATTATGTTCAAGTTAATATTCGGGAGCAGTGTTCCTGGGCACACTCTGATACCCCACCTCAAGCAACAGAAAAGGCTATAAAACTAGTACAGGCAGGTGTTGCAAGAGCGAAGCATTCGCAAGCCTTGACAACAATGGAGATTCCGTCAAATAATGCGGTTCTTGTTATTGGTGCTGGAATTGCCGGAATGCGCGCGGCAATAGAGCTTGCTGAAATGGGAACTGAAGTTTTTTTAATTGAAAGAGAATATTTTGTTGGAGGAAGAGCAGCACAATGGAATGAGTTATTCACCACAAACGAAACAGGCCGTGAAGTTATTTCCAGGCTCTATAGCAAAATAATGGAAAGAAGTAATATTACTCTTTTCACAGGAGCAGATATTGATTCAAAATCAGGAAGTGTAGGCAACTTTGAAATTAAAATTAAAATCAGACCAAGGCATATAAAACCCGATTGTAAAATAGATTGGGAAGAATTTAAAAAAGCAGTGGAAATTTGTCCTGTTGAATTTGATGATCCGTTTAATTTTGGTTTAACCAAACAAAAAGCGATATATAAAAATTTTCCAAGTGAGTTCCCCGAGATTCCTACAATTGATGTTGAACATTGTACCAAATGCGGCAAGTGTGTTAAAATTTGTGATGAAATTGATCTCGACCAAAAAGAAGAAATTCTCAATATTAATGTTGGCGCTATACTGTTAACAACAGGTGCAGATCCGTACGAACCAAAATCCGGAGAGTTTGGATATAAGGAAATAGATAATGTTGTTACTCTTCAACAACTTAAGCGATTGATTGAACTAAATAAGGATGAGCTTATTTATCATGATAAAAAGATTAAAAACATTGCCTATGTGTATTGTGTAGGTAGCCGTCAGGTTGATGGGGATAATAAATATTGTTCACGATATTGTTGTACTTCGGTAATTCATACCGGGATAATGGTAAAAGAAAAATACAAAGTAATTAACAACTTTCATTTTACCAGAGGAATAAGGACATATGGTAAACAAGAATTATTATTCAACAAGGCATCGGAACAAGGAGATATCTTTTTGCAATCTTTTGATGACTCGCCAACCGAAGTTTATGAAGAAAATGGTAAAACTATTGTAAAAATTAAAGATATACTAACCGCTGATAAAGAATTAGAGGTAGTTGCTGACCTGGTGGTATTGGTAACAGGATTGGTTCCAAGACAGAATGGCTCAGCAAATAGAATCTTGAAAGTACCAATAGGAAGGGATAAATTTTACAATGAAATCCATCCTAAGCTCCGACCTGTTGAAACAGTAATTGATGGAGTACTTATTGCCGGGGCATGTCAGGCACCCTTAAATATTACTGAATCTGTAAAATCATCATTATCTGCTGCAGTAAAAGTTAATTCATTGATAAGCAAAGGTAAAATTGAGTTGGAACCAACACTTGCACAAATTGATAAAGCATCATGTAATTGGTGTGATAAATGTGCTGACGTATGTCCTTTTAATGCAATTGTAAAAACTGACCATGAGGGTAAAATGATAGCTGTTGTTAATGAAGCAAGTTGTAAAGGATGTGGTATATGCCTGCCAGTATGCCCTTCAAATTCAATTCAACTTATTGGATATACTGATGTGGAAATTGAAAGTATGGTAGATGCTTTAATTGATTAAAAATCGTAAAAAACAATAAGCGATGAAGAAGACAATTGATGTAATGAAAGCAAAACGCAAAGTTTCTCAAAAAGTAAAAGATAACATTAAGGCGTTTAATAAACTCAAAAAAAAGATATTGAAGTCACTCGAGACTGGTGAAAAAAGAATTCCTGAAATAGCTAAAGAAATGGATGATGACATTGATGCTATAACATATAATCTGATGACACTAATAAAATATGGTTTTATTGAAGCAGGTGAACTAGATGATGATGACGAATATTATTATTACAAATTAAAGAATAAGGAATAAGATGGCACAGATAAATCCTGATTTTGCAAAAGAACTAAAAGAATACGGTGCGTTTGATTTCAATGCTTGCTACAATTGCGGTAATTGTACTGCCGTTTGTTCATTGTCTGATGAAAATAATTCATTTCCTAGGAAAATGGTGAGACTAAGTGTTCTGGGATTGGAGGATGAAATACAGTCATCCGTTGACCCATGGTTATGCTATTATTGTGGTGAGTGTAGTACAACATGTCCACAAAAAACAGACCCCGGTGAATTAATGATGTCATTAAGGCGATACCTTACAGCTAAATACGACTGGACAGGTTTGGCTAGCAAATTATATACTTCCAAAGTTTGGGAATTCGGTACAATTATATTTCTCGCCGCTGTTATACTTGTACTATTTATATTCTTTCATGGACCTATGACAACAGAATTGACCGCCGAGGGAGGTGTTAAACTAAACACTTTTGCACCATGGAAACAAATTGAAATAGGTGATTGGATTATGGCTGCGTTGTTAGCATTCTTTTTATTAAGTAATATTTTCAATATGTACTTGAAAGTTGTATGGAGCAGAAAGGACCTTAATATTCCTTTCAAATTATATTTTACAGAATTTTGGGCTCTTATACTTCATTTTTTTACTCAAAAACAATTTTCAAAATGTGATACTGAATTAACAGGTAAAAAGTATGAGTTAAGCACTTATTGGATAATTCATTTGTTCTTAATGACAAGCTATGTTATCATGTTAATAATGATCATGGTATTTCTCCCCTGGTTTCAAACTGATAATATTTATGAGTGGTGGCATCCTCAACGGTTGTTAGGTTATTATGCCACAATTGGGCTAACTGTTGGGATAGTATATTTTATTCTTGAACGGATAAAAAAAACATCTGAAAAGAGTAAGCACTCTCATATTACCGATTGGACTTTCCTGGCACTATTATTCTTAACAACAATATCGGGGATATTGGTTCATTTTTTCAGAATTTATGGCTTGCCGTATGCCACTTATTATATGTACGTTTTTCATTTGATGGCTCTTTTTCCAATGTTAATGATCGAAGTGCCATTTTCTAAATGGTCGCATTTAGCATACCGGCCGTTTGCTATTTATTTTAATAATGTGATACAGACAGCACAGAATTCAACTAAGTAATGTTTGTTAAAAAATATTCTAATAATAACTAAAACTATTAATCATGAGTACAGAAAAAATTCTTTGTAGTTGTGGCTCTTTTTGCATGATCTTGGTATTCAGCATCATTGCCATAAGCTTTATATCCAGCTTTATAGCTCTCGTAGTTATCTTTTGTAAGTGTATTGGTTGATTTTCTTTACTAATACTGGTGTATACCTAATTATTTAAACCATTGTTAGTGAGAGCGTTAGCAATGGATATGGGGGTATTGTATTGTTGTTAAAGGAATTAACTAACACCCACCTGCAGTAGCTTTACTTTTTTTCTTACGCCTAATAATGGTTTGCTTTTTTGTAGATTTTTCAGTATCGACACTTCCAACAGACCTGACTTTTGCTACTTCGGCATAGTTATAGTTGGCTTTGCCAGCTTTAAAAGCAGGAATTGTTGAATTATTCTTCTCAGCATCTTTAAACTTTAAATAATAATCATAACCACCCTTTAAAAAAGTTACATTATTAAACCCAAGTTGTTGAAATACCATCCACGGACCATTTGCCTGAAGTGGATTATCTCCATAAATTACAACAGTAGTTTTATTGCTCTTTAATTCTTCCAACCACTTGATGTTATCTTTACTTAATAATTCAACTGCTGAAATATTATTGGCAGAAGCAATATGACCGCGGGCATAATCATAGTTATTACGAATATCAATTAGTATTGTAGGATTATTAGATGCTGAAAGCATATTGTCAATTTTTGAGGCATCAATACCCTGATTAGCAACAGATACCAAGCTTATGGCTTCTGATGGGCTTATTTTATATTGTAATCTGGGACTAGTTAAAGTAAGTAATCCAACAATAATTACAACAACAAAAACAACCATTGTAATTACTGTTCTTTTTGGGTTTAACTCATGTATATGCATACTATATATTTTTGATAAAAGAATTATTTTTTAATAGATAGGAAGCTATTAGCTTGAAAACCAATTTGAATCTCAAACCTTAAATCATTAACACCCACCAGCTATAGCTGCCCCCTTTTTTCGTCTAATTACTTTTACTGATTTTTTCTTATCGGATGTTTCCAGTTGTGCACCGGTAAAATATATGCTGGCACCTTTATGGAATTCATAATCTTCGAAAGCACTTAATGGAGCAGATTCATCGGGTTCCTGTGGATTAATTATACAGCTTATCCATGAATTCAAACCGCCTTCCATTATATACAAACTATGATATCCCATTCTGCGTCCAATAATCCAAGCCTGGTCTGCCTTAATATTATCATTTGCAAAGAAGACAACATTCATATCTTCAATCCCTAAATAATCTTCATAATTAGGACTGAGTAGACTGTCAATTGGAATATTAATTGCATTCTTTAACGAGAAGGAATTAAAACTCTCAATATCCCTAACATCAATTAACTCAAGTGTAGGATCATCATCAATGATCATTGTTGCTACCTGATCTACAGTAAAATATTTTGTTGGTTGAACAGCATCCCACATTAAATCTTCAGGATCAATTTGTACATAATTTTCTTTCTCAGGAAGAACCAAAAGTCCTGCTGCTAAACCTATCATCAATATCGCAAGAAATATATAGTTTTTATTCATCTATTTTAAATTTAGAACCAATATGTAAGAACCAGAACACAGGATAAAAAACCAATATCTAGGTAATAATTTATGCAATCATGGTTGTTTCATTTCTATTCAAATTTATACTCTGTCATATTTTTTCTAACTTTTTTCTCGATGAGCCAAGTTACATAAAATGCAATTACTGCAACTACAACAAAAGCAAATGTCACAATCTCATTACTTACTCCAAACATCTCTCCAATGGTTATATTACCTAAATCATTTTCGGTATAAAAACCTTCATAAAGCGGGAAAAATTCAGAAAACAGAAATATTCCAACAAAAACACCTCCAGCAAATACAATCCCATCAATTTTACCAATGGCGGCAGCAGTATAGCTTGTTCCCGGACAGAAGCCCCCAATTACGAATCCAAGACCCATAATAAAGCCTCCGAGCAACATTGAATTTAAATATGTTGGTAACACAAACACAAGGTTCATATCAACCCAGCCCATATATGAAAAATATAAATAACCCACCATTGCAACAATCATGGCGGTAAAAAACACGCGTAATACTACAAAGTTATAACCATAAAAAACACCGGCTATATTTCTAGATGAGGAAAAGCCCGAAGCTTCAAGAATAAATCCAAATGCACTTCCTATTAAAAGTGCTATAACAAAGTCCCATTGCCCTGTTATTATTTCTAGCGGAATTAAAGGTCCCATAATATCTATTTTATTAAATCCATAATTTTCTAAAGAAATAGGCAAAAACGTATCCAACACCAAACATAAGTGCCATTACAATTAAGCCTCCAAACGAAAAAGCTGATGTTCCACTTAGTGCAGCACCACTTGAACATCCACGTCCGAACTGGCTACCAATACCAAATAGTATTCCTCCAACAGCGGCAGCAATTAATCTTGTTCTGTTACTAATTTTAGGACTCTTTTCTATTCTAAGTTTTCCTAACCTGCCATAAACAGCACCAGAAAGCATCCCGCCAAAAAAGGTGCCGATTGCTCCAAATATTAACCAGTTAAAAAGTGGAGAGCTTCCATCTTCCGGTAAAAACTTACTGTAATACGCATTATTTTCAGCATGTTCAGGGGCAACTATGTGTACTACTTCAACTACTGCCAACTTTGCTGACCCGGATGCGCTAAGACCTCTACCTGCAATGTAGAAAGAAGCCAATATTAACAATCCTAACAATAATCCTCCAAAATATGGATTAATATATACAGGTCTCTTTTTTGCATCAATTTTTTTATCCATCATTAATTTTTTTATTAATATAAATATCTAGTAATTTGACCTGCTTCTACTATTACATATCTAAACATTAACCCTCCAATTAAAATAAGTAAGGATGGAATCCATATTGGAATATGAAATCCTCTAAGTTCAAGTATTTCAAGGATTGCAGGAAATATAAGGCCTAGTATTATTACAAATACCCAAAATACAACTGTAAACTCACCTCCTAAAAATAGCTGAGCAGCTTCAATTTGTACTTCAGAAGCAGCAAGGAATCCCATAAAAAGGTGAATTATTAAAAATAATTCTACAGCAATAAAAATTAAATCAAGGCGGCTTAGCACCTTTCGTTCGTACTTACTTTTCGACATCCATATTATTGCCGCTAACCCTGTTGACATCCCTGAAACTAAAAATAGTGGTCCAAGAATTGAAGTGTTCCATAATGGTCGGGCATTAAATGCAGAAAGCAATATTCCGGTATATACACCTAGGATAACTGCTAATATCATCATAGCCCAAGCCATTGCTTTTCGGTATTCAATGAAAAAGTCAATAATCTGGTCTATAAATTTAAACTTCCAGTCCCAACGTGGGAAAGCTTCTTTCATATAACTCGCAGCCCATATCATCGATAATGGTGTTACAAACATTAATGTCCAGGCACCCCACGACATTGGCGACTCAAGCCTGATGGTTGTATAAAGTCTCCAAAAGTAAAGTTGATGTTTAAGGTCTAAGAATAAAGCAATTAAGCCTAGTATTAATGCAAAAGGCACCAAAAATGGTGCGTATACTACAGTAGCTTTCATTTCTTTCTCTTTTCGCATGATTGTAAAATATCCTGCAAAGAACATAATTCCGGCAGCTAATCCACCAAGAAATAAATATACAGGGATCTCCCAATGCCAAATATTGAGATATGGATCTATATAAGGTATATCACGTCCACTTATAAATAATTCTTCTTTCATCTTTCTATAATTGATTAAGTAAGAAAATACAATTGAGGTTTTGTACCTGCTTCGGGAGCTAGTACTTTCCAATTTCTATTTTTTAAAGCTTTTGAAACATCACTGTTTGGGTCTTCAATATCTCCAAAATATAAACAAAAAGTAGGACAAACATCAACACAAGCTGGATTTTGACCTTTTTCAAGACGATGATCACAGAAAGTACATTTATCCACGTAACCATCAGGATGTGAATATCTTGCATCGTATGGACAGGATTGAATACACGCACCGCAACCAATACACTCATCATGAGTAACTTTAACAATGCCACCTTCAACAATATGGCTTGCACCTGTTGGGCAACATCTTACGCAAGGTGCATTGTCGCAGTGGTTACACCTCTCTGATCTTATTTCAATTTCAACATTAGGATAGCTGCCAACTACACTTTCCACAATCCAATCACGGCAATATCCATGAGGTACATTATTTTCTGTTTGGCAGGCAACTACACAGTCGCCACACCCTACACATTTCTTAGTGTCAATAGCCATTGCGTATCTCATGCTTCAACCTCCATTTCTGGTTTTTCAGTTAAAAATGTCACAAAATTACCTCTCATACCTGTTCCTCCCATTATTGGATCAATCATAACATTAGTTATTAATTCTGAGTCATTAGCTCCATGGGCATAAGCACGGCGTAACTTTTTATCAGTATGTCCAAATCCATGAACCATATATATTGAGTCCCATCTTATACGTTCAGTAATTCTTACTTTAATTGGAAAAGTAGAAATTACACCATCTTGATTTTTAAGCCAAATTTTTTGACCTTTTTTGAGATCCCATAGTTCAGCTACTTTTGGATTTATCCATACAGAGTTTTCCTTCTTCAAATCCCACAAGTTATGATTGTTTGCAGTACGGCTAAAAGTATGCATAGGAGCTCTTCCATAAATGAGCCTATAAAACCCTTGTTCGGGCTCAGGATGAGGAGTATAAACAGGTATTGGGTCGAATCCTTCTGAGGCAATTTCATTTGAAAATAGTTCAATCTTACCAGTTGGTGTATTAAATTCTATTTCTTCCCCTTTCTGGAAGTATAAACCACCATTATTTCGGTCAAATTTTTTAACACCCAGGCGTTGCATTTCTTCGAGTGATGAACCTATTTGTTTAAGCTGCCAATCAAGAAGGTCGGTAATATCATCGTATGGAAAATATGCCCCCAGTCCCATTTTTTCAGCAAGTTGTTTTGCGATCCACCATGCAGGTTTAGTGTCATATTTTGGTTTAACTGCAGGCATACGTAAGGCAATATGGGGTTCACGGTGAGGTGAAGTTCTAATAAGATCGTATCTCTCAAGATAAGTACATTCCGGCAGAATTACATCAGCATACCCGGTTACTTCCATTGGCATAGTGTCTATAACAACCATGAAATCAAGATTTTTCATTGCCTCTACTGTGTTATTCATATCTGGCAATGTCAATGGAAGATTAGTACCTGAAACTATCCATGCTTTGAAAGAACATGCTCTGTCATCAGTTGGTATTGTGGCATCACAAATCCCCGATGAAAGGGCAAGGCTTGCCAGGTTATATTGTCCGGGAAATGCATCACGCCATGTTTTAGTTGGTTTTGGATAAGGTGGGGTACTAGGTTTTGGTAAATGAACCTCATCTTTTAGGTAGAATCCGCCTCTGTTTCCCCATGAGCCAAATAAAGCATTTAATATCGCAACAGCTCTAATACGCTGAGTGTCATCACCATACCATGTTACATGTCTTCCAGGATGTATAATAACTGCAGGAGCTGCGTTTGCCATTTCACGGGCAGTTTTTCTTATAATATCAGGTTTGATGGTTGTTATGCCATATGCCCACTCAGGGGTCATATCTTTTACGTGGTCTTTTAATTCATCAAAACCATAGGCATATTGCTCAACATACTCCTTGTTGTATATATCCTCATAAATAGCTACATGAATCCATGCCAGTAACAGAGCCAAATCGGTAGCCGGTTTAATAGGTAACCAGTATTTTGATTTACTGGCAACAGTACTTAAGCGTGGGTCAACAGTAATTATTGTTGCTCCTCTGTCAATCACTTCCGACATTTCCTGAACCTGTCCGTTGTGCATATTTTCACCAAGGTGAGATCCAATTAGTACCAAACAATCGGTATCACGAATATCGGTTGGCTCGGGCGAACCAACAGCTTCTCCAAAAGTTGCAATCCATGCTGTTTCGCGTGGGCCACGGCATTGGGCAAATGATGGTGCTGCAATATTTGGTGATCCAAAAGCTTTGAGGAAAGTTCCAAAGTACTTACCCCCTGAACCATGGTTAAATAAAGCAACACACTCGGGGCCATGTTCATCGGCAACAGCCTGAAGTTTCTTTGCAGTATACTCTAAGGCTTCATCCCATGAGGCTTTTCTAAAATATGCTTCTCCATTTTTTTTGTATTCACGAATTAAAGGGGTCTGGAGTCTGTCTTCATCGTAATACATTCCAATACCGCCAGTTCCTCTTGGACAAAGTCGACCATTACAATGTGGATCTTCTTTATTGCCAATTATTTTTTTAATATCACCTTTTTTGTCAACGTAAGTCCACCCAGCGCATTTCCAAAAGCAAACCTCACAATAGGTTGGATAAGGGGTCATTTCCTCATCACTAACAGGAGTTTGATCGTTAGCAGCACTAAGAGTATTTAAGCCTTTTAGAGCACTTACGCCTACTACTGCAGCTCCTGCACCTGCTGCCGAGATTTTAATAAAATCCCTTCTTGTCTTCATTTATATTTGATTATAATTTGATAAAATTCTATGGTTTGTTATAATGTAAATATATACATTACTAGATATAATACTTTGCAAAAGTATAATCAATAGTTTAGAAATGCTATTTCAAGGCATCCTTGTTTTATTATTTGTAATTTACATGATAACAGGTAATTACAGGAAGTATGTATTTTGTGATAAAAATCAGAAAATTATAAATAACACATAAACAGTTAATTACAATAGTTATTTAAAAAGAATATAAATAGAATTTTTATTAATCATTTTACACGTGATAATGCTGATAATCAAATATATATAGTCTATGTAGATTTTATATAAATTGTTTTATAAATATGTTGTGATTAATATTTTGATTTTTGACTACAATTAGGACTATTATAAATATTGAAATACAAAAAGGTGGCCTTTTGAGCCACCTTTTAAAAATAATTATTATAAGAGAAATTACAATTTTTGTTCTTCGAAAAGATAATGAATAATATTATTCATTTCTCCATAATTTTGAATAATATCCTGTTTATCTATCGTGTTTAGTTTTATTATTTTATCGGTTTCTTTTTCGTACCAAACTTCAACAAATATATTAGATAGGAGATACAAGTGAATTGAATGATTATCTGAAATCCTTGTTAAAAGTTCTCTCCCTAAGCGCATTACCATAACTACTTGTTCAGTTTTGGTTAGATTTTGAAAAGAACTATCTGTTATCGGGTTCATACTATCAAACTTACGCCAATCTGGCATTAATATTTAATGTTGAGATTAAGAAGGAATTAAATAGTCAGGGCTCGACTATTAGTGGTTTAATCAAACCGATTGTTAATAGTCAAGCTCTGACATAATTTGTGATTTATTTTTCAACCTTATTACCTTTGGCTACCCAATCGTTGTAAGATCCATCGTACATTTTCACGTTTTTGTAACCAAGTATATCTGCAAAAATTACATAAAGTACTGCTGCTCTTTTACCCGATTGGCATGAGACTATAATTGCATCACTTGAATTTAAACCATCTTTAGACACAAGAGACTCGAGCTGAGCTTTTGTTTTAAATACATGAGTTTTTGCATCAACAACATCTTTATAACCAATATTTATTGAACCAGAGATATGACCTTTGCTTTTTTCGGTAGTCCCGGCAAATTCATTAGCGTCACGAGCATCAATAATCTTATATTTACCACTTTTTACTTCTGCAATATCAGCAGCAACAGCATTATCGATGTTTACAGTAAACGTAGCTTTTTTTGCTTTTGGAGCCATAGGAGTTAGGGGAACCCTTGATTTTTTAAAGGTAGCCATATTCTTATGAAGGATTTTAACATTTGGTGCGCCAAGATATTTTAGTACCCAGTAAACTCTGGAAGCTGATTTTTGAGTCCCACCATCATAAACAACAATGGCTTTATCTGCACTTACACCTTTGGCACCAAAAATTGTTGCTAATTCTTTATTGCTCTTTAAAAAACCATCATCTTTATTAGTATTAAGATCACCATTTGGAATGTTTACAGCATTTTTAATATGTGATTTTTTATAATCACCTGCTTTGCTGGCATCAATAGTAATAAGGCTTTTATCGGCTTTAAATAGCTTCATGTAATCAGCTGCAGATATAATACCACCCTGTGCGAATAGACCGGTAGAATAAATAACTACAATTAAACCCGCTAATAATATATTTCTAAACTTTTTCATTTTTTATTTTATTTAAATATTGGTTAATTAAAATTTAGCCTGTACTTGAATCATAAATGCATCATTATCGTATTCATTCATAACACCGTTTGTTTTGCCTTCGGCATTATACAAATAGTTAACCTGTATTCTAGTCCAATCGTTTAAAAAGTAATTTAAACCAAATGTAATAGTGCTTTGATCAAATGTTTGAGGCTCACCGAGATAAGTGTAGGCTGTGCCATCAGGGTTGTATGTTTCATATTTAACAATAGCTTCTAAAGACCAGGGAGTTGTATACATAAGGGCAATCCAAAAACCATCTTTGTCGTATACGGGAAGAGCGCCATCTGAAGTAGATTTGCCACCACAGCCACCACCACTTGAAATTTCGCCAATATCTTTACCAATAAGATATTCACCTTGTAGTAAGAAATTCCATTTTTTAATTGTTAAATCAAAAGCTGTTCTTTTACGTTTTCGTTGTGCCCATGCCCCGGTGGAATCTTTAGTTTGTGTTCCATAAAATCCTGTGCGGTAGCTACCACCTATTTCTAACCATTCTAGAGGTAAAACTGCTATACGTCCTGCAATATCTTTGTTGTTATTATCATCAAGATTGTTAATTCCTGTACCATTTAATATGGCAACTTTATACTTAAAGATGTCTCTTTCTTTTCCAACAGCACCAAGTACCATAAAACCAAGTTCACGGAATGGTGACGCTAGGTTATTCACTACAGTAGACCTGTTTATTGTATGTAATGCCTGACATGGAGTATTAAGTTCAAGACTGAAAGGTGATTTAAATTGACCGAGTGAAAATTTAGCATATTTTCCAAGTGGAGCATATGTAACAAAAGCATCAAGCAATTGTGGTCCTCCAGCCGCTGGTGCAAATTCAGCCATTACATAATAACTGATATCGTAAGGAATAGAACCGACTACACCAATACGTGCTCTTTTAAATAGGAAGGTATTTGGTTTTATTGCATCACCGTTATCCTTTGAACCAAAAAAGTATGCATTAAACTGAGGTTGGATATAACCTACCAATTGAGGACCTTCATCAGATGAAGCTTCAACACATCCTTGTGCAAATCCTGAAAAAGGAAGTTGTGATATAATGAAAATAATGCATAAAAATTTTAGAGTATTTTTTTTCATAATTATAGCTTTTTAGATATTCATGAATAGAAAAACAGGAAGTGTTAAAAACACTTCCTGAATATTCCATTATCACTTATTAATTAAAAAAGAGTTCAAAATCGTTTATTTGTGCTTCCGACCATTTATGGCTTTCCAGTGTGCTGTGTATCATGCCATTAGTTCCAAACTTAAGGCTTTTGGCATCATAACCAAGAACAGATAGATAAGCTGTTACCATTGAAGATGTTTGGCCTGTCCAGCAATATGTAACAACAGTTCCATCAGGATTTAAGCTAGAGATATTTCCATCGGCAAATGACATAGGTTTAATACGGTAGGCATCTTTTATATGTCCATAATGTTCAACATCTGTTTGATCCCAGAAATTGTTGATGAAATAATCAGCAGGATTGTCAAGAACGCCCGTATTTACGATTCCCTGAAAACCTTCTGATATCATCATCTCAACTCTTTCTGCAAGGATATCTGCACCTTCGGTTGAAGTTGTTTCCCAATCGGGGTAACCATAAGTACTGGTAGTGGTAGTTTGATCACCTGCCATCCAATTGGCATTTCCATCTGCAACATCACCAGTGCTATTATTCCATGGTCCTGCTGTAGCAGCATTCCATGAACTCATACCAAACATAAGCACCTTTGCATCAGTATATTCGCTCAATCTTAAAGCTGTAACCCCATGACCGGCTGATTGTCCTGTATAACAAACAACAAGAATAGGTTTTGTAGCATCTTTTGCTGTTTCAAGAATATTGGCAAGTGTAGAATTTACAGCACCATCAATATGTCCAAGTGTACTGAAATCATCTGCACTACGTAAATCGATTATAAAATAATTCGAAATGCCGTTATTATGTACATCTGCTGCTGTAATTATCCAATTTGTAATCATTACTGGTAAATCAAGTCCTTGATTAACAATATAAGTTTTAAGGTCTGTAAAATCACCTTTTACTACTGGTTGCGGATCATCTCCATCATCTTTACAACCTGTCAATACCATTGCCGGTATTAGCATTACTACTAATAAATAACTAATTAATTTTTTCATCATGTAAAATTTAAGTTTAAAATATTTGTTTAATAATTCTTTCTGTTAATCGTTTCACAAAAGTAAGGTAGTAATATGTACAAAAAAGATTTGAAGTGCTGTAATGGATTAGGTTGAAAGCAGTAATGCGACAGTTAAAAAAATGATATGCTAAAGAAATAGATATGTTGACATGAGCTAATAGACTGATATTGTTTATGTTTATGGAATATGGCTGTTGTTTTATGCAATATGATAGTTATTTTTTATTTATGATATCTATCAGACCAATGAAATTAATCTCAATAAATATTGTTCATTATGATACTATAATAATAAAGAATTCCCGCATTTAAATTTGAGTTAAAGAGATATAATTTGACATATATATTAAATGAAAGCAATAAAAAAGGGAACTAATTTTTCAGCTCCCTTTTTTGTAGTAATTATGTTTAGCAACCACCGGTTTCACCTCCGTCATCATGATCCATGGCATCAAGATTTTTTTCATAGATTAGTGGGTAATTCATTTCCCAGTTTTTCCATCCACCTTCAATATAGGTAACATTTTTATAGCCAAGTTTTTTTAAAGTTTCTCCTGCTAGCATGCCTCGTTTACCCTTTTTACAATAAACTATTATTTCTTCTTCCTTTTCAGGTAAATATAAAAAGGCTGCATCCCAGAAAGCTTCGTTATCGATATTAAACTCAAGTACCCCTCGAGGAATATTTACAGATCCAGGAATATAGCCAGCGTTAAATTCATTTGGCTCCCGTACATCGATAAGTAGAATCATATCTCCATTATCAAGTTTTTCTTTAACCTGTTCAACTGTAACACCATCTACTGACTTTTGCGCAGTTGCTACCATTTGATCAAGGTTCTGATTGAATTCGGCATGGCGACAACTAGTTGCAAGTATTAGTAGAATAACAGCAGCTCCAAATATTGATTTTATTGTTTTCATTTTAGTTTATTTATGTTATTAAATATTATCATTTTCGTCTTTTTTTTCCTTACGCTCAGAAATACGTATTTTCTTTTTCAGCATTTCACGTTCAGCAAGGTGACGGGAAGTAGTGTCTATAATAAATCCTTCGAAACATTCAATTTTGTCATCCAGAAAAACTGGTGATATAGTTAGAGTATGATAACCCTCACCACCACCTTTGCAAATACGCTTAACTTCACCATGATTGATGGTTTCTCCTTGTAGTACTTTTAATACTGATTCTTCCAGCTCTTTAAAGTCTTCATCTGTGCGGCTTAAACGATAATGCTTTCCGATAATCTCATCTTTTGAGTCGTATTTGTATAGGTCTAACCATGCTTTATTAACTTCTTTGTAAATACCATCTTTGCTAATGCAGAAATAACCTGCACCACTTTCGCTAATAGCATCTCTGAAATCGGTTTCGCGTTTAACACCTAGTTTGCCTTCTACTTCCTCCAGGGCATGATCTAGTATCCCGCTTGTTTCGTTACCGGCATCGAGTTTATCTTTGATAATTTTCAAAGCGACTTCTATTTCTTCTTCAACAACAATTTTTATTTCTTCATCTTCCATTTCTTCCCAGCCGGTAATCATAGCTTTAATACTTGACAGTGGTTTTACACCTGTTATTGTTGTAAGGTAAACATGAGCAATAATAAAAGCCATAAGTATATAGGCGCCAAGAGTATGGATAAGAGCTATTACATCAAGACTTTCAAGTTCGATCCCAAATTTTGGATATTGAAAATATAGATATATAAAACCTGATATAACCATAATTGGAATAACAAGGATTTTTAACCCAAGGTAAATCATCCTTTGTAGGGGGTTAAATTTGTTATATACTGTTTTGTTAGTTGGATGTGGTGCATTTTGAAAAATTCCACCAATGTAATACATGAATTGTTCTTTTATTAACTTGGTAGTTGGTATATATTGTCGCCACTCACCAGAAGTTACATGCCAGAAAATTGCAAATACAATCAAAGTTAAAAAAGCCCATGCTGCAATCTGATGCCATTGTACTGAGTTTTCAAAGCCAAATAATTCAAATGACCCATGTATTTCGAAACCTGTTATCATTAAGAATACAATAAGTAAGACTTGTGCCCAGTGCCAAAATCTCTCAAATATTTTATATATATATACTTTTTCCATTATTAAGTCCTCCTTTAAATATTTTCTTTTTGAAAAAAACAATCACGTCGCAAAATACGTCGTAATATTGCATGGATAAAAACACCTGCTAATGCTAGAATGATTGTAATAACACCAACGTTATCAAGTAGTACACTTCTGTCTCTTCCAGGTAAATAAAAGTCGGTAAGCGCTGCAAGCCGTCCATTGTTTCTGGTATGACAATCGATACATTTTAATGCTTTATCAGCAGATGAAACTTGATGGTTAAGTGGCCAATACATTTCTGTTTCAACAAAACCATAGGCACCACTATAAGGCATTCCTGCCAATTCCATACCTATTCTGGATGCTTCACCCCAATCAAAGTCAAGCCAATAGGCACCCTCTCCTTTTGTCGGAGCCCATAATTTAGGCTGTATCAGGGTCATATTGATCGTGTCGTAAATTTGTTTTCCACGATGCACTTTAACAGGCCATATTTTTGAAGGCTCAAGTGATTGCATCTTAGCTCCTTTATCAAGATATGAACCATATAATGTGTTCATTTGCACAGGAATGGTTTCAATCTTGTCTTCAATTAGCATATGGTTAGCTGTACCATTAAACCATATGTATTCAGGAGTTACGTCATCATCATATACAAAATTACCCTTGATTGATAAATAATTGTGATTACCATATGCATCATTTTCATGCATTGCATGTTCGTCATCATCAAGGCGTCCGGCAGTTGACCAATCCCAAATCATTTTTGTTGCATTTGCTTTTGCATAAACTGGAATATGGCATGTTTGACAAGCTATACGAGCACCATGATCATTAAGAATATTATCGATATGTGGCTTTTCAGTATGACATTGTATGCAGGTCGATCTATCTTTGTTTTCTGATGATAATGCATATACTTTACCATGCATTTGGTGTTTGTATGTAACATGGCAATCAACACAACTCATATCTTCGCCATCAGTTCCCATATGAACATCTACTTCCATTGAACATTCAGACATAGCCTGATCAAGATCACCATGTTTAACGTTATTTCCGCCACCACCCCAAAAGTGGCACACTCCACAATTATCTCTTGATGGTTCACCAACATTTTGTGCTACATAATTCAAATCTACAGATGGATCAGGTAGGCCTGCCATTCCTTTTCCCTTTTTATAAGTCCCGGTTTGATCATGACACACAACACAATCAATGTTATTTTGCTCACTAAAGTCGAAACTATCATCTTTCCAACCATAACCTATATGACATCGGGTACAAGTTTGCTCACTACCTTTAATTCCAATACAAAAATTGTTTAAGATATTTTTTTTGCCAAGAGGAACAACCCCTTTTCCAGACATTTCTTCTTCACGTTCCCAATTCCAATGAGAAGTTGCCATAATCTCATGACCACGTTCAGTATGACAAGACAAGCATGCTGCAGTAAGCTGTTGAGCACTATCGAATGGCTGATTAAGTATATCGAATTTTGAATGATCAACCGAAGGAGTTGTATTTCGGTCGGCTTTATAAATGTAATTCACAATTGGAAACGAACGTGTTGAATCATCTTGCGAATCTACATTAGTGGCCATTATCCAGCCTGATAAACAGACTAATAATGCGGCACAAAGTAGTTTTTTCATATCTAAACGGTTTTATTTATTTTCCTCAAAAATATCTTGTTACAAAAGTAGCAAAGCAATAGAAGACTAAAAGTGAATGTCATATGATGTTACAGTTATAAAAACATGATGTATATCACTTTTCATGCTGATTTATATTAAGGGAATGGTAATTAAAACTTATATTTGCTTTTTTAAAAATAATAATGAATAATATTGTTGAACGTATAAAAACAAGTTGTACTGTAGGTAAAACAAACTTTGATTGTTTTGATCATCTTACTGAAGAACAGAATGAGTTAATTAACCGTAGCCAGGTTACTGTTGCTTATCGTAAGGGTGAAATTATTGCTAAGCAAGGTACGTTTACAACACATATATTATATATATGTGATGGTTTGGCAAAAGTATTTTATGAAGAGAGTAATAAATCGCTGATACTTAGAATTGCAGCTTCAGGAAGCCTTATTGGGCTTACTTCACTTCCTTTAACTCAAAATGTTTTCCAATATACTGCTTCTGCTTACGTTGATACAACTGTTAAGCTTATTGACATTAATATAATAAGACAATTAATCCGTGAGAATAGTAATTTTGCTACGGCAATTATTAATATTCTCTGTGAAATTTCCGTTCAAAAAAATGGACGATTCTTTTGCTTAACACATAGGCAATCATATGGAAAGTTAGCTGATATTATATTATGCTTAGCGGGGAATATATTTAAAAATGAAAAATTCGACCTTTCTTTGAGTCGTAAAGAGTTAGCCGAACTGTCAGGCATGTCTACCGAAAGTGTGATTCGCACGCTAAAGAATTTCCAGGATGACGGACTCATCAAAATTAATGGTAAAACTTTTGAAGTGATTGATCCGGATGGATTAATGAGGATTTGCCAATTAGGATAATAATAAACCTTTATTTCATATTTGCTTTTTTATACATTAGCATTTTATTAATAAGGTGAAAGAAAAAAAGCAAAACCGTCGTTATTTTATTAAATCAGCTATAGCCATGATGGTTGTTGGTTTAGCAGCTTTATTAGACAAAATGGTTGTTAATCAAAAAGCAATTAATTCAAAAAAAACCGTTTCCTTTTCATTTGATCCGAATGCTGAAATTAGTTTTCTGGATAAATATATTGTTGTAAACAGGGAGAATGAAATAAAGGTTTTCTCATCTCGATGCACACATCTTGGTTGTAAAATTGTTGAGTATTCTAATAATCAGCTGATTTGTCCGTGCCATGGATCAACTTTTGATTTAGCTGGAAATGCAACAAAAGGGCCCGCAATTAAACCTCTTAAAAAACTGGATTTTGAGGTGGATAGTTTTAACAACAAAATATCTATTAATATTTAGAAAAATGAAGGCAGGGATGTTTGCTTTAAGTTTGCTATATTTCGAATTGAAGCAACCTATTTCGGCTTTACATGTCTTACTTATCATTAAAAGTAAAGTATTTTTACGATCCATTTAGGGAATTAAAATTAAATAAAGTTATGAAGTATATTTTTACATTTTTGATTGTTTGTATGTTCTCATTTATTTCTAATGCCCAGGAAATATATTCAAAAGTGAGAATTGATTTACAGGAAATTGGTTTGGAGCAGATTGCTAATTTAGGTATTGATTTAACAGAAGGAACATATTCAAAAGGTAAGTTTTTTGAATCAGATTTGGAATCACGGGAACTTGTTAAATTGGATGCAGCAGGTATCAATTATAGTATTATTTATGAGGATGTTTCAGCATTCTATGCCGATCGTGCTGCTGCTGATCAACCTTCAGCAATAAGTCGTATTTTAACGGATGAATGGACAGTACCTGAAAATTGGGAGTATGGATCAATGGGTGGTTTTTATACGCTTGACGAGGTCATGGCTGAGCTGGATGATATGTTTGCTATGTTTCCGGAATTGATCAGTGAATCTCAGCCTCTGTCGTCTAGTAATTTAACTCATAATGGAAGAATGCAATACTGGGTGAGGATTTCAGATAACCCTACTGTTAATGAAAATGAGCCGGAAGTACTATATACGGGTTTACACCATGCTCGCGAACCAATGAGTGTTCAGCAGATGATTTTTTACATGTGGTATGTTCTAGAAAATTATGATACTGATGATGAGATTAAGCAGCTGGTTGATAATACTGAAATGTATTTTGTACCCGTAGTTAACCCTGATGGATATGAGTATAATCATTTGACTAACCCCAATGGCGGTGGTAATTGGCGTAAAAACAGAAGAAATAATGGCGGAGGCTCTTATGGAGTTGATCCAAATAGAAATTACGGATATATGTGGGGATATGATAATCAAGGATCATCACCTGATCCAAATGATGCTACTTATCGTGGACCATCTGCTTTTTCAGAACCTGAGATTCAAAACATTCGTGATCTTTGTGAGTTAAATGAATTTAAAATCGCATTAAACTATCATTCATACAGCAATTTGCTATTATATACATGGGGCTGGAAAGAAGAGCCATGTGAAGATGACGAAATATTGCATGATTTTGCTGTGATAATGACAAAAGAAAATAACTATACATATGGCCCTGGTAGTACGGCAATATATCCTACTAATGGAGGGTCAGATGATTGGATGTATGGAGAGCAAACTACTAAAGACGCAATATTTTCATATACTCCTGAAGTTGGTTCATCAAGTGATGGTTTTTGGCCTTCAACCAGCAGGATTATCCCACTTTGTCAGGAACAAATGTGGCAAAACATATCAGCAGCCCGATTAGTCGGAAGGTATGCATCGATAACTGATAAATCACCAACAATAATTGGTGATCGTGATGGTTTTCTACCATTCGAGATTAAAAGGCTGGGTTTAACAGATGCAGAATTGTTTACAGTCACAATTCAACCGTTAGACGACTACATGCAATATGTTGGTGATCCTGTTTCGTTTGAGAATTTAGATTTGATGGAAACAGCTGTTGATTCTATTGATTATACACTTGACGAAAATATAGAAGCAGGTATGCCATTTAGTTATTTACTCATTATTGATAATGGCGATTATATTGTGGCGGATACAATTGAAAAAATATTTGGCGATTTAGTTACTATTTTTGAAGATGATTGTGATGATATGGAAAACTGGTCTTCTGATATTTGGAACAATACAACAATTGATTTTCACAGTTCTCCTGCTTCCATAACAGATTCTCCAAACAGTAATTATCAAGACAATGAAGATAATATAATATTGCTGGATAGCATTATCGATTTAAGCGACGTGACAATAGCTGTTGTGCAGTTTTGGGCAAAGTGGGACATCGAGAGTGGTTACGATTATGTGCAATTTATGGTAAAGGATGATTTGCTTTTTGGTAATTGGGAATCTCTTGCCGGAAAATATACTAAAACAGGAACAAGTTATCAGCAAGAAGGAGAACCTGTTTATGATGGAAGACAAGATACCTGGATAATGGAGGAAATTAACCTGGGAAAATTTGTCGGTAAACAAATATCATTTAGGTTTGTACTTGTAAGTGACGGTGCTGTAACAGAAGATGGCTATTATTTTGATGATTTCGAAATTAAGGTGGTAAGTGAAACTACTGATATTCCTTATGAATATATGGAAAAGAAAGAATTGCAATTATTTAATGCATTTCCAAATCCAACAAGTAATATCGTCAAAATACAATATCATCTTTGCCATAATCAATCACAGACTTTGCTAGAAATTATAGATATACTGGGGAATATTGTTCATTCTCAAACAGTTTATAATTCAGAAAGGTTAGCAATAATTGATATCTCTGATTATAGTAATGGCGTGTATTTTTATCGACTTTCTGCAAAATCAGGTATCTCAGAAACTAAAAGGTTTATTAAACAGTAATGAGTGCTGAGCTAAACCTTTCAGGTTTTTTCTAACCTGAAAGATGAATCTTAAACCTGATACTTTAGGATTGCAAATATAAAAGAGTAGTTTTGGTTTAAAACGAATTGAGATTAATTAGAAACATATTGTCATATACCACATATGGGCAAATTTCTCTTGCATCATTGGCAATTTGTATAGTATCAGGTGTATTTCTGGCAATACCATTTGACATTGAAAACCCTTTTCTTTCTATAAGTAGTATGATGGTGTTAAACCCTGCTTCTTCTTTCATAAGGAATATCCATTTTTGGAGTGCCCAGTTCTTTCTAATTTTTAGTTTGATACATATTTGGGATCGCTTTAACAAATCGGAAGAAATCAGGCTTAAGAAGGGTGTGTGGCTAAGGCTTAGTCTAGGAGTTATGATTATTTTCCTGGCAATGCTCACTGGCTTTTTACTTAAAAATGATGCTGATAGTGAGCAGGCCTGGCGGATACTTGATAGCCTGATAGTTGGAATCCCATTTATCGGTAATATACTCTCTTATTCTTTGCTTGGCAACGAAGGAAGTTTACAGTTGGTTTATGTTCACCATATAGCAACGTTTACAATTTTTATTGCAATAATTACTTTCGAACATTCACGAAAAATTTGGTCAGAAGGATCAACTTTTGTTATTGTTGCAGTTATAACTTTAATAATTTCATTTTTCTTTACAGCACCGTTACATGATGGAGTAAATCCAAGTGTAAAAGGGCCCTGGTATTTTGTTGGTTTTCAAGAGATATTACATTGGTTGAGTACTCCAGGTATATCTCTAGTATTAATTGTACTATTTCTTGTGTTACTTTTTGTCATTCCATTTGGCGGTAAAAAAGTATCCTTCCTTAGCAAACGTACACTTCTGATTTTTACCAGCCTATACGTATTGCTTACTTTGAGCGGAATGTTTTTTAGAGGTGAGAACTGGAAATGGGTTTGGCCCTGGGATTCTGGTTACTCATACTCAGTACTTCATTCATTTAGCACTTCACAAATAGTTATTGTACCTGAATATACAGAAGCCCAAATGACTACAAATACTGTTATAAACGGTGGAAAAGAAAGTTGTGTAATTTGCCACGATAATGTTATAGGGTTTACTCCTTCACATAACCCTGAGGCTATTGGCTGTTTTTCATGCCACGGTGGAAATCCTTTTGATGGCAGCAAAAATGGTGCTCATAAGAATATGATACTTATACCTGGTAATTTTGCTAATGCTGATAAAAGTTGTGGAACAATTAATTGTCATCCGGATATCACAAGCAGGAAGGATAATAATCTAATGGCAAGTTTAAGTGGTATGATAAGTGTTGACCACTTTGTTTTTAATGAACAGGAAAGCCCTGATATTCTAACAGATATTCATCACCTTGGTAACTCGGCAGCCGATGAGCATCTAAAGAATTTATGTGTAATCTGCCATCTGGGTAACCCAAAAACTGAAACCGGACCTGTTACCGAAAAAAGTCGCGGTGGAGGATGTTTGGCCTGCCACATTAATTATGATGAATTTTCATCAACCGCTTGGTTAGCTCATATTGATAATGATTATGATACTACATATCTTAATTTTCATCCTTCAATTAGTATGAAAGTAACTAATCAACATTGTTTTGGATGCCATAGCCGATCGGGGAGGATTTCTACAAATTTTGAAGGATGGCATGAAACAACTTTGCAAGTTGAAGAGATGCCTTTGGATAAGGATCACCGACTTATTGAGGACACAAGAGTTTTTCGATATATTAGCGAGGATGTTCATCATACTTTGGGGATGGGTTGTATTGATTGTCATAATTCATTTGAACTAATGGGCGATGGAAATTTATATGCACATCAGGAGGAACAAACAAATGTAAGTTGTGAGGATTGTCATTTTAATGGAGAACCAAATATTATGGTTGCCGGTAACCTTGATAGTGAATTGGCAATTATTGCATCAATGAGGTTTGGAAATATTTCAGAAAAAGAATTTCTTGCTACAAATGACCGGAATATTCCTCTGATTAATACTTATTTTAAAAATGACACTGCATTTTTCCTTACTAAAAATCAAGGTGAAAAATTTGTTTTGAGCAAACCTGGCAGAACCTGCACAAAGGGTAATGCTCATGATAATGTAAGTTGTTCTTCTTGTCATAGTTCCTGGGCTCCTAGTTGTATCGGTTGTCATAATGAATATGATATTTATGAATCCGGCTATAATATGTACTCAAATAAGAAGGAAGAAGGTAGTTGGGTAGAATATGTGGGTGAGTATAATGCTTACTTGCCGGCATTGGGAATGAGAATTAAAGGTAATGAGAGAGAAGTTATTCCGGTAGTCCCTGGAATGGTATTAACAATTGATGTTGGTAGTTTCTCAGAGGAAATTCATGATTCACTGATCTTTCATCGCTTATTTGCTCCGGCCTCACCTCATACAACCAGCTCAAAAGGACGTAGCTGTAAATCGTGTCATAATAATCCAATAGCACTAGGTTATGGAAGTGGCGAACTAATCTTTGATACTAAAAATGGAAGTTGGGTTTTTGATTCACACTATCAAAATAACCCAAATGATAATCTTCCTGAAGATGCATGGATTGGTTTTTTAGATGATAGGATGGGGGAGATAGTTTCAACACGTACAAATGTAGTTCCTTTTATTATCAGTGAGCAACAAAGGATACTAACTATAGGAGCCTGTTTGACATGTCATGATGAAAATTCCATAATAATGCAGCAAAGCCTAATTAATTTTGACTCGCTTGTTGAAAATAGGAGTTTGAAATGTGTTGTGCCAGTTTGGGATTAATTAATAAAATATTTTAATGCAACTTCTTTATTTTTAACTTTGTCTGCTTACTATCACATTAAACCATAATCAATATGAAAAATCTTTTCTTCCTATTAGTTTTTTTAATAAGCAACACTTTTTTGTTTGCGCAATTGCCCGAAACCTTTGATTTAAGAGATTATAATGGCAATAACTATGTTACTAGTGTAAAGAGCCAACAAGGAGGTACTTGCTGGACTTTTGGTACAATGGCCGGTATGGAAAGTAACCTGTTAATGACGGGTGAGTGGGCTGCAGCCGGTGAAACAGGTGAACCTGCATTAGCTGAATATCATTTGGATTGGTGGAATGGTTTCAATCAAAATTACAATGCAGATGTTAATCCAACTAGTGGTCAGGGTCTGGAAGTTCATCAGGGTGGTGATTACCGTGTGTCAACAGCATATATGTCAAGAGGTGATGGAGCTGTAAGAGATGTTGACGGACAATCCTATAGTTCACCTCCTGATTACCATAATCCTGATTTTCATATTTATTATCCAATGAGTGTTGAATGGTATACGGCAGGTGAAAATCTGGAAAATATTGATCTTATAAAAACTAAGGTGATGGAGTACGGTGTGATGCCTACTTGTATTTGCTATAGTGGAAGTTATATTAATGGTGAATATGAACATTATCAGCCGGTATCTTCTGATGAGGAACCAAATCATTCTGTTTCAATTATTGGCTGGGATGATAACAGGGTTGTACAAGGTGCACCGGGCAATGGAGCATGGTTAACAAAAAATAGCTGGGGCTCCGGATGGGGTATAGGAGGCTATTTCTGGATCTCATATTATGATAAACAAGCATGCCAGAATCCTGAAATGGGAGCTGTATCCTTTATTGATGTAATACCAATGCCATACAATAATGTATATTATCATGATTATCATGGATGGCGCGATACTCTTACTTTTGCCTCTGAAGCGTTTAATAAATTCATTGCAGAGTCAGGTGAAACATTGGGAGCTGTAAGCTTTTTTGTTGCCGAAAATAATGTTGATTATACAATAAAAATTTATGATAATTTTAATGGAACAGAATTACAGGACGAATTATCTATACAAACAGGTAATATTGAATATTCGGGTTTGCATACTATAAATCTTACAACACCCGTTTCGCTGATCGAAGGAAATGATTTTTATGTATATGTAGAGTTTTCTGCAGGTGGCTTTGCTTACGACAGAACATCTGATATTCCTGTATTGTTAGGTGGTGGTTCCAGAACCATAGTAATATCGTCATCTAACCCTGATGAAAGCTATTATATGGATGAAGGCGTTTGGACCGATTTTTATGATTATGACGATCCATCAGGATTCCAAAATACAGGTAACTTCTGTATTAAAGCATTAACTGTTACAGTTTATTCCATTGAACTTGGAAATATCGAAATAACAGATCCAACTGGAAATAACAATGGTAGGATAGATCCGGGGGAGACAGTTGATATTAATATTTCTTTATTAAATGCTGGAGTTTATGAGGTTACAGATTTGATTGTAGATTACACAACTACTGACCCTTATACTACAGTTAATTCAGGTTCATTAAACTATTCAGATATCCCTGCAGGTGAAACTGCAGAAGCAGATATGAATATTTCTGTTGATGGAAATACTCCAATTGGGCATGTTATAGTTGGCGTATTAACTGTTGAATGCGAGTCGAATGGTGAGACTTACAATTATGAATTTGATATTACTTTTAAAGTAGGTTTAAATGTTGAAGATTTTGAATCCGGTGGCTTTTCAGAGTTTGATTGGGAGTTTGGTGGGGATGCTGACTGGACAATTTCACAAACAAACCCCTATGAAGGAATATATTGCGCAAAATCGGGTGCTATCGGAAATAATCAAGAATCAGAATTATTAATTTCACTTGAAGTATTAAATAATGATGAAATAGGCTTTTATTATAAAGTATCTTCTGAGGCTACTTATGATTTTCTGAAATTTTATATTGATGATGTTGAAATGGGTGGTTGGTCAGGAGATGTTGGTTGGACCTATGCGTCATACGATGTGTCAGTCGGACAGCATACTTTCAAATGGGCCTATGATAAAGATCAGGGTGTTACAGGTGGTAGCGATTGTGCCTGGGTTGATTGGATTGAACTGCCTATTGTAGAGCAGGGAAGTGTTTTGCCTGCAGTATTTGATCTAAGGGATTATGATGGCAATAATTATGTTACTAGTGTGAAAAGTCAACAAGGCGGAACTTGTTGGACACATGGTACTATAGCCGGTATGGAAAGCAACCTGTTAATGACAGGTGAGTGGGCTGCAGCTGGTGAAACTGGCGAACCTGCATTAGCTGAATATCACTTGGATTGGTGGAATGGTTTCAATCAACATTATAATGCAGATATTAATCCAACTAGTGGACAAGGTTTGGAAGTTCATATGGGAGGTGATTACCGTGTGGCAACGGCTTATATGTCTAGAGGTGATGGGGCTGTAAGAGATGTTGACGGGCAATCGTATAATTCACCTCCTGATTACCATAATCCTGATTTTCATATTTATTACCCAATGAGTGTTGAATGGTACACGGCAGGTGCAAATCTTGAAAATATTGATCTAATAAAAACAAAGGTGATGGAGTATGGTGTTATGCCAACTTGCATTTGCTACAGTGGAAGTTTTATAAATAGTGAATTTGAACATTATCAACCGGTATCTTCCGATGAGGAACCAAATCATTCTGTTTCTATAATTGGTTGGGATGATAATAAGGTTGTACAAGGTGCACCAGGTAATGGAGCATGGCTAACAAAAAACAGTTGGGGCTCAGGATGGGGTATTGATGGATATTTCTGGATATCATATTACGATAAACAAGCATGCCAGAATCCTGAAATGGGAGCTGTATCCTTTATTGAAGTAATACCAATGCCATACAATAATGTTTATTACCATGATTATCATGGATGGAGAGATACTCTTACTTCTGCCTCTAAGGCATTTAATAAATTTATAGCAAAATCGGTTGATACATTAGAAGCTGTGAGCTTCTTTGTTGCTGAAAATAATGTTGACTTTACAGCTAAAATTTATGATGATTTTGATGGAACTACATTGCAGAATCAACTAGCTGATGTAATTGGAAATATTGAATATTCAGGTTTACATACTATAAATCTTCCCTCTCATGTTATAATGGCTGAAGGAGATGATTTTTATGTTTATGTAGAGTTTTCTGACGGTGGTATTGCTTACGACAGAACCTCAGATATTCCTGTATTATTAGGTGGTGGTTCCAGAACCATTGTAATATCGTCATCTAATCCTGATGAAAGCTATTATATGGATGAAGGCGTTTGGACAGATTTTTATGATTATGATGATCCATCAGGATTCCAAAATACAGGTAATTTCTGTATTAAGGTTCTCTCAAATGGAGATACAGGTGTTGGTATTGATTCAGGTTATGAATCAAATACTGGAAATAATCTTGGTAGTTATCCAAATCCATTCACAAATCAAACTAAGCTTACTTTCAATGCATCTGTAAGTTCTATGGCTCATCTTAGAATTACCAATGTAATGGGACAGGTAGTTTGGTCAAAGGAAGTGAATGTTAATGCTGGTGAAAATATTGTAACCTGGGATGGTATTAGTAATAAAGGAAATGATGTTCAGAGTGGCTTGTATATTGTCGAACTCTTTATTAGTAATGAGTTACAGGCTACTACTAAATTATTGAAATCGAAATAGAATAGAGTTGTTTCTAACCTTTCAGGTCTTTTCCGACCTGAAAGGTTAACTACTCAATTTTTTACGTTTCCACTATAAATCTTCTGAAAAGTTGATTTAAAGAAAACATTTAGAAATTACTTCTTCCACCTGCTAGTCATAGTGATGACGTCATTGCGAGGAGGAACGAGGAAGCAGTCTCCTTGTTGAACTTGCTATATCAATCAATCAAACAATCAAACAATCGAACAATCGAATAATCGAACATGAACCATCACACAATGTACTAACCTCAAAACAATTTCGTTTTATACAACGTGTATATTTGAACTTTAAACTATTTTCGCAGAAATTTTTATTGTATTATGAATGATAGCCTTGTAATTATACCAACATATAACGAGAAAGAGAATATTGAACGTATTATCCGTAAGGTAATTAGCCTTGAAAAAGCGTTTAATATATTGGTAGTTGAAGATAACAGTCCCGATGGTACAGCTGATATTGTTAAAAGATTGATGGTTGAATTTTCTGATAGGCTGTTTATTATGGAAAGAAAAGGAAAGCTTGGGCTTGGAACAGCATACATTGCTGGTTTTCAATGGGGTCTTGATCATGAGTATGATTATATTTTTGAGATGGATGCCGACTTTTCGCACAATCCGGAGGATTTGATAAAGTTGTATAATGCTACTGCAAATGAAGGTGCTGATGTGGCAATTGGGTCGCGTTATATTAAAGGTGTAAATGTTGTAAATTGGCCAATGGGAAGAGTATTAATGTCGTACTATGCTTCAATGTACGTGCGTATTGTTACCGGACTTAAAATAATGGATACTACAGCCGGGTTTATGTGCTGGACAAGGGCAGTCCTTGAAACGATTGATATGGATAGTATTAAGTTTGTGGGATATGCATTTCAAATAGAAATGAAATATACAGCTTGTAAACTTGGATTTAAGGTTGTTGAAGTGCCCATTATTTTTACCGATCGTACTGAGGGCACATCAAAAATGAACAAAAGTATTTTTAAGGAAGCAATATTTGGAATACTTGATTTGAGATTTAGGAATATTGTGGGTAAGATTAAACCTATTAAAACATTCTAATTAGTGGATTTAAGAAAACATCAATAACTTCGTTACGCTTGTGTTTAAAATCAATCATTTACAAAAGTAAACTCCTGATTTTAAACACTTCACAAGCCTAATTCTTGACGTTTTCTTAAATCCACCTTTATTATTAATGGATTTTTATAAAGGCATTAATTTGTGGCGAATAGAAAAATATTCTTATCGACAAACTGGAAATCTAGTATTTCAGATTATTAAACATTAATTTTTTTATTTAATGTAATTTTACAGAAATCTGTAATAATATGATTATGAATAGTAATAAGAAAGTTATTTCCGGGGCAACAATAGTTAATGAAGGCTCATCATTTATTGGTGATGTTTTTATTATTGATAATGTTATTGAGAAAATTGTTGAAGGCATTGCTTCTGACCACATGGATTATGAAGTAATTGATGCCAAAGGTTTATACTTGCTACCTGGTGTAATTGACGATCAGGTACATTTTCGTGATCCCGGTCTTACATATAAAGGTGATACTTATACTGAGAGTAAAGCCGCGGTTGCAGGAGGTGTTACAAGTTTTATGGATATGCCAAATACAATTCCAAACTGCTTAACACAAGATTTGTTAGAAGAAAAGTATCAACATGCTGCAAATGCCTCATTGGCTAACTATAGCTACTATATGGGAGCCTCAAATGATAATCTTGCAGAAATCATTAAAACCGATCCCAAGAAAGTTTGTGGAATAAAGGTCTTTATGGGTTCGTCAACCGGTAATATGCTGGTTGATAATGAAGAGTCGTTGGCAGGCATATTTTCTTCAGCGCCTACTTTAGTTGCTGTTCATTGTGAAGATGAAGAAACAATTATCAGGAATAATGCTTATTATTTTGAAAAATATGGCGATGATGCACCTACAAGTATTCATCCAAAGATAAGATCGGTTGAGGCATGTTATTTATCATCTGCGAAAGCAGTAACACTGGCAAAAAAACATGGAACCAGGTTGCATATCCTTCATCTCACAACCGAAAAGGAAATGAGCCTCTTTGATAATGACCTTCCTTTGGAAGATAAAAAAATTACAGCCGAGGTTTGTATCCATCATCTTTGGTTTTCGGATGAAGACTATGACAGGAAGGGCAATTTTATTAAGTGGAATCCTTCCATAAAATCATCTAAAGACAAGGATGCGTTGTTAGAAGCTGTATTAAGTAATAAAATAGATGTGGTTGCTACCGATCATGCACCTCACACGCTTGAAGAAAAAGAGAGGCTTTATTTTAATGCTCCTTCGGGCGGACCAATGGTGCAACATTCGTTATCAGCTATGTTAGAGCTTTATCATAATGGTAGATTTACTCTTGAGAAGGTTGTTGAAAAAATGTGTCATAACCCGGCCATTTTGTTCAATATTAATAAACGTGGATTTATAAGAGAAGGCTATATGGCCGACCTTGTATTGATTGATTTAAACAATAGTTGGGAAGTAAATAAGGATAATATTCTATACAAATGTGCCTGGTCTCCAATGGAAGGGGAAATTTTTAAGTCAAAAGTTATTTCCACTTTTGTGAATGGCAACAGGGTTTATAATAATGGTGTATTTATTGAAGATGTTAAAGGAAAAAGATTAATGTTTAACAGGTAAATTTTGAACAGATGAACAAAGTAGTTTTTATATTTATTTCCATTACTATTGGAATATTTTTTACAGCTTGTGATAACAATAGTATTATTAAAAGTGCAGTAGTTAAAGAAGTTATAAATCATTATCCTAGTGGTGCTCCTCAAATTGAAAGAGATTTTAAGGTTGTAGATGAAAAAAAAGCAGCTATTTATGAGAGAGAATATTATGAGGATGGAAAAGTGCTGAAAGAAGGGCCTTTAAATAGTGATGTTAAACGAAATGGTCTTTGGAAATCATACTATCGTGATGGTATACTTTGGAGTGAAGGTGATTTTGTTAACGGTATTCGTGAAGGAAAAACAGCAACTTATTTTGCCAATGGTCAAAAATACTATGAAGGGCAATATTCAAAAGCTAAAAAATCCGGAATTTGGAAATTTTGGAATGAACAAGGTGATCTTGTTAATGAAATAGATTACGATAAAAGGAATAAAGCCAAAATCACCGATGATTAATCAGTAACAGTTTTTTCCAGTAGGATTGGAAACAACAATAATTATTAATAAGGTTAATATTGTGGCAAAGTTGCAACACAAAATTACTCATGTAGTAATAGCGATGATGATCCCCATTATTATCTGGAGTGGAAGAAGGAATCTATATTAACACAGGATAATGAGATTGCTTTATCTCTAACGCACAATGCTTTAGCTATTGGTCCATGCAATGGATGACAACTTTTGGTTTATAAATGTAAGCATGTTATTGCGTTGCTTATATATGTAATTCTCATTTAAGCACATTTTCAATTTTTGTCTAAATAGGCGTTAATTCTAACATCTACATTTTCCTTTAAATTATTGAAGAAAAAACTGTAGTCATAACAATGATATACGCCTGCTGGGAAAATTGAAGAACTGTAAATATTAATATTGGGTGTGCCTGTTACCAATGCACTATTTTTATCAATCCACGCATCTGTAAATTGGTACGCAATTGAATCAATTTCCCCATTTTCTTTAAAGAAAACAGCGCCTAAATTCATTTCTTTAGGAGCATATTCTGAAGTAGTTTGCCAGTTAAGAGGGTTAACACATTTTGCGTTGGGTAATAAAACAGGAGAACCTGTGGCAAATTCCGATTGAGTATTATATGTAATTATTACTCCAATATCGTCAGCTGATTCTGCAATTTTTAGCCATTCGCATTGAGCAAGGTCATTGTCGGTTACTGAGTAACCAATGATATAAGCAGCTATAAGTTTATTCATTAGTTCAGGTTTTTCAAATTTGTGTTTCATTAATTCAATTAACACCTCAGAACCTTGACTATGTCCTGCTAAAATAAAAGGTCGTCCATTATTCAAATTATTAATATAATAGTTAAATGCCTGTTCAATATCAGCTAAGCCAATTGAAAAACACTTATTTTTCTCTTCTTCATTCATTGCCAGTCCATCAAGTGCCATTTGTCGATAATATGGTGCATAAATATTGCAATTATCTTTAAAAACAGAAGCTTGCTTAAGAAGCACTGTCTGAACAAGCTTTCTCATATTATCATCGGTAATGTCCATATTCATTTTATCTATACCTCCAAACAAAGTTGGATACACAAAAAAAACATCAACATCTTTTTCTATTGATGAGGGAGATGAAGCCCAATAAAATGAATTAGAATAATTTAGGTTTTGTTCGGATTCTAATCTATTATTATTACAAGAAATTAATATTGTTGATAATATAACTAAAAAAAACATCTTATAAATTTTCATATTGTCACTGTTTTTTAATGAATATTATTTATGAAATATTCATTTAAATACAAACATTCTCATATCATATTTTTATTATGTTGGGTAACTAAAGAATATTGTTATCAAGATTATTGTGTTGAGATATTTATCATTACAGGCAAATGATCACTATAGCCACCGTAATATCTGCCGGCAGCGGTTCTTGATGGGCGTGCAGGTCCTTTTTTTGGCTGATAAAGCATCCAGTCTTCTTTAAATACAATTTGATTAGGAGAGCCAACTTTAAGCCCGTTTTTTCCTGTTAGCATTGATGTTGAAATAATTATTTGATCGAACATATCCCAGCTTTTGTAGTACAGCGAGCCGTCACCATTCTTAAATTTAGTGAGCGATAGATTGTAAAGAGTTTTGTCAAGTAGTTTATCAGAAACTTCCCTGGCTTCCAATACATTGAAAACGCTTGTATCAGTTGGGTTATCATTTAAATCACCGGCAATAATAATGTTTGCAAGTGGTTGTAAGTTTAAAATTGAATCGGTAATATTTTTAATAATACTGGCAATTTTAATCCTGCTAGGTTCTGTTTCTTCTTGTCCTCCCCATCTGGATACCCAATGATTAATAAAAACATGTAAAGTGTCGTTATTGTTTACAACACCTTTAGAATAAAGGATATCTCTGGTTTTATTATCAGGGTTGTCGGGGAAATCAGGAACAATATATTTTGTGCTAATTGGGTTGAAAATACTGGGAATATAAAGTAAAGCAACATCAATTCCGCGTTCATCGGGGCTATCTTTATGAATTATACTATAACCGGCATTTTTAAGATTTGAGTGATTGATAAGGTCTTCAACAACATCAATGTTTTCAACTTCACAAAGCCCGAATAAGGCGGGAAAGCCAATAGTATCAATACTTTTCATCACTAACGATATATTGTCAAGTTTATGATTATAACGTTCAGTATTCCATGCTACTTTACTATCAGGGAGATAGTTTTCATCGCTAATATTAGGATCGTTAATGGTGTCAAAAAGATTTTCAAGATTATAAAAAGCAAAACTAAATGTACTGGTTGTTTTTTTTGCACATGATGCCATAATAGAAATTAAGGCAAAAGATATTAGTATGGTTGTGAAGTGCTTTTTCATAATAATTAGTGTTATAAATAAGTTGAAAATATTTAATTTTAAGAATTCTTAAGTTTTGAAATTATTCTTCTATCTTTTTTTGTTGGACGTCCTATTCCCCGATCACGTTTCTCAGCGTTAAATTGTCTTAACATTTCAAGTTTTTCATATTCTTCGGCTGGAGTAAGGTCTTCTATTAAGTCGGGAACAAGTTTTGCTGCTACGCGGTTTTTGTTAAGCTTAATAATTTTTATTACACGTTTAATGTTAGGTTGCTGGATTTCAATTATTTCATCAACTTTTACTTCTCTGGATGCCTTTGCATTCTGGCCATCTATTTTAATTTTACCTCCTTTGCATGCCTCCGAAGCCTGGGTTCTTGTTTTATATAACCGAACTGTCCATAACCATTTGTCAATTCTCATAGTGTCCATCCTATTTTTTCCTAAAATATATTTGAATAGGCACTCCTGTGAAATCATAATTTTCACGGATTTTATTTTCTAAAAATCTGCGATATGAGTCTTTAACATCTTCGGGCAGGTTGCAGAAGAAAGCAAACATAGGAGTATTGCCTTTTATTTGCATTATGTACTTAATTCTAATATATCTACCTCTTGAGCCCATTGGTGGAGGTGTTTTTTCGATGATTGGTAGTAGAAGATCATTAAGTTTTGATGTTGGAATTTGCTGAGTTCTATTTTTGTATACTTCTGCTGCTAACTCAAGAGTTTTAAAAATTCGCTGTTTCTCTGTAACCGATGTAAAAACAATAGGTACATCATTAAAAGGAGCAATTCTTTCTCTAATATCTTTTTCAAACGTCAAGTGAGTATTGGTTTCTTTATCAACAAGATCCCATTTATTTACAACTAATACAATTCCTTTTTTATTCTTTTCTGCGAGGTGGAATATGGCAATATCTTGTTTTTCAATACCTGTTTGAGCATCAATCATTACCACACAAATGTCAGAGTTTTCAATGGCTCTAATTGTGCGTAAAGTTGAGTAAAATTCAATGTTTTCATACACTTTTTCTTTTTTACGTAATCCTGCAGTATCCACGAGCATAAAATCATGTCCAAAGGCATTGTAACGTGTATATATTGAATCGCGGGTAGTTCCGGCAATAGGAGTAACAATGTTCCGTTTGTTGTCAAGGAGAGTGTTTATAATAGATGATTTGCCAACATTTGGTCTGCCCACAAAAGCAATACGTGGCAGGTTTGTTTCTTCATCATTTATTACCTTTTCAGGAAATGTTTTTACAATCTCATCTAACAGATCACCTGTTCCACTTCCATTTACGGCCGAAATAGCATAAACCTCACCTAATCCCAGTGAATAAAACTCAATAATATTATTAGTTTGGTTTGGAGTATCAACTTTATTAGCAACTGTAAAAATATCTTTTTTAGATCTTCGAAGTAGGGTTGCAACGTCTTCGTCAAGAGGAGTAATTCCATCATGAGTGTCAACAACAAATATTATTGCATCTGCTTCATCAATTGCAAATAGTACTTGTTTACTTATTTCATCTTCAAAAGTATCATCCGAACCATGTACATAGCCGCCGGTGTCAATAACTGAAAACTCGTATCCGTTCCAGTCACTTTTACCATAAATTCTATCTCGTGTAACACCACTTACTGACTCAACAATAGCTTCTTTGCTTTCTATTAGTCTGTTAAATAGTGTCGATTTGCCAACATTCGGTCTTCCAACTATAGCTATCGTGTTATTCATCGTTTAGAGTTATTAGTTATATGTTATTTGTTAGAGTTGTTGAATACAATCGAACAATCAAGCAATCAAACAATTGAGCAATCAAACAATCGAACAATTGAACAATCGAACAATCGAACAATTGAACAATCGAACTCACTGATCATATCCAAACTGTTTTAGTGTATTTTCGTTGTCTCTCCAGTCTTTACTTACTTTAACAGTAACTTCCAGAAACACTTTTTTGTCAATAAAATCCTCAATGTCTAAACGTGCTGCTGTAGCTGTTTTCTTTATGGCATTTCCTTGATGACCTAGAATAATTGCCTTTTGAGTGTCCCTTGTTACATATATAATTGCTGAAATGCGCACCAGTTTATCATCTTCTTTATATTGATCAATAGCAACTTCAGCTGAATAGGGAATTTCTTTTTTGTAGTTCAGAAGTATTTTCTCACGAATGATTTCTGAAATAAAAAACCTTATGGATTTGTCGGTAAGTTCATCCTTAGGATAATAAGCATCATGTTCAGGCAGATAATGAATAATCCTATCAAACACTTTCTCAATATTAAAGTTGTTCAAGGCACTTACCGGAATAACTTCTGATTTCGGCATTTTTAATTTCCATGCCTCCATTTCCTTCACTATTGATTCTTGATTTGACAGATCAATCTTATTAATAATAATAATTACTTGAACATTTGATACATTAAATTTATCGATTATCTCCTGATCTGCAAAAGGATAATCAGGTTCGGTCATAAGTAATAATATATCAGCATCTTTTAAAGCTGAATTTATATACTTATTCATGTATTGGTGCATTTTATATGATGGGTTCTTAACAATACCGGGAGTGTCGGAATACACTATTTGAAACCCCTCACCATTTACAATGCCCATTATTCGGTGACGTGTTGTTTGAGCTTTTGAGGTTATTATTGATAGTTTTTCGCCAACCATTGAGTTCATCAAAGTTGATTTTCCTACATTTGGATAACCTATAATATTTACAAAACCAGCCTTATACATAAATATGAAAAAAAGTTTGCACGGCAAAGAAACAAAATATATCTTTGCACTCCCTTTTTAAGGGATAGTTAATTAGTTCATAAAGACACGAAAATACATTACAGGGCGAATCCGATTGAGTCGGATCGTTGGGCTCATATCCGCCTAAGGCGGACATTAGTTTGAATCTATGATAAAACAATAGTTTATCACTGTAATGAAAAAAATATATTGCGGGGTGGAGCAGAGGTAGCTCGTTGGGCTCATAACCCAAAGGTCGTCAGTTCGAATCTGGCCCCCGCTACTATGAAAAACCTCACACGAAAGTGTGGGGTTTTTTTTATTTTGAACAAGATGCAAACTTGTTTGCAAAACGAAGTGAAAAATAAAAAAACCACAAGCCTTTAAGGTTTAGGTTTTGAAGTTGTAAAGTATCTCTTCACCAGATCAGCGACCGAAGTGAGTTAATCTGGCCCCCGCTACTAAGTAAAGACCAATGATTTTCATTGGTCTTTTTTTATGCATGTATGTGACTAGGCATAAAAAAAGGAGACCACCAGTAAATGATAATCTCCTTTTTAATCTTGTAGTATCTTTACTATGCTTTGTAGTATCCTTTTGTTGCAGCATCTTTAAGGGCAATTGCAATGCCTTTTTTATTGATGATGCGAATACCATTTGCGCTTACCATTAATGTAATCCATTTGCCGGTTTCAGGCACGAAAAATTTTTTGGTATGCAAATTAGGTTGAAATTTTCTTTTAGTCTTGGCATGTGAGTGACTTACATTGTTTCCTGAAATCACTTTCTTTCCTGTTATTTGGCAAATTCTTGACATCTTTCCGTAGTTTTTATTCCTGTTCAAAAAAGGAGTGCAAAATAAGACATAATTTTTCAATTATTCAAATGATTTGGGAAAATTATTTTTAACCCTTATTTTTTATCACTTCTTATTTGGAAAGTTATAAAAATTACTAAATCTATATACCTCTTCAAAAATAGTTGTAATTTTGCCCCATAAATTTTTCTTATTATAATTTAATCTAAATAAAAATAATATGTCAAAGTTCATCACAAATCACGATGTAACAGATGCATTAAGAGAAGTAATATTTTTCGCAAAACAAAATAATATTGTTGATTTAAATATGATTGATGATATTGAAATTAAGGGTAACGATATTAAAGTTTCAGTAATTTTTCCGAAACTTGATGACCCTTCAGTTGGGATTATTTATAATTCAATTGTAAAAACACTGAAAGATAAACTTGGAGATGATATTAGTGTGGATGTTAAGCCGATAGCTGAAAAGGATAAAGGGATGGGTCCATTATCCGGTGTTAAAAATATTATTGCTGTAATTGCAGGAAAAGGTGGTGTAGGAAAATCAACTATTGCTGCAAACCTTGCTATTGCATTGTCAAAATCAGGAAATAAAGTAGGGATACTTGATGCCGATATTATGGGACCATCAGTGCCAATGATGTTTGGTGTTGAAGGGCAACAGCCTGGAGTTATCGACAGGGAAGGGAAACCAGTTATGCTTCCATTGGAAAATCATGGTGTTAAAATCCTCTCCTTAGGGTTTTTTGTTCAACCTGATCAGGCTTTAATGTGGAGAGGAGCGATGATTAACAATGCATTTAACCAGTTAATGAAAGATTCAGAATGGGGTGAACTTGATTTTCTGGTTATTGATATGCCTCCCGGAACAGGCGATATTCAACTTACTCTTGCTCAGTCGTATAATATAAAGGGAACAGTACTTGTAACTACTCCTCAAAAGGTAGCAACTGCTGACGTACGCCGTGCTGCAATGATGTATCGTCAGGACAAACTTACAATCCCATTACTAGGTATTGTAGAGAATATGTCCTTTTTCACACCGGAAGAATTACCCGATAAGAAATATTATATTTTTGGGAAAGGTGCTACTGATGAGTTAGCCAAAGAATTGGATATTCCTGTGCTTGGAAGAATTCCAATTGTTGAGAAAATTGTTGAATCTGGTGATGGTGGTATTCCGGTGATACTTGATGACAGCACAACTGTAGGTGCTGAGTTTGTGGAAGTTGCTAAAGCTGTTCAAAATGAAGTTGCAAAATTATAATTCAATATAAATATTTTTACTATGGCTCATACTAAAGAAGAACTAAATGAAAAAGTTCAGAATGTAATTGAACAAGTAAGACCCTATTTACAAGCCGATGGTGGCGATATAAATTTCGTTAATATTACTGACGATTATACTGTAAATGTTGAGCTTACCGGAGCATGTGGTACATGTGCTTTTAGTACAATTACTCTAAAAAATGGTGTTGAGGCAACATTAAAGAAAGTGCTTCCTGAGATTAAGGAAGTTGTTGCTATTAATTTGTAAGCTGCTATTTTAGTGACTCTAATAAAACGTCAATAACTTTTTTACACTTGTGTTTAAAACCAGTCATCTGCCGAAGGCGGACTCCTGATTTTAAACACTTCACATCCCGATTAGTATCGGGACGTTATTGACGCTTTCTTAAAGTCACTTTTTAATTGGTGTGTTTTCTAAGAAAAACTAAATTGTGTTTGACTTTAAACTCATGACTTTAGGGACAGACACAAAATAAACGAAATAAGAATTAGTACAGATTAATATTTAACTCTGGCTGATCCTTTTTCAAAAATATTCTGCATAATTTCAGCAGGATTTTTAAACTTATTAGCAAACATCATGGCGGCAATTATATATGGTTTATAACTGGCCTGATGATAAGTGTTTATTCTGTATTTTTCGAAAACAGAACCTTCTACTTCACCATCATTACACGATACTCCTGAGATATCAGCAGGAAGGCAATGCATGTAAAGGGCTTCGCTGTTTTTTGTGGTTTTCATCATCTGCTCTGTATATTCCCAGTCTTTATGCTTTGCATTATTTTGCAACGCCACAAGTTCTAATTCGGCAAGTCCTTTTGTGTCTTTATTTTTGAGTAATTCAGTCCTTTGTTGCATAATGTGGTATGGTGCCCAGCTTTTTGGGTATACAATATCAGCATCTTTCACAGCCTCTTCCATTGAATGAGTAATACTGAATGATCCCCCACTTGTTTTTGCATTTTTCCCAGCCAAATCAACAATCTCAGGTATCAAACCGTAACCTTCTGGATATGCTAGTTCTACGTTCATGCCATATCTTGTCATTAATGCAATAATACCTTGTGGTACCGACATAGGCTTTCCATAACTTGGTGAATAGGCCCAACTCATTACTATCTTTTTTCCCTTAAGTGCTTCAGTTGAACCAAATGTATTTTTGAGGTGTAGCAAATCAGCCATTGATTGTGTTGGATGATCCATGTCGCATTGCAGGTTTACTATACTGGGACGTACAGGAAGGACTTTCTTCTCAAATCCTTCATCCAAAGCCGAAGCCACTTCACGCATATATTTATTGCCTTCTCCTAAATACATGTCATCACGAATTCCAATAAAATCAGTTAAAAATGAAATCATATTGGCAGTTTCTCTAACTGTTTCCCCATGAGCAATTTGTGATTTTGTTTCATCCATATCCTGAACTGCAAGCCCGAGTAAATTTGCTGCTGATGCATAAGAGAATCGTGTTCGTGTTGAATTATCTCTGAAAATAGAAACGGCAAGCCCAGTATCAAATACTTTTGGTGAAATATTTTCTTCTCTTAATTGTTTCAATAAATTAGCAATTTCCAGAATTGCTTTCAGATCATCATCACTTTTTTCCCATGTGAGAAAAAAATCTTTTTTGTAGAGCTTAGATTTTATTCGTGAAAGGGCCTCTATTTTGTTTTTAATGGTCATGTTATTTTTTTAAGTCGTTTATTATTATTTCTCGCAATGTCGCTAAGTCGTAGAGAATTTAATAGTCTTTTTATTTACCCATTATATTCCAAATGTATAAATCTTAGCGTTTCTGAGCCTTTGCGAGAGATCATTTACTAAGCTCATATGCAAAAGCAGCATAGAAAGCTGATGCAATAACTAAGTCGTTAATAGCAACTTTTTCATTGGGGGCATGTGCCAGAATCTCATTACCCGGACCAAAACCAATTGTTGGTATATCGTATATACCGTTAATTACTACTCCGTTTGTTGAGAATGTCCATTTATCAACTAATGGTTTCTTGCCGAAAAGTTTTTTGTAGGAGTTTACTCCTGTTTGTACAATTTCATGATCTTCTGGTATTTTCCATGTAGGATAATATTTTTCCATTCCATATTCCAGACCAGTGTATGCAACTTCTTTATAATCAAGGACCTCTACTTTTGCATTCATACCTTCAATTAGCTTCTCAATTTCTTTTACTGCTGACTCCTTAGTTTCACCCCAGGTTAAACGACGGTCGAGATGTAATCGTGCAAAATCACTTACTGCACATAGCGATGGGCTTTCAGAAACAAATTCAGATATTGTTACACTACCCCTCCCTAGAAATTCATCATAAGCAAGTTGCTTGTTTAGTTTTTCAATTTCAAGAGCAACCTTTGATGCCAAATAAATAGCATTTTTACCACGTTCAGGAGCTGACCCATGAGAAGAGATTCCATAAAAACTTACGTGTATCTCCATTCGTCCACGATGACCACGATAAATATTCAAATTAGTAGGTTCTGTGCTTATTGCGAAATCAGGTTTAATCTTATCCTCCTCAATTATATATTTCCAGCATAGGCCATCACAATCTTCCTCCATAACGCTACCCACAAAATAAATAGTTAGGTCTTTATTAAAACCGAGTTCCTTTAAAATTCTTCCGGAAGTAACAAATGCAGCCGGACCACCTTCTTGATCAACAGTTCCTCTACCATGCACAAAACCATCTTTAATTTCGCCACCAAGTGGGTCAAAAGCCCAATTCTCCATGTTACCCATGTCAACAGTATCCATATGACCGTCAATAGCCAGTATTTTTTTTCCATTGCCAATACGGCCTAATACATTTCCAAGCCCATCAATAATAACTTCGTCAAAATCAGCCTCTTCCATTTGACGTTTTAGTTCAATCTGAACATCTTTTTCTTCAGTACTAAGCGATTTAATCTGAACTAACTTTGAGAGGTTATTAGCTGTATAGTCTCTGTATTTTTCAGAAAGACTTTTAATTTTAGAAAATATTTCTTCCATAATAATTAATTGATTTATTGTTTTTTGCTTGCCTAGTATTATTGATACAAAACTACTTAATGGGGATAAGGTATCCTAAACAATTAATTTTGTTCACCTAATTATTTTGCTATTTTGTCTAGATCAAGACCAAATCATAGTACATTCTTGCTTGTCTGTATTTAATAAAAGCTGGCTACAAGATCCCACAAAGATACCCTATTTTTCTTCAAACTTAATTATTGTGATTGGCTTTATTTCAGCTTTTTTATAGTTCGCTAATTTTTGTTTGGCTTCAGCTCTTGAGTTAGTAAATTCAAGATATACATAATACAATTCTTGTTTTTCTATAGCTCCAAGGTAACTCTTAATCCCTTGTTCATGAAGGATTTGCATAAGTTTTTCTGCATCTTTAAAATTATTAATATGACCGGCAATTAAGTAATATCTACCAGAGATCATTTTATTTGTTTCGAGTGTCATTTTTGGTAAATTAAAATTAGGGATTCCATCTTTTGGCACAGGTTTTTGGTCAGAATCATTATAAATAGTACCTTGTAATACTTTAATTTTTTGCAATACAGGGCTATCTGTTGATTTGTTGGTTGGAGATGCTTTCTTAAAATTGATTTTGCGATTTTGTTCAACTATTTTAAATACAATAGGAGCAGAGGTTGTGTCAACTAATAATAACTGGATATCATTTTTTAATATTCTAAAGTTTTTTCCAAATACATTTTTCATGCGTATCTGATAAATATGATTTCCCGGAGCAAAAATTGTAAAACTACCATCCTTATGAGTGAATGCTGAATAGCTATTTCCTAACTTATTAAAAGCAGTTACTTTAATATTAGCAATATCAGTTTTTATTTTAGAATCCTTTGTAAATTTTTCGCGTTTAAGGTCGATCCAACCTTTAATTTTACTTGCTTTTTGAAATGGTATTGAATAAACAGAATTCTTATTTAATTCAATTTGTTCAGCACTTTTATTAACATAAAAGTATTCCTTTAAATCATCTATCGGAATAATGGTAACTTTATAAAATCCTTTTGGAATCTGATTAAAAATGACTATTCCTTTATCATTTGATAATAGAGTTATGTCAATGGGAAAATTTCCACGATTGTTTTGAGTTGCAGAATTAGTAATTTGCAATCTGATTTTAGTATTAGGAATTCCTTTTTCATAATCATCTTGTTTTCCATTACCATTTTCATCCTTAAATAACTGAATTTTTAATCGACGTAAATTTTTCTTCCATTTATTATTATCAGATTTCCCCCAACGCTTTTTTATTGAAAACTCCATATAATAAAATGACCTGCGAGAGTCAAATTCATGATAAGATTGTTGAGTGTAATTATAGGTTCCACTGACAACAAAATACCAATCTTTGAATACATAGGTTTCAATTTTTGGATTTATGTTTAGGGATCCGTATTTTAAGTCGAATCTGTAGGCATAGTTGGCAAACATCGATAAACTAACTCTTCCTTTTAAGTATGTTTTTATTATATATGGTGAAATATTTACACTATTGTTTCCTGCATCCAATGCATATTGATAAAGGCCCATATTTACCATTGGACCATAATCATATGAAAATCTTAATCCGTAACCACTGTAGTGATAGTCGCCAAGCAGATGAAAATCGTAGCGCGAATCTGTTAGGTTTTCAATTTCCTCATAACTAAATTTACCGAGTCCGTATTTAATATGCATCATTAAATTTCTTCCAAAAAAGCATTTAATTTCCATTCTGTATTTTTGAATGTTATAAATTGCTCGTTCATCCTGGTTTGGGATTGGGGTTGATGAATTGTAAAACTCAACACTAGGTCCCATATACCATCTGAATTTTTTATTTGTATTTGAATGAAAAAGGATATTTGCATATTGATCCTTAAGCATTATTTCAGGCATTCTGTACCCCTCACTATTAACATTATAGTAATTACGAGAGCTGTTTAAATATTGGGCACTTAAATAGTCTTTAGTTTCGCTAATATTATATTTTACTTTTGTAGAGAAATTAACAAGGCCCATTTGAGGACCAGAAATATTAGGAGAACCATAATTATTGGTAAAGTGAAATGACAAATTCCTAGTAATTTTTCCAAAGTAATTAATGTCCCAGGCATAACCCAGCTGTTGATATTTGTTTGCAAAATAATGACTTTCGTGATAACCATATAGTATAGCACTAAGCTCATTGTTTTTAGCAAGAGAAATTCTTCCTGTATTTAATATAGCCGAAGCTGTATTTACTTTATTAGCTCTGTCAACATCATAAGATACCGATCCAAGCATATTAATATTTTTATTGTTGAGATAATACCCTGCAGCAAGGCTGGTTTTTGGCGATAATAAATTATAACTTGCATATGCTTCAATACTAGCTGTCGAACTAAGTTTAATTATATTTGAAACCATTAGACTGTTACGACTATATAAATTTCTTCCAAGTTGTGAGCTAAATGCACCCAGGCCTGCATTAAATGAGTTCCTTGTATACAGGAAATTATAGTAGCTATTGCTAATAAAATCTTCAGTTTCCGTAAGATCGTAATATGTAAAATTATAGTTAAACGAACTTTCGTTTTTAAAAGCGGCTGATCCTCTTGCTTTAATAAAAGGAAGTACTTCATTACTTTTTGAAAATGTACGTACTCCTGCTTCTGTCTCATGGGCAAGATTTCTGTCAATCTCAAAAGGAGCATATGTGTCAGAATATTTTTCAATAAGAACCGCCCTGAATATTTTAATTTTTCCATCGGTTGCATGTATTTGAACTTTACTTACATCAAAAACCCGATCTTCAGAATAAACATAAGCAGCTGTAAAACACAAGGTTGTATCACTATTTGGAGCAAGGTTAATTTCAGGTCTGAAATCTGAAGAGCTCAAACATTCAAGTTTAATTTTGCTATCTGGTTTTATGTCGAGAGATATCAATTCATTAGTATTACCATTGTTTACTATAATAATGTCAAACCTTGCCAGATTCATTCTTGGGTAAAAAAACACTCGTTTTTCAGGAATTATCACATCCCAGTTATGAAATGATTCTAGTTTAACAACGAAACTACTTTCGATAAAAATATTCTTGTTTGCCGAAAGAGCTTTAAATGATACTATGTGTTCAATATCAGATTTTGCTGTAGAGGGTGTCCTAAATCTGAAAGGCAATGAAATATCAGAATTTGGAGGAATAACAGTATCAGTAAAGGCAGAACTAAAGATTGCCCATCCATCAGGTACGTCTAATATTGGTAATATGTTTATTGCGTTATCTGAATAATTATAAATGCGCACTACATTAAAGCTTAATTCACCTGCTTTTTGAAATATTTCAGATTTAACAAAAGATGCTTTAAGTAATTCACCTTTGTAATTTTCCTGAGATGATGAATCAAGGGTTAGGGATAGAAATAATGCTAACAATAAAGATAATGTTACAAAATATGTAGTATTTTTCTTATCATACACCTTAGCATTATTATTTGTAAGGAGTCATGCTTTCAGACAAGGTTATATAAAATCCGCCAATATAATAGTCATCTTTAATTTTAAGGTTTGAAAACTCTTTCATTTTTGTAATCTCATCTTCATAGATAAATTTCCACCTTAAAACAAAAGAATTATTGTCAGAACCACCAATATTATTGCGTTTTCCGTTAATAAGAATCATTGTTTCTTTAGTAGTTAAGGGAAGTAAAGTATCCTTTGATTTGTTTGCAATATTTGAGAAAAGACCATTATCCCAATTGTCCCCTTTATTTTCAATGTAATAACCTATAAAGTCAACCGGTATTTTCTGGCTTGTATCATTTATTCCGCTAAAATATTGATCGATTGCTGAAATACTCAGATTCCAGTTTCCGGTTGATTCAATGCTAAAGTTAACATCATCGGGGTTTTTTGTTATTTGGTATAGGTTGTCGTTAATTTCCTTAATTCCAAATTCTATATTGGCGTTAGGATCAATATTTAGTATTAGCACCGACTCAAGTTTAGCCTCTACTCTTGTTTCTATGTCAATTTCCTGGGCTGTAGTTGATATCCATACTATTGCCCACACACAACTAAATATAAGTTTTAAGTTAACTACCATAGCCCAAAGTCCCTTAAATTAGTGAAATAATACAAAAAAGGGAACAGAAATACCTGCCCCCTTCATTTTTAGAAAACTAATAAAAACGGACTATGGTAACGCCGTTAACGTTAAATTAACTGTTGTAGTAAATGTGCCAAGGTTGGCAATGGTTCCATCTGCTAACTGATCGAACATACTTGTAGCTCTCATGCTTCCGTTCATTGTGCCCATTGTCCAATTCAAATTAAAGGCATTATCTGTTGCATCTCCGCTGTTGCCTGTTCCGTTATCTATAAGCATTTGATCAGTGTTTGTAAGGCCAAGTGAAGTTCCAAGTGACGTATAAGTACAAGTAACTTCTGTGCCTATTGTATGAGCTCCTGTTGCTTCACACCAAACACCTAGATTGTCTATTGGTATTATGGCAGCTGCATCATCAGTAAAATCTGCAGCATTAATTTGGAGATCCCAATTTGCTGTTGACTCCATTGTTACTGTGGTTGTTCCAACAGCATCGATACCAAGATTATATAGGTCAGGCGTGTCAAATGTTGCTGTTTGGTTATCTCCTGACGTTACATTTAGATTTAATACTGAAGATAATATTGCATTAAAGGTAACTGTTTCAGCATCTGTTGCTTGTGCATTAGCATCAATTGTTTGAAATACAAACAAAAGGCATAAAATAATTGTAATTTTTTTCATAGTTTGTTTTGTTAATTGTTAAAAGAAGATTTAATTGTTTGGTTTTTTGATTTGTTTGTTAACGCTTGTTTATTAAAAATAAATCAATATGTAAAAATACAGAAACCAAAGCCATATTGAGTAGGCAATTTGCTGAAATCAGGGGTTAATATACCTGATTTTTTACTTCCAGATAACTTAGAAATTTGAATTACTATGAGTCCAAAGCCAAACTTATTTTGGATTAATCCAAGGATATAATACCTTTTTTTAAAGCGTATTTTACAATATCAACGGTTGTTTTAAGTTTGAGCTTTTTAAGAATATTTTGTTTGTGTGTTCCAACTGTTTTAACGCTAACAAAAAGCTCCTTACTTATATCACGTGTTGTCTTCCCTTCGGCAAAAAGTTTAAGTACGTCAAGTTCACGTTCGGAAAGATCTTCTAAACTTTCTTCCTCACTATCTCGTTCATCAAGATAATCATTAATTAATACTTCGGTAATTTTATCACTCAAATATTTTTCCCCAGCATAAACAGTTTCTATAGCTTCAATAAGTTGCGGATACGTACAGTTCTTAAATAGATAGCCTTTGGCTCCAGCTTCAAGCATGCTTTTTATATAATGTTTATCGGAATGCATTGAGAGTGCGATGACTTTAATATCAGGCATCTTGCTTTTTAAAAGTGCAGTAGCATCAATACCACTTAATACGGGCATGCCAATATCCATAATTACAATGTCGGGATTATAAATTATAGCTTTCTCAACTGCATCTTTGCCATTCTCAGCGTGTGCTACAATTTCTATTTCAGGTGAATCTGACAATAGGTTAACCAAACCCTTACGGAATAATTGATGATCATCAGCTATTAGAATTTTTATAGGCATCATTATTAATATTAAACCGGTACTATAATTTGTGCGCTGGTTCCTAATCTAGGATTCGAATTTAAAACAAATTTTCCGTTTATTGAGTCAAGTCGTTCATTAATACTAAACAATCCATATCCGCCTGGCTTTTTTAATCTTGAAGTTTTTTTAAAGTCATAGCCTATTCCGTTATCAACCACCGAAATATATAAATTTTTGTTTTTATTATCTATTTCTATTTTTATGATATCTGCTTTAGCATGTTTCACAACATTTAGAAGCAACTCACAAACAATTCGATAAATAAGTATTCGTGAGTTATTGTTAATACTTATTGGCATTTTGCTACCTGTAAAAATTGTAGATATACCTGTTTTTTCTTCAACTTGATTTAGCTTCCACTTTATTGCAGGGACTAAACCTAGTTCATATAAAATTGGAGGACTAAGGTCGTATGTAAGTAGTCTGGATTCGTTAATGGCATTATCAATTAGGTTTGAAACCTCTACAATTCCTTTACTTATTCTTGGGGTTAATTCTTTGTTTAATAATGATGTAAGCTTGATGTTTGCAATGGAAAGTGTTTGTCCAATACTGTCATGTAAATATTCTGCTATGGCTTTCTTTTCTTTTTCTTCGGTAAGAATAAGTTCTGAATTTAATTTTTTTAGTTTCTTCTGATATTTGTTTATCTGGTTTAAGCTTTTCTTTTGGGTTTTTTCTGCTTTTGTTAATTTAGATATATTTGATTCCAGATATTGATTTTGTTTGCGTAATAAATCTTCAGCATTCTTAATTCGCAGCATTACATTAATAAGAGCAACAAATTCCGACATTTGATATGGTTTGGTAATAAAAGCATCTGCGCCAGCATTAAGTCCTTTTACTCTTACTTTTGTATCATTACCATAAGCTGAGACCATTAATACGGGAATGCTTTTGGTTATTTCATCTTCTTTCAGTATCCGGCATACTTCATAACCATCCATATTTGGCATATATATGTCTAGCAATATTGTATCCGGCAGTTCCCTTTTTGCAATTTTAATACCCTCAATTCCCGATTTGGCCAATAATATTTCATAATCGGATAATTTCTTTTGTAAAATAGACTTCATGAGTATTAGGTTATTCTCACTATCATCAATGGCTAATATTTTTTTCATAATATTTAGGTATTCAAATTGATAATATTATTAATACGGTGATAAAGTAAGAATGATATTTAATGTATACGTATCTGTTTCTATCATTTGTTGTAGTAAACTCTGATTGTTCATATTTCCACGCTTTGTACCCATTTCCCAATTAAATGTAAACGCATTTTTAATTCCATAACCTTTATTCGTAGTGGCTCCTTTTGTAAGTAAGGTTATCTCTGAGCTTGCGAGTGCTATTGGAACTGTTTTTGCGTAATTAATAATATTTGTTCCATTGTCGATATTAGTTCCTGTTGAAACTACAACAACTCCAACATTGTTTAATTCCATTTGATTGGAAGGATTGTTTTCGCCATAGAATATTATTTGATCAGCTGCAAATTGTAGCTTCCAATCAGTAACAGCACCTATCCTGATAAAGGTGGACTGTCCCCCATTCATTATTCCGTTTTTGTATTCGTCCATATCATCAAAAATAAAATTGATACTATATCCCGTAACAATATTGATATTTAATGATGGATTAGGAGGAGGAATATCTTGCGCTCCTAACTGAATAGTTATTATGAATAACAAATTCAGTATTAGTCCCAGTTTTTGTTTCATTGCTTATTTTGTTTTGGTTAATGAATTTACCAGACTGATTCATTATTTTATTTGTCGTATCATACTATTATCCTTGTATTCCGCTTGTTCAATTATATTACCTTTTTCATCGTAGGCTGATAATATACCATTAAGCATTCCTGATTGATAATACAAGTCGAGGCGTATTTTTCCATTATTATAGTAATGAGTCCAGTGCCCCTCATTTTTATTATTAATGTACTTACCTTTCATTCTTAGCGTACCATTGTTATGATAAAATTCCCACATGCCATTTGACTGACCATCAACAAAATTTCCTTTTTGTTTTAATTCATTGTTAGGATAATAAACTTCCCATAACCCTTCGGCCACACCTTTATTATAGGAGCCTCTCATATATATTGTTGAATCTTCAAAAAAGGATAACCACACACCTTCTCTTTTTCCATCACGATAGTTGCCAGATTCATATATATTTCCATTGCTATAATATTGTTGCCATATACTTTCAATTTTCCCATTAATGTATTCTCCATTAATCATCATCGTTCCGTTATCAAAATAAACTTTGTAAGGGCCATCAATGGAATAAGCTTTATATGAATATTCCTTTTCTACTTGTCCGTTTTCGTAAAAAGAGTTGTATTTCCCGTAAAATTGTTGATCAATAATATTCCCTTTTTCTTTTAGTTTGCCTGACAAATAATACTTTTCATAAATACCATTTTGAATGCTATCGATAAAATTTATTCTATAACTTATATTTCCATTCATATTATAACCAACAGTAAGTCCGTTAAGTTTATTATCACGGTACTGTCGGGTTTCTTTTAATTGCTCGTTGTTAAAATATAAAGTTGCTAATCCAGTTAGTGTATCATTAATATAATTCAATATATTTTTAACACTTCCATTTTCATAGTAATTAGTAACCTCTCCGTCTTTTAAACCATCAACATAGGGGGCTCTACGTTTTAACGTGCCATTTGAATAATATGTAGTCCAAGTACTATCCATTTTATCATTTTTATAACTACCCAATTGCCACAGTTTGCCTGTAATATAATAAAATGATGCTAAGTCATTATAAATTGTATCTGCATTAGTGACGGTGAAATCAATAATTGATTTTAATTTGTCACTATTAAAATGATAAGTAGTATCAGTAAACTTATCTGATTGACCAGTAAGTGAAGATGAGATAATAAAAATTAATAGCAGGGAGACAAAAGTTTGTCTTATCATTAATTAACTACTTGACTTCTATGTCAAGCTGAATTCCTTCCAATTCGTCATTATATCCATAGTCGAGTATGGCAGCAACTGAATATCGTCCTTTTTCAAGAGGCTTATCAAGTGTATATTCTACATTTTTGTTCGACTCAGGCAATAATGAAAATTCAAATGGGATTGATGTAAACTCTTCGGCAGTATCAAGATTGGAGATTGTAAAATACACCTTGCAGTTAAGTACTTTATCTCCAAGATTAATAACCTGAGATTTATAGGTCCTGTTACCATTATCATCAATGCTCTCAGTTAAACCATCAAGGGTTCCTTTGTACAATGTATTTGCATCGGGAGACTGATAAATGGGAACTGCAATTCTAACAGCAACCTGTAATCCCATTTGTACATCTTTATCAATTGCCTCTGCACCTGTTTTTTCAACAGCTGATTCTACAAATAAAACGGCCCATTTTGTGGAAGAATTATCATTGGGTACTAACATAGTAACATTTACCCTTACAGACTCATTAGGCTGAAGCGTAACAAGAGAAGGGGATACAGTTATCCAGTCAGCACATGAGCGTCCTGTAGTTCCCGGACTGAAATATTTAACTTCTCCCTGCTCGTCTGTTAGCCAGTCAGCCAGGTTAAAAATAAAGGATTGCTCTGTTTTTGCTTTATTTCGCACATAAATTTGCTGTGTTTGCGATGACCCCGGATTTGTATTATACATTAATGTACCAGGGGTAACTTCAAGTTCCTGTGAATTCAGATTTATGCTGAAAAATGAAATTAATATTGCAGCAAACAATACATTTAAAGTGGTAGATGTTTTCATATTTTTTTTATTTAAAGACCGAGGGAAATCATTCATAATTTAATGATTATTCACCCATGTTTATTTTATTTGCTTTGATTTTTCCTTACAAATATAGATATTTATTTTATAATGAGCACTTAACATAATAAAATTATATGTAATTGTTAATTAGATATTCTAACCTTAGTATTTGAAATATAATTCGTAGTAATTATGCTAACAATATAATATCCATCCGGGATATTTAGATTTACATCTGTTTTTGAATTGTCTGTAATTTTAAATGATAGTAGTTTTTGCCCGAGTAAGTTATAAATATATGCCTCACCATTATGTTGTTCTTCGGTATTATGGATAATAGTTATTGTTTTATTATAGGCCGTTACAGTAAAAAAGGATTCAGGATCTATATTATTAATAATATCTTTAGAGGGGTTAAAATATACTATAAATCGATGATTACTATTGGAAGGCTTGTGAAAAAAGTCATATTTATTTTCTTCCATTAGATTAATTATTTTCTGCTCTTTAATGTCTTTTAAATAAATCAACTCAAAAGGATTAATTGTTGATGTCTCGTCGATGGCAATACTATAATATCCAGATGTATTACAGCTAAAGTTAAGGTCAAAAGCAAGACCTTCAATAATTTCAGGAAATGAATTCACGGTAAGTAAATTATTTCCTGTATTAGAGCAAATCTGAGGTACACTATCATGTGTGCTAAATAGCTTTGAAGCATCAGCAGTTATGTCAAATTCAGATGTTGCTTCAGGGATAAACCTAATCATTGTCTCATCAGAATAGCCATTTCCCGATGCTATTAAACGTAATTCCTGAGAGTTGGCGTTTGAATTTTTGTAATAATCAGGTGTAGATGTCATAATCCCTACGCGGGTTGTATTATCAATGCTAATACTTCCATTTTGGTAAGCTTGTACCCAAAAACCCTGATTTGATGGTATATATTGTGTGCCGCCATTTATACCTGTTGGTGTACTTCCTCCTAGAAATATTGTGTAATTATTATTGGAAGGATTCCAAATGTATTTTGCATCAACTATATCTGATTTATCCCAGCCCGTTTCCATAAGCCAGTCAACAGGCGAAGGGTATGGGTTTCCCACAAGGCTCCATCCTTTTCTGTTTTCAGCCTCTCCATTTGACACATCTGTTTTTGTAATGCCAATGTTAAATCCACCTGTATTTAGAGCGTCGCCCCCAGTGGCAGTAAAATTTGCTGTTAGTGCTGATTCTGAAAATAAATCATAACCCTTCATTACCGATAGTGGCCCATCGTACCAAACCCAACCAAAATTCCAATCATTTAAAATTATAGTTTCATCGTAATAATATATCAGATCTGTATTAGTAAACACACTGCTAGATGCAGAATTAACCGGCGAAGAAACATTATGCCATCCATTAGCAGTTAAATATCTTTCAATAGTTATATTATCGGTTATAGTGCAATTTCCGGTTGAATTTTGATCAGCAAGGTGGCCTGAACCTTCTGCATTAGATTTAACATAAAGATTTGTCCCCACATAAAGACTTGTTCCTTCTTTTATTGTTAAAGAACTGCCCGGACTTATAACAAATTGTGCAAATGACAAATTCATACCACTTAAGAAAAGGGTAATTATAATAGCAATATGTTTTATCGTAACATTCATATTACCATGTACGCATTATCCGCACAAATATTAAATTTTCATCAGGTATTATAAGTACGGGGCCGGAATTTGTTTGACCATTTACCAGAACCTCCAGGTAATCATTAACATTTAACTCAACTAAAAATGAGCTACTTACATGTGTTGAATTATCATCAAACTTGCTGTATGTAAATGAATAACAAGAACTTCCATCAATATATGCTGTTCCATTTTTTCTCAATCTCGATCTAAGAGTTTTTTTCTGATTATCAATATTTTCTACACTAAACATATAGTTAATTTCATATAAACCAGTGTTTAACACAATAATACGACTTGGGTTTGTTATGTTTGAGTGTGAAAATGCATCAGTATCTTTAAATAACTCAATATCCCATGATATATCAACAGGTACTGTTAAATTATTTACATCTACACTAATTGAAGAAGATAGTTGAATTACTTTTTCATCAATAGTACTTTGAACTACATTTACAGTAGCCTTGTTTGCTCCTTCATCAACAACAGTTACTGCACCCTGAAAATTGATAGTATTTATTCCTGAAGCAACTGTTACATTATCTTCTTCTATGTCTAGAGGCATCGCATCATCCCATGAGCCATTTCCTGTTGCATCCGAGATTAACACTTTGTTGATACCAGCACCTGTTGGCATAGTAAATCCGGCAGTAGTAATATTGTTTACTCCCGTTATATTACCAATGTCATCAATAATTACTGAAGAGTTTTGAATAATGTTGCCACTAGTTCCATCAAAACGAGCAATTGCATTGTCGGTAGAAGAGGAGGGGCATTGAACTTCACTTGTTTCTTGTGGTTTTAACATTTTCCATATTGAACCTGTCCAGAAATAAAAACCATGTTGTTGATCGTTGCCGGAATTATAAATAAGCAGGCCTGTGGCAGGTGAAGTTACCGGACTTGGGCTTGATAAATTACTTGTTAAACTTACTCTTGGAATCAATAGTCCTTTGTCAGAAGAAACAATATCTAGAATTGATGATGCATCGGGATTATCGGTTTGAACACCAATTTGCGCAAAGGAAATATTGTAGGAAATCAGAATCAATATCAGAGTTGATAATATTCTTATTATTTTGTAAATTTTAATTAAAAGCGATGTTATTTTTAATATTTCCTTTTTCATAGCCATTCCCCTTTTTAATTATAACTCTCTTATTAATCTCATAAAAAAAACATTTTCAAGAGGAATAAGGTTAACCGGGCCCGGGTTTGTTTGCCCGTTTGTTATCAGTTCAACATAATCATTTGCATCTAATTCGATTAAAAATGAGGAACTTATATGTGATACTTTATCATCTTCCATGTTGTATGAAAATGAATAGGAGCTTACATAAGGGATAACATCCATTCCATTTTTCAATAATCGCGCTCGTATGGTTTTGCGCATGATAGTTTTATTAATAATGCTAAACATATAGTTAACCTCATAAATACCATTTGTTATAACTTGTATTTGTGATGAATTAGTTGAGGTTGAATGTACAAACGAAGAGTGATCCATGAATTGATTTATGTTCCATGGAATTGCAACTGATGATGTAAACACATTTAGGTCGATTGAATCGTTGCTGGAAAGCTGAATAACATCTTTTGTTACATTATTGTAATAAAAACATACTATTGCTTTATAATCATTATCTTCAATAACATTACACCCACCTTCAAAGTTTAGCCTGTTTACATTTGCCGTTACTAAAGCATTATTGTTTTCCACATCAATTGGAGGGGCGCTTTGCCAGGAAGCATTGCCAAAGTTATTAGAAACCAATATTTTACCTTCAGATGGAGATGTTGTAAGAGTAATCCCGGTAACAATTAAATTGTTAATTGATGTAATATCTGAAAAGTTGTCAATAATTACCGGTGAGTTTTGAATAATTTTGCCCGTAATACCATCGAAACGCATAATAGCATCATCAGTAGAAGAATCTGGTCCGGTTATTTCCATTCCTGTGGGAGATTTTAATAATGCCCATGATGATCCTGTCCAAAAATAAAATCCTTGAACCTGATTTGCACCATTGTTAAATACTAATAATCCGGTAGCTGGCGAAGAAACGGGAGAGGAGTTATTAAGATCAGTACTTAAAGTAACTCGTGGAATTAATAAGCCTTTGTTTGTTGATGATAAATCAAGCTCAGCAGATTGGTCAGGGTTCATATTGAAAGCCCCTATCTGGCATATTGCAACATTACTGAGCAATAATAACAAGTACGTTATTAATACCTTTGAATATTTCATAATCTTGTTTTGTTGTTCTTTCAAATATTGACATATTTGAACTACAAATCCGCAAAAAAAGTCGTGAAGTGCTTGAATTTTCACGTGTAAAAAGTCCAATACTTACTTTCTGCGGCTGTAAATGTAGTACATTTTCTAAATAGTAACAATGCTATTAAAAAATATATACTTACTTTTTTTAATAATATTCAATTTTTCTAATGGTAGTATAAGTATTGTTGTCAAGGTCTTGACCAAAAAAATTATCGTATAAATGTCTTGTTTCTATCCGTTTAACCCAATTACCATTTTGATCGAATTCGTAAGTAAATTTTGATAATAATGCTAATCTATTACTTTTAAAAAGCTTGCTTTCTTTTTTATTACTTTTTGAATCATATTTGAGCTTACTACGCCATGACAAAGTACCGTTTTTATTGTAGTGTTTTATTTCAACCTTATTGTGCTTGTAATCGTATTTATAATTTAGCATGAAAGATACGCTGCTATCAGGATTAAAATATTCCTCTTTCAAAACATATCCTTTAAAATCATTTTTATATGATATGAGTGTAAATAAGTTTTGGTAATATTTATCATATTCAACATCTATTGAAAACCTATCGTTGTCATATGTTTTTTGTAGTATCCGGTTGTATTTTGCTTCAGTAATAAACCCTTTATCATCAGTTAAGTAGGAAATTGATAAATACAAACTATTGTTAGTATTATACTCATCACATCCTATTAATATACCATGTTCATTATAATTATAGATTGTATGCGAAAATAATATTCCATCCTTAAACTCAGAAGTTATTTGCCGATTACCATCTGTATTATAGGTAGTTAGGTTGTCGAAAACAACAGTTTCTTTGCGCTTATTTTCTGCTTTGCTAGATTCAGAATATATTATTTTTTTAATTGAACTTGCTTTTCCGATTATTCCTTTCTTTTCCAGATCGGTTATCTGAAAGTATGAAAAGGAAAAGCTCTGTAGTAATCCCAATAAAAAAATAAATGATAATGACCTCTTCATTTGCTTGTTATAAAATAAGGGTCTAAAGTTACTAATAATCCCTAAAGTCTTTTTTCTTATTAAGTTTCATATCCTGAAGAATTGATGCTTTTACATTAATGGAAAAGTTCCAGCTTTTCCTTGGGCCAAGAGGCACCCAGCTAAAACGCATTTCCCAACAATGTAAATCGCGATATAAATTAACCGATGTATATGATAGTTTGTTTTGTGTAAAATCCCAACCCGAGTTAAAAGTAAATTTCCATTTAGGGGTTATATTTACTTGACCTGATAACGATAGTGTTTGTACAATCGTTTCTTCAGGAACTTTCATGTAATTTATGTAATTAAGATTGTTGGTGTAAGTGAAATTATAATTAAAATTCAACGACCATGGAATACTCCAATCCACATAATCATCGGGGTTAGCTTCAATTTGATCCATTTCATTTTCAGTAGCATTTTCCGGTTTTTCTTTCTTATTAAAATCCTTATCTCCAAACTTAAATCCAAAGCTCAATCGCCATGAAGTATTATCAAGTCGGAGTAACCTTCTATTTACATCCCATTCGTATTTATTTATTCGCTTACCGGCCGAGTCAGCAGCGTATGGATCCCAAATAGAGCCGTATTGAATATTAAAATTATTCCATAAAGTTGTTCTCCCCGACATGGTGATTACTGACATATTTAATGAATCTTTAGAAAGATCATAATTCCCCGAAATGTTAAAACTCTCAACTAGCTTAATTTTTTTTAGCCCTGTAATTGTATCTTTCTTAGAGGGCACTTTTATTTCTAAATTATTTCCCAGCGAAAAGCCAACTCTTCCTGATTTCTGACCAGGAGGGGCTCCATATAAGCTTCCTTCGAAGTGTGAATATTGAATTTCATCACCACTTCCATCAACATAAGTATCGTAATATCCAGTTTTACTATCCCCAAAATCAGGAGTATAAGTAAAACTAACACTTGGTGTTAAAACATGCCTAATAGCTCTAATTGGCCCTTTTTTAAAGCCAACCATGCCAAATAGCTTTGTTGAAAGTGAAGTTGAAAAATTGTAGTCCAAGGCATTTCTAAAACCATTTATTGTATCAATTTCAACTCCTGGCAATAATGTGTCACCATCGATAAAAGTTGTATCATTTTCCCAATACTTATTTATACTCCTACTATACATTCTATCAGTAATATTTATTGAATTGCTTAAAGTAAAATATTTTAGTACCTTTAATGGTAAGCTGATGGGGATTTTGTGTATGGCACCTGTCTGCATATTTTCTTCAATTGTAACCTTATCAAACAGCACGGAGTCGGCTGTGGTAATAGTGTTTTTCGAGTTCATGGTGTAAGAAACGCTCAAATCATCATAAAACTGCTTTTTTTCACTAAGCCCCTTTAATGGATAAAACCTATTTACAGTAAAGGTCATTTCGGGCAGACTAACATTTACAATATGGGTTTGAGTATTTTGACGATGACTGGCGTTAAGAGTGAGGAAATATTTACTATTCCAATCTCTCTGATATGCAACACTCGACTGAAATTCGTTTGACAAATAATCTTCAATTGCTACTTCATTATACTTAACATAATTACCACTTACTATGTTAACATCTGCAGTAAAAGTACTATTTGGACGAGCTTTGGGGTCTTGTCTGTGAGTCCACCTAACATTAAAATCAGTACTTTTTTGGTAATCGGGAGCATCTTTTGTTCCAACAACATTTACAGCATAGCCCAAATTAATGTTGCCGCTAAATTTATAGCGTTTTTTATATTGGAAACTGGGTTTAACAGCCCAGCCTCCACGGGAGTATATATCACCTAAAATTTCAAAATCCATATATTCATTAATAGCCCAATAATATCCTCCGTTTTCCAGATAAAATCCTCTATTAGTATATTCACCATATGTTGGAATTACGATACCTGATGTTTGTCCCGATTTATTTGGAAAAAAGCCAAAAGGAAGAGCCAGAGGAGTTGGCATTCCTTCGATTTCCATATAAGCTGGCCCGGTTACAATTTTTGAATCGGGTATTACACGAGATTTTTTAAATTTAAAACCAAAATGTGGGTTCTCCTCAAGGTTACATGTTGTATAGGTGCCATGTAGTATGTTGATTGTATTGTCAGAGAGTTTCTTAACTATTTGCCCATGCAAAAATCCACTACCATCTTCAGTAATTACACTTGTTATCATACCTTTTTTTGAGTCAAAATTATAGGTCATGGTTTTTGACTTAAAGGTTTGATCGCCTTGTGTAAATTCGGGTGTCCCTTTTACTTTTCCGGTTGAATCTTCAATACCTGAAGCAAAAACCGTATTTGTAATTAAGTCAACTTCGATATAATCAGCTTTAAGTGTTATATCTTCATAATTAACAACAGCTTCTCCAAACAGAAAAATCTTTCTATGTGCAATATCTTGAACAATGGAATCTCTAGCATACCTTTCTACCTTAGCATCAATTTTTGTGCGACCTGCATTTTCATCAATTACTGTGTCACCTGTAATACTTGTTGCAATAATAGTGTCGCCAATTATTGTATCATTATAAATTAAAGTATCGCCAGTTATTATTGCTAAGGAATCAAAATTGATTTGAGTTAAAGAGTCAGGAATAATTTTATAATCTGTTTTTGCAGAAACGACTTGAATACCAGCCAGAATAAAGCAAATAAGCAACAACCATTGTCTTAATAAAAATTTACTGAAAGAATTAGTAGTTAACAAAATTGCTTTTTTACTTTATGATCAATAATCGATGTTATTCAATGCAAATATAATTCCAAAAACAAGAAGCTTAACAGCAAGATTATAATTTGATTAATATAATGCTTAACGTGTTTGAGTTCAATATATTGCAGTAGAATCACTGAATTAGCATCTATTCAATAATTTCCATTTTGACCTCATCAAGGCGGTTACCACTTGCTTTGTGAATTGTAAATTGATATGGTTTAACTACAATTTTTTGATTAATTCCGGGAATGCTTTTATGATTATAAAGAATAAACCCTGCTAGTGTTTCATAATTATCAAGAACAGGTAATTGAAATTTATATTTTTCGTTGAGGTAGTCGATTTCAAGGCGTGCCGAAAAAATGTATGCATTATCAGATATCTGTTTTTCAGTATCATTATCTTTGTCGTGTTCATCTTCAATTTCACCAAATATTTCTTCAATAACATCTTCCATTGTAACGATGCCTGCAGTGCCACCAAATTCATCTAATACAATAGCAACACTTTTATGATTTTCTATAAAGTATTTTAATAAATCTTTGGCTGTAGTTGTTTCAGGATAAGGATTAATTTTATGGATAATCTCTCTAATAGAACTGGGCTTTCTAAATAAATCATATACATGTATATAGCCAACTATTTGGTCAATCGTACCTTCATAAATAAATATTTTTGAATGACCGGTTTCAACTAATAACTTGCTAAATTCATTAATATCTTTATTAATTTCAAGTGCTTTAATTTCTGTACGAGGAACCATGCATTCACGCAATTTAACATGTTTAAACTCAATGGCATTTTGAATCATCTGTATTTCCTGATTAATTTCTTCCCTAGCTTCATTATCGGGGAGCGAATCTTTAACATATTCTTCAAGATCAATAGCACTAAATGAGTATGAATCGCTTGATAGTTTAACTCTAAAAATACTTCTAAGGATAATCTCAGAAATACCAATATACATTAATATAAGAGGATAAAAGGCATAATAGAATATCCAAATTGGTAGAACAAACGCTTTGAGGATTGCATTGGGATTTATTCTAAATAATACTTTTGGAATAAATTCAGCAACAACTAATATTAATAAAGTTGATACAATTGTTTGAATTAAAAGAATTACATATTCAGATGATAATGAAGTAGGTAATAAGTTAGCTATTATAGGCTCTAATAAGTTTGCTGTGGCAATACCATATATTACTAAAGCTATATTGTTACCTAAAAGTAACGCTCCTATAAATCGTGATGGGTTATTGTAAAATGCAGAAAGAATTCGTGCAGGAATTATTTTGCGTTTTAAATCCAACTCCTGCATTAGCCTGTTTGAACTAACAAAGGCAATTTCCATCCCTGAAAAGAAACCGGAAAGGAGTAAAGAAATTATTATAATTAACCCGCTGGCACTCATGTTTTAAGAAAGCACAAAAATAGTTAAAAAAATACTTAATGTTTGGAACATTATGTGTGTCTGGAATTATGAAGCTTTTGCATTAGTTTTTTTTAAACTCCAGACATTAATTAATAGTGTCATCTTCCACCTCAAATTCTCCTTTAACATTATAAATCTCATGCTCGCTAAATGCTTCATTGGCCCACATACTGTCACCAAAAATTGTTTTGTCGGGCATAATTAATTTCACAAAAGTATTTGATTTGATAATTCTTTTTCTTTGATTCCAGATAAGGTTTTCTGTAAATAGCTGCTCTTCAGTCTCAAAGTTTTTAATAACAACATCATTACTCGCGTTCATTAATTTTCGTTTCTCATATGAAATACCATAATTGGCTTTTATATTTGATGTTTCTTCTCCACTAATATCGAAAAAAGTAATTTCAAATCCATTAGGAAATTCTGTAAGTGGATCATCACCACCAAATCGTTTCATTAATGGGCTCACTAACTTTACACGCACATAACCAGAGTCGGATCTTTCGTAAACTATATCGTATGTTGTAACGGCTGCCAGAGTGTCTTCCTGGGTAATCTCTACTATTCTAGATATGGAGTTCTCACATGAAAAAAGCATCATTGCAGCTAATGCCATAATGATGCTTTTTATTAGATAAGAAAACATAATATTTTTCTTTAGTATGCTATTTTGCAGGTCTTACTGTAGTGGTTTCATTAATCCAGCATTCAACTTTATAGCTATCTCCTTCATTTAAATTGTGGAAGAAAAGTAGCTCTGTTGGCGGAAAATATTTTTGATATGAACTAATTCTTTTAGCTATTAATGCTGAAAGATCAGGCTCTACAGAACGTGCTTTTTTATATTTATCAACTGCAGCCCAGTAAGCAACTTTTTTAGTTAGGTCATCATTTCCACAATCTCTAGCACTTGCTGCATACATGTCACCTATAATAATGTATGGTTTCCCTTCTGTTGGTTTCAGTTTAGCAGCGTTTAGTGCAATGGTTCTTGCTTTTTGAAATTGATTAAGCGATTGATAATTTTCTGCAAGGAAGATCGTTGCTTTATAAGCCTTGTCTATATTTTCCATTTTAATGGCTTCTTTAAGATAAGGTATAGCTTTATTATATCTACCTTCTTTAAGCATCATTTTGCCAATTAAATAAGCTGATTCAGGAGAAGGGGAGAGGTCATAAAGGCTAACTGTGGTCTTAAAGTATAGTTCAGATTCATGACAATTCTTTTTATCAAGTAGCTTAGTTATTTTCTTTAACAGATCAATATCCTCAGGGTTTGCATCGTATTTTTTCTGATAAATCCGAACTAAATCTGTACAGTTTGCAAATGGCTCAAATGTATTTTCAATATTACCTTTTATGTTTAGCCATTCTTCAGTTGATTTTGTTTTTTGCAATTTTTCATACTTATTGATATTGGCATCAATATAATCACTAATCATATCATAAGCATCGACAACAGCTGCTGTATCAGAATCTCCTTTTTGTGCCATTTTGATAATGGTTCTGAAATAGTAAACATAAACAGGACCTTTTGCATTTCCATGGTCAATATCAATTGCTTTGCCAAGAATTTTATTAGTTTCTAAATAATTTTTTGCAGGATCAAATTTATAATAATCAACACCTTTTCTGCCAAGTATAGCACCTTCCTGTATTTTATTTTTTGTTCTATGTTTATACGGGAAATATTTTATTCGCTGGTCATAAATCATCATTAATGTATCGATCAGTTTATCTTTAATAGCAGCATCTTTTTCTTTTTTTATTTTATAGCTCACCATTTTTACACCATCAACATAAATATTTTCTGTTGCTCTGGGGCAGTAAGCAAAAACTTTTCTCCATGATTTCATAGCATCAACAATGGAGCTGTTTTTATATTTACTTTGTTTCCACTGCTTGTAGAACTCTCTGTATAATGAAAGATTCATAACACAAGAAACACTGTCTTTTCCGTATTTTGACCCGTCATCCTGAGGTATGATCAAACCATTATTACCTGATGCAAATGACATCATACCGATTAGTATGCTCAATGTTATAATTAGTGCTTTTAACTTCATAGTGTTGCTCTTAATTAATTATTATTGGTATTTGCGTTTGTGGAACCAATGTTCTTGTATTGATACTCCTAAGAATACATTTAAATAATTTTCCTGTATTAAATTGTTAACAGTTGTTCCTCTGCGCCCTATTTCAAATCCTAAGTCAATTCCAGTTTTCGACTTCTTCATAGGGAAACCAAAACCAAAACTTATGCCAAACTCGTTTATCTTAGTTCCGCCAAAATTCAAATAGGATTGATTATATTTTAATCCAGCCCTGTAAGTAATACGTTTAAATAGGGAAGAAATATTTGTATGGTCAGGTATAAACTCCCCACCAACAGTTAATCGCCATGAGTTCGAAAGTGTATCTGCTACATCAAAAACACTAAACTCTTTCCAGTTTTGCCATTCAAAATCAGCTCCAACAAGCCACTTTCCGTATTTCTTAACAACCATGCCAATACCAAATCGTTGAGGAACAACAATTGTTCCAGCTTCATCAGGTATATATTCTATAGTATCTTTTACATCTTCTACTTCACCATTAAATCCACCATTCAGTGTTTTTGACAAATAACTTCGATCTGAATTAAGGTTAAACTTATTTGCATAAGTTAATCCTATGGTAGCTTGTGTTTTACTGTTGATATTTATATCGTATTGAAGTCCATAATCAAAAATGAAATCTCCACCTGTAATTGTATTCTCCACCTTGGTTCCAAAAATAAAGACAGAATCGGGATAATATATCATACTCGACCTTGATGATTTCCCAAAAAGATAAGTAATATCAATGCCTGCTCTTAAATTATTTGTAATGTTAAATCCATTTCCCCAAAATATCTGGTTCAATCCTCCATCTCCGGTAAATGAGTGAGCTACATCACTAAAATTTTCAACCTCCACAACAACTTCTACATTATAGCCTATTTTACTGTATGGCATCACACCAAATCCTGATCTCCACCAACGTGTAATTGGAAAACCAACAAAGATATAACTTAGCGTGGCATCATAACCTGATTCTGATAACTGTGTGGTTTTCAGGTGTGTAATATTACCATTAACCCCTATCTCAAATAAAAATGATGACGAGTCTAAGGACCCGTATGAAGCTGGATTAGCAGGGTTAAGAGTAGTGGCATCATGCATTCCGAGGGATAATCCTCCCATGCTCATAGCTGCAGTGTTAAGGTTTTTTCCGGATAGCTGACCAAGACCATAACGTGAATATGGTGAATTTATTCCTGTTTGTGCACTAACATTTAGGCTCAAAACAGTAGTAATAAACAACAATATATATTTTTTACTTACTTTCATTAAAATCAAGGATATAGTTTAATCCCCTTACTACAATATTTGGGGCTGCAAAGATGTTACTTTTTAATAGTTTTTCAAAATATTTATGATCACCACCACTAATAATTATTTTTAGTGAGGAATAAAGACTACAATATTGATTAATAATGTTTTCAACTTCAGCTTTTGCCCCAACTACAACACCGGATAATATAGATGTTTCAGTTGAATCCCCAACAAGGTTAATTTTTGCTTCCGCATCCTGCATTTTAACTAACGGTAATCTGTGAGTAAAATTATGTAATGCTTTGAATCTCATATTCAAACCGGGACTGATACCCCCACCAATATATTCCTCTTTTGATGTTACCAAATCGTAGGTAATGCTTGTTCCTGTATCAATAACAAGTACATTTTCGTTAGGAAATAATTGAACAGCTGCTGAGGCAATAGCAATTCTATCTTTACCTAAGGTTTCAGGAGTTCTGTATTTGTTAATAAAAGGAACAGGGGTGCTATGGTTTAATTCTACAAAGAAACCATTTTGAGCCATTAAATCTACTAATTGTAAATCGTGTTGTGCAACACTCGAGAGTATTGAGGAATTTATTTGGGGGAATTTCTGGAATACCTTCCTGAGAAGTTTTATATCTACCTTTTCATTTATCTGAAAATCAATAATTTCATTATTATCAAAAACTGCAACCTTAGCAAAAGAGTTACCTATGTCAATAATTAGTTTCAAATAGAAATATTTTAAAAAAAGACAAAAGTAAGACTATGTGATAACAGAGTCGTAAATTTTTAAGATTTTTTTTGATAAATTGAAAAATTGTGTACTTTTGCCGCCTCTTCCAATAAAAATTGGAATTGGTACCATAGCTCAGTAGGTAGAGCAATGGACTGAAAATCCATGTGTCCCTGGTTCGATCCCGGGTGGTACCACACCTTTTAAATAAATAAACCCTTGACATTAAGATTATTGTCAAGGGTTTTTATATTAAATTATAGGCATAATCCTGCAATTTTTGTCAAGCGAAGATTAATATCTTTGCAAAAGAAACTAATATCTATCATGCTTCTTAAAACGAAAGGCATAGTAATAAAACAAACTAAGTTTTCCGACTCGGGAGCAATTGTAAAAATATTTACTGAAGAACTAGGTGTTCAATCTTTTTTTGTAAGGGGATTGCAAAGGCGAAGATCCAAAACCAAAGCTGCAATATTTCAACCATTAACAATGCTTGAAATGGTTATTTCATATGCCGAAAACAAATCATTACATAATATTAAAGAAGTCTCTGTTTGGTATGCTTATCAGTCTATTACCGAAAATATGATAAAAAGAACATTGCTGTTTTTTATCAACGAATTACTTTATAAATCATTAAAGGAAGAAATTGAAAACAAAAAGCTTTTTAATTGGATTCATCATGCACTTGTTTGGCTTGATCTTGCTGACAAAAATTTTATAAATTTTCACCTTGTGTTTATGATGCAACTTTCAATGTTTTTAGGTTTCTATCCAAAAAAAGACCCTTTACGAAATTATACGATTTTTAATATGCAAGAAGGGCAGTTTTGTGATAATGTGCCAATTAACTCCAATTATGTTACAGGAGATATTACTATTTTCCTAAGTCAATTACTGGATACAAAATTTGAAGATTCAGGGAAACTTAAATTGAATAACAAAAGCAGAAAATTGGTGCTGGAAGCACTTATCAGCTATTATAAAATTCACCTTCATTTTGTTAGTGAGTTTAAGTCACTCGAAGTGTTATCGGTTGTTTTGAGTGATTAGTACAAAAATTAAATAAATTCCATACCAAATACATTATGAAATTCACTTTTAAGTATTTTTTGAACCTCTTGAATATCAATATGATTACCTAGTTCATTTTGTAATGACGTAACGCTTTTTCCTTGAATGCCACATGGTACTATATATTCAAAATAGTCTAAATCGGTGTTGATGTTAAATGCAAATCCATGCATGCTTACCCAATGACTGGTTCTGACGCCGATTGCACAAATTTTTCTGGCTTTTATTAGATTTTCAGCATCCAGCCACACTCCGGTAGCACCATCCGATCGTGTAGCCGCAATCCCATAATACTTTAATGTATTGATGATTACATCCTCAATCCCATAAATATAGTTTTTAATTGAAACCCCGAAATTATCCAAATCAAGAATGGGATACCCAACAATTTGTCCAGGACCATGATAAGTTATATCGCCGCCGCGGTTTATCTTGAACATGGAAGCACCTTTACTTTTTAGGAATTCCTCACTAATGAGTAAATTACTTTCTTTACCACTTTTACCAATTGTATATACATGAGGGTGTTCGCAGAATAACAAGTAATTATGTGAAGGCTTTTTTACTTCAACCTTTCTATTTCTCTCTTTAATAGCAACTATTTCATCAAACAATGATTCTTGATAATCCCAAGCTTCTTTGTATTCAATCAAGCCAATATTTTTATATATAACGTTCTTATTCACAATATGTATTTTTTGGAAAAAGTTCTATATTTTTATTTAATTGATGTCAAATCTGTCATCTGAAACTATGTCATTGAAGTTATCAATATTTTTGCTAAACCATCCTCTTTTCTCAACTTTATAATTATCAAATTCAGGGATATATGGTTTAATATCCAGAAGTGGAGTTCCATCAAGCATTTCTACATTTTCAATTTCAAGCATATTATCATTAATGCTAATGAGCTTCACAACAGAAATGCCAATAGCATTTGGTCTACGTGGTGCCCTTGTTGAGAAAACCCCGTGTACAAGTTTGTCGAGAAATGGAATAACTTGCAGTTTATATCCTTCTGATTTGTGAAAATAGTATATAAGATAGATATGAGAAAAGCCATCAAGATCCAATAATCCACTTATATATTTCTTCTTTAATTTAATGGTGCCTTTTATTCCTTTAGCATATTTGGATTGAATCGGAATTCCATCTTTGGTTTTGTGAGGAGTATGAATTGTTCCTATCGACTTAAACCTAACTTTCATCTTTTCATTTTTAACTAATCACAGTACCGGAGACATGTTTTTCAGCTCTATACGATGACCTCACCATGGGGCTACTCTCCACAAATCTAAATCCCATCTCAAGTCCTTTCTGTTTATAGATTTTGAATTGTTCAGGGGTTACATATTCTTTTACCAATAAGTGCTTTTTTGTAGGTTGTAAATATTGACCAATGGTAACTACTTCTACTCCCACTCGACGCATATCTTTTAGTGTTTCAATAACTTCTTCAGGTTTTTCACCAAGACCAACCATAATCCCTGATTTTGAGACAACTCCAGATTCAGAAATAATCTTTAGAGTTCCAAGACTCACTTCATATTTTGCTCTGCTTCTTGCCCATGGTGTTATTCGTCTTATTGTTTCCAGGTTATGCGATACGACTTCCTGTCCGGCAGCACAAACACTATCAATCAGCTCTTTTCTTCCATCAAAATCAGGGATTAACGTTTCTATTGTGGTGTTAGGATTAAGTTTTTTTATCTCTTTTACAGTTTGTATCCATAATTCAGCACCAAGATCGTCAAGATCGTCTCTGTCGACTGAGGTAAGTACACAATGTTTCAATTTCATAAGTTTTACAGATTTTGCAACCCGAAGGGGCTCATTCCAATCCACAGCCAAAGGTCTGCCCGTTTTTACATTACAAAAGCCACACGAACGTGTACAAATATCACCAAGAATCATCAATGTGGCAGTACCACGTCCCCAGCATTCGTCCATATTTGGGCAATGCCCACTTGTACAAATAGTATGAAGTTTGTTATCTTCAACTATCTCTCTCACTAATCTATATTTTTTCCCGGATGGTATATTACTTTTTAACCAATGGGGTTTTCTGAGTCTTTTTTCCAATGTGCTAATTTGTTATTGCTAATTTTTTCTGCGTTTCAGTACTTGTTATTCACTTAATTATTTAGCAGCAAAATTATATAAATTCCACGTCCAATCAATTTTAATATTACACCAAACCCGGATTTAATATATTTGAAACCTGGGAAGCAACAATCTAAGTATTTATTAACCTGTTGAATGAAGTATAACTAATTGCTGGCTTAACATTTTTTACAGAGCTAACCATTTTTATAACAGCATGTTAAATTCAGTTTAATCGTATTTGCACTTCATCAATATCAATGAAAGTTACATATATTAAAACAGGGTTCTATATATATAGTTTAATACATGTTATTATAACTAAAAGGATCTCAAAAAAAAATTTATTGTTACAAATTTAACAATTGCAATAAGAAGTGTTAATTTTGCTATAAATTAATACCAAAAAAATGGATAAATTATTTAGAAAAGATGCCTTTAATTACCATGCTTTAGGGCGTCCAGGAAAAATTGAAGTAGTGCCAACAAAACCCTATTCAACGCAAAGAGATCTTTCGCTTGCGTATACGCCTGGTGTGGCTGACCCCTGTATGGCAATATATGAAAATAGGGAAGATGTATATAAATATACTGCTAAAGGTAACCTTGTAGCTGTTATTTCAAATTGTACTGCCGTTTTAGGGCTTGGTGATATAGGAGCTGAAGCTGGCAAGCCTGTTATGGAAGGTAAAGGGTTACTATTTAAAATATTTGCCGACATCGATGTTTTTGATATTGAAGTTGATGAAAAAGACATCGACAAATTTATTGCAACGGTTATAGCAATTTCGCCAACTTTTGGTGGTATTAATCTGGAAGATATTAAAGCTCCGGAATGTTTTGAAATTGAAAGAAGGCTTAAGGAGGAGCTTGATATTCCAATAATGCATGATGATCAGCATGGAACAGCTATTATTACCTCAGCAGGGTTATTGAATGCACTTGAAATTGTTGGTAAAAAGATTGAAGATGTTAAAATAGTTGTTAATGGTGCAGGAGCTGCTGCAGTATCATGTACGCGATTATATATTGCTCTTGGTGCAAAACCTGAGAATATTGTAATGCTAGATAGCAAAGGAGTCCTTCATAAAGATCGTACTGATTTGAATGAGACTAAAAAACAATTTGTAACAGACAGACCTATACACAATTTAGTTGAGGCAGTTGAAGGCTGTGACGTTTTTCTTGGACTATCAGTTGGTGGTGTAATGAAAAAAGAAATGCTACTTACAATGGCAGATAACCCAATTGTTTTTGCATTGGCAAACCCAATTCCTGAAATCTCTTATGATGATGCAGTATCTGCAAGAAGTGATATAATTATGGCCACAGGTCGTTCTGACTATCCAAATCAAATAAACAATGTTCTTGGGTTTCCATTTATTTTTCGCGGTGCAATGGATGTTATGGCAACGGATATAAATGAAGAAATGAAACTTGCTGCATCTATAGCTTTAGCACAACTTGCTAAGGAGCCCATTCCTGAAGAAGTTAACATTGCTTTTAAGATTCAGAATTTAACATTTGGCAAAGAATATATTATCCCTAAACCAACGGATCCAAGGCTTATTGAAAGAGTTGCGCCTGCCGTTGCAAAAGCCGCCATGGATTCAGGTGTTGCTAAAAAACCGATAGAAGATTGGAATGCTTACATTGCAGAACTTCAGAAAAGAATGGGTTTAAGCAATAAGCTAAAAATGCAAATGAAATCAGCCTGTAAACGATCGCCGAAACGAGTTGTACTTGCCGATGCTCAGCAATATAATATGCTTAAGGCTGCTGAAATAGTTTGGAATGAAAAGATTGCAGTGCCTGTATTGCTTGGAGATGAGGTAGTAATACGAGAGATGATTAAAGATCATGAGTTGGAATTAAACGGAGTTGAAATAATCGATAATAAATCTGATTCAGAAAAAGCACGAAGGAAAGAGTTTGCTAATATATTATTAGAAAAACAGCAACGTAGTGGATTTACTCTGATTTCTGCACTTGATGCAATGTTACATAGAAACTATTTTGCACCTATGTTGGTTGAAACTGGATATGCAGATGCTGTGCTTTCAGGCCTTACGCGTAATTATCCCGACTCAATTAAGCCGTTTTTGCAAGTTATTGGCAAAAAAGAAAGTAGCAGAACTGTTTCAGGTATGTATATCGTAAATACGAAGGAGGGTCCATTATTCCTTGCTGACTGTACAGTAAACCAAACTCCTTGTGAAAATGACCTCGTAGATATTACCCTTCAGGCTGCTGATGAAATTAGAAAATTTAAGGTTGAACCACGTATTGCAATGCTTTCTTATTCGAATTTTGGCTCTATAAAAAGTAATGGAACAGATTGCCAACGAAAAGCAGTTGCAATGTTACATGATAATCACCCTGAATTAATAGTTGACGGAGAAATGCAGGCTTCTGTAGCTTTAGATCCTGAGTTGGCAAAGAATAATTTTCCTTTTTCTAAACTAAATGGTAACAAAGCAAATACTCTTATCTTCCCGAATCTTGCTGCTGCAAATATTTCACAAAAGCTATTGCAGGAAACAGCAAATCTTGAAGTTATTGGACCAATATTGACAGGGCTGAATAAATCAGCACATGTTCTTAGAATGGGCAGTAGCGTTAAGGAAATTGTAGATATGATAATGGTGGCAGGTATGAATGCTGAATGATAAAAGTGTGTTTATGTAATTAGGATATAAGGGAAATAAGGGTGTAATGGATAGGATGCCACACTAATAAATATTCTAATACCTTTATTTCCAGTATTCTTTATTTATCTTTAAAAACATTTCTAATTATTATCCATGTAGAGAGTTTTTTTTACTTTTGCATTCCGCAAATGCCCAAGTGGCGGAATTGGTAGACGCGCTGGTCTCAAAAACCAGTTCCTTTATTGGAGTGCCGGTTCGATCCCGGCCTTGGGTACATGGCTAATTACTAAGCCTCTTTGTTAATTCGTTAGCTTAGAGGCTTTTTCTTTTCTAGTAACTCTCCATACGAAGACGTAAATGAACAATATGGAAACATTATGGAAACAAAGTTCCGGTTAAACATTAATTTAATTGTGTTACAAAGCTAATATAATTCACACTCCTCTCCATTTCAACCTCGTAAGCACTTATTCGCGAAGTGATTCGGCTTTGTCAAGGGTGCTTAACTCGTAAACCCGAATGCGAAAACACGAGGTCATCTAACAGCATTAATATACCCTTTACAAAGTTGTAGCACGTAGTTATTTTTGCTGAAAGAGGGTGAAATTCACTTGATGGCATTTGGTGCATGTATACGTGGGGGGCACTATCACTATACCCCATTGTACATACTGATTTTGATGCTTTATGTACACTTACTTAAGGGAAAAAGATATTAACTCATCATGTCAGAATCAGAATAAGTGCTACTGTTATCACCAACACTGTCTTGCATACATATTGAATTGTCTCACCCCGGTGTGTCCTCACTGTTTATAGGAGTAAGGACATATAGACCTGATACAAAATTGGGATAATTGATACAACACTTTCATTATATGGTATTGGAATTTATTCTTACCTTTGGAGTTGCTAACAATAACTCGATAAACTATAAACATAATTCCCTCTATCTTGAAACAATGAAAAGTACACAATACATACCAATGGTGGGTAATAAACATACTTTGAGTGTTTCGGTAATGAAGAAATAAGTGTGAGAGTATATATACTGTTGTTGGCGGTAATTAACTAAAAAGAAAACATATGACTACGGAGAATAATGAATATAAGTTTAGTTTAAAAACAATAGTAATTGTACTTTTTGCTGTTATTACATTAGTAGGTGGAGCTGTCTATGCAGTTGTAAAACTATCAATGGATGATAAAAATTCAGCTCTAGTATTATCACTAACAGAGAAAGAAAAAGAAATTGTAAAACAAGAAGAAATAATCAAAAAGTTAAACTCTGTTACTATTAATTCAAATCTAAATGATCCCATCCCATCAACTAGCCAAATATTAAGCTCAGATAAAGAATCACCAGATATAAAGGACCTTAAAAATAAGATTACATTGCTCGAAAATGAGAGAAATGACTTATTAAACGAGTTAATTGAAAAATCATACAATAACTTAGATCCAAATTCAGAATTGTCTGTTCTAATAAAGGAACTTAAATCTGATAGTGCGGATTTAAGGAAAAATGCAGCCATAGGTCTTTTCATTCTTAAAGATTCAAAATCAATTAACGCATTGATTAATTTCTACTTTTCTCATAATGAGGAAGCACGAAGAATTGAGCCTGAATTTAGATGGATACGATTAATTAAAAATATGAACAATGAATCGGGCTTAGACTTTGCTATTGAGATTATGAAAAATGAGGAGGATTATATTTCAAGGTGGGGTTATGATTTCTTATTAGAAGATATGAGAGATAAACAATCAATGGAACTCCTGATTAAGAAACTGAATCCTATTGCATTGAATCATCAAAATAGTTTAGTAAGAACAAGGGCAAAGAAGTTGATTAACAATTATAAGCTTTATATCGATGGAGAACAAGAATTACCTGATAATAGATCGTTGTTCCAAGTTCTTTTAGATATTGAAAAGAAAGTTAATAAATTAGAAAAATAACTACAGCTAACAATGTATATAAAAAATAAGCGAGATAGTAGTAAATTCAAGGTGTATAGCCCGCTTCAACTTTCTTGTAATTTAACAGGAAAGTGCCTCGCAGTCGGCTACTATTCTTATACGAACTGTCAGTGGCAACCAAAAACACGCTTACACTAAACATAATATTATGAAATCTAATTCAACTCCAAAAGATTTAGCAAAAACTGTTTATCAAAGACTCAAAGGAGCAAGAATTATTTATCCACAGCCTAACCAAAGTATTCTAGATACATTATTTGAGAATCTTTTTTATACAAGTTTAAAAACAGAGGAAGGACTTTTTATCAAGGTTACAATAACATTAATTGATCCAGACAACCCTGATCCATCTCCTCCAAAACGGAAAGTTGCTGATAGATGGAATTTTATTCATTTTGAAGAAAAGTTACCGTTTACTGTAAAGAATCTAGTAAAATTATCAAAAGCTGCTGACCCTTGGAGCTCATCTTTAGCTGTTTATTACAGCAAAACCGAACTATATATTTGGGGATTGATTGATCAAGCAATTCACTATCAAAGTTTTTTAAACTATGAGGCTAACTCTGGACCCGAACAACCGGGCTTATTTCAAACAACAATAACAGGAATTGGTAGTCTAAATGTTATTTTTGATTATGAGTTAATTGCTTCATTAAAACAAAACACACTTATTAGTAAGTATATTGATGTTTTTAGATTTGGACCTGTAAATTCAATTTTAAAATTAAACTCTTCTCGTATTAAAAAAAATATTGAAAAATATATTGAGAATAATTTTGAAGTAGATCAATACCTAGATTGGGATAAATATTGTCAGAATACAATCAATCAATCAATTTCAAGAATACTGTTGAGAATTAAAAATTATCATCATGGTGGGGCGATCTTATTCTGTGATGTAGATGAAAATAATCTGGACATTAAATACAAAATTGAATATTCAAGGTTTCATGATTCTATAAAAAAATTGCTTAGGTTAACAATTGCTAATACTAATTATTCAGATGACTTATTTAGCAACTATATTGATGAAAGCTCAGAAGAAATTCCAACTCAACTATATCTTGAAGAAAGTGTATCTCAAAATGATATGAGAGATACCCAAGATGAGCTAAAAGGAGCAATCAGATTTATATCTTCTTTATCGTGCGTTGATGGTTTGATCACCATCTCAAAGGACTTTATTGTCTTTGGTTTTGGTGCAATAATTAAGGCAAATGAAATTCCAGATAATATTTATATATCTAAATCAGGTAGAGTAAATGAATCTAGACTTCAGGAATTTAATACAAATCATTTTGGCACAAGGCATCGTTCAATGTTCTCATATTGTTGGAACAATCTTGGTAGTTTAGGTTTCGTTATTTCTCAAGATGGGGATATTAGAGCAATAACAAGAGTAAATGACAAATTAATTATGTGGGAAAATATAAAAGTCCAACAATACTCCAAAAGCAGGAAACTGAAACGACTAATAGATTTTAAAGCAAAACTTATTAAACCAGACTAAAGGAATAATAATGGCATCCGCTAACGCTTATAAATAATTGCCGTGACAATTATAAATTCAACATTTGTAATACGGTTCAAGTTTAGTGTAACCAGACAAAAAACAGCTTCGCTAGCGGCAACTATTCATAGGCGCAATCCGTTGGGCGTCATTTTAAAAAAGACATTCTATGAGATTAGTTGAATTACGATTAAAAAACTTCCGCTGTTACAGAGAACTAGTTTCTATTACTATTAATGACTTAACTTGTATCATTGGAAAAAATGATATTGGGAAGTCTACAATTCTTGATGGATTAGATTGTTTTTTTAATGACAATATTGATAAAGGTGATTTAAATACTAATTCAACAAACTCGACAATTGAAATAACTTGTGTATTTGACGAAATTCCAAACACAATAATCCTTGATTCATCTGTTAAGACAAGTCCAATTGAAGAAAATTTATTAAATCAAGATGGAAAACTTGAAATTAAAAAAACATTCAAGGTTGGTAAAACTATAACAAAGTCTACTTTTATAATATCAGAACATCCAACTCACGAAAAACTGATTAATATTCTGAGTTTAAAAAATTCACCTCTGAAAGTTTTGGCAGAAGAAGTAGGTGCTAATTTAGAAGGAGTTCCTAAGACAAAAAACCCACCATTGAGGAGGGCTATTCGAGCAGCAATCGAAAGTGAAAAACAAGTAATTGAATTAAAAGTTGATGGAAGTCTTGATAGTGAAAACAATCTAAAAACACTATGGACTAAACTAAAAACTTTCCTTCCAATTTTCTCACTTTTCAAAGTTGATAAAACTATTGATGACAAAGATAAGGATGTGCAAGATCCAATGAAACACGCAATAAAAGAATCTCTTGCTCTACCAAGAATACAGGAATTACTGGAAGAAATTGAAAAGGAAGTCAAAGAAAAATCTACTGAAGTTGCTGAACTTACCTTAGAAAAGTTAAAAGAAATTGATGAAAGTCTTGCTGAAAAGATGAAATCAGACTTCAACAAAGTTCCCACTTGGGATAAAATCTTTGATTTAACTCTACTTAATGAGAACGATATTCCACTAAACAAAAGAGGCAGTGGTGTTAAAAGATTAGTACTTCTAGCTTTCTTTCAAGCACAAGCAGAGAAGAAAAAAGCAGAAGCCAATTCTCCCGGAATTATTTATGCAATTGAAGAACCCGAAACTTCACAACATCCTAATCATCAATTAATATTAATTAATTCCTTAAAAGAACTTAGCGAACAGGATAATATTCAAGTCTTATTTACAACTCACAGTTCAAACTTAGTAAAAGAAATCCCTTTAAATTCTTTGACATATATTCATAAGGATGAGGATGAATTTGTTATTGAATACGGAACTGACACTGATTCTGACACATTAAATGATGTAACACTAGATAGAATAATTGATACTTTGGGCGTTCTACCGAACCCAAAAGATTCCGTTAAGACTCTATTGTACGTTGAAGGAAATCACGATATAAATGCTCTTAAAATATACAGCCATGTTTTACATGAAAATAACGGAAGTATTCTTCAATTAGAAAACAACTTAGAAATCGGTATTGTAATTTCCGGTGGTTCAAGTTTGAAATTTTACATTGACAATAAATACTTAGATGGTTTAGGAAAACCGGAAGTACATATTTATGACAATGATATAGAAGAATACAGAGGTTATGTTCAAAAAATAAATGATGAAGGAAATAATTCTAAAAAGGCATTTAACACAACTAAAAGCGAATTGGAAAACTTCTTAACCAAAGAAGCAATTGAAGAAGCATATGCACAAAATGGAACAATCATTACAATTCCAGAAATAGATAATAATATGGACGTTCCAAATGTAGTTGCTCGCGCATTATTTGAAGCTTCACCCGAAAATATTTGGGACGAATTAGATGAATCAAAACAGAAAAAAAAGGAATCAAGAGTCAAAAAATTATTAAACACTCAAGCAGTTGAAAAAATGACAATTGAAAGATTAGAAAGCCGAAATGCTCGTGAAGAAATTGAGTTATGGCTGAATACGATAAGAGATATAAAATGAAAAAAAGCCAGCAGGTAACAAACGCTCAAAAACAATTGCCGTGAAAGAAGTAACATCAACATATACAGTCTGTTTCAAGGCTGGTAAAACCAGACAAGAAACTGTTTCGCAAGCGGTAACTATTCGAGCGCAAACCGTTATGCTTCATTCACCAATTAAGGTAAAATCATAATCTGCGTATCTTCCGAAAAAAAAATTGCTACATTGCACCATATTACTTAACTCAAATCTAAAACCCCAATGAAAAAGACTCAGAAGAAAATAGTTGCTCGTGAGTTTTTGATTTTACTTGTCCCATCCATTATCTTTATAATATATTTATCTATTATATTTAGTGTTGAGGTAAATTACGACAACAAATATCATAAACTTACAAAAGAACTCGAATACTTGGAAAATGAGGGTGTCCCCTATGGAGTGCAGATTTATAGTTATGTAAAGCAAAAGGCTTCTGGTTTCCTAAAGGGTGATTATGCACTGATGTATAATAATAACTTTTGGGTATTTAGCAATCGGAAAGATTTTCTCGAAAAAGTAAAGGACTCATCTTTAGCTGGTCATTTGTATGATGCTTTAAAAGAACATAAAGAGATGAACTATTCAAAACCTGAGTTTGTTGCTGAACTAAATGTTGAATATACACAATATTTTGAGCAAGTAGATAATATGAGACATGATAGTTATTTATTAAATAATCAAAGGATGGATTTTAAAAAACGTTATGCTGACAACATTTTAAATATCGCTTTACTCTTATTTATAATTGCATTTCCTTTGAGATATATAGTATATGTTACTATTTGGAGCATAAAACAAATTAAGGATAAAATCTAACGAATGTAATTATATACCCTATGTACTTTCCAAAACAAAGGGCTCTAATTGATAAAGATAGTAAATTTAGATTTTGCCTGTAAATTAAGTATTTTTGATGATGAACATTTAACCTGATAATATTATGAAGGAAACCAATCTTGAAAAATTATTAAGGAAATCATTTAAAACCCCCTCGGAAAGAAACAATTTCTATATTGAATTACTAAAGACAAAACTTATTCTTTTAACACCAGAAAATAATATTAGTACAGAAGAGGGAATAAGAGAATCAGAAGAAAAAGAAACAATTAATTTCATAACTTATGAAAAAGATATAGTTCCAATATTTTCATCTACATCTAAAATTTATGAAGGTGATGTTGTTAAAAATCAAACTTCTATTATCGCGATTCAAGGGAAAGATTTATTTAAACTTCTTAAAGGACGAAACTTTATATTAAATCCATTTTCTGAGTATAGTAAGGAATTGTATCAAGACGAGGTTGAAATTTTTTTAGATGTCTTTTCATCATATTAGATTTCAATTCAAAACCAACGGTATTAAATTGCATTTAACAAAAACATCCCTCACCTTTTCTAATTTGTCAATGGAGTATCTGAAAATCTAATTGAACGATTAAAATCATTCTTTGAGGCAAATTTTAACAATGATGTTATTGAAGCGTATCCATACTACCAACTGGGTGTTGCTATTATGATATTGATACAGTGTTAAAAGACTATGAAGAAGAAAAAAAACAACCGCCAACAAAGAACTGAGCTGAAATCCAAATAAAACCCTTATTATTTACTTAAACCAATCGGGCCTGTTTTCGGGTGGAGCGAAGGTCAGATAAAAGAAGCCTAAAAGGCTATTATCGGATATGTTATTTAACATGAGGCTGGCGACATTATTGATTTATACATTGGGTTTAGCGTTAGAGCAATAATGATGACAGGCGAAACCTGAGCGACCGCAGGCCCGTTAAAAGATAAGCAGCGGCAGATTATGAAGTGTTTATTTCAAACTCTTCAATAAGATGAAATAGCGGCGGGTGATCGAAAGACGAGGACAAGCATAAAATCATGACTGATTTGCTTTTGCAACCGGCACGGTGATAAGTGTTCATATATGGTTACTTTTCAATCAGGCGGGATTTTTGCGTCAAGGAATGAGAAACTCCTTATTTCCTGTTTCTAATCCTATCTACAGCTTCTGCTTACTAAACATCTCTTATCCTTCTATTTTGTATATACTTAATTACCTGACTTATACAACGCCACTCCTTGCTTAAAAGCACCCGTCTGGACACATTATACCTTTTTAGCATTTAGGATCGTAAATACCTACTTATAGGAGGTAAATTCGGGTATTATTCGTGTCTTATATTGCTGTGATGATTTATCCGAATATTCGGGTTTGATTTTCAAAAAAAGAAGGATATTGGCATTGAAATTATTTTCAAAAAATATTTAGCTTGTAACGACCTGAAAAATTGTTCAGTAGATAACTTCAGAGAAATTATTTGCGTAAAGTTTTCCCAAAAACCAAATAATGTCAATTTTTTATACTATAATCATAGTATAGGAATCCAATTATTTATCCCGAAATTCCTACTTAAACTTTCCTACTTAAACTTCATAAATTAAATCTCCGGCTTTATGTTGAAGCTGATAAATCCATTCTTATGAAGAAGAATAAACAGATAATTGTCCGATTGGATAATGAAACTATGCAGCAGTGGTTAGCAATTTGCTCCACATTTAAAGGCAGCACCAGAAGTATGGTGTTTAGAAAAATAATTAAAGGACTTCACTCCTCAATCGAGGAAATAACAAACATTAAGAATTATGAATGATAACAAAGAACAATCACATTTCTATATTCTATCGGATGGAACAATTGTAAAAAACCAACGTGAGGGCAGAGAATTGCTCGGAATTGGTCGCAATGCTTTCAGGAATAGAGTAAAAAATGGAAGTATTCAAAAAATAACCGTAAAGCCTCATGGACATGATCACGGAAACGATAACGATAGATAGTTGGATTAAAGAACAATATCCATATTTAAATAATGAAGTACAAGATACGATTAATAATAAAAGTAAATTACATGTAACAGCTCCAATTGGAAGTGGAAAAACTACTTTGGCTATTGAGCTAATTGAAGAATACTATGATGAGTATCAAGTAGTACTCCTAGAACCACAAATCAGTATCACTCAACAAGTAAAGGAGAAGCTAGAACAAAAAGGCATTCATCCTGTAATATACAATAGCACCACAAAAGGTCTTATAAGAATTGATAAGCTACTTGGGCGAATTGATTCAAATGTTTTTTTATCAACCATTGACTCAACTCACATCCTTTTTGAAAGCAATATCCTTGATCCCGCGAAAACCATTGTTCTGATCGATGAAACACATTCTTTTCTTCAAGGTGCCAGAAAAGATTTTGATCACAGCGTTAGGACTATTCATAATGCAGGTTGTCCAGTGATTGGATTTACGGGCACCAAGTCAGATTGGGTTCTAGAAAACATTTTCCACATGGATAAATCAATTGAAATCGTAGCAACAGAATTACCAGATAAAATAATTAATCCTATCAAGATCAGAGGATGTGAACCCGCGAAAGTAGTAGCTAAATTAATAAAGGATAGAGTTCAATCAAAGGTTGTTATCTGGACTGAATTAAAGACGGATCAAAAGCAAATCAAGAAAGAAATCCACAAACTATTACCATCATTGAGAATATGCATTCTAAATGCAGTAACAAGAGATGATGACGAAAAGGATGTATGGGATCATCTTATCAATAATGATGAACTTCCTGCTGATGTTGACATAGCAATTATAAATAGTGTTGCCATGGCTGGGATTAACATAAACAATATTGGTATTGAAGGACAGTATATGGTTTATAAATTCGATCCATTCGCTTTTAGACAGTACATAGGTAGAACAAGGAACTATTTTGGTAGTATTGATTTTATATTCAATGATTATGGACCGAAGGAATCAGCTTGGAAAGGAATAAAAAACCAACAGGATTATCAGAAAATGCTACTCAATATTATTAATACGTTTGCTCCTGAGGAACGATTTAACTTGATGCTTTTGAATGACAAATTCTCTGAAATGTTCACTGAAACTCCTGAAGGTATTGTTATCATAAATCAATGCATGGTGGCTAGTCATTCTTACAAGTCTTTCAGAAAAATCAGAGGTAGTGCAATGTTAGATATTGTACAAAGTCAGGACACTTCTTTGGTAATAAATGACATTGAGGAATATGTATGGGATAAGAAAGGCCAAAGCAGAAAGCAGAAAGCTAACTTTCGAAAAAAGAAGAAGGCTTTACTACCTAAATCGATTATTAAATCTGTTAGGTATATTGCATCATTAGTGAAATTTTATAAACCAAGTTATTCATATGACGATATCAGAAGTATAATCAGTAATTCAACTACAAACAAAAAAGATGCGAAAAAAGAAAATAAGTTGTACCTACCGAGAACTAGGAAAAAGCATTTACTTAAAACCATAAAGCTTGCTGAACAAGCTGGAGTTGGAATGCAGCGTTTTATTCTTGCTGCTAAGAAATATGTTGACTTCGGTAAAAGTGAAGAAGCTCTAAATTCGATTTTGGATTTATCTAACGCAATGGTAACTCAGCTGATGGGTGCAGAAGTATTTTTCAGTACTGACCTTGTGAATAATGATATGATTAGCACCTTGCTTGATGAGTACGAAAATGAAGGTGGCGAATGTTATACTCAGGATGACTGGAAGGACATTGCATACTTCCACTTTGAATATCTGAATGGATTTGAATCCACTATCAAGAAAATATGGGATTATGCCCTTATTCGGAAACGGGGTAAAACTAAAAACAGAGAAAATGGTTATGTTCTACTTGAAGTAGTGAGAACTTTTGAGGATTATATCAAAGCAAAGGGCTTAGATGAATACTTCTAATTGGTGTTTTGTCTCACCTCTATATGTCCTTACGTCTATAAGAGTGCAGGACACACGGACCTGATACATTTTATAAACGATACATCAGTATATCAGCTCATTAACGTTTCGTAATGCGTGATATTGGCAAAAAACAGAGATGCTCCTTTTCTCGGAATTGGGGCATTTTTGCTTTGTAGTATTAACTGTAGAGCTGGAGAAAGTAGAATAGCTGACGATTATACTCCTGGAGGTCATTGGTCTTTAGCTGCTCCACATAAAAATCATAATAAATATCCCGGAGCATACTTTCAAATGCATCAACTAATGATCGTGATGGTTCTTCTTGAATTATACTTTCAGTGATCACACATAATTCAAAACTGTTCATTGGTTTTGCCCTTCACCGCAAGGGTCATTATTTTGGTTCGGTGCACCTAGTGAATAATAATTGTAGGCTGTATCTACAAATTGCTAAAGGCTGGTTGTGCTGCAACGGGCTATCCATTATTATGGCTTTTCATATTGTACGGCACCAACCAAACCTTAAGCATATTTACAGGTGCTTAGGATGTCGCCACTCGTTTTTAAAAATAGATTGTGATTCTTTTTTCAGCCGTTTCAGGATTTTCATTTTCCCATTATAATCTCTGGCGAAAGCAGTATACTATTTTTTCTTCCATAAAAATTCGGGGAGGGGGTAAAAGGTAAGTGGTGGCGTGTTTGATAGATGCACAAAAAATTTCCAATTAAAAAATTTCCAATAATGATTTCTCTAATAATTCAGTAGTGGTTCTTTCATACTTCATCATAGTTTTTATGTCACTATGACCAGTTAACTTCATTACCACTGTTGGGGGAACACCTTTTGCTAATAATAGACTAACTGCTGTTCGTCTTGCCGTATGCGAAGATACTAGTTTATGCTTCGGCTTATCTATGATAATCTCCTTGCTCCCCTGGTACCTGGTTAATCTAACTTGGGTGTCTAAACCAGCATTCTTACAGATCAGCTTTAATGCTCTGTTGAAGTATTGTGATGAATACTGCGGGAAGTGATAATCATACTTCTTCGCGATAGTTTCCGCTTCAGCTGTCCATCCAACAAAAGGTATATGCATCAATTTTTCCGTTTTTACTGATCGAAATATCCACATATTACTATTGACTTGGTCAGGAGAAAGCTGCTGCATATCTGAAAACCTTTGGCCTGTATATATCTGGAATAGGAAGCAATCACGAACTCTTTGCTGTTCGATTGATAGGTCAGCATCTTTTATTGTTTGTATTTCTGCTTCTGATAAGGTGACGATATCATATTTACTTTTCACAGGTTGATTAACCTTTAAAGCAGTAGGGTTAATCTTGTATCCATTTTTAATCAGCCACCTGATAACACATTTAATAGCAGCAATCATACGATAAGCAGTATCATTTCTATTATTACGGTCATACAATACATATTGTCTGAACTTTTCAACATGCTTGTAGTCAAGGTTATTAGTGGACAGTGTAATACTATATACACCTTCAAAGTGTTTTATCAGTGTTTTAAGTATTTGATATTTGCGAATGGTGCCATGTTTGTATTCATTACTTCTTTCAGTTATAAAATGATCAATACAAATTGTAAGGTTATCGGATTTATTTAGTGAGTTTTTACCTGTCTTTACAAAAAGCTTAATATTTGTTTTTAAGTTATCCCAATTTTCATAATCTGATGAGCCCATCAAGCGAATTTGTTTCAGTAGTTCTAGTTTGTAAATTTCAAGGCTTTCGTTAAAAATATCAGCCCCATGCATAGATGTTTTGGCACGTTGATTTTTGTGATCCCAATATCTTTCTTCAATTTTAAATGGAATCTGTAATTTGAATTGGCGATTTCGGTTTTGAATGAAACAAGCTCTAATAGTTTTCTCCTTTTTACCATTAGATAAGTAGAATTTAATATTCATTTTATGGAAACATTATGGAAACATTTGAGTCATTTTGAGCCTATATGTTCATTTTACGGACAAGGATTAAGCGATGCGCTAGGCAGATGAATTTACGCTAAACCCCAGTGGTGGCGGAATTGGTAGACGCGCTGGTCTCAAAAACCAGTTCCTTTATTGGAGTGCCGGTTCGATCCCGGCCTTGGGTACATAAAAGCTTTCCTTTTTTGGAGAGCTTTTTATTTTTTAAATACAGTTTATGAAGTCGGAGAAAATAAGATTTAAACTAATTTTGTTATGTATTTTTTTCCAAAAAATCATTCCTTAAAATGAAAATCAACAAAAAAATCATTGTTCTTTTGTTTTTGACTTTACTTCTGGTAATGGCTTTTTATCCACTACCGCAGATTGAGCCAAATAGATATGTGGAGCGAAAAAGCGGTGAGGTGAAAACAGAAAAGGTGGCAGGTGAAAATTGGCTGCAGTGGCTATATTATAATCCTGTGGGTGAAGCTACAATGTTTACTTTGATTAAAAGAAAGTTTTTTTCATCATGGTATGGAGATAGGATGGATTCGCCATCTTCAGAAAAAAAGATAATGCCATTTATTGAAGATTATCAAATTGACATGACCATAGTGCAAAGTCAAAAATATAATTCTTTTAATGATTTTTTTATCAGAAAATTAAAAAAAAATGCAAGGAAAATCGACAGCACACCAAATGTAGTTGTGTCTCCAGCTGATGGTAAAATTCTGGCTTATGCTAACATCATTAATGACGATTTTCTAATTAAGGGTTCTCGATTTGATGTGAGCTCGTTTTTGGATAATGATGAGCTTGGTAAAAAATATGAAAATGGGAGCCTGATAATAATCCGCTTAGCCCCGTATGATTACCACCGTTTTTATTTTCCTGTATGTGGTGAAGTTTCACCGCAAGTAAAGATTGATGGTGATCTTTATTCTGTAAATCCCATAGCTTTGCAAAAAATGATAGAAATCTTTTTCCTTAATAAAAGAGAATACGTTAGCATTTCCAATCAACAAATAGGTAAAGTAATTATGGCAGAAGTTGGTGCCACAATGGTGGGAAGCATTATTCAAACATACCAAGGAGATGTTGCTGTAATAGGTGAAGAGAAAGGGTATTTTAAATTTGGCGGATCAACAGTTGTTCTTCTTTTCGAAAAAGATAAAATTACTATTGATGAAGATTTACTAAATAATACTGCCATTGGTCTTGAAACAGAAGTTAAAATGGGAGAAAAAATTTCAACATTCAGGAGTATGTTTCAACACTAATCTAATTCAAAATGAGTATATAGAAAGATGAATTCCCATGGTTAATCAGAGCTCCTGTTTTTAATAAGATGTTTAATTGTAAGTATGGGATGTCGGAATAGCATTCTGGGTCCCGAATAGCGCATTATTTTCTTAATGTTATCCCGTTGATCTTGTTCATAACAATGAACCGGGCATTTTTCGCATGTTGGCTTGTTTACTTCAAAAACACAATCGTCGATACGCATTATTGCATAGTTTAATAAACTATTGCAATCATTACACAGTTCATTGTTGTTAGTATTATGATAAGCATTACAATACATTGTAATCATAATACCAACGGTTTTCTTTTCGTCTTCTACACGGTTCTGAAATAGTTTCATTCTTGTTTGCAAAAATAGACTAATCCAAATTAGATAGTTATAATCAACAGTTCCAATTTTTAGTAATTTTGCCCCGGTATAATGAATTGATGTGTTTGATCAATTATACTGTTAACAATTGATTATGAAAGAAATACTATTTGGTAAAACACTTAAGCAGCTACAAGATGTTTCTGTTGAAATTGGACTACCAAAATTCACAGCAAAACAAATTGCTGATTGGTTATATAAAAAAGATATTACCTCCATTGAAGAAATGAGCAATATTTCCAAGATGGGTAGGCAGCTTTTGCAAGAAAAGTTTATTATTGGTCTTCAAGAACCAACTGATGTACAAACCTCATCTGATGGTACCAAGAAATATCTATTTGATGTTGGCGAATCAGGATCTATCGAGTCTGCTTATATCCCTGAAAGTAAACGAAATACCCTTTGTGTTTCATCACAAGTAGGATGTAAGATGCGATGCTTGTTTTGTATGACCGGTAGGCAGGGCTTGAAATCAAATCTAACTGCAGGAGAAATAGTTAATCAGGTACGTAGTTTACCCGAGAGGCATGAGATTACAAATATTGTTTACATGGGAATGGGTGAGCCAATGGACAATTTAGAGCCTGTAATGCAAAGCCTTGAAATTCTAACGGCTGAATGGGGAATGGGCATAAGCAAACGAAAAATTACTGTAAGTACAATTGGGATTGTTCCTGCCATGAAACATTTTTTGGAAAATAGTGAATGTCATCTTGCGGTAAGTTTGCACACTCCATTCGAGAGTGAGCGTAAAATGTTAATGCCTGTGAGTCATGTTCATTCCATTAGTGATATTCTTTCAGAGATAAAAAAACACGAGCTGGGTCGTCAGCGTAGAGTATCGTTTGAGTATATTGTTTTCGACGGGTTAAATGATACACCAAAACATGTGAATGAGTTAGCAAGAATTTTAAATGGAATTAATTGTAGAATTAATTTAATTAGATTTCATTCGATACCTAATACACCTTTATCAGGAACCAACGAAAAGAAACTTCAAAAGTTTAAAGAAGCGTTGAATTCAAAAGGAATAATTACTACTATTAGAGCTTCGCGCGGGCAAGATATTGATGCTGCATGTGGGTTGTTGTCTACGAAGAATCAGGAATAAAGGAGTTAGGAACCTGAAACAAAGATTCAAAATACTAATCAAATTCAATCAATTTATACTTTTTATACTTTTTTTAAGGTATTTTAAATGATCAAATTACTTGTGTATATGAGGTCTCCTTCCCGAAAGTTAACGGACTAAACACTTTAGGCATTCTAGGCAATTTAGTCACTCTAGGCACTTCCTTAAAATCTTTATTGTAATTTTGAAGGAAAATTCAAATTGTATAATATGAATAGCGTAAAAAAAGGATTTGCAAGCGATAACTGGTCGGGGGTTTGCCCCGAAATAATGACTGCTTTAAGTGATGTGAATAAAGGTCACTTATTTGCATATGGCGAAGGAGATGAGCCTGTTTCAAAAATAGCATTTCAAAAATTTGAAGAATGTTTTGGAGAAGATATAGCTGTTTTCTTTGTTTATAATGGCACTGCAGCCAATGTACTGGGTGTAAATCAGCTTATGAATTCATATCATGCAGTGGTTGCTGCTTCAACTGCTCATTTGAATGAGGATGAATGCGGTGCCCCGGAAAAATTTATTGGCACAAAAATTTTAGAGATTGAAACTGAGAACGGGAAAATAGTACCAGATCAGGTAAAGCCTTTTCTTAAAAGTTTTGGGTTTCAGCATCACTCGCAACCTAAGGTTATATCAATATCACAGGTTACCGAAATGGGAACGATTTATACTCTGGATGAAATTAAAGCTTTAGCAGATTTTGCTCATGATAATAATATGTATTTACATATGGATGGAGCAAGAATTAGTAATGCGGCAGTAGCCCTTAATACTGATTTTAAAAGTTTCACCACCGATGTTGGAGTTGATGTGCTGTCGTTTGGTGGTACTAAAAATGGGATGATGTTTGGTGAAGCAGTGGTTTTCTTTAACAAAGATATGGCTATCGATTTTGAATATGTACGTAAACAGGGAATGCAGCTACATTCAAAAATGCGTTTTATAGCTGCACAATTTACCCGATATTTAACGGATGATTTCTGGAAAATTAATGCAACAACGGCAAATAATATGGCAGATATATTAGCCGATGAAATAGCAAAGATTCCGCAACTTAAAGTTTCACAGTTAGTTGAAGCAAATGGTGTTTTTGTGTTAATGCCTTCTGAATTAATCCCAAAACTACAGGAACAGTACTTTTTCCATGTATGGAATGAGAACCCTACTGTTGATGGTATTATAAAAGAGGTACGTCTTATGTGTTCATGGGATACTACGGAAGAGGATATTAGTGGGTTTATTAGTCTTGTTAAAGAAAATTTGTGAGGTGGCAAGAACTGCTAAGTCGCCTTTGACTTAGCAGATCGAAAGATGGAAGTACTGCAAATATTCTGTATCATAATTTCACAAATTTTATTGAACCATCCTGATTCATTTTTATTTTGTTTGATGCTTTTTTAATATTATATTTGTAGTCGGATAATCCTTTTTATAATCACTGTTTTGTACTAATAATAAATAATTTAACTATTTATTATTAGCTGCAAATGCCCGTCATTTATTTCATACACCAGATTATCAAAGGCTTATCGCAAAACTCAATAAACTATTGTATTGTAAGAAGTATGAAAATTGATCACATTAATACATTCTAAAGTGGACTACTAAATAATTTTCGACTAAGATATTTTTAAACTAAAAACCTGAGTTATGAAAATTTTTATTTCATTAATCGCAATTTTGTTATTTTTTGTAGCAGCAAATGCTCAAGGAGTAATTGTTACTGATGACAATACATATACAGGAGACAATTCAGCCATGCTGGATATTAAATCCACTACTAAGGGTTTCCTAGTACCACGGTTGACAGAAGAACAAAAAAACAATATTTCAAATCCCGCTAAGGGTTTGTTGATATTTCAACCCGATGGTAGTTTTGGTATGTATTACAATGCCGGAACACCATCATCTCCAGTCTGGAAGCAAATAGCCACAAATCCCATTGTTACTCTTGAAGATGCAGATGGAGATACCAAGATACAGATAGAAAAATCTGCGGATGAGGATAAGATAAGATTTGATGTTGGAGGAAGTGAGGTGATGATAATTGATAATGACGGTAATATAGGTATTGGAACAAGCACACCAGAAGCTCCAATGCATATTGTAAGGGTAACGCTTGCAGGACATACTGTAAGTGATGTAGGAATAGTTAGACGCACTACCTCAGGAACACCAAGCAATGGTATCGGGGCTAATGTCGTATATGAGATAGAAGCAATAGATGGGTTAGTTGATGCATTAAATTACGAGATTACGTTATCGGATGTAACTTCCGGTAGTGAAAGTTCATCTGTAAATTTTAATTCTCTTTCAGGTGGATCAACATGGAATCCGATTTCATTGGATGGAAAGAACAAAATTGTAAATCTTGGGGGAGATGGTGGCAAAGTTGGTATTGGAACAAGTACTCCAACAGCACCATTACATGTGGAAGGGGATTATCCTTCAACCAATACTGCAGAACCAATAGGAGAGTTTTGTCGCACTACTTCCGGAACGCCAAGCAGTGGCATCGGGGTTAAAATGTGGACTGCGATAGAAGGAATAGGTGGGGTAGTTGATGCATTAGATGTCGAGATTACGTTATCGGATGTAACTTCCGGTAGTGAAAGTTCATCTGTAAATTTTAATACACTTTCAGGTGGATCAACATGGAATCCGATTTCATTGGATGGAGAGAACAAACAAGTAAATTTTGGGGGAGATGGCGGCAAAGTTCTCATTGCACCAACAGGCACAACACAGGCAGCGAAAGTGCATATTGAAGAAAACAGCGGCACCTATCCGACTCTCAGGGTTGATGCAACAGGATCTGACCAAGGGGAAGCAGCCTATTTTAGAGCTACGGGTACATATGCTACATGTCTTTATGCTTATTCTGCACATAATACTGGAGTACTCGGCGTAGGTGATGGTTCCACTAGTCGTGGTGTTAGTGGTGTTTCAACACAAATAAGCGGAGCAAATTTTGGAGTGTATGGAGAATCAAAGTCTATGTATGGCACAGGGGTTTATGGTATTGCATCAAGAAATGTAGGGGCAAATTGCGGAGTGCATGGAAAATCAGCATCGTTTTATGGTACAGGAGTCAAGGGGGAAGTAACAGCAACTACAGAGGTTAGTTATGGAGGTAAGTTTAGTTCTGCATCAACAAGTGGTTATGGTGTGTTTTGTGAAACAACAGCAACCACGGGCTCTACATTCGGTGTATCTGCAAGAACACACTCAACAGGTGGTACAGCAGTTCGTGGATATGCATCAGCAGGTACAGGGGCAACTATTGGGATACATGGAGAAGTTGACTCTCCAGATGGACTTGCCGGACGTTTTGATGGTAATGTCTATATTACCGACAAGCTAGGGCTATGTTCTTCATCACCAGACACAAAACTGGATGTAAATGGAGTAGTAACAATTCAGGAAGTATCATCAACTCCATCAAATCCGGATGCAGATGGTGAAACAAGAGTTTATATAAAAGATAATAAGTACATCGTACAGTTTAATGATGGAGGTACTATTAAATATCGGTATATGGATTTAACAAGTACAGATGCAAACTGGACATATACTACTACAGCACCATAGTATCTCTTTCATAGATTTAATTTATTGATTAATAAATGTTAATAACCAAGAGGTAGGTTTTTTGGTTGGCACAGTTATCAGATATTAACTGGTAACTGAGTTTTTAAACTACTTATGTACATCTTTAATAAACGCCTCAACCTCAGGAACACCACCTTGATATACTAAATAACCATTGTAAGGTTCGCGTTTTGTTATTTCGTCGTTTATGGGATCAAGCATCATTCTTTTTACCTCTTCAGGGTCTTCAGTTTGGCCTAATATCCAACTAAGCTTAACCCATGCAACTTCGGGTAACATATTCCCTGCAGGGATAATTCCTTTGGCCATCATATCACGACCTGTATCGTATACAAACATTTGAACATAGCCCCAAATTGTTTGTAACGTCATAAACATGTGAACACCTTTTGAATGTGCACGCTCAATTGCAGGGTAAAGTTCTTTATTAACGTGGCCCAGTCCGGTACCAACAATAATAATTCCTTTATACCCTTTTTCAACCATTGCATCAAGAACATCAGGAGACATACCAGGGTAATAATAAAGCATTGTTACCTTATCACTGAAATAAGGAAGTATTTTAACATTGTTATCATTTCGACGTTTGTTATAGGTTTTTTTGATAGGAATTATTTCTTCACGGTTTATTCTTGCCAGCGGAGTATCACCAATGGTACGGAATGTTGACCTGTAAGATGAGTGCATCTTACGAACTCGTGTGCCTTTATGAAGTAATCCATATTCATCAGAAGTAGGACCAAACATACATACCATTACTTCAGCAATATCTGACTGCCCAGCTGCTTTCATAGCATGCATAAGATTTAAGGCAGCATCAGAACTTGGTCTGTCAGATGATCGTTGTGAACCTACCAGTACCACAGGAACAGGTAAATTTTGACACATAAATGTTAAGGCAGCCCCGGTATGGTGAAGGGTGTCAGTCCCATGCCCAATAACAATTCCGTCAATACCTTTTTCAATTTCTTTTCCGATAGCTTTGGCAAGAGCAATATATTGTTTTGGTCCCATATTTTCACTAAAAACAGCAAAAATCTTTTCTGTGTCAAGATTACATATATCGGCCAATTCGGGAACAGCGCCATATAGCTCACCCGGTGAAAATGCAGGTATAACAGCACCTGTACGATAGTCAAGACGTGAGGCAATAGTTCCTCCTGTTCCAAATAATTTTACATAGGGCAAACCTTTAGTAATAGGAAATTCTTTTTCAGGAATCTTATAATTAGCCTTTTTATATCCTGTTTCTTTCATGCTGGTAATAGTACCGGTGTCAATCCCAATATTATAACCAGTAATAATTTTAACAACAATATGTGTGTCATCATCGTTTTCAGAGCGAGGTAATACCGTGCCTTCAAAAGTTCCTCGTGTAGTATTAGCTACAACAGTTCCCCAAACCCTGACTTTATATTTTTTCAGTAACTTTAAAGCCTCACCTTTATATCCTTGAAATATGTCGTTATCCATCTTAAATCTCTTTGCTTAATTCAGTTAAATTAACATTACCTATGGCAATATTTCTAAGGCTGCCCATTACCCAGTTTTTAAGGTCGGTTTCTGAGATGTCACCATCTTTACTTTCTGCAAACTTATCGTGAAGTACTTGTAGCTTTGAAAGGATTTCCTCTTTTGAATATTTTTTGAAGTTTATGCTTGTGAGTATTGAATCATAATCCATCTTGGGATGCACTATCATTTCTGGCAACATCTTCTCGGCTAATTCGTGAGTAATTCCATTTTTGTTGAGGAAACTAAAAACTTTGTAAACCTTTTCATAATCAAATTTTTCCGGGCCTTTATAATGTCCTTCCGCAAATTTTACTTCATGTCCGAAAAATGTACCTGCATAGGAAGGTTTAACCTCAAGTTCATTAATAATTTTTTCAATTATAGGGAATAAGTTTTTAGAAAAAATGTATGTGTAAACACTTTCGGGTACACCCCACTTTTTTAATTGTTTGTAGTTATCAATAACATCTCTTGGAAGTCCGGCATTAAGAGATTGAATATAACTATCTTTTAATGGAATAGGAGCTGAGTCGGTATCAGGATACATACGATCGGCTCCGGGTAGTACACGTTCAAAAATGGTTGTTCCATCTTCGAATGATTTACGTGTTTCTTCCGGTACTCCAACTAAAGCCATCTTGCATCTCTCTTCAATGGTTTCAATAGCTGTTGCCATATCTGCCTCATCTCCCCATATAATTACTTGAGCATCAACGGGTTTTGAGGTAAGCAGTTTTTTTATTTTCTCCCATTGACTTTCATTAAGCATTGGTTCAAGTTCCTCTGAGTGAGTCATGTTTGGTTTTTCGATGCAGGCAATAACTTTAAGACGGTTAATCAACTCATCGGCAAACATTTGGTTGGGTTGGGTGAAGTATGACAAAGCACCTTCAAACTTAGGTAGATTGATTGCAATTACTTTTTCTTTATCAGAGATTCCATCAATGTCCTTAAAAAGATTTTTAACACTAATATTATTCGTTTTCCAATCATCAGGATTGTCAATTCTGCTAAGCAGCATATCTTTAATTTGGAGTAGTGCCCATTGCCTGAATGCTTCGTTATGTGTAAGCTCGGGGATCCATTTTGTATGAGCAACTCCCTTAATTTCAACACGACTTCCTCCTTTACAGCTAACATTAACATCCTGACGTCCTGCACCCATTCCTGTTCGTACTTTTCCAGTACTTCTGTTCAAAAAACGGATATAATCACAACCTTCCTTAACTTCATCCGGGTTAGCAAAATCAGGATAAGTAACAGTTTCGATCAAAGGCATGCCAAGCCTGTCGGTTTTGTACACACGAATGTGTCCAATATCTGAAATCTCACGACACGAATCTTCTTCAATACTTAGTTGAATTAGTCTTATTTTTTTATGTGGTAACTCCAACTCTCCCTCAACACCAAGTATTGCAGTACGCTGAAACCCGGTTGGAATACTACCATCAAGATATTGTTTTCGTGTAATATGCACTTCACCTACAATATTGAGTTTTGATAATAGTGAAATCTCAAGAGCTTTTTCCAAAGCATCCATGTTTATTGGAAAAGGTGGAGTATCATCAACTTCGTAAGTGCAAGCATTCTCATTGTTAATACGATAAATAATCTCTTTGCGGGTTTTAAACTCCATCAGAGCTGTTCCATCGTATTCACCAAGTTCACTTAGAGTTGGCCTCATATGCCGAATTATTTCAGCATCAAAATCATCGCTATGATTATATATGCCTGCCGGACAATGACAAAATAATTTTTCCTCAGTTAACAGCTGTTGGTGAACCTCAAGCCCCGACATAAATCCAATTGAGTCATATGTGCTTTGAGTTGCTTTATTTCTAGTAACATAGCCAACTTTTTTCTTGCTGTTTTTATAATTTGATTTTGAATAAAAACTCATTTACAGATATTTTTGTGCTTATGCGAAAAAAGCCCAAATTTAAGAAAAATGAGAAGAGGTTTGATGGTAATTAATAAAAGTTTCACACTGAAAATTAGATATAGAAATAAATATAAAATTCAGAAAAATTAGCAAGTTGAGTAAGAATAAATAAGCTGCCACAGATCCACAGATCTTAAAATAATTATTTTTACATTTAAAACAACAAAGTGCCTTTTATAAATATTGTACTGAAAATATTAGTAGAATACCTATTTTTGCATTATAAAATTTTAATAGTGACTGGCGTAACCAAGTATGTAATAGCGATTCTCGGCATTTCTTTTATTCTTACAAATGTTGTTGCACAACAAAAATCCAGGGTAAATATTGAGCATGCAGATACATTTAAGTATAATGCAAAGTTTGGTAAGGATATTCAACGACTAATTGGTAACGTTGTCATTCGTCAGGATTCAACGTTATTTTATTGTGATAGTGCATATATAAATGAGGTTAAAAATAGTTTCGAAGCTTTTAGTAATGTGCATATTAAGGTAAATGACACAGTTGATGTATATAGTTCACGGATGTTGTATGATGGAAATACAAAAATTGCTGAATTATTTGATAGTGTCCGACTAATTGATAAAAACACAATATTAACTACCGATCATCTTATTTATAACAGAAAATCAAAAACAGCACTATATAATATTGGCGGAAGAATTGTAAATAAAAATAATATTCTTGTAAGTAAAAAAGGGGTGTATTATACCAGTACACGTACTTTTCATTTCAGGAAAGATGTAGTACTGACCAATCCTGATCAGGAAACATATTCTGATACACTTATTTATAACACAAACAATGAAACTGCATACTTCTTAGGACCTACTGTGATAAGAGGAAAAGAAAGCATGATATACTGTGAAAATGGTTGGTATGACACAAAAAATGATTTATCAAAGCTTGTCGAAAGACCATCTATTACTAATGTTGATCAAACCATTACAGCTGATAGTATTTATTATGATAACAACGTCTTTTTTGGTAAGGCAATGGGTAATGTTACTATTATCGACACTTCACACAAAGTTATTCTTACCGGAAAAAGAGGAGAGCTTTGGGATAAAAAAGGAATGTCATATGTAACTGATAGTGCAGTTGCTATTACTTACGATAGTCATGATTCATTATTTATTCATGCAGATACTATGTGGCTAAATTTTGATAAGGACAGGAAAATAAAAATGATGCAGGCTTACTATGGCGTTCGATTTTACAGGAAAAATTTACAGGGCAAGTGTGATTCTTTATCATATAGCATGACAGACTCAACCATAAGGATGTATGATAAACCAGTTATTTGGTCAGGGAAAAACCAGTTAACTGCTGATTCTATTGCAATAGCGGTTTCAGGTAACCGTGCCGATTCACTTATGATGTATAATACTTCATTTATAGTATCCAAGGATTCGATTGAAACATTTAACCAAATAAGAGGTAAAAATATGGTTGCTTATTTTGTTAATAATGAATTATCAAAAATAAATGTGAATGGAAATGCCCAAACGGTTTATTACGTACGTGAAGAAGATGGCTATTTAATTGGTGTTGATTTAGCTGAATCAAGTACTATGACAATACGTATAAAAAATAGTGAAATACAAACGATAAGTTATCAATCATCTGTTGACGAAGATATGTTCCCTCCAAAAGAGCTTACAGAGAAAGAAACTAAGTTAAAGGATTTCTCATGGCAAAAAGAGCTGCGACCAGAAAACAAAATGGATATTTTTAGAAGAGAAAATCCTGAAGATAAATAAACCAAAACTTCTGACTTCCAGATTCGGTCTTCTGATTTAAAACAGCGAGAACCTAACGTACCTTTTTGGATTCCTCTTAATGTCAACTAACAACGAATCGAGAGCTGTAGCTGATCTATTTAGCTCAAGATAGAGACTGTCGTTATTTATAAGCATACCAAGTGATCCTTCGCCGTTATTTACTTTATCAAGTATTGTTTGTACATTATCAAGTGACTTGTTTAATCGTGCAAAAGTGCCTGGAATTTCAGATTTAGCTAATGAATCACTAATCATTTCAAAGTTTTCAACAATAGCAGTGATATTACCTCTGTTTTCTCTAAATGTGGTTGTTAATGAATCAAGGTTAATAAGAATTGCAGAAATACGTGTTGACTCTTCAACTACTAATGTGTCAATATTTGAGGTGGCATTTTGAAGATTGGCAAGGGTTTTCTCTATATTTAAAAAACTTTCTGCAAGATTTTCTCTCGCCGATTTATTAAAAATTGATTGAAAAGCTACAACCAAAGTATCTATAGAAGCCATTAAATTCTCTGCCTTCTTTTTTATTGGTTGAACTTGAGCATTTACTTCAGCCATTAACCCGGCTTCAACACTAGTTGGAAGTGTATCTCCCTCTTGAAGAATTTCACTAGAATTGCCAAGTAATAATTCAACTGCCTTTGATCCCATTAAATCAGAACTAAATATACGAGCAATTGTATTTTTTGGTATGGGGAAATCAGTACTTAGCATTACACTAACCATTATATCTCCAGACAAATCAGGGTTAAAATAAACATTCTTAACCTGCCCAACTCGCAAACCATTTATAACAACAGGGTTGGCTTTGATTAACCCATTTACCTTGGCGTAACTAGCATAATAAATAGTTTCTTTTTTGAACAGATCAGTGCTCTTTAAGAAGTTAAATCCCCAAACAAATATTACAATTGCAGTAATAAAGCTTGCACCTATAATGACAGGTTTAAATCTTTTTTTTGTTTTTTCAGCCATCTTTATATTATAAGACTGTTTAAATAATAATAGCAGTATTAAAAACGCTAAGTTAAGTAAAATGTTATTTGATGTACAGAGATATTTGAATATTTTAGTTTAACAATAAGGATTTTGGATATAGTATAAATTGAATATTTTTATAATTAAAGGAAGACATAAATCTTAATTCTAATGTTTCCCAATTAACTTTGCCTCGTTAAGACTTATTCTTTTACCTTCATAAAAAGCTACTACAAACGCATCAGAGAATCCTGCTGCCCTAACTTTTTTCTGATAGTTAACTGTCTCAATAAGAGTGTAAAAACTGCCTGTAGTATATTTATACATACCATTGTGCTTATAATAGGATAGGTTCTCAAGCTTCTTAAATCTAGAGTCTGATAAAAGTAGCTGACTTGGGCTAGTGTAAAACTGTACTCTATATAATACTCCTGTTTTATTCGCAGGATCAATTAATTTAGCTTTTTCTGAATTATCATTATCAGTTTTAACTACAGGTTTACGATATTCCCATGCATTATTTTCTTTTTCAAATTCCCTTTTGTATTCTTTAATAGCTCTGTAAATAGCTGATGCCATAAAAACTTGTCCGTCCTTCGATCTTAGAAATTTTTCTTCGGTAGGGTTACTCAAATAACCAAGTTCAATAAGAACTGATGGCATAGAGGTTTTCCATAGTACTAAAAACCCAGCCTGCTGTACACTTCTGTCTTTTCGGCCAACTCTTTCGCTGAATTGTCTTTGAATCTTTTCAGCAACAACTGAGCTTTTATCAAGTTTATCACCCTGAAATAAAGTAAGACTTATTAACGATTCGGGTGCATTAGGGTCAAAATTATCATATTTAACAGCAGCGTCCTCTTCCAATAGAATTGCTGCATTTTCTTTCATCGCAACTTCCATATTTCTGTTAGTGCGATTATCTTCAACCCCCAGTACATAAGTTTCTGTCCCATAAATTTTTGAAGAATTGTTTGCATTACAATGAATTGATATGAAAAGATCAGCATTGCTTTTGTTTGCGATTTCACCCCTTTTATGTAATGGGATAAATTTGTCTGTTGATCTGGTATAAATAACTTTAACGTCAGGAAGATTGTCTTTTATATAACCTCCTGTCAATAAGGTAACTGCAAGTGCAATATCTTTTTCTTTCGAATATTTACCAAGTGCCCCAGGGTCTTTTCCTCCATGTCCTGCATCAATGACAATAGTTTTAATTTTACTACCTTTTTGTGCATAAAGTGGTTGAAAAGCAATTTGGATTGCCATCAAAATAACTATGCCAAAATATATCTGTGTTTTCAATCTATTATAGTTACTGCGTATTAAAGGACTTCCAAAAACAAAAGTAATTCAAAGTAAATATTAATGCTTTGTGGCCAATTTAATTTATTAACAAGGCTTTGATAATTATTAAACTCGTTAAGTGAGTATTTGTTTTAATATGATCAACTAATTATTATTGAAAATGTTGTGAAGTTATCTTTTCTTGAATTTAGTACCACATCACCGTTCATCTTAAGCATTATTTGTTTGCTAAGGCTAAGGCCAACTCCAGATCCCTCATCTTTTGTCGTGTAAAATGGAATAAAAATTTGCTCTCTTATGTCAGGAGGTATGTCAGGTCCGTTATTGCTAATTTCCAAACGTATATTATTTTCTGTTTTAAATAGCTTAATTTTTAATTCAGGGAATTCTGTATTTCCAATCTGTAAAGCCTCACAGGCATTTTTTAGTAGGTTTATTATTACTTGTGACAAGAGATTTTCATCTATTGAGAACAAGCATTTTTTTGGCAATATTTTTTCTAGTTCTATGTTTTCAAATCCACAATATGTGCTTGCAGCCATAAGATTGTTTTCAACAACTTGAGATAAGTCAACCTCAGTAAATTTAGGAGCAGGGAGTTTAGTAAATTTGCGGTAATTGTCAACAAAACTCATTAGTCCAACACTTCTTTCTTCAATAACTTTTAATCCTTTTACGGTATTTTGTATTGTTTTTGGCTTAAGGTTACTTATCTCAATAGGTTCATTATCTTTAATAAAATAGCTTGAAATAACCTGAGATAGGGTAGTGATAGGTGCAATATTGTTCATTATCTCGTGCGACAAAGTGCGAGCTAGTTTTATCCATGCATCAACTTCTCCATTGTCGAGTTCTTTGGTGATATCACTAACTGCAACAAGCCGGATTTTCTCTTTTTGATTTTTGATTTCAGACAATTTGAATAATAATTTTTGCCCGTATTTATTTTCAAATATTGCAGATTGTTGATTTATATTTTTGATTGGATGTATCATAAAACTAGGTAGCGCTGCATCAATTGCAGATAATACATTTACATGATGATAATCTTGCAAACCCGTAAGCTTTATTGCTGTAGGATTAATATTTATTATTCGACCACTTTCATTTATTGAAAACAATCCGGTAGCCGATTGATTTATTATGGAACGAAAATATTGTTCCTGGGTACTTATTTCAATTTTGGTTTGTTTGAATAATTCGTTTAGACGTGTTATTCCAGTATAAATATCATCGATTGCTTTATTTCCGGTTTTTGAAGGAGCCTTAAGAGAAGTGTCTTCATTTTCAATCCCAAGCAAAAAAAAAGCAATCCATTGGTTTATCTTGTTGAAATACATAAAAATATTGACAACGGTAATGACTAATAGAACTATGGAAAGAAGACTGAGATAGTAATTTTGTTTTACAAATAGTAAATACGAAGTACTCATCGAAATCAAAATTATTACTGAAAGTCGAAACAAAATTGCCTTATTAAAATTATTGTATGTCATGGTTTTAGAAGGTGTAAAAGGTTAGAAAGATAAGATGGGAGGGAAATGTGAACGGGTGATAAAAGTCGGGTACTGTTTAATTCTATTGGCTTTTTATCGTTGTATTTTATCTTCATTTTTTCAGTTTCTGTGTAAGTAAAATATCGTGTTTTTAAAGTGATGAAATTCAATCAATTAATATTCATTACCTTTCTCACCTTTTCCACCCTTTCTCACCTAAATCTCATATCTTTTTAATTTATTATAGAGTGTTTGGCGAGTAATACCAAGCTTTTTAGCAACAATGCTCATATTCCCTTGTTCCATATTAATACTATTTAAAATCAGGGCTTTTTCCATTTCTTCAATTGTACTATTTTGAGGATTTATATCCTGACCCAAAGTATTATTGACTAAATTAAAACTCGATTCATCGAGTATATTATCTTCAGCTAAAATCACTGCTTTTTCAATGCTATGCTGGAGTTCTCTCACGTTTCCAGGCCATGAGTAATTTAGTAATTTGAGGCCTGCTTTCTGATTTATTTTTAGCCCGTGTTTGTCATATTTAGCAGAATATTTGCGGAGGTAAAATTCAGCAAGTAATAATATATCGCCTTCTCTTTCTCTTAATGGAGGTAATTCGATGGTGATTGTGTTTATTCTGTAAAGTAAATCTTCTCTGAAAAGTCCATTTGCAATCATTGAATTTAAATCTCTGTTTGTAGCTGAAATTAATCTTATATCGATGGGAACCGGTTTGTTACTGCCTAACTTTATTACACTTCTGTTTTGCAATATGCTAAGTATTTTTGCTTGTAATGACAACGAGAGGTTTCCAATTTCATCAAGAAAAAGAGTACCCTTATTTGCAGTTTCAAATTTTCCAATCCTCTCTTCTTTGGCATCAGTAAACGAACCTTTTGTATGTCCAAAAAGTTCGCTTTCAAAAAGCGATTCGCTAATGGACCCCATGTCAACAGTTAGCATTAGTTCGTTAGTCCTTTTCGAATATTTATGTATTTCGTTGGCTATTAGTTCTTTTCCGGTACCATTTTCTCCAGTAATTAAAATATTAGCATCTGTTATGGCTACTTTTTTAACCATCTTCAATACCCTTTTTATGGAATCAGACTGTCCGATTATTGATTGTGTGGTATTTTTTAGTTCTTGTTTTAGGGAAATTGTAGTGTTTTTCAAAGTAATATTTTCAACTTTACTTTTTCTAAGCTTCATTGCTGCATTCAAAGTAGTTAAAAGTTTGTTATTGTCCCAGGGTTTTAGAATAAAATCAAATGCACCTTCCTTTACTGCCTTAACCGCCAGTTCAACATCGCCAAAGGCAGTAATCATTATCACACTAATTGTTGAATCATATTTCTGAATCTCGTTTAACCAAAAAATTCCTTCATTTCCATTATTAATTCCTGCTCTGAAATTCATATCAAGAAGAACTATGTCGATGTTATGTTCTTTAATTGTGGAAAGAAGCCTGTTTGGATTGCTAAGACAGAAAACGGTTTCAAATTCAGTCTGAAGCAACATCTCCAGAGCTGTGAGTACACTTTTGTTGTCGTCGAGTATCAGTATCTTACTTTTCATATTTTATAGATTTCTAACATTCAATTTTACGAAAGTAGTTAATTGTAAAGTAATTTAACATTTGCTGTAAAAATATTTTACAATAAATATGTTTTGCAGCACGATATATATTGCTATGTTTAATATAATCAGGCAAATGACTCTTTTGGCATATGAATTGAAATGTACCGGTATATGAAATTATTAATAGTTAATTAAGAAATTTATAATGGATATACCAATTAAAAATAAGAGGGGCATAAAAAGGAAACATATACTGTATGGAGTTGGTATTTTAATTGTTTCCCTAATGATCTTTCAGGCTTTTTTCAGGTCGAATATTTCAACTTTAAATGTTGAAATTGATAAGTTGACTCTTGAGGAAGTAACCGAGGGAATTTTTAATGATTACATTACGGTTACAGGAAATGTGGAGCCAATAGCTACTATTTACCTCGATGCCCGAGAAGGTGGAAGGGTTGAGGAGAAAGTTATTGAAGAAGGAGAGATACTACAAAAAGGAGATGTAATATTACGATTAAGTAATCCTGATTTGAGTTTAAGTATTCTGAATAGTGAGGCTCAGCTTGCAGAAAAAAGTAATTTCCTTCGTAATACGATGGTATTAATGGAGCAGGAAAAACTTCAGATAAAAAGAGAATTGCTAAATCTTGAATACGATATTATACGCAAAAAACGAAAATATGATCATAATAGATCCTTTTATTCTGATAATTTAATTTCAAGAGATGAGTTTCTTGATTCTGAAGAAGATTACCAATTCGCCAATAGAAGTTATGAACTTTATTTGGAGCGACAACAACAAGATTCAATTTATCGTACCATTCAGGTTAATCAAATGCAGGATAATTTGAGAAACATGGATTTAAACCTAAAATTGGTTCGTCAGCGTCAGGACAACTTAAACGTAATAGCACCAATAGATGGACAGCTTACCGTACTAGATGCAGAAATTGGACAACTTATACCAAAGGGTGGAAGAATAGGACAAATCCATATCCTCACTTCCTTTAAAGTAGTTGCTCAAATTGATGAGCATTACATCGACAAAGTTAAGGTTGGCTTAACAGCAATTTTAGAACGTCAGGATCAGGAATATCAACTAAAAATAAGAAAAGTTCATCCGGATGTTCGCGATGGCAGATTTTCGGTAGAGTTGGTTTTTGTGGGAGAAATGCCTGAAAATATGCGTACTGGTCAAACATACTATGCTCGTTTGCAACTGAGTGGTCCTAAAAAATCACTATTGCTGCCAAGAGGTAGTTTTTTCCAAAAAACAGGAGGACAATGGATATATGTATTGTCGGAAGATGGAAAATCAGCTGAAAGACGCTCCATAAAAATAGGTAGGCAAAACCCAAAGTTTTATGAATTGTTGGAAGGAATAGTTCCTGGAGAGAAAGTAATTGTTTCGGGTTACGATGGTTTTGGCGATAATGAAAAACTGGAGTGGTAGTATAAACGCCGAATGAAAAGTAAAACAGAAAAAGAAATAGTAAAGCGAAAAAGATTGAATTAAGAGATTATACCATGTTTAAAAGAATACTTAAAACCATCAAAAGTCATCTAAGTCAGAATAAAAACTATGCAGCAATTAATATAGCTGGCTTAGCCATTGGTATTGGTTGTAGTTTGGTAATCTTTAAAATTATTGTCTATGAATCTAGTTTCGATAGATATCATACAAATTACGAAAACATTTATCGCTTAACCACCGAATATCAAGACCCAAACGACGGAATTAAATACGAGGAAGGCCAGGTACCTCCCGTGGGAGAAGCCATAAGAAATGAGTTTCCCGGCGTAGATGCCGTAATGACCTTCTATGCTGCTAAGAGTCAAATTGATCAAATTAGTATTGAAAATGAAAATGGTGACATCCAAAGGTATCAGGAAAATAAAGGCATAGTTTGCGCGGATCCCAATATTTTTAAGGTTTTCGATTTTAATTTCTTAGCCGGCAATCCCTCCGAAGCTATAATCAATAAGGGAAATGTAGTGATTAGCTCTTCACTGGCGCAAAAGTATTTTGGTTTATCTGAATCGGAAGTAGGGGAAGCCATGAATCGATTGATAACTATAAATAATAGAGTTACTTTACAAGTCAGTGGGGTTATATCAGATCCTCCCATGAATACAGATCTTCCTTTCACTATTATTGCAAATTATTATGATCAGATCATAATAAACCCATATTTTGGGGGAGGCACAAATTGGGGGGCAGGCCATTCTTCCACCAATTGCTATTTGCTTTTGCGGAACGATATATCTGTAGCCGCTTTTGAAAAACAGCTTGTGGCATTCTATGATAAATACCATGAGAAAAATAATAGCCAAGATCGGCGATATTTGTTACAACCACTTTCGGAATTACATTCCGGGCTTTGCAACAACTATAACAATCGTCAGGTGCCAACTAAAAATTTATTAATTCTTGGAGTAATTGGCTTGTTTTTGATTGTAATCGCTTCCATCAATTTTATTAATCTATCCGTTGTTCAGGCTACCAAGAGATTTAAAGAAATTGGGATCAGGAAAATACTTGGGGAAAACAAACGTCAATCCATTATCCAGTTTCTTATTGAATCTGTTTTTATAGCTTATGTTGCCGCATTTATAGGATTGTTCATTGCCCATTTCCTTTTTATTTACCTTGAAACTACCATTGGTTATCGATTGGATTTAGATCTCTTATTGAATCCCAGCACCCTTATATATTTAATGCTATTAGCAACAATTATTGGATTACTTTCCGGTTTGTATCCTTCTATGATTATAGCTGGAATGAGTTCGAATGTTGCCCTAAAGAACTCACTGGCCGTAAAAAATTCCTCTGTCCCCTTATCCGTAAGGCGCACATTGATAATCATTCAGTTTGTTATTTCGCTCGTCTTGATTATTGGAACTTTGGTTATGGCTCGACAATTAAACTACTTCATGACTAAAGATTTAGGATTTAGTAAAGAGGCCATTCTATTGGTCACCTTACCCGAGGCCAACAAAGATAAACTCCCATTACTAAAAGAAAAACTACTTAAGTATCCGGAAATTGAAATGGTAAGCCTTGGCACACGTAGCCCTTTAGCTGATTGGAGAGTTAGTAACTTAATTAATCATCCTTCAATAGAAAAGGACACTTATGCCGCAAATTTGAAAAGTGTAGATGAAGATTATCTTGATTTGTATAAACTCAGAATCATTGCCGGACAAAATTTTTCGCGAGTGAAAAATACCGGAGATATTGTTGTAAACAGAAAGCTGACAGAACTTATTGGTTTTAGTAATCCCCAAGAGGCGCTAGGTGAAAGAATCGATTACGTGGGAAATGAATTTAAAATTGTTGGCGTAGTAGAAGATTTCCATGCACGATCATTACAAAGGAGTATGGAGAATGTCATTTTTGGCAATTTTGACGGGCTTAAAAATGAGATGGCCGTTAAAATTAATCCGACTGTTTTGAATCAAAAGGGTTACCAAGAAACAATAAAAAAAGTGCAAACCGAATGGGATGGAGTATTTCCAAAAGACATTATGAATTTCCGGTTTTTCGATGAGAAAATTGCTTCGTTGTACAAGGAGGAGAAGAATACTTCCAACCTTATTCAGTTATTTGCCATTATCGCCATTCTGATTGGAAGCCTCGGATTGTTTGGATTGATTTCTTATATCATCAGCCAAAAAAACAAAGAAATAAGTATTCGCAAAGTAAACGGAGCTAAAGTTTCTGAAATCCTAATGCTGCTTAACAAAGATTTCATGATCTACTTTGCCATAGCCTTCATTATTGCCTGTCCGATTGCCTACTATACGATGGATAGTTGGCTAGAAAATTTTGCCTATCGAACTGAATTAAGTTGGTGGTTGTTTGCTGTGGCAGGATGCATCGCAATGGTGATTGCTTTGCTAACTGTTAGTGGACAAACATTTAGAGCAGCGAGAAGAAACCCAGTAGAATCATTGAGGTATGAATAGACAAATTTAATTAAAAAGAATGAGTGAAATTATTTTTAAATTATAAAATCAAATATAATGATTAAAACAGAAAAATTAGGAAAAGTATTTCGTACCGAAGAGGTAGAAACTTATGCACTACGCAACGTAGATTTGCATGTAAAAAAAAGTGAGTTTGTAGCAATTATGGGGCCATCAGGTTGCGGAAAGTCAACATTGCTAAATATTGTGGGTTTGTTGGATAACCCAACCGAAGGCATGTATGCATTTAATGGAACTGAGGTTAGTAAACTAAAAGAAAAAGATCGCACAGACTTTCGTAAAGGTAATATTGGTTTCATTTTTCAGAGTTTCAATTTAATAGACGAACTAAATGTTTTTGATAATGTGGAACTTCCATTGTTGTATTTAAAAATGAAAGCTAGTGTGCGAGCCAAAAAAGTAAATGAAGTGTTACAGCGTATGAAAATTGGACATCGCGCCAAGCATTTTCCTCAACAATTATCTGGAGGCCAGCAGCAGCGCGTTGCTATTGCCAGAGCAGTGATAGCCAATCCAAGCCTTATTCTTGCTGATGAGCCAACCGGAAATCTCGATTCCAAAAACGGTATTGAAGTAATGAATTTGCTCTCCGAACTAAATCAGGAAGGATCAACAATAGTAATGGTAACACATAGTGATCGTGATGCAGGATATGCACACCGTGTAATTAATTTACTTGATGGCCAGGTTCTAATGGAAAAAACGAATTAGAAAGTAACTGATTTTTCAAATTAGTAATCTTAAAACAAATTTGTCATGATAAAGAATTATCTCAAAATAGCATTAGCAAATATTTACAAGAACAAAGTTTATTCTTTAATAAGTATTTCAAGTTTAGCAGTAGGAATGGCTGTTTGTATTTTACTGTTGTTTTACGTAAGTGACGAACTAAGTTACGATCGTTACAACGAAAAATCGGATAATATCTACAGATTATGCCAGGAAGTACATCCTTATCAGGCTCCCGGAGCTGCAAGATTACTATCTGATAATCTGCCGGAAATTATTAACTCAGCCCGAATTTTACCAAGGGATAATATTAATGTTCAGTTTGAGGATAAGCGATTTAAAGAAGATTATGTAGCCTGGGTGGATGCTGATTTGTTTGATATTTTCACTTTTAAATATACAGCAGGTAGTAACGGCAAGTCTTTGAATCAACCCGGCACTATGATAATTTCCGAAAAAACTGCTAAGAAATATTTTGGCAATGAAAACCCAATTGGAAAAATAGTAAAAGTAAGTAATGAATATGATTATGTTATTACAGCAGTAATAGAAGATATGCCAGCTAACTCACATTTCACATTTGATATTTTTATGACACTTGAAGATGGAGATATGATGTTTAGTGAAAACTGGATGGACAATTGGGGATGGTGGAATTTTCTTGTTTATTTTGAGATGCAGGATAATTTTTCCAAACCTGATGTTGAAGCAAAAATATCACAGTTATTTGTTAATCCTGATGATCCCAATGATCCACATACTAACTATACTCTTCAAAATGTAAAGGATATTCATCTTTATTCTTCGCATTTTTTGGGCGATATTCAACCCCAAAACAGTATTCTCTACGTGCTGATATTTTCAGCAATAGGGCTTCTGATCTTATTTATTGCGAGTTTTAATTATGTTAATTTGTTTACTGCCAATGCAACAACTCGTTTAACGGAAATCAGTGTTAGAAAAACATTTGGAGCCTCTCGTCGTCAATTGGCAATACAATTTATCTTCGAGTCGGTATTGGTATTTTTTATTTCATTTTGCGTTTCACTTGTTTTAGTAAGTCTTGCTTTGCCTCTATTCAATGAGTTTTCAGGAAAATCGTTAGCATTTTCAATATTGGCAAATACGACTATTATCTCGAGTATTCTTGGAATGATGGTTGCTGTTGGAATTTTGGCAGGATGGTATCCTGCCATTATTCTTTCGTCTTATAGTCCCACAGGAGTTTTGAAATCGTCCTTTAAGGGTAGTTCGGGTTTTCAAATAAAAAAACTTCTTATTAGCACCCAGTTTATAATTGTAATTGCGTTAATAGCTAGTGCAACAATAATGTTTCGTCAAATTAATTTTTTAGAAACCAAAGAACTAGGCTTTGAAGAAGAATCCGTAATTACTGCTATTTTCGATTATGGAGATGAAGCAAAATATAATTTACTTAAACATGAACTGCTAAGCAAAAGTTATGTCTCTAGTGTTTCAGTTGCCAGTAGAATACCTTCGGGCTCTCTTAGTAATGAAGGGGGTGTACAACCGGAAGGACAAACAGAACCGAGGGCAATTCCATATGTACATGTAACCTTCGATTATTTTAGTACTTTGGGTATAATACCAAAGCAAGGCCGTCTATTCTCAGAAGAGTTTAAAACAGATGTCGCCGAATCAATCATCTTAAACGAAGCAGCCGTAAAATTTTTAGAAATTCAAGGAAATCCAATTGGCCAGTCCATCAAATGTAACTGGCCTCAATCTACAAGAAAGATTGTTGGCGTTATTGATGATATTCATTTTGAGTCACTTTACAATAAAGTTAAACCTGCAGTTTTTCTGATTAACTACCCCGATGTTTATCATCTTATTGTTAAAGTGGTTCCATCCAACGAACTAGGGTCGATGAGTTCCGTTACCGAAATATGCCAAAGTATATATCCAAATGAAGTAATTGAATTTAGTTTTCTTGATTCCATATTGGAATCCAGGTACAAAAAGGATATTAATACTTTTCAACTCATGGGTTTCTTTGCGGCACTTGCTATTTTTCTTGCCTGTATGGGACTTTTGGGTGTTTCTACTTTTATAATTAGCAGCAAGACAAAGGAAATTGGAATTCGTAAAGTAAACGGTGCTAAAGTTTTTGAAATTATCCGAATGCTAAATGTTGGATTTCTTAAGTGGATCGCCATTTCTTATGTAATTGCAATTCCACTAGCTTATTACGGAATGAGCCGTTGGCTGGAGAATTTTGCTTACAGAACAGAACTTAGCTGGTGGGTATTTGCATTAGCGGGATTAATAACAGTAGTAATAGTTTTAAGTACTGTTAGCTGGGTAACTTACAGAGCAGCACGCAGAAACCCGGTAGAGTCGTTGAGATACGAGTAAAAAAAGGATCAATAATTATTATTCAATAAAAATATAAACAACATTGACATGATCAAAACAGAAAAATTAGGAAAAGTGTTTCGTACCGAAGAGGTGGAAACTTACGCGCTGCGCAATGTAGATTTGCATGTAAAGAAAAGTGAGTTTGTTGCAATTATGGGGCCATCTGGTTGCGGAAAGTCAACCTTGTTAAATATTGTGGGGTTGCTGGACAATCCTACTGAAGGTTTGTATGCTTTTAATGGAACAGAGGTTAGTAAACTAAAAGAAAAAGATCGTACAGACTTTCGCAAAGGCAATATTGGCTTTATTTTTCAGAGCTTCAACCTGATTGATGAGCTGAATGTTTACGACAATGTGGAACTTCCATTGTTGTACTTAAAAATGAAAGCCGGTGATCGGGCCAAAAAAGTAAATGACGTATTAGCGAGAATGAAAATCGGACATCGCGCCAAGCATTTCCCCCAACAATTATCCGGAGGACAGCAGCAACGTGTGGCCATTGCCAGAGCCGTAGTAGCTAATCCCAGCCTTATTCTTGCGGATGAGCCCACAGGAAACCTGGATTCTAAAAATGGTATCGAAGTAATGAATTTACTCTCCGAACTCAATCAGGAAGGATCAACAATAGTTATGGTAACACACAGCGATCGCGATGCCGGATATGCTCACCGGGTAATTAATTTATTGGATGGCCAGATTCTAATGGAAAAAATGAATTGATAGACACCTGACCTGACAAATGAGAAATGTAAAACCGAACGATCATGATTAAGAATTATTTAAAAATAGCATTAGCAAATCTAATGAAAAACAAGTTTTACTCAATGATTAATATTGTTGGCTTGGCAATCGGAATAACAGCTTGTATTCTGATAATGTTATATGTGCAATCGGAGTTAAGCTATGATACATATCATGAAAAAGCAGACCGAATTTATCGAGTTAATTTAGATGCTGTGATCAATGGTGATGATATGAATAGTCCAGTCACCTGTCCGCCACTGGCAAAAGCCATGCAAAATGAAATTCCTGAGGTTGAGGAGGCCGCTCGGATAACATATCAACCGGCTGTTATCAGACATAATAACGATGTTTTTAATGAAAACAGTTGGTTTTTTGCCGATCCCAATTTTTTCAAAATCTTTTCCACTACTTTTATTACAGGCAATCCCGAAAATGCTTTATCACAACCCAATACAGTGGTTCTAAACGAAACAACCGCTAAGCGATATTTTGGGGAAGACAATCCAATTGGGCAATTTATTACTTTGGAAAACGACCGCAACTATCAGGTTACCGGAGTAATTAAAGATTATCCTGATAATTCACATATTAAACCTGATTTTCTGGCCTCGATAAAAGGACAGGATATTGACAATAATTCGAACTGGATTTCGAATTTTCTTTTTAACTATATTCTGGTTAAAGAAGGGTATACCAAGCAGGATGTAGATGCCAAACTTGAAGTGCTGGGGGAAAAATATGTTGGTCCGGCTATAAAACAAGCCTTTGGCGTTACGTTTGAAAAATTAAAATCACAGGGACTAATATACAGTTGGTATGCACAACCTTTAGGCGAAATTCATTTCGACAGGGAAGTAATACGGGGGATCGGACCTTTGGGCAACAAAAGTTACATGCAAATATTTTCGATTATTGCAATTTTTATACTTGTAATTGCTTGTATCAATTATATGAATATGTCCACTGCCCGTTCTGCTAATCGTGCTAAAGAGGTGGGGATAAAAAAAACATTTGGATCAAGTAGAAATTCCCTCATATTGCAATTTTTATCAGAATCTGTCCTTGTAACCCTACTTGCTTTAGTACTTGCACTGTTTCTTATAAAACTTTTGCTTCCAGAATTTAATAATTTAATTAACAAACAACTTGTTTTCAACTACTTCAACAATTTCAAAACCATTCCATTAATGCTCGCTTTTGGAATCGGAATTGGTATGATTGCAGGTAGTTACCCGGCCTTCTTTTTGTCTTCGTTTAGTCCGGTAAAGGTTATAAATGGAATACATAAATCGGAAGGCGGGAGTGCAAGATTGCGTAGCGGATTGGTTATTTTTCAATTGATTGTTACCATTGGACTATTTTCAGGAAGCTTTTTTATCAGTAAACAACTAAGTTTTCTTCAAAACAAGGACCTTGGTTTTAACAAAGAAAATCTGCTTATAATCAACAAAGCGAATGACCTTGGAAACCAGTTGTCATCTTTCAAAAATGAATTACTTGCCCAGCCCAGCATATTGAAGATTACAAATTCTTCCTCAATTCCCGGAAGATATAATTCAAACAATCCATATTTTCATCATTCGGTAGACGATTCAAAACTCATAAAAACATTTTCTAGCGATTGCGATTTTATAAAAACATATCAGATAGAATTAAAAGAAGGCCGCTTTTTTGAAGAGGGTAACCAATCCGGTGCCAAATCAGTTATACTTAATGAAACTACTGTTAAACAACTAAATATTGAAGACCCAATTGGCAAAAAAATTTATATGGGTACAAAAACAGAGGATAATAGTTTAACTATTATCGGTGTAATGAAAGACTTTCATAGCGAATCACTACATGAGAAAATGAGCCCTTTGATATTGATTAATGGAAATGGTGAATACTTAAGTGTAAGAATTTCGGGAGATATCCAGCAGAATCTAAAGATAATTGAACAAACCTGGGATAAATTTGCCAAAGGTCAAATCCTCGATTATATGTTTCTTGATGAAAGTTTCGGGCGCTTATACACATCCGAAGTAAGAACAAGGAAAATAGTTTCTATATTTTCAGCATTAGCAATTCTAATAGCCTGTTTTGGTCTTCTTGCCTTAGCTGCTTTTGTTGCAGAACAGCGCACAAAAGAAATTGGGATAAGAAAAGTAAATGGTGCCAGAATCGGTGAAATTCTGCTTTCTCTTAACCGTAACTTTATAAAATGGGTAGCTATAGCTTTTATAATTGCCACACCAATTGCATATTATACAATGAATAATTGGCTGGAGAATTTCGCCTATAAAACCACACTCAGTTGGTGGGTTTTTGCACTAGCTGGAGTGGCTGCACTTTTTGTAAGCCTGGTAACCGTAACATGGATTAGCTGGAAAGCAGCAAGTAAGAATCCTGTGGAGTCATTGAGGTATGAATAAATTTAATTAAGATTATTAATATGAAACGTTTTTTTAATCCCATGTATAGTAATATTAAACGAAACCCGTTTTATTCATTGATAAACATTTTTGGGCTCACTTTGGGATTTTTGAGCGTATTCCTCATTTCAGTGTGGATAAAGCATGAACTCAGTTATGATGCTTTTCACAAAAACAGTAAGGATATTTATAGGGTGCACCGATATTTTTATGATTCGAATGGCAACGAGAATCTTCATTTATCAAATGTGGCTGCTCCGATTGCTCCATTGTTAAAAAATGAGATATTGGAAATTCAACAAATAGCAAGGATTAGTCATACAGGAATGGTCTTTTTGGTTGATGATACTAAGATACTTGAAAACAATGCTTGTTTTGCGGATCCAGAGATACTTAATATTTTTGATTTTAAAGGATTGCCAAATGATGAGAACTTGCTGAAAGAACCTAACACTTTGATTATTTCTGACAAAGCCGCACAACGTTTTTTTCAAACAACAGATGCTGTCGGGAAGACGTTAGAAGTAAAAGACGAATCAGGAAACAAATACAGTTACCACGTACAGGGGGTGTTTGAAAACTGGGGGCAAAACAGTCATTTTAATCCGGAGGTTTATATTTCATTCAGTACATATGAATCAATAGTTGGACAAGATGAGTTGAAAAACTGGAGTAGTAATAATTATGAAACATTTGCCCTGATTCCACATATGCCAGAAAATATAGATTCTAAACTGGATGGTATTATTAACAAACAATTTGAGAATGGCACCAAGGGGACAAAAATAAGATTGGAAGGTCTTACCGATATTCACTTTAACTGGTACAGTAACCGTTCATATATTTATATCTTGGCATTGGTTGCGTTTTTAATTCTAATCCTTGCCAGCATCAACTACATGAATTTAAATGTTGCTATGTATACCAAACGCCTGAGGGAAATTAAAATAAAAAAAGTAGTTGGTGCTTCCAAAACATCCCTTATAGTACAGTTAATAGCAGAGTCTGTCTTCTTCTGTATTATTTCCGTTGCAGTTACATTAGGAATTGTTTTGGTTTTCTCTCCCAGCATAAACGAAATTATCGGGAACAATTTTCATCTAATAATTGGCGATAATGCAGATTTAGTTATTGGCATTGTTATTATATCAGTTATTACCGGAATTCTTTCCATTATTTATCCCGTTCTGATGGTTTCATCATTTAAACCGGTAATGTCCAGTGGAAAAGAGAAAATGAAAGCTGGAAATAAAACCTTTCGGGGAGGATTGGTAACATTTCAGTTTGCAGTTTCAATTGCCCTGTTAATTTCATTTTTATTTGTTTATAAGCAGATAAACTACCTGCATCATAAAAAATTAGGTCTCAATAAAGAAAATATTGTTGTAATAGCCTCCACTCCACAACTCAATGAAAAATTAGATGTATTTAAACAACAGTTGGCTCAAAATCCAAATATTCTTTCCGTATCTGCGTCGAAAAGAACACCATCTCAGGGGCTTTGGGATTCCGGTTCGGCAAAGGTTATTTCGGACGGCAATTTCCAACCACTTAATTTCAGATTAGCTAACATTAGGGTGGATGAAGATTTCCTTTCCACGTACAAAATTGAACTTGCAGCGGGTAAATTTTTTAATGAATTCAATGATTCCGAAAAAGGATATATAATCAATGAAATGGCTGCAAAAAGTATTGGATGGGATAGACCAGAGGATGCAATTGGAAATCAAATCAATTATAGTGGACAGATTAAAAAAATAATAGGTGTAACAAAAGATTTTCATTATGAATCGTTACATATTCCGATTACACCAGTTATTATGATGTACCGTCCCTCAAGTTTTAATTCGGTATCTGTTCTGATTTCTTCTCTCGAAAAAACCAAAACACTGGCTTATATCGAAAACATTTGGCAGCAGTACAATGTGCAGGATAATTTGTTTTATTATGAGTTTTTGGATGACCGTTTTAAAAGACTTTACACTGCTGAGGAAAACATCAAACAACTATTGAATTACTTTATGATAATTGCCCTTTCAATTGCTATTCTGGGATTAATAGGGTTGTCAATGTTTATTATCCAACAACGGACCAAAGAAATAGGAATCCGCAAAGTAAACGGAACAAAAATATCTGAGGTTTTGGTGATGCTTAACAAAGACTTTGTAAAATGGGTGACCATCGCCTTTGTAATTGCTACACCCATTGCGTACTACGCCATGCATAAATGGCTCGAGAACTTTGCCTACAAAACCGCTTTAAGTTGGTGGGTTTTTGCACTGGCAGGAGTGATTGCTTTTGTAATTGCGTTGCTAACCGTTAGCTGGCATAGCTGGCGTGCGGCGACAAGGAATCCAATAGAGGCTTTGAGGTATGAATAAAAAAAAGAAATCGAACTTGATGGCAGGAAAGTCTCCTGATAGCAAATAAAGGGCGGAATTTTTTTAGTATAAATTAAAATTAAAAAGGAATAATCATGTTTAAGCACTTTGTAAAAAACACCATACATAGCATTCAAAAAAACAAAATAAACACATTGATAACTCTATTTGGGTTAAGCATTGGGTTAATGTGTACCATCATTATTGGTTTGTGGGTAAAATATGAGGTGAGTTATGATAGGTTTCATGAAAATCCACAAGACTTATATAAGGCGGCCTTTACTTATGAACCCCAAGATTTTCATGGTTACGTACTACCAGCCCCTGTTGGCCAGTATTTGAAGAAAGAATATCCAGATATTAAAAATACGACTGTCTTTTTCAAATGGCGAAACAAAAAAATAATTCAAGGTGAAAATAAATTTTTGGTTAATGGCAGCTTTGTGGATCCCTCCTTTTTTTCGATGTTTAATTTCCCTTTTACAATCGGATCCCTTTCTGATGCTTTCATACACCCCAACTCTATTGTCCTTACCCAATCATTGGCAGAAAAACTTTTTGGGCATGAAAATCCTGTAGGTAATACAGTAAAAGTGGATGGAGATGAGGAGTATATCGTGACAGCAGTTTTAGAAGATATTCCCACAAGTTCGGATATGCAATTTGAGTTTCTACTCCCTTATAAAATTATTTCACAACAATTAAATAGTTGGGATTTTAAAGCAACAGAAATATATGTACAACTCAATAAAGGTATTGACTATTCAGACGTTAATATACAAATAGCGAATGTTATCAATCAATTTAAGCCTGATTGGAATAATCGATTGTATATTACACCATTGACAGCTTGTCATTTACACAATCTAGAAGGTGGTGGACGCATACAATACGTCTACATTCTTTCAATTGTTGCATTCCTTATTTTAATTATTGCGACATTCAATATTGTTAACCTTACTATGGCTACCTCAAATAGAAGAATTAAAGAGATTGGTTTAAAAAAATTTTTTGGGTCCAGTAAGAAACTGCTCATTATTCAGTTTCTTTTTGAAGCTCAAATTCTGGCAATGATGGCTCTGGGCTTTGCTCTCTTTTTTATTGAATTGCTTTTACCCTCTGTCAACAATCTACTTAATGTAAATCTTGATCTTAGTTACAATCTTTTCATAATCCTTATTCTATTGGGATTTGCAGTATTTATAGGGTTAATCTCTGGAATCTATCCTGCATTCTTTCTTTCATCACTCAGGCCAATTGATATTATTAAAAAAACTATTCGCCCCTTTGGTTTTTCAAATAAGAATAATTCTTCTCCGAATGCACAGAAACTTAGCCTTAGAAGTGGATTGGTTATTTTTCAGTTTACATTAACAATAGTTCTGATAGCAGGAATAATAGTAATTACCCAACAAGTTCAATTTATGAAGCAAAAAGATCTTGGCTTTAATAAGGAAGACATACTTATTGTACATATGCAAGATCAACTTAGGAGTAAATATGAAATAGCAAAAAACAAACTATTGCAGATGCCTGAAATTTCAAGCATTAGTACTTCCCGATCTCCTTTAACCATTTGGCAGATGTCGGATACGCCTGTATGGGATGGAAAACAATCAGATAATATTTTTGATATGGGGATGAATTTTGTAGATTATGATTTTGATGAAACTATAGGTATTGAAGTAATTGAAGGAAGGTTTCTTACGAAGGAATACTCAAAAGATGCTACCGATGGGTTTGTAATTAATGAAGCGGCTGTAAAAGCAATGGAGTTGAAAAATCCAGTGGGGACAAAAATGTCAATTTTCGAGCGAAAAGGGGAGATAATTGGAGTCATTAAAAATATGCATACCGAATCGTTGCATAGCGAAATTAAACCTTTTGTATATGCATATTCTCCACTTGGTAATTATATGTTTATTAAAACTAATTCTTCAATTAATCCAAGAATTGTACAAACAATTAAAAATACAATTAAACAAGTTGCCCCAAACGATCTTATTGAGTTAAACTTTTTGGAAGATGATTTGAATAGTTTATATTCCAAAGAACAAACAACAGAGAAATTAATTGGGTATAGTTCACTTATCGCAATTATTATTTCATGTCTAGGCCTGTTTGGACTAAGTTTTTATGGTTTACAAAAAAGGATAAAAGAGATAGGAATCCGCAAGGTAAATGGTGCAGCGGTATCCGAAATATTAATCATGCTCAACAAGGATTTTGTAGTATGGGTTGCCATTGCTTTTGTAATCGCAGTTCCTATTGCCTGGTATGTTATGAACAATTGGCTACTGAATTTTGCTTATAGAATCGGATTACCTTGGTGGATATTTGCATTGGCAGGAATTATGGCTTTGCTCATAGCTCTGATAACAGTTAGTATTCAAACATTTAAAGTAGCACGAAGAAACCCGGTGGAGGCTTTAAGGTATGAATAAGGTATGTGGATTGTAAACATCAATTAAAGATTCCCAAATGGAATAAATAGTAAACAATATGTTTAAAACAGATTTGAAATTAGCGTTAAAAATAATTACTAAGAATAAGAATCTTTTTTTCTTTAATATTTTCAATCTTTCCTTAGGGTTAGTTTGTGGAATAGTAATTTTATTTTTTCTACAATATTTCATAAGTTTTGATAAGCAACATGTTAATCATGCACGAGTTTATAGAGTTGGTTATGATTTTACAACATCATCGGGTAGGTCGATGAAGAAAGCGTTGTCTTCGGAGAAAATAGGACCAATGTTGAAAAATGAATGTCCTGAAATCGAATCATTTGTAAGGATAAGACCTTTGGGTGAAGTTGTTGTTAAAACAAATAGTAACTCATTTGTTGAAGAGGATATTCTTTATGCCGATACCAGTTTCTTCAATATCTTCACACATGAATTTATTCTGGGTAACCCCATTATATGTTTGCAAAAGAAAAACTCTATTGTATTGACAAGTAGTTTGTCTAAAAAGTATTTTGGTAATAATAATCCAATTGGAAATATCATAGAGATTGATACCGTGAACTATGAGATTACTGGAGTAATAGAGGACCTGCCAGATAATTTACACCTAAAATTTGATGCATTGGTTAACTTTGAACCAGTAGGAACGCAATGGTTTACAACAACTTGCTATACTTATCTACTATTGAAAGCTGATGCACCTGTTGAGGGAATATATGATAAATATCCTCAGCTTTTCGATAAATATATGTTGGAGCAATCACAACGAATTAAAGCAACCATAGATGTAATTTTAGAACCATTAGCTGATATCCATTATAACTCTGATTTGTCTCAGGACTTTCCAAAAGGCAATAGTACCTATGTTTATATATTTGGAATTGTTGGTTTGTTTTTAATAGTTATTGCTTCAATTAATTACATTAATATGTCCACTGCTTTCGCAATAAATAGGACGAAAGAAATTGGAGTAAAAAAAATATTTGGTGCCAAGCAAAAAACTCTTAGGATTTATTTTATTATTGAATCATTGGCATTGACGTTAATTGCGTTTTTAATAAGCATCGTATTTGTCAGGTTTATAATAAGTGCAGATTATCTACATCAATTATTCAATGCAAAACTCGAATTTAGTTTTTTTGAAAATATTAACCTACTACTAATGTCTTTGTGTTTGGCAATAATTGTAGGTCTAATATCCGGAATATATCCGGCGTTTCATTTATCCTCAATTCCTGTATTAGGCACAGTTAGCTCAAGTTATAAACATAAAAAGGAGAGCGTACTATATCGGAAATCACTCATTGTTTTTCAGTTTATTCTCTCGGTTAGTGTTTTAATAGGCGTACTAACAATGAATAAACAAATTAACTTTATCAACAATAAAGATCTTGGGTTCAATGGAGAAAACCTTATTGTTATTCCAATAGACAAGTTGGAGAGTTCAGAAATACCAGTGCTAAAAGAAAAATTGCTTGAAAATCCACAAGTTATTTCGGCGTCAACAGCCTATATTCTTCCAAATACGCAAGAATTAATGTGTAATTTTAGTGTAGAGACAGAATCAGGATTTGAAGAACAATTATTTAATTGGCTAATTGTCGATCATGAGTATATCAAAACTATGGAAATGCAAGTCATTGAAGGAAGAGACTTTGATAGAAATATTATTTCTGATGCAAAAACAGCTTATATAGTAAATGAGTCATTTCGAAACCATTTTGGTTGGGAAAATGCAGTAGATAAGAAAATGCAAATTATAAACGGAGGATATTTCAAATGGCCAGAAGGAAAAATTATAGGCGTTGTTAAAGACTTTAATATTAGCACTCTACATGATAAAGTTGAACCTATTGTAATTGTATTAGCTCCAGGAGGTTATTTGCATTTAAGAATTAATGAGACCAATCTTACAAACACACTTAAGGATATTGGTACTGTTTTTACCGATGTTGTACCTCAAATTCCTTTTGAATATTCTTTTATGGATGAAAATATCAAAGAGTCATATTCAATAGAAGTAAATCAATTTAAATTAATCAAATTATTTTCGATCATTTGTTTTATGTTATCATGCTTGGGATTATTTGGTCTGTCATTTTATTCAGTTGCTCAAAGGGCAAAAGAAGTTGCAATCCGAAAACAATTAGGATCTTCAATACCTCAAATAATTATGGTACTGTATAAAGATATAGCCTTTTTAATTATGATTGCCATTGTTATTGCAATCCCATTGTCATATTGGTCAATGAATTTGTGGTTACATACTTTTGCCTATAGGGTTGAGATTGGTAATGTAATCCCCATCGTGTCCGGGATTATTGCCTTGGCAATAGGGTTTATATCCGTACTATATTTTTCTATTAAAGCAGCCTATGTTAATCCGGTTAATGCGTTAAAATATGAATAATCCAATAATTAATTTGATATGATTAAGAAAAGCATAAAAATAGCATTCCAACGATTACTTATGTTCAAAGCCTATTCGGCGATAAATATTGGAGGGCTTGGAATTGCTATGGCAGTTAGTCTTGCAATTCTATTATTTACCTACTATCATTTTAGTTTTGATAAATATATCCCCAATGGTGAAAATAGTTTTAGGATTATTACTCGTTATGGTGATGGAACTTACTTTACAAACACCTTTGCTGCTTTTGATGATGTATTGGATGATTATCCGGAAGTTGAATCGCATACATTATGCTATGATAATCATAATGTTGAAGAAGTGTTTGTGGGTGATGTTAAAATTAAGGTTGATTATGCAATTTTTGTCAATAGTACATTCTTTGATTACTTCGCCATAGAAGTAATCTCAGGAGAGAAGGAGTCCATTAATAATCCTAACACTATGATGGTAACTCCTAAAATGGCAAATAGTTTATTTCCTGACAGCGACCCTCTCGGACAAACTGTACTACTACGATCTTTTACCAGAAATCAAGATAGTCTGATTGCCTATACTATTACAGGTATTGTGGAACCTTTGCCACATACATCTCATTTGAAATATGAAATTTTGCTTTCTCAAGAAGGACATTTCAATCCTACTGTAGAAACCTTGAAATCACGTAAAGTTTTTGGAGGGTTATTATATGTAAAGCTTTTTGTTAATTCTGATATTGCAGCACTGGAGAAAAGTCTTCAATCTAAATTACAGCCCGTTTTAGGTTCTGTTCATGGTCCCCCATTGGATGCCCTTAATCATAGGTTACAACCTATTGGTGATATACATTTCACACAGGGTTTATCCAATGAGAAGCAGCCTACAATTCGACGTTCATCACTTAATATATTACTGTTAGTTGGCTTTTTAATATTTGTAATCGCAGTGATCAACTTTGTTATTATGCATATTGCCAGGAGCTCGTATTATCGAAAATCAACTTTGGTTTTTAGGTTTCTAGGTGGCAATAAACTTAATCTGTTTTCACAAACTGCAATAGAAGTTTTAATATCAGTTAGTATGGGGTTTTTAATTGCAATTACATTGCTATTAAGTTTCAAAATAACTCTTGCACGGCATTTTTTCTCCAATTGGATAATACCATTTCAAAGTCCTGAATTTTGGATTCTTTCAATTTGTTTATTTGTTATCGTTGTTATTGTTGTTTCTGTTCTCAGTTCTTTAAGTTTGTTTAAAACTCAGACAATAATAAATGAATATGTTCAACCCAGAGGAATTAAGGCTGCTATACCATTGGTTATTTTCCAATTTGTACTGGTTATTAGCCTAACGGGCTTTGCCATGCTAGTCAATAAACAAATGAATTTTATTGAGAAAAAGGAATTGGGTTATTCCGCAGAAAATGTTGTTGTGATCAAAATTCCGCAGCTAAATGAGAAAATTAGATTATTCCGGGAGGAATTATTGAATGAACCTGGCATTAAAAGCACAGCCACTGCTCAGCATTATCCGGGTTACAAATTTCAGGATATGAATTTCGGAAGTGATGATAATTTGTTTCCTTTTAAGTTTGGGTTTATAGACAAATATGCAATACAAACATTGAAGATTAAGCCTTTAGTATATTTTAATGATTTAAAGGAAAATGCCACTGATGGGTGGATAATTAATAAAACATTCTATAATAAATTAAAAACTGTATATTCAGACGAGCAGATAATAACAGGTAATTTATCTGATAATGAAAGTCCATCTGGTGAAAATGACAATACTGAATTTAAAATTATTGGTGTAGTTAATGATTTTCATTATGCATCACTTCATTCAGAAATTGAGAGTTTTGCATATTTTGTTCGGGGTCCCAATGCACGTATTAATAGATATGTGCTGGCTCGATTTGAACAGAATCAAGTAAGAGAAGTTATTGAGGCAGTTAATAAGAAAATGGAATCAATCTACCCAGGTCAGCCGATAGTTTATTCATTTCTTGATGAACAGTTGAATACTCTGTATGCTTCAGAGCAATTACTATTGAAACTTATAAATGTATTCTCAATATTGGCAATCATAGTTGCTTGCCTTGGTTTAATGGGGCTTTCCATCTTTATAACTGAAAAGCGTACTAAAGAAATTGGAATTAGAAAAGTGAATGGAGCGAAAATTACCGAAATCTTGATTCTACTTAATAAGGATATATTAAGATGGGTGCTTATTGCTTTTATTATTGCTACTCCTATATCGTATTATTTTTCGCAACGATGGTTACAAAATTTCGCATATGAAACTAACCTTAGCTGGTGGATATTTATACTAGCCGGGTTACTTGCTGTTGGAATTGCGATAATAACTGTTAGCTGGCAAACATATAAGGCTTCTAGAAGGAATCCTGTTGAATCATTGAGGTATGAGTAAACATGTTAAATTATATATATGTCTAGAATACTAGTAATAATATTTCTATTGGGAATAGTTTCCGCAAGTTTTGGACAGAGTGAAATTATTATGGTAAATGGTTTTAAGGTTGAAATTTCCATAAGTGGAATAGGAAATAATCAAAAGGATAAGCCGGTTGTTGTTTTTGAAAATGGGATGGCAAGTGGATTTTCAAGTTGGGACAGTGTTGCTAATGAAATTTCAAAAACTCATGTTGTTTTTCGGCACAATCGTCCACGAATTGGTGATTCCGAAAATGACAGTCTGCCGCCTGAAACCCTTCATATTGTAAATAGTCTTCGTAAAATGCTTTTGGCGAAAGAATTAAATCCTCCATATTTGTTGGTTTCACATTCTTTTGGAGGGGCTTATATCAGAAGTTTTGCTTCACTTTATCCTGATGAAATTGCCGGACTTATTTTTGTCGATCCTATCGACTTTACTAAGAAAATAGGATATGGAGATTTACCTTATCTGGAAATAGGATTAACACAACATCAAATCGATTCATTATTTGGAGAAACCTATGAAAAGTTTGTCGAGAAACTTTATGAAGAAATGCCCAATTTTTATGTTGAAGAAGTGAAAATATCCAGACAATTAAATGCAAGTGGTTTTGAAGAATGTGTTAGAAATGATTTGCCAGATGTTCCGATTCATTTTATTATGGCTGGAGGCTTTTCACTTTCTCATAACGAAAAACCTACAATCTACGATCGTGAAGAAATGTGTAGAATTAATAATAATATTAAAATGAAGCGCTGGGTAGAATTATTAAGTCCCTTGAAATATGGTAAGTTTTTCTATTGTTCAAATTCGGGTCATTTTATTCAGAAAGACGATCCTGAAATTGTTATTTTAAGCATAAAACAAGCATTGAGCGATTATAAGAAATTGTTAGAATTTAAAATGAATGACTGAAAAACGCACCAAAGAAATAGGAATTAGAAAAGTAAACGGAGCCAAAGTCAAGGAAATATTACTTCTGCTAAACAAGGATATTATAAAATGGGTGGTCATTGCTTTTATTATCGCTACTCCAATATTCTATTATTTTTCGCAACGATGGTTACAAAATTTTGCATATGAAACTAACCTTAGCTGGTGGATATTTATACTAGCCGGGTTACTTGCTGTTGGAATTGCGATAATAACTGTTAGCTGGCAAACATATAAGGCTTCTCGATGGAATCCTGTTGAATCGTTAAGGTATGAGTGATTGCTCAGATAATATTATATAATAGATTTTTAGAAAGAAAGAGACTAAATTATGAAAAAACATTTTCTTATTATTATAATTTCTATTCTGGTACTAGGATTGTATTCACAAGAATTTATATCGAATCACACGGGAGATTATCTGGGACAAACTCCACCTAAGGATTCTGCAATAATTTTTGCTCCCGAAATTATTTCTGTTACCAATCGAGGGGAATATGCTCTTTCAATTTCTCCTAATCATGATGAGTATTTTTACAATGCCGGAGAGTCGGAAGATACAACTCAGCCATATGGATTATTACAAATTAAAAGAGTTGGAGACAAGTGGCTTAAGCCACAAAGAGCAAATCTAAACCAGAAAGGATTTTGGGAACAAGAAGCATTTTTTGGTCCTGATGGAAATGACATTTATTATGCTGTTTCAGATTCTGGATATACAAAAATATGGTTATCACATAAAACAAAAAATGGATGGAGTAAAGGTGAACGGTTAAATTCTCCAATTAATGATTCCTCAAAAAGAATATTTTATGCCACATTTAGTAAAAATGGAAATCTTTACTATACAAATGTAGATAAAGTTAAAATACACATGTCAGAAAACAACAATGGTATATATGACAGTATTAATGAAATAGGATTACCACGTGCAGGTCATGCTTATATTGCTCCAGATGAACAATTTATTATTTTCGACTCTAGACAATCAGACAGTTATGGTAAGACAGATATTTACATTGCTTTCAAAACAAACAATGGTAATTGGAGTAAAGCTGTAAATTTAGGGCCACAGGTTAACACCGAATACTTAGAAACATGTCCTAGTCTTTCGCCAGATGGTAAATATTTATTCTTTGGAAGATATAATGATAAAAATGAGAAATCAGATATCTATTGGATTAGCTCTGAAATTATCGATGAACTTGGAGAGAGAGAAATTGAAAAAATAAACGTGGATTAACAACCAACACAATGAAAAATTATATTTTTATTTTATTACTAATTATAGTATTTGGCTGTAATACGAAACAGTTGGAAAATGAAAAAGATAGTTTTCCAGTATTAAAGGGAAAATATTTAGGGCAAAATGAACCAGGACTTACTCCAGAAATATTTGCACCCAATATTGTGTCTACAGGTATGGCAGAGATTAACGCTGTTTTTTCGCCAGATTTTACAGAGTTTTATTATTCCATTAGGATGCCAAATAGACAACTGGTAATAATGTTTATGAAATATGATAACAACCAATGGTCTGAGCCAGAAGTAGCTTCATTTTCAGGAGAATATTCTGATGCAGATCCTTTCATTACTCATGATGGTAATTGGCTCTATTTTATTTCACAAAGACCTATTGATTCAACAGAAATTGCAAAAAGCGACTGGGATATATGGAGGACTTGTAATGATGAAGGTAGTTGGACAGAGCCTGAGAGATTATCTTCTGAGATTAATTCAGAGGCAGATGAAACATATCCTAGCCTCACAAAAGACGGCAAACTATATTTTTCTTCTGGAAGAATTGGTAAGAATAATAAAGATATTTTCTATGCTGAGAAATTCGAATATGGTTTTAATAATCCTATCAGATTAAATGATACTGTAAACAGCCATTGGGAAGGTGATATTTTTATTTCACCTGAGGAAGATTACATGATATTTGCATCTTATGGTAGAGATGCGGGTTCTGGGTTGTATATAACATTTAATCTGAATGGTAGTTGGAGTATACCAACGCGTATGAGTGAAGATATTAATGTGACTGGTAGAGAATTCTGCCCTATTGTTACACCTGATGGCAAGTATTTCTTGTTTACCTCAAATCAATCAACTGAAGCAAATGAAACCACAGAGAGATTAACATACAAAACGATTAAAGATAATTTCATTCAATCGTATAATCACCCAAAAATGGGAAAAACAGATATCTATTGGGTTGATAGTAAAATTATTGATAGTTATAGAAAAAACAGTAAACAAAAATAGTGTTATGAGAGTTTTAAATACAATCCTTATTATTTTATTTATTCTAATTAACATGAACAAAACACAAGCTCAAACCACAGAAAAGAAACTAGATCAAGTTGAATTAATGAAACAGTTTATAGGAACCTGGAAAGGTGAATTTGGCGACAACTCGGTATTTTTTTGTGAGAACAAACAGTTTGCAAACGGAATTATATCTAAAAGTCATATTACTACAAATGGCGAAATTATTGAATCGGTTGCACAACTTTATGGATATGATAATAAAATAGACAGGTTTATTATTGCAGAACTTAAAGAATCTTCTTCTGTAATTGAAATATGTTCAACTTGGTTTACATCAGCAAATAAGGGTGAGATTATTATTATCAACCCAGATAATGCTCCTTTTAGATTTGAATTTGAATTTAAAAACCCAGATATAATTGAGCAAACCGCCATACAGGATAATAAGGTGGTTAATAAAATAATTCTTAAGCGAATTGAAAATTAAAAATAAATAAAGAATAGAGTTGGTGGATATTTGCTTTGTCAGGTTTCGTAACCATAGTAATTGTGTTGATAACAGTAAGTTGGCAAACATTTAAATCCGCATGAAGGAATCCAATAGAAGCATTAAGATATGAATAACTCGTTAAATATATAAACTATGAATCCGTCAATTAATTTAGGAATTGCATTTAGAAGTATACAGAAAAACAAGGTACAATCAGTGGTTAGTATACTTGGCCTTGGTATAGGTTTGGGCTCAATTATTCTGATATCAATGCTATACATGCACGAAAATTCATTTGATAAATTTATTCCAGAATACGATCGAGTTTACAGGGTATTGCATGGTTCTAATAGTAGTTTGCCATTTCCCATGGGCGAGTCTGCCAAAAATGACATTCCCGCAATAGATGACTTTTTTAGATATCATCAAAGTAGGGGATTTGATATAAGACAAGATGGAAAAGATATTGTTAAGGAAACGCATTTTGCTTGTGCCGATCCTTCGATTTTTAATTTTTTAGAAATTGACCTACTAATAGGAAAACCGGCTGAATCAATAAACGAAGTTACTATTTCAGAAAAAATGGTCATGCAATACTTTCCCGATGGTAATGCCATGAATAAGACTTTTGAAGCACGTTTGAATAACGAATTTATTGATCTTACGGTATGTGGGGTTTTTAAAGACCTTCCATCCAATTCAACTTTAACTCCGAGGTTTATTTCTCATACCGATTTGATTGGTGAATTTTTGGGTAATCGTAAGAAACTACTCGGCGAATATAAATCAGAAAATGATGAATTTAAAACAAATTGGGAGAGAGGAGTTTGTGTTACGTATGTTAAAGTAAACAAGCAAGCAAATCCCAATAGCGTAAGTGAACAGCTTCAAAAATATTGCGATCGATTTGAAGAAGAAAAAGATCGAAAAAAGGTTTTTAGCTTGCAACCTGCAACCGATGTGTATTTACAATCGAGTGATATAACTGATACTTACTCAAGAAGAGGAAATGCAAATGAACTAAAATATTTTATAGCAATTGCCCTTTTCATCTTAATTATAGCAATGGTTAATTACATTATTCTTACCAAAGCAAAAATGGATGGTCGATTAAAAGAATTAGGTGTAAAAAGAGCATTTGGTGCAAATGCTTTATCCATTCGTTTACAAATGCTGTTTGAAGCAAATGTTGTATCGCTATTGAGTTTAATTCCTGCAATAGGAGTTGTAATTATTGGAACACCATTCGTAAACAGCACTTTAGGACGAACACTTGATAATCAAATTCTTTCGGATTGGTATACAATTCCTCTGCTGTTACTAATTCCATTACTTACTGGTTCACTTTCAGGTCTTTTTGTTGGAATCAAAATTTCCAACATTTCACCCATACTTCTTTTGAATAGAAAGATTTCAGTTCAACCAAAAAGAAAACAATGGAGCAACTCATTTCTAAGTCTTCATTTTGCAATTTTTATTGTACTGTTAGTTGGAGCTCTTGTATTGAAGAAACAAATAAATTATTCCTTAAATAATTTTACAGGTATCAATCCGGAGAATGTAATGATATGCGAATTAAACACTCCTGAACTTTCTCAAAAATTTGGTGTAATAAGCGATCAGGTTAAACAAATGCCTGGTGTAATTAGTACTGCAGGATCATCTTTTATCCCTCCATTTAACTGGACATTACCCATTCGCTTAAGTAATCCTGAAAATGGTGAGGAGATTGTGTTTGATGGTTTAATTATGGGAAAAGGTATGACAGAATTATTGAGCATAGAAATTATTGAAGGTGATCATTTTGGTGAGTTTAATGGAGCTCAGCATGAATTTATCTTTAATGAATCGGCAGCTTTAATGTACAATTTGAAAGCTGGTGAATTTTTCAATGGATCTTTCCTTATTAAAGGAATTGTAAAAGATTTTACAGCACATAATATGCACAATAGTATTGAGCCAATGGTTATCATTCAACAACACCCTGATAAAATGAGGCTTCTTGCTGTTAAAACATCAGGGGAAACCGATGATCAAATAAAAGCTAGTATTTCCAAATTATTCAAAGAAATATCACCCGACAAGATTGTATCTATTTATACACTTAAAGATCAAATCACCCAATTTTACGTTAAGGAACAAGATCAGGCAAAGCTAATCAGTGCTTTCGCAATACTGGCTATAATATTGTCTGTAATGGGTTTACTTGGAATGGTAATGAATACAGTTTCTAGAAAAACTAAAGAAATCGGTATCCGCAAAGTAAACGGTGCCAAAGTATCTGAAATAGTAACCATGCTTAATAAAGACTATGTTAAGTGGGTTGTTATAGCTTTTGTAATTGCCTGCCCAATTGCTTACTACGCCATGAATAGTTGGCTTGAAAATTTCGCCTACAAAACCGAATTAAGTTGGTGGATTTTTGCACTGGCTGGATTACTAGCTCTTGTAATTGCGTTGGTTACGGTTAGCTTGCAAAGCTGGCGGGCAGCAACACGAAATCCGGTTGAGGCTTTAAGATACGAATAAGAAAAGTAAAAATGAATGAATTAACTTGAAGTTACTAAAAGAGCTAATCCGGTATTTTGCAGACAATAAACCCGATTATGCAGAACTTATTTTTTTATCAATTTAACAACTCTGACTTTTGCCATATGTTTAACTAAAAAATTAAAACTATGAAAAAGTCAATTCGAATCACGTTTTATCTTTCATTTTTGATCCCTGTAATATTTTCATCTTGTAGTAGTTATAAAGCAGCAGAAACTGTATATATGACAAATAATACCTTGTGTATTAAAAAAAAGATATTGAAAATAGAAAACGGATTATTGCCAGCCGTATTAATTGAAAATGAAGATAGTATTACCTATTCAATTATTGAAAGGATGCAATATTATGATGTACCTGGATTAAGTATTGCAGTTATTAAAGATAATAAAATTGAATGGGCAAAATCTTATGGAGTTAAAGAAAAGGGAACAACCGATATTGTTACACTTAATACTATGTTTCAAGCAGCATCAATGAGCAAACCCATTACAGGCATAGTAGCTGTTAAGTTAGCAGAGCAAGGAAAAATTGATTTGTATAAGAGTGTAAATGAACAATTAAAATCATGGCAGATTCCCGAGAATGAATTTACTAAAAAGAAAGCTGTTACTCCTGAACTTTTACTACTACATCTGGGTGGTTTAAACGTTCATGGTTATCATGGGTACTCTGTCTCCGATACTATACCGAATATAATAGATATTCTTAACGGAACAGGTTCTGCCAATTCAGAGTCAATGGAGGTAGTAATTGAACCCAGAACTAAATGGATATATTCAGGTGGAGGATATACAGTTCTGCAATTGCTAATGGAAGAAGTATCCGGAAAGTCATTTCCCCAGTTAATGAAGGAAAATCTTTTTGATCCATTGGAAATTAAAAATAGCACTTTTTCCCATAATTTATCGAAAAATGAAGAAAAATCAATTGCAAAAGCATACAGATATGACGGTTCAATGGTTAAGGGTGGGTATCATATCTATCCTGAGAAAGCGGCCGCGGGTCTTTGGTGTACACCTTCAGACTATGCAAAAATGGTAATCGAAATTCAAAAAGCATACTTTGGTCAATCCAATAAAATAGTATCTCAAGAAGCTTCCAAATCTTTGTTTACCAGAAATCTAGGTTATATGGGATATGGATTTATGATACGACTTCATGGTGATAGTACTGCAATTGCTTTTGGTGGAGGCAATAAAGGTTACACATGTAATATTTTCAGCTATTTTCACCAAGGCAGTGGTGCAGTTATTATGGCTAATTCAGACAATGCTGAAATTATGGGCGAAATATTAAGAAGTATGTCGAAACAATATTCATGGCCGGAATTTAAGCCAAAGACAATGAAAGCCGCAGATGTGTCTGCTTCAACATTATTAAGCTATGTAGGAACTTATAACGGAATTTCAACTGATAGTGTAGAATTTACGTTTGAGATAACTTTAAAAGACAACTGCTTGTATTCTACCATAAACAACAAAACAAAAAAGTTATATGCTAAAAACGAGAAAGAATTTATAATTCCTGAACGTGATTGGAAGATTACATTTAAAGATACGGATGGGAAAATTGACTCGCTAGAGTTTTATGTAGATTATGAAAACGGAACAGCAAAACGTATAAATTTACAAAACTAAAAAGTTAGTATTATGAAAAAGTCAATTCTATTTATGTTTCATCTATTATTCTGGATAATTCAAAGTTTTTTAATAATTATAATTATAAAACTTTCTCTCGCACCTGCCAATATGTTTATAAAGGATGGGTTAAGTTTCAGTCTGAAATTACTTGAATTTCTAAATATTGCTCTTGCAGGAGCAGTGGTATTTTATGCGGCATATTTTTCACTTAGGTTTTTCGAAAAACGACCGATTCGTTTTCTATGGTTAGTAATAACATATTTAATTATAATTTCCGGTGTCATTATATATGATTATTTCGATGCAATCTATTATGATTCTAGTCGTGTTGATTTCTGGGGTATCCTGACTACTTTTTTCCACATATTATATTTTAATGTTTTTGGCTTTCTATTTAGTGCGTTTATTGAATGGATTAAGGATAGGAAAATTAAAGCCGAACTCGAAAAAGATAAGATTGCAAGCCAACTGGAATTGTTGAAATCCCAAATTAATCCGCATTTCTTATTCAATTCATTAAACAATATTGATGTTCTAATTGAAGATGATTCTCAGAAAGCCTCAGAATATCTTAAAAAGCTATCTGAAATATTGAGATTTATGCTATATGAATCAAATACTGACAAAATCCCTTTAATTGAAGAAATAGAATATATCGAGAAGTATATAGATTTACAAAAAATCAGGACTTCAAATGATAATTTTGTTAAATTTGAAATTTATGGGAATGCAAATGATAAGTTTATTGCCCCAATGATTTTTATACATTTTATTGAAAATGCCTTCAAGCATTCAACGAATAAAAAAATAGAAAATGCTATAAATATCAGATTTGACATATCTGAAAACCAGATATCATTTTTCTGTAAAAACCATAATAACACTTTGAATGAAACTAGTCCTAATAACAATGGCTTAGGCATCAAGTTAATAAAACAGAAGCTCGATTTAATTTACAAAAAGGATTATACTCTTGATGTTAAAAAAGAAAATAATTGGTATATTGTAAATCTTGAAATTCAATTAAATGGCCATTAATTGTATAATAGTTGAAGATGAACCTCTTGCTTTGAAACGCACAAAGGAGTATGTTAAAAAAATATCATATCTCAATTTACTACAATCCTTTGATAATGGTTTTGAAGCAATTGGTTTTATCAAAAAGCAGCAAGTTGATTTAATCTTTTTAGATATAAGAATGGATGAGTTGACAGGAATTCAATTGTTAGAATCCCTTGAAAAAAAGCCATATGTGATATTCACCACAGCCTATAGTGAATATGCATTAAAAGGATATGAACTTAATGTAATCGATTATTTGCTTAAGCCATTCACTATTGAGCGATTTATTCAGGCAGTTGAAAAAGTTTTCGTTCAATTGGATAAAACCACTAATGACAATCGGGATTTTTTCTTTGTAAAAAATGGATATCGTATCGAAAAAATATTCTTTGAAGATATTCTTTTCATTGAAGGTATGAGAGATTATCGAAATATTCAGACAAATACTAAAAAAATACTTACCCTTCAAACATTTACCGAGCTAGAAAAAGAGTTGCCAAAATCTAAATTTTGCAGGGTGCATAAATCATACATCGTAACATTAGAAAAAATTGATTTTATTGAAAGGAATCGCATTAAAATAAAAGATAAATTGATTCCAATTAGTGAAACATATAAAGAAAATTTTTTAAAGTTGATAGGAATTAGACTTATGGACAAAAAACAACCTTAACAAACAACAGAAATTACCAATGGATAGTTTTGAACACAACAGAGAAAGTTGGAATGAATTAACAACTTTACATGCTGAGTCAGGTTTTTATGATGTTGATAGTTTTAAGAAGGGAAAAACTTCACTAAACCATATTGAAATTGAAGAATTAGGAGACGTTAATGGAAAGAAACTCCTTCATCTTCAGTGTCATTTTGGAATGGATTCTTTATCATTTGCCAGACAGGGAGCAGAAGTTGTTGGTGTTGACATTTCTGACACTTCCATACAAAAAGCCACAGAGCTATCAACTGAATTAGGAATTCCTGCAAAATTTGTACGTTCAAATATATATGACATTGAGAATGTCTTAAATGATACTTTCGACATTGTTTATACATCTTACGGAGCAATTAATTGGTTGAATAACCTTGACAAGTGGGCGAAGATCATAAGTCGTTTCTTAAAACCAAATGGAATATTCTATATGGTGGAATTTCACCCATTTATTTACACTCTTAATGACGAATCCGAAATATCAGAAAGTTATTTCAAATCAACACCACTTGAGACAGTAGTCGAGAATTCTTATACTGACAAATCAGAAGTTTTAAAAAAGAACTTGAAGCACATTGAATGGCATCATAGTTTAGCTGAAGTTATAAATAGTTTAATCTCCAACGGCCTGGCAATTGAGTTTTTGAATGAATTTCCCTATCAGGTTTATAACTGTTTTCCTAACTTAACTGAAATTGAAAAGGGCAAATGGATTTCTGATAAATACTGTGATCAGATTCCACATATGTATTCTATCAAAGCAATGAAAGTTTAAAAACTATAATTTGTTAAAAAAGCGAAACCAGAAATAGATAATAAAAGTTTTGCGCTTGGATTTCTTAGCTTTCGGATTATCGCCACTGTTTTTTTAATCATGGGTGTTATAAGTCTGTTGATCTTACTAAATCTTAGTCAGCAATATGTAATGGTAGCACCTTCTGATTTAGTTTTTTATCAGACTATTGGAGAACTATTGCTTTAAGGCCATGATTTCTCGAATCATATTGCGATGATCATATCCTTAAATATTGGGCATTATGTTCTAAATATTGCTACTTCAAACAAGGTTGATACCGAAATGGCTTTCAGCATGGGGGCTCATTGGAGTCGATTTGGGATTGACTTAACACTAAGCTGAGTTCAACTATAAATTTATAATCGAACTCAGGCTAATACTAGTGACCAATATCACTAACTTTCCCTACGTCTATCGCGTTCATGTATTCCATTAAATCATCAGCGGTAAACTCACCTTTAATACGAATTAATCTATAAAAACAAAGATTATTGGTCTTTTGATAAGCATTTTTTTTGCGAACTATTTTTAAAAAAAGGATGTAAATTATATATACAGTTGGTGTAAAATATATTGACGTCTTGTCAATGTTATCTCAATTCACCAATTCGTATTGCTCATTCATTCAGCGATATAGCTTTCTTGGCATAGGGCTTGACTACATATATCATGGATTTTAATTCCAATTAAATAACAATCAACTAAAAAATTAGTTATAGACAATAACCAACTAAGAGTTTAGTTATAGATATAACCTATTAACAATGAAAAAACAAAAAGTCCCTACATTAACATTGATGATTTTTCTTCTAAGCTTTATTACTTGTTTCAGTCAAGAGAAAAACACTAAGCCATATAAAGTTTTAAGTGGTCATGACCATAAAGTTCAAAATGCTTTTTTTAGTCCTAACGGAGAATTCATAATAAGTCATGGTTGGGATAATACTATTAGAATATGGGATACAGAAACATTTAAAGAGTTAAAGGTACTAAAGGGACATACCGACCAAGTTTGGTGTGCAACTGTAAGTAATGACAATAAGCTTATTGCAAGTGGTTCAATGGATAGAACTTTTATTATTTGGGATGTGGAATCTGGAGAAAAAATTCATCAAGTTCAGATAAGTCCATACTATGCAAATATTGAAGGATCAATACCTGAACTGGATGGAAAAATACAGAATTCAATATATCGTGTTGCATTTAGTCCCAACGGAAAACAATTAGCTATTGCATCAGCAGATAAGTTAGTTAGAATTTGGGACATTGAAAATTCTGTATTTGTTGATACTTTGGATGGTCAACATCCTACAAATTGGATGTGGTCATACTATAGTCCTGATGGTAGTTATTTAATTACTGGCTCAGCTCATTCGTGGGATAAAAGTGGTGTGAAAGTCATTTGGGAAACAGAAACATTTAGTCAGGTATGTAGAATTAATTTATCCGGAGATATGCTATTCACCGAAAGTGGAAAACTAGGTATTTATAAAGGTAATTGTACAATGGACTATTATGACCTATCAAATGGAAGTTTAGTTTCTAATAAGCCTTTTCCCTGTTTTGAAGGTAATTTTAACATGAGTAAGGATAAAAAATATATAGCAACTTGTAATGAGGATTATTGCATCAGATTATGGGATTTAAATACACATAAAGTGATATGGAAATATGAAGGTGAAGAAAAAGAGATACAGCAAGCAAATTTTAGTCCGGATGGTAAGTATTTGATTGCAGGAACTCCTAATAGTGACATATTAGTTTGGAAGTTAAGTGATTTAATTAAAGATGAATAGCATACTGTTTTAAAAATATTGATATGAAAAAATTATCAATCCTTGCATTAGCATTAATGATATTTCTTTTTAATGCCTGCACCGATGACTACACTTCACCAGATTACTTGAAGAAAGTTCTAAATAAGCTTGAAACAATAGAATCAGCATCATATAAGCTAATAATTGAGAACTGGTACCCTGGAGATACGGCAGCTTTGGATATTTATTATTCCTTTGTGAGAGAGTACAATAATCCGTCAGATACAACCATAGGCTCTGCATTTGTAAGACTAAATAATCCAGATACTTCAATTCTTGAATTTTGTTATGATGGTGAAATGAGAGCGCTCGTTGATAATGATGAAAAAAGAATTGTACTCGATAGCTTCAAGTTAAATCGGCATCCATTCAGACCTTTAACTCCTCCTTTTTTTAATTCTGCAAAAAGTATTCTTCGTTACGCTCTTGAAACACAAGATAGTATTTCCTTGAAAATTAAAGATTTAAAAAACGCTGTTTATTTGAAATTAATAATTTATGAGAAAAATCAAATTGAATTCTTTGGCAAAGCTTTCCGTATGCCAATATCACCATATAGTTTTGGCGATAATACTTCTATCTATGAAATTTGGATAGACAAGACGAACAACCTGCCTCAAAAAATTAGGAGGGAAATGTATCACAATATTTCTGTAAGAATTTGTGACGACATTGAACTGAATGAAATTGATATAAAGGACTTTAAAGCTTCGGATTATTTTCCTGATGATTACAAAATCGAATCCTATAGCTTGGGAGGAAAAAGAACAAAGAAAAATGAGCTCATCGGTACTGAAGCTCCCATCTGGACTTTACAAACAGATGATAAATCGACATTCTCCTTAACAGACATGAAAAGCAAAGTATCAATGATACAATTTACAAGTGTAGCCTGCGGACCTTGTAAGGCTTCAATCCCATTCTTAAAAGAATTATCAGCAAGTTATAATAAAGAAGATTTTGATTTTGTGGCGATTGAGTGTTCGAGCAGAAATACGAATGTGTTAGTAAGCTATATGAATAGAAATCACTTCGAGTACAAGTTCTTGCTATCAACGAAAGAAGTTTTAAAAAGCTATTCTATTCGTTCTTTTCCTGTATTCTTTATACTCGATAAGGATCGAATAATTAGAAATGTCATTTATGGATATGGAAAAGGAACTACGGATAAAGAAATAAAAACAATAATAAATAAATTGATGTAAAGAAATTTCACCTCATTAAAATATAATTTAATAACCATGTATTAATAAAAAAAGTTATGATAAAAAAAACAGTTTTGACATTAAGTCTCGCACTAATTTTTCTTCAATGTGCAATGGCACAATGGAATAATAATCCCGAAGAAAACCTGATTCTTTTTTCTGGCGCCGGCATTACGAGTGTGGCCTCGGTAAAAACATCTGACAATAATATTTTCGTTAGCTACTTCTATAAAGAGAGCAACAATTACAATTTATACGCCCAGCTATTAGACTCAGATGGATACAAGCTTTGGGATGAAAATGGCTTGCTTATTAGTTCACACCCCCAGGATGCAAATCCAGAACCGCAGCAAATGTTATGTGATAGTGATGATAATCTTGTAATTGTGATGACCGACCAAAGGCAGAATGCCGATTTGAGTTTGTTCTGTTATAAATTGAGTCAGGAAGGTGATTTCTTGTGGGGAAGTGATGGTTTATGTATTTTCGAAAACAACAACAACGATTGGATCACTTCGATTTCAGCATTTTGCGATAGTGACAATGAAATTATTGCCTCGATAGGCGTTTTTGGAATGTCAACAAACAGTATTTTTCTGCAACGGATTATGAGTGATCAAACTTTACCATGGGGCCTTCAGGGAAAAAGCATCTCAGACGTTGAATCGCAACAAATCTTTTCTACTGGCGATCATATAGTTGTTGTTTTTAAAGAGTTAACCGGAGACTGGATGAACCAGTCTGCTAATATTTTGTTTCAATTGTTCGATAAAAACGGAACGCCAGTTTTTGCGGAAAATCAGATTGTAACAGATGCCGGAGGTATAACATGGTGGGATAAATATGATGCATTGATGACAAATAATAATCAAACTATTATAACATGGCATGATGATAGATATCAGGAAATGAGGGCTAAGGCCTATGCACAATGCATAGATATTGATGGAAATAGTTTATGGAATGATAATGGAATTTGTCTTAGCGAGGAGGCGAATATGAATCACTTTTATCCTATGGTTGTAGGCCAGGGATCAGATAATGATGTAGTAATTATCTGGCAAAAGACTGTGGGAGATATTCAATTTTACAAATCTCTTTATGGTCAGAAGATTACAGAAGATGGTAACCTTGAATGGGGAAATGATGGTAAGGAATTATTAGCCGAATGCGTTAACTTTCACAGAATAAACGGTTGCATTATGGATGATAACAACTTCTTTGTAGCTTTTGGTTTACATCCTACTGAAGGGTATTTTGATACGGTTTACACTTATCTAGGTTCTTACAGTATCGACAACGGAATTTCAAATTGGGCCGAACCTGTTCAATTTGCTTCCTCCAATAAGTCGAAAGGATGGCTTAACCTACCCATGATTTTTAATGACCAAATTTTGATTACATGGATGGAAGGATCCTCTGAATCCATAAAGGATGTAAAAGGACAAAATATTTGGTTTGATGGTACACTTGGGCTTATTACTGGCCAAACTACTGTTGAGGAGAATCATTTTATCATATATCCAAATCCTACAAAAGATTATTGTAATTTGAAGTATAACGGGGCAGATATTAAAACTGTTTTGATAATAAATGTACAAGGCATCGTCGTTTACAAGGAAAATGTAAATAAGCTTAGTCCGAGGATTAATGTTTCCAGATTAAAAAAAGGGTTTTATTATGTACAAGTCCATACAGCAGACAATGGAATTTATACATCGAAATTGGTTAAGAAATAACAAATCTGCAAAGAATTAAAGAGATAGTTTTTAATAGCAAAATAAATGAAAATAATACTATTCATATTATCAATCGGACTTTGCAATCTTGTTGTTGCACAGGAAAATAAAATTACGCCTATTCTAGTAGGTGAATATTTGGGTCAAACCCCACCTGGTGATAATCCTGTTGTTTTTGCCCTGGGAATTGTATCAACGGATACAACAATTGAACATGGAACTCCAACATTTTCACCTGATGGCAATGAAGTATTCTGGCAATCAAACTATCGCCAAAGTGGAAAAGAAACACAAATATTTGGCATGACAATGCAGCGTGTTGGCGACTCCTGGAATGCACCTAAAATCTCTCCATATACTAGCGGGCCAGTTTTTTCACCTGATGGTAAACGACTATATTTTCTTCCTTTTGGAAAAGATAATGGAGAGGAAAATGGGCCATACTATGTAGAGAAAAAGGATAATAATTGGAGCGAACCCGTATGTATGAATCTTCTTGCTCGCTTCCCAGAAATTAAACATGCTTATAATTATTCGGTCACCAGGGATGGTACATTCTATTTTCTTGGCCATGCCGAAGGTTTGGGATCAATGAATGATTTTGGCATTTACAGAATGGAACTTAATAAAGGAGAATACTCAAAACCTGAATTACTTCCTCCGAGCATAAACGCTGGTGAGGGCTTGCTTAGCTGGACCCCCTTTATTGCTCCCGATGAGAGTTATCTTTTGTTCTCATCCAATCGTCTAAATCCTGATACTGATTTTGGCGATATTTATGTATGCTTCCGCAAGTCTGATGGAAGTTGGACAGAAGTCATCAATTTAGGAACAAGCATTAACTCTGATAAGCAGGAGCGTTTTCCTTCGTTATCCCCCGATGGTGAATATCTTTTTTTTACTCGTTGGGTTGCCAGAGGTAACGAGGACGTTATGTGGGTGAGCTCAGAAATAATTGAGAAACTCAGAAAAGAAAATATGTAGAATATGTAATTATGAAACTCAAAGTTGTTTATTTAATCTTAGTCATCATTTTTGTATCGAGTAGTTTTGGCTTTTGCCAAGATTTAGTAAAGGGGTTTTACAACGTAGGTTTTAAATATTATAAAACTTATGATAAATCCAGACTTTATGTAATGAATGAGGATACTATTTCAAGACCCTTGTTGATCCATTTTTGGTATCCATCCAACGAGAATATCCAGAAGGACCGCTATTCTTTTATGAATTACATCGACTTGATTTCATTGCGTGAAAACTTCGATAAATCCTTTTCAGAAGTCGAAGGAAACAGTTTTAATTTCGTAAGTGCTTATGCTGGATTTGCCAAGCAGCACTTTGGAGTAGATACGAGTCTTACTACACAAAAAATATTAGATTATCCGGTGCTTGCGCAGTATGGAGTTGACAGAGTCTTATCAACAAAGAAGTTCCCATTAATTATTTATGCTCCTTCCAATAGTAAATCAGCAGTTCAAAACCATATGATATGTGAGTATCTGGCAAGTCATGGTTATCTCGTAATTGCGGTTGGTTCAGCAGGAGCTAATTCTTTAGTTAGGAAAAACGATCAGGAAAGCATATTAGCTCAAGTGGAAGATATGGAGTATATTCTTAAGTTTTTTGAGGATAATTTGAATATAAAATATTCTGGTTTGGGAATATTTGGTTTTAGTACCGGAGGATTAGCCACTACAATTTTTCAGATGAGGAATGAAGATGTAGGAGCTGTATTTAGTATGGATGGAAGTCAGGAATATGGACATTATATAACACTTTCCAAAGTAGTCGATTTTAATCTTAAAAAAACAAATGTGCCGTACTGTCTATTGATAAACAACTACGAAAACTTCTCGATATATCCATACTACAACTCTATAGTTTCAGATGATAAGTATCTGTTCCGTATGCCCTATATAGATCATAATGGTTTTGTCTCTTATTGGAAGTTCTTTGATTTATGCTCGGTCAGCCCAAATGTGAACAAGTTTTGTACTAGTTATGATTACATTTGTAGTACTGCCTTAATATTTTTTAATAAGTATTTGAAATCAGAGCATTTAACTAATAATGAATTAGAATTGAATTTTCAAACAAATGAATATATTCAATCCATTACTAGCGATAATTCAATTATTGCGGAATTAGGCAATATAATTCTATCCGATGGTATTGAGCCAGCTAAAGAGTTCCTAACTAGCAATCATGAAGTTTTTATTAAAAAAGAAAACGAAATAAACATTCTCAGCAAGTTGTTTAGAGATCCATATCCTCAATCAGCGATACAACTATTGTTATTCAATATAAAAATGCATCCCAATTCATGGCAAGCATACTACGAATTAGGCTTTACTTATAAACTGAATGGAGATCTGCCACTAGCAAAGGAAACTCTAATGAAAGCACAAGAATTAAATCCTGAAAATACAGAAATAGTTAGTTTGTTGGATGAAATTAGTGAATCTGGACGGTAATCAAAGTATGGACTAGAAGTATTAAAAACACAATATGAAAAAACTAATTCTATTTTTCCTGCTAATATTATCATCTTGGTTACTTTATTCACAAGTTGAAAATCCAAAGTTTAATCATAAGGTAAGTGAAGACTATATACAATTGATAGGGAACCAAATTTTAAGTGAAACAGATAGTATTACAATTCCTCTTTCTAAACAGGGATACACGCTTCATCTTCCTGATTCAAATCCCATTGCCACTATTATAATGTTAAGTGGATCAGCACTTGATACAACCAGAAACATTGATGAGTTTGCCATTATTAATCCAGCACTAGAAAAAAACATAGCAGTTATTTTTGTAAGTACAGGTAAGGTGATAGAGTTTTTATTTACTGATAAAGATCTTAATACGATAGATGAGCTAGTTGGTAACGCTCTGAAAAAATATAATCTTTCCAGCAAACCTAAGTTCCTAATTGGAATGTCTCTGGGAGGAACTATGGCTTTAAGATATAGTGAATATGGTTTGTTGAATAAATCTAAATTTGGCTTTCGACCTGATGCAATTGCTATTTGTGATGCTCCATTAGACATGGAAAGAATGTGGCATGAACAACAGCAAGCAATAGTTAATAATTATCACCCAAATGCTGTTGGTGAAGCACATTGGGTACTACATTATCTTAAAAAGAACCTTGGCGGATCACCAGACGAATCCATGGATGCTTATATTGCTTATTCACCATTTGTATATAGCGATGAAAAAAGAAGTAAAATTGAACTATTTAAAAATATTCCAATCAGAATGTACCATGAGCCTGACATAGTATGTTGGGTTGATAATAGGGGGAAAGATTATAATACAATAAATAGTATAGACCTTGCTGGATTTTACAACTATTTGAAGCAAGCCGGAAATACGCAAGTAGAACTAATAACATCTTATAACAAAAGAAAAGATTTTAATACAGGTTCTTCTCCACACACATGGACTATTGTTGATAATGAAGAATTGATTGCTTGGCTTATTGGGGGAATAAAATAAAAAAAATGAAGAAAAAAGTTGAAAAAGAGATTATTGATTCAAACAGCAAGAATCCTAATAATTGGAAGGGAATATTTTATGTGAATAGTAAAGATCCAAGAATAATAGTGCCAAAAATAAATTCATCATTTGGCTGGACTCTAAATTTTGGTCATAAAACGGCATATTTAGGCATATTAGTCATTATACTTTTTATAGTCGCTTATCAAATTCTTATTTCAGTTTAGGCAATTATGAAAATCTTAGTTAATGTCATTCCCATTTTCTTTGCATTTACAATGTTTGGAAATGCTCAAAATAATGACATTTTTAGTAATCCTCCAGATAGTATTCCAAAAATCTTTGCTAAAGGAATTGTTTCTGTTCAAGATAGGTATGAATATGGTTTGGCCATATCGCCCAATTATGATGAAATCTTTTTTACAGTATCAAATCCGGGGGATGGACTTATGATTATTAGAAAGTCTGGGGATGGAAATTGGAAAAGCCTGGAAATTGCCAATTTAAGAGGTGATAATAATTGTGAACAAGAAGCCTTTTATACACCAGATGGACAAAAATTGTATTTTGCTTCGGATGTAAACGATATTACTCAGCTTTGGGTCTCCATTAAAGAAAATTCTAAGTGGTCTTTTCCAAAATTAGTAGGTTCTCCTGTTAATGATACTCGTATATTTTGGGAAACATTTACAAATGAAAATACCATGTATTACTCAAATTTAGCTGATTTTAAAATTTATAGATCTGAGCAAATAAATGGCAAATATCCAACAACGGAATTCTCAGGCATTCCATTTGGTATGCATCCATACATATCAAAAGATGAAAGTTTTATTCTGTTCAATTACAGAGGCGATATCTACATTTCATTTAAAAACAAAGAGAACGGTTGGATAGTACCAATAAAATTCGACGGAGCTATTAATACTTCTGATTTTGCAGAAACCTGTCCTTCATTATCACCAGATGAGAAATATATTTTCTATAGCAGATATAATGACCTAAATGATAAGAGTGATATAGTGGGTTAGCTCTAGTGTAATTCATGAAATAAGAATGAAACAATTTTAATCCTTTGTTTTATATTATCTGTCTTAGAAATATCTACTATAACACATCTAGAAATAGAAGTGCTAGCTATTAGAAGGTTATCTGAATATATCTGAAAAAGAGATCGGCTTAACTATCCTTAACCGAAGCAAACCGACTACCTAAATCCAGATAGAACCCCTTTCTTAATATCTTTTGCTAAAAAATCACAAAAACACTTGACATGCATAACATTTTTATGTTAGTTTTGCAATGCATGCATAATAAAAAATAGTTTTAAAAAAATGATAGTAGAAGATACAGTAGATTTTCATCTTCGTTCAACGTTGTTTGCTATGCGTAGAATGTACAATTTGATAGCACAGGAAAACGGTATAACCCAGGGTATTGGTTATGCATTGATAAATGTTGGTGAGGAAGGAATGCCGGCAACAAAAATTGGTCCTCTTATGGGAATGACAAGCTCCAGCTTAAGTCGGATGTTAAAAAAAATGGAAGATGATGGAATGATTTATCGCAAACATGATAAAGAGGATAAAAGAATTGTTCGGATTTTTTTAACACCTAAGGGATCCAAACTTAAAGATAAAATAGAAGAATTTGTGTTAGAATTTAATGGCAAGCTTTTTAAAAAACTAGACTTAAAAGAACTGCAAATATTCGAAAAAGTAAATAATACTATTAAAGAACAAGTAAAACTGGAAATAAACATTCGCAAAAATAATGGTAACTCATAGTTTAAAATTAATATAATAAATATGATACACAGAATAAAAAAAGTAGCAGTGCTGGGTTCCGGGGTAATGGGGTCTGGTATTGCATGTCATTTTGCAAATATTGGAACTGAAGTGTTGCTGATCGACATTGTTCCAAGAGAGTTGAATGGCAAGGAAAAAGCAGCAGGCAAGAGTCTTGACGACAAAGCCGTAAGAAATCGTATTGTAAACGATTCACTAACAGCTGCACTTAAATCAAAACCATCTCCTATATATAAAAAGGAGTTTGCCAAACGTATCACAACCGGTAATTTTGATGACGATCTTCAAAAAATCAAAGACTATGATTGGATTATTGAAGTAGTAATTGAAAGGTTAGATATTAAGCAGTCAGTATTCGAGAGGGTGGATAGTTTACGGAAAAAGGGTTCGCTGGTAACCACTAATACTTCAGGAATCTCAGTTGAAGCAATGATAGAAGGACGAAGCGAAGATTTTCAGAAAAACTTCTGTGGTACTCACTTCTTTAATCCTCCTCGGTACTTACAGTTATTTGAAATTATTCCCACCAGTAAAACAGATCCCGAGATAATCTCATTTTTAGAAGAATATGCTTCTAAATTCCTTGGTAAAACACCAGTACTTGCAAAAGACACACCTGCATTTATAGCTAATAGGATAGGGACTTTTTCAATAATGGAATTATTTAATAATGTTAAAGATCTTGGACTTACTGTTCCTGAAATCGACAAACTCACTGGTCCTGTTATTGGTCATGCTAAATCAGCAACATTCCGAACAGCTGATATTGTAGGACTTGATACGTTAGTTCATGTTGCTAATAACATCAAGGAAACAACCAACGATGAGGCTAATGAACTGTTCAGTATTCCTGATTATCTTCAAAAAATGCTAGATAACAAATGGTTAGGGTCAAAAACAAAACAGGGGTTCTTTAAAAAAGTTGTAGAAGATGGTAAAAAGAAATTTCTTTCTCTTGATTTTGCCACCCTTGAATATGTAGAGGCTCCACGACCTAAGTTCAGTGTTTTTGAAAAAACCAAAGGCATTGACGATTTAAAAGAACGTATGCCAATTTTAGTAAAAGATAAAGGTAAAGCGGGTGATTTTTATAGAGCATCTTTTAATGCATTATTCCAGTTTAGCTCAAACCGTATTCCTGAAATAAGTGAAGATATTTATAAAGTTGATGATGCTATGAATGCAGGTTTTGGATGGAAGCTAGGGCCATTCCAAACTTGGGATGCAATTGGTGTTGAAGAAACAGTAAAAGCAATGGAAGAGGCTGGTAAAAAAGCTGCCCCATGGGTTTACGACATGTTCGATGCCGGAATAACTTCTTTTTACAAAGTTGAAAACGGATTAAAGTATTGCTACGATATTTCATCAAAAGCTTATAAAGTTATACCTGGACAGGAAGGTAGGCTTTCGTTGGAGGTTATACGTCAAACAAATGTCCTTTGGGAAAATAACGATCTCACAATATTTGATTTAGGTGATGGAGTGCTTAATGCAGAGTTTCATACGAAAATGAATACAATTGGAGCCGGTGTTTTGGAGGGGTTAAACAAAGCTGTTGATATGGCTGAAGCCGATTATAAAGCGTTGGTTGTTTCAAACGAAGGAGATCATTTTTCTGCAGGAGCTAATGTTGGAATGATATATATGCTAGCAATTGAGCAGGAATGGGAGGAGCTTGATTTGGCTGTTCAATGGTTCCAGAAAACAATGATGCGAATGCGTTATTCTTCAATACCTGTTGTAGCAGCACCACATGGAATGGCTTTAGGTGGTGGATGCGAACTTTGCCTACATAGCGATAAAGTTATAGCACATGCTGAAACATATATGGGTCTTGTTGAATTTGGAGTAGGACTTATTCCCGGAGGTGGTGGAACAAAAGAGTTTGCTGTACGTTTATCAGATGAGCTCAAAGATGGTGACATACGCACTAATGCATTCCTTAATCGTTACCTAAGTATTGGTCAGGCAAAAGTGTCAACATCAGCTTATGAAGCATTTGACCTTGGTTATTTAAGGCCAGGAACCGATGAGGTAATAGTAAGCCGTGCACATCAATTGGCATATGCTAAAAATGTAGCAATTCAGATTGCAGATAAAGGTTATACCCAACCTGCTCCACGTAACGATATTAAAGTACTTGGTAGAGAAGTACTAGGGATGGTTTACGTAGGCGCTGACGGATTTACTACTGGACATTATATGTCGGAACACGATAAAATAATAGCAGAGAAACTCGGATTAGTGATGGCAGGAGGTGAAATATCACAACCGCTTACAGAAGTATCTGAGCAATATTTGCTTGATCTTGAGCGCAAGGTATTTATGGAACTTGCCTCAACGCGCTTAACTCTTGAAAGAATTCAGAGTCTGATAACAAAAGGAAAGATATTAAGAAATTAAAATATAAAACTATGAATGCATATATAGTAGGAGGATATCGTTCAGCTATTGCGAAAGCTCCACGTGGCAGTTTTCGTTTTACACGTCCTGATGATATTTCAGCAGAAGTTATCAGGCATCTGATGAACGATTTTCCACAAATAGATAAAACAAAGATTGACGAAGTTGTAGTTGGAAATGCTTTTCCTGAAGCCGAATCAGGTTTTAATATGGGAAGGTTACTATCATTAATGTCACTAGATAATGTGGCTGTTCCGGGCTCAACAGTGAACCGGTATTGTTCATCAGGATTGGAAACGATAGCCATCGCTTCTGCTAAAATATCAGCAGGTATTGCTGATGTTATTATTGCAGGCGGTGCCGAAACCATGTCGATGATAAACATGGGTGGCTGGCGAATGGTACCCAATCCTGACGTAGCACGTGTGCATCCTAAGTGGTTCTTAAGTATGGGACTTACTTCTGAGATGGTTTCAAATGAATATAATATAAGCCGTAAAGAACAGGATGAATTTTCTGTAAAGTCAGTTAACAAAGCACTTGCTGCAATTGAAGCAGGTAAATTTAAAGATCAAATAGTACCTATTACCATTAAAGAAAACTATTTTAAAAATGGTAAAATGGAAACTCGCGAAAGGGTATTTGATACCGACGAAGGACCACGTAAAGGTACAACTGTTGAAGGTCTTGGAAAACTTCGCCCGGCATTTGCTGCCGATGGAAAATCCACCGCCGGAAATTCATCCCAAATGTCAGATGGAGCTGCATTTGTATTAGTAGTTTCAGAGAAAGCTCTAAAGCAATATAATCTTAAACCCATAGCACGTCTTATTGACTATCAAGTTGCTGGTGTTGAACCTTACAAAATGGGGGTAGGTCCTATGGAAGCAATACCAAAAGTGCTTAAGCACTCAGGTATGGATCTTAAAGATATCGACTTGATTGAGTTAAATGAAGCATTTGCATCACAGTCAATTGTAGTGATTGATAAGTTGGGGCTAGATATTAATAAAGTAAATGTTAATGGAGGTGCAATTGCTCTTGGTCACCCACTAGGTGCAACAGGTGCAAAACTAACAGTACAAATATTACATGAGCTAAAACGTACCGGAGGTAAATATGGTATGGTAACTATGTGTATTGGAACTGGGCAAGGGGCTGCAGGAATTTTTGAGATGCTTTAACAGGGTTGTCAGGTTACCAGGTTAAACAACCACAATAACCTGCTTCGCCGGTAGGCAGGCAATGACAACTACGATAACAACGACAATATTTAAAAACATAAACAATGACTAATAAAAAAGCTTTAAAAGGTGGGGAATTCTTAATTCGTGAAACTGAAGCGCAGGATATATTTATTCCCGAAGAATTTAACGAAGAACAGCGCATGATGGCGCAAACTTGTAAGGAATTTACTGAGACACAGGTTAATCCCCTTATGGATCAGCTGGAAAAGCATGATCGTGTATTGCTTAAAAAACTAATGAAAGATGCCGGTGAATTGGGTTTACTTGGTATTGCGGTACCAGAAGAATATGAAGGTTTTGGACAAAATTTTGTAACTTCAATGCTCACAACTGAAGAGATGGGTAAAGGTTATAGTTTTGCTGTTGCCTATTCAGCTCATACCGGAATAGGAACATTACCAATATTGTACTATGGTACTGAAGAACAAAAGCAAAAATATATTCCGGGTCTTGCAAGTGGTGAAATTATAGGTGCTTATTGCCTAACAGAAGCTGAAGCAGGATCTGATCCCAATTCAGGAAAGGCTGAAGCTGTTCTTACTGATGATGGTAAATTTTATAATCTTAATGGTGTTAAAATTTGGACAACAAATGGTGGTATTGCCGATTTGTTTATTGTTTTTGCAAAAGTTAAAGGTGATAAAAACCTTAGTGCCTTTATTATTGAAAAGGAATGGGAAGGAGTAACAATTGGTGCTGATGAAGAAAAAATGGGCATAAAGGGCTCTACTACTATTCAATTTTATATGGATGATCTTAAAGTTCCGGTTGAGAATCTTTTAGGTGAGCAGAATACGGGATTTAAAATTGCCTTAAATATACTTAACTTAGGTAGAATTAAACTTGCAGGAGCTACAACTGGTGCCAGTAAAGCAACTATAGATAATGCTTTAAATTATTCTAATGAACGTAAACAGTTTGGTAAATTGATTTCAAGTTTTGGAGCTATTAAAAACAAATTATCAGAAATGGCAATACGTACATTTGCTGTAGAATCACTAACATATCGGGCAAGCCAAAATATAGATGATGCCATTGCAGGCTTTGTTGCAGAAGGCATGGATAAAGGCAAAGCAAACCTCGAGGGGATTCGTCAATATGCCATAGAGGCATCAATGGCAAAGGTTTACGGTTCGGAAGTTCTTGATTTTGTTGTTGACGAAGCTGTTCAAATTTATGGAGGTATGGGTTACTCAGCAGAAACTCCTGTTGAAAGAGCATATCGCGACTCACGGATAAATCGTATTTTTGAGGGAACCAACGAAATTAATCGAATGGTAACAGTTGGTGAGCTTTTGAAACGTGGAATGAAAGGAGAACTTGATCTTATAACTCCTGCAAAGGCAGTTGCTGGTGAGCTTATGGGAATCCCTGAGTTTGGTAGCTCAAGTCCTGGTTATTTTGAAGCAAAGCATAAAACAATTGTTAACTTTAAAAAAGCAATCCTAATGGTTGCTGGTGCTGCGCTTCAAAAATACATGGACAAATTTGCTAATGAACAAGAAATAATAATGTATTTGGCTGATATGCTAATATATACTTATGCAGCCGAATCGATGATGCTTAGAGTTGAAAAATTAAGTACCATGTACGATGAAGAAAAAATGTCAATCTATAATGATATGCTGGATGTATATTTTTACGATATTGCTCCAATCATGAATAAACTGGGGATAGATGCTGTTAATTCATTTGCTGTTGGTGATGAGCAAATGGGAATGCTTATGGGAATGAAGCGTTTTACAAAAATTGCAGGAGTAAATGTAGTTGCTGCACGCCGTAAGATTGCTGACCATATGATAGAAGCGAATAAGTATAATCTTTAAATTAATTGGAGTTTTGGAGTAGTGGAGTTTTGGTATTATAGGTGCTCAAATAATACTCCAATATTCCATGACTCCAATACTCCACAGTTCTAATTTTATAGTTGCCTATGCCAGAAAAAAATAAAATCAGAGACATAGCTAAAAATCCCTGGAAGATGAAATTTTTCATGTTTATGAATCTTCCTATGGGATTTATTGCAGGGTTGAAAATTTTAGAAATTACTCCAGAAAAGGCACAGATTAGTGTACCTAATAAGTTCATTAATAAAAATCCTTTCAAATCGATGTATTTTGCAGTTCAGGCAATGGCTGCTGAACTTTCATCAGGCATAATCGCTATTTCAGAAGTTGCTGAGACTAAAAAGAACATATCAATGTTGGTGCTTAATATGAAAGCTTCTTTCACAAAAAAGGCAAGAACGAAAGTAGTTTTTACATGTGCTGATGGTGATAAAATTAGAAATGCAATAGCTTCAAGTATAAAAACTGGTGAAGGACAGACTGTTGATATAACATCTAAAGGAATTGATAAAGAGGGAGATACAGTTGCAGAATTTGTTTTTACATGGACATTTAAACTTAAATAAAAATTATAGTTATGGAACTAAAGCGCACATTTGATATTGTTGATTTAAATATTGCAAATCATCAAAAGGAAGATGCCCTTGCTGTGAAGCGAAACGGGAAATGGGAAAAGTTTAGCACAAAGCAGTACAAAGAATTTGTGGATGCTTTTAGCTATGGACTCCTTGCAATGGGTTATAAAAAAGGCGACAAAATAGTTACTGTCTCTAATAATCGACCGGAGTGGAACTTTATGGATAACGGGATGACTCAAATTGGAGCTGTACATGTTCCTATCTATGCAAATCAAGGTTTGGCTGAGTATGAACATATACTGTCACATTCTGATGCAAGGATTGTAATAGTTTCATCCAAGGAGTTTTATGATAAAATTAAGGAACCCGCAAAGAATACACCCAAGATTGAAAATATTTATTGTCTTGATGAAATAGAGGGCGTTAAAAGCTGGATGGAGATTATTGAATTGGGTAGGAAAGAGAAAGTGAACTTTAAGGATAAACTAGTTGAGATAAAGAATGGCATTGGAGATGATGAATTAATGTCAATAATTTATACTTCCGGAACAACAGGACTATCAAAAGGGGTAATGCTAAGTCATAGGAACTTTGTTCAAAACCTGTTGGGCACTATTGATATTCTCCCTGTTGAGCCTGAAGATAAGTTCCTTAGTTTTCTTCCTCTATGTCATGTGTTTGAAAGAATGGTGAACTATCTAGTTCAGTATCGTGGTTGTGCTGTATATTATGCTGAAAGTATTGAAACAGTGGGTGATAATATACGGGAAGTCAATCCACAGGGTTTTGCTGCAGTCCCAAGAGTAATTGAAAAACTTTATGATAAAATTATATTAAAAGGGAAAGATTTAAAGGGAATCAAAAAAGCTCTATTCTTTTGGGCTGTCAACCTAGGGTTGAAATATGAGCTCAATGAGGCAAATGGGGCATTATATGAGTTTCAACTGAAGATTGCCAATAAGATTATTTTTAGTAAATGGCGTGAAGCACTTGGTGATAAAGTTAAAGTAGTGGTTTCAGGCGGAGCAGCACTTCAGCCTAGATTGGCAAGAATATTTAATGCTGCTGGTATTCCGGTTCTTGAGGGTTATGGACTTACTGAAACTTCTCCGGTAATAGCTGTAAACCAGCGTTTTTATCCATATATTAAGTTTGGTACTGTTGGCACGATATTGAACAATGTTAAGGTAAAAATTGCAGAAGATGGTGAAATTTTAATGAAAGGACCAAGCCTTATGATAGGGTATTATAAGGATAAGAAAATGACCGATAAGGCAATAGATAAAGATGGATGGTTTTATACTGGCGACATTGGTGAAATTCACGAACATAATATATTGAAAATAACTGATAGGAAAAAAGAGATATTTAAATTATCAACAGGAAAATATATTGCACCTCAAGTAGTTGAAAACATTTTCAAGGAATCATCGTTTATTGAACAAATTATGGTGGTTGGGGATGGCGAAAAATATGCTGCTGCCATTGTTTGCCCGGCTTTTTACTTTCTTCACGGATGGTGTGCAAAACATGGCGTTAAGTTTCAGGATAACCGCGAGCTAATTCAGTATCCTAAAGTTATACAGCGTTTTCAAAAGGAAATTGATAAAATAAATGAGAGTTTTGGAAGCCATCGTCAACTTAAAAAGTTTGAACTTGTTTGCCAGGAATGGACTCCTGAAACTGGTGAATTATCCCCAACTCTTAAGCTAAAGCGTCGTTTTTTAAAAGAAAAATATAGAATCAAACTAGACCGTCTTTATGGGTATACCGAAGAATCAGGTCTTGTTGACGAAGGTGAATAGTCGTTAATTCTCAAAATAATTTATTATGATCTCAAGCATTGTTTTCATCCTGCTTCTAATTGCAACAATTGCTCTTTTTTATAAGAATGTAAGCGTTATTGTTAATAATATAAATCTTGGCAAGGACCTGGAAATAGTTGATAACAAAACTGAACGTTGGAAAAAGATGTTCAGAGTAGCCATAGGGCAAAGTAAAATGATCAGAAGACCTTTGTCAGGTATATTTCATATAATGGTGTATGCAGGTTTTATACTTGTAAATGTTGAAATGCTTGAGATCATGATAGATGGAATATTTGGTACTCACAGGTTTTTAAGCTTTCTGCCTTATTACAATGTACTTATATCATTTTTTGAATTTTTTGCCCTAACAGTAATAATTGCTTGTTTTATATTTTTAATGAGAAGAGATGTGGTTAGGGTTAGTAGATTTCATTCAAAAGAAATGAAGCGCTGGCCAATTTTGGATGCTAATATTATTCTTATTACTGAAATTCTTCTAATGACAGCTTTATTTTTTATGAATGCAGCTGATCGAACATTACAGTTGGCTGGTTCTGAACATTATGTTGATACAGGGCATATATTATTTAGTGGTTTTCTGGTTCCTGCATTGAGTAATCTGCCTGACACCACATTGATTTTTATTGATAAATTTGGTTGGTGGTTTCATATTGCAGGTGTTTTTATTTTTCTGAACTATATTCCATATTCAAAACATTTCCATGTATTTCTTTCTTTCCCAAATGTATATTATTCAAAGCTTAAGCCGGTAGGTTATTTAACCAACATGGAATCAATTACTAATGAAGTTAAAATCTCCATGAGTGTACTGGATGAAGAGGATGTTGCCGATGTAGAAATTGAACGATTTGGTGTAAAAGATGTAGATGACCTAAACTGGAAAAGTTTAATGGATGCATATACTTGTACTGAATGTGGAAGATGCATGGATGTATGTCCGGCTAATATTACCGGTAAGTTGCTGTCGCCCAGAAAGATTATGATGGATACCCGTGATCGTCTTGAAGAAGTAGGCAATCAATTGGTTGGTGTTAACAACAAGTGCGACAAAACCCACAACCTATTAGGTTATTACATAAGTAGCGAAGAAATATGGGCATGTACAACATGTAATGCGTGTACTACAGAATGTCCTGTGAATATTGATCAGGCATCCATAATAATGGAAATGAGAAGATATATTTCTTTGGAAGAAGGAGGTGCTCCGGGAACTTTAAATGCGGCTATTACTAATATTGAAAATAATGGAGCTCCATGGCAGTTTTCACCTGAAGATAGAATGCTTTGGGCAGAAGGTTTAGAGGTGCCTCTTATGTCAAATAGTAAAGATCATGAATATCTATTTTGGGTGGGTTCGGCAGGAGCTTTTGATGATAGATATAAAAAAGTAACCCGTGATTTTATAAAAATTCTCAATTACCTGAAAGTTGATTATGCCGTACTAGGTGTCGAAGAATCTGATAGTGGAGATATAGCTCGCCGGGCTGGTAACGAAATGCTTTATCAGATGCAGGCAATGATGAATATTGAAGTGTTAAATGGTTACGAAGTAAAAAACATAATTACTTGTGACCCACATGATTTCAATACACTCAAAAATGAATACCCTGATTATGATGGAAATTATAATGTAGTTCACCATACTCAATTTTTACAACAACAAATTTCAGTTGGTAACCTGAAAATTAATAGCAATGCATTTGCAGGAAAAAAAATTACCTTTCACGACCCATGTTATCTTGGAAGAGCCAATGGTGAATATGATGCACCACGAGATGTACTTAATGCAATTCCTTCAGTTAAAATTGAAATGAAACGCAACAAAAGTTTTGCACTTTGTTGTGGTGCTGGTGGCGGACAAATGTTTAAGGAAGCCGAAAAAGGAGACAAAGAAGTGTTTATGGAAAGAACAGAAGAAGCATTAAAAACAGGATGTGATATTATTGCTACAGCATGCCCATTTTGTATGGTTATGATGACTGATGGATTAAAGTACGCCAACAAGGAAGAAGAAATAAAAAACATGGATATTGCTGAATTGGTTAGTGTTGGGTTGGGGTTGTAGGATTTTTTATTAAGTGTTAGAAAGCCTAATTAGTTGTTATAAATAAAAATGACTTAAGTTTGTTGTGCTTAAAGCATGAACATGAATATTTTGAATTATAGCATACTAGATATAATACTTATCTTTTCGTCCATTGCAATATTTATATTTTTTATATACGCAGCAATAATTTCATTTATCGAAAAAGAAAATAAAGCTGCAACTAGTTTTATTCTGCTTGGAATTATAACTCCATTACCATTTCTTTTTACAGGTATCTTCGAATTCAATTATCAATCTATAGTTTCAATAATATTGTTGTTGGTATTAGCAATAGCCTTATTGATGTATATAATTCCTGTTAAGGTTAATAGAAAGATAGTAGATGTTTTTCCAGTAGGTAAAATTGATGAGAGAAACACAATGTTCTCACGAAACGAACTACAGAAAGACACTGAAAATTATAACGAGTATTATAATAACAATCCTGATAAATTAGCTGTTGATGAAAAATTTCGAAGTAACCCTGGTCTTCTGGCAGAAGGGTCACATAATTATAATCGGGTTATGTTTTCATCAGCTGACGCTAGCTTTTTTACTGTGGGAGCGCTTAAATCAATAGTTGATGGAAATGTATCACCAGTTAGTGCTATTTATGATCCTGATAAAATCACTAAATACATTAAAAACTGGACTAAAAAACTTGGTGCTGTAGATGTTGGTGTTACTGAGTTAAAAGATTATCACAAATATAGTTATCGGGGAAGAAACGGAAACTATAGCAATGAAGTAGAGCTTAATCATAAATTCGCGATTGCCTTTACTGTTGAGATGGATTATGATGCGCTTAAAACAGGCCCTAATGCTCCGGCAGTTATGGAGTCGGCCCAACAATATTTAGCTGCAGGTGCCATTGGAATTCAGTTGGCTGAGTTTATCCGGAAACTTGGTCACCCGGCAAGAGCACATATTGATGGTAACTATGAGGTTGTTTGCCCTCTTGTTGCAAAAGATGCCGGACTGGGTGAAATTGGCAGGATGGGTTTGCTTATGACACCAAAACTTGGTCCTAGAGTTCGTATTGCAGTGGTTACCACAGATATTCCTCTTGTAGTTGATGCTAGAAAATTTGATCCAACAATAACTGACTTTTGCACAGTTTGTAAGAAATGTGCTGAAGCCTGTCCTTCCAATGCAATTTCATTAAATGATCGAACAGAAATTGATGGAGTTAAGCGATGGCAGATTAATCAGGAATCTTGCTTTAATTATTGGGCAATCTCAGGTACTGATTGTGGCAGATGTGTTAGTGTTTGTCCATATTCACATCCAAATAATTTACTGCATAATGTAGTAAGGTTTGGAATTGGTAACTCCGTTATATTAAGTAGAGTTGCCTTATCCTTTGATGATGCAATTTATGGTAGAAAGCCAGCAGTAAAAACCCCGGATGATTGGATGAGGGTGAATTAATATTTCCTTTAGAAATGTTTTCTCTAATGAGGTGCAGTATCCTTCTTACAACAGGCCGGAAGTGCGTTGTAGGCCTTTAGTTTGGCAGGCATTTCATCAGCATCATAGCCAATTTTTGTAACTGCTATTTTAAGGTTCTCTTTAGTGTTTTTACCCTTTTTGTATTTGATTGTCAGCACTTTGGTTTCATTATTAAGTTCAACAAACTTTACGCCCTTTTCAAAAGCTATATCGTGTTCCAGCCTGTCTTTACATTGCCCACAAATTGCAGAAGTTTGAATCTCTATGGTTTCAAGATTTTTTTCATTTTTCTTTTTTTTGTCTTGTGCCTGCAAACTAATTGTTGCAAACATGATTATCATTGCTGATAGAATTAATTTTGTTTTCATATTTTTTATTAGTTAAGTGACTAAAATTTGAATTGTTTGGGGTGCCTAGAGTTTTCCTCTTAACAAAAACAATGTTTGGGGTACAACTTTAGGCACTCCAAACTTTAGGCACTCCAAGTACTTATTCTATTCTAAATCTAACCCCTGCAAAAACCTTTATCCCTGTAATTGGGCCCCAAACAATTGAAGAATCAAAATATTTTCCAAAAGGATCCTCCGAAGAAATTATTGGATCCATCTGACGGAAATTACCGAGATTTTCGCCGCCTATATAAAATTCAAACTTCTTGAAATATCTTGTTATTTGAGCGTTTATTAAAGCATAATCTGGCGAATGTGTAGGACGTTGATATTCTATCGGATAGAAATCCGTATAAAGTAATCGTTGATTGCCAATTGCCTGTATGTTTAAATCAAATTGCCATGTTTTTAATTTGGTTTGGTATGATATTGCAAGTAATCCTTTGTACTTGTTTACCAACGGCTTTTCCTGTAACTCGTTGCCAATAGTTGTTTTAACATCGTTATAACGAAAGGCTAAAGTTACATCAAAGTTCTTAAAAAGTTCGTAGTTTGATTCTATTTGAAAACTATTAGAATATGATTTTCCATTAAGGTTATATACATAAATTATAAATGGATCGTCTTCTCGGTCGATTATTATTTGATTATCAAATTGTGTACGGAAAAAATCAGCAGTAATACTAAGTTCTCTTGCTCCTATGTCAATGTATGTTGTATAGCTTAAACCATAATTCCACGATGATTCAATTTGTAGTTCTTCGGTAAAAACTAACTTTTTTGAAGTAGCTAATAACGAAGAATTTTCAGCTATAACATTTGGTGAACGATAGCCCTTTCCTGCACTTACACGGATTACATTATGCTCATTCAGGTTGTGTTTAACATGAATTCGAGGAGTGAAAAGTAAACCATATAAATTGTGATGATCTAACCGTAAACCAATAATTACATTCAGGTTTTTTGCATTTGAATAATTGTATTGTACAAAGCTTCCCGCAACTTTTTCAGTACGGATGAAAGTACTGTCGTTCAAATCTTCATCATATTTGTCATAGATATAACTAATTCCGGTGGTGAATTTATGTCGGGTATCTGCGATCCATGATTGGAACATTAAGTTTCCATAGTATGATAGTTGTTTTGCATCATAAGTTGTTAATCCAAAATATGAATTTTGATCATCAATCACTATTTGATTCTGGAATCCAAAACTGGTTTGAGAACGGTGTTCAAAAATATAACCCATTTTTAAAAACGTTTCGTAACGTTTAGTGCTAACACCAATTCCGTATCCATTATCAATTGTATGAGCTTTGTCAGGGTCAAATGTCATTTGTCCACCCTGCCTGTTTTCCGAAAGATATTTAAATCCAAACTGCATGCGAAACTGATGATTAGTATATTTCCACCTGTTAAACAAGTTAATTTGGTTCACCAATGGTTGGTCAAGAAAAGAATCACCATTTTTGTCGTGTTTCACTGACATATTTTCGATATGTGCCAACACAGCTGTACTCCACTTGTCGTTTAACTGAAAACGAGTGTTCATATTTGCCTCAACTTTACCTAGTTGATTTCCATAGGCATTCAGAAAGAATTTCTCACCTTCATCTGCTTTCTTGTATTCAATGTTAATTTGTCCGGTCATTGATTCATAACCATTTATAACCGATGATGTCCCTTTCGAAACCTGAATTGATTCCATCCAGCTTCCAGGTATATAGCCTAATCCCCATGGAGTGGCAAGTCCACGCATATTTGGAATATTTTCGGTTAATAGTTGAGTATATATACCAGCTAATCCCAACATTTGGATTTGTTTTGCGCCTGTAACCGCATCACTGTAACTTACATCAACTGTTGCACTATTTTCAAAACTTTCAGATAGGTTACAGCATGCAGCCTTTTGTAATTCATTTTCGTTAATAGTTACCACCGACCGGATTTGTGTTCGAGAAATAAAACTGCCTTTCTGCCGTGCTTTTATTTCTACTTCACTTAAGTTTTTAACCTCGTTTAAGCCAATATGAACATGATTATATCCAGTTTGTTTTAAATTAATAGTGTCAGTTTTATAACTAACAAAACTTACAACTAACACCTGAGGAAATTTTGGTTTTAGATCAATTTTGAAATGACCATCATCACCTGTAACGGTTCCATTTTGAGTACTTAATTGAATAATGGTTGCTCCAACTAATGGAATTTCATTGCCATTCACATGTTCAAAAACCCCTCCTGTAGCTTGTTGTGCGCTGAGATAATATCCCTGAAGGAATATTACTATTGTAATAATGATATATTTTATCATGATAAATTTCTTTATTAAATTGTGAATCTTTATGTCCTTATATTAAAAATATGGAATACTTCTTGAGAAACTTGTTTTCAATCTTGACCAGAGAAAAAAACGAAAATTAGGCATAGCCAAGTCATCCAAGCAAGCGGTTATTATTTCGAGGGAAACGACTGTAAGGATAGACGAGAAATCTCCTGAGAGAATGGTTTTTGTTCAGGGAATCTCTCCTTTCAGTCGACATGACAACAGAGTTTGAGAAGGATACCTTCTATTTCGTTGTCGAAATATAACTTATATCATCAGGTTTATGTTTGTAAGGTAAACTCGATAATATAAGTGGTCATTCCTTGACACACATCGCTTATACGGTAAGGTTAGGCTCGGTTTTCAATTGGTGATATAGAACCACGATTTCTTTCCCGGTTAACGGTGGTGGCAGACTATAAGTAACTACAGGTTCTCTATTACAAATCTTTAATTCCAGATTAAGAAGAACAAATGAAGATATTAGTGCATAACTATGTTTGCATATCTGATCCTCAGAAGGAGGTATAATGTTATATACGTCGGATATTTTGTAAAAATGTTTATTGTCTGTACAACAGTTGTTCGACTTTGTTGCAGTGTGGTTGTCAATTTTACAACACGAATGTGCATTTTGAATTTCACAGTCTGCAACTTCATCAGGGTGATTGCATGTAGCCTGCGATTCGATTAAGCTGTGATTTAATATTGCTGTATTGTTACAATAATGTGTATACACGGTGAACCCGGAAGTAACGCCTAAAAATGCAACTACCGAGAAAATACTAAAGAGATATGTAATAAGAATTTTCAAAATATCACAAGTAATAAAATAATTTACAAAATTAATTAGTTACTTTGATATTATTGTTAACCAGATGTTAAAAGTGTTGAGGACAGTAATTCGAAGTAGGGAGCCGGAAGTGGGAGAGTAGGGTTAACTTCCACCACCCATCTCTCAATAATTATCATTTGTCATAGATATTGTCAAGCACCTTAGTGTAATTTTTAATTACAATCTTACGCTTAAGTTTTTGAGTGGGAGATAACATTCCATTATCAGGAGTCCACTGATCAGCAACAATACGGAAAACTTTAATCTGTGCAACATAATCGAGGTCTTTGTTATGTTTATCCACTTCAATTTGATAACGGTCGATTATTTTTTGTTTAGTAACCAAATCGTCATTATCCCGGAAGGTTACTTTATGAATTGAACACCAATTGTGTAAAAACACATAGTCAGGAACAATAAGTGCTGCTGTGAACTTCTCATTTTCACCAACAACAATTATCTGTTCAATAAACTGTGATTCTTTAAATTGATTTTCAACTTGCTGAGGGGCAACGTATTTACCCCCAGATAGTTTAAATATTTCCTTTTTACGATCCGTAATTGTTAACATTCGGTTTTCATCAAGTGTGCCTATATCACCAGTATGAAACCATCCGTCTTTGTCAATTGCTTCTTTGGTTTTTTCTGGATCTTTATAATATCCTGACATTAAGTTTGGACCTTTCTCAAGAATCTCACCATCTTCGGCAATCATTACGTCAAGTTCATCGGGAACTAATCCTACGCTTCCAAACCTAACGCCAGGATAAAATGACAAAGTTGCAGAAATGAGAGGTGATGTTTCAGTTAAACCATAACCTTCCTGAACAATAATTTTAGCTGCCCAAAAAATCCGGGCAAGACGTGGCTGTAATGCTGCACCTCCACTAATAACACCTTTTAATTCACCTCCAAGAGCCTCTCGCCATTTACTAAATATGAGTTTGTTGGCAATGGCAAGTTTTGCATTATACAAAGCACTGCGGTTAGCAGGATTTGGATCATATTGATCGCCAATTTTAACAGCCCAGAAAAACAAAGCTTTTTTAACTCCACTTAATTCTCTACCCTTATTGATTATTTTATCATAAACTTTTTCGAAAACTCTTGGAACAGTAATAAAAACATTCACTTTAATTTCGCGCATATTATCGCCGATAGTTTCAATGTTTTCTGCATAATACAGTGTTAATCCCATTGCTTGCCATAAATAATTACCAACTCTTTCCAATACATGTGATAAGGGTAAAAAACTCAGTGCACGATCATTGGAATTAAGATATGGAACAACTTTTTGTGCCAGTAGTAGATTACTTATAACATTATTATGTGAGAGCATTACGCCTTTAGAAAGCCCTGTGGTGCCAGAGGTATAAAACAAAGTTAACAGGTCATGAGGCTTAACATCGTTTCGTCGTTCGACAAGCGTTTCCTTAAATTCATCAGCTTTTGAAATTCCCAGATCAGCAATTTCACGCCAATTATGAACTCCTTCAACTTCATCGATAGTGTAAATCTCTTCTATATTGGGAGTTTTTTTAAATACGGGAAGAAGTTTGTCGTAAAGCTCTTTATTAGAAACTATTAATATTCTTGAATCAGAATGTGACAATATATGCAGATATTCTTTGTCGCTAATTGTTGGATAAATACCAACATGAACACATCCAATTTGCGACATACCAAAATCTATAAAGTTCCATTCGGGTCTGTTATTAGTAACCGATGCAATTTTATCACCTTTTTTATAACCCATTGCCAGGAGTCCATAACTAAAAGCATCTACGTTTTTTCTATACTCGCTTGTGCTAAAGTTTTCCCATTTTCCATTACGTTTTACCGAAAGAGAAATTTCCTTGTTAAAATTCTCCTCTGCATTGGTAAGTATATCAAAAGTTCTGGTAATTTTTGCCATATTCTTACAAGTTTATTATGTATGCCAAATATAGAATTATTTATTGACAAAAATTAACAGATAAAAAGTTGAATGGCAAAAGAGGTTAAATCTAGTTTAATATGTTAACAATTAATAGATTTTAATCAAGTAATTTGGAGCCTGTAAAATCAATTTGGGGAAGGCTTTTTTCTACCCTTGCGTGGATGATTAGGGCTGGTATTTTGAAACCGTTGCTTTTTCATTTCCCAAACATGATCGAGACGTTTTATTTGATCATCATTAAGATATTTTTCTAATTCATCTTTAAGATCGAAGAAGAGTTCTTTTTGTCCTTCACGAAAGTCAGACATTAAATCGCAATTATATGAAGCATATTTTTTAAGTATAGGAATTATTTCATCGCGTTGTTCAGGTGTAGGGCGAAGTATATTCATAAATTCGCGATGAAACCCCATGTCAGTATAATAATTTTGCATTCTTTCAACACGGGTGCTGGTAATTCTTCCACCAACTAAAAATCCTATTATCATACCTATCAACAAGGTACCTATAATTACTATTGAATATTTTATTTTCTTGCTCATGGTAGTGGTTTAAAAGTTAACAGAAGTCAATAGAGGTTCATCGGAAGTGTATTCCATTAATCCGATAAGAGCATCTGCCGAAAATGAACCTTCAGTTATGTAAACTGTAAAAAGTAAAATAATTATTGCTGCAACTCCCGAAAGTGCCACCCATCTAAAAATATTATAAAATTCCATTTCGGCATTCTTTTTTTTACTTTCAATATTTTTCATCACACGCTGTGCGAACCCATCGGAAAAAGCTGGATTATATTCTGATAAGATGTTTGATAATTCATCTACTACATCTGGCTTATTCATATCGTAGTTTGGTTAGTTATTATCTTTTTTAATTTATTTTGCCCCCTGGATAATCTAGAAAGTACTGTCCCTAAAGGGAGATTAAGAATAGTTGCAGTTTCTTTGGTTGAGAATCCTTGTATATGACGAAGTACAATTACACTTCTGAATTTTGGATCTAAAGCTTCAAGTGAACTGTTTACCATATCGGTTATATCTTTACTTCTTTCATTTTCTACATTTGGTAATTCATTATTATTATCTAATGTAAGGTTTCTATGTTGTGATCGTTTTTTAATCTCATTTAATGATAGGTTTATAGCAATCCTGGCAAGATATGTGCCTAATTGTGATTCTCCTTTAAACTTATCCAGCGATTTATATAATCTGATAAATGTTTCTTGACCTATATCATCAGCATCGTAACTATTGCCCAACATTGGTATAATAATTTTTGCAACCATTGATTCATACTTATTAACAATGTCTCCAAAAGCATTCATATTGCCTGCTAATGCTTCATTAATAAGCTTAAAGTCGTCTAATGCTTTCAGATTTTTATTTTTCAACATTGTATACTTTATAGACAAAGATTGAGTGTGTTTTATTCCCTCAAAGATAAAATATTATAAAATCTAAAAGTTTGATGAGATGTTAGATAATAATCAACTCATCAGTTTTTGAAGGTAGGTTTAATTTAAGATACCAATTTTTTATAAAAAAGTCTTGCCAGGCTTCATCTAAAATTCATCTTCATTATCTTGATTGAACATACCATTTTGGCGTTCGCGGTCATATTTTTCACAGTCAAATTCAATCATTACATCCTTTAAAGGTTTATCAAACTCTCCCTGACTTATTCCAAGTGATGGGTCGGCGTAAACCTTTTTCATATATATAGCCCAAATTGGCAAGGCCATATTAGCTCCTTGACCAAGACCAATGGTTCTGAAATGTACGCTTCTATCCTCAGCGCCTACCCAAATGCCAGTTGTAAGATCTGGTGTGACTCCCATAAACCACCCATCACTTTGATTTTGGGTTGTTCCGGTTTTACCGGCGATTGGGTTATCAAAACCGTATTTCCATTGAAGTCTATTACCTGTTCCGCTTTCCACAACGCCTTCCATTAACTTCAGCATTTTGTAGGCAGTTACTTCATTCATAGCTTCTGTTTTTTCAGGAACAAACCTTTCTAATAAGTTACCATTCTTATCTTCAATTTTAGTAACAAAAGTCGGTTTAACATATACACCTCTATTTGCAAATGTGTTCATTGCACCTACCATTTCGTAAAGTGACAAATCGGGAGTACCTAGTGCAATGGACGGTACGGCAGGAATATCAGATTTAACTCCCATTTTACGTGCCATTTGCCTAACCGATTGTGGTGAAAACATTTGAATAAGATATGCTGATATCCAGTTGTTTGAATTAGCCAATGCCCATTTTAAAGTTACCTCTTCACCTACTCGATCACTTCCGGAGTTTCTGGGAGCCCAAAAAGTGCCATCGCCAAGTTCAACACTATATGATATATTTGAAACCTTGTAACATGGTGTATATTCACCTTCCTGCATTGCCAATGTGTAAAGAAAGGGTTTGAAGGTTGAACCTACTTGACGTTTTCCCTGAACCACATGATCAAATTTAAAATATTGATAATCAATTCCGCCAACCATAGCCCTAACGTACCCTGTATGTGATTCCATTGACAGTAGACCAGCTTGTAGGAAATATTTGTAATACTTTATTGAATCCATAGGAGTCATAATTGTATCAATTGATCCATTCCAGCTAAAAACACGCATTTCAGTTGGTCTTTCGAAGTAATCCAGTATTGAATCCAACTCCATACCTGAATTTCTCAGTTTTCTATATCTTTCACTTCTTTTAATTGCTTGAAGCATAATCCTGTCAACAGATTCTTCTACCTCATCTTCGTCAAAATCGAATGGAGCATATGTATATCCTTCCCAGTGTTCGTAAAATGCTGGTTGAAGATCAAGTGAAAGATGTTCGCGAACAGATTCTTCAGCATAACGCTGCATGCGAGAATTTATGGTTGTGTAAATTTTGAGTCCGTCCTTATATAAGTTATAAGGGGTACCATCGGGTTTGAAATGTGTTTTGCACCATTCTTTTAACGTTCCCCGTAGCTGTTCCCGTAAATATCTGGCAATACCCTGATTATGATCGCGCATTGAGTATTTTGAAACTCCAAGTGATAATTGATTAACAGAATCATAAACTTCTTTGGTTATAAATCCATATTTATGCATTTGATTTAACACAAGATTTCTTCGTTGCATCGACCGTTCAGGGTTTGAAATAGGACTATACCTTGTTGGAGCATTCACAACGCTGGCCATTAATGCAGCTTGTTGTATGTTTAATGAATCGGGAGTACAATCAAAAAACGTTGCAGATGCTGATTTAATGCCATATGAATTGTGTCCGAATGGAACAGTATTCAAATACATGGCAATAATTTCTTCTTTTGAGTAATAGCGTTCTAGTTTAAGGGCAGTTATCCATTCTTGAAATTTTCTCAGAATCAATTGTGGTGTTGACAGGCGGCCTCGTGGAAAAAGGTTTTTTGCTAATTGTTGGGTTAAAGTACTTCCTCCTCCTTTATGGTTACCGGTAATTACACCATAAAAAACTCTAACTAAAGCTTTTTCATCAATTCCTGAATGTTTCTCAAACCTGATATCTTCGATGGCAACCAGAGCGTTTATTAAATTTGGCGAAATATCTCTATAGCTTATATTTGACCTATTCTCGATGAAATAAGTCCCGAGCAGTTCACCATCAGAAGAATATACTTCTGAAGCCAGGTTGCTTTTCGGATTTTCTAATTCTTCAAAAGTTGGCATATTGCCAAACCATTCAGCAGCAACACCATAAAAGAAAACAAAACCCATAGCAAGCAATAAAACCCATATAAGCCAAAATTTTAATTTATAATTAAAGAATTTTTTCTTTTCTGAATTTTTATTTGTCATAATACTATTATCCTTGTGTTGAACAGAAATTTACTGAGAATTTATTCCTTAATAATGCACAATCCAATATCGTTAATTCCTGTTAATGTATCAACTCGCATAGCTTGTTGAACAAGAAACTTGTATTCACCTACTAATGGAAATCGCAAAGCAGACTTAAGCACAATTACGTTCTCTTTTATATCACCCCATCCTTTACCAAGCCATTTTCCTTCATTGTTAGCTAGTATACATTCTATTGTATCTCTGCTTATATTTCCGTTTGGAAACTCTGTTATCAAAAATAAATACAAATTACTATACCGGTAATTAATTGAATTTCTAATATTTAAACTGAACTTGTGATTGTCAATAGAGTCGTTTATGTTAACATTAAAAGCAATGGCGTTGTGTTTATACCATCCTTCGGTGGGTAGCGTTACATTATTATTATAAACAGTATCAGGATTACATGAGTAAAATACAACCGAAAATATGGTGATAGTAATAAATATACTTGCCGAAGTCTTAAACATATTAAACATCTATGTTATAACAATGTGAAATTGGAACATTTATTATCTAACCTCAAAAAAAATGTCAAATTGGTTTTAAATATAACCTGTAATATCATTTGAATAGCCATCATCAACATTATCCACTTGTGTATTCTTTTCAGCAAATTTTTCAAGTTCGTCAGGTAGTTTTCCCTCTTCGTTTTGACTAATAATAAATTTAACTTTATCAATAGGTATGGCCATCATATTATTAGTTTCACCTGCATATGCATACCACATTATTTTTCTAAACACTTCGCTTTTAATATAATAAGCCTTGCCCTTTTTAGTGTTGAGTGGTGCTGAACTATCCGGAAATTCATTTAGAGTTTCAATGTAATCATCAACTTCATAATTGATGCAACATTTTAATTTACCACACTGACCTGCAAGTTTTTGAGGGTTTAATGACAATTGTTGTATGCGTGCAGAGTTGGTAGATACACTATTAAAACTACTCATGTATGATGCGCAACATAGTTCACGTCCGCAGGGGCCAATGCCACCAACTTTTGCAGCTTCCTGACGGACTCCAATTTGTTTCATCTCAATACGTACCTTGAAAGAATCGGCTAGTTTTCTAATTAATTCTCTAAAGTCAACTCTATCGCTGGCAGTGTAATAAAATATTGCTTTTGTTTTGTCTCCCTGATATTCAACATCATTAATCTTCATGTCAAGATTAAGGTCTAGGGCTATCGATCTGGTTTTTAGCATGGTGGGACTCTCAAGCTCCATAACATCCAACCATTTCTCAATATCAGCAGTTCGTGCATGCCTAAAAATACGTTTTATATCTTTTTTTTCAGGATCTACCTGTTTACGCTTCATCTGAACTCTGACCAGTTCACCAGCCAGTGTAATTATACCGATATCATGTCCAGGTGATGCCTCAACAGCAACAACTTCTCCTTTTTTTAGTATCATTTCAGGTGGAAAAGTGAAAAAATCCTTTCTCCCATTTTTAAACCTTACTTCAACAAAGTTAAATCCGGATTTTGTTAAAGGGTCAGTATAGTCAGATAACCAATCATAAGCACTTAATTTGCAACACCTTTGTTGATTTACAAAGAGGTCTTCCTGCTTACTACCCGAAACGGTACAGCAACCTCTTGATAAAGCTATATTTTCTTGTTTAGTATTATTTTCTTGTATTTCTTCCATTTCCAATCTTCCAGTTCTAATATGCAAAAATAAACATTAAGTTTGTTTTGTGAAGTGTTTGTGAGAAAATGATAATACAGTCTGATTTACTAACAGGTTAGAGTATAGTATTAGGTTAACTCATATCCAAAATAAAGATCTAAGTATTAAAAAGATGCCAAAGCCTGATATGGCTATCCCGGCAATTTTATTTATTAGTATTAGAAATTTATATGTAATAAACCTTTTAAATCGCGAGGCTGCAAATGTTTTAATTATGTCGGTGATTAAAACAACTGATAAGGTTCCTGAAAAGAATAAGATTAGTTTTGAGGTGTCGGCACTAAAGCGTGCAGTTATTCCAACAATAATACTAATCCAGAAAATCCAGACAAATGGATTTACAGCATTAAGCAAGAAACCTTTGCCAATGTATATTAACGGATGAGGAGTTTTTATATTAGTATTCTTCTCTGCATCTTCAATTTCTGTTTTTTTGCGGTATGTAAATATACCAAATATAATCAGAAGTGCTCCCCCAAATATACCGATTAAACTAAAATTATCAACTCCGCCCATTATTGTTGTTGCACCCAAAATTGATAGTGAAACAATTAATAAATCATTTAAAAAGATACCTATGGCAAGTAAAATTCCGGGAATAAAACCGCGATAAATTCCAGTTTGTATTAATGCAAAAAAAGCAGGACCAAATCCAAAAAGAAAGGCGAGAGATAAACCCAGTACAGTTCCTTCAATAAAAACACCCATAACCAGGTTATTTGTTATTAATTGAGAAGTTGTTTTTTTTCAGAAAGTTTTCCCACTCATCAATTCGCGAATTCTTTAATACTCTTGGAAACTTATTTGCACTACCTTCCTTACCTTCTAATTTCATGTAACTATAAAAAATATCTGACGGTAGTACATTAACACAAACTTCTTTTATGGCTTCCATGCGTTCAACTCTGTAATCGTCGTTCAAGTTTTTAAGATGTTCGTCAATTAACTTTGCAGCATGTTCAGCATCAAGTGGATCATCGGTACCTATATACCATAGGTGAGCAAATAAGCTGCCATGATTTACTCCTGCAATGGTAAATTCTTTTATTTCAATATCCAAATCCTCTTGCAATAATTCAATGGCCCGATTCATATTTTCCTGAGAAAGGTGTTCTCCGCAAATACTGATATAATGCTTAGTACGCCCCGTTATAATAATTTCAGATTTAGCTTTATCCACAAACTTAATAGTGTCGCCTAATAAGTAACGCCAAGCACCGGCATTTGTCGTCATAAGTAGAGCATAATCAACTCCTTCCACAACATCTCCAATTGTTAATGTTTGTGGGTTTTCACGAAAATTACCCTCATCATCAAAGTTAGTGTCATTAAAAGGAACAAACTCGTAATATATTCCGTTATCAAGAACCATTTCCATTCCTTTAGTATCTTTTCCATTTTGGAAAGCAACGTAACCTTCCGATGCAAGGTATGATTCGCTGTATAACAGAGGCTTAGAAATAAGCTTCTCAAAACTTTTTACATAGGGTTTGAAAGACACACCGCTATGGACGTAAACAGCAAGATTTGGCCAAATATCATGTATTGTTTTTACATTATGCTCTTTAATTATACGTTCCATAAGTATCTGAACCCAAGATGGTACGCCTACGATGATACCAATATCCCATGATGGTGCTTTTTTAACCATTTCGTCAAGCTTTGTTGCCCAATCAGCTGTACGGGAAATACGTCTTCCTGGTCTGTAAAAATGCTGAAACCAAAATGGAATATTGCCAGCAGTTATTCCTGATAAGTCACCTTCGTAATATGTTCCATTGTACTGTAGATGGGTGCTGCCGCCAATCATTAATATCCCTTTTTCATAAAAATCAAGTGGGAAATCATATTTTGTTGTGGAAATAAGCTGTCTTAAAGTTACTTGTTTAATTCCACTTAACATGTCGCTTGTAATGGGAATATATTTACTAGATGCATCTGATGTTCCGGAGCTTAGTGCAAAATATTTAACCTTACCCGGCCATGCAACATATGATTCTCCGTTTAATGCTCTGTACCACCATCGTTTATACATTGTTTGGTAATCGTGCACAGGTACAGTTTCTTCAAATGATTTTTGAACATCGTTAGAAGTAATAAGATTTGAAAACTTATAATGTTCCCCAATTGCTGTAAATTGTGCTTTCCGCAATAACTTTACCAACTCCTTTTTTTGAGCAACTACAGGGTTCTGCTTTTGCCTTTGCTTTTCAACAGGCAGATTACGCAACTCAAATGCCTTTTTAATTATACTTCCCAATATTGGCATAATCTGAATTTTTAATAGCTGACAAATTTATTAAAATTATTGATTTGATCTGCAAGAGATGGAAAGACCTCCAGAGCTTCTAACTACAATAATCCTAATTCTAGCTTTCCTTCTTCTGTAACCATATCCTGATCCCAAGGAGGCTCAAAAGTAATCTCTACATTTATATTCTTTACTCCAGTTAAATAACTTATTTCTTGATTAACTTCAGCGGGTAAGCTTTCTGCAACAGGACAATTTGGTGATGTAAGAGTCATAAGAATATTTACATTTCCGGTTTCATCAATATTAATTTCATAGATTAAGCCCAGGGCATAAATACTAACAGGTATTTCAGGGTCGAAAATGTTATTTAACACTACTATGATCTTTTCTTCCAGCTCTCGTATTTCCTCTTTATTCATTTTATTAATGATTGAATGTATGAATATTATGACCCGCCGTATTTTTTCCAACCAGGTGAGTCATTTGCTATGCATTTCTTTTTAATTCTAACGCACGGGCATATAATTGCATTTGCTTTATCATTGAAACTAATCCGTTAGCCCTGGTTGGTGATAAGTGAGATTTTAGTCCAATTTCATCGAGGAAACTAAAATCGGCATTTATTATTTCAACAGGTGTACTATCAGATAATACACGGATTAACAACGAAATAATCCCTTTTGTGATAACAGCATCACTGTCTGCAGAAAAATTAACAATTCCATTATTTTCTTCGGCATGTAGCCAAACTCTCGACTGGCAACCTGATATCAAATGTGTTTCATTTCTATATTTATCACCAATCAGGGGAAGCTCTTTACCCAATTCAATGAGGTATGAATATTTATCCATCCAATCATCGAACATTGAGAATTCATCAACTACTGATTGTGATTTTTCTTGTATTGTCATGGTTGTGTGTTAATGGTTGAATGATTAAATAAGTTAATGGAATGTGTTAATATTAACTATTTCCTGATGATGTGGATTTAGCCTTTGATATAATTTTTGTTATTTCTTTTCCCCCATCTCTTTATTCTCTATTCATTCATTTTATCATTCTTTCATTCACTTTTTATGTCTAAACTAACATGTTTATTGCTTTTTTAAGTGCATTAATAAATACGTCTATCTCTTCGCGTGTATTATATATTCCAAATGTTGCGCGTATTGTTCCTGACAGCCCAATGCAATTCATCAATGGTTGTGCACAATGGTTACCAGTACGAATAGCAATCCCCATTTGATCTAGCAGGGTTCCTATATCGTATGGATGTACACCTTCTATAACAAATGATAATACTGCGGTTTTATCCTTTGCATTTCCAATTATTTGTACTCCTTCAATTTCAGATATTTTTTCTGTGGCATAAGACAACAACTCATCTTCATATTCCTTGATATTGTTTATCCCTAGTTTTTCTATATATTTTAATCCGGCTTCCATCCCCAGGACTCCAGCCACATCTGGTGTGCCTGCTTCATATTTATATGGAAGCTCGTTGTAAGTAGTTTCCTCAAAAGTAACATCACTAATCATTTCCCCGCCAAATTGATAAGGTGGTAATTGCTCAAGCCAGGCTTTCTTGCCATATAAAACCCCAACACCCATCGGGCCATAGGCCTTGTGAGCAGAGAATGTATAAAATTCACAATCAAGGTTAATTACATCAACCGGAATGTGAGCAATTGCTTGTGCCCCATCAACTAAAACAGGAACCCCATGTTCATGAGCAATATTGATTATTTCTTTAATTGGAATTATTGTACCAAGTACATTCGAAATTTGAGTTATGGCAATTAACTTTGTAGAAGGGTTTATTATTTCTTTAAGTCTATCAATATCAAAGCAATCGTTATCATCAGTTGGAACTACTTTTAGCTGAGCATTTTGCTTTTTGCATAAATGTTGCCATGGAACTAAATTCGAATGGTGTTCCATTGTAGAAATAATAATCTCATCGTTAGGTTTAATCCAGTCAGTCATTATAGATGCAACAAGATTTATTGATTCTGTTGTTCCTTTGGTGAAGATAATTTCCTTAGGGCTATTGGCATTAATGAAACTTGCAATATATTTTCTAGCATTTTCGAAGCTATCTGTTGCAGTTTGGCTTAGATAATGTGTGCCGCGATGCACATTGCTGTTTTCATATTTGTAATAATCAGATATTCTGTCTATAACTTCTATAGGCTTTTGAGTTGTAGCACCATTATCGAAATAAACAAGAGGTTTGTTGTGTACTTTTTGTGATAATATTGGAAAGTCTGATCTGATCTTCTTAATAGGAAAAGCCATATTATTATATTTTACTCAAGTCTATTTCAAATTCAATGGGTTTATCCGGAGTAGAGCAGTGTAATACACATTTGTCACAAATTGAAAGATCGCCCCGAAGCCTTTTCTTAACCATATCATCGATATTTATTTTAAGTGCTTCAATGCCAATTTTATCAGTTACTTCGGTAGCAAAGGCATACATTAGCAGCAGTTTGGCATCACTTTCAGGAATACCTCTTTGCATTAAATAAAACATAGCATCGTTGTCAAGCTGGCCTACTGTTGCCCCATGACTACACTTTACATCATCAGCATAAATCTCAAGAAAAGGCATAGTATCGATAGTTGCTTCTGATGTCATCAATATGTTAGCATTTTTTTGAAAAGCCAAAGTTTTTTGAGCATCACGGGCAACATAGATATAGCCATTAAATACAGCTGATGCACTTTCGTCAAGAACACCTTTGAACATTTCGTTACTTGTGCAATTTGGTGCTAAATGCCGTATCATTATCTGGTTATCAATATGTTGCTTTTTGTCCATTAAATAGATGCCGCTTACATCAGCATGAGCCTCTTCACCAACTAAATCAATATTAAACTCATTTCTGATTGATCCGCCATTAAATGTTAGTACATTTACATTTAGTTGACTATTTTTCTCTTGTTGTACAAAAGTGGAGTTTACAAGAGTTGTCTGATCGTTTAGATTCTGAAGCTTATATAAGTCAAGTTTAGCATTCTTACCCAGAAATACTTCTGTATTAGTAACTAAAAAACCAAAATGCTGATTTATCGAATCATCGCAATGTAAAAATGAAAGACTGCTATTATTGCCAAGAATGATTAGGTTTCGTGAATTAATCATTGTATTTGTATCACGATTCACCATTTTAATAAACTGAATAGCTTTTTTAGAATCTACATTGTCAGGGACATAAATGAAAATCCCATCGGTAAAAACAGCTGAGTTAATTGCTGATAATCCGTGTTGCGATTTTTTAGTTAACTCATTAAAATAACTATCTATTAGTTCAGGGTACATTTTCTGAGCAGAAAGAATACTACCTACAATTACACCATCCTCAAGCGTTTGTAGCTGTTGCTCATCTGAATTGTAATACCAACCATTAAGCAATGCAAAAACATTAGTGTCGAAACCATGAACATTACAGTGAAATATTTCATTTATTTGTTTATCGAAGACAGGTTTTTCATCTCCAACAATATATTCACGCTCGTATACATTACTCAGATTTGTATTACGCCATTTTTCAGAGGTTGTTAAAGGAAGTCTCTTTTCTTCAAACTCTTCAAAACCAATATCCCTTGCTTTTTGTATTTTTGGATGGCATGAATTATTTAATTCAAATTTATTATTCCTGTAATAATCTAACAAGGATAATTCCAAGGGTAAATAATTATTTTTTGATACACTCATTTTATCCTATCTGTTTTCCACATGTTCTTTTATCCAGTCATAACCTTTTTCTTCAAGCTCATGAGCCAATCCTTTCCCCCCTGATTTAACAATTCTTCCGTCAAACATAACATGTACAAAATCAGGTACAATATAATCCAGTAGTCGTTGATAATGTGTAATTACAACAAACGCGTTATTCTCCGAACGAAGTGCATTTACGCCATTTGCCACAACCTTTAATGCATCAATATCAAGTCCTGAATCAGTTTCGTCCAGTATTGCCATAGTTGGTTCAAGCATTGCCATCTGAAAAATTTCGTTCTTCTTTTTCTCCCCACCCGAAAAACCTTCATTAACAGAACGGTTAGTTAACTTCGACTGTATATCAACAAGCCTCTTTTTTTCTTCCATCTTTTTGAGGAATTCACCTGCTGGTATCGAGGGTAATCCATTAAACTCACGCTTTGCATTTATGGCCGTGCGCATAAAGTTTGTGATGCTCACACCCGGTATTTCAACGGGATATTGAAAGCTTAAAAATATACCTTCGTTAGCTCTTACATCAGGTGATAATTCCGTTATATCCTTACCTTTATAAATTATTTCTCCTGAAGTAATATCATACCCTTCACGGCCTGTAACAGCAGCAGCCAGAGTGCTCTTGCCTGTACCATTAGGACCCATTATAGCATGTACTTCGCCATTGTTTACCCCAAGATTTAATCCTTTTAATATTTCTTTTCCATTAATGGAAACATGAAGATCTTTTATATTTAGTAACATATTCGTTTTATATAATTGACATGTTTTAAATTATAAGTACTTAGAGTTTAGAGTGCCTAGAGTTATTCATCTAAACATGTGCAGTGTATAATTTATCTATATGTATTTTCAAATTTTCATTCTCTAGTTTATTTAACTCTAGTCACTTTAAGTACTTTAGGCACCTAATCTACCCTACACTTCCTTCAAGTGTTATTGCCAATAATTTTTGTGCTTCAACAGCAAATTCCATTGGGAGTTGATTTAATACTTCTTTAGCATATCCGTTCACAATCAAACTAATAGCTTTTTCGCTATCGATACCACGTTGCTGACAATAGAACAGCTGATCTTCTGAAATTTTAGATGTAGTTGCTTCGTGTTCAACAATAGCTGTGTTATTGTTAGTTTTAATATATGGAAATGTATGAGCTCCACACTTGTCACCTAGTAACAATGAATCACACTGCGAAAAGTTACGTGCATTTTCAGCTTTTTTAGAAACTCTTACTAAGCCACGGTAGCTATTATTGCTTTTTCCGGCTGATATACCTTTAGAAATTATTGTGCTCTTTGTATTTTTACCAATGTGTATCATTTTGGAGCCAGTATCAGCTTGTTGGTAATTATTAGTAACAGCCACTGAATAAAATTCACCAATTGAATTATCGCCAAGTAGTATACAACTTGGATATTTCCATGTAATTGCTGAACCTGTTTCTACTTGTGTCCAACTTATTTTGGAGTTAGCACCCTTACATAAACCACGTTTTGTTACAAAGTTATAAATGCCACCCTTGCCATCTTTATTGCCTGGATACCAGTTTTGTACAGTTGAGTATTTTACTTCAGCATTATTGTGGGTAATTATTTCTACTATAGCAGCATGAAGTTGGTTTTCATCACGCTGAGGTGCTGTACATCCTTCAAGGTAACTTACATATCCACCTTCATCAGCAATTAGTAATGTTCGCTCAAACTGCCCTGTATTTGCAGCATTAATTCTAAAATATGTACTTAACTCAATCGGACATCTAACTCCTTTGGGTATATAGCAAAATGAACCATCGCTGAAAACTGCAGAGTTAAGTGCTGCAAAATAATTGTCAGTATATGGGACAACAGTACCCATGTATTTTTTTACAAGATCCGGGTGATTCTGTACGGCATCACTGAAAGAACAGAATATGATATCGTGTTTAGCCAATGTATCCTGAAATGTGGTTTTTACACTTACGCTATCAATTACCGCATCAACTGCAACACCGGTAAGCATTTTTTGTTCATCAAGCGATATTCCCAATTTGTTAAAGGTGTCAATCAGCTCCGGATCAACCTCACCCATGCTAGCGAGCTCCTTTTTTTGCTTTGGAGCAGCATAGTAAATAATGTCCTGATAATTAATTAACGGATGGTTTAGTAAAGCCCAGTCGGGTTCTTCAATTGTAATCCAATGCCGGTATGCTTTTAACCTGTATTCAAGAAGCCACTCAGGTTCGTTTTTCTTCTGTGAAATTAGTCGTACTATATCTTCGTTTAAGCCCATTGGGGCTAATTCCGTTTCAATATCTGTTACAAAGCCATATTTATATTCACTGGATGTAACCTCCTCAAGTATTTTATTGTTTTCCTTTTCTTCACTCATTATGCCTATTTAGAATAAATTTAAATAAGACTGCAAAATTAGTAAATTAATCATATTTGGCGCATTAAACAGAGTTTATAATTTGTACAAAGGATAATTTTTGACTTAGTGTTCGTATATTTGTAGATATTGATTTATATTACTTTGAAAATTAATTGTTTATAAATGTAAAACTTATATCATGAAACCGAATCCTACACCTGAGCAAAACAGAAGCCATGTAAATATTATTTTGAAAAAAGCACTTTTTTGTCATCTTGGAATGTCAATAAATGATATGCCTTACGTTGTAACTGTAAATTTTGGTTATGATGATAAATACATCTATTTCCACTCGAACCAAAAAGGTAAAAAAGTTGAGATGATTGCTTCTAATCCAAATGTATGTTTTGAACTGAATTACGGGGGAGAAGTTTTTTCAAATCAGCAATCATGCAACTGGGGTACCAAATACAGGTCGGTAATTGGGTATGGAAAAGCTGAACTGCTCAAAAGTGATGCTAATAAGAAGAAGGGATTATTGGCAATTATGTATAAATATTCCAGCTCAAAAGAGCATGAATTTAATGAGCATGTGTTAGCACATACAAATGTTTACCGTATTAATCGGAAGAATACAAATGCTAAAAATAATCACTGGTATTGGACGGATTAGAATATTATTGTATCACTTGACCACTTTGTGGCATTAATACCATTTCTAACAAGTATGTAACAAAACTCAATACTATGCTGAATATTAGTGCCCACCAAAAACCTTCAACTTTAAATCCACCAATCATTGCGCTGGCAAGCATAATTATAACTGCATTTATCACAAACAGAAATAGCCCGAATGTTATGATTGTAATTGGTATGGAAAGGAATACCATAACAGGGTAAACAAAAAAGTTTAGCAGAGCCAAAACGATTGCAATTAATACTGCAGTCCAAAAACTTTTAATTTGAATTCCTGGAAGAATTGCACCGGTAATTAGCACTGCAATTGCAATAATTAAAATTTGTAAAATAATCATAACAGTTGTTTTTAAATGTTAGAAACTAAATCCATATAGGAATTCAAAGTTAGTTGAATTATTTTTAAAACGATAAGTTCCACGTAAACCTAATTTTATATTTGGAATAAGGCTTAGAAAATTCCAGTCGGTGTAAATTTCAACACCGACCGAATTATACAACTGTGATTGATTTGTTGCATCTTTTCCCGTAAGGTAATCATAAAAAATGTGTGCATAAACTCTTTTCAAATATGCAACTGCTGGAATATCCAAATCAGGATAGATAACTGGTAATATATAATCGGCCTTAATGCTGAAGGTTTCTTCTAAATTTATACCCGTATATCCTCGAGCAAGGCTAATAACGTTTCCATAACTGTAGTTTCCATTTTTCATATACTGATAACCAGAGTAAATCCTAATCCCTTGATGCTTCAGAATTCCAGGGAAGTAAAATGTTTCTGCAATACCATAAACCTTACTTACTGATGAAGAGAAGGGAGTATGCTTGAAAAATATATTTGTAGTATAACCCCATCTAGGAATTATATCTCTTTTAGAGCGCTTCAATTGTGTATAACCGTAAAAACCATATGTAAGTGATGTAATCTCATTTTCTTTGAAATCAACTGTTGCTTCATTAATTTTGTTCAGGAATTTTTGAGTTCCACTTGCATATGGTCTCATTACCATAACCCATTTGCTTTTAGTCAGGTTTAATGGTAATGAAAATCCAAGGGTTAAGTTGGTTTCCATCCACTTTATTTCTTGTGTTTGGTTATCCTTATCAAGATAATGACTTCGGCGTAAGCCATAATCAGCACTTAGGTTAATAATAGGATACCATCCTGCATAGTCAAAACTAAGTTTTGTTTTTCCTGTCATTTCATTGGGGTCGTAATAATAACCTAATGAACCGTAAGCTGTACTTAATATATTTTGGGTTAAAATGGAAACACCGGGAGTAAAATCATAATTATTTAAATCAACAGCTGCTAGTCCCCAGCTATGTAAATTAAATAGATGACCGGGACGGCTGTATTTCTTAACAGCGTATTTTTTATCAGGAACAATTGTGTCATCTAAATTAAATTTGTTTTCAGGCACAAGCTTGTCAACCAGATAGTTTGCTTTTAGAGAGCCGAGTACTACCTTTTGTTTATTATTAGAGTTCAGTTGAGTAAATGCAATTCTGTATCCATCGGCAGTGTATGTTGAGAAATATATTTTTTCATCAACAACTCCAAAAGATGCATCAGATACCCCAAATCTTACATTAGTTAGCTTTTGTGTTTCTTTTGATTGAACATCAATCATATATAAGTCGCTGGTTCCCAAATATGATCCTGTGTAAATCACTTTGCCGGCTTTCATTACGGGGCTTGAAATATCCACATAACTAAATGGTAGTAGAAACTCATAATTTAGTGTTTGAACATTAATAATAATTATCGACTTTCCTTTATCACCAAGTACCGTTGTAACTATATATTTGTCGTCATCAGACCATCGCGGGAACATGAAAAATAAATTATCAGGAGTGTTAAATTCAATAAGGATTTCTCCGGTAATATTATCATATATTCTTAATGAATAAGTGTTGGTTTCACTTACATTTACTGCAACAAGTTTTGCACTATTATTTGCCAGCGAAGGAGCAAACAGTCGGCTTTTTCGTGTAAGCTGAGTTAGTTTTTTAGTTTTGTAGTTATAGATTTTGATAACAGAATAATCACGATTTGTCCACCTGGGATCATAGGTTTTTTCGTTCCAGCACAGAAGGCTGTCGTTGGCAGAAAGTGATTTATTAAAGTCATATCCGGGCGTAAATAATTTTTGTTCAGTTCCATCCGTGAATACTTTCACAAATTTGTTAATATCATCAATACCGCTCTTTTCAACTATTATGCTACCATCTTTTAGTGGGTTAACGAATTTGTAATTTGTAAAACCTCTACTCTTTTTTGGAATAATAATATCAGCTTCTATTTTAGTGGAGTCAATAATTGCCCATTGACTTTTTCTTTTCTCCAACACATTTTTATAATAATTAACCTTTCCCGTACCTGTTTCATCCTTAATTGATTTTGTAAACGGGAATAACATATATGGTTGGCGGGCTACTTTATTTAATGTGTTATTCCAAAGCCCTGATCCATATTTTACAATTCCTTCAAGTACAAGTTCATAACCCAGAGTATAATGATCCGGTACATAATCTTTGAATGACCCAAATTGCGCTTTATCATAAGAGTATATCTTTTTATTCAACACCTGTGCCTTAAGGTCCATTGTGAAATCAGGAGATCTACCTCTTCCGCTTTCGCAAAAAATGGTTTCACTAAAAACTGCATCACCCTCAATAAACCAAAACGGGAGAAATACACCCATTATAGCTCCAATAGCCTGATCACCAAACATGTAATACAGTATGTTTGTTGTCCCTTGATTTAGTTTTTGCATTTGTACAACATGGCGGTACTCATGAAGCGTAAGTTGTTTAGACCATGTTTGTGCATATGTTGATTGATCGGGCATTTCAAAAAAATCAGCATGCATGGGAGTGGGAGAAACAATAGCATTTGATATTACCGTTTGGTTATGAAGTACAATCTGAAATTTACTGTTCTTCTTCAGGTAAGGTAAGCTTACACTTGAGTGCGACAGTTCAAGTAAGTTTATATATTCTTGTGCTTTCTTCTCATATCCTGATGGAAAGATAATTCTAAAATCAGGTGAATTAATCTGATTCCATGTGATTGAAGCAGGATCCTGTCCAACTACATAATATTGAGCTACAATATTTTTGGAGATGGTTAGAATTATCAAAAGGATAAAACTAATTAGAAAGATTCTGATAAAATTCATCGGTCAAATATATAGGTTTTTGGGATGTTTATAATAGTTATAGGGCAAACATATCAAAATTCAATAAAAGAAGTTATATACTAATTATAACTAAGTAAATTATAGTTAGAAAAGTAAGGTACAATTGTCAGTTGATGTGTTTAAAAACTGATTAATTTATCTCGCTAAGTCGCAGAGGTGAAGAGATATGAAATAAAACGATTTATTACCTGACATTATTTTTTTACAAATGAAGTTCAATATAATATGCAATTGTTGTTAATGTGTTAATATTTTGCGACTTAGCGGCTTTGCGAGAAATTTCTTGTATTATGCAAGATAGAATGCTCATGTTTGTAGTTTTCATAATAGTAACATCAATAATAAGTATTTTTGCCGCAAACTAATTACATACTATTTTGAAAAATTTTGAAGAACTGGGAATACATATAGATTTTATTAAAGGTCTAAAAGAGCTTAATATAATTACTCCTACTGAAATCCAGAATGAGGTAATACCTCTATTATTGAGTGGTAATACTGATCTCGTGGGTCAGGCACAAACAGGGACAGGTAAAACAGCAGCCTATGGTTTGCCTTTACTTCAAAAGATTCACCCCACTCTGAGAGAGGTTCAGGGACTTATTTTATGTCCCACACGTGAATTAGGTCAACAAGTAGCCAAACAGCTATTTAAGTTTACAAAATATTCTGATAAAATATTTACTGAAGCTGTTTATGGAGGAGCAAAAATTGATAAACAGATAGCTGCTTTAAAAAGGCCAACACACATAATAGTTGCCACCCCAGGCAGGTTAATTGATTTGGTAAAGAAAAAAGCTGTTGATCTTAGCTCAGTAAAAACAGTTATATTGGATGAAGCTGACGAAATGTTAAGCATGGGTTTTAAGAAAGAGCTTGATGAAATACTTTCCTATTTACCAAAAACAAAAAATAGTTGGCTCTTTTCGGCGACTATACCTCATGGAATAAGTCAAATTATTAATCAACACATGTCGGCCGATGCACATAAAATTGTTATTGGGCGCAGTAATGTTGTAAATAAAGATATTGAGCATGAGTATATTACATGTTCTGAGAATGACAAGCTAAGTGTTCTGTTAAAATTTTTAGATTTAAACAAGAAGAACCGCGGGATGGTATTTTGCCGAACAAAAGTAAATGCTAAAAAATTGTCAAAACAACTTATTGCTAAGAATATTGCTGCAGATGCCATACATGGTGACTTATTGCAGAAGGAGCGTGACAAAGTAATGAGAGCATTTAAAAAGGAAAATTTACAATTGCTAGTTGCTACAGATATAGCCGCCCGCGGTATTGATATTGATAGCCTTGCTTATGTAGTACATTTTCAAATGGCTGAGAAAAAGGAATATTATACTCATCGAAGTGGGCGTACAGCCCGAGCAGGGAAAAAAGGAGTTTCGCTATGCATCGTATCTCCTTCCGAAATGGAACAAATACGAAATTTCGAAAAAGGGTTAGGAATTAAATTTAAGAAGAGATCTTAGTTTGAAAGCTTGCTATTAATCACCTTAATTACAAATAGATAATCGCGCTGATAAGTAACGAAGGCTTTAAACTCCTGAAAAGAAATCCCAAAGTGCATCTTTCGGAGGTGTGGCAATAATTTTTATGGGTTCTTTTTTTACTGGATGTATGAATTCTATGGAACGGGCATGAAGACTTATAGAGGCATTCTTATTACTACGCGGCGAACCATATTTTAAATCACCTTTTATTGGACAGCCTATTGCAGCAAGTTGTGCTCTTATTTGATGATGACGACCGGTTTTTAAATCAATTTCTAACAAAAAGTACTTATCACTTTCTCCAATAATCTTATAGCTAAGCAAACCTTCTTTTGTGTCGTTAGATGGTTTTGTATATGCAAACGATTTGTTCTTTTGTCTGTTACGAACCATATAATGTTTTAGCTCGGCCTCATCCTTTTCAGGCTTGTTTTGCACGATTGCCCAGTATATTTTTTTAAGTCCACGGTTTTTAACCAGCTCATTCATTCTGGTAAGAGCTTTTCCTGTTCTTGCAAATACAACCACTCCGCTAACTGGCCTGTCGATACGATGAATGACACCAGTAAATACGTTGCCCGGTTTCTGGTATTTTGTCTTTATATAGTCTTTAACAGTTTCGCTTAAAGGAGTATCACCGGTTTTGTCTCCCTGAACAATTTCGGAGGGTAATTTGTTGACAATAATAAGATGGTTATCTTCAAAGAGTATACGGCTGGAAATCGAAGATGTGTTGGATGTTGTCATTGTTGTTAGGTTGTCGGGTTGTCGCTGTTATCGGGTTATCGCTGTAATAACTCGATAGCCTGATAACATTTCTAATACTGCTCCTTATCATTTGGGAACTCCCTCTCCTTAACATCATCAATATATGCCTCAAATGCTTTTATCATTTCGTCGTGCAAATTGTGATATCGCCTGAGAAATCTGGGTGAAAAATCCTGGTTAATACCAAGCATGTCGTGTAATACAAGTACTTGTCCATCTACCTCGCTGCCTGCACCAATACCAATTGTAGGGATAGAAATGGAGTTTGTTACATCAGCAGCAAGTTGAGCTGGGATTTTTTCAAGAACTACACCAAAACATCCGGCACTTTCAAGGATTTTAGCATCTCTCTTTAGTTTTTCTGCCTCCTCATGATCAGTCGCGCGAACAACGTAAGTGCCAAATTTATTTATCGACTGCGGAGTTAATCCCAAATGTCCTAATACGGGTATTCCTGCACTTAATATTCTATCAATTGATTCCAGAATTTCTTCTCCTCCTTCTACTTTTATGGCATTTGCTCCCGATTCTTTCATTATCCGTATTGCAGAATTCAATGCTTCTTTTGAGTTGCCTTGATATGTACCAAAGGGTAAATCGACAACAACCAATGCCCTTTCAACAGCACGCATAACCGAACATGCATGATATATCATTTGATCTAAGGTAATTGGTAATGTGGTTTTATGTCCAGCCATTACGTTGGATGCTGAATCGCCCACAAGAATAACATCAATACGAGCTTCGTCAAGCAATTGTGCCATTGAATAATCGTAACCTGTTAACATTGCAATCTTCTCACCTTTTTGCTTCATTTCCTGAAGCACATGCGTTGTTATTTTTGGAAGGTCTCTGGTTGTATTCATTATTTACATCATTAATGAAAAGGCAAATGTATAATATTTTAGTTATCAGCTATAATTTCTTTCAAGATTAAACATCAATGACTTAAAAAAAAGTGATATGCTCCATTTGCAGTTTATATGTTGCTTTAATAAAAAATATTTTAAACTAAAAACAATATTAGTAGAGAATAGTTTAACTACTAATACAATAATATCTACATTGCAATAAGGAACCTGATTAGCTAATGTTTTTATAATAAATTTGCACTTTTTTAGTTTACCCAATAATGATTAACAAAAGCATAAAATATATTTCAGTATTATTCTGTACAATACTATTGTTTTTATCTTTTCTAACTAGTGCTACCGCCCAAACTGCAACTATTGAAGGGAAAGTAGTTGATAATAAAAGCAAAGTTGTTGAACTTGCTAATGTGGCTATTGTTGGTGAAAGTATTGGCGCCACGACTAATAAAAACGGAAATTTTAGTTTAATTGTTGCTTCAAATAAAGAGATTACTCTTGCTATTACTTATGTTGGTTTTGCCGATGTCAAAATGCAGTTAAACCTAAAACCAAATGAGGTCAAAACTATTACAGTTCAGCTAAAACCCATATCCACTGATTTGCCAGATTTTGAAGTCAAAGATGAGCAACTTCGTACTCAAAGTATGGTTAGGTTAAATCCAAAAGATGCAATTGTAGCTCCTTCATTAACAAGTGGTGTTAGTGATATAATTAAAACACTTCCCGGAGTTACATCATCAAATGAAATGAGTTCACAATATTCAGTGCGAGGTGGTAATTTTGATGAAAACCTTGTTTATGTTAACGACATTGAAATATATCGGCCTTTTCTTGTTAACTCAGGTCAACAGGAAGGGCTTAGTTTTGTGAACTCTGCACTTGTTTCTTCATTGCTTTTTTCAGCAGGAGGTTTTGGAGTTCAGTATGGTGATAAAATGTCATCAGTTCTAGATGTAAAGTACAAAACCCCAACAGAGTTTGGAGGTTCGTTTTCTGCAAGTTTGCTTGGCGCGGAGTTAAGTTTCGGTGGCTTAACACCTGATAAAAAACTCACTTATTTGGTGGGTGCTCGATATAAAACCAATAGTTATCTGTTAAACAGTCTGCAAACTCAGGGTGAATATCAACCTGAATTTATGGATATTCAAACACTTTTTAATTATAGTTTGAGCGATCGTTGGAGTTTGTCATTTTTGGGTTATTATTCTCATAATAAATACAAAGTTGTCCCGGAAAATCGAGAGACTGATTTTGGTACGTTTGAGGAGGTAATTAGGTTTAAAGTATATTTTGATGGTAACGAAACCGATCGCTATGATATGTACCAAGGAGGATTAACGCTTGGTTATAAACCTGCAAAAAATATGAACTTGAAATTTATTCTGTCTGCATTTAATACAAATGAGTCGGAAACATATGATATTCAAGGTCAGTACTGGATTGGTCAAGTTGAAAATAATCTAGGCAGTGAAGAATTTGGGGAAGCTGTTCAATCGCAAGGTGTTGGAACTTATTTACTCCATGCCCGAAATTATTTTAAAGCAAATGTTGTTTCCGGTGAACACAAAGGTGTTATTATTCACAATAATAGTACTCTGAAATGGGGACTACGTTATCAGTACCAGGAAGTTGATGATGTACTGCGTGAATGGGAAATGGTTGATTCTGCTGGTTATTCGTTGCCAAATCCAATCGATACTCCGGGTAATCCACATCCTGATAATTCTAACCTGGAGTTAAAGGATTTTGTTAGTGCAAAAAATACACTTAGCATGAACAGAGGAGCTGCCTATTTATCAAATCAGTGGGATTTTGTAAGTAAAAATAAAAGTGAAATTACAATAACTGCAGGGTTGAGGGCTAACTATTGGGATCTTAACAACGAGTTCCTGCTAGCTCCTCGTGCTAGTTTTTCATATAAACCTGCAAAAAACCCTAATCTGGTTTTTAGGTTTGCTACAGGTATTTATTACCAAACTCCATTTTATAAAGAAATGCGAAATGTTGATGGTACGATTAATTATGATATTAAATCACAAAAATCGACCCATTTTATTGCTGGTAGCGATTTAAGGTTTAACTCATGGAATCGTCCATTTATTTTTACAACAGAATTATATTATAAGATATTAGACAATTTAATACCGTATTATGTTGATAATGTGCGAATAAGATATTTGTCAAATGAACTCTCGAAGGGATATGCAACTGGCATAGATTTTAAATTGTACGGTGAATTTGTTAAAGGAATAGATAGTTGGATAAGCTTGTCGGTAATGCAAACAAAAGAAGATATTTATGGCGATTATTATTATGACTACTATAATATTGAAGGTGAAAAAATAATTTCAGGAGTAACCGTTGACTCAGAAGTTGCTGATAGTGTAAAAGTTGAGCCAGGGTTTATTCCAAGACCATCAGACCAAAGAGTTAATTTTTCAATATTTTTCCAGGATTATATACCTAATCATCCATATCTTAAGATGCATCTTCGATTGTTGTTTAGTACGGGTATGCCTTTTGGAGCACCTGATTCAGAGCGATATCAGCAAACTTTACGTATGCCAGATTACCGTCGAGTTGACATTGGCTTTTCATATCAGTTTATTAATGAAGGTACAACTTTTGGTTCTGGTAATCCGCTTAAACATTTTAAAAATATGTGGGTAAGCCTTGAAGTATTTAATTTACTCCAAATATACAATACGGTTTCTTATATATGGATTAAAGATATAAATAACAGGCAATATGCTGTTCCAAATTACCTAACTCCTAGGTTATTAAACATAAAACTTACTGCAGAGTTTTAATATTGGAAGATATAAAACCACAATACAGGTATCCAGATAACATTATTTAACTTGAAATTTCTGTTCTACAAAACTCACTTGTCTGCCATAGCTTGAACAGAGGAGAAAAAAGCTACTGCATATCAACTAAAAAGATCACCAAGGAAAGGAAAAGATATAAAAGTATAATAAAGGGTATTGCAACTATCTGTAAAAACAGAAGTAAAACTAACGATATACTAAGAAAAATATACTTAGTCATATTTTTCTTCCAGCCAAACCCATTAAATTTTAAGGCAAACATAGGGAATCTTGATACCATCAGTAGGGATCCAAATATAGCTATTGTGAGTAAGAAATAGGTATTAGTAATTATCATATAAAAAAAACCATAACCTTCTGATAAATCTATCCTGATTAATGGCAGTGATGCAATTAAAATTGCTAATGCTGGAGTTGGTAAACCAAGAAATGAAGTTGATTGTTCTTGGTCGATATTAAATTTTGCTAAACGAAGAGCAGCAAAAGCAGGCACCACAAAAGCTATAAATGGCAGTATGTTAAACTCTCCTCCTAGATTTGATGGCTGTCCGTGGCTTATATTGATCATCTGAAATAGTATAAAACCTGGTGCAACACCAAATGAAACAACATCTGCTAGTGAATCCAGCTCTCCTCCAAATTCTGATTTTGCGTTTAATAATCTTGCTGCTAAGCCATCAAAGAAATCAAAAACAGCAGCAATAAAAATCAAATAAGCAGCTAAATCTAAATAACCACTCATCGCAGCATAAATCGACAAAACACCCGAAAGCATATTTAGAAGTGTAATTATATTTGGAATTTGGCTTTTCATAGCTATGTTTATTTATTCAAAAATCAAATGTACGTTATTTATTATTGAAATGTTTTGTAAGTAATAATTTTTTACCCACTATCATTTTCATACCCCATTACTCCAAACCTCCACTACTCCTTTTCTTCTTCTTCAAAAATCTCATTCATATTAATAATTTGTTAAATTTGAGCACAATTAGTATTTAAACTAATTCTAAATTATGGCAAAAGTTGTTATATTAGGAGCTGGTATTGCTGGTCATACCGCATCTGCCCTTTTAAGAAAGAAACTAGGAAAAAAGCATGAAGTTGTAGTTATTACTCCTAACTCATACTACCACTGGATACCTTCCAATATATGGATAGGCGTTGGCAGGATGACAATTGATCAGGTACGATTCAGACTTGACAAAAGGTATAGTAAGGTTGGAATTTTATATAAACAAGCAAAAGCTATATCGTTTCACCCTGAAGGTGATAAAGAGACGGAGAAGGGTTTTGTTACAATTGAATATACTGGTCAGGATAGAGTAGGGGAAAAAGAAAAAGTTGACTATGATTTTCTCATTAACGCTACTGGTCCAGCACTTAAATTTGAAGCTACCGAAGGATTAGGGCCTGGTAATAATACTGTATCTGTATGCACATACGACCATGCTGCACATGCCTGGGAAAAACTTAAAGAGTCAATTTCTAAAATGGAAAAAGGTGAAAAGCAAAAATTCCTAATTGGGGTTGGACATCCTAGTGCAACCTGTCAGGGTGCAGCGTTTGAGTATATTCTAAATGTTGCATACGAGCTTAAAAAAAGGAAGTTATCTCATATGGCAGAAATTAAATGGATAACTAACGAATATGAGATTGGCGATTTCGGAATGGGAGGTGCTTTCATAAAAAGAGGTGGATATATTACTTCAACAAAAACATTTGCTGAATCATTCTTGAAACAGCGGGATATTAGCTGGATGAAGCGTGTTGGTGTTAAGAAAGTTGACCCGGGCAAAGTTCATTTCGAGAAACTGGATGGTACCGAAGGCGTAGAAACTTTTGATTTTGCAATGCTTATTCCTGCTTTTGCGGGCCCCGGTTTTACAGCTTTCGATAAAAGCGGTAAAGACATTACATCATTTATATTTGCCCCAAATGGCTTTATGAAGGTGGATGCTGATTATACAAAAAAACCATTTGAAGAATGGTTAGCCGCCGATTGGCCTTCAACATATCAAAACCCCGATTATGAAAATATTTTTGCTGCCGGTATTGCATTTGCTCCCCCCCATGCAATTTCAAAACCAATGACAAGTCCGAATGGAACGCCAATATTCCCGGCGCCTCCACGCACAGGTATGCCATCCGGTGTAACAGGTAAAGTTGTAGCCGAAAATATAATCGATTGGATTAAATATGGTGAGCCAAAAATGAAACATAAGGCATCAATGGCACGTATGGGTGCTGCATGTATTATCTCGGCTGGCTATGGCATGTTTAATGGGGCCGCCGCATCGATGACAGTTTCACCAATAGTTCAGGATTGGGAAAAATATCCTGAATACGGCAGAAGCCTGAAGGATACAGTTGGAGAAGCCGGACTTGCAGGTCATTGGCTAAAGTGGTTCATGCACTACATGTTCCTCCACAAGGCCAAAGGCTATCCATTTTGGTGGTTAATACCTGAATAATAAAAAGATTAAACAACTATTAAAAATAAGTAAAATGGATAATAAATTAAAAAGGACCATAGCATATTCCGATGAATCATATCCTCCAATGCCAACAAAATCAACACTTTTTTGGAGAAGGTGTATTATCTGGCAGGCATGGCGGTGGCTGATGCTTAACATAAAAATGATGAAAATTGTTGTGGGTGGACATTCTTAATAATTTCATGGGCAGCTTATCGCGCTTTCCGTTTTAGCCTTTTTGTATAAACATGTATTTATAAGCAATATGTGGCCTTTCATGCACCATGCTGTCTTTTCGACTGTAAGGAGATATCTCCTGTGCAGAGCCCTGATTCTTAGGAGATTTCTCCCTCTGGTTGAAATAACAACAATGTATATACTTCAAAGGGCTGCCACTTAAATCACAGCTGCAAGTGTCAATCTTACAAAACCGAGTCACCCCCGGGTTTTTTTACGACGCGTCCCCTCCTCCAGCTCAAATCTGTCGCAAAGCCGGTGCGCAGGGACTTCGGCTTTCAGCAAAATCTATTTTATAAAAAAGTCCAAGTCCCCTCTTTAAAGCCAATGCTACAGACTTGAACTAGATTCAAAATTTTCTAATAAAGTTTGTCTAATATATTTATTTTTGCCATTACAAATTAGTTTATGAGCAGTACCGGCAATATAAAAATTGAAGATTATAATTATCTTCTTCCTGATGACAGAATTGCAAAATTCCCTCTGCATGAAAGAGATATGTCGAAACTACTTTTTAAGTCAGGTAATACAATTGAGGAAAAATTATTTACGGAATTACCTCAATTACTTCCATCTAATTCACTTTTAATCTTCAACGAAACAAAAGTTGTAAAAGCCAGGTTGTTATTTAAAAAAAGTACAGGCGCAAATATCGAAATATTTTGTCTGGAGCCTGTAGTACCAGTTAATGATTTCCAGCTTGCTTATCAGCAAAAATCACCTGTAGTTTGGAAGTGTTTTATTGGAAATGCAAAACGGTGGAAAAGTGGCAAATTAGAATATAATATTGTAGCTTCCGGTAAAGAAACTACTTTGTTTGCTGAAAAAATTGAACAATTATCAGAAGGCTATCTGGTTTCTTTCCAGTGGGATAATGATAATCTGACTTTCTCAGATATTATTAGTAGTGCAGGATTTGTTCCGATACCTCCATATTTAAACCGAAAACCTGTTAATGAGGATAGTATCCGATATCAAACTGTTTATGCAGAGCACAAAGGATCAGTAGCTGCACCAACTGCTGGTTTGCATTTTACGAAAGATATCATCAGCCAACTAAAAGAAAGTGGTATAAAAACTGACAAACTTACATTACATGTTGGAGCAGGGACATTTAAACCTGTTGTATCCAAAACAATTGCTGAGCATGAAATGCATACTGAAAAAGTAGTTGTAGGTTTAAAAACACTAAAGCATATATTAAAAAAACTTGATGATCCCATTATTCCTGTTGGCACAACAAGTATGCGAACTATTGAAAGTTTGTACTGGATGGCCGTTAAATTACATAATGGAAATAATAGTTTTGCTGTGGAGCAGTGGGATCCTTATGAATTAATTGTTGACCCTGAGTTTAATTCTCACATAGCTTTATCACTGCTAATTAATTACCTTGAGAAAAATAAATTAACCGAAATAAAAGGCGAAACACGATTGTTGATAGCTCCCGGATATAATTTCAGAATAGCCACAGGTTTAATTACAAATTTTCATCAGCCCAAAAGCACTTTGCTGTTACTAGTCTCAGCATTAATAGGTGACAGTTGGAAACAGGCATACGATTTTGCTCTAAAAAATGATTTTCGTTTTTTGAGTTATGGAGATAGTTGCTTATTTTTGCCTTAGCGGTAATATTTAATAAATGTACTTTTGTTTTTAATCATTTTTTCATTCACTCATTAATTAATTAATATGAAAAAACCTAAGATACTTATCATACTAATAATCGGTCTAACTATATACTCATGTAGCACAGTTCCAATTACAGGGCGTAAACAACTGAATATGATTCCTGATAATGAGTTAATGACAATGAGTTTTCAACAATACAACGATTTCCTGAAAGAGAATCCTCTAAGTAGTAATGAAGAGCAATCTTTTATGGTTAAAGATGTGGGATATAGAATACAACGATCGGTTGAAAAATACATGAAAGATAATAATCTATCATATTTACTCGAAAGTTATGATTGGGAATTTAACTTGGTTGATAGTGATCAGGTAAATGCTTGGTGTATGCCTGGCGGCAAAGTTATTGTGTACAGTGGTATTCTTCCGGTAACGAAGAATGAAGATGGATTGGCAGTCGTAATGGGACACGAAATTGCCCATGCAATAGCTGGGCACGGCAACGAACGTATGAGTCAGGAGCTTCTTCGTTCTGCCGGGAGTATTGGTTTAATGGTAGCATTAAATGAGCAACCTCAGGAAACGCAATTACTATGGATGTCGGTTTATGGTGTTGGTACTGAAGTGGCAGCTATGCTACCTTACAGTAGACTTCACGAAAGTGAAGCCGATAGAATGGGATTAATATTTATGGCTATGGCAGGTTATAACCCAAATGAAGCCCCAGTATTTTGGGAGAGAATGTCAAAGGCATCTGGCGGACAAAAGCCACCCGAAATTCTCAGCACACACCCATCTGACCAAACACGAATAAACAACTTAAAAAGTTGGATGCCTGAAGCAATGGGCTATTATAATAAGTCGAAATAGTCTTAAGCTAATATTGAATCTTAGGCATTGTTTTTTCTCCAAAAATCACAAATTCAGGAGTACCCTGTGTTTTAATACCTTCATAAATATTAATATCACAGTTTTGATGATGGGTAACTGTTGAGATGGTATTTTTTGTTTCCGGATTCCAAACAACAATATCAGCATCTGACCCGATGGCAATAATACCTTTTGCAGGAAACATGCCAAAAATTTTGGATGCATTTGTAGATGTAAATGCAACAAATTGGTTCATAGATATTTTGCCTGTTAGAACTCCGAATGTATAGAGCAATGCAAGCCTGTGTTCAACACCTCCTGCGCCACTAGGTATTTTCCTAAAATCTTTGATCCCCATTTCTTTTTGCTTAAGAGTAAAAGGACAATGATCGGTGCCAATGGTTTTTATTGTTCCATTTCTTATTGCCTCCCACAACGCTTCGTTATCTTCTTTCTTGCGCAAAGGTGGGCTCATTACAAAGACTGCTGTCTGATCAAAACTTCCCTGGTATTTCGATTCATCTAAAAGCAAATATTGGGGGCATGTTTCTGCAAATACCTGCTGTCCTTTTTTTTGTGCTTGAGCAATATATTTCAAAGAATCTTTGGTAGAAACATGAACAATATAAAGTGGACATTTGGCTTTTTTTGCCAACTCAATGGCTTTTTTGACAGCTTTGGCTTCTAATTTTGCAGGGCGCGATAAGGGATGATATTTGAGGCTTAATTTATTTTCTGAAGCAAATTTATTTCTTAATACTTCAATGTCATCACCTAGTTCGCAATGTGCGGTTACCATTCCACCTGCCTTTCCAACAGCCTTCATTATTTTAAGCAGTACATCATCATTAAGACCAATACTATCTTTGTAGGCCATATAAACCTTAAACGATTTGAAGCCCTCATTATTAATGCAATCTAAAATTTCTTGTTCAATTGAATCTCGCCATTCAATTGGGCTTACATGAAATGAGTAGTTAGTGAGGCAATTTTTAGCTTCTTCTTTGCGTAACTCAATTGCTTCTGCGAGTAATTGCCCTTTTTTAGGCGTTACAAAATCAATAATTGTGGTTGTTCCCCCATACAAAGCAGCATTACTTCCAGTAAAAAAATCATCAGAGGAGTAGCCTGCCGGCGATGGTAAATGCATATGAACATGTGGATCGATACCACCCGGAAAAATATAGCAACCATCTGCATCAATAGTTTTCTCAGGGGCTGAATTGGGTTTAATGTTTTTACCTATTTCTACAATTTTGCCATCAATGCATAATACATCTGCTTTTTGAGAACTGTCGGCATTTATTATTATCCCGTTTTTAATTAAAATTTTCATTATCTCATTATTTAATGATACAATGGTTTATTATTCTACTACATTTTGCACCATTATACCAACTATAAATCTTTTTCAAATAAACCTTCTTCGTTTTTTTTAAACCCTAATTTCTTCAAGTAGCTATAGTGTTTAGGTGTACCTTCCTGAGTAATTATTTTCTCAAAACCATCTTTCTTGAAATGATCTTTTAAATGATGGTAAACATATTTTCCATTTTTATAATCTCGGTATTCAGGAATCACAAAGTCAAGACCAACTTTTAGAATATTCCCATCTTCCCTGTGAGCCAAAAATATTCCAGCTACTGCCATATTTCTAAGCACAAAAAAACTAATCGTATTCATTTCTGCTTTGTATTCAAATTTTGGAAAAAACTGTTGAATTTCAGTCTTATGAAAGTCTAAAAACTTAAGCAGATATTTATTGTCCCCTCTTACTTCGAGCGTATCAAAAAGATGATTTTTAGTGTAAATTTTAAGAAGATAATAAATATCAACTGTTATGATAAATCCATTGAGTGCCATAACCGGATATGCATCAATAAAAAAACCGTAAGTAGCGAAAGATGAAGCACCGACTAGATTTATCCACCTAAATTTTACTATCGAGTTCATTGTCATCGAAAGGGCAATTACTCCCGATGCAGCATAGCCTATCCACTGTAATATTTCAGTATCCATATTTTAGTTTGTAATGTTGAAAGTTTGTAAGTTGAAAGTTTAGAAAGTTGGTAAAAGTATATTTAAAGAGTTTTAATTAATCCAGATAACAATTTTGATATTTCTTCTGACAATGAATAGAGTTTGGTAAATTCATTTTCTGAAATTTTGTCGAGTTCTTTTGCAAGGTACAGCATAGATCTTACTTCACCGCATGAGCCCTTTGCTATAAATAAAAAATATTTGAACTCTTTATTGCTTTTACGTTCAAATCCTTCTGCAATATTGTTCATAATAGAAACGGAAGCACGTTGTATTTGGTCTCTAAAACCAAAGTCCCTGCTTTCCGAAAATAGAGAATAAATCATTACTGACAACTCTTTACTTTTCTGCCATGAGATAATATCCTCAAAACGTTCTATTATCATAAACTAAACTAAACTTTACACTTTTAACTTTTTAAACTTTCAACACGATTATAATTTCCTCCAAAGTCTTAACGATTGTTCTTTTGTAAAGTTATGTATTTTTTTCTCATCAACAGTTTGAATAATCCTATCTTTCACAATCATTTTTCCGTTAGAAATAACATGTATAACATGATTTGAGGTTAATCCGAAAAGGAAATGGCCTAAAAAATTATCTTCATTTATTTCTGTTGGGGTATCATAATCCAGTACCACTAAATTATTCTCTCCATCACCAGAAAAATTATTAGTACTTAAATAATTATGTACTTTTCTAATACGATAATAACTTGTTAAGAAATCGATTTCATCTTTACCCTGTCCAACAAAATAAGCAGCCTGTGCACTTCTCAACATGTTACTGTGCATGCCATCGGTGCCAAGCATTATATTGTCACCCAGTGACCTGGAATTAAAATAACCAACATTATTGTTCAAGTTACTCTCCGTATTCTGGACTACAAAAGCAGGAGAATTTCTAATAATGTTTCGCTCATTTTCATCAATATGTAAGCAATGGGCAAGTATTGTTTTAGAGGAGTCAAGTACACCAAAACCGTCTAATCTTTGAATAACTCTACTGCCATAATTTACAAGGCAGAATTTCTGATCATAGAGATCTTCTGCAACATGAATGTGTATACCTGAGTTGGCTTTTTCCATCAATTCAGCTGCCTTTTTCAACGTACTATCACCAACTGTAAAAGACGCATGAAGTCCAACAAGCCCTTGGTTCTCTTTCAAATAATTTTCAGTTTCATCTAACCCCTGTGTCGCTTTTTCTTTTCCATCTCTATCGGTAATTTCGTAGCAAAGCAAATTACTAATTCCCACTTTTTCAAAAGCATTTGAAATTACTTCAAGTGATCTATTAATAAAATTTGGTGATGCATGATGATCAATTACAAAGGTTGCTCCTGCTTTTGCGCAGGCCATTGCTGTTGCAAGTGCACTTGCCTCTATCATTTCTTTGTCGAGTGCTTTGTCGAGGTTCCACCAGATATATTTTAAAATTTCAAAAAAATCAGAAGGTGATTTTTTAGGTGCAGGCATCCCTCTGGATAACGCTGAATATGCATGGTGATGACCAATGGCAAATGATTTGGTTACAAGTTTGCCTTGGCAGTCAATTACTTCGTCATCGTTTTTAATTGAAATTTTATCAAACTCCTTAAAAAAAGATATTGTACCGTTTATCCCTATGCCTATTTTAATGTTAGTAACTGAGAATTCAAGTGTTCTCCAGTCTATAAATGTTGCGTTTTTTAGTATTATAGCCATATATAGTTACTGTTAATTAATCAATTTATTTGTTATTGTCATCTTGAACAAAGTGAAAGATCTCCAAGTTAGCATTATTGAGATTCTTCTCCGCCTAAAGCGGATCAGAATGACAAAAACACCATATCTCAAATTATCTCTTCAGTGGTAGCTTAAACCTCTTAACCCCATCAAAAGCAAAAAATGCATTTGCAACTGCAGCGGCAGTTGGAACTAATCCTATCTCTCCAATACCTTTAGCACCATAAGGACCAACCGGGTCTGCTACTTCTACCCCTTTAACAATAATTTCAGGTGTTTTGTTAGCCCTTAATATACCAAGTTTTCGCATTTTATCACTTATTAAAAATCCATCTTTCATGGGAAGATCTTCTGTTAAGGCATAGCCCAACCCCATGTGAACTCCACCTTCTATTTGTCCTTCAAAAAGCATGGGATTCATAATTTTGCCAGCATCGTGAGCAGCAACTACTTTTGAAATATTACCTTCTTCATCCAGTATACATAATTGGGCGGCATATCCATAGGAATAGTGAATTATTGGGTTTTCACTAGTAGAGCCGGGTTTGCATGTCCAATCACAAACAAATTCACCTTTATAAGTTTTACCCGAAAGTTCCTGCAAGCTACTGTTTTTCAAATCGTTTTTTAAACCTCTGGCAGCATTTATTACAGCAAGACCAACCAATGCAGTAGCGCGTGAAGAAGTTGTCATCCCAGTTTTTATTTGGGCATCCGTGTCAACAACAACTCTAATTATTTCAGGATTTATTTCTGTTTCTTCACATAAAGTTTGTAAAGCCATATTGTGAACGCCTTGTCCCATTTCCGTCCAGCCATGTTGTAGTATTACCTTCTTATCAGAAATAATCTCAATTATAACTCTGGATTCATCATTCATGCCATTGCCCACTCCAGAATTTTTTATGGCACATGCTAATCCGGCAAATCGGGCATTATAAAAATCGTCTTTAACAGCATCGAGGCAAGCACGAATACCAACTCCTTTTAATTTTTGTCCTGTTGATGTAGTTAGCCCGTCAACCAAAGCATTGTCGTATCGGAATTTCCAGCGATCGAAACTTGCCTGTTTGCATATATCGTCGATACAACTTTCGAGAGCAAAAGCCACTTGGTTAGCCCCAAAGCCTCGCATTGCACCGCTGGGAATATTATTTGTGTAAACTGTTTGAGCTTCAATGTCAATTTCAGGGATAAAATAACCTCCGGATGCATGGCCTGCAACCCGCTCCATAACCTTCATTCCTACCGAAGCATATGCACCGGTGTCACCAACCGCACGTAATTTTAAGGCAGTAATTTTTCCTGATTTATTAGCAGCTATATTAATATCCATAAAAACAGGATGGCGCTTTGGGTGCAAACGTATCGACTCTTCACGAGTTAATGTTAGTTTGACAGGCTTATTAAGCAAAAATGCAAACAAAGCAGTTTGTCCCTGAACACTTAAGTCTTCTTTGCCACCAAATCCTCCTCCGTTAGGAACAAGGGTAACACGCACTTTTTCTTCGGGTAAACCTAAAACCATTGCTACTTGCCTTTGGTCTTCATAAACCCCCTGACTTTGGCTAAAGAGTTCAATTCCCCCTTCTCCATCAGGACGTGCAACAGCAGCCTCTTTCTCCATGAATCCATGTTCAATTCGTTGAGTTTCATAGTTTCCTGAACTCACAAAATCTGCTTTTTTTATGGCTTTGTCAGCATCACCAATTGTGAACTGTGTTGTTTCAAAATTATTTGGTCTTTCCTTATGTACCCTTTCCCCATTGATTGCCTTAAAAACATCTGTTTCAGGTTTATAAACTTCATATTCAACTTTAATTAAGCTGATAGCTTCACGTGCAATTTTATCGGTATTAGCAACAACTCCTGCTAGCACATCACCAATATAATTTGTGGTTTCGCCTTGGGCTATCATTACCGGCCAATCTTGTAAAATAAGGCCTACATATTGCTCGCCAGGAATATCTTCTGCAGTATAAACACGATGAACACCTGGATGTTTTTCTGCCAAAGAAGTATCAATTTTTAAGATTTTTGCTTTTGGATGGTCACTAAATTTCAGCGCAGCAAACAGTATGTTTTTTAAAAAAATATCATCAACAAAGTTGCGCTTACCTATTGCGGTTTTGTAAGCATCATATTTTGGATGCGAAACGCCTATTTTACCGGAAGTTTTTTTAATTTCAAGATTTTCATTTTTACTGATAACCTCTCCGGCATAAACAATTGCTTCCTCAATTTTTTTGTATCCTGTGCAACGACACAAATGTGGTTTGATGGCTTTTTGAACTTCTTCAATTGTTGGATGAGGGTTGTTTTGAAGTAGCACTTTTGTACGGCTAATAAAACCAGGTGTACAAAATCCACACTGAACAGCACCTTTATTCACCATTGCTTTGGCAATAGTATCTAGTATATAAGGGGGAAATCCTTCAGGTGTAAAAATCTCAGCATCTTGTAGTTTGTTCATTTTTGTAACGCAAGAAAGCATTGCCTTACCATTAATTTCTACTGTGCAAGCCCCACATGCTGCCTGGCCTGAGCAACCATCTTTAACAGAAGTAATATGTTTGTCAATCCTCAAATAATGCAACAATGAAGTATCAGGATTACCATCGTAAGTTTGTGCTTCTCCGTTTAATGTAAAAGAAATCATCTTAGTAATTCTTTAAAATTATTAATTGTTGGTAAAATTGCGGTCGGTATACTTAAGACACTATTAACTGTCTTTAAATCCTTTAATCCACTTCCCGTAAGTAGAACAACATTTTTAGAATAATCAGATAAACTATTAGTATTATTGTAAGTAAGCATTCCTGCAAATGCCGCCGCCGCCGCAGGTTCAGCAAACAAACCAGTGTTTTTTGAAAGAATTTGCGAAGCCTCTATTATTTCTTGATCTGAAACCGAGATATATTCTCCGTTGTAATCTTCAAGATATTGTTTAGCCATATAAAAATTGCGAGGAATATCAACAGAAATTGAATCAGCAATTGTTGTGCTTTTTCCTATTTTAAAATCTATGTTTTTTATATTGCTAATAAGGTTATTACTGTTTTTGGCCTGAACTGCAACAATGGTTGGCATATGATCAATAATTTGAAGCTTTAATAGATCTTCAAAGCCCTTATAAACTCCTGAAATTATCACGCCATCGCCAACGGGCACAAATATCCTATTGGGAACATCATAATCCAACTGTTCAAAGAGCTCAAATGCTACGGTTTTTTTGCCTTCGATTGTTAGAGGATTAAAGGCAGTATTACGATTGTACCAGCCAAATTCTTCAGTTGCTTTTATACTCAGGTCGAAAGCATCATCATAAGTTCCTTTAACAGGGATGATTGTTGCTCCGTACATTAAAATTTGAGTAAGTTTCGCAATTGGTGCAGACTGAGGAACCAATATTATTGCTTTTTGCCCCTGCGAGGCACAAATTCCGGCCAGCGACGAACCTGCATTTCCGGTTGATGCAGCTATAATTGTATCAAACCCATTTTCTTTGGCATAGGCGGATACAATTGCAGAAGCCCTGTCTTTAAATGAGTAAGTAGGATTCTGTGAATCATCTTTTAAAAAAAGATTAAATGCTAATTTGGAATTATTGATTTCTTTTATGGAATAAAGTGGTGTATTTCCAATTTTAAGGTTTGAAAGGCTTTCGGTATTGTCTATTGGAAGTAATTCCAGGAAATTGCTTTTTTTAAGTTTGTTAAATGTAACGCCCTTTTTAATTAGTTCCGCGTAATTATAGATTGTTTTGAGTACTCCTTTTGGAGGTAGTAGGGGTGAATTTGTTTTGTTACAATCAGGGCATAAATATAATAGTTGCGACCCCATAAATTGAGTTCCGCAGTTTGTGCATTTGAAGATGTATTTTTGGCTATTCATTTTGAAACTATTTATTAATACACGATATTCAAAATATTGTTGCTGAGCCACTTGGTTATTAAACCTCTATAAATATTCCTTCAGCACTCCAGTTCTTTCATTAAATTCCATTATTTCCTGATCCCATTCTTCAACTTTGGCATAGCGTGATTTCCAGTAATTGTCGTCATACCACTGAGCATTTAATTCTTCAACGGTTTTGCCTTGTTGCTCAATCCATGTAAAATATTTGAGATTGTGCATCCGTTTTTTCTCATAATAATTCATCTCAATCATATGGTCGATGTTAAGTCCAAGTATGTCAGCATCAAAACTAATTGCTGCATCGCGGTTTGTAAATTCACCATGCAGTTGGTTTTCTTCCGATAATCGTGATTGGTACATCTCCATCGAATCGGTTGCAACTGAAAATACAACATCATTTTCATCCATTTCGTAGTATTTTGCTAGCTTAATAGACCCCATTAAGTTTGCAATTGAAGAAATACCAAGCAGGCTTAATTTTTCAACTAATCCGGCATCAATCCCAAGTTCGTTAATAAGGTAAGCTTTCCCAGCATCTTCATTAAACAATCGCATCAAGCGGATATTAGGATTATCATCGATGGCAGCAACCATATCCATATTTTTTATGTTATGAATCCATGGAACATGCTTGTCTCCAATACCTTCAATGCGATGTTCGCCGTAACCATTTTCCAGTAAAGTAGGGCATTGCAGTGCTTCGCCAGCACAAACTTTTATGTTAGGATAAATTTCTCGTAGATAATCAGCACTACCTAATGTGCCTGCTGATCCTTGTGTTAGGAATAGGCCTGTGAAGCGATTGTTATCTTTTTTTACAGAATCAAAAACTTCCTCCATAGCCGGGCCTGTAACAGCATAATGCCACAATGAATTTCCAATTTCTTCAAATTGGTTAAGGTTAACAATATCATCACCTCTTTCCGCAATAAGTTCTTTTACTTTATCGTAAATTTCTTTCACATTACTTTCGGTTCCCGGAGTGGCAAATACTTCAGCTCCTACTTTGTGCAGCCAGTCGAAACGTTCTCTCGACATACCTTCAGGTAGAATCGCAATCGATTCACAACCAAGTAAATATGAGTCGTATGCGCCTCCCCGACAATAGTTTCCGGTTGATGGCCACAGTGCTTTTTGCCTTGTAGGGTCAAATTTTCCGGTAACTAATTTTTCAACTAAAGGACCAAATGTTGCACCCACTTTATGTGCACCTGTTGGGAAATATTTTCCAACTAATAATATTACTCTTGCTTTTATACCTGTAAGCTCTGCTGGTAACTCAATATAGTTTACATCCCCAAAGCCACCACCTGAATTTACAGGTTCGTTTTTCCAGTTAATGCGGAACAGATTGAGTGAATTCAAATCCCATAATCCAATTCCTTTTAACTTGTTTTTTATCTTTGCAGGGATAAGATCAGGATTACGCATCTGTTTATATGTAGGTAGAATCAAGTGTCTTTCACGGCATCTTTGAATTGTATTTTCTAGTACTTTTTCTTTCGTCATGTTTTAAAATTATTTCTTCGGTTTATTTTATATTTAAAAAATCAATAGCACCACGCATAATTATTCTCATTTCTGCAGCTATTGTTAAATCCTCTTCAAAATTACTTTTTTCTTTAACTTCAACTTCAATTATTCTCATACTTTCATTTTCCAATTTTAGAATACAATTATCGGTCTCAAAATATATAACATCTATTATCTGAGTTAGGCTATACTTCTGTTTGTTGAAATACCGAATTAAAGTAGGAGCATCATTATTAATATCTAAAAAACAGCCATCTCTATCATTGTCAAAAGCTTCTTTTACAAGATATAAGTGAGGCTTATCCAAATAAGGAGATCCTGCAGAGGGGCAAAAAGTGTCACAATTTCCACATTGGTTACACCAGTCGGCTAAATGTATTATTTGATTTTTTTGTTCTATTTTAAACTCTTTATGTTCAGCTATTTCAATCACGCCATTAGTTAAGGCAATTTTTTGAGTATTATATGAAACAGGCTGAATTTCGTAAGAATGAAAAGCAAGATTAGGGCAAACAGTAGTGCAGATATTACAAACTTCATCACATAGTAAACAGCGAGAAGCCTCTTTCATTGTTTCTTCTTTTGTTAATACTTTTGTAACTAATTTGAAGTTTTGCCTATCGTTAAGTTCTGTTTCATAAACTTTTTGTGGTTGTTTTCTTTTTGTCTTATTAATCATTAACAGTTTAACATCCTGTTGGGTTCTTGAAATATCTTTTTTGGTATCGAAATCAATATTTGCTTTATCAATAATTTCCTGCGCGGCTTTTCTTCCATCACCAATGGCATTAATTGCTGTTGATGCCCCTCGCAATGCGTCGCCACCTATAAAAATATTTGGTAATCGTGTTTCATATTCTTCATTCTTTGTTGCTAGTTGTGAGGCGTTTGCAAAATCAATATCTATTTCTTGACCAATTGCAGGAATTAAGGTATCTAATTCAATCTCAAAATATGAGTTAGGAATTTCAATTGGCGTTGCCCTGCCGGAGCTATCTTTTCCGCCAAGTTTCATTTTTTTACAACTGACTGAGAATGCAACTCCATTTTTCGCATTAATTTTTGTTGGTGATACTAATTCAATAATCTCTATCCCCTCTTCAATTACGGCCTTTATTTCGCCTAAATCTGCAGGCATTTGTTTGATTGTACGGCGGTAAATAATAGTTACTTTTCCATTTTTCCCAACGAGTCGGTAAGCAGTTCGGGCAGCATCCATGGCTGTGTTACCTCCACCTATAATTACCACATTTTTACCAATCCCGCTATCAGTATTGTTTTTTACATCAAATAAAAAATCAAGTGGATCCAGTACGCCTTTTGATTTAATCCCATTAATATCAGGAATATGTGATTTGCGAGCTCCTGTTCCAATGTAAATAAAATCAGAATTATTTTGCAGTTGACTGAAAATTTGTTTGTTAACTTCGTAATCGTATTGAATAACTACACCAAGTTTTAAAATTGAATTAATATCAATATCAATTGCCTTATCTGTTAGCCTAAAGTAAGGAATTGCTCCCTGAACCATTCCACCGGCTTTACTTTTGCTCTCATAAATATTTACTTTCATTCCAGCTTTAGCTAAAAAGTATGCACAGGATAATCCTGAAGGTCCTGCTCCAATAATTGATACAGAAATATCATTTGAATCAACTTCTATATTCTCAGAATCAACTTCATTAATATAATTTTCAGCAACAAAGCGTTTTATTTCCCTAATTAAAAGTGGGCTATCGTAGTTAATTCTGGTGCATTTTGTTTGGCACAGATGATCACAAACCATTCCTGTAGTATGAGGAAATGGATTTGTTTGTTGAATTATTTCAGCTGCTTTGTTAAACTCTCCTATCGAAGTGTAGTATAAATAATTAGGAATATCCTGATTAGTAGGGCAGGTATCAATACATGGTGCATGAATACAATCGAAATAGTTAAGTTGTCGGGTAGTTTTAATACTGGGGTCGGTAAATCCAGCTTTTTTGTAAGCAGAATTATTCATAACCTCATTAGCATAATCCTTGAGTTTTTCAAGTGTTGAGGATTGAGTATCCGGTTTCTTACGGTTTAAAATATTTATATATTGATTGAGTCTTCCATAGCCTCCAGGTTTTAATAAATCTGTACAAACCGTAACCGGTGCAAGACCACAATTTACAATGTCGGCAACATTAAGAGCATCGGCTCCACCTGAAAAAGAAATATCTAGTTTTCCGTTAAAATCACTTTGCAATTTTGCAGCCAGGTTTATTGAGATAGGGTGCAGAGCTTTACCACTCATATACATCATTTCTTCACTTGCCTTGAAAACTTCCTTGTTATTAAGGCTTTCAAGAGTATTAGTTAGTTTGATACTAAACTGAAGATTATTTTTATTTGCTTTTTGTTGAAGATTATTAACGATTTGTAGTGCATCAATATACTTAAGGTCATGCTCAAAAGCAATGTCAGGAACCTGAGTTTCAAAGCCTGATTTTTTTAAAATTTCATGTAGTTTTTCTTTACCAAGCAATGTTGGATTTAATTTTATTGCAGTGTGAAGTTTTTTGTTTTCGATAAGATATTCACCAATAGTTTCAATTTCATCAGCAGGACAACCGTGCATAGTTGAAAGGGTGATATTATCAGAAATACAAGGATTTATGTTTAGATTAATAATATTTGGATAAATTAATTTTATACTTTCTGTTTTTTGTTTTAATTCCAAAGAAGCATCAGTCATCTTGGCAAAAAACCATTGCACATTTTTATTTAGTATTCCTTGCAGGTTATAACCCACACTCATATTAAAAATAACACCTGGCTCAGGCGAATTATTCCAGCCAAATTTATCTCTCAGAATGTGAATGATTATCCATGCATTTAGGTACTGCTCAAACGATTGATGAATTTTTAGCTCCTGTGACCACTCACAGTTATAGCCTTCATCTTGCATATCGATGCATGGTTTTGATACCTTAAGTTCATCAAGAGTTTGAATGGTTTTTAATTCAATAAATCTTGCGCCTGTAAGCCATGAGGCCACTATGTTTTGGGTAAGTTGTGTTTGCGGTCCGGCAGCAACACCAATTGGCGATTCAAGTAATCTTCCAAATCTTTTTATACTTAGTGCCTTATATGATTCTGGTTTAAAAAATAAATCTTCGGGAATCCCCCAAATAATCCTATTATTATCGTATTGCCTGAGAATAATAGCTAATAAATCGTTTAATGGAAGTATTGAAAAACTATCTGTCATAATTAGTTTGTAAAAAGGGGAACAAATCTAATTAAAAGAAGTCAAAGTTCAATATTTACCATATTTTTGAGAAAAATGAAATCATTATGGAAAGTGAATGTGCAACTATAATTCTTGCGGCTGGAAATTCGTTGCGTATGGGTCAGCCCAAATTTGCCCTTGCTATGCCAAATGGCTATACGTTTCTAGAGCATATTACTAATCAATATGCTAAATTTGGATGTCAAAATATAGTTGTTGTGCTTAATAGCAAAGGAATAATATTAATTAATAAACATCATCAAAATCTCCCTTCACAAACGCAGCTTGTATTAAACTCTAACCCTGATTTAGGTCGCTTCTCTTCAATAAAAGCAGGACTCAAAGAAATTGATGCTAATTTTGCATTTATTCATAATGTTGACAATCCATATGCTAATAGTACACTGCTCAAACAAATTTATAATGTTAAACAGGAAGCACATGTGATTAAACCGGTTACAAATAGTAGGGGAGGACACCCTGTTTTAGTTTCCAGAAAAGTAATAGATTGTATACTACAGGAAAAAGAAAACAATTTGAATTTTAAGGAATATTTAAATAAATTTCAACCAAAATACATTATGGTTCAGGATGAAACTATATTGTATAACATAAATACATATGATGAATATTTGGAGTTTTATAGAGGATAGATTAAAGGAAGAAAAGTCAGTTTATTTTTTGATTAACATTGAAATTCACGGAAGTAGTCCAGGGAAGCAGGGTTTTAGTATGGCTGTGAGTAGTGATGGTAAACTATTTGGTTCTATAGGTGGTGGCACTATGGAATTCAAACTTGTAGAGGAATGTAGAAGAATGCTGAGCACCGGTAAGCAAAAAATCTTTATAAAAAGACAAGTACATAAAGGTGATGTTGAGGAAGGGTCAGGTATGATATGTTCAGGGGAGCAAACTGTTGCATTTGTTCCGTTAGTACCACCAGATATTCAAACTGTTGAGAGGATAACCTCTTGCCTTAACAAAAATAAAACAGGAATTCTTAGTTTATCTGGTGACAGTTTTAAATTTGAACTGTCAAATGATTATCCTCTTTTACAATACCAATGCACAATTTCAAATAAAAATAATTGGGCTTATAAGGAATTAATTGGATTTAAGAATACAATTTATATTATAGGTGCTGGTCACGTTGGATTTGCTGTATCAAAGTTGTTTTCACAGTTAGGCTTTAATGTTGTAATATTTGATAATCGTTCTAACTTAAGTATGCTTATTAACAATGCTTACGCAGATGTTAAGAAGGTTATAGATTATAATAAGATTGGTGAATATATACCCAATGGCACTAACTCATACATTGTAATTATGACTAATAATCATACTTATGATAAAAAAGTACTTAGTTTAGTAATCAGAAAAAAAGTTAAATATATTGGTTTGATGGGAAGTGTGGAAAAAATAGCAGATATAAAAAAGTTGATGAAAACTGATGGCTTCTCTGAAAGTGAACTATCCCAATTACATGCTCCTATTGGTATATCAATCAGCAGTCAAACTCCTGATGAAATAGCAATTAGCATTGCTGCAGAAATTATAAAGGTTAAAAACTCATAAAAATTCAATATAAATCATGTTTTTTTCTACTCAATAATTATTTTTTGGTTTATAGGAATCGTTAAAAAATATACTATTTTCGTAAAATTGAAATAAACCTTTATTAACTATATTTTTTAGTATAGGCCCAAATAATGAAACAATTAATTATAGTATGTTTTATTCTATTAATATATCCTGCAATTTTATTTGCTGGTGTAAGCTCGTTTAATGTCGACTCATTAATCCGAATTAAAGAGAATACTGAAAACCAGTTAACAAATGATGAGCAAATTGAACTGTTATCTCAAATTGGGGATGCACTTAAACATAGTGTTCCCGACTCGTCTATCTATTATTATAATTTGGCAATATTGAAAGCAAAAGATATTCAAGATTATAATGCAGAAGCAGCATTGGTGAGTAAGATAGGTGGTGCAAAATACATTTTGGGAGAATATGATTTTGCATTGGATAATTTTGTTAATGCCCTTAATATTTGGAGAAATATTCAATATAAGAAAGGTATTGCTATTGGTTTAAATAATGTTGCGCTTATTTATAATGTGCTTGGCGATAATGAGAAAGCCCTTGAAAATCATTTAAATTCAGCCCAACTTTGTAAAGAAGTTGGTGATAGTGCTTTATTGGCAAAGAATTATTTTAACATCAGTATTGTAAATTTGGATTTAAATAATTTTGACTTAGCTTTGGCTTATGGAGAAAAATCATTTCAAATAAGTAGCTTGCTTCATATTGAAGGCGAATTATTAAAACTAAATAATTTGTTTGGAAATATTTATTTGAAACAAGGCAGATTCATACTAGCAAGAGAAGCTTTTTTAAAGGTTGTCAACAGGGTTGATTCTGATAATAAGTGGGAACTATCGTATGCATTAGCAGGTCTGGCTGCTGTAGAACAAAAATTGGGAAATTTGGATGCAAGCATCTCATATGGTCATAACAGCCTTAAGTTAGCTAAAGAAATTCAGGCAAATTGGGATATTCAAAATGCTACTAAAGTATTGTCAGAAAGTTATGCCCTGAATAATGATTTTGAAAATGCTTATGCATATTACAAAGAATATAAAAGTTACAGTGATGGTATTTTTAATGAGGAGAAAGAGAGAAGAATCGATTATCTTCTTTTAAAGCAAAATGATTTCGATTATATAATGCTAACAAAAGAAAATGAAGAACAAATCCAAAAAATCCATACAAGGAATATATTAATATTCTCAGCTATATTTGGTTTAATACTTTTAATGTTGCTAGCCATAATATTATATCGAAGTATTCGAAATAAAATAAAATTGAATACCCAATTATATATTAAGAATGCTGAAATTGATAATAAGAATAAAGAACTAACTCAACTCAACACAACCAAAGATACATTTTTTAGAATTTTAGGTCATGATTTAAAAAGTCCGATGAGTACAGTGGTATCATTTACAGATATGCTCCAAAATAATTATGATCAGTTTAGTAAAGAAGAGATACTTGAATACATAGGAATTACTAAAAAATCAGCACTTAATACTATTGACTTACTAGAAAATTTATTGGAATGGGCGAAGGTTCAAACTGGGCTTATATCAATTAAACTATTAAAAACAAATATCTTACAAATGATAAATGAAGACATTGATCATTTGCATAATGTTCTAATTTCCAAGAATATTATATTAAGAACGGATGTAGAAAGCAATATAACTACAATATTAGACAGGAATATGACAGCATCAATATTGAGGAATTTACTATCCAATGCTATTAAATTTACACCTGAAAATGGTGAAATTAAGATTAGAGCTCATAAAGAAAATAAAGGTGTGTTAATATCTATTACTGATAATGGCATAGGAATGAGTAAGGAAAAGGTGGATAATTTATTTCAAATTGAAAATGCGTCATCTTCATTGGGGACTAATAATGAAAAAGGTACAGGTATTGGGCTTTTGCTTTGTAAAGATTTCGCAAAAATACAGGGTGGAGAAATTTGGGTCGAGAGTGAGCAAGGAAAAGGAAGTACATTTTATTTAAGGTTATAGTTATTTTTAACAACCATCCTGATAATGAAAAAAGCCGGGAATAATAAACTTATTCCCGGCTTCAAAACTCAATTTATTAACTAAAGTTATCTTATAACTGATGCCTTATTTGTTACAATCCCTTTACTGGTTTGGAATGTGTAGAAATAATAGCCCGGTTGTAAGTTTGAGGCATCCCATACAATATTATGAGTGCCTACGGAATAATTATCATCAGCAATAACCGAAACTAATACTCCTCTAATATCAAATATACTCACAACAATCTTATCACTTTGCTCAAGTGTAAATTTAATGTTGGTTTTGGTACTAAACGGGTTAGGGAAATTCTGTGCTATTGAAACAATATCTTCGATTTCAATTATTGACATTGAATTAATATTAGCAGCGCCAGGTGTAAATTCAGGCATCATAAACCAATTATTAGTTCCATCAACATAACGTCCGTAAGAAGTATCAGCTATTTGCGCTGTATATGACAGAGTATCTATAACTGCCTGATCAGGAGCCCAGAATCCAATTTGTTCACCACCACCGCTTAATTTAAAGTCTAGGTTCATTACACTATAGTCTGGATCACCATTAGCATAAAAAACGAGAAATCCACCAGCAGGCACGGTCACTGAATCAGGATACATATCCGAAATCTGGAACATTGCAGCAGGATCGTCAAGAACATCAGCCATATAATAACCACCAAGCATTACAGGCTCAGTACCTGCATTATAAACTTCAACCCAATCTGGGTAATCACCTTGTGGTCCAGGAAATGCATAATCATTGCTGGCCATAAACTCATTAATGTAAAGTTCAACATCAGTTGGCCCAATATTTGGATTTGTATTTGAGGCTCCTGGAGTAATATCACTCATGAAGTACCAATTTTCAGTACCATCCATATACCTTCCAAAAGATGTATCTGTAATTTGTTCCTCATATGTAAAGCCCTCAATTAATTCTTGATCTGGATTCCATAAACCAATTTGTTCACCACCACCACTAAGTTTAAAATTAAGGTTAAGTACACTACTTTCCTGGCCTTTATTTGCATAGAAAAGAATAAAACCATCTGGCTGTACAGTTACAGAATCAGGGTAGGTTGAAGGAATTGGTAATGCTTCAGTTACATCAAGTGTATCGTACATATAGTAGCCTGCTAGATTAACTGCTTCGGTTCCTGCATTATAAATTTCAATCCAATCAGGATAATCCCCCTGAGGTCCAGGAAAAGAAACATCATTACTTGCCATAAACTCATTGATATAAAGTTCAATGGCTGCAGGAGCTGGATTTGAATTAGCTGAGCCAGGAGTAATTTCCTCCATAAAACCCCAAACATCAGTACCATCAGGATATCTGCCATATGAAACATCTGTGGTCTGTTCAGTGTAAGTTAATTCATCTAACACAACACTCTCTGGATTCCAAAGTCCGATAGATTCACCACTACCACTAAGTTTAAAATTCAGATTCATTACACTTGATTCTTCGCCCTTATTCGCATAAAAAACAATAAATCCTCCAGCTGGAACAGTCACTGAATCAGGATACATATCCGAAACCTGGAACATTGCTGCAGGATCATCAAGAATATCTGACATATAATAACCACCAAGCATAACTGCTTCAGTACCGGCATTATAAATTTCAATCCAATCAGGATAATCCCCCTGAGGTCCAGGAAAAGAAACATCATTACTTGCCATAAACTCATTGATATAAAGTTCAATGGCTGCAGGAGCTGGATTTGAATTAGCTGAGCCAGGAGTAATTTCCTCCATAAAACCCCAAACATCAGTACCATCAGGATATCTGCCATATGAAACATCTGTGGTCTGTTCAGTGTAAGTTAATTCATCTAACACAACACTCTCTGGATTCCAAAGTCCGATAGATTCACCACTACCACTAAGTTTAAAATTCAGATTCATTACACTTGATTCTTCGCCCTTATTCGCATAAAAAACAATAAATCCTCCAGCTGGAACAGTCACTGAATCAGGATACATATCCGAAACCTGGAACATTGCTGCAGGATCATCAAGAACATCTGACATATAATAACCACCAAGCATAACTGCTTCAGTACCGGCATTATAAATTTCAATCCAATCAGGATAATCCCCCTGAGGTCCAGGAAAGGAAACATCATTACTTGCCATAAACTCATTAATGTAGAGCTGGGCACTTAAGTTTGTAAATATTAGGAATGAAAACAGTATAATTGCAATCCCCCTAATTAGTAAGTAATTTTTTTTCATAATATCTGTTTTTAAGTTGAAAAATATATTTATTAGATTTTTTTATAAAAATACTGTATTTATTACAAATGTATTTATTTAGTTTGTCCAATAAAATATTATTACTATATTCAAACTATACAATTACTATCATTGATTGTATTGCAAGTTGAAATGATCAATAATGACCTCTACATGTTGTTTTATAATATACTGAATATAAGCTTATTAAAATGCCTCTTTACCTTTACACTTCCTAAATATTACTTTACACAAACTCAACACAACATTTTCTCCATGCTAATTTAAGTATCTTTGCAATAATTATTTTAAACTACATTTATCATGTCTCTCCTATATAAAAATGTAAAACAATTGGTTTTTGATATTGATGAGTTTATTGATGCTGTTGAACAAGGAGCGCTTGTTTTTAAAGAAGGTGTTGTGAATTATATTAATGGTGAAAGAGAAAGTTTTGCTGATAAAATAAAACGTATTAACCGACTTGAGGCAACAGCTGATAAGTTACAGCGCAAAATTGATGATCAGTTTTATCGGCATTCTATACTTCCCCAAAATGTAAGCGATATTGAAGGGATGCTTGATAAGCTTGATGAGATAATAGATATTTCCAAAGATAATCTTTACCAGTTTGATGATGAATTGCCTTTTATCCCAAAAGAACTAAAAAGTGACTTTATTAGATTGGCAGATACTTCTGTTGAGTCGGCTATGGCAGTTTTTCCGGCATCACGTACTTTTTTCAGAGAGCCATTGAAAGTGAAAGAGATGCTATCGAAAGTATATTTTTATGAGAAGGAGACCGACAAAATAGCCAGGAATATTAAGAGGAAGCTTTTTCATGAAATGAAAGACCTGCAACTAAGTCAGAAGATGCATCTACGATATTTTACTTTACACATTGAAACTATATCTGATAAAGCGGAAAGCCTTGCAGATTTACTTTCTATACTTGCCCTGAAAATGAGTATATGATTATTCTGTTTTTCTTATCAAGCGGACTATTTCTAGGTTGGTCGTTAGGGGCCAATGATGCAGCTAATATTTTTGGAACTGCAGTTGGAACACGTATGCTTAAGTTTAAAACGGCTGCTATTGTTGCTAGTATTTTTGTTATTATTGGAGCTGTTATTCAGGGTGCAGGGGCTAGTCACACTCTGGGTAAACTTGGTAGCATTAGCACTTTGGCTGCCGCGTTTACAGTTGCTCTATCGGCAGCATTAACGGTTTATTGGATGACACGGATGAGCCTACCGGTTTCTACATCTCAAGCCATAGTCGGGGCTATTATTGGATGGAATTTTTATACTAACAACCCCACTGATATAAGCATTTTAACAAAAATTGTTTCTACATGGATATCTGGCCCAATATTAGGAGGTGTTTTTGCAATCCTATTATTTATGCTTGTTAAGCTTATTATCAAGAAAGCAAGTGTTCACCTGCTTTTTAAGGATATCTTCATTCGATATTCTTTGCTTCTTGTTGGTGCTTTTGGTGCTTATAGTCTTGGTGCCAACAACATAGCGAATGTAATGGGGGTTTTTACAGGGGCAATCAATCTCCCCCCGCTAGATTTTGGTATAATACAATTTGATAGTACTCAACAGCTATTTTTTATAGGTGGTGTTGCAATTGCGATTGGAATAATTACTTATTCAAGGCATGTTATGGAAACTGTTGGCAATACCTTAATGCCTTTAACTCCTGAGGCTGCGATTGTTGTTATGCTTTCGCAAGCGTTGGTTCTTTTTATTTTTTCATCGCAAGGATTGTCAAATGCTTTTCAATCAATTGGGTTACCGGCCATACCATTAGTTCCTGTATCTAGCTCTCAGATTGTTATTGGTTCTATTATAGGTATTGGAATATATAAAGGAGGTAAAGAAATTAAATATAACATATTGGGAAGTATTAGTCTTGGATGGATTGCAACACCAATTGTTGCTGGTATAATGGTGTTTTTTATGCTGTTTTTTGTAAATAATGTTTTTAAATTAGATGTTGGTGGAAATAGGACATTTGTAACAAATACAGAAATGCTGCCACAAAATGAAATTATTATTGCAGATTCAACAATACAATTACAAGATTCTGTTATATCTCAATCTGATACTTTTATAGTTAGTTCATCGATAGAAGAAAAAGAATACCATATATTAACACATAAAAGCAACTCCATTTTGTTATTAATAGCAATTGTAGCTTTATTAATTGCGGTACTTGTATTGTTATACAATCTAAAACAGAAGAACAATAAATCCAGATTTAATTTAAGACAAGCAGAGGCTATCAAAAATAAATATCTGTTAAAAATTGGTCAGCTTGAAAAAAATATAGAAGAAAAAATTAGCTATCAGGATAATTTAGGCAAAGAGCTTAAATTCAGACAAAGCGAAATGGTAACAATGGCAATGAACATCATTCATAAAAATGAATTTTTAGATAATCTGAAAAGAGAAGTTGTTAAGATTAAATCAGGTGTTGATGATCAGGAGACCAGGGTGCTTCTTAATAAACTTTCGTTAATGATTACTCAGGATTTGTCGATTGATCGTGACAGGGAAAAATTTCAAATGCACATTAACGATCAAAATAGTAGCTTTATTCACAGGTTGGGTAGTTCTTTCCCTTCAATGACTGATAATGAGAAGCGTCTTGCTTCCTTGCTACGACTAAACTTAAGTTCAAAAGAAATTGCCTCAATTCTTAATATTTCACCGAAGAGTGTAGAGATGAATAGATACCGTCTGCGCAAAAAGTTAAAGGTTGAGCCCAAGATTAATCTCACTGATTTTATTAGGAATTTTTAAGTGCTTATTTAAGGAAACATTACAAGTCACTTTTCTTCTAAACGGGATGAAGCATTTCTCAGTATTGTAGAGATACTTCGCACAATGTTGCCAAATAATGCAGGTTATATATCACTATATATTTATGGTAGAATATATTTATTGAAATATGGAATTAAATACAGATTATATAACTTCTAGTTTATAGAGCAAGAAGACCTAAAGGGTATATGTAGCTGAACTTATGTACATTATATTCTTTGAGTGTTTCCTGTGCTGTTTTGTAGTGGTTAAGTAGAGGTAACTTTTCAACTACCAATTTGTAATTGATGTTATTTAGCAATCGAAATAAAATCAGTAATAGTATAAGTTGTTAAATTAATTTTAAAAGCAATTAAAATGAAAAAAAGTAATTTTAGTAAACTTTCACTTTTAGGTTTAATAATGTTATTCCTTTTTAGTGCAAATGTTTATTCACAAGGTGAAAATGTACTAACCGGTAGAGTGTTTCCTGCGGGGATGCAAACACCAATGAGAGATGTGTCTGTTCAAATCAAAGGTGATGCTTCCTCCATTGTTTTAACAGATGGTAATGGTTTCTTTAGTATCAACGTAGCTTCATTTCCTGTTGATATTGTCTTTATGAAAGGAACTTATCAAACACAGATTGTAAATGTAAAAAAAGCCAGTGACATTACAATTTATATGCAGGTAGCTGAAAAGGCTGTAAATGACTATGGGCAAGAAGTAGGTATGCGAGTTAAACTTAATCCTGAATCTAGGGATGGAATCCTTATGTTTTCATCAACCGACAACAGGTTTAAATACTGGTTTGACAACCGTGTTTATTTTGATGGCGCATTCTATATGGGTGATAATACATATCAGGGGTCAGAAAATAAAATTGGAAACGGAGTTAATATCCGGCGCATGCGTTTTGCTATGAAAGCGATCATATGGGGTCACTGGGGTGGAGAAATTGATTTTGATTTTGGCAACAATGCAGTTGATATTAAAGATGCTTATGTAAAATATATTGGAAAAAACTGGCAAATTAAAGCTGGTAACTTCAGAGAACCAATGTCGATAGAAACCATGACAACATCAAGATATATCACTTTTATGGAAAGACCCTATGCTACCGAGCAGGCCCCTTCTCGTCATCTGGGCGTTGCCTATAAAGTGTTTACAAATCATTTTTTCTTTGAAGGGGGTCTATTCTCAAGTAACATTGCAAATGACCTGATTAGAGATCAAAATAAGAGTAATGGAACAAATGCCGGATGGTCGGTAACCGCTCGCACAGCATATGCTCCTATTAAGAAAGAGAAAATGGTTCTGCATTTAGGTGTATCCGGATCGTACAGGGTTCCCAAAATTCAAGAACTAGGAGATCCTGAAAATAGCTTCAGATATGGAGAGAATGCCGAAACTGAAATTAATCGCAAGAAATATATTGATACCGATTGGGTACCCTATTGCAAAACTAAAACCATAATGGGCTTTGAAGCTGCATATGCAGTTAAGAACTTTCGTGTTCAGGGTGAATACCTTAGAACAGATATAACAAGAGATGCTGATAAAGTACCAGAAGGTGAAGATAAATATTCTATGGATGGCTTTTATATTATGGGTGCATGGCTTATTAATAATGCTGATTATTACTATAATATGGGTGATGCTGAGTTTTCACAAATTGATTTTAGAAACCAAGAAAAAGGTGCTTTTGAGGTGGCTCTAAGATATTCATTTATGGATGCAAATACATTTAAAGAAGGCGTGGATATTCCATATATGCAAGGTGGATCAGGTGAAAGTTATACTGTTGGTGTAAGTTATTATTTCAATTATAATGTAAAATTGATGCTTAACTACGCATACTTAAATCATGATCGTTGGGCTGATGGAAAAGGAAAATACAAAACCTATAATATTGATGATAACGGAAGCGATATTACTCCGGCAGGAGAAGGCGGTATTGACTTTAGTACCATTCAGGCAAGAGTTTTAATTGCATTTTAATTTTACAGACTAAACATTAAAAGATAGAAAAATGAAAAAATATATAGTTATAAGTATTATTGCTGCACTTTTTTTCTCGGGTTGTGTTAAGGATGATCAACCTGCACCTGTAGCTCCACCAGCTGAAGAATACGAGAATATTGTTATCAACGAACTGATAACAAAAGATTTAAGCGACCCCTATTTCGTTGATGGATTAGGAGAAGGTTCCGACTGGATTGAATTGTATAACAAAGGAACAAAACCTGTTAATGTAGCAGGTATGTGGGTTACCGATAATCCTGGAACAGAAGCTGATTATAATCGTATTCCGGATTCAGATGCTGCTTTCACAACGATTCCTCCTAAGGGATATCTGGTAATGATTTGTGGAGCAAAAGACGCTGAGGGAAATAAAGTAGAAACAAGTATAATCGATGGAAAAGTGTTTGTTGAAATGGGATTAAGCTCATCTAGTGATTATTTTGTTGCAATATACACTCCGGAAAAAGTTGAAATAGACAAATCCGAAGACTTTAATGGACTTGAAGATGGTAAGTCATTTGGTCGGGTTACAGATGCAGGTGATATATGGGCTGTTTTAACCACAAAAACACCCGGAGCTCCAAATGATGGAACTGCACCTGTTGCAGGCTCACTTATTATCAATGAATTTATGAGCAGTAACGATACTACTTACATACCTGATGGTGGCCCGGATGATTATCCTGATTGGATTGAGATTTACAATACTGGCGACACTCCATTAGATATAGGTGGTTGGTATGTAACAGATGATATGGCAGATCCTATACAGTATCAAATTCCAACAGATATTTCTGATCAAACAATAATCCCAGGACATGGTTATCTATTACTAAAATGTGATGGAACAGGAGAAGGATTACATACAAACTTTAAATTAGGTAGTGGTGGTGAAGATATAGGTTTGTCGAAAGATGGTGTTACGTTTGATGATTCAGTTTCATTTGGCGCTGGTGTTGGCGGCGGAACTCCTGTTCCAAATCCTGAAACAGATTTATCAACAGGAAGAGATACCGATGGTAGTTTTGTATGGGTTGTTTTTGATCCAAACACAGCAATACCTCCAACACCAGGAACATCTAATGGAAATTAATCATTATTGATAAAAAAACTTCCATGAAAAGAATCTCAATCATAATAATCATTGGTATACTGTTTTATTCTTGCAATAAGACAAACACACCGGGTCCTGTGATTGAGATTCCAATGGGTACTCTGGAATTAATTGATAGTTATGATGTTGATGTTCCGGAACCTTCTGGTTTATCATTTGGACCTGATATGGCTACATTACTTACTGTTAGTGATCATACAAATCAAATTTATGAACTTGATATGCAAGGTAATGTATTGAGAAAATTTGATTATGTAGGGAAAGATTTGGAAGGTGTATCTTACAATCCTGATAAAAATCTCATAGCTGTTGCTGAAGAAGCTGAGCGTGAGATTACACTAATTAATTATGATACAGGTGATAAAGTGGAATCTTATAAAATTGAAGTTTCATTTGGATCTGACAATAGTGGTTTGGAGGGTATTTCATATAATATAAATAACAAACTATATTATATTGTCAACGAAACTAATCCTGACCTGATGATACTATGGAGTCCTGAATATGGAATTATAAGTGAAGAGAAATTGAATTTTGCATCAGATTATTCAGGAATATTTGTTGACGATAAACAATCATTATTATGGATAGTTAGTGATCAATCAAGAAGTTTATACAAATGTGACTACAACACAAATGTTTTAGTCATATATAATTTGGATGAATTAAAATATGAAGGATTAGTCATTAATAATGATATTGTATATTTGATAAATGACGCAACTGCAAAAATGAATATTTATAAAATTAAAAAAGAAATATAGCATGGTAACATCAGTAATTCCAAGATATGAATTCAGAGTTTTTGGTAATGACTTTTCTGAATATGAGGGTAAAATTGAGCAGTGCTCTGAAAAAGAAATGACAAGAGAGATGGACTCGATTTACCTTTTAACTCCATGGAAAAGAAAGAATAATGTAAAAATAAGGCAGGGTGTTATGGATATAAAACACCTTGAACAGGAGCATGGATGTTTACAGCAATGGAATCCTTTTCTGGTTGGCTCATTTCCGCTTGTTGCTGATATAATTAAGTCAGTAGTTTTTCCTGCTCTTGGTATTGTATGCCCTGTTTTTGAGCGGAAAAAATATTCACTTAAACAATTTATTGAAGAAGTTATTTTAATAGATCCTGATATTGCAGTTGCTTATGTGTGGAAAAAACGTCATGCCTATACAATTGAAGGATGCATTACAGAGATCGCAGAAATAAAAGTAAATGGAGCTTCTATAAAAACAATTTGTATAGAAGCTGAAGATCCTGAAAAAGTAATAGCAGCAAAAGAGTTAATAGGTATTGGTAAAAAAGTTGAAAATGTAAACTACCCGTTAGCATTAAAAAGAATAATGGGGCTAACAGAATTACCTGAAAAATGGAATAATATTAATTTTTAAATTTAAATAATGGCAAAAGAAAAATTAGAAATAGGAGCAATTTCAAAACCACGTTTTGAATTTAGAACATTTGGAAGAAATTTTGAAGAAGCAGCATTTTTAATGTCAAGATTATCAGTTCCTGTACCCGAAAAAGTTTGGGAAAGAACTTCACAAGAAACCTATATCATCTCTAGAACAAATGATGTAAATAATACAAAAATTAGGGATGGTAAAATGGATATCAAAACATTTGTACAGGAAATTGATGGGCTTGAACAATGGAATCCCTTAATGAAAGGTGAATTTCCTATGAAAGCCTGTTTTTTGGAACAAGAAGTTTTTCCTGCTTTCAAAGTGGAAATGTCAAAGCTTAAAAAAGAGGAATATTCACTTGATGAATTTCTTGCAATTGTGAAAAAACATCCTGATCTACAAGCTATTTCTGTGGAAAAGGAACGTTTTGGTTACATGATTAATGATACTATTTGTGAATATGCAAATGTATGGATAAATGGAGCAATGGTTGTAACCGTAAATTCAGAATCAACAGAAATTGATGATATTAAGAAAACAATTGCTGACCTAGGTTTGGATGGAATTGAAAACATCAATTATCTTCAAGCTGCAAAAAGGGTTGTTGGTATGATTGATAAGAAATTAGCCAACTGACAATGCGGAAATGCTAAAATGATTAAATAAATAGGATAACATTCCACTACACATTTTATCATCAATTCATTTAAGCATTATATCATTAACACATTTAATCATTAAAAAATGCAAGAAATAGAAAGAAAATTCTTAGTTACCGGTGATTTTAAATCATATGTAATAAAGGAAACAAGAATTACACAAGGTTATTTATCATCAATCCCTGAGCGCACTGTTCGTGCACGAGTAAAAGGCGATAAAGGATTTTTAACAATAAAAGGAATTGGTAGTGCATCTGGTGCCAGCCGCTTTGAATGGGAAAGAGAAATTCCTGTTGCTGAAGCAAATGAATTACTTAATATTTGTGAGCCTGACGTTATTGATAAAACTCGCTTTATCGTTCCTGAGAAATCAGGATTAAGATTCGAAGTTGATGAATTTTATGGCAATAATAATGGTTTAACAGTAGCCGAAATTGAATTACCATCCGAAGATCATCCCTTTGATAAACCTGAGTGGCTAGGTGAGGAAGTTACAGGTGATGTTAAATATTATAACTCTATGTTAATGAAAAATCCTTATAAGGATTGGTAATCCCCCCGTACAATACATGATTTTAAGAAATGACTGTGTTTTTTTTCGCCTGAGGTAAAGAAAAATTGCCCAAGAGGATTGTTGTCATGTCGAGGGAAATGAAGCGAAGCGAAATGACGAGATATCTCCTAAGAAGGAGCCTTTATGCTTAGGAGATTTCTCCCTTTGGTCGAAATGATAACTCTCCTTTTGAGATTACTACTTAAATTGAAATACTGCATATTTAAACTATTGTTAAAGAAATTATTAATCTTATGTCCACCAATACTTCAATTGATAACAATGGTTTCGACCCATTGGATATGAACAACTACAAGATTGAGAGGCTACCTAAGCGTTCTAAATCTAAAGTTGAATCATTTCTGTCCATTATTGGAGGCCCTTTGGCGATAATCTCATTTATCTTAATTTACTTTGTCTTTAAGCCCGGATACCTTCAAGAAATAGATACTCAATCTCTTAGTGATTATGCCAAAAGTATATTTGATTTTCGTGGAGCTGATGAATTTTCAAGAATGAATATCGCCATGCTGGCTATTTTTATAGCTGGCATTGTGCTTTGGATGACAGAAGCTATACCTAATTACCTTACATCTTTAATAATAATTATCAGCTTGGTTCTTACAGGTGTGCTCACCGAACAGGAGGCATATGCTCAACTTGGTCATAAAGTAATGTGGCTCAATATTATGTCGTTTGTGCTGGCCAGTATGTTGGTAAAAACAGGATTGGCAAAGCGGTTTGCACTCTGGTTTATTGTTCATTTTGGGAAAAAGTCATCATCAATATTTCTTAGCTTTTTGGTTATTAATGTTGTATTGTCAGCGTTCATTTCGGCAACAACTGCAAAAGCTGCAATATTACTCCCAATTTTTATGGTTATAGCAGCAATTTATGGTGCCAGAGGAGGTGACAAGAAAAATAATTTTGGCAGAAATATAGTTCTTCAGAACCTATTTTACATAAACATTGGTGCCAGTGGCTTTTTAACAGGCTCTGGGGCTAACTTGCTTGCGGCAGCACTAATTACTGGAGCTACTGGAGTTGATATTTACTTTACTGATTGGATGAAAGGCAACTTTTTAGTTGCGATAATCCTAATGTTTTTGGGGTATATTCTAGCTGTTCGAGTTTTTTTCCCCTTAAAAAAGGAAGAACGTTTACCTCAAATACCAGGAGGGATGGAACGTCTAAAAGAGGAGCTCCATAAACTTGGAAGAATGAATTTCCAGGAAATAAAATCAGGTGTACTATTCATTACCATACTTGCTTTTTGGACAACTGATAAATATCATGGTATAAGTCCAACGGCAATAGCATTTTTGGGTGCAGTAATTGCACTTTTACCTAGAATTGGTATTCTTAAATGGAATGATGTGGATATTCCATGGCATCTAATGCTGTTTTCAGCAGGTGCTTACACACTAGGTGCAGGATTTAAAGTTACCGACCTGCCATCAATTTCAGTAGATGCAATATTTGATTCTTTGGGTTTAGGTGCTCAAACTCCCTTTTGGGTTCTTTATTTATCCTTAACTTTTGGTATGGCTTTTAGTGCTGTGATTTTTCAATCTAAAACCATGCGTACAATGATATTTATCCCAATTGCAATTGGTATCGCACAACGTTTTGGATTCGATGTTATAAGTCTTGCTTTGCCTGTAGCATTTTTAATTGAACATGTTTATATGCTTCCTTTCAACAGTAAACCGGCTGCACTTCTTTATGAAACAGACCAATATAGCCTTACTGACACTTTCAAATTTGGAATTACTATGCTAACTATTGGGTGGTTGGTAAATATATTGATGGGTGAAACCTGGTATCGCTACATAGGCATTACACCTGATGGGGTATTTGGTATATTTTAGGAGATAATAAAGAAATTGTTAGTTACACGCAAAAGGTGAGCAAATTGTTATTTTGGTTGTTGGGGTTTTGCTGCTTCTTTTCTAAAAATTCTTTTTCAGTGTTTTTTCAACTTCATCAGATAGCCTGTTAAATACTTCTTCTTCGGTACCGTCAGCATTTATCTTGCTGTTTTTGTTTTGTTTTTGATAGTAAGCAACTACTGGTTCAGTCTTTTCACTATATTGTTCCAATCGATTTACAATTAATTCGGTACTAACATCATATGGTCTTGCTGTATCCTTGTTATTACCTCTTTTGCTAAGTCGTTTAATAGCATTTAGGGTATTAAGTTTTAGCTCAATCATATTTGAAACTTTCATATTCACTCTTTGCAGTAGCCCATCAAGTATATAAGCCTGAATTACTGTTCGTGGAAAACCCTTGAATATAAATCCGTTTGCGTTGGCATTTTCTTTTATTTGATTAGCAATTAATTTAATTGGGATTTCATCAGGAACAATTTCACCTTTTTCCATAAAAGGTTCAACTATTTTGCCAATTTCAGTGCCATTAGCAATTTCTTTTCTGAGCAATTTTCCGGTTGATATGTAAACCAGATTATGTTTTTTTGCAAGCAATTTACCCTGGGTGCCTTTTCCAACACCTGGTTTTCCTAACAGGACAATATTTGTATATTCTTTATTTTTATTTTTTTCAATATGCTCTACAATATTGTCAAATATTTCATCTAACGATCCAACACCATTTATCTTATGGTATTTATTCTGGTCTTGATAATAGCTGGCAACAGGTTTTGTTTTATTTTCATACTCCTGCAGTCTTACTTTAATAATGTCGAGCGTATCATCAGTCCTATTTGAAGTTTCTGCTCTCAGAATCAACCTGTCAATAAGTTCTTTATCAGGCACATCAAGACTAATCATCATATCTAATGATGTGTTTAATTTAAGTAATAAACCGTCAAGAATATATGCTTGCACAACAGTTCTGGGAAATCCATCAAAAAGTATGCCTCTGGCATTCTCATTTGATTTAATTTTTTTTTCAATTATAGCAACTACAAGTTCGTCATTTACAAGTCCGCCTGAAGCAATAATATTTTTAGCTTTCAAACCTAGTTCAGAGCCTTCAGCAATTTCCGATCTTAACATATCACCGGTAGAAATATAGGTAAGATTATATTTTTCCAGTAATTTTTTCGATTGGGTTCCTTTGCCGGCACCCGGAGGTCCGAATAAAGCAATGTTAAGCATATTCTTGATATTTTGTTCTATTCAATTATCTTGTAAATGTCTTTTAAGTTTCTACCTTGGCTATCGTAGTCTAATCCATAACCAACAATAAAGTCATTGGGAATATCTATCCCAACATAGTCAATTTTATACGATTTTTGGAAGGCTTCAGGCTTAAATAATAATGTTGCTATACGAACATCTACAGCACCCATCTTTTCAAGCTGCCCTAATACATTTTCCATTGTTATCCCCGAATCAATAATATCTTCAACAATAATGATTGTCCTGCCAGTTATATCTTCGTTAAAACCAATCAGTTGTCTTACTTTTTCGGTGCTCTTAGTGCCAGCATATGAGGTGAGCTTAACAAAAGACACTTCACAAGGTACTTCAATTTTTTTAAGTAAATCGCCTGCAAACATGAATGACCCGTTAAGAATAACCAGAAATATTGGTACCTGACCTTCGATATCTTCATTAATGTTATCTGCTAACTTGTTTATTGCATGTTCAATTTCATTAAAAAGAATAAACGGCTCAAAGTACTTATCATGAATTTTAATATTGTTCATTTAAAGATGTTTTTTGTAATAGAGAAATAAAGGCCAACTATAATCAGTAAAAATAGAATGCACAAAGATAGAAACTAACACTTTATTACCAAATGCATTTTATTTATTTTTGTAGAATTATATTTTAATAAATTTAAGGAATATGAAAGCAATTGTTAGTATAATTATGGGCAGTACATCTGATTTAAAAGTGATGGAGAAAGCAGCTATATTTTTAAATGATATGGAGATACCTTTTGAAATCAATGCTCTTTCGGCACATCGTACGCCCGAGCAAGTTGAAGTATTTGCAAAAAATGCTGAAAATAATGGCATAAAAGTTATTATTGCAGGAGCAGGTATGGCAGCACATCTACCTGGTGTTATTGCATCTATGACCAATATTCCGGTAATAGGCGTTCCCATTAATGCTACTCTGGATGGAATGGATGCATTACTTGCAATTGTTCAGATGCCTCCGGGAATACCGGTTGCTACCGTTGGAATAAACGGTGCTTTAAATGCAGGAATACTGGCAGCTCAGATGATTTCAACTGGCGACGATGTTATTATGGAGAAAACCAGGAAATACAAGAAAACATTGAAGCTAAAAATAGTAAAGGCTAACGAAGAGCTCAAATTGGTGAGCTATAAATATAAGGTAAATTAGACCATCTTTCTAATTAATAGCAATCCGTCTCTTAAAGGAATCATAACCTGTTCTACATCTTTATCGTGAATAATATGGTTATTGAAAGATTGAATAGCTAGTGTTTCTTTATCTGGATTCTTATTGTTGAATACTTTTCCACTCCACAACACATTGTCAACTATTATATAACCTCCTGGTCGTAATTTTTCCTTTACAAGTGAATAATAATCAATATACTGTTCCTTGTTTGCATCAATAAACGCGAGGTCGAATTTGTAATTAAGTTTTGGTATTTCAATTAATGCATCGCCAATAATCAGATTTATTTGATGATCCATACCTGATAAATCAATATATTTTCTAATAATATCTTCAAGTTCATTATTTGATTCAATTGTGAAAAGTACACCATCTGATTTAAGCCCTTTTGCCAGACAAATTGCAGAGTAACCGGTAAATGTTCCTACTTCTAAAATTCTTTCGGGGTTAATCATTGTTGATATGAACTCCAGAAATTTACCCTGTACTTTTCCTGAAAGCATTCTTGGCAAAGTAGTTTTTAGGTTTGTTTCTCGATCCAAAGATCTTAAGATTTTACTTTCATCACTTGTTTGCTTTTCCAAATATTTCTCAAGTTCAGAATTAAACATAGTTGAAGGGTTAGTTACTATTTATTTTTTCAAAAATTAATTTGTAAAAATAAGCAAAGGAAGATAGATCAAATAAATTTTCATTTTTTGATTTTTGCACTGGCGTATTTTATATATTTGACCATGAATATTTTTTCGAAGCTTGTAAATGTTAAGATATTATCTACACGTAAGCGTAGATTTCAACATAGTCTTATTCTTTTTTCCTTTAATTTTATTTTCGTATTCATAATAGGATTGGCACCAAACAGTAAATGGATTCCAGAGTTATATAGTATTATTGTTTCAGGGATATTTTTCGCTGCTGTTGTAAGTATATCAGATAGACATATTCGTTATCTTTATTTGGCAGTTATACTAACAGTATTTACTTGGATATCAACATACTTGAAACTAGATCTTATTCTACATTTAACATCAATTATAACTATACTTTTCTTTATTTATATAATCGTAGTTTCAGTTATTAGAATATCTAAAAGCAAGGAAGTAGGAAGCCTGGAGTTTTTACGATCCGTTAATATTTACTTTTTAATAGGAATTGTTGGTGCAATTGTTTTCAGAACTTTGTTTACTATTAACCCGGAAAGCATAACTATTTTAGATAAAGATCCTTTAGAATCAACAGACTTTGTGTACCTTAGTTTTGAAACGATAACTACATTGGGTTATGGTGATATTACTCCTGATTCACCATCTGCTAAAAATCTTGCTGTATTCCTGAGTTTTGCTGGTCAGTTATATCTAACGATGATTATAGCATTACTTATGGGGAAATATTTAAGAGGTGCACAAGCGGAAGAAAAAAGTTCAATTGAAAAAGAACCTCCTAAAGGATCAGTCAACCCTCAGTAATAAATTTCGTTTTGTTTTATTTTCTTTCTTCAAGTTTGAGGGATACAGATTTAACCAAAAAAATTATTCCTATTACTGTAAAGCCAATTGCAACAAAAATTAGTAATCTGATATCGGAAGTAATAAATCCAAAATAATACAGCCCGTGAAAAAATGTTGCTACAAACAAACCAGTTGCACAATCTATAAAAGTGTTTTTTCTCATTTTTGCAATCCCAACAAAAAAGCCCATTGATATAGCAAAAACCAGATTAGCAAATGGCAATGTAAATAGAAACAAAGTAAAATTATGAAATTTGTCAGTTGAGCCAACTATCTCAAATGCATATAGCACAGAAGCAACCATTGTATAACCAAGGCTTATAAATATTGAATAAATTACACCTTCTAATGGACCGCTAAAGTTTTTTAATTTATAGAATAAGAATTTTAAAGGAATAAATTTTGCCAACTCTGAGCTAAATGCAATGCCAATAAAAACAAAAAACACCATTCGCCTCATGTTTTTATAATTACCATCCCATCTCAAATCAATAAGGTAGTTTGCGATAACCAATAATATTACGCTTATTGCTCCCAATATAATTGCATTACGAATGTTAGAAAAGTTTTTTATTGAGAATTTGTATTTAAGATAAAGAACAAATACAATTATTAAAAGTGGCGAAACTGCAAATGAAATGTAGTTTAGCGTGTTCATAAGAGAGTGGTTTATATGAAAAATAAATCAAAAATAACAATATGTTTGTAATTTAGTCATAAATTTGAATATAAATATTAAAACTTATTTTATATGTCGAAAGTAGTTATTAAAAAACTTAGTGAAAGCGATAAGAAGGAAAGGGGAATAAAATTGTGGCCAATTTGGGAGAAAGGAATATCTAGATTTAGCTGGAAATATTCAGGAGATGAACAATGTTATATTCTTGATGGTGAATTTTCAGTTGAAACAGATGATGGTGTATTTAATATTAAGCCCGGTGACTTCGTTGTTTTTAAAGATGGATTGTCGTGTATTTGGGATATTAAGAAACCCGTTAAAAAGCATTATAATTTTTTATGATAACAATCTTTACGGGCAAAGTAATAAAGTCTACAGGTAGCTGGTATTCAGTAATGTATGACAAAGGCGGTAATGTTAATTGTCGTTTAAAAGGAATTTTCAGAACCAAGGGGATAGTAGCCACAAACCCTATTTCTGTTGGTGATGTTGTTGATTTTACTCTTGAAGATAATAATGACACAGGCATCATTATTAATATTCATCCCCGAAAGAATTATTTAATTCGTAAAGCCACTAATCTTTCAAAAGTTACTCATATTATAGCTGCTAACATCGATCAGGTAGTAATTATTGTTTCATTAATTAAGCCACGTACTTCAACTGGTTTTATCGACAGAATTTTAACTACTGCTGAAGCTTATCATATACCTGCTGTAATTATTTTTAATAAGCTTGATTTATATAATGATAGTGCCAATAGTAAACTTGAGTTGCTAAAAAATACTTACGAGAATGCGGGTTATGGTTGCCTTGTAACATCGGTACCAGAAAAAATCAGGTTAAAGGAATTTCAGGCAATAATTCAAGGAAAGACAAGTTTACTATCAGGGCATTCAGGCGTTGGTAAATCTACACTTATAAATAGCGTTGATTCATCTTTAAATCTTAAAACTGGAGAAATTTCTGAATATCATAACAAAGGAACTCATACAACAACATTTGCCAATATGTTTCCATTAAAATTTGGAGGCTTTGTTATTGATACTCCTGGAATAAAAGAATTTGGCCTGGTTGAGTTTGACAGGGTTGAACTTGGGCAACGATTTCCGGAAATAAGAAACCTTATGCACAAGTGTAAATTTAATAATTGTTTGCACGTTAATGAGCCAGGGTGTGCAGTAATTGAGGCAGTTAAAAAGGGTGGTATTGTTGAATTTAGATATACTAACTATTTGAACATGTTGGACTCTATTTAGAAACTGATTTATAGTTATTGATGCTTATCATTTGTTATTTTTGAAATTTATTTAATTATTGCATTTTTATGGACAATACTGTTTAAAATACTATCTCATGATTGCATCATTATTAATAAATGAAGAGATTATGCCTCTTAGCCTAACAGATACTGCCAATGAGGCGTTAAGTAGAATGAATGAATATAAAGTATCACATTTTCCTGTAGTTGACAAAGGAATTTTTATTGGTGTTATTTCAGAGAAAGATATTTATAATCATGAAAATCTTGATATGGAATTGCAAAAAGAGTTTATATATTTTGATAACTATTATGTAAATGATCAGCAATATATTTTTGATGTGTTAAAATTGGCGAGTAATCAAAAGCTATCGTTAATACCTGTAATTAATAAAAATGGAATTTATAGTGGGAGTATTACTCAAAACGATATCATTAGTTTTTTTGCTGAAAGTATGTCAGTTGATTTTCCGGGTGGTGTAATTATACTTGAAGTTAGTGTAAATGATTACAGTTTAACTGAAATTGCCAATATTGTTGAATCGAATGAAGCCAAGGTTCTAAGCTCATATATATTATCCAAAGTAGATTCAACAAAAATCGAAGTAATTATAAAAGTAAGCAAGCTGGATCTTGGACCAATTCTGCAAACTTTTGAGCGTTTTGAATACAGGGTAGTTGCATCTTTTGGTGAACAGGTTGATTATAGTGAGCTAAAAGATAATTATGATTCCCTCATTAATTATCTAAATATTTAAGTTTGTGAACACCCTTCGTTTATTATTTGTAACATTAATAGTAACATTTAGTGGTAGTTATGCATTTTCTTTTGGTGCAAGTGTTGTTAATAACGATTCACTTGTAATAATTAATTCCATAACCCTTGTTGGTAATAAAATTACAAAAGACAAAATAATTTTCCGGGAGTTGGAATTTGAAAAAAGTGATAAGCTATCGATTTTACTACTTGATAGTTTGATTATAAAGAGCCAACAGAATCTAATGAATAGATCTCTGTTTAATTTTGTTACAATTACAAAATATATTGATAATGATTATTGCAATATTGAAGTGAACGTTGTTGAAAGATGGTATATATGGCCTATTCCAATTTTACAGTTTGCCGATCGCAATATAAATGCATGGTGGAACAAAAAAGACTTTCGTCGTATTAATTATGGTATTGACCTGCGAGTTGATAATTTTAGAGGTCTAATGGAGAATCTTAATATTGTACTGCAAGGCGGATATGATATACTATTATCTTTTAGATGGAGCTTGCCATATCTTACAAAAAATCAGGTCTTTGGAATGGGGTTGGGTGGTGGTGTGAAACTTAATCATGAAGTTGCTTATCAAACTGTTGATAATAAAGAACAATTTTATCTTTCTTTAGATGGTTTTGCACAACAACTTACATTTGTAAATGTAAATTTTACTCTTCGTCCCGAATATAATTATTTACATAGTTTTTCAGTTGGTTTCAATCAATATATTTTTCAGGATACAATTTTGAAGCTAAACCCTGAATTTGCATCTTCAGATACTAAATACGATTATTTCACTGCCAGTTATGGTTTTAAACTTGATTTTCGTGATTATACACCCTATCCATTGAATGGATATTATTTTGATGTGAGCCTGGAAAAAAAGGGCTTAGGTATTTTTAATGATCAGATTAATGAGTTTTCTGTTAGCGCAAATTTCGATCAGTACTTTAATATTTATCGAAGGTGGTATTTTGCCTATAATTTTGGAGCAAAATTTTCAAATCAAGATGTTCAATCACCTTACTTTATTACTTCAGGGCTAGGTTATTATCCAAATACTATTAGAGGCTATGAATTGTTTGTAGTTGATGGTCAGAAATTGGGAATTGTTAAAACAAACCTTAAGTTTGAGCTAATTCCTAAAACCGCATTTACTATTAATTGGATAAAATCAACAAAATTTAGTGAAATATTTTTAGCGATGTATGCAAACTTGTTTTTCGATGCTGCATATGTGGATGATATATACTCATATCAATTAAATCCATTATCAAATCAACTATTGTGGAGCACTGGTATAGGTATAGATATGGTAACATATTACGACCTTATATTGAGGCTCGAACTTTCGGTAAATAAGCAGAAAGAACAGGGCTTTTTTATAAGTTTTGTAGCACCTATTTGATAGCATTTTAAACTAGATGGACCGAAATCTCTATATAATAATGAACTGCATTATGTAAGAATCTCGATTTTGCAATATTTTGCTTTTATTCCCATGGTTAAAAAAAGTTAATAAATATTTGTTAGGCGTTTTTAAGTTACATTTGCCAGTTAAAATATCCTTGTTATGAAAATAGCATTATTCGGAAAGGTATATACTGAAGATCAGAGAGTTTATTTGCAGGAATTAATAGATGAACTTACAAATAGAGATGCTGAAATTTGTGTTTATGAACCATATTATAATGCTATTGGCGGAGATGTAAACTTTCGTCAGGAGATATCTTTTTTTAACACCTACCACGATATTAATAAGAATATAGATATATTATTTTCAATAGGTGGTGATGGCACTATATTGGATACGGTACCATTGGTTAGAGGATCTGGGATACCAATACTTGGAATCAATCTCGGTCGACTAGGTTTTTTGTCGAGTGTATCAAAGGATGAGATTGTATATGCAGTTGATAGTGTGTTTAGGGGAGATTATAAACTTGATAAAAGAACCCTTCTACAGTTAGATGAGCCCAAAAAATTATTTGGAAATGTTAATTATGCTTTAAATGACATAACTATTTATAGAAATAATACAACTGCTCTAATAGTTGTTCATGTATATATTGATGATAAATTTTTGAATTCATATTGGGGTGATGGGTTAATTATATCAACACCTACGGGGTCAACAGCCTATTCACTTAGTGTAGGCGGACCTATTGTTTCACCAGGCTCAAAAAATTTTATTATTGCACCTATTGCATCGCACAACCTTACTGTTCGTTCAATTATTATACAGGATACCAGTGTAATTAAAATTAAGATTGAAGGAAGAGAAGAGAAATATTTAATGACAATGGACTCAAAACATTCTTCCATAAGTAAAGAAGATGAGATAATTATTAAGCGATGTAAATTCAATGTAAATCTTGTGCAGATGAAGAATAAAGATTTCTACACAACGATTCGCGATAAATTACTTTGGGGTGTCGATAACAGGAACTAATAGTATGAAATAATATTTAATGAATAATTTAGTTTGTTATGTATTGATTTATACCTTATAGTACATGTTAAGCATAACTAAAAAAATGATATTTTTGCCGCTCAAAATTATAATGATAAAAAAATATAAGAAATATAACTTATTCCATTTAATACGAAAGACAGTATTTGCACTGTTTTTTGTCTTATTTGCACATATTTCTGGTGCTCAAATTCTTGAGGTTGGCGGTTTTGCAGGCACATCATATTATCTTGGAGAACTAAATCCGGCCTTGCCATATAACCAAACACGGTTAGCATATGGGGCGCTGGCAAGGTATAATCTTAATGAACGTTGGGCACTTAAGTTTTCTTATTATAGAGGAAACATTGAAGGCAGTGATGCTACAGGAGGTTGGGTTGAAGATCGTGATCTTGATTTTAAATCGAAAATTAATGATTTTTCTTTAGTTACTGAGTTTAATTTCTGGGAATATTTTACCGGTAGTAAGAAAAATTATTTTACACCTTTTATTTTTGGAGGGGTTTCGTTTTTTACTTTTAAGCCTATTTCATTTAGCGGTGTTGTATTGCAACCAGAAGGAACTGAGGGACAGAATGATAATTTTAATGATCGTAGCCCATATAATCAGTATAGTTTTGCAATACCATTTGGTTTTGGGTTTAAGTATAGTTTAACTGATAAATTTGGCCTTACTTTTGAATGGGGAATGCGTAAAACATTTACTGACTATATTGATGATATAAGTACTACCTATGCTGATGATCCTAGTGTTATTGCTGACCCTACTCAAACTCATAGTGCTTATATGCAACGTGGTGATGATCAAACAATGGATTGGTATAATTATACAGGGGTTACTATTACGTATAAATTCGATTTACGAAATAAAAAAGGCTGTAATAATGTAAATTGGAAATAATAACTTTATAAATGAAGAGCTGTAAAGAAAAGATAAATTTAGAAAAGCTACCTAAGCATATTGCCATTATTATGGATGGTAATGGAAGATGGGCAATACAACATGGTCTTGATCGTGTTGGTGGCCACCATGAGGGTGTTGATTCAGTGAGAGATATTGCTGAAGCAGCAGCTAGTTTAGGGGTGAAATATCTTACACTCTACACTTTTTCAACTGAAAACTGGAGTAGGCCAAAGGATGAAGTAGATGCACTTATGTCGTTGTTTGTTGAGACAATTGCAAAGGAATTGGATACTCTGAATAAAAATAATATAAGGTTAAATGCTATTGGCGACCTGAGAAGTCTTCCCAAAGAAAATTATAAAAAACTTATAGAGACTATTGAGGAAACATCTGAGAATGACCGGATGACTTTAACACTTGCTATGAGTTATAGTTCCAGGTGGGAGATAATAAATGCTGTAAAAAAAATTACTGCTGACGTTGAACTACAAAAGTTGAATAGTAATAATATAACGGAAGAATTATTTGAAAGTTATTTATCAACGTATAATATACCTGACCCGGAATTACTAATCAGGACAAGCGGTGAATTGCGTGTTAGCAACTACCTGTTATGGCAAATAGCATATTCTGAACTTTATTTTACAGATGTATTATGGCCAGATTTTCGTGAAGAGGAGTTATATAAAGCAATTGTTGAGTATCAGGATAGAGAGAGACGGTTTGGATTAACAAGTGAACAATTATTAAGCTAGTGTGTTGTATGATTAAAATTGTAAAGAGGAAAGTATTAGAATTACTCACTGTAATTAGCTTAGTATTGGTTGCTGGTATTTCAAATGCTCAAATTAGTATTGGTGATGATTTGTCAAGAATTAGTTATGAAGCACCAACTGAATATATTATTGGTGGTATTCAAGTTGAAGGTGTTGAAAATCTTGACAAGAAAGTTATTGTAATGCTTTCTGATATTGAAGTTGGAAGTCGTATAAAAGTGCCTGGAGATGAAATCACAAATGCAATCCGAAAATTATGGGATCAGGGACTTTTTGATAATATTAGTATCGTTGCATCCGAAATAAAAGCAAATAAAATATTCCTTAAAATTATTTTAAGTGAGAGACCCAGATTAAGTAAGTTTTCGTTTGTAGGCATCAGAAAAACTGAAGCAGATGATATTCGAGAGCAAATCAACTTAACCCGTGGCGATGTAGTTACTGACCATCTTGTTATCCGCACAGTTAATATTATTAAAAATTTTTATGCTGATAAGGGATATCTTAACAGTGATGTAGAAATAACCGAAAAAGTTGATAAACGTAACCCTAGTTTTGTTGACCTTACCATAAACATTAAGAAAAATAAAAAAGTTAAGATTAGTGATATAAATATTTATGGTTCAGGAGCATTTTCTGCAGATGCTATAAAAGCTAGTATGAAAGAAACTAAAGCACGAGGTTCTTTCACTCCTCTTGATAGCCTTGGACCATTTGTTATTAATGTTGCCACTGATGCGCTTACACTTAAGTTTAAGGATATGCGCGATCACTTTATTATGTATTATAAAGATCATTTTAAGATTAATCTTTTCAAAGGCTCTAAATTCATCGAGTCGAATTATGAAGAAGATCTGAATAATATAATTGCAAAATATAATAAAAAAGGATACAGAGATGCTCATATTGTTGCCGACACGATATACAAGGTTAATAATGAGAATATTGCAATTGACATTTATATAGATGAAGGAAACAAATATTACTTTCGTGATATTACCTGGGTTGGAAATACAGTTTATTCATCGTTGTTTTTAAGTGCAATACTTGGTATACGTCCCGGCGATGTTTATAATCTGGAGCTACTTGAAACCAATCTTCAATATAACCCTATGGGGTTTGATGTGAGTTCGCAGTATATGAATAATGGGTATTTGTTTTTCAATGCTACACCAGTTGAAACATATGTTGGAAATGATTCAATTGATTTGGAAATACGAATTTTTGAAGGAAAACAGGCACGTATTCGAAACGTGTCAGTTAAGGGTAATACAAAAACTAACGACCATGTTGTTATACGTGAATTACGAACCCGACCCGGTCAGTTGTTTAGTCGTGAGGATGTAATACGTACTACGCGTGAATTGGCAAACCTAAGGTATTTTGATCCACAAACGATAACTCCAAATATTAACCCCGATCCAGTTGACGGAACTGTTGATATTGAATATGAAGTTGAAGAAACATCTGCCGACCAGATTGAGCTTTCAGGTGGTTGGGGTTATGGTAGAGTTATAGGTACTTTAGGTTTAAGTTTTAACAATTTCTCGTTAAAAAACTTTTTTAAACCCGAATCATGGAAACCAATACCCTCTGGCGACGGTCAAAAGCTTTCTCTGCGGTTTCAAACCTATGGGAAGGACTATTTAAGCTGGAGTGTGTCGTTTACTGAGCCATGGTTGGGAGGTAAAAAACCAAATGCTTTTTCGGTTTCATATTATCATTCAATTTACTCAAATGGATTGCCCAAATCCGATACTATGAGGTCATCCTTTGTTATTGATGGTGTAACAATTGGTATTGGAAAAAGGCTTAAATGGCCCGATGATTTTTTTACTCTTTACCAGGCAATTAATATACAGCTATATAATCTTCAGAATTATGCTCAAATATTTTACATAGGATCAGGAACGGGTACATATAATAATTTGAGTTATGAAGTTATTCTTGGCAGAAGTTCAATTGATCAGCCAATTTACCCTCGACGCGGTTCCGATATCTCATTGGGTCTTGAGTTAACATTACCGTATTCATTATTTAACCCTGATAAGGATTATAGTATAATTGGCGATACAGAAAAATATAAATGGATTGAATATTATAAGTGGAAGTTTAAGGCATATTGGTATTTCGAATTAATGGATAAATTAGTTCTTGCTACAAAGTTCAGGTTTGGTTATTTAGGTGCTTATAATTCAGAACTTGGTGTTACACCATTTGAGAGATTTTATTTGGGAGGTGATGGTTTATCAGGAACCAATAATTTTGATGGACGTGAGATTGTTAGTCTTAGGGGTTACACAAATGAGTCACTTACGCCTGGCTTTTTTGAGAATTCAAATATTGGAGGTACAGTGTTTACAAAATACACGCTTGAGTTAAGGTACCCATTATCGTTAAATCCAAGTTCTACTATTTTTGCTCTTACATTTGTTGAAGCAGGACATTCATGGCTTGGGTCATCAGGTATCGACCCATTTGACATGCAGAGGTCGGCAGGATTTGGAGTTAGAGTTTTTCTACCTATGTTTGGAATGCTTGGACTTGATTGGGCATATGGTTTTGATCCGGTTTATGGAATGCCTGGAGCAAATGGTAGCCACTTCCATTTTTCACTTAACCAATCAATTGATTAACTTTGGCAATGTTTTTGCAATACTTTGCATAAATAAAAAATATGATTATGAAATGAGTATAAACTTTTTTAAGCATACAATACCGAATATGATTAAAATAAGTTTATGCGAAAAAGAAACGGTTGCATGGGTGAAGAAATTTTATATTAGTTTCATTCACAATGCAATATAAAATTTTAAACTCATGAAAAATAGAATTATTAATTCCGGTTTCTTCCTTTTAGGATTAGCATTACTCTTTGTAAGCATTTCTGCCAACGGCCAGTCACAAAAGTATGCATATGTTGATACTCAATATATACTTGATAATATTCCTGAATTTCAAGATGCCCAGGATGAATTAGATGGAATTTCTGCTAACTGGCAAAAAGAGATAGAAACAAGTTATGCAAAGGTTAGTGAGATGTATCAAAAGTACCAGGCAGAATCTGTTTTGTTGCCAGATGATATCAAACGGAAAAGAGAAGAAGAAATAGTCTCTAAAGAAAAAGAAGTTAAAGAACTACAGCGTAAGTACTTTGGGCAGGAAGGTGAACTTTATAAAAAGCGTCAAGAACTTGTTAAACCAATTCAGGAAAAGGTATACAATGCCATTGAAAGTATTGCTGCAACAAATAATTATTCATTTGTTTTTGATAAGGCAGGTGGCATGACTTTATTATATAGTAACCCAAAGTTTGATATAAGTGATGATGTACTGGATGAAGTAGGTAATGTTATGCAAACTGTAAAGCGTGATAGCCGAACCAGAACAGACAAATAGCTGTTAATGAAAGCTCTAATATTGATGGGTGTATTTAGCTTACCCTTGTTAAATTGATTCATATTGACTTTTCTCTAATAATAGATGTTAATATTTCTTAATAATTGCACACATAATTATTAAATCGTATTAGTGTTATTAATTTTTAATTAAGTTTGCACCCCTGTAATATTTTGAATATTTAACCACATTATAAATAAAAAAGATGAAATCGTTTAAAAAAGTAATTGCATTATTGTCTCTTGTTGTATTAATCTCAAGTGTTGGGTTTGCACAAACTGGGGCTAAATTCGGATACATTGACTCAAATGAGATTTTAACATTAATGCCCGAAACAGATTCACTTCAACAAGAACTTAAAGCATATGCTGATTATCTTGATGAGCAAATGTCAACAATGGCAATGGAGTACCAAACAAAAGTTGCAATATATCAGGAGAATGTAGCAACTATGTCTGATCTTATCAGACAAACTAAAGAAAAAGAAATTACAGATTTGCAAAATCGTATTCAGGCTTTTCAGCAATCAGCCGATCAGGATCTTGGTGCAAAGCAAGCTGAACTCTTTAATCCATTGATTGAGAAAGTTAAGGTTGCAATTACTGAAGTATCACGCGAAAATAACTACAATTATATTTTTGATGTAGGAACTGGTGCTGTTGTTTTTTACGAAACAGGAGATAATATTCTGCCCTTAGTAAAAGCAAAACTTGGTATTCAGTAGAAAGCAGCAATTATAAATAAAAAACCCCGAAAGGCATAAGCCTTCCGGGGTTTTTTATTTTGTTTGAGTTTAATTTAAACTCAAATCTTTGCACTTAATGAAATAGTGTATTAATATTTCAAATATGCATACCTTTGTAGTACTTACTATACCAGTAAACCATGAACAATTCATATATACCTAGTAAACCTGATCTTATAAATCTAGAAAAAGTACTTTCAGAGAAGAGTCCTGTTCTCAAAAAGTTTCTTCCTGGTTTTATGATAAATTATTTGAAGAGGATTATTCATGAAGATGCTATTAATTTGTATTTAACAAAATTTGGACACCTTAATGGCCTTGATTTTATTGAGGCTTTATTAGCTGAAATGAATACCAAGCTTGAAGTATCAGGTATTGAGAATGTTCCTAAAGAGGGAGGTTGTATTATTGCTTCAAATCACCCTCTTGGTGGACTTGATGGACTTGCTTTAATGCTTGCAGTAGGTAAAAAAAGAAAGGACATAGTATTTCCGGTTAATGATATACTTATGAATGTTAAAAACCTGGAGCCATTGTTTATTCCTATTAACAAACATGGAAGTAACACCCAGAATATTAAGATTATAAATGATACATTTGACTCCGACAAACTAATATGCTATTTTCCTTTTGGATTAGTATCCAGAAAAAAGAGAGGAAAGATAATGGATCTTGAATGGAAAAGCACTTTTATCTCAAAAGCAAAACGATTTAAACGTAATATCATTCCTACGCATATTGATGGACGCAACTCAAATTTCTTTTACAACCTTTCAAATTTCCGCAAAGCATTAGGTATAAAGGCAAACATTGAAATGTTGTACCTTGTTGATGAGTTTCTTAAACAGAGTAATAGTACTTTAAAAATTACCTTTGGAACAGTAATACCTTATGACACTTTTGAAAATAAACACACAAAAGCTCAATGGGCCGAATTAATGAGGCAGTATTCATATACACTTGGAAGGGATTCCAATGCACGATTTAATACGGAGTAGTTATTAACCCACAATCGAACTATTGACAAATCAAACCTTATATTATATTTGCAGTTAGGATCAATAAATTTTTGAGATGAAGACAATAATTCCGCCAGTTGACAAGAGATTGCTCGAGAAAGAATTAAATGGAGATAGATTTCTGCGAGATACTAATAATGGGAACAATGAAATTTACCTAGTATGTGATAATGACTCTCCTAATGTAATTCGTGAAATTGGAAGGCTTCGCGAGGTTACTTTTCGTGATGCTGGTGGGGGAACAGGCAAAGATATTGATCTGGATGTGTTCGATAAGGGTAAGCATGCTTTTAACCAACTTGTTCTATGGGATCCAGAGGAGAAAGAAGTAATTGGAGGCTATCGCTACATTCATTGTAGTAAGCTTGAGATTGATGATGATGGAGTTATTAAGTCACCAACAGCTAGTTTATTCAAATACTCCAATAAATTTATAGTTGATTATTTTCCTTATACAATTGAGCTGGGTAGATCATTTGTTCAGCCACTTTATCAACCTACATTCAACCTAAGGCGCGGAATGTATGCCTTAGATAATCTTTGGGATGGCATAGGGGCAGTAATTGTAGATAATGAGAATATTAAATATATGTTTGGCAAAGTAACAATGTATCCTGATTTTGATACATTTGCCCGTGACATGATTCTTTTCTTTTTGCAAAAGTATTTCCCTGACAATGAGCGGTTAATTTATCCTATTGATCCATTAGTTATTGAAACTTCTGATAAAATATTGAATAATATTTTTGCCGGCTGTAATTATGATGAGGATTATAAAATACTTATTCAAAAAGTGCGCAAGCTTGGAGAAAATGTTCCACCACTGGTAAATGCTTATATGAACCTGTCGGCTACAATGAAAACATTTGGCACTGCTGTTAATCATCGTTTTGGAGATGTTGAAGAAACAGGTATACTTTTAACTGTTGAAGATATTTTTCCCGGAAAGAAGGATAGGCATTTATCAACGTATCAAAAATCTAAATAAAACTGTAATTATTCATGAAGATTAATTATGCAAATTTTGTAACAAGTTCATCTGATGTTAGCCAATGTCCTAATTCTGATAAACCGGAATACGCATTTATTGGAAGATCAAATGTTGGTAAATCATCATTGATCAATATGTTAACAGGGAGGAGGAAGCTTGCAAAAATATCATCTACTCCGGGCAAAACAATGTTAATAAATCATTTTATTATTAATGAACAATGGTATTTAGTTGATTTGCCTGGTTATGGATATGCAAAACGTTCGAAAACAGAACGGCTCAAGTGGGAGAAAATGATACGTAAATATATATTAGATAGGGTAAATATGCTCACTCTATTTTTACTTGTTGATATTAGAATAAAACCACAACAAATTGATCTGGATTTTATTGAGTGGTTAGGAATATCTAATATTCCCTTTTCCATTGTTTTTACAAAGTCTGATAAACTTAAGACCATGCAGGTTGATACTAACTTTAGTAACTATAAGAAAAAACTATCAGAAACCTGGGAAGAACTTCCTCCTATGATAATTACATCAGCAACAACAACTTTAGGGCGTGATGAGCTTCTTAATTTTATTGAAACGACTAATAAAATCTTTTAAAATCAATCAATCTTCTTTATAATACATTAAACTATTATTTCAAAAAGAAGTTGATTTTTTGACACCATATCTTGTTTTTTAACATGAAGCTTTAACTCTCCATCCATTGGTGCTGTTACTTTATTCATCATTTTCATTGCTTCCAGTATAAGTATTACATCACCTTCCTTAACTTTTCTTTTTTGTTTAATAAGGATTTGGGATATTGTACCAGGAATAAATGCTAGTGACTTCGCAGGGTCAAGTTCAACATACTTTTTTCGTTCCTTGAACCTCTTGGTGAGAAGAGTTTTGTATTTTACACCATCAATGTCGATTAAGCTAAACCGTTGTTTTTTTTTCTCTTCCATTGTTTATATTTTTTAAAATGGTGGAATACCATGTTTTTTAGATGGAAGCTGAATATTTTTATCTTTGGAGATATCAAGAGCATGAATCAACATCTTCCGTGTTTCACTAGGCTCAATTACTGCATCAATATATCCATAAGCTGCAGCAACATATGGGTTGGCAAACTTCGATTTATACTCAGCAACTTTCTCTTTACGCATTTCATCAGGATTGGCAGCAGACATAATTTCTTTACGGAAAATAATATTTGAGGCTCCTTCAGGACCCATAACCGCAATTTCGGCAGTAGGCCATGCAAAAACGAAATCAGCTCTTAAATGGTGTGAACACATTGCAATATATCCACCTCCGTAAGCTTTACGTGTTATGAGTGTAATTTTAGGTACTGTAGCTTCAGAATAAGCATATAATAACTTGGCACCATGACGAATGACACCTGCGTGTTCCTGATCAACACCTGGTAAATATCCGGGTAAGTCAACAAGGGTTACAAGCGGAATGTTAAATGCATCGCAGTAACGTATAAACCGGGCAGCTTTATCTGATGAATCAACATCTAACACGCCTGCAAGATAAAGTGGTTGATTAGCAACAATACCAATGGTTTCCCCATTTATCCTTGAAAAGCCAATTACAATATTTTTTGCAAATAATTCTTGAATCTCAAAAAATTCAGAATCATCAGCTACTGCTTTAATCAAGTCACGTACATCGTATGGTTGTTTAGCATTTTGGGGCATTACCCCATCTATTTTAAACCGTCTGGTTTTGGGTGATTTTTTTGGAAATTTCTTTGCTTTCTTAATATTATTCCATGGAATAAAACTAACAAGTTGCTTTATCTGGTTAAAACATTCCTCTTCACTTTCAGCATAGAAATGGGCATTACCGGTTTCTTCACAATGAACTTTTGCTCCACCAAGTGCTTCCATCGAAATTTCTTCGCCAAGAACAGTCTTGATTACTTCAGGGCCGGTGATAAACATTTTTGTTATTTTCTCAACAGTAAAAACAAAATCTGTCAGAGCTGGTGAATATACTGCACCTCCAGCACAAGGGCCCAGAATAACTGATATTTGAGGTATTACACCAGATGCTAGTGTGTTTCGGAAAAATATTTCACCATAACCGGCGAGTGAGTTAACACCTTCCTGAATACGTGCACCTCCTGAATCATTGATTCCAATTAATGGAACTTTAAGCTTTAACGCATGATCCATAATTTTTGTAATCTTTTTGGCATGCATCCATCCCAGCGATCCTCCTGCCACAGTAAAATCCTGAGCATATATACAAACAGGATTGCCACTAATTGTACCAGTACCTGTAATAACACCATCACCGGGTAAGTACTTTTTATTCATGTCAAAATCTTTAGCGGCATGTTCTACAAATAAATCATATTCATGAAATGATTTTGGGTCCAGAAGTGCTATAATTCTTTCTCGTGCAGTAAGTTTGCCAATAGCTTTTTGTTTTTCAATAGCTTTTTCGCCTCCACCTTTTAAAGCTGTACGCATTCGCTTTTTCAGGTCAGTTGATTTTTCTTTGATGCCCATTATTTTTAAGTTTTGGGGTGACAAAAAAAGAGATAAGTAATAGCTCATTAGCTTTTTCAAAATTGAAATACTTATCTCTTAGATTTGCAAATGTATGTCAAAATAGTAAAAATGCAAGTTATTTTTTTTCATTTGATAAAGGAAATATAATTAACTTTGTGAAAATCAGTAAAATAATAAGTGAATAAGAATCCTGAATATGGAACCATGATCAGGATGCAGGAGTTTTGAGAATAATTAGTTTTATCATGGTTATTATTTACTGATTACTAAATTAATAAGAATAAAACAATGAACGTAGAAGACATTAGATTATACTGTTTGAAAAAGAAAGTTGTTACCGAGAGTTTCCCGTTTGATGATACAACATTGGTGTTTAAGGTGGCAGGAAAGATGTTTGCTCTTTTGAGTCTTGATAAACAAAGTGTTAATTTAAAATGTGATCCTGATAAAGCCATCGAATTTCGTGAACATTACAATGCTGTGTCGCCGGGTTATCATATGAATAAAAAACTTTGGAATACAGTTGTTTTGGATGGGAGCGTTGATGATAGCATAATCAGAGGTTGGATTGACGATTCATATATTTTAATTGTTGAAAAATTGCCAAAGAAAATACAGAACGAGTTTTTTTTAGTTTCATAATTCCATAATAGTATAGTAGCAAATTAAAAACTTATTTACATCACATCGAAATCTTCAAATATAAGGTTGGAGTAAAAGGAATGGCTCCGGCTAGTATATTAATCTCGTTAGTTTGGGTTGCCGGTATTCTTTCAAAACTGGAATATTTTAGGTTCTCAGTGTTTAATACATTTAACAAACTAATTCCAATTTCACCTTTAACTTTTCTATCAAGAAATTTGTAAATAGCGGATATATCAAGTCGACTATAGGTAAGGTCGATACTTTCACTATTTTGAGTTGGTATGTTTGGATATGGAAACCCAGAGCCGAAAACATAATTTGATGAGAAAAAGAATGGATCAAAATTTAACATTGCAGCCAGCTTAAGTTCATGTCGTTGATCCTGTGGTGCTCTTCTGGTGTCTTCATTACGGAAGTACGAAAAGTGTTCAGTTGTTTTGCTCAAGGAATATGCAATCCATGCCGAATGTTTTGCAAAATCTTTTTTTAGTAATAAATCAACGCCATAGCCATCCGATTTACCATAAAAAATATCCTGGGTTTCGAGTTTTGGGAAATAAACATAGCGTGTTATGCCAGTAGTGTTTTTATAATATCCTTCAAGGCTAAATGTGAAATTATTTTGGTGGTATGATGTTCCCAGAACATAATGTTTGGCTTCCAGTACTGGAATTTCCACATTATTACAAATCACCCACAAATATTTGTAATTACCAAGGTCGTCAACAATAGTGCTTAAAGTAACAAACTGATTATATACTCCGAAGGCTGCATTTATTTTCCAATATTCACCCAGTTTAATCGATGCTGAGATCCTTGGCTCTAAATATGCTTTTTTCAGATTAAAGGCATAATTCAATCTGAATCCGGCTTTTAAAGTAAAACTCTTTTGTATTGAAATATTATCCTGGGCAAATAAGCTTACTCTATTTGCTGTGGAATGATGAGAGGCTGTTAATGCATCGAATGAATATTCTTCTAATTTAACTTCGTTAAAATATATATTAACTCCACTTTCAATTGTATGTGTATGGTTGATTGTTATTATATTGCTATATTGTAATGATAACTCTCCCAGCTTATTATGACTAGTATCATCGGCCATATATCGGATATAATTGGTGGCTGGAAATATTTGTTTAACGTCATCGTAATAGTATGAGTTTAATCCTGAATAACTTAACCTGAAGCTATTAGTGTTCCCATTTTTTAATGTGTTGCCATAGTAAACAGAGCCACCAAATTGGGAAGTTTCTTCTCTGGTATTTTTGTCTAGAATCTTGTTCCCAATGGTATCATTAATTGCATACGAAAAATTATCCCAGCCACCATGTAGGCTTATATAGAAAAGATCGTTATCGTTAAATGTTGTTGAGTATTTTATATTAAGATCCCTAAATCTATAGTCCGGTATTATTGTGATATCAACATTATTTGATGTGTCAATATCATTGTTTTGTTTAATCAGGGCTGACATATCTGAAGGATTATACAGATTATAATATGTATGTCTGTAAGCTATTATCAATGAACCTTTTTTGAAGATAGGAATTTCTACCATTCCATTTAATGTCATGTTGTTTAAACTTACCGTAAAAGATGGTGATGCAGTGTTTCCATTTTTCCCAACTATATTTACTATTCCTCCAACCCGTTCACCAAAACGTGCATCATATCCTCCTTTATGAATCTCAATATCTTTTGCCAGTAGGGGATTAAATGCGCTGATGTTGTCATTAAAATTTTTTAGTCCGTAAACTGTATATCCGTCAAACATAACTTTGCTTTGTCCGGCATAACTTCCCCAAATAATCAGTTCGCTGGTTTGTTCACCCGAAGCAAGTATTCCGGGCATAAGCCTTATAAGGTTTAATACCGAATTGTCTCCATATCCGGGTAAAAAGTGTGCAATTTTATGATTTAGTTTCATTAATCCAGGGTGAATACCAATTTGTGTTGATTTTTCAACAGTTTTGCCTACTATTACTATTTCTGATAAGCCTATGCTTGAGGGAATTAGTGTAAAATCATGTGTAAGCCTTGTTGTTACCAAAGTGTCAAGCTTATAATAACCTAAATAAGATACCTGGACATGGATTAAACTATCTCCCGTAGGAATTACAGAAGAAAAGCTTCCCTTAAGATCGGTAACTGATGGCCAACCATTAATAATCACATGAGAATATGGTAGAGCTTCGTTGGTAATTTTATCTGACACACGGCCTGAGATAGTTGATTTTTGTCTAAGCTTTTCATGATTCTTTGTTGGGTATATTACCCAAACCCCACCAATTAATTCGTACGAAAGCGGTAGGTTGTTTAATAATCCGGTCAGAGCCGAATTGATTGAAGGGTAAACATTACTATTGGTAATTAGGAAGTGCGATAAACTTTTATCATCAAATGAAATGCTTACGCTGTATGAATCAACAATATTTATTAGTACTTCGTTTAGAGGTGTTTTAACAGCATTAATTTTTACCTCTTGTCCTACTAAAGAGAATAATGAAAAGAGGAGAAATAATAGTATTACTGATGTTTTAACAATAACTTTCAATCCTGAATTATTTCGAAATTGCTTTCTGATTTTTTCACAAATGTAAGACCAAAAGGTTTGCATAACAAGTGAAGCACTTCCTCAACCGGCTTTTGTTTTGAGAAAAACCCTGTATAGTAGTAATCCAGTTCTTTATTTATGGTTATTGTAACATTGTAGAAATGTTCAATTTCACTAATAACTTCGTGAAATGGAATTGAAGTAAAGTCAAACATGTTCTTCATCCACTTAGTGGCAAAGCCGGCATTATTATTTTTTGTAACCTTAATGTTACCGTCTTTAATTATTTCAGCATGGTAGTTGGGACTGAGAATAACCTGTTTGTTAGTTATTGAAATAACCTTTACTTTTCCGGTAACACACGCCACTCTGTACTTATCTTCACGTGAAAAAATATTGAAACTTGTTCCTAGCACAAATGTTTTACCAAGTGAAGAAACTACGTTAAAGCTGTTTCCTTTTTTAACGTTAAAAAATGCTTCTCCGGATAATGATACATTGCGGGAGAATTGCCACCATAATGGATAATAAGTAATTGTTGAATTTGAATTCATGGTAACAGTTGACCCATCGGGCAGGTTTATGCTAAGGTATCTGTCTTCCGGACTAATTATTATTGTGCTATAGTAGCGAAGTATCGAAAAAGTGCCTAGCAGAATCAACAATGTTGCAGCAATACTATAAAGTAGTCGAGGTTTGAGAACACTTGCTTTTTTTATGCTGATCTTTTTTCCCTGATTATTATTTTCTATTTTATAGTTTATTTGATCCCAAATTTCATCTTTCGACCTGGAGCATGGAATTTCAACATTTGTAAAAAAGTCATTATCAGAATGCTTATTATTATTTTTTATTTGATTGTTGTTATAGTTCATGTTAGTATGTGAGTTCATTCTTTAAAAATGAAAGTGCATATTTCATCCTTTTCTCTACAGCTTTTACGCTTATGCCAATTGTAGTAGCAATTTCGCGGTATTTCATGTTATCCATTCTACTCATTAAAAAAACGGTTCTTTGTTTTTCGGAAAGTTTGCCCAATGCCAATTCATAACTATTTTTTAACTCTAAAAATTGAATATTATCCTCGGGGGATTGATGCTCGATATTGGGTGCTAAATTCAACCTGAAAATTGCAATCACTTTTTGTTTTCTATATGTGCTAATGAATAGGTCGCCTGCAATTTTAAAAAGGAATCCTTTAACATTGTTATTATCATTAAAATTGATTTGCTTTTCCCATATTTTCATAAAAGTTTCCTGAGCAATATCAGTTGCCAGTTCCGTATCACCCGACCGATAGTAAATGTAATTTCGCACAGCATCAAAATGATTGTCAAAAATGTCTTTAAAAAACGTTCGTGTCAAAGAATTGGATTTTTGATTAGAGTAGAAATTCTACATATTTTCTTATTTGAATTTGAACAAGCTGAAGCCATCTCCCTTAATGAGATGGCCTCAAGCTCACACTAGTTTAATAACTTATTCTATCGTAGAAAAATTGTGTACGTAACTCCATTTACAAGTACAGTTGCAATATTGTCACATTCTCCGTTTCCGTAATCCAGTATTCTGAGTGGCAGGTCTTCAGGGCGAATTTCCATTGTCCCCGAAACAATCCACTTACAGCTAAGCTGAACACGTAATGGGTTAATTATTTCGCGTTCCCAGGTTTGACCGTTCGGTCTTATGCCATCTGCTGTTCCGGTGATTAGATAAACGTCATCCCAGTGATTAAAAATAGTAAATACACCTTCAACCCATTCTCTTTCTCGTGAAGAATTCCAGCTAAGAGTTCCTCCATTGTCTGGTTTTGTAATAATACCCACAATTTCAATGCTGTAATACAGATTATTGTTTTCGTTTAAGCCCATGTTGGTTATAACTTTAGTGCCATCAACATTATAGTCGTTCACATAATAATCCTCAAAACCATAAGTTATCACGGTACCCGGCATTCTGTACCTGCCCGTAAAAGTAACAATAATCTTACCTCTGCGTTCTCTACCATCTATACATAGGCAGTTCTCATCACCAAAGTCAATTGTTAACTCACGAGGTGTGGCTGTTGTGTCGAGCGTAACGGTAGCACATCCGCCAAGGAACTGATTTTCATCACTCGATTTTAAACCGCCAGCTCCATTATTGTAAGCCTCATCGGCAATACTTGTGGCATCCGTATAAATTCCTTCTGCCAATGCGTCATCAGATGAAATGGATGTGTCGTCAGCTACTTGATTTTCATCTTTGTTGCAGGATGTGGTTAGTGAAACAACCCCGGTAACCATAATCAATGCGATAATTAGATTCAGTTTTTTCATAGTATTAAGTTTTAAATTAAAATTCTGATTTATATCTGCATACCGCATCAGAATACAAATACCCTACCTTTATAAGTAGATTTTTATGCAAGATACACAAAAAAACTCTCACTTTAGCAGATTGAAAAAACTGTTTTAAAAGTACTTAAAAAAGTATAGTGCAAATTAATTTGACTTAAAGCTGAGCTTTTACAGCTTTTAAAAGTGCACTCTTCGATTTAACACCAACTAATTTGTTAGCTATTTTGCCATTCTTAAATATTATTATGGTAGGGATACTTCTAATGCCAAGTTCTCCAGCTATTTTTTTGTTTTCATCAATATTAAATTTGCAGATTGCTGCTTTGCCTTTTAACTCATCAGCAACTTCGCTAACAATTGGGCCTTGAATTTTGCATGGCATACACCATGGCGCCCAAAAATCAATCAGAGTTACACCTGAATTAATTTGATTTTTGAAAGTTGCATCTTTCAGTATAATCAAGTTAACGCTGTCTGCTGCATTGCTGTCGATATTTTTTATCATTTTGTATCGTTTGTAAAAAGATACAACAAGTAATGCTACAATTATCAATACAGGTATTAACCAATAACTCATATTATGTTTTTTTTAATTCGACTAATTAAATATTCTTTGCTTTCAATTCCGGGCATTTGCAGTATTTGCTTCCCTTTATTGATTAGTATTAGAAAAGGAATATTCCTGACTCCAAATTTGTCAGCTAGTACTCTGTTGTCACTAACATCTATTTTGCCAATCCGCAACTTGCTTGGAAACATTTGGGCTATTTCATTATAAATTTTGTCCTGGGCAATGCAAGCAGTGCACCATGGTGCCCAAAAGTCGAGTAATATTAATCCATCATTAACATATTGTTCCCAGTTAATAAAATTGATATTGATAAATGTGCTCTTTGTCATAGCCCTATAAATTTACTGGGCAAAGATATGTAAATGTTTATGTTGGATGTAAGAATTTGGAATCAAGAGTAAGGCTACAATAATGATGAATCTGTATTTAGATTAGTATACTGTATATTGCATTATTATTCAACTTATTTAAAATAAACTCTTGTTATTCCGGAACCACCATGCTCAATTGGAGCATCAGTAAACTTTTGAATTTCATCTATGCTTTGCAGATACTCACGAATAATATCACGCAGAATTCCGTAACCTTTTCCATGAAGTATACTTACTTCATTCATATTCAGCAGAATTGCCTCGTCAATATACTTCTGTAACATCGACATGGCCTCATCGGCTCGCTTGCCCCGTAAGTCGATGGTTAGTTTAAAATTAGCTGTTTTTTCATTAATTTCACTCACAATGTCATTAAAGCCTTTTCTTTTTATGGTTTTTTGTTTTGGCGCTACTGATTTAATAAGTTTTGAAATAGAAGTTTTAATCTTTACATTATTTACATTTATCTGAGCATCATTACCTTCAACTGCAATTAACTCACCAACAACATCAGTATTTTTAATTTTAACAAAATCGCCAACATCTACAGCTTCGTTATTAATTATTTCCGGCTTTGATTTATTTTTCTTTTTTTCTTTATACTTCTCTTTTTTCTTGTTGCGGTTTGGCTTAGGATTCTTTGTCAGCTCATCCTTTCTCTCATATAATTCTTTTCGTATTTCTTGAGTTTTAGTTTTATCAGCACCAGCCTCTTTAATATCGCGGATTGTTTTTTCAACAGCTTTATTAGAAGATTCAATTATAGATATTGCTTTATCATTGGCCTCCTTAATTATTTGTTTTCTTGATTTTTCAAGATTATTAATCAAGTCAGAATACTTTTCAATCATCTGGTTCAAATTAGCATCATATGAATCGGCTTTTTGTAGCTGCTTCTGCAATTTAATTTTATCTATTTCCAGTTGTTGAAGTTGTTGATCGAAACGAACATGTTTTCCTCCACTTTTCTTTTTGGCACTATTAAGTACCTGGACTGGAAAACCAATTTTTTTTGCAATCTCAAATGCAAATGAACTACCCGGTTTCCCTATTTGTAGCATGTAAAGTGGTTGCATTTCTTTGGAGTCGAACAACATGGCGCCATTAATTAGTCCTTGCAATTTTTCGGCAGCAAGTTTTATGTTTGTATAATGAGTTGTAATAACCCCAAATGATTGCTTGCTGTTAAGTTGCTCAAGAGTAGCTTCTGCAATTGATCCTCCAAGTTGTGGCTCGGTACCAGTACCAAATTCATCAATAAGAATAAGAGTTTTGCTATTTGCGTTGCGCAAAAAGTATTTCATATTCAATAAATGGGAACTGTATGTACTAAGATCATTTTCAATTGATTGCTCATCACCTATGTCAATAAAAATATTATCGTACAGTCGAAAAACACTATCGGGTGATGCACTGACCAACAATCCACATTGCAGCATGTATTGAAGTAACCCAATGGTTTTTAAGCAAACAGATTTCCCCCCGGCATTAGGTCCTGAGATGATAAGCATTCTGTTATCTGAGGAAAGTTCAAGATCCAATGGAGTAACAATTTTGTTTTGTTCCTTATGTGATAAATATAAAAGAGGGTGTATTGCTTTTCTAATATCAACAGGTTTGTTATTTGTAATTATAGGTTGTTCAGCTTTTGTTTTTATTGAAAACAGAGCTTTTGCCCGGATAAAATCTATTAACCCCAGAAAACGGTAAGCATTAACTAAATCCTGAATAAAAGGGCGTAGCTCATCTGTAAAACTTATTAATATTTTAATAATTTCTCTACGTTCTTCACTTTCCAGCTCACGTATTTCATTGTTGATTTCGAATGAGAGAGGGGCTTCAACAAACACTGTTTGACCAGTGGACGATTCATCATGAATAATACCTCCGATTGACCTTTTGTCGGATACTTTTAATGGTATTACCGAACGACCATTTCTAATCGTTATCTCCGCATTATCAGGTACTGATCCTAGTTTTTTTGCTTTTTCAAATGCTTTTTTCGTTTCACGGAATACTTGCTTTTGTTTGCTTGCAATACTTTGCCTAATTCTACGAAGCTCTACAGATGCATTGTCTTTAATATCTCCTTTTTCATCAATTATTCCGGAGGCTTCATGTAACAATTCGTTTGGAAAAAATACCTGACTTACAAGATTTTTAAGTTGAGGATAAGCATCTTCTTCAGTTTCTTCAAAATAAGTAAGTATCTCCTTTATGGTGAATAATGAAGCTTTTAAATTAAAAAGTACCTCCTGCTCAATATAGCTGCCCGGTGTTTTTAATTGAGCAATATCCTGCCGCAAATCCATGAAGTCCTTTGCAGGAAAAGATTTACCAATGGTGAGTAATTCAACAAATTCACTCGACTGATATAATAGCTTATTAATTACACTTATGTTTGATGAAAAATGAATCTTTTCCACAAAGTGCTGTCCCATAGTGCTAATGCACAAATCATTAATATGTTCCTTTATTTTGTCGAAGCTAATTTTCTGCTCAAAATTATCAGGGTAAATCATAACGGCAAAGGTAGGGAAAGGAGAGGTAAATCCTTTATGTATAGTTGATTTTTCTTAATTATGAAATATATCTTATAGTAGTGCGTCATGGTGAGTAGTCAACATTAGAAAGACTTGAAAACTGGCAAATCAATCTTAAACAGAAAAAAGAGAAATTTCTTTAATTAATTATTTTAACCTTAATTTATTTTAAATCAGATATCCCTCCTACGACTTTCTGTCATATCAAATTCTAGTTGGCTCAATTTATCATAATATAACAAGCTTAAAATTGCTATTGTAAGAAAGCATGCAAAAATAGTATTTAATAAATATTTTTATTTCTTAAAAAAAGTTTATTACATTTGCAAACCAAACGGTCGGTATGATGAATGAAGCTAAAGAACATATACTCAGAACTTCTTTATTATTGTTTTTGCAAAAGAGCTATAAAGAGGTTACTATGAGAGAGATAGTGGAGAAGACAGCTTTGTCAAAAGGTGCTTTTTATCATTATTTTTCGAGTAAGGAGCAATTATTTAAAGAGATTGTTCTAATGTTTTTTAGCATGGGCGCTATGGATTATTCAAGTTTCCCAATCAAGTCATTAAAGAGATTTATTGATGAATACCTTAAGCGAATCGACCAATCTTTTGTTCAGATAAATCAAATGATGGGTAATGAATCAAAGGGAGATGTGAGCTTTAATTTCTTCTTTATCATGTTTGATGCTATGAAGCGATTCCCAGAAATGATGATCCTAGAGGAGCAGCAATATAAAAACGACTTGAAAGTTTGGGAAAGTGTTATTAATGAAGCTAAAGCAGTGGGTGAAATCTATTCTTCAACCAGCAATAAAGAAATTGCAAATTTGTTTTTGTATTGTACGGATGGAGTCTTTATTCGGGTGGTCAATACCGAAAAGAAAGTGAAATATAAGGATCAATTAAAAAAAGCTTTTTATTCCATTTATGATAATTTGAAAGGTTAAATTTTTTTTTGCCCATGAACAGACCAAACGATTGCTATAAACATAAAAAATGAAAGCAATTATTCAATCCCAGAATCTTTCGAAAAGCTATAAGGGTTTTTTAGCGGTAAGCGAAAATAATATTTCTGTAGGAAAAGGAGAGATATATGGTTTTTTAGGACTCAATGGAGCCGGAAAAACAACTCTTATCAGAATGTTACTTGGCCTTATCAAACCTTCTAGTGGTAAGGCTTTTCTAAATGGAATGGATATTTCCAAACATCAACCTTTGTTTTGGAACAGGGTAGGGTATTTGGTGGAAGTTCCACATGCATATCCCAATCTTACAGTGAAAGAAAATCTGGAATTAATTTGCCATTTGCGGAGGATTGATAAAAATAAATCTATTGATCCCATCATTGAGCTATTAGATTTAAAGGACTATACTAATCGACTTTCTAAACAGCTATCGCTGGGAAATAAGCAAAGATTGGGATTAGCAAAGGCACTTATCCATCAACCAGAAATACTTATTCTTGATGAACCCACCAATGGACTGGATCCTGCCGGCATACATGATATTCGGGAATTATTGATCGACTTGTCTCAAAATAAGGGTGTGAGTATTTTGGTTTCCAGTCATATACTGGGTGAGATTTCTCATTTTGCACATCGGATTGGCATTATTCATAAAGGTAGAATGATAGATGAGTTTAATACCAACAATTTAAATGAATTATGCAAAAAACAATTGCTAGTTAATACAGATAATAATGAGCAGGCCATTAAACTATTACATCAAAAAGGATTTTCCGCCGAGATTTCAATGGAAAATGAAATTCTGATACATGAATCAAAAGTCATATTGAATCCTGAAGGTATAGCCCAGATGATTGTTTCAGAGAATCTTAAACTTAAGAAACTTAATATGGAGGAAGAAAATCTTGAAAGTTATTTTTTAAGAATTATTAAAGAAAAGGAGGTGTAATATGAGACAGATAGTACTTGCAATAAGAGCAGAGAGAATGAAACTCCGCAGATCAAAAATTTTATTGGTCACTTTTGGCTTATTCGTTTTCATTCCTTTGTTGATAGGTTTGATGATGTATGTGGCACAGCACCCGGAGATGTCAGCTAAGCTGGGCTTGGTAGGAGCAAAGGCACAGTTTTTTTCGGAAAATTCTTGGAAGGGTTATTTGGAAATAATCAATCAGCTGATTGCTGTACTAGGAGTGATTGGATTTGGATTTATAACGAGCTGGGTTTTTGGACGAGAATACATTGAACATACTTTAACAGATATACTTGCACTTCCTGTTTCACGCTCATCCATTGTTTTAGCTAAATATTTAGTTGTATTATTTTGGTGCTTGGGCTTGGCCATCACCTTGTTTTTAGTGGCAAGTATAATGGGGTTATTGATGCATATTCCAGGTTGGAATTTATCAGTGTTTCTCAATTTTGCATCTAACTATTTTCTCACAACTATATTTACTATATTACTTAGTACTGTTGTAGGATTTATTGTTAGTTTTTCAAAAAGCATAGTAGCTCCACTGGGTTTTGTTTTATTAATGGTAATCATGGCTCAATTTACTGCATTGTTAGGTTGGGGATCCTATTTTCCATGGTCAATACCCGGTGTATTCACAGTCTCAAATTCGGTAGAAGGTATGCAGTTGTTCCCTGTCAGCTATCTCATACTATTCTTAACCTTTTTGCTTGGTCTCTTTTCAACTTATGCATATTGGAAGTATGCAGATCATTGAAGGATGAAATAATGAACAATGTCTGCTAAGCTTTATGTCTGTCTTGTCAGCCAAGCCGGCCTTACATCTGACTTTTATAATTTAACTATATTTTAAGTTATATTTCGTTGAAATTTCTGCTTTTTCAGTATCATCCATATCTTTCATATATCCTTTCCATCCAGGACAGAAATTAATATGCCATCGCCAAAATCTGCCAATTAAAGATTTAGGTTTCTCATCATATTTCCTTCGTAAAGGACATTCTTCGCAATTGTGTTTTTTCATAGCCTCTTTATTAAAATCAGGTCAATTTACTATTTTTCTTTTGAATGGCAAATGACTCTACTGCCTATTCTATAAACTCATCCTTATTCTCAAATATATCAGGAGGAACATTAAAAAAAGACAATACCATTTTTTGATTTTGAAAAAGTACTAATGGTGAGGATCCCTCCTCTAAATATTTGTTTTTATTACTATCATCCACCTTTAGATACCGTTTACTTCTTTAAGGATATCTTCAATATCATCATGGCAGCTGCCACAAACTGTACTTGCTTCCGTTTCTTCACCCACTTCGTCAACTGTTTTCAGGTTACCTGTTTTTATAGCCTCAATAATTTCTCCTTTTGTAATTTGCATACAGTTGCATACTATTTCATCATTATCCATTTTATTAGATTTAGATATTAATTTTCTCCATCAATTAAAATTCTTCAGCATGAATTTGCCCCGGCTCCCTCTTTTTGTGATCTTTAAATCCATCAATATATAATAGCTCCTTCATGCCATCAACCATTCTTGGATTTCCACATAAAAATACATCTGTGTTTTCAGGTAAGGGTTTGAAACCAATTGTATTATCAACTAGCCCTGATTCCCATATATCACCTATAAACCTTGTATCGCCAACCCAACCCGAAGGTTCTTTATCGGGTTCAGTAATTGTTGGGTGATAGTAGAAATTGTCAAACATACTAGCTAATAATTTCAACTCAGAAGAATATCCTAAATCCCAGCTATTTGCTGCGCCATGTAATACCAAAATTTTACCGGTGCGTTTTAAAGCATTTGATCGCAGCATGCTCATGTAAGGTGCAACTCCGGTTCCTGTTGCAACTAATATAATATTTCTATCCTCTGGAATTTGGTCAAGAGTAAACATCCCTACAGCTTTTTTACCCATCCAAATTCTGTCTCCTATCTCTAAATTAAAGATTCTTGGTGTTAATTGCCCTGAGTGAACTAATGTTATGTAAAACTCTATGGCATCTTCAGTTGAAGAAGAAGCAATTGAGTATGCACGCCTTATTAACTTGTCAGCTTTTGGTGGCTCAAATTCATCTGTTGCTGCAGTGCAACGTGATGCATCGGGTGCTAATCCTAAAGCAACAAATTGGCCAGCCTTAAAATCAGGTAACTTCCACCCATCAGGCTTAACCTTTATTATTTTCATAATTGGTGATACTTGCACTGATTGGGTGATTACACAGTTTAATTGATCTTTAAGATTTTCGCTCATTATTGTAATAATTTAGAGGTGCAAAAATACAAATATCAACAACTCGTAAAAATAAAAATAAAGGATAATTCCGGAAAATAAATTTAGATATGCAATGATATGTTTAGAAATTTAAACCTGCAGTTAGATTAAACCCCGGCATGGACACTTTATCACCAACTGTATTTGCGGGATTCCAATAATCGCCATTACCATTTTTCAGTTTTAAACTGCCAATTTCATACTCAAACCCAAGCATAAGTATAGAAACTCTTACATTTATACCAAATGAGTACATCATTTGTACATAGCCTAAATGTGCTTCAATTGAGCCATCACTAATATCTTGTTGATTGTAATATACACCTCCAACCCAAACAGGGTTAATCTTTGCAAAAATGTCAAATGCTAATGCTTTAGCCGGTGAATATGTAAATGATGGGCCAATTTTTGAACCAACAAATAAATTATATATATTATCGCCTCCATTGAGATTGAATACCTGCGCCTTTAAGGAGAGAAAATCAGCGTTGATACCAAACCTTAATCCCGGGCCTATGTTTATTCCGTTAAGCATGTATATTTTCCCAATCTCAAAGTTAGCGCCAATCTTTGATTTTGCGTTAAGTTCACTTTTTAATGCGTTAGCATTTTTAAACCCATAATATGTCCATAGAGGAGTTGAATAACCCACTCTAATATAGAATTTATTCTTTAAATCACCCGATTCATAATCTTGTGAGTATACAGATACAGAGATTATTACAACTAAAAATAAAAGAATGGACTTTTTCATTTTTCTTAGGTTTAAATTATAAATAAGAATCCGGCAACTTACTGTCTAATTGTATTCTGCTAAATTATAAAAAAAATAGCAAAAAAAAAGCCGACTCAACTGAATCGGCTTTTTTTTGCAATAAAATGTTTCTTTATGCAAGAGCTAATCTTTTAAAATCGGTAACGGTTAATTCGTTTTCAACGTCATTTAAATACTGACTAACGTTTTTCTTGCTATCTTTAATAAATGTCTGATTTAACAAAGTATTTTCTTTGTAAAATTTGTTAAGTTTTCCCATAGCAATTTTTTCAAGCAAAGCTTCTGGTTTGCCTTCCTGGCGAGCCTGATCCATTCCAATTTCAATTTCACGTTTAACCATCTCGTCACTTACACTGTCTTTATCTAAAGCAACTGGATCCATGGCTGCAATTTGCATAACAACGTCTTTTCCGGCATTGTTAAGTGCATCACCTGATTTGTTAAGACCAGCAATGGTTGCAATACGGTTGCCTGGGTGGATATATGCATATGTGCTTTCAGCTTCAACAACTACAAAACGACCTAATTGAATTTTTTCACCTATTAGACCAGTCTGGTCAGTTATTGATTGATCAACGGTACGATCACCTAATTGCAGTGCTTTTAGTTCATCAGTATTTTTAGCTTTATTTGCAACAGCAATATCTAAAATACTTTGGGTATATGCAATAAAATCAGCATTTTTTGCAACAAAATCAGTTTCACAATTTATCATAACTGCGGCTGCATATTGTTTATCATCACTAACTTTTGAAAGTACTACACCTTCAGCAGCATCACGATCAGCACGTTTAGCGGCAACTTTTTGACCTTTCTTTCTGAGTACGTCAATGGCTTTTTCCATGTCGCCTTCAGTTTCAACGAGTGCATTTTTGCAGTCCATCATACCGGCACCGGTATTTTTTCTTAGTTCGTTTACCTGTTGGGCAGTTATCTTCATTTTTTTATCTTTATATACATTACCAATTAATTCTTTTTGGAAATAGTTTTTCTTTTGCGTTTAGGTTTACCTTCTGGTGTTGGAGTGGTTCCTTTTTCTGCTGACTTATCAGCTGCATCTTCAGCTATTTCAATTGCTTCAGATTTGGATTTAATATCTAGTTCTTCAACTTTTGCAGAAGCTTCATCTTTCACATCTTGTTTTTCTTTAGCCATCTTGCGTTCGCCTAAGCCTTCACCAATAGCCTGTACCATTGTGTTAACAATAAGGTGAATTGATTTTGAAGCATCATCATTTGCAGGAATTGCAAAATCAATTAAAGTAGGGTCGGTATTTGTATCTACCATTGCAAAAATAGGGATATTCAATTTTCTTGCTTCAGCAACAGCAATCTTTTCTTTGTTAATATCAACAATAAAAAGTGCTGCGGGAATACGACTCATATCTGAAATACTACCAAGGTTTTTTTCAAGCTTAGCACGTTCACGTGTAATTTGGAGTCTTTCTCTTTTAGATAGGTTCTCCCATGAACTAGTAGATGCCATTTTATCGATGTTATCCATTTTTCGCACGGCTTTGCGTATTGTTGCAAAGTTTGTAAGCATTCCACCAGGCCAGCGTTCAGTAACGTAAGGCATATTTACCTTTTTTACTAAATCAGCTACTAAGTATTTAGCCTGTTTTTTTGTAGCTACAAATAATATTCTGCGACCCGATTTTGCTATTTGCTTAATAGCATTCTGGGCTTCTTCAAGTTTAGCCTGTGTTTTATACAGGTCAATAATGTGAATGCCATTACGTTCCATAAAAATATATGGAGCCATATTTGGATTCCACTTTCTTCGCAAATGACCAAAATGTACACCTGCGTCAAGCATTTCGTCAAAACTAACTTTTGCCATCTTAATTTTTTTAATTTGTTTACATTCTCTTTTTCAATTACTGAATAGCTCCAATAAAGGAGGTTACAGTAATTTGGATACTAAACTCTTTCCAATGTATGTGAAAACTATCGTTTACTGAACTGGAATTTCTTACGAGCCTTAGGTTGTCCTGGTTTTTTACGCTCAACCATTCGTGGATCTCTCTTCATTAATCCTTTTGCTTTAAGTACGGGACGGTATTCAGGGTCAATCTGAACAAGTGCGCGGGAAATCCCTAAACGCAATGCTTCTGCCTGACCAGCATAACCTCCACCTTTAAGATTAACTTTTATGTTGTATTTGCCTATATTTTCGGTAAGATGAAGAGGCTGTTCAACAACATAATGTAGGATTGCAGTTGGAAAATAATCTTTATAATCACGATTATTAATAGTGATTTTTCCATCTCCATCCTGAAGATAAACCCTGGCTACAGCAGTTTTTCTTCTGCCTAATGCATTAACTACTTCCATGGTATATTATCTAATTGATTTTAAATTGATTTTCTTTGGTTTTTGTGCTTGCTGTTCGTGTTCGGAACCGGCATACACATATAGGTTGCGAAAAAGATCAGCTCCAAGAATAGTTTTTGGAAGCATACCTTTAATTGCTTTCTCAACCATTGCAGTAGGTTTTCTTTCCATTAATTCGCGTGCTGTTAGTGACCTTTGACCACCAGGATATCCACTGTGACGTATATACTCTTTTGCGTCCCATTTGTTTCCTGTAAGTCTTATCTTATCAGCATTAATGATAATCACATTATCACCACAATCAACGTGTGGTGTGTAGTTTGGTTTGTGTTTTCCACGAAGAATCTTAGCAGCAGCTGATGCCATTCTTCCCAATATTTCATTTTCAGCATCAATCAACACCCACTCTTTATTTACGGTGTTTGCGTTTGCGCTAACTGTCTTATAACTTAATGTATTCATCTATCTTATTGTTCCTTAAGTAGTTTACTTAATACGCCTTAAAATCGGGCTGCAAAAATAGAAACTATTTTCCGAACAACCAAATTTGTAAACAATTTAATGTGGATAAAATTTAAATTGTTTTAGCAGTGCTAATATCTGTATGCAATAGCATTAATATTCATACCGGCGCCAACTGATGAAAATAAGAGAAGATCTCCTTTATAAAGTTGGTGGTTTCCTTCGCATTTACCCTTACGTACCATGTCAAAAAGTATTGGTATTGTTCCTACTGAACTGTTACCCAATTTTTGGATGCTCATTGGTGCGATGTCTTTAGGGACTTTACGTTCTTTATATAATCGATAAAACCGTTTAATAATTTCATCATCCATTTTTGCATTAGCCTGATGTATTAAAATCTTATTAACATCATTAATTCCGAATCCTGATTTCTCAAGGCAGCTTTTCATGGCTGTAGGTACATTTGTTAGTGCAAACTCATAAATCTTATGGCCATGCATTTTTAGGTATCTTATATTTGGATCTGATTCATTTTTATTCCCTTTGCCAAGAAAAAGATAATGTGCTTCATCTTTAGTATATGATGCTGACTCAGTTCCGATTATTCCTTCTTCTATTTCACTTTCTACTGCTTCAACAATGCATGCGCCTGCACCATCGGCATAAATCATAGAATCGCGATCAAATTTATCGATTACTCTTGAAAGGGTTTCTGTTGATATAACTAAACATTTTTTTGCAGCTCCTGCTTTAATGTAAGCTTGTGCCTGTATAATTCCTTGTAGCCAACCTGGGCATCCAAAAAGTAAATCATAACCTACGCAAAAGGGATTCTCTATTTGAAGATTATGTTTTATTCTACAAGCTAGGCTAGGTACGGCATCTGTTTGTATAGTCCCTGATATTACATCACCAAAATTATGTGCAACAATAATTTGATCAATATCTTCCGGGTTAACTCCTGCATCTTCAATAGCTAGTTTTGCTGCAATACTACCCATGTCAGATGCTGTTTGGTTGTCATTAACATACCTTCTTTGCTCGATGCCTGTTATAGCTTTAAACTTTTGAATTATCTCATCATTTGGTGCTTCAATTAATTTACCATTGGGATTATAGAATTTATGTTTAGCAAAATGAGTATTTGTAACAATGTTTTCTGGCACATAACTGCCTGTACCTGTAATCATTACATTTATATGCATGTTTAACATTTTTGGTTAAATAAATAATTGCAAAAATAGTTTTTTAAACGATTAAGTAAAAACAAATGTAATTTATAATTGATGTTATTATGAAATGAGATTTAACCTGGTTAGCATTTTATAATTTAATAGAATATTTAACTACTTTTGCAAAATAATTAATTACCTCTATATTTAAAGGATTCAAATACAATTATAACTAATGGAATATAATACTACACGCGGTCATCTTATAATACCTGAATACGGCAGGAATATTCAGAAAATGGTTGATTATGCGATTACAATAGAAGACAAAGAGAAAAGAACGAAAACTGCAAAAACAATTATAATATCGATGGCTCAAATGAATCCTATGATAAAAGATACAATTGATTACACTCATGTTCTTTGGGATCACCTCTTTATTATTTCAAAATTCAAACTTGATGTTGACAGCCCTTTTCCACCTCCTTCTAAAGATAAATTGAATCGTAAACCTGACCAATTAGTTTATAGCGATAAGAAAATTGTTTTACGACACTATGGTAGACATATTGTTAATATCATAAAAAAAGCAACAGAATATGAAGAAGGGGAGGAGAAACAGGCTCTTATTATAGCTATTGCTAACCAAATGAAAAAATCCTATTTAAAATGGAATAGAGAATCAGTTAATGATATTACAATTGCTAAGCATCTTTTTGATTTATCCGGTAAAAAACTGAAATTACCAGAGGATGTACAATTAATAGCAATTAGTGATGTTATACAAAGACCCAAAAAGAATACCAAAAGAAAATCCAGTCAAAAATCTTATCAAAAGAATAGTAAGGATAACTATGGAAAAAGGAGAAAAAGTAATTATACTCCAAAAAACAATTAATACTTAGTTTATCTTTTGCTAATTAAGCATTTCATTTTCTTTTAAAATATTTTGAAAAAACAACCATAATTTGGTTGTTTTTTCGTTTATTTACTATAAATATACTGAATGATGCAGGTTTTATGAAGGTTGCAATTTTAGGCATTCAGTATTTTAAATAGAGGAAAATGGGATCTTTTAGAATTACAGGTGGAAAACCTCTAGGTGGTGAGATAATTCCACAAGGGGCAAAAAATGAAGCACTTCAGGTTATTTGTGCTGTACTGCTTACTCAAGAGATAGTAACTATTAGTAATATTCCTGATATAAGGGATGTTAATAGGCTTATTGATCTGTTGGAAGGACTTGGCGTAGTTGTGAATAAAACAGGTGTGGGCGAATATTCTTTTAAAGCATTAGATATTAACCTCGATTATCTTGAAACAGAAGATTTCTATAGCAAAGCTACTAGTATAAGAGGTAGTGTAATGCTACTAGGTTCATTGTTAGCACGATTTGGTCGTGGATACCTTCCACAACCAGGAGGTGATAAAATAGGCAGAAGAAGACTAGATACTCATTTTATCGGATTACAAAAACTCGGTGTTGATTTTACTTACGATGCTAATAAAAAGAGCTATAATGTGGTTGCTAATAATCTTAAAGGCAACTCCATGTTGCTTGAAGAAGCTTCGGTTACAGGAACAGCAAATATATTAATGGCGGCAGTTATGGCCGATGGTATTACTACCATTTTTAATGCTGCATGTGAACCATATCTGGTACAACTCAGTAAGATGCTTGTAAACATGGGTGCAAAAATTTCAGGAATTGGTTCGAATCTTCTCACCGTTGAAGGGGTGAAAGTTATGAATGGGACTTCACATACATTACTTGCTGATATGATTGAAGTTGGTAGTTTTATCGGGCTTGCTGCAATGACTCAATCTGAAATTAAAATTAAAAATGTAAGCTTACTCGACCTGGGTTTAATACCCGAGGTTTTCAAGAGAATAGGAGTAACAGTATCTCAAGTTGGAGATGATATTGTTGTTCCTAAATATGATAATTATTCAATAGAGACTTTTATTGATGGATCAATAATGAATATTGCTGATGCTCCTTGGCCCGGTTTTACACCTGACTTAATTAGCATTGTGCTGGTTACTGCAATTCAGGCAGAGGGTAGCGTGTTAATACATCAAAAAATGTTTGAGAGCAGGCTATTTTTTGTTGATAAACTTATTGATATGGGAGCAAGAATTATTCTATGTGATCCTCATCGTGCAACAGTTATAGGCTTGAATCATAAATATCCTCTCAGAGGTATTAAAATGAGTTCTCCAGATATAAGAGCCGGTGTGGCATTATTAATTGCTGCTCTATCCGCAGAGGGTACCAGCATTATTGAAAATATTGAACAAATCGACAGGGGTTATCAGAATATTGAAAAACGATTACAGCTGCTTGGTGCAGATATTGAGAGGATTGATTGATCTAATTAATAAAATTAATTGGACTTTGTTTCTTTTTCTTAAAGTTTTTCAATCCCGTTTTTAAAAATTTAACAAATGCATTAACATCCAGGTCGTAAGCTCTAGGTTGAGTTAGCATTTCTCCATCCGGACTAACCAGTACATAAAAAGGTTGTGCATTTACACCATACATTGCTTTTTGCAGATCAGCATATTTTTTACCAACAGTTTTCTTTTTCTTACCATCAAATTCACTTATATACCAATCCTCTTCTGGAAGTGTTGTTTTATCATCAACATAAAGAGCTGTTACAATATAATCTTTACTCAATAGGCTAAGGACTTTTGGATCAGCCCATACAATCGATTCCATTTCGCGACAGTTTACACAACCATGTCCAGTGAAATCAATAAATAAGGGTTTGTTTTGTTCCTTGGCACAAGCTAAAGCCTGGTCATAATCGAAATAACCTTCTAATCCATGAGGTAGGTGAAGGAAATCACTAAATTTTGGAGTCTCACATAACTCTTTCTCTTCACCCGAACTTGATGATATTGTAAATGCTTTTACATTTTGTCGAATTACCGAATTTAAATCAAAATCATGTGTGCTTTGCGGAGGCAAATATCCCGAAAGTGCTTTCAATGGTGCACCAACCATTCCTGGAATCAAATATGCAACAAAAGTAAATACGATTATTGCCATCATTAATCTGGGAACTGAAACAAATGGCACATCTGAATCATGTGCAAATTTTATTCTTCCTAATAAATAAAGGCCCAATAGGAAGAAAATAACAATCCAGGCTGCCAGATATACTTCTCTGTCAAGTATCCCCCAATGATAAGTTTGGTCAGCAATACTTAGGAATTTAAGCCCTAACGCTAATTCTAAAAAGCCTAATACAACTTTAACTGAATTTAACCAGCCTCCCGACTTTGGTAGTCCTTGTAATAATGTTGGGAAAAATGCAAATAAAGTAAAAGGCAAAGCAAATGCTAATGAAAATCCCAACATACCAATAATTGGTTTTACTACCTGCCCGCCAGCCGATTCAACCAGTATGGTTCCTACAATTGGTCCGGTACAACTAAATGATACAAGTACTAAAGTAAGCGCCATGAAAACGGGACCTAGAAATCCTCCTTTATCAGCGCTTGCATCAGATTTGTTTATCATCCAATGTGGTAGCGTTATTTCAAACATGCCAAAAAATGAGGCTGCAAATACCACAAATATTACAAAAAACAATATGTTTGGTAGCCAATGGGTGCTTAGCCAGTTAGCAATATCAGGTCCGGCAACTACGGCTAGCACTGATCCAATAAAAACGTAAATACCAATTATGCTAAAACCATAAATTAATGCTTGTACTTTACCTTTGGCTTTATCTTGACCATCTTTCATGAAAAATGATACGGTCATTGGTATCATTGGAAAAACACATGGTGTTAATATAGCTGCAAATCCGCCCAAAAACGATAGTAAAAAGAAACCCCAGAATGAGGCTTTTTTACCTGTAATATCTTCACCTTCAAACGAAGTAGTCTCATCTTGAATTTCCTGTGTATCAGTAATAAGTTCGCCCGTGCTACTGTTAAAAATTATCTCAAAGTCTTCGTAAAGGGCTACACATCCAACTTCATTACAAACCATGTATGCAATTTCACCTATTATGGGTATATTGCTATCATCCGAATTTAAAATAATGGTTTGTTTGAAAGCAGCTTTATTTTCAAAAAACTTAATATCCATTTCAAATACATCATCATATTCATCGATTGGAATTATAACTTCCTGAATAGCACCGTCTAAGTTGTAATTTACTGATTCTTCAAAAGTAAAAACTGTAGGTAGGGGGCCATCTTCCGGAATTGTAATCGAATACAAATGATATCCTTTATCAATCTCTGCACTAAACAATAATTCAACTGTGTTTGAATTTATTTTTTCAGATGTAATTTTCCACTTTACAGGTTCAAGTATCTGAGACTTAGGGACTCCTCCAAGTGTTGGAGCTCCAAGTGTAAAATTAAAATCAACTTCGGTAGGAGGTAAACATTTGGTGTCGTCGCAACTCATGAACTCAACTACACCTGCTATTGATGCTTTTTCGTTTGTTAATTGTACTTTTTGTTTAAAGATGGCTTCATGCGAATAGTATTTTAATATCATCTCAAAATTGGGATCATATTCTTCAATAACAACACTTTGTTCGGTTACATTGCCAACAAGCTTATATCCATCATTTTCATTGAAAGTAAAGTTTGTTGCCGGGGGTGACATAGGGATGTCTTGCGAGTATAGATGCCAATGTAAGTCGATGTCGGCTTTAAAAATTAGCTCATACTCTGTTTCAGTTATTTTATTTGAAGAGAAACTCCATCTTACAGGTTCAAGTATCTGTGCGGTTAACCCAAAAGTAAACAGCAGTAAAAATATTATGGTTGATAAACTACGTTTCATGTTTGTAATAATATTAAAAAAATATTTTGCAAAAATAGATAAATATTTATGCGTGTTTTTTCATGACACCATAAAATGTGTTAATGTTGCTTTTGCTTACCTGGGATTTTGAATATTGTTACTGATACTGCTAGTCAATATATGGCAATTGCAACTTCATAATTAGTATATTTTTTGTGGATTTTGTTATTCTAAAATAATTTGATGATCTGTGTCCAACAAGCCATATAATTATTTTTCCTGATTCTATAACAAATGTGTTTTCTTTTTCAAATGAATCAACTTTATTATCAATAAGAATATCACTTATTAGTTTACTTCCTTTCATCCCAAAAGGTTTAATTCTGTCACCTTTTTGCCACCTGCGAATTGATAGTGGAAAATTTAATTTATTAAGATCAAAATAGGCAACAGTATTACTTTTGTCGAAGGTAAACGTTGGGTGATTTTTATGATTTTTAAATATAATGTTAATGGGTTCAGTAACTTCTTTCTGATCAATAGATATAAGATATTTTCTTGATGATGAAGGCTTGTTAATTTTTCTGATTAATATATGATCACGGTCGATTAATAATTCATGATTAGAAGATAAAAATTTATGACCGCTTCTATTTTCAGCTTCCAATGCTATGCAAATATCATCAGTAATCTGTCGGTTAAACCCAAATTCACTAAGTAAGTAGTACATCCAAATTTTAGTTGGAGATAGCTTCTTGAGTTCCTTTATTGATACTTTATTTATGTCATTACTATGTGAAATATTTAGTTGATGTAATTTTTCACTAATAGCAGATTGTAATATTAAATAAGAGTCGTTTAAATTATCAATACTTTTAAGGGCTGCCTTGTTAAACCCCGGTGAAATTTCTTCAATTTTAGGGATTAAGTGATGACGAATTCTGTTGCGCAGATAATTATCTGAACTATTTGAGCTGTCTTCTCTAAATTCCAGTTTGTTTTCTTTTGCGTATTCTACAATCTGCTCACGTGTTGCAAACATCAATGGCCTGATTATGTTTTGCCGCATAACCGGAATACTTTTCAAGCCTTTTATTCCTGCTCCTCTTAATAAATTTATAAAGAATGTTTCTGTAAGGTCATCTTGATTATGTGCAACCGCAACAAGAGGAAAATTATTATATGAACATACTTTATTAAACCATGCATACCTGAGCTCACGAGCTGATTCCTGTATTGATATTCCTACCTTTTTTGCATGATCAGCAGCCATACATAAGCCAATAAATACTTCACTGCCATACTTATGTGCGAGCTGTCTTACAAACATTTCATCATCATCCGATTCAAATAATCGCAATTTAAAATTACAGTGTGCAACTGCATATTTAATGCCAATTTTATCAAATAAATCTAACATTACAACAGAGTCAATACCTCCGCTAATAGCTAGAAGTACTTCTTCGTTGGGCTGTATCAGATTATTCTGTTTGATGTATTTTTTAATGAGATCAATCACTGTACAATATTTTTACGCCCATTTATGATTAATTCGACCATAGTAAAACTCAAATCAGAAAATAATATTCCTGCATGAGCATTCCGTTCAATGTGATAGATTGCCTGGTTAAGGGCCTTATAGATTTCACTTTGGTTTGTTTTATTTATAAAAGGAGCAAACTTTTTTGAAAAATCAAGCTCTTCCCCTGCTTTTCGTACTTGGTTTCCATTGCTGTTATTATGCAATATTGAGTTGTGTATAACCTCTAGCCCATAGCTCAAAAAACTCTTTTGCTTTTCTCTTCCTATTTTAGAAATTTCCTGATTAAACTTAATTAGTTCAGTATAATCTTTAGGTTGAAAACATAATCTTAACCACTTTCTAAAAATTATAAAATTTGATTGTGTTTCCTCTGTGTTATTACTTATATCTTTTGCAGTATTCCAATTGCCATTTGATAAGATTGCAATATCTAAGGCTGTACTGTTTTCACATCCCTCTATAACTAGTTGGTTCGCAATGTCATTATCGGTTAGTTTGGGAACCTTAAAAAGCTGCGCTCTTGATCTTACAGTGGCAAGAAGCTGTTCATATTTCTCTCCAATTAAAAATAGTATTGTTTTATTGGGTGGCTCTTCAAGCGTTTTTAACAGTTTATTAGATGCTGATTCATTCATCCTGTCAACCATCCAAAGGATAACAATTTTATATTCTGATTCATATGCTTTCAAAGATACTTTACTAATTAGTTCACTAGCATCATCTTTTCTGATATAACCTTGCTTATTTCCAATACCTATATTGTCGTACCAACCATTTTGTGTAATGTACGCGTTGTTTTTGTTTAGGTATGTACGCCATTCATTTAAAAACAATGATGATTTTGGATCTTTGTTTACTGATTTTGTTGTAGCAGTAGGGAAATAGAAGTGAAGGTCGGGATGTGCAAATTTCTCAAATTTGATACATGATGCACAAATACCACAGCTATCATTATTGGTTTTACTAGTGCAGTTTAAAAATTGGGCAAATGCAATGCTAACAGCTAAAGCTCCTGATCCTTCGTTACCTAAAAATAACTGAGTATGAGCAATACGATTTTCATTATAACTGGTAATAAGTTTATTAATCAGCGCTTGCTGTCCAATTATTGATTTGAATTGCATTAGTTTTGGTTTTGTGCATCAAAAATAATTCTTTTCAATATGTACTACTAGATTTGTATTAAATATTTTTTAAAGGTTGGATGTTAATAAGTAACATTAAATTCGAAGAGTTGAGTAAATATAAAATATTTTATTTCTACAGAATAAAAAAAGGTAGCAACTTAATTAATGTTACTACCTTTTTTTGTTTTAAATTGTGATAAAACTAACCTATAGTATATTGTAGCTTATGAAATTTTTGCTGCCAAAAATTCTCTATTCATTCTTGCAATATTAGATACACTTATGTTTTTTGGGCATTCAGCTTCACAGGCATAAGTATTAGTGCAGTTTCCAAAACCAATGTCATCCATTTTAGCAACCATATTTTCAACACGTTGTTTTGCTTCCACTTTTCCCTGAGGAAGTAATGCAAGCTGACTGACTTTTGCAGCTACAAATAACATAGCAGATGCATTTTTACAGGCAGCAACACAGGCACCGCAACCTATACAAGCGGCGGCATCCATTGCGAGATCAGCATTTTCTTTCTTAATTGGAATAGCATTGGCATCAGGTACTCCACCTGTACTTACTGAGACAAAGCCACCAGCCTGAATAATTATGTCGAAGGCAGAACGATCTACAATAAGGTCTTTTATAACAGGGAATGGCCGTGCACGCCATGGCTCAATTACAATAGTCTCACCATCTTTGAACTTGCGCATATGAAGCTGACAAGTGGTTATTGAATCATCGGGACCATGAGGGTGACCGTTAATATATAAACTACACATACCACAAATCCCTTCTCGGCAATCATGATCGTATGCAACAGGCTCTTCGCCATTTGTAATAAGTTCTTCGTTGAGGATGTCCATCATTTCAAGGAATGAAGCATCTTCTGATATATTATGAACGGGGTAAGTAATAAATTTACCTTCGGCATTAGCATCAGCCTGCCTCCATATTTTAAGTTTTAAATCCATTATTCCGTTTTTTAACTTTTATTTATTTTATGCTGTTTTGTAGTTACGTTGCTTAACCTCAATATTTTCGTAAACGATCGGTTCTTTATGAAGCTCAGGTTCTTTATCATCACCTTTATATTCCCATGCTGACACGTACATATAATTTTCATCATCGCGCATGGCTTCTCCTTCTTCGGTTTTATATTCATCACGGAAGTGACCTCCGCAAGATTCTTTACGATCAAGGGCATCACGTGCCATTAGTTCGCCAAGTTCGAGGAAGTCGGCAAGACGCAGGGCTTTTTCCAGTTCGATATTCATTCCAGACTTTTCACCAGGTATGTAAACATTATCCCAAAATTCATTACGTAGTTCTTTAATTTCAGCAATTGCTTTTTCAAGCCCCTCTTTGTCTCGAGCCATTCCTACAAATTCCCACATTATCAGCCCTAATCTTTTATGGAAAGAGTCAACAGTTTTACTACCTTTAACTGCAAATAATTTGTCGATTATATCCTGAACATCTTTTTCAGTTTGGTCAAACTCAGCACCATCAGTTAAAAAGTGAGGAACAGTAATTTGATCGGCAAGATAATTTTGCATTGTATAAGGAAGCACAAAGTATCCATCCGATAATCCCTGCATTAAAGCAGATGCACCTAATCGGTTAGCACCATGGTCGGAGAAATTTGCTTCCCCGCCAACAAATAATCCGGGAATTGTACTTTGTAATTCATAATCAACCCATGTTCCACCCATTGCGTAATGGATAGCTGGATATATCATCATTGGTACTTTATAAGGATTTTCATCAACAATTTTTTCGTACATCTGGAAAAGATTTCCGTAGCGGGCTTCGATAACATTTTTTCCGAGACGTTTAATAGGATCTTTAAAGTCGAGATAAACGGCAAGACCTGTTTTTCCAACTCCGTATCCTTCATCACAGCGTTCTTTTGCGGCACGAGATGCTACATCACGTGGCACAAGGTTACCAAAGGCCGGATATCTTCTTTCGAGATAATAATCTCTGTCTTCTTCAGGAATGTTTACAGGGGAAAGTTCTCCTTTTTGGATTTTCTGTGCATCCTCTTTCTTTTTCGGAACCCATATTCTGCCATCATTTCTTAAACTCTCGCTCATTAGAGTTAGTTTGCTTTGATAAGCACCATGAACAGGAATACAGGTAGGGTGAATTTGTACGAAACTGGGGTTACCAAAATAAGCACCTCTTTTATATGCTTTCCATGCAGCACTACCATTTGAGGTCATTGCCATGGTCGATAAGTAATATACATTTCCGTATCCACCGGTTCCAAGCAAAACAGCATGTGCACCATAACGTTCCAATTCTCCGGTAACCAGGTTTCTTACAATTATGCCGCGTGCTTTACCGTCAATCTTAACAACATCCAGCATTTCACGACGGGTGTACATCTTCACAGTACCTTTGCTAATTTCCTCACTTAAGGCACTATATGCACCTAACAGAAGTTGTTGTCCGGTTTGCCCGCGTGCATAAAATGTTCGGGAAACCAGTGCGCCACCAAATGAACGGTTATCTAGTAATCCACCATATTCGCGAGCAAAAGGTACTCCCTGTGCTACGCATTGGTCGATTATATTGTTGCTTACTTCGGCAAGCCGATAAACATTTGCTTCGCGGGCACGATAATCACCGCCTTTAACAGTATCGTAAAACAAACGGTAAATGCTATCGCCATCATTTGGATAGTTTTTAGCTGCATTAATTCCGCCTTGAGCGGCAATGCTGTGTGCACGGCGTGGGCTATCCTGAATACAGAAAACCTTCACGTTAAAGCCAAGTGCGGCAAGGCTGGCTGCAGCAGCGCCACCGGCAAGTCCTGTTCCTACTACAATTACATCAATTTTACGTTTATTGGCAGGGTTAACAAGATTTTGGTGGGCTTTATAATTTGTCCATTTTTCGGCTAATGGGCCGGCTGGTATTTTTGAATCTAGCTTTGTCATATCTTCTATTTTGAAAAGTAAATAACCACAGGAATTAGTATATAACCAAGTGTAATTACAATTGAGTATACATGGCCAAATCCTTTAATAAAAGGAGTGTATTTTTTGTGATACAAGCCCAAAGATTGAAATGCTGACTGAAATGCGTGGTCGAGATGAAAGCCAACGATCAGTAAAGCAATAATATATCCAATTACATATATTGGTATTTCAAATAATTGCTTAACTACAATGCCCATATCTTCCATCCCGGTAGGTGTTCCATTTAAAATAAACTCGGGCACAGTGTGAAATGCTTTTGCTTTAAGGAAGAAATTTACAAAATGTATAACCAGGAAAACAGAAATTATTATACCTGTATAAATCATATATTTTGAAAATAAGGAATCTTCTGAATATCCCCTTATTTTATAACCCTTTGGTCTTGCAATCCAGTTTTGAATTTGTAACACTGCACCAAGAACTATGTGTATAGCAAACCCCGCAAAAAGCACCCATTGAAAAATCTGGATAGGAGGGTTTGTACCCATAAAGTGGGCTGTTATATTAAAAAGTTCCCGTGAGGGATCAAATAAGAGTAATAAATTAATGCCCAGATGAACTACCAAAAAAGTCATTAGGAATAATCCCATTAATGACATCCATATTTTTTTGGTAATAGAAGAATACGAAATATTCATAATATTAAAATTTTTACATGTTTTAGTTCAAAAAATAAACAAGCAAATATATAAAAGAATTCTATGTGTATTTTACCTTTTGCCTATTTAGAATAAGACTAAGTAATTGGGTAAGTTGTCGGGTTGATGGGTTGCTGAGCTGTTGAATTGATGAGCAAGATTACCGCCAGCATAAATACTACAACAATGGCTGCCGCGATAACAATAACAACAATAATAACCGAGACAACTTAACCATACATTTCAATAATGTTCAAAAAATAACACCTGCTAAAATTTTTACTTTAACTTTGCTGAATCTTAACTGAAAATGATAGATTATGAAGAAGTTATTGTTAGTATTATTTATTTTTTCAGGGATACAACTTGCAGCTCAGGTAAAAGAAGATTTATTTATACCAATTGACATTGAAACTAATAAAATAAAATTCCGGGGAGTTGTTGAAGAGGAAGGTGACCAATATGAATTGTTTAAAAGAAGTATCTATTGGTTAAATGGGTTTTATAAGGATCCTGTACGCGTTACATCTGTGCGAGATAAAGAGACCGGCAAGATTGTTGGTCGACACAGGTTTAGAATTTATTATTGGGATAAAGACAGTATAAAGCATGCTGGTGGTATGATATATTACACATTTACTGTTGAAATGAAGGACAACAGATATCGATATACAATAGATGAGATTATTCTGAAGTCAATTACTAGTATCCCGGTTGAGAAATGGTTAGACAAAAATGATCCTGCATACGATCCCAGATGGGATGAATACCTCAGGCAAATTGCTGATTTTGTAAATAATTGGAGTAGTACTCTTGAAGAAAAAATGAAACCCGAACCTAAAAAAGTTGAAGATGACTGGTAAGGGTCATTATAGATAAGGAAATTATTATTTAAATGCCAAGAAGAAGAAAACGTGATTTATTAATCAGAGGCTTTTCGAAGTTGCTGAAAGAGGATAAAGTAACCATTGTAAGTGAGCTGATGGATAATCAGGTTGAGGCAATGGAACTACTTAAGAGCTTTTGGCATACTGATAAATCTAAACAGAAAATTTTTGATGAATTTAGCGAAAATACGATTTCAAATTTTTATATTCCTTATGGAATAGCTCCAAATGTTGTTGTTAACGGCAATACTTATCATGTACCGGTAGTTATCGAAGAAAGTTCTGTTGTTGCTGCCGCTTCTTCCGCTTCAAAATTTTGGGCGGAGAGAGGTGGTTTTAAAGCAGAAGTTGTTAATATTGAGAAGGTAGGACAAGTCCATTTTTTTTGGAATGGCAAAAAAACTAAACTAGTAAAAGTTTGGGATGAGATTAAACTTTACCTTAGGGGTGCCGTCAAACAAACAACCCATAATATGGAAGAACGTGGTGGCGGTATTATTGATTTTGAATTGTTAGATTTTACCAATGATATTGAAAACTATTATCAGATTAAAGTAACATTCGATACTGTTGATTCGATGGGTGCTAATTTCATTAATTCGTGTCTTGAAGAATTTGCATCAGCATTAAAAGATTTTCTCGCTAACCATAAGCTTTTTGTTGGTGAAGAAAAAGAATGTGAGATTATTATGTCGATATTATCAAACTATACACCAAACTGTTTGGTAAGAGCATGGGTAGAGTGTGATTTTGCTGATCTTGATGATGCTTACAAATCGATGACAGGAGAACAATTTGCACATAAGTTTCAAACTGCTATTAAAATTGCTGAACTAGATATTAATCGTGCTACTACACATAATAAGGGGATTTTTAACGGAGTTGATGCAGTTGCTATTGCAACAGGTAATGATTTTCGTGCCATTGAAGCTGCCGGTCATGCTTATGCCTCACGAAATGGTACTTATACTAGTTTAACCAAAGTAACTTTAACTGATAAAAAGTTCAAATATGAATTAACCATGCCAATGGCCATTGGCACTGTTGGTGGACTTACATCATTACACCCATTGGCAAAACATTCGCTGGAGATGTTAGGAAAACCTTCTTCTTCTGAGTTGATGATGATAGTAGCCTCGGTGGGCTTGGCAAATAATTTTGCTGCTATTAGGTCGTTGGTGACTAAGGGTATACAAGTTGGGCATATGAAAATGCACCTTTTTAATATATTGAATCATATTGAGGCTACAAAAGATGAAAAGGACAAAGCGATAGAATATTTTGTTGATCACAAAGTGTCGCATGGGGCTGTAAATAAATTCATTAAAAACCTTCGGTTAATTTGATTTCTGATATGCAAACATGGTATTCCAATGGGAAGCTACTTATTACCGGAGAGTATCTTGTAATGGAAGGTGCTTTATCATTAGCATTACCACTTAATGTTGGGCAATCTATTTCAGCAGAAAGAAATAATAATAACCATCTTTTTTGGCAAGCAAATAAACCCGATGGAAATTGGTTTACAGCTAATTACGAACTGCCAACATTAAAACTGGTTGCTGATGATAATATTAGTCTTGCAGAAAAACTATTGGAAATTTTGTTGGCTGCAAAAACTTTAGATAATAACTTTCTTTCTGATGGCACAGGTTATGATGTAATAACAAACCTGGGCTTTAAGCCTGAGTTTGGATTTGGAACAAGCTCTACTTTAATTTCAAATATTGCAATGTGGGCTGAGATAAATCCATATCTCTTGCTTCAAAGAACTTTTGGGGGATCGGGTTACGATATAGCATGCTCACAAAGTAAAAGTCCAATTTTTTATCAATTAATAGATGGTGCACCTACTATTACAGATGTAAATTTTGATCCTCCTTTTGCAGATAAGTTATACTTTATATATCTGGGAAAGAAACAAAGCTCTTCAGAAGGTATCTCAGCTTTTAAAAAGCAAAGTAAATTTACATCAATTGATATTGAAAGCATTTCTGAAATTACAAACGAGATAATAGAAACAACAAATCTTACAGCATTTGAAAGGTTACTTACGGATCATGAGCGAATTATGTCGAAAGTATTGAAGTTGCCGACTGTTAAATCTGTACATTTCAATGATTTTCCCGGGGTAGTAAAATCACTAGGTGCCTGGGGAGGTGATTTTGTTTTGGTTACATATAATGAATCTGAAAATAATCTAAGGAATTATATGCAAAACAAAGGTTTTGATACTATTTTTAAGTATGATGAATTGGTTTTGAATTCTGCCAATTAGTAGACCCAACCCAATATTGCAAACCCAACAATATTCAATATAATTGGTACAGAGTAAATAATTATAAGAGTAATAACCTTTGCTTGTGTAGTTTTCCTGGATATAACAAACCATGCTCCAAGATAAAAATAGAGGTAGCCAAAAATAAAGATTAGAATCATCCCTGAGAAAGTGTTGGTCCAAAATGGATATTCCCATATTAGAAGATTTCCATTGTTTAAAAACCATTCTACAAAAACGCTGAAAACTGAATACCCAATTGCCCAAAAGAGTGGATTTGGAAGACCAAGTATTTTCTTTTTTTTGTCTACTTCAAGTGTGTGATACCAAATAATTCCGGCAATTAAAAACATAAACATTATTTCAATATTCCAACCAACCATTGTTCGTAAAGCAGTATCCCCTGGTGCTGTCCAGAAAGCAGAGCGATTCGTTAACATCAACACCCAACCATTCCATGTTTCGTTAAAGAAATCAAGTCCAAAAACCGTAAGTCCTGCAAATACTGCATCAAAATTTCCGGTTTTACGCCCTTCTTTTATTTCTTTCACATAAATATAAAGTACAATTGCAAGTAATGGAATAATATACCATTTCAGCATGGTAGTGTCTCTAATTCTGTATAGTGCTTCTAATGATGCTTCTGTCATGTCTATTATATTTTAATAGTTAGTAATATAATGTGTGAAGGTATAATATTTTCTATTATCTAAAGAAAAGATATAACTAATTTGTTTCAGGCAATGATTTAAGACAATTGCTTTTAAGTATATTTTGAGCCAAACTAATTATACACCAGTCGCAATATTATATAAATTTGCATCATTAAAATTAACTTCTTGTATCATGAAATCAAAAAACAAATATACCCTAAGTGGAAATATTGTTGATCTTAGAGCAAACGAAATTTATAAAGGAACTGTACATGTTGAAAACGGCATCATTACTAAAGTAATTAAAGAGTTAGTTAAAGAAGATAACTACATATTACCCGGCCTCATCGATTCGCATATCCATATCGAAAGCTCAATGTTAATACCGTCGGAGTTTGCCAAACTTGCTGTTGTGCATGGAACTGTTGCCACCGTCAGTGACCCGCACGAAATTGCAAATGTGCTCGGTATTGATGGTATTAAATACATGATTGCCAATGGCAACAAAGTACCATTTAAATTCTATTTTGGTGCTTCGGCATGTGTGCCGGCAACACCTTTTGAAACTTCAGGTTTCCAGTTTCATGAAGAAGAAATGGAAGAGCTTTTGGGTATGAAAGAGATAAAATACCTAAGTGAAATGATGAATTTCCCCGGTGTTATTAATCGTGATGCATGGGAAATGAAAAAAATTGAGATTGCAAAAAAACATGGCAAACCTGTAGATGGGCATGCTCCAGGAGTATCAGGAGAAGATGCAAAAAAATATGCAGAAGCCGGTGTTACAACAGACCATGAGTGTTTTACTATGCATGAAGCTCTTGATAAAATTTCATATGGTATGAAGATCCAAATAAGGGAAGGTAGTGCTGCCAAGAATTTTGATGCTCTTATTGATTTAATGAATGATCATTCTGATAAGGTTCTTTTTTGCTCTGATGATAAACATCCTGATGATCTTGTAAAAGGACATATTAACCAGATGATAGTTAGAGCGATAAAAAAAGGCCATGCTCCACTAAAAGTTTTTCGTAGTGTAATATTAAATCCAATTGAGCATTATGGACTTGAAGTAGGTACTTTGCAGGTAAATGATCCGGCTGACATGATTGTTGTAGATAATTTTGATAATTTTGATATATTACAAACTTATGTGGATGGTTTGTTGGTAGCCGAAAATGGCACAAGTTATATTGACTCAGTACCTGAAGATCAACCAAATAACTTTCATGCTTTACCTATTACAGCAGATAATCTAAAAGTTTCTCCGAAAGGAAATAAACTTAAAGTGATAGAAGCCCTTGATGGCCAGCTTATAACCGGTTTGTCTATTGATGATTATACAGTGGAGGACAATAATGTTGTTAGCGATGTTGATAGAGATATATTAAAAATGGTAGTTCTTAACAGGTATGAAAAAGCAGAGCCTGCTATTGCATTTATAAAGAACTTCAATTTAAAAAAAGGTGCCATAGCATCAAGTGTTGCGCACGATAGTCATAATATTGTTTCTGTTGGCACAAGTGATACGGCTATTGCAAAAGCTATTAATCTCGTAATTAAAGAAGAAGGTGGAATTTCGCTTGTAAATGGTACAGATGAGAAAGCACTTCCTCTACCTGTTGCAGGACTTATGTCGACGTGTGATGGCTATAGGGTTGCAACTAGTTATCATATTCTTGATGAAGAAGTTCACAAAATGGGATCGAAACTCCGTGCACCTTATATGACATTGTCGTTTATGGCATTGCTTGTTATTCCTGAATTAAAATTAAGTGATAAAGGTTTATTTGACGGCCTGAAGTTTGGTTTTACTGATTTGTTTTTAACGTAGCTTGAAAAATTCATCACGCAAAGATGCAAAAAATTGGATATGAGTAATTTTGATGAATAAATTTGTTTGGAGAAGTAAAATTGAGTTTTTCAGAATTAGCTTTTAATTTACTTGTTCTTTGCGACTTAGCGTCTTTGTGAGAGATTTTATGAATAATGAGGCTAACTCTTATTTAGAATAAGTATAAATGTATAGTTAAATATTTTGGGTTTAGCAATAAGTTTTATGGCAAATTTTAAGTAGTCACAATGTGTTTTTATGGTTTGTAATTCTCAATAATTTAACCCCCAAAGTGTTAAATTCAAATATATTCCAATATTTAAAAAGTTAATAATCAAATAATTCCGGATTGTTTACTAGCAAATTATTTTTGAGTCTTTATAATTTATTATTTAGTTTTATTTGTTATTTGTTTATTGATATTTCTGATTTATTATTTTAATTTGTACTCTAAAATAATAATAATTTAATATATGTACATATTTGTTTCCTTTCCATATGTTATATTTTATAGCTTTGCAAAAAACTTACCTACAATGAATAAAATTGACATTGATGTACATAAACTTGAAATGGCAGCGAGCAAATTGCGCGCCATCTCACATCCTATGCGAATAGCTATTATCGACTTATTATCGAAAGGTAATAAATTAAGTGTAACTGATATTTATAAAGCCCTGAATATTGAACAGGCTACAGCATCGCATCATCTTAGCATACTTAAAAACAAAGGTGTTTTAGTTTCTAAGCGCGATGGAAAGAAAATCTATTATTCTTTACGCAGTATTATTTTAACAGAGATAATTGATTGTGTAAATCGTTGTAACGAGAATTAATTGGAAATCAAGACGGTATACTAAAGAATCAGGATAGAATACTTAACTATTTTGGTTCTTGTATTCTGAATCCTGTATCTTTAGAATTCCCAGGTCTCTTCTATTTCCCAGTTGGCTCTAATATTAATTTCTTTTGTGAAGTAACTTACTTCTTCAGGTTGTTTTCTTGAGCCATAGTTTCCAACATCCCAACGATGGTTGTTGTTATTGTCAAATATTATTTTCAATTTATATTTTGCCGGTTTTAGATATGAAATAGTTAAAGAGGTATCTGCATTAAAATTAAATTCCTTTACTATTGCCTCTTCTTCAGTTAATAGCTGAAGTAAGTGATTTTGTTTATTCTCTGGAAAAAAATTAATAGTAAATATTCCATAATCAGCTAATGATAAGGTGCTAAAATTTATGTCAATAATTTCTGTATGAATGTTATTCCAGCTTGAGAATGATGAATCGGGAAAATAAACCCTGTATTTAGTTTCTTCCTGTAGATCATACGGAAACAATATTTTCATTTGTAGACTATCAATAAAACTAAATTCAGGATCCCAAATACTATCATTTCCAATCACTAATATTGATGAATCAACATCATTAAATCTAACATATGGTTGTGAAAACTGAATTTCAAGATGTTTGTTAAGGTCGAGTTTGTTACCTGATGTATTTGAGCTCCAAATAAGTTTTTCTTTTTTCTTTTCTTTCTCATTTTTTCTCACCCTAATACTTTTTTTGTCAATATCAAGTTTTAAATATACTGTTCCTAAAGTATCATTAAACTGAGTTACCAATAATTCAAGTGAGTCGATGGGGGGGTTATTTAAGTACCAATAAAGAGTATCTTTTTTCTTCGAGAAATCAACAACAAACAAAATACTATCAGGTGAATATTTAAGCGATTCAAATTCTACATTAGTTGCAGGTTGTGAAAATGAAAAACAAATGGTATTGTTTGCTATCACTTCTGCTTTTAATAATCTTTGAATAGTGTCGGGTGATAAGAACATAAATAAGTTAACACTACCCGTATCATCATATTGAATTGAATCCAAAAACAATGAATCTGTTTCAACAATTATTGAATCTTTTATCATTAATATGTTAGAAATACTGTCAGTATTTATTGAATCAATTTTTGGTTTTTCTATATAAATTGGTACTATTAGTGAGTCTAAAAAAGCAATTTGTTCTCCGGGTTGATCAAAAATATAGTTGCTATTTTGATCATTTATGGCAAATAGGAGATAATCATCGTTAGCTAATCCATTAAATTGAAACCTGCCAATATCGTTAGTTTTGCTAAGATAATATGGAACAACGTAATACGGAAGTGAATCAAATTTAATTGTGTCATTGATATCTTTATAAAGCATAACAAATGTTCCATCCACAGGTTTTAAATCAAGCGCATTATAAACATAACCACTAAGGCTTAGTGAATCTACAAAATTGCCTGTGGAAAAGATATAAGTGTAATTTGTTACTGGGTTGTTTTCAGTTATATCAACAATTGCGTCTCCAAAATAGACTGAGTAAGTTGTATTTGGTTTTAATTCTTCTTTAAATTTTACCAGTATCGATTTACCTTTTACAGTGAATTCAGGCATTTCATTCATTGGCGGTGATATTAAAGCCTGTTCCTGTATATTATCTAAAGACACATACTCATTAAACTTTATTGAAAACTTTTTAGTTGCGAAATTGGCGCTTCCGTTTTCTGGAATTGTTTCTATAATAATAGGGGGAGTAACATCTTTTGGTCCACCTGATGGAGTGACTGGATGGGCACAATTAACAACAATCATAGCTGTTAATATCAATAAAATAAACCACAAAATTTTAATCACAGAATTTTATTTTAATTGAACTACAAAGATGCAAAATATTGGTTATAGTTTGCCTGGTGATTTATTTTCCATATAAATCAATTATTTAATGGAAAAATAATATAAACCAAATTAATGAGGCTCCTAAATAGGGAGTCTTTTTTTAACTCCCTAAGATCCGCTAAGTCGCCTTGGACTTAGCGAATCGAAGGAGCAATCCCGGTTTTTTCAATACGCTGAAAGTTTGCCCTCCTGCGTCGAAGCAAAACTATTTAGCGGATTTTATCTTTTCAGATTGAAATAGTTATCTCCAATAATTAAACTTTTTATCATCAAACAATCTAAATTATTTCCTGAGTTTGTTAACCTGCAACTAGCCTAATAAAAAGCTTAGTCTGTCATATTCTGGCAATTTGTCTTATATTAAGTAAGAAGTTATGAAGTTAGTTGAGTATTAAAAGTTAACAGTAATGCCAATACCACTATTAGTGGCTGTAAGAGAAGCCTTTATGCTATTCTCAATTTTTCCCATTGCCTTCCTGTTGTTTTCAGCTTTTGCACTATTGGATATTGTTATTGGTGCACCTATATTGAAAAGAATAAATCCTGATATTAAAAGTTTATTTGAGAAGGCTTGCTTATTTGTTAAACTACCTAAAAGTAACCCCGAAACTACTGTTACACCACCAAAAATCATAACGATACTGCCTGTTGATGCATTTTTGCGACTTTTGTAATATTGGCTTTTATATTTGTCATACTGTTCATTGTTTGTAAACAATGAATCATTTTGAATAGTTGCAAAATTTAGATTGTCCGAAAGTTTGGACATAGTTGGCTTTTCAGAATGTGAATTTAACTTATAAGAATTGCTGTTTATTTCAGAAGCAGCTAATTTGTTATCTGATATGATTTGCGAATAGGCAAATACTGTAATGAGCATAGAGGTGATAATCAAAAATAGATTTTTCATGATGAATATTTGAAATCGTAAAGTTATAAATATATGCTACAATTATATTGCTTTGCATTAAAATTATCTTCTTAAATCCAAACTATTTCCTACATTTGTCCTCCCAAAATTTAAAGGAAATGAATGAACATATTTCAATGAATCCCAATCCGGTTGTTCAATATTTGAATAAGCCTGCCAACCAGCTTACAAAAGCTGATTTAATTAAATTTATTGAAGACAATGATATTGAAATGATAAATTTTAGATACATTGGCTCAGATGGAAGACTTAAGACTTTGAACTTTATCATAGGAAGTCGTGAGCACTTAGATAATATATTAACTGCGGGTGAACGTGTTGATGGATCAAGTTTACTACCATTTGTAGAAGCTGGTTCAAGTGATTTATATGTTATTCCACGATATAAAACAGCCTTTGTTAATCCATTCTCTGAAATACCAACTCTTGATATTTTGTGTTCATATTTTGATAGAAATGGAAACCCTCTCGACGGCGCTCCTGAAAATATACTAAAAAAGGCACATCAATCATTTAAAGATATTACCGGCTTTGAGTTTGAGGCCATGGGTGAACTGGAATATTATATCATTAGTGAAGATGATGGAGTATTCAAAGCTGATGATCAGAAGGGTTATCATGAGTCTTCACCCTTCTCAAAATGGGGAAGTTTTCGAACCGAAGCAATGAAACTTATTGCTGAATCGGGTGGTATGATAAAGTATGGCCATTCTGAAGTTGGTAACTTTACTAAGGATGGGATGGTTTATGAGCAAAATGAAATAGAGTTTTTGCCAACTTACGTAGAAGATGCAGCTGATCAGCTTGTTAAAGCTAAATGGATTATCCGTACACTTGCCGCACAATATGGAGTGACGGTTACGTTTGCACCAAAAATTACAGTTGGCAAAGCTGGTAGTGGCTTGCATATTCATACTCGAATAATGAAGGATGGTAAGAATATGATGATAGAAAATGGTGAACTTAGTGATATAGCAAAAACTGCTATTGCAGGCTATATGGAGTTAGCACCTTCAATTACAGCTTTTGGAAATTTAAATCCAACATCATATTTCAGACTTGTTCCTCATCAGGAAGCACCTACCAATATATGTTGGGGCGATAGAAACCGTTCAGTATTAGTAAGGGTTCCACTTGGGTGGACTATTCCAGTAAATATGATCCACAAAGCAAATCCTCAGGAAAGTGGTGATATTGTTGATTTTTCAAACAAGCAAACAGTTGAGGTTCGTAGCCCCGATGGATCAGCAGATATTTATTTACTCATTGCCGGAATTACCGTTGCAGCCCGTCATGGGTTTGAAATGAAAAAACCACTGGATGTTGCTAAAAAAACTTATGTCGACATCAATATTTTTGATGATGAAAATAAGAAAAAGCAGGAAGAACTTGCACAATTGCCAACGTCATGTGTTGAGTCGGCAGAACGACTTGAAGAGCAAAGAGAACTTTATTCGAAATATGATGTATTTCCTGATAGTGTTATCAATTTACTTCATAATATGCTGAGCAATATGAATGACAAAGGTTTGATAGCAAAAATTCAAGATGATGAAGATAAGGTAATGGATCTTGTCAACTATTATTTCAATTGTGGTTAAAATTATAGAAACACCTCGCGATGGATTTCAGGGCTTGCCCAAACTAATACCAACCAACAAAAAGATTGAATATATAAATCTATTATTGCAATGTGGGTTTGACACAGTTGAAGTAGGTAGTTTTGTTTCTCCAAAGGCAATCCCTCAAATGGCTGATACTGCAGAAGTGCTGGATGGACTAAAAATTGCTGGCAATAATTCGAAAATTGCTGTCCTTGTCGCAACTAAAAGGGGAGGTGAACGAGCAATGGATTTTCCACAGATTGACCAAATATTTTTCCCTTTTTCAACTTCCCCAACATTTCTTAAAAAAAATATTAATCAATCAATTGATCAAACAGAACGAACCATTGATGAAATACAAAATCTTTGTGTTAAGAATGGTAAAGAACAAATCGTTTATTTTTCAATGGGTTTTGATAGTGCTTATGGCGATGATTGGAGTTTAGAATTATTGCATAGTTGGGTTAGAAAAATGGTTACAAAAGGTCTGAATATATTTCCATTTTCTGATATTCTTGGTGATGCTTCACCGGAAATGATATCTAACGTTTTTCAAAGCTTAACTTTAGAGTTTCAAAATGTAGAGTTTGGTTTACATCTTCATTCGCTTGATTATCAGCGTATGGAAAAAGTGGACGCTGCATACAAAACCGGAATCAGACGTTTCGACACCGTAATTAACGGACTTGGTGGGTGTCCTCAAACAGGCAAAGAACTTGTAGGTAACCTGCCTCTTGAAAGTTTTTTAGAGTATTGTGCTCTAAATAATATCCCAACTAAACTTCATAAGAATTGTTTGAAAGAAGCAATTGAATTTCCTGTTTAGTTCTAATTGTTTTTTATATTTAGTTCAATTGACTTATAGTTAGTTGAAATCTATATCTTTGAGATTCATAAACCTTACTGATATGAATCGATCATTTCTTTTTGCGTTGATTTTCCTAATAGGTGTTAGCGCTGCTTTTTCACAAAACGATTGGGAGAACCCAAATATAATTGGTGATAACAAATTGGATCCTCATACTACTCTAATTCCTTTTCAAAATATAGAGCAGGCAATTAAAGGAGAAATCAAGCTTTCGCCATACTACAAATCTTTAAATGGAAATTGGAAATTTAGTTGGTCGATAAATCCAGAGGAAAGACCTGTAGAATTTTATTTACGTGATTTTAATGACAGTGGCTGGGATGAAATTCCTGTTCCGTCAAACTGGGAAATGCAAGGTTATGGAATACCCATTTATGTAAATCAGCCGTATGCATGGACTTATGATCCAAAGCCACCATACGTACCTCATGATGATAACCCCGTGGGCTCGTATAAAACAACCTTTAAAATTCCAAATGATTGGAAAGGTCGTGAAATAATTTTACACTTTGGAGCTGTTAAGTCTGCAATGTATCTGTGGGTGAATGGACAAAAAGTTGGCTATTCGCAAGGCAGTAAATTACCTGCTGAATTTAATATTACAAAGTATATTAATAAAGGAATCAATTCATTAGCAGTTGAAGTTTATCGTTGGTCAGATGGCTCGTATTTGGAGTGTCAGGATTTCTGGCGCATAAGCGGTATTGAGCGCGATGTGTATTTTTGGTCTCCACCCTTAGTTCATATTAGCGATTTCTTTGCCAATGCTTCACTTGATGAAAATTATAATAAAGGAAAGCTGGTAACTGATGTTAAAATTCAAAATTTTGCTAAATCGGATAAAAAAAGTTATTCACTCTATCTTAAACTATATAACTCAGAAAATGAGATTGTAACATCCTTGCACAAAGATTTTATTAATGATTCTGAAGTTGTAGAATTATTGCTTGAAACAGAAATAGAGAGCCCGCATAAGTGGACTGCAGAAACACCTTATCTCTATACTTTAGTTCTGGAACTCAAGAAAGAAAATAATGTAATTGAATATGAGAGCCACAAAATTGGGTTCAGAAATGTAGAAATGAAAAATGGTCAGTTAACGGTAAACGGAATCCCCATATTAATTAAAGGCGTTAACCGACATGAACATGATGAATTTGCCGGACATGTTGTATCACGTGAGAACATGGAAAAAGAAATTTCGTTAATGAAACAATATAATATCAATGCTGTTAGAACAAGCCATTATCCCGATGACCCATATTGGTATAAACTTTGCGACAAGTATGGAATTTATTTGATTGATGAGGCTAATATTGAATCTCATGGTATGGGATATAATCCTGATAGGACTTTGGGTAATAAGCCCGAATGGGAGAAAGCACACCTTGATAGAGTTATTCGAATGCTTGAGCGCGATAAAAATCATCCATCAATAATAATTTGGTCAATGGGCAATGAAGCCGGTGATGGAGTAAATTTTGATACAATATCTAGTTGGTTACACTGGCGTGATCCTTCACGTCCTGTTCATTATGAAAGAGCTTTAAAGCGTCCAACTGTTGATATTTTCTCGCCAATGTATGCGGGTATTAATTACATTGAATGGTATGCTAAGTCAGATCCATATCGCCCGCTAATTTTGTGTGAATATGCCCATTCTATGGGAAATAGTACAGGCAATCTTCAGGATTATTGGGATGTTATTGAAAGACATCCTTCACTTCAAGGTGGTTTTATTTGGGATTGGATAGATCAAGGACTGGCAAAATATGATGAAGCAGGAACTAAATATTGGGCATATGGTGGTGATTACGGCCCTGAAGGTACTCCCAGTGATGGTAATTTTTGCTTAAATGGTATAATTAATCCTGATTATTCGATTCATCCTGCTATGCATGAAGTGAAAAAGGTTTATCAGTACATAAAAATTTATCCCGAAGATATTGAACAAGGTAATTTCAATCTTATAAATCAATATGATTTCAAGAACTTGAACAATTTTAATCTAAAATGGAAAATAGTTGGAAATGGAGAAATGATCACTGAAGGCTCGTTGGGTAAGATTGACCTGACACCGCATGATACAATAAAAATTCAAGTACCTTTTGGTGATTTTGAGCCTGTACCGGGAGTGGAGTACTTCATTGATTTTAGTTTGCAAACAACAAAAGAAGAACCGTTTATACCTTTGGGTTTTGAAGTAGCCAAAGAACAATTTCCACTTGCATTCATTCCTTTTGTTAATACCCGACCAGCTAAACTGCCCAACGAACCTTCATTAACTTACTCTGATAATAAACTTATTATAAAAGCAGGTCAGCAGTTTGAAATAACTTTTGATACTGTCAGCGGGCACTTGATATCTATGAAATTGAATGATAGCGAAATACTTAAAGAAGATGTAACTCCTGATTTTTGGCGTGCACCAACTGACAACGATTTTGGAAACAGGATGGATCAAAGGCAAGCCATATGGCGTAATGCAGCTAAAAATTCCAAACTGAAAAGTTTTGTTGTTTATAATTCTGAAAATAATAATATAGTTGTCGAGTCAAATTATATTTTGGATGAAGTTAGATCGGATCTTACGATAAAATATAGCATATCAGGAAACGGCAATATTGATGTAGAAATGAACTATATGCCAGGGATTAAAGGGCTGCAAAATTTACCTAGATTTGGAATGTTATTTATTTTGGAAAATGCTGATAATCTAGAATATTACGGTCGTGGGCCACATGAAAATTATTGTGATAGAAATACGTCTTCATTTATTGGGAAATATACAGGGAGTGTTACGGATCAATATTATAACTATATACGGCCACAGGAAAATGGTTACAAAACAGATGTAAGATGGATGATAATTGGTGATGGAAATCAAGGTTTGTTCATTAGCTCAGAAGATCCCATTAGCTTTTCAGCCTTGCATATTCCGATGCCAATGCTTGACCAGCTTACTCGTCCTAACTACAAACATACAATTGATGTTAAGCAAACATCTGAAACTTATCTCCATATCGACATGAAACAAATGGGTGTAGCCGGAGATAATTCATGGGGTGCACGGCCACATGAGCCATATCAAATATCTCCAGAAGAATATGAATTTAAGTTTACTATTAAACCATGGAGAATGGGATACAATGGCTTTGATTTGTGGGGTAATTAGTTGACCCCGGAATAGATTTTTTAATGCATAATCCGGGTTGAATTTATCATTAAAATCAACACTAAATTTACCATAGTTTGTTGAGTATTTATAATCATAAAAATATGTTTTTGCTGTAAATTTATCTAGTGGTTTCTATTTTGATAAATTTAGTCTCATATGGTAATAAGTCAATTTTCTCTGATAATTGTTTTATTTTTTCTTCCAAGACATTAACCTGAGTAAATTTTTTGTTTTTTTCAATATTAAACAAGTTTGTAAGATCTAATGAAGCTGGTTTGCCATCTGTTTCTCTAAGGTGTAAAATAATTCCTTTTCCATCTTTTGTAGGTTTACTAGATACTAACAAGATATTTTGTGCATAAATATTCAATAAGCTTCCTTCCTTTAGAGGGTTGTTAGTCCTTCCTTTAGGCAATACTCTTGTAAGAAAAGGAACAGAAGAACTCCAGCTAAAACGCGTGGCAAATGCATTTGATGTATCATTATCGGAAGTGATATAATAACTCCAACGAAGTTCCCCTTCCTGGCTTGCTTTGAAGTTTGTTGTCCAGTAATTATTTAGTACCCAAGAGTAAATATGAGAGGTTTCAGGTTTATGTTTATAGTAAAACTGCCCTGTATTAATAGCTCCAAACTGAACAAGAGGAATATCAATACTCCCAAAAACAATTTGGGCCTTGTTATTTTTTACAGAAGCAAAATGTTGGATAACATTCCAGTCTGATGCTGTGCCCTCCAGTTGATTTACGCCTGGTTCAACTATTCCTCCCTGGGCTTCATAAATAAGTTTACTACCATCTAAATAAAAAGGAAAAGCAATGTATATGCTTTCGGGTGTTGTAACAGGGAGCTTAATCATACTATAATAGAATTCGATTCGTTTGTCATAATGATAAAGCCGTATCTCAATATTAACGCCATTATCATCAGTACAAGCAGGTAGTTTTCCATTTAAAAAAAGGCTCTTCCATATGGGTCCATTCTTCATTGATAATAATTGAACATTCTGAAGCATTTTTCTGCTGCCAATCAAAGGTAAATAAATAGTATCTATTTTGGAAGAAGTATATCTCTCCAGTTGGTGCCGATTGTCCAATTGCTCGTAAATAAACTGACCGGTCTTAATACTGTCTTTTATGTCGGTCAGTTCCAATTTTAATTCTTTGTCAAGAATACTAAGAATATTTCCAGTGCTACTATCAAGTTTGATATTATAATAGGTATTGCTAAATTCATAATTACCATGGCTTTCCATAGGAAGTTTGAGGTTTTCATCACTCACCTCAATCCGGTATGTTTTATATCCATATGATGGAATGTGCTCTACAAATAAATTCCAATAAGTTCCACCACCCTGGTTTTTTATGAACTGGGCTTTTATTTCATGATTATCTTTATCTATAATTCTAAAATTTTTACCCATGGGGATAATTTCATGATCAATAAAAACACGAACCAAACCATTACGGTTCCAATTCAAAGTATTGAAAACAATAATTGTCGGCACATCTGTTTTTTGAAAATAGGGTTGTATGAATCCCATTGCCGTCTCCTTAAGTAATCTTGATTTCATAACGGCATCCCATGCATATGATGATTTTTCAGCCCACTGTACCATTGAGTTTTCAGAAAACGGTGCACTGATGCTTTCGTCGGCCCCAAAAGTATGTTCATCATAAAACAGCATTGCATCCTGAACAGTATTAATAGAAGCCTGAATATGCTCTGGTAATGTTGCTCCTAATAATTTTGCCATAGATAACAATCCTATATTTGCTATCATATCTTCTTGGGTAATTCTGACAGCTTGTGTTTCACGCATAGCAGAACCAAATCCATCAGCCCACCAATCGGGCCATGCAACCCTAAAAACAGGCAGTTCATCAGAATGGTGCTCTTCCATATATTCCATAAACTCGCTAGCAACAGCCAGTCTTATTTTTGGCCACTCATAATTTTCATTCCATTGCTTTACAATTTCGCAAGCAACGGTAGATGGAGGTGCATTATCAGTTATTGAGCCTGAAAACTGGAAGGCAGTTCTAGAAAACGGATATCCTTTGTTGTCGAGTTCAGCCAGATAATTTGCTAATCCATCTTTAAAGGTATCAATATTACCAGATGTAAGTCCGAGCACATTGCCATGCATATAATGTTCACTTCGGTATGCAAGCAAACGTTTTCCAGAAGGAGATTCCCACCAGAATGCAGTTGGCATATTAAAAGGGATTCTGGCACGATGACCATGCTGTCCCATTAGAACATATTTTATACTTGTGTTCTCCGCATAATCAACCAGCGACCAGCCTATTCCGTTTACATCATCTTGCATTAGTGTTTTAACTTCAATACCAATTTCTTTAAAATCTGAGATAGGTTGTAATTGAGCTGCAAGGTTTGTTTCATCAATTATTTCACCATAATTAAATAACATACCTGTTACCTCCATTCTTCCTTCTTTTACGCGTCTAGCTAATCTTTCAATCTGTTCTTTCGGACGACTAACTAAGTATTCTTTTACAGGCCAAGAAGCTTCACAGGTCCAACGGAACTTTGCATTGTCAGGGTAATCATCGGTTTGATCACAATAATCCAGAGCATAGTCAATATACCGAAGGTGTTCGGGTAAAATTTCTGTTTGCGGTCTAGTGTAGCCAATATCAGTATGTGTATGCTCAACTATATATATTGTCCATTCTCTCACCGGTTTTATTTCAATCGTCTTAAACAATTTCTTTTTTTGATGAATATTTAGGTAAACAGTAACATTTTCAATGGAATCTGTTTTTGGGATTGAAACTTCGTAGGAATTGGATCCGGATAGTATCTCTACATTTTTGATAACATCATTAATACTTATTGTTCCAGTTGATTTTTCGCCGATATTAATGTAATCAATGCCTATCACATAAAATAGCGTGTCTGATTTTTTTGATATAAGATCTTTTTGTCCGACAGCAAACTCTTCTTCCAGTTTTTCTGTAAACGTCATATACCAGCTATTGCTATTTGCTTTTTCTCCTTCAATTTTTAAAGTGACAATTTCACCAGGAATAATTGAAGAATACGGCAGAGTAAGGCTAATAAATCCCATTTGATCTTTATGTTTATCAATTTTAGTGATATTGAATTTTAGTGTTGCCCCATTTTTTCCTTTTACTACCCACTCTTTCAAATCATTACTTATAGGATTTGAAAATGTAAAATATTTATCTTTATTCACATAAAGATTAAAATTTCGACTGTCAGATGTAACATCCATTCCATAAGCCCATAAAAACGTAATATTTTTTTGAGCGTAGTCAACTGGAGCTTTTTCTGTTGTCCATACTATTGGCTTATAATCTGCCTGTGCTCTTGAAAGCAAACAAGAACCATAATTTTTTATAGGTGTATGATAATAGAAATTGAATCCTGAAATACTTTCTTCAAAGCCCTGGTAAAATTTGATATCCTGACCTGAAACAATAAGGGTATATAGAAATGCACAAACAATAGTTGATATTAATTTCATATTAAAAAATTATCTCTTGCCTCTTCAGCAGAATTAAATAATCCACAGCCGGCAAATGCAAACATGGCAGCGCCAAGGACTGTTGTTTCTGTTTGAGTAATTGTTCTTATTGGCATGTCCAAAGCTTTTGAGCGCAAGTTATTCCATAATTTGTTTTTTGAACCACCACCAACTACAGTTATTGAAGTTGATTTAAACCCACAATTTTGTTCCAGTAAATCCAAACTTTTTTTGGTTTGTTTAGAAAGTGCTACTAAAGCAGCTTTGTAAATTTCTCCTCGTTTTGTACTGATATTCATATTGCGGATTTGCCCATTATTATTGAAGAAATCAGGATTAATCTCCACTGTAGTTTCTGTGATTGCCTCTGCTTCCTTTATCATAATGTCGTAAATATTTGGATTGTTCATTACATCTGTAAAGATATTATTTCTAATCCATTCAAGAATCCCTGAGCCCTGCCATTGAATTCCCGGATTGAAAAGTCCGGGGACAGCATCAAACTCTGTAGTTATTCCTGCGTTAAACGCCTTTTTATTTAACTTGATATTTGGGGTTCTTACCATTAATATTTCCCAGGTTCCAGAACTTAAAACAGGTTGGTTAATATCAGATCCAGATCCAAAAATGGCAAACTGAGTGTCGTGACCAGAAACTGTTACAAAAGTACCCATCGGTAATCCGGTTTCTTCTGAAACATTTTGATTTATCGTACCCACTATTTTGCCAGGTTCAAGCATTGGTGGAAATTTATTTTCAACCCCGATAGCATTCAAGATTTTAGTTGAAAACCCCCTTGTTTTAATATCCGACATCATGGATGTGCCAGTCATGGTGGTATCGGTAACAAATTCGCCGGTTAGTTTATGGATTAGCAGCGAAGGCATGAAAACAAAATAATCCATTTGATCAATGATTTCAGGTTTGTTCTCTTTAAACCAGATAAGTTTATTTATGGTATTGAAACTAAATGCATTAACGCCACTGATTTTGTATAATTTCTCTGGGTGAATATATTTTTCAATATTATTCATAATAGGAGTAGTACGTTGGCAAGCCCACGATATAACAGGATAAAGTATTTCACCAAATTTATTCATGGGAGCACCATCTACACCAAAAGTGGTTACAGTTATTCCAATAATTTCTTTTTTGTTAATTTTCAAAACTACTTCTTTTGTTGCTTTGGCAAGTTTATTCCAAATTTCATCAATATCCCATATTATTCCATTTTTATAGTATGGGTCGGAGTGAGTGTTATTGGGATAGGATTTTTTAGCAAGGATTTCCCCTTTTTCATTTACAGCAACTGAACGCACATTTGTGGCTCCACAGTCGAGTACTATAATTATTTTTTGACTCATTATTTTCTGATTCTTTGACAAATTCTAATTAGCTAAAACGTCTCCTAGCGCTTCCAGTTTAAACTTATCAATAGAAGATGTTGTATGTTCATTCTTCATTATCTCTTCTATTTTATTTACAATATCCATATGCTTTGCCGCTACATTATTTTCTTCTTTTATATCTTCATCTAGATTATACAATTCAATTTTCATATTCCCTTTTTTAATGTTTTTCCTGATTGCTTTCCATGGACCCATTCTAACGGCCTGCTGTCCACCATATTCTGAAAGTTCCCAATACAGAAAATCTCTATTTTTCTGATTTTCACTTAATAAGGTTGGCAGAAAGCTAATGCCATCCGTATATTCAGGTACAGGTATATTGGAAATTTCACAGAATGTAGGCATTACATCCCAGAAGGCAGAAATATGTTCACTAATGGTTCCGGCCTTTATTTTTTCCGGCCAGGAAGCAATCATCGGAACACGAATTCCTCCTTCATATAGATAACCTTTGGTGCGGCCTGTTACTGTTTGAAAAGGATTAGCACTTTTAAACCAGGTTGCATCAGCATCAATATAAGTTGGACCATTATCGCTGGTAAAGATGATGAGAGTGTTTTCGTAAACTCCCAACTCTTTTAACGTTGATACTAAGTCGCCTACTTGTTCATCGAGATAGGAAATCATTGCTGCATATGTTGCTCTTGGATAGCGATTTGGGTAGTAAGATGCTTTTGTCAAGGGTTCTTCATCACCAAACTTATTTACATAATAATCTACCCATTTTTGTGGTGCCTGTAGAGGAAGGTGAGGTATTGGTGTAGCATAATAAATAAAAAAGGGCTTGTCCTTATTATCTTCAATAAACTCTATTACCTCTGCGTGCATTATAGTTGGTGTGTAATCGTTCAAATTGAATTTGCTATAACTTGCTATATCGTAGGGGTCAGCATTTTCTTCCAGTTTAAGATGGGGTGCTATTGTATCATTATTTAAATATAACCGATTTTCATTTTTGTAAAGATGGATAGGGTAATATGTGTGAGCAATACGCTGACAGTTATAACCGATAAAAAAATCAAATCCTTTTTTGTTAGGAATGCTATTGGTGTGCGGTGCTCCCAGTCCCCATTTGCCAGCCATTCCGGTAACATAACCTGCTTTTTGTAGGAGGCTTGCTATTGTAATAGTGCTATCAGGTAAGGGATACTGGCCTTCCAAAGTTGAATCTGCTATCATTGCTTTATAGCTCCAAACATTGCCCCGGCTGTCCCATTCATGGTTTCCCCTGATAATGGCATGGCCAGGATGCATTCCGGTTAATAAATTGCAGCGTGCTGGAGCACAAACTGCCGAACCGGAGTAATGTTGTGTAAAGCGCATACCAGTTTCGGCTAGGTTATCAATGTTTGGTGTTTCGATTTTTTTTTGTCCGTAACAACCTAATTCACCGTAACCGAGGTCATCTGCTAGGATATAGATTATGTTGGGTTTTTTTGAAGCCTCCTGTTGTTTTGGATTACAGGCAGTAATTGTTGTTAATACAATCAGTAGTAAAACAAATCTATTTCTCATTTTTGTGTGCGTTTTAAAATATATAGAAGTAATATTTTGTATTTCTAATATTCGGTTATGAATATAATGGTCCATAATTACTGCAGGCACGGTAGTCCGCACCTTCGGAGTCCATACCGTACATTCTCCAAGCATGGGGGCGGAATATTTGTTCATGACTTATGTTATGCATGTTTACCGGAATACGTAGCATAGATGCAAGGCTTATTAAATCAGCACCAATATGCCCAAAACTGCTGGCACAATGATTAGCACCCCAGTTTGCCATTACTGAGTAAACATCCTTAAAAGCTCCATTTCCAGTTAGCCGTGGGGCAAACCATGTTGTTGGCCATGTTGGATTGGTTCTTTCAGTAAGCACGTTATTAATGTCTTCAGGTAGCTCCACTGTATAGCCTTCTGCAATTTGTAATACAGGCCCGAGGCCCTTAACTAAATTTATTCTGGAAATGGTTATTGGCATTTCTCCCTTTGTAAGAAATTCAGAAGAGAATCCACCACCACGAAAATATTCAGTTATTGCAGGACACCAAGATGTTGCGCTAAGACATTTGTCAACTTCTTTATCTGTAATTTCCCAAAAAGGTTTAATGGCAGGTTTGCCGTTTTTTGATTGTTGTCCGGTAAAATCGAGAGCAGATGCACCTGAATTAATTAAATGGATTAAACCATTTGCAGCTAATCCCTCCAGCACACTACCCGTAACTCTTTTTATGGAATCGGGGCTCCAGTAGGTTCTAATATCTGAAAACATTTGGGCAGTATTTGTTAGAAGGTAACCAAATAACATAACTACACCATTTAATGAATCGTTTTCAGTTGCAACTAAATAAGGTGCACGTTTGCCATTCCAGTCGAAGGAAGAGCAGAGGATGGCTTCAAGAAAATCGCCGTTAGGCTGATAGTCTGTCCAGTGACGCTGACCTTGAAATCCTGCTAAAATAGCATTATGACCAAGGCCTTCTTCACGGTATCCATTTTCTATAAGTTTTTGATTGCCAGTCATTAGGTCGCGAGCAATCATGGTCATTTTTATAACTTTTTCCCATTCAGCATCCTTCTTCTTTCTACTTTTTGGAGTATTATTATAATCTTTACCTTCATTACAATTTTCTTTCGTCCAGGATAATGCTTTGTTAAACTCTTCCTGATCAAAAATATTTTCATCAATCCTGCGAAGAAATTCTGTAAGATCAATGTATTCATTTCGCATTCCAAGGTATTCATTGAAGAAGTCAGCATCAATAATAGAACCTGCAATTCCCATTGAAACGCCACCCATTGAAAGGTATGATTTGCCCTTCATAATGGTAACTGCTAAGCCTGCTTTTACAAATCGCAATAATTTTTCTTGTACATCGTTAGGTATTGAAGTATCTCCTGCATCTTGAACGTCTTTTCCGTAAATTCCAAAAGCCGGAATTCCTTTTTGATTGTGACCAGCAAGGGCTGCCGCCAGAAAAACAGCTCCAGGTCGTTCGGTTCCGTTAAATCCCCAAATTGCTTTTGGAATACTCGGGTTCATATCTATGGTTTCGCTGCCATAACACCAGGCTGGAGTAACAGTTAACGAAACACCAACACACTCTTTTTCAAATTTTGATGCAGTGGCTGCTGCTTCAGCAACTCCTCCAATACAGGTGTCGGCAATTATACATTCAATAGCTTTCCCATTTGGATATAATAAGTTTGCAGACAAAAATTCTGCTGCTGATTTTGCCATATTCATTACTTGATTTTCAAGTGATTCTCTAACCCCACCTTCTCTACCATCAATGGTTGGGCGTATTCCTATTTTTGGATATTTCATAATTATCTTTTTTGGTATATCGTTAATTTACAATTATTTCGTCGATAAAAATCCAGGATGGGTTTCCATAACCTCTGTGCCAATCGGGACATGATTTTAGTGATATTGCTGAAATACGAAGATATCGAATATCAACCTTGCTTATTTTTAATGAAAAAGGGATACTCTTCACAAGATAGCTTCTGTCTTTATTGTCAGGATATATGGTTTTGATTATTTCATAATTAAGTCCATCCTTTGATATGGCTACTTGTAATGTTATTGGTAAAAAAACCCATGAATTTACTGCCTTAAGAAAGTTCATGTTTATTTCTGATATTTCAGTAGATTCAATAAAGTCAATACCCACAATCATATCTTCACCCTGAAATCCTAGCCAGTTATTATGAAAATCCAAGGAGCCAAATAGATTGTCATTCAGTGCTTTCGATCCTCCAACAGGGTAAGTGTCGCTATAATTGGTCTTTATTTTTATGGTAGTATTCTTTAGCTTATTTGGTATTAGCATATTATTCAGTTTGCTCATAACGTACTTACTATAGTCCACAAGTTTAAATCCCCTTTCATTGATTTTAATATTTTCTCTGCTGTTAGCGTAATTTTCCATGTTTTGCAGAAGACGAATTATCAATGGGTTAATTTCTTTTCCATTTTCACCATCAATAATGGCAGGCATTTGTTTAAAATTATTATTTATTGAAATATCAACAAAAGCAAAATCAATAGATAGGCGCGTACGTTTTATCCTATCAAGAAAGATACTGTCTTGATAAACTTCCTTTTCGGCCTCATCCATCAAGAAACTATAGTATATCATCAATTCAGGGGTCAAAAAAGAGTTAGTATAATCAGACGGAAAGCCATAAATATTCAAAAATTCATCATCTGAATTTTCTTGCATTTCCTTGTTTATAGATTCATAATATTTTTTGACATATGATCCGGCGGGGCCATAATATGAATCGATGAATTTATTAGCCAAAGAATCAACATTTACATAAGGATTCCACAAAAGCTTTGCTACTAAAAACTGCTTTAGTTCTAATAAATCAGACCAATTGCCATTACTGCCCTGCTCAAACATCATATCAACATTATTTTCCTTAAATAACTCAATATTTGGCTGTAATACAGGAAAGTTTGGAAATGGACATAAATAGTTTTTAAATTGAACAACATAATCCCAAACAAATATGTTCTTTGTCAGATTGCTCCATGCTTTCATTTCCTTAACAAATTTGTTACTTCGCTCATCAACTATTAATGGCATCCCCCTGTTGCACTCAATGGAGCAAAACATAATGTTTACATTTTTATCAGGTACTATATTTTGAGGCGCAGATCTAGTAAACTGATATGCAAGAGTAGATATTTGTTTTTCAGGAAAAGCTCTGGCAATTTTGTTTGCCATTTCTACATATACACCCGAAATAGAACCGTATTTTTCATATAGCTTCTTACAATTATCACACTCGCAATAATTGATAGCATCATTTTGAGATACCGACCAATATTTTTTCCCCGGTTTCTTAGCTATTTCCTTGCCCAGATTCTCTATTAGTTTATCAATTACCTCAGGATTACTTAGGCAGAGTTGTGCATCCTGCAGGCGTCTTCCATTTATCAATGAGTAATATTCAGGATTTTTTTCATAATATTTCTCAGGTGGCAATAGTCTATGAAAAGTGTGGACAAACATACCCCAATCGTCCAGATCTTCTAATTTATACCACCAACGGTATGACTCATTTTTTTGTCCAGGGAAAAGAGCTCTCCTAAAATCAAATGCAGGATTGTATGTTTTAAATGAGTTTTCAAATTGAACACTTTCCTTCTTAGGGATAAAATCCTCTGTATCTGAAAGTTTAATGCACCCAAGATACTCTTCCAAAAAAGTAGCTATGGCATACGAAGTGGCCTTGGGGGTTTTTCCTACGAGAAAAATGCTGTCTTTTTTTATGGAAATAATAAAACCATCTTCTTTTAAGTTAATTAAAGAATCTGTAAGAGGTGAAACTGCAAAGTCATATCCAATATATATTCCTGTTATGTTTGTAGGGGCTTTATTTAAAATTTCCAGATTCCTACCTGTGATTTGCATCCAATAATTTTTTAATTGATTAGATGCAATCAGAAAAGTACTATCAGCATTTTTAGCTAATATAATAGCAAAATCACGTTCTTTAACTTGCTTTGTATCATCAGCCTTTTTCTCAAAAATAGAACAACCAGTTAAAACAATTAGCAATAAAAACAGTCCCTTTTTCATTTGTTTAAAATTTATTAATTACCTGAATTTAAATTAATTAAAAATTTGTGCACATCTGCAACCGCTTCGCTTTCGCATAAACTTATTTTAATCATTTTCTGTATGGTATGCTTAAAAAAGTTTATGCTCATTTCATATCAATTATTCTTTAACATTAATAATTTCTCTTAACCGAATATCATTTGAAGAAGCACCAATCATAATTTTGAATTCTCCCGGTTCTACCGTTTTTTTTAAATTAATGTCAAGCATAGATAATAATTCAGGGGTAATTTCAAATGATAGTTCTTTTGATTCGCCTTTTTTTAGAAAAACCCGTTGAAAACCTTTTAGTTCTATAACAGGACGGGCGACAGAAGCAAATAAATCTTTAATGTACAATTGCACAACTTCATCGCCATCGTAGTTTCCTGTATTTGTAAGTTTGAATTGTATGTTTAGACTTTCGTTTGAATATATTTCTTGTTTGTCGAGTTTTAAATCACTGTATTCAAAGTTAGTGTAACTTAATCCAAAGCCAAAAGGAAACATTGGTTTTCCAGTAAGGTTTAGGTAGTCGTCACCTCTTCCAGTTGGTTTATGGTTGTAATACAAAGGTAATTGTGATTCGTGGATAGGAAATGTGATTGGCAAACGACCTGCAGGGTTGTAATCTCCAAATAGTACATCAGCAATAGCATTGCCGCCTTCATCACCCGGATACCAAACATCAATAATTGCAGGGACATTGTTTATCCAGTTAGTCATTGTAATGGCGCTTCCTCCAACTAGTATTACAACTATGGGCTTTCCGGTTTTAGAAATTTCATTAATCATTTCTTCCTGATGACCTGACAGGCTTAAGTAGGCCCTGTCTCTGAACTCACCTTCTTCAATACCCACAGAAATTACTGTAACATCACTTTTTTTGACAGCGACAAGAGCTTCCTGAATCTCTTTTTCCCACTTTTCTTCAACACCCATATTCCAGATAAGTTTAAACCATACATTACCTACAGTTTCATAAAACTCAACTTTAATATTATATTCTTTTCCTTTTTCAAAGTAATAATTGCTTGTAATTTGCTGATGTGTTTGTTTTTTCCAATTATCAATGATCAAATCATCATTCAGATAAAGTCTATAACCATCTTCACCTTCTATCCCAATATTAAAGTTGCCGGTTTTTGATGCAATCAATTTTCCTGTCCACCGTGCAGAATACCAGTCATAATTAATTTTTTCCTGATCAGGAGAAAATAGCGTCCATCTGAAATTAATTTGAGGATCAACTCTTGTTAATGCAGGTTTCCCTTCCAGATTAGTATTGTTGAAATATTCACCTTTTAGTCCATTTTCCTTTTTTCCATTTTCATTGAAATAGATATTTTCAGTAGGAATAGTCTCAAATTCTAAACTTTCCCTACTGCAACCAGGCGCATAATTTATTTGGCATGATTTACCTATTTTATTTTCAATTCCCTTAAGAATACTCACGGGTTTAATCCCTGGACCAGAATATCCTCCAAGCCTTGCCTCTTCTGTCTCTGGTCCAATTAAAGCGATGGATTTTATTGTTTTATTTAAAGGCAGTGTATTAGAAATATTTTTCAGTAAGACAATGGATTCCTGTGCTGCTTTCTTTGCCAACGTTCGGTGCTTTATGCAACCATTCCATTTTTCTGTTTCATTAGTATCTACATATGGGTTTTCAAACAGTCCATACTTGAATTTTGCGCGAAGTACTCTACGAACAGCTTCGTCAATATCAGCTTCATCAATTATACCTTTTTCAAAAGCTTCATAAAATAAAGGATAATGATCATATGAAGTTTGTAGAATCACATCTAAACCATTTTCTATTGATTGCTTAGTTGATTCGGCATAATTTTTTGCAGTAAAATGCAATACATTTGCACCACCGGTTGCTCCAGCATCAGAGATCACAAAACCTTTGAATCCCCATTCATCCTTAAGCTTTTTATTCAGAAGCCAATCATTTGCTGTACATTGTCTTCCATCTAATGAATTGTAGGAGGTCATTACCGAATTGCTACCCCCTTTTTGCAAACAAGCTTTGAAGGCAGGGAAATATATTTCTTCCAATAATCTTTTATTAGTATGTATTGGATAGCTATCACGACCACCATCCCCAACATTAGCAATAAAATGTTTTGGAGTTGTGATTATACCTTGTTTCTCGAATTTAGAGATAAAAACAAAAGCCATTTGAGTAGTAAGAAATGGGTCTTCCCCATAGGTTTCTTCTGTTCGACCCCAACGTACATCCCGAGCAATATTCAAGACAGGTGATAATACTTGTCTGATTCCTCTTGTTTTTGTTTCTTTTGCAATAGCAGATGCTACACTGCTCATTAGGTTTGTGTCCCATGTTGCTGCTAAAGCAATTGATTGAGGGAAGGCTGTTGCTCCTTTTCTAATCAAACCATGTAATGCTTCATCAAAAGGGATAATTGGAATCCCTAATCTTGTTTGTTCAATAAAGTATTTTTGAGTTTCGTTGATTAGTTTAGCAGTTTCTTTAGCAGTAGTTCCAACTGAATAATCCATTAATTGTTCGGATTGGTCTCCTGATTTTCTTTTGGTTGCAAACTGAAAACCAAATATTCCGTTTTTGTATTTTTCCTTATCAAGAGATAAATCTATTGGAATCATAAACAATTGCCAGAATTTTTCTTCTAAAGTCATTCTGGATAATAGGTCATCAACTCTTTCTTCTATTGGAATAGATGAATTTTTATAATTTTTCTTATCATGAGTTTGACACGAAAAAACTAGAGCAAACAAACTTGCAATAAGAATTAATTGATAAATTTTTGGACTTATTTTCTCCATAATGATTATGTTTTTAAACATGAACCTTCAAAGTGCGATATCCATACACGGCAATTACGATAAAACTAAAAAATGGCAAAATGAACGAGAAATTCACTGCCGGGATTCCAGCAACTGTATCTAAATCGATAATTGCTCCCTGCAAAGGTGGCATTAATGCTCCACCTACTATTGCCATTACCAAACCAGCGGCGCCAAGTGTAGTATCTTTGCCAAGACCAACTAGTGCAATTCCGTAAATAGTTGGAAACATTAACGACATAAATGCCGATGTTGCAATAAGACAATAAAGCCCAGTCATTCCCTCAATAAATATTGTTCCCAGAGTTGTTGCCATTCCGCCCAAAGCGAAAATTGTTAATAGTAATCGTGCATTAATATATTTCATTAAAAATGTACTAACAAACCTACTTGACAAAAAGATAACCATAGCCATAATATTATAGTTCTGGGCCTCTGCCTTTGAAAGTCCTAAATTATCAGCATATTGAATAATAAATGTCCAACACATAATTTGGGCAGCAACATAAAACACCTGGGCAATAACACCTTCTCTGTATTTTAAATTAACTATCAATCGTTTGATGGAATCTAAAGCATTAATTGTTTTTTCTGATTTCTTTCGTTCGGGCATTTTGGAAATTGCAATGATTACTAATATTAGAATCACTGCAAAACCTAACATCACGTAAGGGTCGCGAATAACTGCAAGATCATGTGTGCGAATGCTTGCTTTTTCAGCGAGCCCTAATGTGGGAAAGATTAGATCTCCGGATTCAGTTCTAATGTCAGACTCTAAAGAAGTAAGAATAAATTTAGAAGCAATGAACATTCCAAATAATGAACCAACAGGATTAAATGCTTGAGCCAGATTCAATCTTCTGGTGGCTGTTTCTTCATCGCCCATGGATAAAATATATGGATTAGCAGTGGTTTCAAGAAATGCCAAGCCGAAAGTTAATATGTAAAGTGATCCTAAAAAGAAGCCAAATATTTCAAATTTTGCTGCTGGATAAAATAATAGCGCACCGGTGGCATAAAGTGCAAGACCTAGAAGAATACCTTTTTTGTAACTGAATTTGTTAATAAAAAGGGCGGCAGGAATAGCCATAGTTGCATAGCCTCCATAAAAAGCAAACTGTATTAATGCGGCTTTGGCATTCGACATTTCCATTACAGTTTTAAATGCTGCAACCATTGGATTTGTGATATCATTTGCAAAACCCCAAAGTGCAAAGAGGCTGGTAATTAGGATAAATGGAAACAATATTTTTCGAGAAACAACTACCGTTTTGCTCTTTTGCATAATACTTAATTAAAAATTTGCAGCTACTACTTTTAATGCTTCTAACTCTTCATCGCTAAGTCCTTCAGGATTGTAACCGGCACTTTTTGTAAGAAAAAATATTTTTGCGGATTTAGCAAGAATATCAATTGTATCGAAAGTGTCGAAAACAGATTCTCCAATAGAAAATACTCCATGTTTTTCCCATAAAGCCACCTTATGTTTCTCAAGCACTTTTAGCGTTTCGACGGCAATATCCTCAGTGCCAGGTGTAACGTATGGAACAAAGCCAACACCTTGCGGAACAAATACCATAGTTTCGGGATGCATTCCCCATAAGAGTTTATTCAGTTTTTCCTCGTTACAAAACTCTTTTATTTGTGTAAGGGCAACTAGTTCGTTGGCATGGGTATGCATTACTACTTTCTCGTTAGTTCCTCTTTTAATAATAAGTTGATGAATTCCAAGGTGAGTGGGTAACTCAGAAGTTGGTTGGAAATTAGTCACTGAATCTTTTTTTATGGATATAATCCAATAGCCGTTCCCTTTATCATTTAGCTTTATTAGCAAAGCGTTATCTAGTGGTTTGCGAGCTAAATCGCGCATGCGTCTGCCTGTTCCACTAACAAAAAAGTACTTTCCTGAAAGTTCAGCATAATTATTGTTAAGTTTGAAAAAAGGAAAATCGTCCAACTTATTTATATTTTCGGTAATTAGATGGCTGATATTAACAGAGATATTTCCTGCATTCCGTTCAGCCCAACCTCTCTGCCAAAGATATTTAGCAACTTCAGCTACTTCAAGAATAATCTCTTTTATTGAGGCATTTTGATTGATAATTTTCATATTCTATAGATATTAATTTATTATTCCAAAATCAATTCAATTACTGGAATTTCAATATTAGGCTTTATCATTGGTAATATCAAAATTATATCATCTTTGCTTTGTACTTCCTGATGAGTGACATTACTTCTCGGTTTTCCAAATAATATTTCCGAACCATCATGCAGGAATTGGGCATACTTTACACTCCCTTGATATCCTTCAATGGTAAACCATTTCATAGGGTAATCAAGTAGATGGATATACAATCGATTTGTTTCAGGATTGTATGTTAGAAGGCAGTTATCGGGAACCTTAAATTCAGGAGGGGCTTCGGTACATCCGTAAATTGAACGGTTGTTATATTTCATCCATTCACCCATTTCTTCCAGTTTTTCATTCGCACGATAATCAAATGTGCCACGAGCTGTTGGGCCAACATTGAGCAGTAAATTACCGCCTTTGCTCACTGATTCGATTAATAAAACCAATAACTGTTTTGTATCTTTCCAAGTTGTTTCATCACGGTAATACCCCCATGATCCTGAAAAAGTTTGGCAGGTTTCCCAAGGTACTTTTATGCCTTTTTTTTCGGGCCATTTGGATACTTTGTATTGTTCGGGTGTAGTAAAATCCCAGCCGCCCTCTACGTCCAGTAAGTCGAGGCGATCATTAACAATAATATCAGGCTGTAATTCGCGCACCATTTTGAGGAGATTTTCTGAATCCCAATCATTTCTACCTTTTCCATGTTTGCCGGTAGGAAATGAATAATCTAGCCAGATAATGTCTATTTTTCCATAATTGGTCAATAGTTCCCGCACTTGATCTTTAATATATTTACGGTACACATCCATATCTTTGCCTTTGTTGGCTTCATCGTATTCTTCATCGGTTTTTTTGCTTAACGGATGATTCCTGTCAATGGTATAATCAGGATGATGCCAATCGAGTAATGAATAATAAAAACCAACTTTTAAACCTTCGGATCTGAATTCTTCAACCCATTCTTTTAGTAAATCCTTTTCAATTGGAGTGTTGATAGACTTGTAATCAGTGTATTTGGAGTCAAATAAGCAAAATCCTTCGTGGTGCTTGGTTGTGATAACCGCATACTTCATTCCGGCTCCCTTGGCTGTTTTTGCCCATTCTTTCGGACTGTACAAATCGGGATTAAAAATTGCGAAATACTTTTCATACTCTTCATTGGTCATCTGCTCATACCTCTTTACCCATTCGTGGCGGGCAGGAGAAGCATACAATCCCCAGTGGATAAACATACCGAAGCGATCTTGTGTCCACCACTCCATACGCTTTTGCTTTTCTTCAGGAGTTTCTTTTGGTAATTGAGAGAATCCATTTTGCACGAATGCTGATAGCAGCATTAAAACAACAATTAATCTTATTTTCATTTTTTCTAGTTTTTAAACTCTAATTATATAAAGAAAGCTGTTATGTTCTCTTTACTTTTTTCAAATTTCTTTTTTTCAAAACGATATAGCATGGCAGGTTTATGTGCAACGCCTTTTTGTTTTTCTCCAAGTGAAACAATATAACCAGCTTTCCCTATTTTTTTTCTGAAATTCCTTTTATCGAGGCTAGTTCCCAAAATAATTTCAAACATAGATTGTAACTGATTCAATGTAAATTTTTTAGGAAGTAATTCATATCCCATTACATTTTGAAAAATCAGGTCTTGACGTAAAGCTGCAAGAGCGTTAGAAAGAATAAAAGAATGGTCAAAGGCTAGGTTGTTAGCATTGTCAACATTGATCCATCGCACCTTATCCTTTATTTTTATTTGATCAGGGTTTTGTTTGTCGATGCGGATTAAAGCATAGTACGCTATTGTAACCACACGGTTTATTTTTATTCCGTAATGCCTTTCAGACCATTCCCTTTCTTCGTGGTACTTAATTCGGGCCGGGTCACCAAACGCATGAAACTGTTTCAGGCAAATATTTTTCATGCCTGTTAATTCATTGAGTGTGCGATAGGCTGATTCATCCAGATTTTCATCTTCAGTCACCAAATTACCTGGGAATTTCAGGTTTTTGTTACCTGATTGATCATCTGGGAAAATATCCCGTTCATATACCAGTATTTTTAATGCTTGTTCATTCGTATCTAATCCAAAAACAACACAATCAACAGATAAAGAAGGGTTTAATTCATGCATTTAGTTAGTGTAAAATAGACACTAACAAAAGTAACTATTTATTCTAATATACCTATTGAAATATTTAAATAAATTACACTAACAGTCCAGCTGTCCCTTCCATTGAATCTTTCAACTCTGCTGCCTGCAATAGGAATGTATCAACATCCATTTCTTTGTAAAAAATTAGGCCATGTGTTGCCCTTAATTTAGGATTTTCGTTTTCGTAAAAATATGATTTTCCGAGTAGAAGCCTGATAGATTCATATTGTTTCGTCCATATTTTTTGAGCTAGTTTACTGAATTTTCCATCGTGCAAATAACTTGGGAAAGAAGCATTAAACTGCGATAGATAACAATGACTGAATGACTCATCGAAGTTTGATAATGAATTAAGAGAAACAGGAACGATAACATCAGCCTCAGCCGGGTTAAAACTATACCAAACATTTCTATAGCCCATTATCCTGAGATTCGACAAATCTTTCTCTTTTCCCCAAAGCCGCACAGCCTCAGCTATAGCCTGCAGCACTTTATAATGTGTATCAGGGCCGCTTCCTTCCGGGTCGAGGGCCAAGCTAATAATTGTTGGCTTAGTTTTACGCATCATTTCCAAAATAGGCATAACATCTCTATGAACTTCTGGTTGTTCAGTAAAGACATCTCCTGTATAAAATCCCAATCTTAAATGATGTACATTTTTAACCTGAACGCCATAATGTGCCCAAACTAACTCCTCCTCAAACTCCCTGATCATACCTTTGAATTTCTGAATATCGGGCAAATTTTTCTTTCCGTCATAAGAATTTCGTAAAAGGCAAAGGATTTCATCAATTTTAAATTTCAGATCATTAATTGAACTGAACTTATATATTTCTGTTAAAATACGCACTATCCTATGACTTACGGCCCTGATTCGTTCATGTGGTTCTCCTGAAGCAACTTTATTCAGGTAATGATAAACATCCTTGTCCCATTTAAATTTATATCCATTTTCAAAAAAATCGGGATAGTTAATCATTTCAATTTTATCTTCATTCAAAAATCCCTTTACATCTTCTAGTAAGTCGATAACGAAGGTGTTAGTTACGGCAGTAAAACCTGAAGTAAGTATAACAAAGTTAAAACGACTGCTAACTTCCCTGAGTTCCTGACTAATTTCAGGTAACAATCCAAGTATAATATCATCATGGTGAGGGCCAGTGTGGAAAAAGTTCTGATTTTTCTTTTTCTTAAGTCCCAGATCTATTTTGGATTTAATTTGTTCTATGACATTATCAACGGTATTTTCATTAAGGTTGGGAATTAGTTTTGCATATTGATCAGTTTTTAAATCTTCCATTGTAATGTTATGCCCATACTTATCCAATTTCGAACATAAATCGATAATGATCTTTTGTGTTTTCTCATTTGTCCAGTTGTCTTTTTTATAATAGTTATTCAGGCTGTCCTGCAACTTTATCCCGGCGCCTGTAGTAAGATAGAATCTGCTATTTTTAACTTTTTGCAAAATCGTTGCGGGGAATATGTTGGAAACTTCATTTTCCAAAGTGTCTTTAATTACTTTGGCTTTTGCTTCTCCTGCAGCAATAATAATGGCAACAACATCAGGATTACTAATAATTGTTTTTAGTCCGATGGTGATTACTAATCGATTTCTTGAGATTTCTATTCCACCCAAATCGCCCGCTGCCACAGCCTGAGTTTCAAAATTTGTTGCTGTTAATCGAGTTGTTGAATTATGATCAGAACCTCTTACGTTGAATGCAATATGTCCATCGGGACCAATACCTCCAAGGAAAAAGCCGATTCCACCTTTTTCCTGGATTTTTTCTTCATATTCGCTACACCATTGGTCGATTTTATAGATGGACTGTTGTTGAATAAATTCTTGCTTCGATTGACAGTCTTTATATCTAAGTTGCAGATCAATCATAAAGTCAGGGAAGACTTCCTGGAAATTTTTACCATTAAATAGTGGAATATCATCAGCATTAATAAGCAAAGCCTTTTTTTCATCCAAACCAAATCCGTTGATATAAAAATCACGCAAATAATAATTAAAACTATTGTGTTGTTTTGAACTGATGGGATAAAATTCATCTATTTGGACAAACTGAAGACCTCTTAACTCAGGTTTTTTGTGAAGATTTAGTCCATATTTTTTTCTGATAGCGTCAATGGATTTGTTGTTCCAATTTTGGAGTATATATTTTGTCCACTTGATAAAATATTCTGGTGTTTTTCCGGTTGGAAGGCTAATTACACCATTAGGATTTTCAGCAACCCATTCTAAAAACCTAAGAGAAGTCAGTAATCCCAACTTGGGAAAATTGTTTACCGTTATGTAAGGGATTTTCGTACTTTGTTTTTCAAACTTCAGATGATTGTTAAATGCTAATTCTACCTTGGAAAATTTATATTTCATTTTAATAAAGTTTATCGTTTAAAATAATAATATCTCCTTTTTTCATATCTATATTTATCATATTGTCTTTATATTTCACTTTGCACTTATTATCTGTTTTGGAGTAAATAGTGGTAGTGTTCATTACTCCATTTTCCCATTTGATGTCGACCTCAAAACCGCCTCTGGTGCATAATCCTTTAACTTCACCAGTAGGCCAGGATGAAGGAAGTGCTGGCAATAATTGTATCACGTCATTGTGACTTTGAAGCAGCATTTCGGCAATACCGGCAGTCCCTCCAAAGTTCCCATCTATCTGAAAAGGGGGATGACTATCGAATAAATTACTTTGTGTTGATTTTCTTAACAAAGCCATTACATGTGTATAAGCTTTATCAGGTTCGTGCAATCTGGCAAAAAAGTTGATTATCCAGGCACGGCTCCACCCCGTATGTCCGCCTCCATGATTTAGTCTTTTTTTTATGGTGTTTTTTGCAGCTTCAAACAATTCAGGAGTTTCTGGTGTAATTTGTGCAAGAGGATACAAACCCAGCAAGTGTGACATATGCCTGTGACCGGGATCCCATTCTTGGTAATCTTCAATCCATTCCATAATTGTACTATCATTGCCGACTAATACCGGTGGTATTTTCGAAGAAATGTCTTTCCAATTTTGATGTAAGTCATAATCAATTCCTAGTACTTCACTTGCTTTGATACAATGATCGATATGTGCCTTTAAGATTTGATTGTCAATTGTAGCAGCATAAGTTAATTGACAGGGATAATCCTTATCATCAAGGATGTAGGCATTTTCGGGTGACATAGTAGGGTTGGTTACCAGATAGCCATCTTTCTCAATCAAAAAATCACATACAAACAACATTGCTTCTTTCATTATGGGATATGCCTTAGTTTTAAGGTATTCTTTATCTAGAGTAAATTCAAAATGCCTCCATAATGGGAAAGTCATCCAAACTCCACTCAGGGGCGACATTCCCCACCTCATATCGGCATTCGGGACTGTTTTTCCAAAAATATCTGTTGCATGATGCATGGTCCATCCCTCAGATCCATACATGTCTTTTGCTGTTACTCTTCCAGGCTCTCTCCATTCATCAACAATATTTGTGAGAGGGTCAACTGTTTCAGGAAGGTTACAAATTTCAGCGTGCCAGTAATTCATTTGCAAGTTTATATTAGTATGATAGTCTGAATTCCAGGGTGCATTAAAATGATCATTCCAAATACCTTGTAAATTAGCTGGCAACACCCCCGGATCTCTTGAACTGCCTATTAATAAGTACCTGCCATATTGAAAATATAAAGCGATAAGAGCAGGGTCATCGTATCCATGTTTAACTGAATCTAATCTTATATCAGTTGGAATTGAGGTAAGTTGTTCTCCACCTAAATTAATTTGAACACGATTAAAAAACTTTTCATGATTTTTAATATGTGACTCTTTGATCTCAACGTAGGGTTTACATTCAGCTTTTGCCAAAATATTATTACAAATAGTAATGGGGTCAATATTTCTGTCGTAGTTTAATTTTTCAAGATTATAATCAGTTGCTGCAGTAAAAATAATGGTTAGTTCATCAGCATTTTTAACCTGTAGTGTTGAGGAATCAGTTATTAGCTCCCCCCCTTCATTTATGGCCAATAATTTTGCAGCAAACCTCATGTGTTCACCTCCCGATCCTTGAGTATCTGTTGTTTTATCGACAATTTGACCTATTAGAATAAGTTGATTTTTATTTGCTTTTACAGAAGCGTCTTGTTGCCGCTGGATGGAAAGTGTAGTGTTTATCGTCCCGGGAATATCAGCACTTAAATGAATGGTAATAATATTATCAGGTGCAGAAGAAAATACTTCCCGGGTGTAAGTTATACCACCACTAGTAAAAACAGTAGAGGCAATACCTGAATTTAAATGGAGTTCACGAGTATATTCTGTAACTGGAGATAAACTGTCGAACGACAAATAAATATCACCTAATGTTTGATAGGAGCGAAATTGAGGAGGAGTTCCCAATAAACTTTTGTTACCAAGCTCGTAGGCTTTTTTAATTTCTCCGTTAAAAATCAATTCCCTGTTTTTCTGCAGATCTTTTAATGCGTTTGGATTATTGGTGTTAAAACGTTTACCGGCCCAAAGGCTTTCTTCATTTAACTGAATGCGTTCGTTAAATACCCCACCAAAAACCATTGCCCCCAGACGGCCATTTCCAACAGGTAATGCCTCATCCCAAATTTTTGCCGGCTGCTTATACCATAGCTTATATTCAATTATTTCTGAATTGTCATTCGAAATGCTTTCAATATTTTTCATACAAGAAATGGAGGAAATGATTATAAATAGCCCAAATATTATTATTTTCATCGTAAACGAAATTTATTTATAATTTAATCACCAAGCTATTTTCTTATTACTTTTCCTTCACCCTCCAGTACCCTTATCTCAAGCATTAACTTTGTTTCTTTCCCTCCCATGAAATTACAGTCCAAGCTAACGGAGGTCTCTTCTGAAATTAAGACTACAGGATTTAATTTTATTTCATTTATTTTTTGCCAGTTTTTATTGTATACCATAGCTGTGATTCCATCTAAGAACTTTATGGTTTCTCCCTCTTTCAAAATGATAGGAATTATTATTTCCTTATAATTATCAATTTCTAGCTTAATATCTTTAACATCCCCGTCAATTGCTGATAGTATGAAGTTTAGGTTCTGCTTTTCTGATGGATTAAGAAATGTCACTTTTGAAAATAAAGGCTCTCCGGGTTGCCTTTCTTTTTTTGAATGTTCAAGTCTTACAGGCATAATCTCTATTAACTTCCAAGAAGTATCAGTAAGCATTTCGAGGTGGAATTCTTTTTCTGTATCTTTAAATTGTTCTCTGGTTTCTTTATCAAAAGCACCATCTAAACGTGCTTGCTCCCAGACTTTTATCCGTTCCAGAATTTCATCTGTTAATCCATTTTCCTCAAAAGCTTTATAACTACTCGTAAGCCCAAATCCTGCATTGTATCCTGCTGCTTTGGCTAGCAACCATTCAATATCCTCAAGGCTTGTTTGATTAGTCATTAGGAACCAGCCCAACATACCAGGCATAAGATTACGTTTGAAGTATTTCTGGTTTTTGAAGCGATATTCAGTCTGGCTTTCGCGGAAGCCGGCATACCAGGGTTCACCCCAGTTCATTCTTGAATAAATGTGCCAAAAATAATGGGATGTCCGGCTGGCATCGGCAATTAAATGACTTTTAATATTTTCATCCAGATTATCGTACCAAGTGGTTGTCATTAATATTTCACCATAGTTTCCCATACCTGTTGAGCGATTGCCTTCCAGCCCATCAAATGATATTTGGCGAAGTCCAGTTTGGTTGAATAGCTCGGCAATATTTATTGCTACTTCCTTTGTTAATTCGGCGTTGGTCAAAAATACTTTGTAAGCATGATCGGCCAACAAAGCAATATCTAACCCAGACTTATGATTAGCAGGATTTGTTTCGAAAGCCCCACGCTGGCAATCAAGTAATCTCCAGGGTTCTTCTTCAGAAACACTTCCATACCTTATTAACTCTTCATTGATAACCACCGTTTTCAGATTATTGTTACTGGTTTGCCTAAAAATATTGGGTGATTCGATTATTATTTCTTTCTGTGAATTATTTATATCGCCTATTATTTTACTGAAGCCTACTTTTGCCAATCGTTTATCAGGAACTGGGCTAACATAAGGGTCATTGGTTGTTATAAAGTTAGAGAGAGTATGAACTCCTAAATGGACCCCTTGACTCTCAGCAGTTTCAACACAGTTTTTCAATCCTAAATATCCATTAGGGAATTGTTTATTCAGTTCAAAATGCCCCCAGGTTATAAAAGGGCCGGGATGATCTAAATATTTTAATCCTGCCATCTTGGTGTATTTAATTGCCTTTTCAATATCATCCTCCCCAAACCCCAAAATCAGATAGGATGAATTTGCTGTCCGGGCAGTTTTGCCCCATTCTTCATCTATTTTGGGATGAGGCAATCCCTCTGCAATTTCAATCTTCCCAATAAAATCCAAAGTTTGTTCAACAGGACATCCAAAAAGGGCTATCTTGGAACCTATTACACCTCCATCATCATAGGCTGGAGACTTGTATTTTTTATGTCCCCAGTTTTCGATTTCCCTATCTTTGTTTCGGTTTCGACAGTATGCTTGAAGCGTACTTCCAAATTCTTCAGGTTTAGCTGCTTCAACACGATAAAGAACATATCGTTTTCCTTCTTCGCTTAAATCCGAGAAATCATCATTTTCGAAAATATCCAGTTGCGGCATGCAATCATTTTCATTCCACGGATAGCCACCCAGTGTTTTTGGGTTTAGTGCCTGCAACCCAATTGCGTATTCTTGACCTCTTACAACTCCTATTGTTTCACCTATGCTTTTATTTATGATTGTTGGATAAGGCCCCCAAATTATAAGTTCAACATAACTATTAGGTTGAACATCAATTATCTCAAATTTAATGTGAGTTTTTTTTGCTTTAGCTTCAATACGTACTATGGTTTCAATTGAATCAAATTGAAATATCAGTTCTTCATTATTGTGGTCCATAGAAATGGGTGAAAGAATTTTTCCATCAACTCTTATCGATAATAATGGTGAAGACATTTCAGCTGCAATATAATCATCACCTACCTTGTTATCCAGCATTTGAGTGATATTTCCATTTTGATCTATGACAATTGTGAAGGTGTCTGTTGAAAATTTAATATTGTTTACCGAATTACAACTTGCAATTAATATTGTCACCAGAAATATTAGAACTGATTTGTATTTCATTATCATTTTATTTTTGAATGATTATTTTTTGACTTAAATGATTAAAAATCACACAACCTGATATTTATCTTGTCTGGTCCTGAAAAATTAAACTTTGAAGATTTATGATATAAATAGAAAAACACAATCAATAGAGGTCAATCTCTCCATTCGCCAAACTAAGTGCAATTACAGTAATATATTTGTCAAGGACATTATTTGGAATATCTATAAAAACAAGGCCGGGAGTTTTGCTCCACCATGCTTTCATTTTTATATCATGATCCAGTTTAATGCCACTTCCAACTACCCAGATGCTATTTATTTTATTCTTCAAACCTTTGAGCATAATTGGTCCGTTTGGTTTGCCTGTAACAAAGAGATAAAGTATTTTCCCATCTTTTGAGAGGGTAGTAGGCCCATCAAAATATTCTTTTGGAATGCCGGCATTTGTTCCAAAGATTGCCTGATCATTTTTTTTTGTCCATTTGCCAAGTTCCTTTAAAATGTGGACTTGTTTGTCAGGTATTGTTCCATCAGCTTTTGGTCCTATGTCAAGTAGTAAATTGCCTCCAAGAGAAATGACATCGGCAAATATTCGGATAATCTGGTAAGGGGTTTTATAATTTTTGTCATTACCCTGATAGCCCCATGAATCATTCATGGTCATACACAATTCCCAGTATTTTTCTTTTGGTTTGCGAATAGGAAGGCCTTGTTCGGGGGTGGCATAATCACCGTAACCTTGCAAACGGCTGTTTATTATTATGTTTGGATTTTTTTTGAGAAGTAATTCACGAATTTCTTTTGCCTGCCATTTTTCAGCACTTTGTTCCCAGTCGCCGTCAAACCAAACCAAATCAGGATTATAATTAGTTATCACTTCTTCAATTTGCCCAAAATTAAATTTCACAAATTTCTCCCAGCGAATAGTATCATTTTCATAGCGTTTTTCGTTTCGTGTGAAATTTGGGTAGTTGGGATGCGACCAATCCAGTAGGCTGTAATACATGCCTACTTTAATTTTTTCTTTTCTTAGTCCCTTTACAAATGGCATTAATAAATCACGGCCTGCAGGTGTTTTTTTAACAACGTTTAAATCGCTGTATTTGCTATCCCATAAAGCTACTCCATCGTGATGTTTAGAAGTAATAACAGCATACCTTGCTCCGCTCTCTTTTATAATATTAGCCCATTTCTTAGGCTTGTAATTAATAGCATTAAAGCCATTTAATTGTTTCATGTAATCATCATGTGAAATATACCCGTTATAAAACGACCATGATTCGTCAATGCCATTAACGGAGTAAATTCCCCAGTGTATGAAAATTCCAAGTTTTGCATCACCAAACCACTCGAGTCGGGTAGTATCGGTTTCAATATTTTGTGCGCAAACACTGTTAAATTCAGTTAGAAGAAAAATATAAAAAGCAGATATAAAAATTAGATAATACTTTTTCATTTTGAGTGAATTAACTATTTTATGTTATTAATTTTTATTACCCATGCATAATTACATGGTGGCTTTTTTTGGAGATTTTCCGGAATATAAACAACAAAACCACTACCCGCTGTTTCCCACTTTAGCTCCTGATTATCACCCAATAAGATCATTTTAGTGTCAACTGATGGAGTTATTGAGGATAGCCATATTTTGGAAGGTATCTGTGTTTCATTTTCTTCTGCAAGATATATTGCATATATGGCGTCATCTTTTTTGGTTAAACATACCTTACCTTCTTTATAAGGTGCTATGGCACGGGTTTCATAAATGGCTTCACTATTTACATCCATCCAGTTTCCAATTTCTTCAAATAATTCATAAGCCCCATCATGCCATTTTCCATCCGGGCCAGGTGCTACATTTAAAAGAAGATTACCACCTTTAGCAACTATATCCACCAACAACTGAATTGCTTTTCTTCCACTCATATATGTTGCATTTGGAATCCACGACCAGCTTCCCCCTGCAATTATGCATGATTCCCATGGATAAGAGAGCGCCTCTTTGGGAACACGGTTTTCGGGAGTTAGATAATTTTGGTTTTTGCCCGGAACCGCACGGTCAACAACTATTAAGCCGGGTTGTTTTTCGCGGGCTTTCAAAACGAGCTCATCCATACGAATATCCTGGTTAACTATTGTGCTTTTTAAAAAGCCGGATTTTGTGTCCATAGCTTTTTTAATATACCAATTACTCATATTTTCTTTTGATTCTTTGGCAACCCAACCACCATCAAGCCAAAGTATATCTACTTCTCCATAGTCAGTCATTAATTCCATTATCTGATTATGGGTAAAGTCGACATATTTCTTCCATTTTTCAGGATATAATTCAGGGTCATAATTTACGTTTCTGTCCCTTGGCGGGAAATAGGGGTCCCAGTAATTATCGTTGTGCCAATCGGGTTTAGAAAAGTAAGCTCCTGCCCATAATCCTTCAGCTCTAAATGCATCGAATATTTCTTTTGTAATATTCGATTTTGGATTAGAATGAAAAGCACATCCCGTATCAGTAACTTTATAATCAGTTTGCTGGGTGTCGAACATTGAAAATCCATCGTGATGCTTTGTTGTAAAGACCACATATTTCATTCCTGCATTTTTTGCTGCTGCTGCCCACTTTTCCGGATCAAAATTAACGGGGTTGAATGTTGATTTTAAATTTTCATATTCTTTTACATATTCAAAATAGTTATCATAATTTTTACCTTTTTTGCGCTGACACCAGCCATAATCCTCAGGACAAATTGACCATGATTCCACTATTCCCCATTGGCTATATGCTCCCCAATGCATTAACAAGCCAAACTTCATGTCTTGCCATTGCTCCAGTTTCTCCAATACAAGAGGATCAGTTTCAGGGACATATTTTTGTTCTTCATGTTGTGAATAACCAGATATTGATAACAAAATTGCAACAAGTGCAATAATATACTTTTTCATTATTAATTAGTTTTAAAGTTTGTAATTTCTCACACAGTAATACAATGCTAATTTATACTTTTTTCAAATTGGTAAGACTATGATTTTGCGATCAGAATCATTAAGATGAACTCCCGCCTGCCAAAACTGGCAATGCAGGTCGGTATCCCTGGCGATTTCTAAGGAATTAAAAAAGGTTTACACCCCGCACCTTGATGTGCACAATTTTTTTTTGCTCCATTGATTTACCTTTAAAGTTTGCTGCTTGGAGTTTTAATTTAATTAATTATTAATTTCTTTTTTGATGTCACGTTTTTTGATTTAATTTCAACCATATATATTCCGTTGTTTAAATCACTGACGTTTATTTGTTGTTGATTTTCTTTAACCAATTCCGTCTTGACTAAAGAACCCGTTATATTATAAATTTTCAGTGTTAGAGAAGGATTAATACTTGGGTCAATTATTACTGTTATCATATCAGAAGCGGGATTAGGATATATGTTCATAACACGGTTTGTGGAAGAAACATCATTTATACCAACAAACTCTGATAAAGGACGTTTCCAAACTGCACTACCATTAGTTCCCGCAAAAACAGTTGTTTCGCTGATGGCTAATGCATTGATAGTAATATTAGTTAAGCCATCATTCATTTCAGTCCATGATGTTCCATTATCAGTGGATAAAAACACGCCTCCTGCAGTTCCTGTAAAAATATATTCTCCACTTATAACTATTGAATTGATGAAATAATTTGTCAAACCACTATTCGCTGCTGTCCATGATGTTCCATTATTAGTGGATACAAAAACACCATCATATGTTCCTGCAAAAACAGCTGTTTCACTTACGGCTAAAGCAAAGATATAAGTATTTGTTAAACCATTATTAACTTGTACCCATGATGTTCCATTATCAGTTGATAAAAACACGCCACCACCAGAAGTGCCAGCAAAAACACTTGTTTCGTTTATCGCTAATGAATTGACAAAAAAACTTGTCAAACCATTGTTAACTTCTGTCCATGATGTTCCATTATCATTGGATAAAAACACACCACCATAGGTTCCTGCAAAAATACTTGTTCCATATATGGCTAATGAGGAGACATAATCATTTGTCAAACCATTATTAACTTCTGTCCATGATGTTCCGTTATTAGTGGATAAAAATGCGCCACCATAACTAGTCCCTGCAAAAGTATTTGTTCCACTTAAGGCCAATGAAAGGACATAATTATTTGTCAAACCGTCATTCACTTCTGTCCATAATGTTCCATTATCATTGGAAAAACACACACCACCACCATCTGTTCCTGCAAATACACGTGTTTCATCTATAGCTAATGAATTGATAGTAGTATTATACAAACCATTATTCACCTGTACCCATGATACTCCATTATCATTGGAAAAAAATACACCACCTCCATATGTTCCTGAAAAAAAACTTGTTTCGCTTATGGTTAATGCAGTGACCTCATTATTTGTCAAACCATTATTCATTTCGTTCCATGACGTTCCATTATCAGTTGATAAAAACACGCCACCACCAGAAGTGCCAGCAAAAACACTTGTTTCGTTTATCGCAAATTCCCTAACATAAAAATTTGTTAAACCATTGTTAACTTCTGTCCATGATGTTCCATTATTAGTTGATAAAAATACACCTTCACCAGATGTTCCTGCGAAAACATTTGTTCCACTTATGGCTAACGACATGATATCATAATTTGTCAAACCATTATTTACTTGCGTCCATAATGTTCCATTATTAGTTGATAAAAACACACCACTACCTTGTGTTCCTACAAAAACAGTTGTTCCGCTCACAGCAATTGACCATACATAATTATATGTTAATCCATTATTAATCTGTGACCATGATGTTCCATTATCAGTTGATAAAAACATACCATCACCATATGTTCCTGCAAAAATATTTGACCCGCTTGTAGCTATTGCCATGATAATACTATTTGGCAAACCATTATTCACCTCTGTCCATGATGTTCCATTATCATTGGACACAAACATACCACCGTAGGTTCCTGCAAAAATATTGTTACCACTTATGGCTAATGATCTGATATTAAGATCTGTCAAACCATTATTCACTTCTGTCCATGATGTTCCATTATTAGTTGACAAAAACACACCACCATCATATGTTCCTGCAAAAATATTTGACCCGCTTGTAGCTATTGAAGCTACCTTTCCACCATAAGGTCCGTTTGCCAGCTGCCATTGGGCGTTGGTTGTCATTGCTATTGTAACTAAAACTGATAGGATAATTGTAAACTTTTTCATTTTATTTTTGTCAGAGTTTATCATGCTGACTCCGCACTTTTAAATTCATTATTTATTTCAAAGTTCGTTTGTCATTTCTACTGGTTGCATATAACGATGGCAATATGAGATGTTGGGCATTTTGAAATACCAAATTTTCAATTTACCACACAGTTTATTTATTGTTAATTCGTTCATATTTACGCTTTCTGCCCAATTTCTTATATTGCGTATTACCCAACGTAATTTTTCGTTTCATCTCGTACCAAATAGCATATTTATACTCCTTGCTAAATTCTTTTGTAAACTGAAATATTTCCAGCAAAAGGTCATAGCAGGACTTGTATACGGGTAAATCGTAATGTAATCCCATTTGAAAAAAATTTCGATGGGTTTTCGCCCCATACCCCAAATAATAAAATAGTCAAATAGCCAAATTTTCAATTATCCCTAAGGCAACGGATACTCAAGCCACTATGCTTACCTTCGTAGGATACGTTCACATCGTCGTCGTTGTAATACAGGAGGCGGTCCCAGACGCTGCTTGACAAGTACTCTGTAGAAGACCACCAGAAGCCGTGGTTGCCAATGTCGAAGAACGTACCCTCGGCGCCAAGGATGCCACCTGGAAGACCTGAAAAATTACTGCTGTTGGTTGCATCTGTATTTGGGCTATTCCACAAATTGCTGTTAGCTTTCATTTTTCCTCCGGCTACCGAAATTCCTCCTAAATAAGTCGTAAAAGTGGTCCATTCAGCATTAGTCGGAACATGCCAGCCATTGGGGCAGAGTCCACGACTGTCATCTACGGCATACCAGTTATAAAGAACTCCATAACGCTCATTGGCTGACTCATCATTACCATACCAGCAATATGCACCCGAAGAGAGATTCATCCATGTTACAACGTCAGTCACATTTGGAATTGCATAACCATCACGGTAGTGTGTTACCCGTAGGTTTTCTGCCATCCACACCTGGGTTCCAATGGTACAGATTGGGTAGGCATTTCCATCATAATCTATGCAGGTTGAGGTTGAAATAGCTCCAGACCCAGTACTTGTTATTGCTATCCAATTTGAACCGGTATAATAATAATACCCCGGTGTTACGTCGGTCTGATAAATGAGCAACCCGGTTGCCGGGGGATTTATAGCATTACGCTGTGCTTCTGTCATCCGTGGAGGCAGAAAGCCTTTCTCAGTAGATTTCACGTCCAGCATTGCTGAGCCATCCGGGTCGCTGCCATCACCAGTGATGGATACCTGTGCTGTTACTGAATAGATTGTACATAAAAGAATTGCTAATAAAAAAAGTTTTAGTTTTTTCATGGTGGTTATGTTATTGTTTTTTATCCTAAATTGGTTTATTTTATTTTGTTTAAATAATCCGCCTTCGTCCTGAATATCCTGATAAAATCGTGACAGAACTCCGGCGGATAAACCAAAATTTCCTACCTTTTGGTTAGTGTTATTCTTTAATAAATTATAATATCAGTCTTAACTAGTTGTTCACATTATGATCGTAAAGTGCATAATGCTACTTTGGAAGTATATTGAAAAGAAAAATTTAAAGTTATAATGTATAATATTTAAAGTTTTCTCATTTGGTGGTAATTTAGTTTTTAATGCAATATGTAAAAAAACCTTAGTTAGTAAAAACCTATTAAATATTAATTATTTGATTGATTGACGGTTATGTTGGGTAACGGTAGATAAACATCATACATTATTGTTTATTGCAAATAGTTAAAAAGGCAGAATATTTATAGTTTAGTCGTGATTAAATATTTACAAATGTTTAATTATTATGTATTGGTAATTATTTCTAGTTTTTGTCTTTAAATTTAGTAAACATATCAGAATTGTTTATCATGTTAATTATCTCTAGCAGACCCCCAAATATATAAATTAAATAGATATGTTATGAATTGTTGTTGAAATATGTTTGGGGATGGAGGTTTAGAGGGGGATTTAGGTTGAGGTTAAGGTTGAGTTAAGGTTGAGGTTCCTGCCTATGTTGCACTTCGGCAGGCAGGGAGGTTTAGACTTAAAAATGTTAATAAATAATTGCTGTAATCCCTGTAAATACTGGTGTTTTAGGTTGTTTTATGTTTGATTTTTTCGTATATTTGATAGATAAACTACTAAAAAAATTAAATGTATGAAAGGTTTAGAAAATGATGTTCGTAATGTAAAAACTCTTGATGAGTTGGTAAAGTTGGTTGGTAATGCCATTTATTTCAAATCGGATTTGAGAGAAGTAGGTATTGGTGATTTTATTAGGGAAAAATATAAAGAGTTTGAGGTTTATGAGGGTGTGGTAGTAACTTATGGTTATGATTGTGGTATGGATTTGTATTATGTGCATTTTTGGAATGAAGGCAGATTAACGGAATGTATGGTAAGAAATGAATTTGACTATTATGCACTTGTATCTGCTTTTGAAAAATTTGATTTGAGATATCCAGTTGTATTATCGTCGAATGGGGTGCTTAAACAGGATGATGTTGAAATTAAGTTTAATGATGCACTAAATGTAAAATCGAAAGAAGGGGTTTTTTAGTGGGGCACGCATTGTAATATGCGCGCCAGTGGGGGGTAATTTGTTATCCACAGTTTGTTCAAATTATTTCTCCTTTGTTAAATTAGATACACCTTCTATTGTATCTAATTCATCAAAAATATGAGTGCTGTCTATGATTATTTTTTTATAGTTTTTTTGAAGTCTTTATTATTATCCAGTATTTTCCTTTTTATCTTAATGACTGGCCAATCATCAGTTTGAAAAAAAATATATTTACGCTTCTTTAGTATTTTTACTACCAGATTGTTTGCTGTAATTTCGATAGTCTCATCTTCATAATCCAGATTATATAGAAAATCCATCTCACAATAAAAGAATTCATTTGAAAAAGGTGTTGATTCGTCATAGTATTCATAAAAACTTAAAAATTTTTTTTCGTCGTTCTTTATTGGAAGGTTTAGAAATGGGAATTCTTGTGAAAAGGCAGATTTTGACTGTGGAATTGATGGAACAATGCTTATTGTACTTAAATCATAATCCTCTATCTCACTAATTGTTTCCTCGAAAGCCTTGATAATTATTTGAAGCCATTCCGCTCTTTCTATTAATGTTCTGTTACCTGATTGTATAAATTCATTCCATTCATTTAATTTATGGGGAGTTTGATATCAACAAAGTAACCATAAATGACGTATTGAAATTAACCCCTCGATCTTCCACACCCTCAAGTCCGGCAGAAGGTGAGATATATGTAAATTCTTCAGATCATCATATTTATTGTTACCTTAGTAGTTCGTGGAAGCAGTTGGATAATTAGGGTCTTATGGATTTGTAAATAAATTTTTATTATCAACAGTTATTCAAAATATTGCGTTATTAACCCAGTTTATTCCTGTGTTTGAGGGAAGAGGTAACTAAAATATCTTTTCTCAATTTTTTGTAACGAATATTTTCTAACAAGAAGAAATAGAAAGTCGCAGGCATGAAGAAACAATCTATATCAGTAATTTGGAGTTATAGTTGTTATACCAAATAGCCACCAAAATGAGCCTTAAAATCTTTATCTTTTCCATCTTATCTTCTTAAAATATTTCTTCCGTAACTATGGCTATGCAACAAATATTTTAATTTGAGAAGCAGAAAAATATTTTGTTTTATAAGGCTCATTTTGATAACTAATTGGTATTATTTATCCATCCATGTTTTAATATTTTATATCCTATTTTGAATTACATATTTTTTTTTGTATTTTCGTAAATTCTTTATAATCACTAGTCTACTCCATTTACTCACACCTACCAGAAGTATCTATTTGCATATAAATAGGCAGATCGAATAATATGCCTATATAACGATATAAACTGACGATCGACATAAAATTTACTATGTGTAACTAAACACAAAATTATTATTTAAGAGAATAATAATTGTCATGAAAATTTTTACTAACCATTAATTATTTGCTATGAAAACAATTGCTCATTTTTTTACAATTGTGTTTTTTCTTTTTGGCAGTCTGAATATTTTTAGCCAGGGAGTTGCAATAAACACAAACGGTACTGCTGCTGATAATTCAGCTATGTTAGATGTAAGTTCAACTTCAAAGGGAATACTTATTCCACGAATGGACATAGCTCAGCGCAACTTGATTGGCACACCCGAAACAGGATTATTAATTTACCAAACCGATGGCAGTCCGGGTTTTTATTTTTATAATGGAAGTAGTTGGGTGGTTGTAGGATCAGAATCCATGAGTATTAACGACCTTTCGGATGGGAAAGCCGGTGGCAATAGTGTTTTTCTGGGTAGTGGTGCAGGTGCTGTTGATAATGGATCTAACAACTATAACGTTGGTGTCGGAAATGATGCACTCAATAAAAATACCACCGGATTATGTAATACTGCAATAGGTATGTCCTCACTCTATAGCAATACTGGTGGACGTTATAACATCGCAATAGGTAAGACCTCACTCTATAATAGTACAACAGGAAATTTTAACGTCGCAGTAGGTAGCGAATCACTCAAATATAATACAACAGGTTGTAGCAACACAACAATAGGTGATATGTCACTCTATAGTAGTACAACAGGAAACTATAATGCCGCAGTAGGTGCTGAGGCACTCTTTATAAATACAAGCGGTGAACATAATACTGCAATTGGATCACTTGCCGGTTATTCAAACAATGGAAGCGGTAATGTATTCCTTGGTTACCAGGCAGGTAAAGATGAAAGCAACAGTAATAAACTCTATATAGAAAATTCTGAAAGCGGTTCCCCTCTTATTTATGGTGAATTTGATAATAATCTATTGAAGTTCAATGGCAGCTTAGAGCTTGCAAATGGAACATCAGCATCATCTCTTAAATTTTATGAGCCCTCCGGTAGTGGTTCAAACTATACACGTTTTCTATCGCAAGCACAAACTGCCGATGTCACCTACACACTTCCTGCCGCAGATGGAACAGATGGACAAATATTAAATACTAATGGGAGCGGTTCCTTAAGCTGGGCTAATGATGCTACTGGAGCAACGAGCATAAATGGATTATCAGATGGTAAAAGTGATGGTTACAGTGTGTTTTTGGGTTCTAATTCAGGTAACTCAGATGATGGAAGTAATAATAACACCGGTTTAGGTCTTGAAGCACTCTATTCAAATATAAGCGGTGAACATAATACTGCAATTGGTAGATATGCATTGCATTCAAATACGGCTTCACAAAACGTTGCAATTGGTTCTTCTGCACTGGATCAAAATACTAGCGGACAGCATAACACTGCTGTTGGTCGAACCGCATTGTATTCAAATACTGAAGGATCTCAGAACACTGTGGTAGGAGCAGACGCTGGAAGTAATTGTGGTAGCTCCATTTCAGGAAGTGTATTTCTTGGTTATCAGGCTGGTAAAAATGAAAGCAGTAGCAATAAACTCTATATAGAAAATTCAGAAAGCGGTTCCCCTCTTATTTATGGTGAATTTGATAATGATTTGGTGCGCATTAATGGGGATTTTGAGGTTACGGGAACTTCAAATATTTCAATAAATAATCTTACAGATGGTAAAAGTGATGCTTACAGTGTGTTTTTGGGTTCTAATTCAGGTAATTCAGATAATGGAAGTAATAATAACACCGGTTTAGGTATTGAAGCACTCTATTCAAATATAAGCGGTGAACATAATACTGCAATTGGTAGATATGCATTGCATTCAAATACCGATTCACATAACGTTGCAATTGGTTCTTCTGCACTGGATCAAAATACTAGTGGACATCATAATACCGCTGTTGGTCGATCCGCATTGTATGTAAATACTGAAGGATCTCAGAACACGGCTATTGGGGCAGATGCAGGCACTTCAGACGGGTATGATAATCTGGGAAATACAGGTGCATTTGGTTATAATGTAAAAGTATCGGCAAGTAATTATTTCAGAATTGGAAATACTAGTGTCTCCTTCATAGGTGGGCAGGTTGGCTGGAGTACTTATTCCGATGGACGTTTTAAAACAAATATTAATGAAAATGTACAAGGTCTGGATTTTATCCTTAAGCTTCGTCCGCTTAGTTTTCACTGGGATATTCAAAAGCTTGATAAGTTTATGGGAGCAAGCGAAGGCGTTGAAAAAAGTGAAACTATGCGAGAAGCCCGAAAGCAGCAGGAAGCAAAAGTATATACAGGTTTCCTCGCTCAGGAAGTTGAACAGGCAGCCGAGGAAATCGGCTTCGATTTCAGCGGTGTGGAAACTCCGCCCAACGATAAAACTCCTTACAGTATACGCTATGCAGAATTTGTGGTTCCTTTGGTAAAAGCCGTACAGGAACAACAACAAATGATTACCGAACAACTTGAAATGATAAAAACTTTACAAAAACAAAATAAGGAATTAATTGAGAGAATAAAGAAAATAGAAGAAAAATAACAGAATGAAATATCAATGATCATTATAATCTAATCATTCTAATCTTCAAAGTTTTTCAATGTTACCCCACCCGTAACAATGCCTGATTTTTCTCAAAATTTCAACAGTTATCTAATTGCCATTGCAGCTAGCTATACAATAATCTGTGGCAAAAAATCTATCCTAAGTTGTTTTTCCATATGATTCATCATAAACTAACTATTTATTGCTAATTCAACAAAGTAATTAATTGTACACCTCAGTAATAAAAAATAGTTTAACTTTACCATCAATTTTATTGCTTATTGTTTAACAGTCTGTATAGCAGAAGTATATGAAACTAAATTGATTTAGTAATAATATTGCACTTTGAAGAAAACATCACTCGACGATATTGCCAAAAGTCTTAACGTGTCAAAAACGCTGGTTTCCTTTGTTTTGAATGGTCAGGGACGCAAAAAGGGTATTAGTTATGATACCATAAAACGAGTTAAGGAAAAGGTAGAAGAATTAAATTATCGACCCAATCAAGTAGCACGAGGTTTACGACTTGGCAAATCGTATACTATTGGACTTATCGTGACCGATATTTCAAACAAGTTTTATGCTAAAATTGCCAAGAAAATTGAGGAGGTGGCAAGCCTGCATAATTATAATTTGATTTTTTGCAGCTCTGATGAAAATCCTGAAAAAGAAATTGAATTGATAAATATGTTGAAAGAAAGACAAGTTGACGGGCTTATCATTTCAACGACTCAGAAAAATGCTGCAATATTTTCGCAACTCAAGAAGGAAAATTATCCTTTTGTTTTAATTGACAGGAGGTTAGGTAAGTTATCAAGCAATTTTGTTGGCGTTGATAATTTTACAGGAGCATACGAAGCTACAGAACAGTTGATAAGAAATGGGCATCAAAAAATTGGGTTGCTCAATATCTCTCCATCATACTTAAGTACCATAAAAGACAGAGAACTTGGTTATCGTAGTGCATTAAGAGATAATGGAATGAGGGTTAATAATAAATTTATCCGAACTATTAACTTTTCTGAAATACATAAAGAAGTAAGAACGGTATTGCGTGAATTAATACAACCTCCTTTTAAAATTGATGCTATATTTTCTGTTAATAATAGTATTACTGTAGCTTGTATGGAATATCTCAATGAAATGAATATCCGTATTCCGCAGGATTTGGCAATTGTGAGTTTTGATGATATTGATTTGTTTCGATTTAGTTATCCCACTATTACAGCGGTTGCTCAGCCTATTGAGGAAATTGGAAAATCAGCAGTTAATATATTATTGGATGAGATTAAGGGAACACCACAGAATAATAAGCAGTTAGTATTGCCTGCAACATTAATTACACGAAGGTCGTGCGGTATATTTGCTAAACAAAATGGAAGTAGTGTATTGAATAAAGAACAATTAAAATAATAATATTTCTATTGATATGAAAAAAATTCTACTAACGCTTACGGTTTTACTCATTATTGTTTCCAATATTAATGCGCAAGATCGAACGGTTTCAGGTCGAATAATTTCTGAAGAGGATGCGATGGGTTTACCCGGAGTATCAATTATTATTAAAGGTACGGTTGTAGGTACTGTAACTAATATTGATGGTGGATTTTCCCTTTCTGGTATTAAAAGTACCGACACTTTATTGATTAGCTTTATGGGTTATGAATCACAAGAAATTGTAATTGGAAAACAACAAATAATCAATATTTTTATGCGCGTATCAGCCAACGAATTAGGAGAAGTGGTTGTAACAGCTTTAGGTATTAAGCGCCAGCAACGGGAAATTGGTTACTCAACCCAAAAAATTGATGTTGACATAGTTGTACAATCCAATACTCCTAACGTGCTCGATGCCATAATCGGAAGATCAGCAGGAGTATCAGTTATACAAGGTGATGGTGTAGATGGAGGATCAACAAGAATAACTATCAGGGGAAACAACAATCTTACAGGTAATAACCAGCCTTTAATTGTGGTCGACAATGTGCCAATGGAAAACACATCAGGGCTTACAAATATTGGAAGGGGTACAGACTGGGGAAATTCCATTGGAGATATTAACCCTATGGATATTGAAGACTACACCGTACTAAAAGGAGGTGCTGCATCTGCATTATATGGTTCGAGAGGTGCCAACGGTGTAATTTTAATTACAACCAAAAGAGGAAGGAAAGGAGGAAAAGGAATTGGTGTTACATATAACTTTACACACAAAATGATACAGCCATACAGATACAGGGAAGTACAAAATACTTATGGTCATGGAGGGCCCATCTCTTTTACACCACCATCATTTCCCATGAGTGGTGATACTTTATTATATCCCGGAATTTATGGCACAGATAATTTGATACTAAATCAACAGGGTGAAACTTCTTCTTCCGCAGCAGAATTTGGATACTATGGCTCTGCTGTTTCATGGGGTCCTAAAATGGAAGGACAACAGGTTAGTTGGTGGGATGGAAAAATGAGATCATATTCACCTCAGCCTGATAATTATAAGTCTACTTTTCATAATGGATCTACACAAACACATAATATCTCAGCATCAGGTGGTGGTGAACTAGGAACAATGCGTGTTTCCATAACACGTCAGGATCATAAGGCGATTATTGACAATAGCGATTACGACCGTACAACTATTAACCTTGGTGCTAACCTAAAAATATCTGATAAAGTAAGAGCCGATCTTTCATTTTCTTATATTAATTATAATCGATTGAATAGTCCCATTTTAGGTGAAGAAGCAAATTCCTTTAGCAAAGGATATCTATATTCGTGGCCAAGAAGTTACCAAGGGATAGATAAAGAGAACTATGCATATGACGATGGTTCACAAAACCCTCAGGAAGGTTATCCGTTTTTATATGTTAATCCTAACTTATGGTGGAATTATTATAACAATAATACTACTAAAAAGAGAGATAAATATCTAGGAGCTCTCACCTTAACTTATGATATAACACCTTGGTTGAATATCATCGGCAGGGTTGGAAGGGATTTTACTCTGGAAGAGTCGGAAACTCATAATAAGCCAATTGATGTAATTGGGTTAACAGATGGGTACTATGGTAAAAGTTTAAACAGAACTTATTCCGATATTTTTGAGGCATTCCTTAACATTGAAAAAGAAAATCTATTTAACTCAAAACTTAATGTGAAATTTATGTTAGGAGCTAGTCGCTGGAACTATGATTATTATAGAATCAGCGGACATTCCGGAACTTGGTATTATCCCAATATGTACATGTTTGCTAATTTTACAGAAACCACATATTCTACAGATGAAAACGGTAATACTATTATTGACAAACCAGGTAACTCTGCAAAAAGTATTGTAACAGGAGAAGGAATTAGCAGAGAAAGAAATAACTCGGTATTTTCATTTATAAACTTTTCGTACGATAACTACCTTTTTCTTGAATTAACGGGAAGAAATGATTGGTCATCTACATTACCTCCTGGAGACAATTCATATTTTTATCCTTCAGTTTCGGTTAGTTTCATTGCTTCCGAAGCATTTAATATTGTGGATAAAGCACATTGGTTGAATTTTGTGAAACTGCGCGGGGGTATTGCTCAAACCGCAACAGATACGGATCCTTATCAGCTTGACTTTTATTATAATACAGGTTTTTTTGGAGGAGAGCAAACATCTTCGTTTCCATCTTCAATTCCGCCTTTTAACTTAACCCCTCAGCGGGTTAATGCCTATGAAGGAGGTGTTAATTTAGGATTTTTTGAAAACCGAATAGATTTTGACTTTACATATTATCATACTTATTCATATTCTCAGATTCTTCCAAGTTTACCTGTTCCTGTTTCCTCAGGCGCTTCAGGAATTACCATAAATGAAGGTGTCCTCACTAATAATGGAATTGAAATTGTATTAAATGCGGTACCTATACAAACTAACAATGTATTGTTCAAAACCGGAATTAACTTGTCAAGAAACAGAAATTATGTTGTTAGCCTCGGTCCAAATGCCGAAATATTTCCATTAGCTGACATATGGGGGTTAAATGGTCCTGCTATGGCTTTAGGCGAGGGTGATGAATATGGTACCATCTACGGTTACGATTATGTGTATCATGAAAATGGTCAGCCAATAGTAAACGATGAAGGTACAAAGTATTTGATTACAGATACCAGGGTTCCCATCGGAAATGCTTCTCCTGATTTTATTGGTGGCTGGTATACAGAACTTTATTATAAAGGATTTAGATTAGGAACTCTTGTTGACACTAAATGGGGAGGGGATATTTATGCCGGATCTTATGTTATTGGTCTTCAAACCGGTCAAAGCCCTGAAACACTAATTGAAAGAGAAGGAGGAGGTTTACCATATACTGATCCTGCTGGCAACACAAGCAACATTGGTATTATGCTTGATGGAGTATATGAAGATGGTACTCCAAATGATAAAATTGTGCATTATTATTATAAATATTTACCAAATGCAGGAGGTTGGGGAAAGTTTATTTCTACTCCTGGTATTGTTGAAAATACATGGGTAAAAATGCGTGAGATATCTTTATCTTATTCATTTCCCCAAAAATTAATGAATAAAACAAAGGTGTTTCAAAGTCTTAGTATTTCACTTGTTGGAAGGAACTTGTTTTACATTTATACAACATTGCCTGATAAAATTAATCCTGAAGGGATAATGGGATCCGGAAATGCACAGGGGTTTGAATGGGCATCAATGCCAAGTTCCAGATCAATAACTTTCGGGTTAAGTGCTTCTTTTTAATCTCGAAATTATTAATCTGTAATAATTAAAAAAACAGTAAAAATGCAGAAATTACATCATATGAAATTATCACTTCGATATACTATTACCACTATAATCTTGATACTATTCCTTGTTTCTTGCACAAAGGATTTTGATGAAATAAATACTAATCCTTACGGTTTTACTACTGCCAGCGATGGATCGCTATTTAATAGTACAATTCAGTCGTTGATACTAAGCGGAAATGAGCAGTTCTACATCAATAATGAGATATTGTATAAACAAACACAGTTAGCAGCTTTAACCAAAGATGCCTGGGGAAACTTTACTCTTGGAACTGAAAGTATGTGGAGTAATTATTATAGCACACTTCCAGCCATTCGCGAATTGGAAAAGAGGTTTAGTGAAATGCCCTCATCAGGTAAAGTAAACAATATGAGAGCAATGGTAAAGGTAGTGCTTGCTTATAAAACATTTAAGCTTACAGATATGTTTGGCGATATACCACTTTTTGATGCAGGCTTTGGTTTTCAGGATTTAGAATACTTACGCCCAAAATTTGATTCCCAGGAATCCATTTATAAATATTTGCTCGAAGAATTAAGATGGTGTGACGAAAATATAGATATAACTGCTATAAATGAAGAACCTTTTGTTACATTTTCAGCTTTTGATCCTTTATTTCGAGGTGCCGACCAAATGTTAAATTGGCAAAAACTTGCTAATTCATTGAGGATGCGATATGCAATGCGAATGAGTGAAAAAGAACCAATACTTGCTGGTGAAATTATTAGGGAGATTGTTGAAAATGACAGACCCGTATTTTTGGGGTATGATTTTATAACCTATGTTGGCGAAAGTGCATGTATTTGGCCTGCAGAGATGGGATTTAAAAATACTAGCCTTAATTGGGCTTTTAGAGAACATAACAACCTACGGATGGGTTCCAATATTTGGCATCAGCTTTCTAATCATGATAGTACTGATGGTAGTGGAATTTTTGATCCTAGGGCATATATCTTTTTTGAAGGGAATAATGTAAACCAATGGGTTGCTTATCCACAATATCCTGAAATAAATACACCACCATCGGGGGGTATCCCATATGATTCCCATCGCGACAATTCAGGTGCATTTGCAATAAAGGGTGAAACATGTATTTATTCTCCATTTGAATATTTTTTAATAAGAGATGAAGATTTTATGCCAATACCCATAATTACAGGTGCTGAAATTCATTTTATAATGGCTGAAGCATATTTTCGTGGCATCGGTCTTCCTTATGACCCTTCTCTTGGTGATATTGAATATATGAATGGATTAAATACTTCTGTAGATTGGTGGATGAATGTTGCCAGCAACTCAAAATTACCTTTGTCAGGATTAACTTTTCCGGAAATGGTTCCAATACCTCCGAGCTTAGGTCCATCATCGGTATTAAACATATTTGGATTGTGGAATGTCACTACAGATGAAGAAAAACTCGAGTTTATTTATACCCAGCGTTGGCTGGATGCATTCAGGCAACCGTGGGAGGCTTATGCTTTAGTACGCCGAACTGGTATGACCCCAAGAGAAGGGGAGGCTATCAATCATTTCAGAATGCCTTATCCGCCTTCTGAAGTTGAATATAATTCTGCAAATTGTGCAGAGGCAATAGCTAATCAAGGTGGAGGTGATACTCCTGACTATAAAATATGGTGGATACCGTAATTGAAAATAATGAATTTTACATTTAATAATTAAAACTAATTATCATGAAAAAAATTTACAAAGTACACAGCATTGCAATGCTATTATTAGTCTTGTTGCAACCTGTTTTTCTAATTTCACAATCAAATCAATATCTTCACTTTGATAGGGAAGATGATTTTGTAATATTAAATGATGCCGGTCAATATGTAACGGGTACTACTGAATTATCAATTACCGGATGGTTTTATTGTGATGAATATGCCTATGGACAAGGCTATATGGGTTTCAGATCTGGCTCAGGTGATGGTGAGTTCTATATGATTCAGCTAAATAGTGGTGTTATGGAATGTCGTTTAAAAAGCACCACCGGTCTTCATGAGTATGTTGGTCCGGCAAATACTGCAATTCCTCAAGCTTGGCAACATATTGCATGGGTATATGATGGTAGTTCAGTATTGTTATACGTTAACGGTATCTTAAACGGCAGCTCACCGGCCTCTGGTACATTTTCGAACCCTGATGTACCTTTTGGTATAGGCAAAAGTTTACTTGGAGGTTTTAACTTTGTTTATGGAGGTAGAGTTGATGAGGTAAGTGTTTGGGATAAAGGTTTAACACAGAGTGAAATACAGGATATAATTGATAATGAATTGACGGGAACCGAAGAGAACTTACAATTGTACTATAAGTTTAATCAGGGTGAACCCGGAGGTAATAACACCTCTATTACGCACCTTGTTAATGAAATAGGTAATGGTGAAAGGGATGGTGAACTAATGAATTTTGCTTTAACCGGAGAGACTTCCAATTTTAATGGAACACTTGATCCCGGTTATCAAGCAATTTCTTTTCCGCAAATACCAAATCACCTTACAACCGATACTCCCTTTGATCTGGAAGCTACAGCAACTTCAGGTCTTGAGGTATTTTTTGAAGTAATCTCGGGCCCAGCAACTCTTGATGGTAATACAATAACTCTCCAGGGTATAGCCGGTGAAGTTGTAATTGAAGCAACCCAGCCCGGAGATGACATATATGATCCTGCCGATCCTGTAAGAAATACTTTTCAGGTAATTGACCCTAATGCACATGTTCCTGAAATTGATGCACGTAGCCCGTTGGATGGAGATGTGCTTGTGCCCGAACTGGGATATGTTCAATTGGCAACTTTTGTAACTATTGATTACCCTGAATTATTTTCAGTTCAAAGTGTTAGGTTTGAAATAAACGGACAAACATTAAACCCAACCGACTGGGGTGATGGCTATTATTCAGGATGGTGGCCTGTCCCTGAATATGGAAATTACCAATTAACGATTATTGCTACTAACAATTATGGTTCATCTTCCGTTGAAACGGTTAATATTAACATTGTTAGCGATGTTGAAGGCATTGAAGTACTTGCTGTGGATGATGTATGGCTTAATACTAGTACTCCATCAATTGTTGTTGATGCTGAATTACCATCTTACATGGGAGCTTTTGGTCAAATAATTGGCACCCTTGAATTAAGCTGCCCGGATGGTGGTTGTGGTGAATGGGACAGAGTAGCCAGTTTAGATGCAAGAGGACATGATGGCAAATGGGTTGAAATTATTAGATATATTACACCTTATGGCGTGGCTTGTTCCCATACAATAGATTTAACCGATTATATGTCGATTTTACAGGGGAAAATTTCTTTCAGAGTAAACTGTAGTACTTTGGATAATGGTTATTTATGGAGCCTGAAATTAAATTTCAATGAAGGATCACCTCAGCATAATTACAGTAATATTGATATTATTTGGGATAGCACCTATGCTTTTGGCGACTATGCCAATTTACAACCTGTTGTGGATGTTAGTCACATATTCCCTGAGAGTTCAGAGACCGCAACTTTGAAACTTGTTTCAACAGGTCATGGGTGGGGAGACTTGAATACAAGTAATGCAGCAGAGTTTTATGAAGCTACCCATCATATATGGGTAAATGGTGAAGAAACTTTTGAGCAGCATAACTGGTACACTTGTAACCCTAACCCCGATGCTTGCCAACCCCAAAATGGAACATGGTATCATAATCGTGCTGGCTGGTGTCCCGGTACTATTGCCCAGTGGTACGATTATGATATTACACCTTACATTGCAGATGAAAACATTGATATGGGTTATGTATTTTATGAAGATTATGTGGATTATTGCCATCCCAATCACCCCGATTGCGTAACTGGAGTTACTTGTTCTGATTGCGATGCTGGCTTTAACCCACATTTGATTGTAGCCTGTAATCTAGTTACATTTTCTGATGTGCCATTAGATGGAGGTGCTTATGTCTCAATAGATGAAAGCTATTATAACATTGGATCCTACATTTCGATATTTCCAAATCCCTCAAACGGACTAATGGAACTCGAATTTCATGGGAAAGTTGATTTTGATAAAGCCAATGTTAGTATAACTAATATAACTGGTAATGAAATAGATAATTTTGATTGGTATGGGAATTCAAAAACACTAAATCTAACGAACCTTTCAAAAGGATTCTATTTTATTAAAATAAAAATTAACAACTTCACTGAAGTACGCAAAATTGTTATTAAGTAAAATTAATATTTTGCATTAAAAAAGAGTCTTGTGGAAATATCTACAAGACTCTTTTGGTGGAGAATATCGGAATCGAACCGATGACCTCTTGACTGCCAGTCACTATATTTATGAATTCATTCATTTTTATTGGAGTTTATATATCTGATATACAGAGTTAAACGATTCATATCAAATCGTATCAGTTCATATTATTCCTGTCTTTGCTTGCAAATGGCTTGCAAATCTCGTATTTTTGCAAGCATAAAATGGTATGATATGAGTACAAATGTAAAAATCTTATTAGATACTCGCAGAGAAAAGAGCGACAAAACCTATCCCCTTATTTTAAGAATTATCCATAATAGAAAAAGTACTTCTATTCCTTTGGGGTATAATTTAAAAGAAGCTGATTGGGATAGTGAAAAACTACTCGTAAAAAAAACATATAAGGTCGTGACAAGTGTTACCAGATTAAATAACAATATCCAGAGAAAAAAACTACAAGCTTTTGATATCATTAGTAAATTACAAGAAAGTGGTGAGATCGATAAATTGACCGTTAGCGAAATTAAATCAAGAATCGTATCAGAAAATGCGACAGTGTCTTTTTATGAATTTACAGAAGAACTTGTAAGGGAATTGGAAAAAGCAGAAAGATTTAGTTATGCCAAATCGGTAGATTCTACAATGAAAGCAGTAAAACTATTTAAGAAGAGTAAAGATTTCAATTTTGATACACTTAATTATAAATTCATTATTCAGTTTGAAAATCATCTTAAAGGTCGTGGGCTTACTCTCAACTCTATTGCTGTGTATATGAAAACTATCAAAATGATTTATAACAGGGCGGTTAAAGTAGGAGTAGCAAAGAATGATACTTACCCTTTTACTGGATATACAATTAAAACAACTAAAACAAAGAAAAGAGCCGTTCGCAGAGACATTATTGAACTTATTGAAAAGCAAGAGCTAAAGAAAAATACCAGAATTTGGCACGCTAAGAACTATTTCCTTTTCTCCTTTTATGCTATGGGCATTAACTTCGTAGATATTGCTTCTCTTAAACTTAGTAATTTAGTTGAAGGACGATTGGAATATACTCGCAGTAAAACGAAAAAAGAATACAGCATTAAACTTTCTGAGCCACTTAAACGAATCTTAAAACCTTATATAGAGAGTAAAACAAAGGATGAATATATTTTCCCGATTGTTCGGCGAATTGGCAACCCTGAACTGGAATATAGAGATGTGGTTGACCAACGCCTAAAATACAATCGACTTCTCAAAAATATCGCAGAATTATGTGAAATAGAAACAAATCTAACCAGTTATGTTTCTCGTCATTCCTGGGCAACTATTGCAAAACATAAGGGAGTTCCCATAGCAGTAATTAGTGAGGGAATGGGACATTCCGACACTAAGATTACTGAAGTTTACTTAGATAGTTTTGATAAAGAGGTTCTGGATGATTTTAATGAATTGATCACTGACTAATATTAGCCATCAAATAATCAGGCACCTCAAATAAGCCCCCCGAATTAATTTTTTAAAGACTCCCTTACCATGGATGGAATAAATTTTACAAGGACTATTTAGCGGGGAATAGTAGGTTAAAAATTGTCAGGGAAAGCCTTTATTACTGGGATTGGATTTTAAATGCCCCAATAAGATTCCTTTTCCGACAACCCCGTCCCTTTTACTTGAAACAAGTAATCAACATCACCCTCGATACAGTCCGGATCTTTCTGGTAGCTTTCTTGTAGGAATTTAACTATTGGTGGAGATGCATAATCCAAACAGATTGTTGCACCAACCCCCAGGTTAATTTCAACCCCTACTAGCCGTTTCCGAATCACAATTTTTCTCATTGGAAAAAGGGTAAATAAAAAAACCCGGAATAAACCGGGTACCTCCTTGCCCTAATTGAAAGAGCTTGAAGGATTGTTATCAATAACATAAAAGAAGCTATTGGTCAAGACAATTGTCTGGTTTTTTTATACATCCCCTGATCTGTTAGAAAAACTTGATTAAATCCTCTTTGTGTGTTAAACTAATCTGTCCGGTTTTCATTGTACTCCGACGTTTTTACGTCGTGTGGCGTGAGAACTCGGTGTTCTTTGAAATATTTCCGAACATGACAATTAACCCAATTATCAACCAAAACTATGTGCTATGTTATTCAAAGAACAGAATCCCCAATCAAAGAAAAAGTCTATTTGGATTATTGTGATCTTTTTGGTGTTTTTAAAACTATGTTTACTTTTTGATTTTCAAAAGGATAGCATTTATGAAATGACTATGGTGGTCTTTAGAATTGCTATAATTGTGGATGAAAATAATCGACGAAGAGTAAAGAAAATCTATGACCTAGATTTGAGAAACAACAATTTTTCCAGCAATAAACAAGACATCTTTCCTTTCGATTCAAAAACTACCTTTATCCTTACATCTTAGGCTTTAAGGAAAATGCTTCAATTAAGCCCTGCATTCTGATGTAGGGCTTTTTAATCCTCAACAAAAATAACTATGTATATAAAACAATAATATGTCATAATGACACAGTTGATAACGGCACGGTTAATGAACGAAGTATTAAAAAAAATGAATAATTCAAAAGAGTTCAAAATATTAGCAATTGATGGCGGAGGAATTAAGGGGCTTTACTCTGCAAGGATATTAGAGCATCTTGAAGAAAAATATAATTGTAACATATCAGATTATTTTGATATGATATGTGGAACTTCAACAGGAGGCTTAATTGCTCTAGCATTAAGTTTAAAGATTCCAGCAAAAGAAATTTCAGAGTTCTATCAACAGGAAGGACCTAAAATCTTTCCTCATCAAAATAAAGTTAGTGGATTCCTAAAACAAGTTCTATTTAAAGGAAAATATAAAGACAAAACCCTAAAAAAGGCTCTCACGAAGATTTTTAAAGAAAAGAAAATTCAAGATGTAAATAATCTAATTTGTATTCCTTCATATTCCATTACTGACGCCAGACCTTGGGTGTTTAAGTATGATCACACAATACTAGACAGGGATAATGAGGCATTTTGTGTAGATGTTGCCCTCGCTACTTCTGCTGCACCAACCTATTTCCCACTATCTGAGATTTCATACTATGATAATAAGCAGTTTATTGACGGAGGTGTTTGGGCGAATAATCCCTCCTTGGTTGGTTTTATTGAAGCGTTGAAATTCTTTGTTGGAAAAGACAAAGAGTATGATTCTCTAAGCATTCTTTCAGTTAGCAGTCTGTCCCTAACCGGTGGAAAAACACCAGGACTTAAAAGGAGAAGATCATTTAGACACTGGAGACATGATTTACTTGATACCTTCATGACAGGGCAAAGCTCATTCAATCATTATTTCATGGATACTATCAATGAAGCAAATAATGTATCAGTAAAATATGTAAGGATTCCAAGTGCTGCAATTTCTTCTGATCAGGAGTATCTTGTTCAGCTAGACAATGCCTCTAAGAAATCATTAGAATTGATTAGCGGAAAAGGCAATGATCAGGGAACGATATACAAAAAACGACCTGAAATAGAATCGTTTTTTAAAGAAAAAAAATCATATAAAATAAACTAATAAACATATGGCAAATTGCAATCATTTATTTTCAAATTTTAATTCAGTTATTAGATTAACTGATGCTAGGAGAGAAAAGCTCAGAACCACAAGGAATCTCCTTAGAAATATAATTGAACATTATTTTTCCGAAAACAAACCTGCATATAGTCCGACCTTTCATGCTCAGGGATCATATGTTATGGATACTATAATTAATCCTGTAGATGAAGATTATGATTTGGATGATGGAGTATATTTTAATGGGCATCTTGATAGTGATCAAAGACCAAACCCATCAACAATTCATGAGTGGGTAATGAATAGTATTGGCAACCACACTGATACTGTAATTGATAAAAATACTTGTATAAGAGTGGTGTATAAAGAAGGGTATCACATTGATTTACCTATGTATTATTTTGTTAATGATCCAGAGTTAGCACATAAAGCGAAAGGTTGGATATTAAGTAATCCCATTGAATTTATTGTTTGGTTTGAAGTAAGAGCAAAGTCAGGTTTTAATCCAGATTTCATTTTAGAAACTAAAATGCATGAAGAATATGGTAAATGGCTTGAAGATATTCGAAAAAGCGATGTTCAACTAAGACGAATTGTGCGGTACTTGAAGGCTTGGGGTGATTACAAAAAAGGAGATATGCCTCCAGGTATCATAATGACAATCTTAGCTACTGAAAACTATTCTGAATCTGTTAGAGATGACGAAGCTCTGTATGAAACCCTCAAAAATATTCGAGACAAACTAAAACGCGAATTTGTATGCAGAAGACCCACAACTCCAAAAGGAGAGGATCTGTTTAGTGATTATAGCGAAACAAGGAAAGAATATTTTATGACTGCTTTAAACAGCTTTATTATATCAGCAGAAGAAGCTATTGAAAATGACAATGAAAGAGAAGCTTGTTTGAAATGGCAAAAGCATCTTGGGCCAAGGTTCAAATGCAATAATACCACTCAAAATACCGGTTCTAAAGCTGCAGTTTTTTCAAATCCTGACGTAATCAGGGGTAATGCTACTAGTGCATAATATGATTGATTTTTCGAAAGCCAGGAGCGAAGCATTTGAGAAGTTTAAAAAAGGGAGAAAATGTAAGATACTCGATGAAAAGACAATACAAACTCTCAGTTTAACGAAATTTGTTGAAGCATGGGAAGTTAAAAGTGAAGTTCAAGACTATAAAAGTCAAACAATTTCCGATGAAGTATTTTATATCTGCTTTCCTTATGAATTTCCACTTGTAATTCCAAAAATATATATTACTCGGGAAGGTTTTATTAAGATCAATTCTGTACCACACATAGACTCAAACAATTTAGTTTGCACTTTTGATGATAATCAAATAAAAACCAATCCCGCTTTTCCCTACGATATTGTTAAAAGTTGTTTTGAGAAGGCAATATCAATAATTGAATCTGGGATTGCTGGTGAAAATCATGAAGATTTTGAAAATGAATTCAATGCTTATTGGGAAGATAAATATTCAGAAAATGACAACATAGATCTTTATAGCTGCTTATCTATAATCTCAGATGACTCTAAGTTAAAAGATAAAGTACCTGTATTTTTACTCAATACAAATTTTAAGGGATACAAACTTATAATTCATAATAATGATGAAAATGCAGATCGTGTTAAAGAATTTCTAAACTTCTCAAATGTCAAATTCACAGAAACTGAAGCTTTTTTCATCAATGATATTGTTATTGGGAATCCTCCATTTGACTACACAAACAAGGAAATCATTGAAATATTAAAACAGTCACCCAAAATTTATAAACCATTTTTGAAATTTCTCAAAGAGAACATAACATTCCCATTTATAGTCTTTAAAAAAAATATTAATGGTTCTTTACAATTCTATGCTTGGAAACACAAACCAATAATTACATCAAGAAACGGTTTTAGAGCAGGCACAATAACTCCTCAGTTGGCATTAAGCAACTTGCAAGCTTCGCAAAATATCATCAGATATAAATTTGATGATTTTACCAAAGAAAGACTAAACAGAAGAAGTAGTGGAAACCCTGAAATGAAAACATGGTCTCTTACTGTTGGAGGAGTAGGAAGTATTGGTTCAAACTTAATTTATTTTCTGAATTCTTTGGGAATTAATGAATATAAATTTATTGATAACGATTCACTGCTTCTTGAGAACATTCCAAGGCATTTACTAGGTTTTGCAAACATTAGATCACCAAAAGTAACAGAACTTAAAAAATTCATACAGCACAAAGATCCACTAATAAAAGTACAAACGAGAAATAAATCAATTGTTGAAGTAATTGATAAAGAACCAGACTTTATCAATTCATCGGATTATCTATTTGTGTGTATTGGAAAAGAAAACACAGAACAATTCATAGCCACTAAAATTCAAGACAAAGAAATAATAGTCCCAACATTTTTCTTTTGGGTAGAACCGTATTTATTAGGAGGACACATGTTATATATTCATCCTGAAGACAAAAAACAGTATTCAGACTTTTTTACTGATGGATTTTTCAAACAAAATATTATCGACAAATCAGAATACTTAAATGGTAATCCTGCATTGTTTTTAAAAGAAGCCGGATGCCAGACATCTTATACCCCATATTCTCAATCACACATAGTTCTTTTCTTATCTGGAGTTTTTCATATTATTAATGATATTTTAGCAAACAACAATCGTGAATCAAAAGCGGTTACATGGATTGGATCAAAATATTCCATGAAAGAACTAAAAATTAAGGAAAACAAAGATATGGAACAACATCCGCAAGGATCTCTAGTTATTAGCTAAAATTTATGAAAAAAGTTGTCATTGATAATCATGAAATATATTTATCAGAAGAAGTTCTGAGAATGTTCAAAATGTATCAACAAGACACTTCTAAAAAACACGAAGCTGGAGGGATATTAATTGGTCAGATAGTTAATCAGAATCTTGAAATACAAAAGATAACTGTACCGAACAAGTTTGATAAATCTTCAAGAAGATTATTTAAACGGAATAAAGATGCTGCTCAAATAATTATCAATTATGAGTTTTATAATAGTGCGGGTACTTTGATTTATTTGGGAGAATGGCATACTCACCCGGAAAATGTTCCAAAACCCTCTACAAGAGATATAATTATGATTAAGGAGCAGCATCAAAACAACATTCTGAATTCGGATCGGATTTTATTAATAATTGTTGGTTTAAAGGAGTTGTTTGTGGGGATTTATAATGGAGAAAAACTTAAATCCACCCATATTCCTTTTTATTGATAACCACTTTACAAAAATTCTAAAAACAAAAAGAAGTGCTTTTTTGATCAAACCAAATATACTCAGATTGATGCAAAAGAACTCATCCGATAATGAAAAAGAAGTCTTAGTAGACCCATTACATTTAGAAGTATCGGGAAAAAGTAACTCAGTTTTCGATGACCCGGAATGGCAAAAAGTGTTTGGGGTTGATCACAACATGTTCCTACCTGTAAAAACAAAATGTAGGCCAAAAAATACAACAAGCAACTGGCATTGGCGGAAATATTTATCAGATCATATGCCACTCCAGGATTGGGAATTAGAAGACCTTAATATGTCTGATGAAGAGGCAATTGAGGAAATCGTAAAGTGGGACAGATAGGTGAAGTCTATTTGAAAGAGGGTGTAAACTAAATAGATTTTAGTGCTTCTAATATTTTCACCATCGACAAGGTGTCTAACTCACAATAATCTAATAAATTAGAGGCAATTTCTGCTTGTTCTTCTGATGTTTTTCCGTCAAAAATCATTTCCTTCCAACCAGTAAGAGCCATACCCCCATCTCGAATATTTAATCCCTCATAAGAAAATCCTGGAGCAAGCACTGGTAAAATATTCTTTATAGAATAGCTTCCTTTAAAATCCTGATGAACATAATACTGTTTACTGAATATCTCCATGAGATCAAAAAACCTTTGATTTATTCCAAGAATAAAGTCGGATAATTCCGGAATTGCTCCTGCCAAATCTTCATTACATTTTCCTTCAAACTTTTTATTCCATACAATAACAGATCCTCTGTCACCAATATCTTCACGTAACCGATGAGCTAAATTGCTCATAGGATTCTCAAATTGAGTCTGCAAAAACTCCTTGTGGATAAGTTCTTCGCCAGTTGCGTTCAATATGTGCAAGGAATACTGAAACGGCACCTGTTGATATGGATAACAGTCATCAAAAACAGGAACGGCTTTAGGAAACGTCTCATAATCTAAAAAATATAACGGATACTCTAATTTTGACAATTCCTCTCTTATTTTATCCTCCTTAATAATCGTATCTCCCGTGATAGTAGTATGCACGTGATTTGTTTGAGTTGGAGATAATTTATATTCCAGTGGAATATCCTCAATATGGAGCCAATTATTATCTACCATTTCTTTAAGCTTCTTTTTGCTTGATCCAATACGCACAATATCGTGTACAGAATAATCAGGAACCTCGGGGTGACTATACGAAAAACTGGGACAGTGATTGTTTCGTGATTTATAAATACAATTACATACTCTTGGTTCTTCCTCTCTATCCAGAAATCGTCTAGCGTCTTCTATTTGAATTTCAATATTTGGCTGAAGTTCCTCAACCTTTTCTGTAATATCTGTTTTCTCTAAAAGCAATTTGGGGACTATGTCACCATCTTTACGAAATTCTTTATTGATCTCAATGAGATTCACCTGTCCAACAGCATATCCTGCCTTTTCTAAAACAACTTTTTGAAATGTTGCATCGTCTATGTGCACCTCTTTTTTTACATCTTGAGAACTTGATCCCTTTACCTCGTTAATAATCCAATATTGATTTTCCGCATTCCATTCCAAAATATCTACCATGGCATACAAACCATCTGCAAAGAAAGTAGCTTGAAAGATTTGTTTTTGTCCTTCGTCTAATAAACTATGAGTATCTGTTACGGCATCCATTTCCCGAGATTCGACCATTTCTCCTTCTGGATATAAATTTCTCGCCCACCCTTCAACTTCATTTCCCTGTTCAATTAGTTGTTGTGCAAAGTCAGACAACTTAACATCAGGAACAACTTCTCGTTTTTTCTTCCAAAGCCAAAAATGTTTAGGACACTGGAGATAAAGCAAGAAATCAGATTTAGATATATACATATTAGTGTAATTTTTATCATGTTTTTACAAATATCGCAATTAATTGGCAACCCCAAGAGAGCTGTCCAACTAACAATTAAAACAAAAGGATATTCAAAAACTTGATTTTCGATTTTTCACAGGTAAAATAGTTTTGCCCGTAGGTCACTGGCACTCAATTGTTCTTTGTTAAGCAAAACCTATTAAGCCGCTTATATAGCGGAATTCGAGAAACCATGACACAACAGTGGGGTTTGTAACCCGCAGGTCATCGGTTCGATTCCGATAGGTGGCTCCATTTTCCGCACTATAAGCGGGAAAAGTACTTACGAAAACACTCAAGTTGATGTGCCGACGACCCACGGAGTATATCCGTAGGTCATCTATCATGTCTGAAATAAACAAACTCCATCACCGATTCTGCCAATATTCATTAACCTTTAAAGGAAACACCCCCAGGACTATTAAATGGTTTCAAAATGATTTCAGATGGTTTCAAAGATTTGCCCATATTGAAAAAATTGAAGAACTAACAAAACAAATAATTGAGGATTGGATTTATAAAGGTAAATTGGAGAATAATTGGGCAGCAACTACAATACGGCTACGCTTAAGTTCATTAAGTTTATTTTTAGATTGGTGTGTGAATGAGGATATTATTGACGCAAATCCATGCAAACGAATCCCTAAACCTAAACTTCCTCAGCGATTACCAAAAAGTCTTACAAAAACTCAAACTGAACACTTACTGGATTGGACTAAAAACTTCTCTTTTACCTACAAATTTGAGCGATTACGGGCAATAGCTATTATTGCTACATTTCTATATACAGGAATACGCAAAGCAGAACTAACAAACTTAAAACTTATAGATGTTGATTTAGAAAATAGAACCCTCTATGTAAGGCTTGGTAAATGTGGGAAGGACAGAATACTTCCTCTACATCCTTTACTCATTGAAATACTTGCCGACTATATAAAAGATCGAAAACGCTTAAAGAAGTTTTGCCCCTATTTTTTCACATCCCTTATAAATGACGATAAAATGGGAGAATCAGTAATTAAACGACTTGTTGAAAAACTCCGTTCCAAAAGTGGGATTTATTTTTATCCACATATATTGAGACATACTTTTGCTACACTTATGCTTGAAGGTGGTTGTAATCTATTTGCGCTTTCCAAGATGTTGGGACATTCCGACATCAAAACCACAACGATTTATCTGGGAGCATCAAAGGCACATTTGGAGGAACAAATATCTAAGCATCCTATAAATTTTTAAAGGAAAGAGACGCTTCCAAGACTTCTCTTTATTCCCTCCCTTGAAACCGACAAATATATTTGTGTCGTACTCACATTGCTATGCCCCAGAATCTCTTTTAACTTGAAAAGATTCATATCTGCATCACAAACGAGACGTGCAAAGGTGTGGCGAAGCATGTGAGGGGTAAACTTAATACCTGATTTTATTGAAATCTTACGGCAAATTTCATGAATATTTTTTTCATACAATCGTTTATCTGAATGAATTCCGGTAAAAAACCATTTTGATTCTTTTCTTCTTCTGTTTCTTTCCTGAATAAAACCTCTCAAAATCCCTGAAAGTTGAGGGTGTATAGGTACAATCCTATCTTTTCCACCCTTTCCTTTGTCTATGTATATTTCCTGAGAATCAATGTTAACATCAATTAATCTTAGGTGGAGCAATTCATTTAATCGCATTCCGGTAAAAAGAAAGGTGTAAAGAATGGCGATGTTTCTTGTTCTTTCAAATTTATATAGCCAGCTGTACTGAATAGCATATTCAAAAACCGTTTGCACTTCTGATTTTGTAAGGCAACGTGGAAGCCTGTGAGGCAACCTTGGTTTTTCAATTCTATCTGTTGGATTCTTCTTTACTATTCCCCTATTCACGCACCATTTATAATATGTTCTGAAACTTTGTAGATGAGTACGGTATGTTTTTGGTGACCAGACTTTTTTATTGCTGGTTGCTGCTAAATACTCACGTATTGCAGTTTCATTTACTTTCTTAATGCTTTCCGATTTTAAGTATTCAAGTAATCGCTCCATATGCCGAACAATCGTTCTATAGTTCTTTGCTGTCATGCCCCTTTCAATCATACAATAATTGCGGAACATCAACCTCGTATCTGAAAAATTCATTTAATAAAGGGTAAAAAAAGCAAGCAAGCGTTGGCTTGCTTTGCGGAGGCTTATTCTTTTAGCATAATTTGTCAATTTGACAAAACAAATTTTTATCAAAAAAAAGAGCAGCACCTACGCAGGGCTAACCGTAACATCAAATTCCCGTCAAAGTTAACCTCACAATAATATTTCTCACTAAGTACTTTCCGGAAGCATAAACAAAATATAATGCTTCCTTCAGCCTTTCAGGTTCGTTCATTCCGATTTCATCGGAAGTGACATGAACACTTGTTCTAAAATTTTTATTCCGGTTTAGTAACGCCAAAAATTTAATTAACGGCGTGCCAGAAGCCAATATAAATCTTCAGGGCAGGAGTAAACAAAGTGAATAGTTCAGTTAATATCTTCAACTCAAATCTCGCAGAAATTAATATCACCTATCGTAACAAGCAAAAGTACTCTGATATGAGAAAAGTTGCTTGTTCCAGTGATGCAGCAGAAGTTCTTCGTTCAATCTGGAGCGACCAGATAGAATACCGTGAAGAATTTGTGATTCTTTGCCTGAACCGTGCTAACAAAGTCCTTGGTTATTCAAAAATCTCTTCTGGCGGGACAGCAGGAACCGTTGCAGATCCAAAAATCATTTTTCAGATTGCTCTTAAAGCAAATGCCTCCAGCATCATATTAGCGCACAACCATCCTTCAGGAAACACTGAACCAAGCGAATCTGACAAAAACCTTACTGCCAAGCTTAAAAAAGCAGGATCTCTTCTTGAAATTCCAGTTCTTGATCATATTATTCTTACTGCCGACAATTATTTATCTTTTGAAGACGAAGGAGTATTGAATTTACCGTAATCCGCAAATAAAGAATGAACTATCCGGAAATTCCGGATAGTTCATTTTACAATAATACTCAACAAAACGATAAACATATATCTCATTTTTTAGTGTCCTGTTCCATTTTTTGTACTTTTACATGCAATTAATTTATTATGAATCGCATTAAAGAAGTGCTTGAAGAGCAGGGCAGAAGCCAAAAATGGTTAGCCATGAAACTTGGCAAGAGTTACAACATGGTTAATGCCTACGTATGTAACCGTCAACAGCCACGCCTGGAAACTCTGCATAAAATTGCAGACATTCTTGATGTTGATGTTATAATCCTTTTAGTTTCAAATAAAAAAGATAATTAATGGATACTGACAAACTCGATCTTATGTCACCCGATATGGTGAACGAGAATTTTGAAAAACTGGCCTCCCTTTTTCCCAATTGTGTTACGGAAGGAGCTGAAGGCAAAGCCATAGATTTTGACCTCTTAAAGCAGGAACTCAATCATACTGTAGTTGAAGGTAACAAAGAACGCTACCGCTTAGAATGGCCTGGGAAAAAAGAATCCATTGTAACTGCCAATTTACCCACAACCAAAACTTTACGTCCCATACGTGAAGATTCGGTTGATTTTGACAATACTGAAAACCTATACATTGAGGGAGACAATCTTGAAGTACTCAAAATATTACAGGAAAGTTATTTGGGTAAGATAAAAATGATCTATATAGACCCCCCTTATAACACGGGAAAGGACTTTGTTTATAAAGATAATTTTACAGCAGATAAGGAACAGGAATTGTTTGATAGCGGACAAAAAGATGAATACAACCAACGCTTGGTAGTAAACCCTGACACTGCTGGACGATATCATTCAGACTGGCTAAGTCTGATTTACCCAAGACTCAAACTAGCAAGAAACATACTTACTGATGATGGTGTAATTCTAATAAACATGGATGAGCATGAGATTGTAAATCTTACTAAAATTTTAGAAGAAGTATTTGGAGAAGATAATGACTTAGGAACAATTATTTGGGATAAACGTAATCCAAAAGGTGACTCAAAAGGAGTTGCATATCAACATGAATATATCGTTGCCTTTGCCAAGAATCGAGATGTATTTTTAAGATCTACAGAACTTATTAGACCCAAGAAGAATGCGCAAGTAATTTTAAATAAGGCCAAATCTTTATTTAAGAAAGTGTCAATAAACATTTCCCTAAATGAAATGAATAAAGAATTTGCTAAATGGATAAATGAACAGCATGAGTTTAGTGGGGGAGAAAGGGCGTATAAACACATCGATGATAACGGGAAAGTTTATCGTGGCGTTTCAATGGCATGGCCAAATAAAAAGAAAGCTCCAGATGATTACTTTATTCCGTTAATTCATCCTATAACAAAAAAGGAATGTCCCATTCCTGATAGAGGATGGAGAAACCCATCTGCAACCATGAGAAAACTACAAGATAAGGGATTAATTCTATTTGGTGAAGATGAGTTAAAGCAACCCGAAAGGAAGTATCTTCTTGAAGAAAATATGCATGAGAATCTCCCATCCTTACTTTACTATGGAGGCAGTGATACTAATCTCTTGGAAGAATTAGATATTCCATTTGACACTCCGAAAGTAGTTTCTATTTGTATGGAACACATATTATCGTTCACCAAATCTGGAGATACTATTTTGGATTTCTTTTCAGGTTCTGCAACAACTGCTCATGCCACATTAAAATTGAATGCAGATGAAAATAGTGCCCGTAAATTCATTCAAGTGCAACTTCCTGAAAATACTAATGAAAAAAGCGATGCCTTCAAAGCTGGATATAAAAATATTTGTGAAATTGGCAAGGAACGTATTCGTAGAGCTGGAAAGAAAATACTTAAGGATCTAAAAGAAAAAAAAGATGGTAAAAATACCGAGTTGGATTTTGATAGCGATTCTTCAAAAACCGACTATAAGTTAGATGCTGGGTTCCGAGTTTATCGTTTGGATGAGAGCAATATGCAAGATGTGTATTACAAACCACAGGATTATAAACAAGACAAGTTGGAATTGTTCGAAGACAACGTAAAGCCAGATAGAACAGCAGATGATTTATTGGCTCAGGTTATGTTGGATTGGGGCTTACCACTGTCACTTAAAATTGAACAGGCAAACATAAATGGGAAAAAAGTATTTAAAGTTGCCGAAAATTCACTCTTGGCTTGTTTTGATGTTGGTATTGATGAATCTTTTGCCAAAGTAATAGCCAAAGACAAACCATTAAGAATTGTTTTCAGAGACAATGGCTTTAAAGATGATACAGCCAAAGTAAATGTTAAACAATTACTTAAACAACTTAGTCCTGAAACTGAAATGAAAGTTATTTAATATCATGGCACTTCCTATAAACATAGAAGATTTAATACATGGTGATGTAGTTGAATCGGAACGACTTGAATTTAAAGAGGGATGGAATCCCGAAACAATTGTCCATTCTATTTGTGCTTTTGCTAACGATCTAAATAATTGGTATGGAGGCTATATTGTTGTGGGTATCAAAGAAGATAACGGACAACCCATTTTACCACCGAAAGGATTAGAGCAAAACCAACTGGATACAATGCAAGGTGAAGTATTAAAGTTAGCATACCAGGTATTGCCTAATTATTTTCCAATTATTCAGCCTTACTTATTACAAGGAAAACATATTTTGGTACTTTGGTGTCCTGCCGGGGATAACCGACCTTATACAGCACCAAGCACCCAGGGCAAGAAAGCACAGCGCTATCCATATATTCGCTATGGTTCAAGGAGCATTATTGCTAAAGATGATAACCTAAAGCGTTTAAATGAACTTGCTGCACGGATACCATTTGATGATAGGGTAAACCAACAGGCAACGATTAATGATTTTGATTTAGGGCTTATAAGAGGATATTTGCAGGAAGCAAAAAGTGATTTATTTGAAGAAAGTTCGAGTATGCCCCTTGCAGATTTATGCCGTGCGATGAATATTGCAAAAGGATCAAGTGAGAATTTATTACCGGTAAATGTTGGATTACTTTTCTTTTCTAAAAATCCGGATAAATATTTTTCCAGAGCATGGATTGAGTTAGTTTGGCACAAAGACGGTTCGGGAAAGAAATATAAAGAGTATTATTTTAAAGGAACATTACACGAGCAACTAAGAGATACTTTATCATTTTTAGAGAATAACATAATAGGAGAACAGGTTATTAAATACCCGGATAAAGCAAAGGCAGACCGGTTTTTTAATTTTCCTTATGATGCAATAGAAGAGGTGTTATCCAATGCTGTTTATCATAAAAGTTATGAGATTGGTTCTCCCATAGAGGTTCAGGTATGGCCTGATAAAATAGAAGTACTAAGTTTTCCAGGACCAGTTCCTCCGGTTAATGCCAAAATACTGAGTACACATAAACGAATAGTATCGAGAGAATACAGAAACAGGCGCATTGGAGACTTTCTTAAAGAACTAGGACTTACTGAAGGAAGAGGAACAGGTTTTCCTACTATTTATAATGCTATGGCTAATAATGGTTCTCCTGCACCTGTATTTGAAACAGATGAACATAGTACACATGTACTTGTAACACTTCCTGCACATCATCTTGTTAATGACCAAGTAAGTGACCAAGTAAGTAACCAAGAAGATGAACTTAATATCAATACTTTAGAAGATATTATTGCTTTAAGTAACCAAGTAAGTAACCAAGTAAGTGTCGAAGTAAGTGTCGAAGTAAGTGTCGAAGTAAGTGACCAAGTAATTCATATACTTAATGATCAATTAGGTGGACATGTAGATGATGTATTATCTATAGTTGCAATGCGACCTTTTTCAAGTACTGACATTCTGGAAAAGATAGGTTTAACCAAACATACAAAAAATAAGAAAAAATATATTGATCCTTTATTGGATATTGGTTGGCTTGGGTATACAATTCCGGAAAACCCAAAGGATAGAAATCAAAAATATATGTTAACAGAATCCGGCAGAAGACTATTTAAATTGATAAATGCAGAATGAAACTACAATTTAAACAACAGGATTTTCAGATAAATGCAGTTAAAGCTGTAGTGGATTGCTTTGATGGACAACCCATAAAAACAAATCGTTTTACACTTGAACGTAGTAAAGATTTAATCAGAAAAGCCAAACAGCAAGCCTCAGGGGTAAGAACCATGGAATTCGAATCGGATATTATGGAAGATATTGGATATCGAAACTCTGCAATTCAGTTAGTTGATCAACAGGTTCTTAATAATATCCAAAAAGTACAAAAACAAAATGAACTAATTGAAAGTAGCCAAATTGAACGTCCAAACGGACTAAAACTTGGATATAATCTCACCATTGAAATGGAAACGGGTACAGGGAAAACCTATACCTACATTCGAACCATGTACGAACTCCAAAAAAAATATGGTTGGAGTAAGTATATTATAATTGTTCCGAGTATTGCCATTCGTGAAGGAGTTTATAAGTCTTTTGAGGTAACTCAAGATCACTTTCAAGAACTATACGGACATAAAATAAATCCTTTTATCTATAATTCAGGTCGTCCGCAAGACATTGAAAATTTTGCTTCTGATAGCCGGATAAGCGTTATGATTATTAATACTCAGGCATTTAATGCACGCGGGAAGGACGCAAGGCGTATTTATCAGGAACTTGATCAGTTTGGGACAAGAAAACCAATAGAAATTATTTCCCAAACAAAACCAATATTAATAATTGACGAACCGCAATCTGTAGATGGAAAGAAAACACTTGAGAGTATGCAGGACTTTAAGCCCCTTTTTACTCTCCGTTATTCGGCTACACATAAAGTAGATTACAATAAAATTTACCGATTAGATGCATTAGATGCCTATAATCAACGTCTGGTAAAGAAAATTCAGGTAAAAGGAATCAACCTGAAAGGATCAACAGGAACGACAGGATACCTTTATTTAGAGCACATCAGCTTGAGTATAACCAAACCGCCATTTGCAACAATTGAATATGAAACAAGGTCTGGTTCAGGAGTAAAAAAAGTACGACAAAAACTAAGCGAAGGAGATAATTTATATGAGTTATCGGGCAATATGCCAGCCTATAAAAACCAAACCATTACTGAGATCAACGGATATTTAAACAAAGTTGTAATTGGTGGGCAGGATATATATCCGGGTGATATTTTAAACGATAAAGATGAACACGCATTCCGCAGAATACAAATAAGGGAATGTATCACGTCGCACCTTCAAAAAGAAAAACAACTTTTTGACCAAGGTATTAAAGTTCTCTCTCTTTTCTTTATCGATTCTGTTGAAAAATATCGCCTCTATGATGAAGAAGGAGAAAAGCAACTAGGTGAATATGCCAAGATATTTGAAGAAGAATATAAAAATGCCTGTAATGACGTAATCGATTTATTTCATCAGGAATACAACGAATATTTGGAAGATACTGATCCTAGTAAAGTGCATAAAGGATACATGCCAACAAAATTTGAAGACTACCTAAAAAGAGATGATGCTGAAAGGGTTCATGAAGGATATTTTTCTATCGATAAGAAAAACAAAATGATTGACCCGACCACAAAGAGAGGGAGTGAAGATTCTGATGATATTTCGGCATACGATCTTATTATGAAAGACAAAGAACGTTTGTTGAGTTTTGAAGAACCAACACGGTTTATCTTTTCGCATTCAGCTCTTAAAGAAGGTTGGGACAACCCAAACGTATTTCAAATATGTGCGCTTAAACATTCTGATAGTGGCAGTTTGACCCGGCGAAGACAAGAAGTAGGGCGAGGAATGCGATTGTGTGTTGATAAAAACGGATTCCGTCAGGACTTTGAATTGATTGGAGACCAGGTTCACGATTTAAACAAACTTACCGTAATTGCTTCTGAAACCTATGAGTCTTTTGCAAAAGGCTTGCAAAAAGAGATTGCCGATACGCTTAAAGACAGACCACAGAAAGCAGAGGTTGAATACTTTGTTGGTAAAATTGTAACAAATGAGAAAGATGAAAAGCATCGCTTAACCTCAGATGAGGCCAAAAAACTCAACAAGATTTTATACAAACACGATGTTATTGATGAGGATGATAAAATCACGCCGGAAGGTAGGGAATTAATTGATACAACGAAAATGCCATTACCTGAAGCCCTTGAGCCATATAGGGAATCTATTGGCAAACTCTTAAAATCAATTTATACAGGAGAAGAGTTTAAACCTGATGATGAAAGAAAAAGCATTACACTTACAACAAATAAAAACTTTAAGAAAAAAGAATTTCAGGAACTTTGGAAGAAGATAAATCTCAAGACAATATATGAAGTACAGTTTGATACAAACAAACTCATTACTGATAGTAAAAACCTAATTAATGCTCAACTCAATATTGGTGACAGATCTTATGAAGTAAAAACTGGAGAGTTGGAAGACGGATCAAAGGAACAAATGAAACAGGGCGAATTAATGAAGGAGTCCAAAAGAGAGTATCTAAAACTAAAAAATGATCTTTATACAAACACAGTATATGACATTGTTGGCGAAATAGAAGAGCACACAAACCTTACACGGAAAACTATTGTTGCAATTCTAAAATCTATAAAAGCCGAGAAGTTCGTACTCCTAAGAAAAAACCCTGAAGAGTTTATTGTTAAATGTAGCAAGTTTATAAACGAAGTTAAAGCCAGCTTGATTATTAACAATATTGTTTATCATAAAACTGAAGAAAGGCATGATGCTAAAACGGTCTTTACAAATGACAAGTCTGCAATCCGCAATACAGACCTTCTCAAAAAACATATTTATGATTTTCTTACTTCTGATTCAAAGGTTGAATCGAATTTTGCTACTGCATTAGAAAACAGTACAGAAGTAGTGGTTTATGCCAAACTCCCAAAAAGTTTTTACGTTTCAACTCCGGTGGCAAACTATAGCCCTGACTGGGCAATTGTATTTGATAAAGACAAGGTAAGACATATTTACTTTGTTGCTGAAACCAAAGGGTCTGATTCAGATATGGATATACGTGAGATTGAAAAACTTAAAATTCATTGTGCCAGTGAACACTTTAAAGAAATTAGTGGAAATATTGTAAAATTTGAAAAGGTAAGCAGTTATGAGAAACTTATGGAGATAGTTCAGTTAAAATAAGGCTATGGAGTTAATAGACAATGTAAATAACCGCCTTGGAGACGACCTGAAAAAACAAATAAAAAAAGGGTCGAGGCTTAGTATTGCTACATCAACCTTTTCCATCTATGCGTTTGAGGCTCTCAAAAAAGAATTAGAGAAAATTGATGAATTACGTTTTATCTTTAGTTCACCAACGTTTATTGAAGAACAGTTTCAAAAACAAAACCGTCAGTTTTATATACCAAATATTGTTCGTGAATCTGAACTCTGTGGGGGTGAATTTGAATTGCGCTTAATGAACAAACTTAATCAAAGAGCTATAGCACGCGAATGCTCCAAATGGGTAAAAGAAAAAGTAATATTTAAGTCCAACAAACACAATAATCTACCCATCCATGGGATGATTCATGTAAACAATACAAAGGATGAAGGCTGTGCCTATACAAATGTATCCAGTTTTACTACTTCTGATTTAGGTATTACCCACAAAAAAGGTTTTCCAACCCTCATTCAAAAAACAAATTTTCCACACAGCAAATCATATCTTGATTGGTTTAACCAAATTTGGGAGAACGAAGAAGACCTTAAAGATGTGACAAAAAAGGTTCAGGATTATTTTGAAAGTGCATATAAAGAAAATTCACCTGAATTTATCTATTTCATAACACTCTACAACATCTTCAACGATTTTTTAGAAGATATTTCATTGGATAACCTCCCTGATGATCAAATTGGATTTAAAGACACATTAGTTTGGAATAAACTCTACAACTTTCAACAAGATGCTGTTATTGGTGCAATAAATAAACTTGAAAAATACAATGGGTGTATATTGGCTGACAGTGTTGGACTGGGTAAAACATTCTCTGCTCTTGGAGTAATTAAATACTATGAGATGCGGAACAAAGATGTGCTTGTACTTTGCCCAAAGAAACTAGAAGCCAACTGGAATACTTTTCGGCACAATGACAAAAACAATCTTTTAGCGAAAGATCGCTTTCGTTATGATGTTCTTTTTCATACTGATCTTTCTCGTGAGCGAGGAATGAGTAATGGTCGAAATTTGGAATCTGTTAACTGGGGTAATTACGGTCTTATTGTGATTGATGAATCACATAACTTTAGAAACAATAATACAGTTGTTGATAAAGAAAACCGTTATCAAAAGTTATTAAGAAAAGTTATCAGAGAAGGGATAGAAACCAAGGTCATGATGTTATCAGCAACACCAGTTAACAATCGCTTCAACGACCTACGAAACCAACTAGCCCTTGCTTATGAGGGAAATCCTGAAAACATTGATAATAAACTGGACACTACAAGTGGAATTGATCAGATTTTCAAAAAGACTCAAACCGCCTTTAATACCTGGAGTAAATTTGATACTTCCAAACGCACTACCGAAAAGCTTTTGGACATGCTTGATTTCGACTTTTTTGAGATTCTGGATGCTCTAACTATTGCCCGATCAAGAAAGCATATTACCACATATTATGATACCACTGCTATTGGTAAGTTCCCGGAACGGAATAAACCAATTTCTATACGAAGTCCCCTTACTGAAACCGGGGATGTGAATTATACCAATATTGCAGAACGACTAACCCTGCTAAACCTTTCAGTTTACACACCTCTGAACTACATTCTGCCAAGTAAAGTTCAAATGTATGCTAATTTATATGATAAGGAAGTACGCTCAGGTTCTGGAAAACTAACTCAGTCTGATCGTGAAAAAAGTCTACGTATTCTAATGCGTATTAATTTACTTAAAAGACTAGAGAGTTCAGTTGATTCCTTTCATATTACTCTTGAACGTATCTATTCACAAATTGAAAACATTATTAAAATCATAGACAAAGGAGATCTAGGAAATTATGAAGGATTTCAGGCAAAGGTGAATGATGAGAACTTCGACTGGGAATCTGACTGGGGAGATGAAGAAAATATAATAGGAAAAAAAATTAAAGTTCATATTGCAGATATGGATACAACCCAATGGCGTGAAGACCTTAGTGAAGACTTGGAAATATTGAGTTATCTTAGGGATAAGGTAATCGGTATTAGAGGAAAAGATGACACCAAATTACAGCACCTCATAGCATTACTTGATGAAAAAAATCAAAACCCAAGGAATGGCAACAATAAGAAAGTAATTGTGTTTACTGCATTTGCTGACACAGCAAACTATTTATATAAGAATATTAATAAATACCTTCAGGAAAAGTACAAACTCAATACTGCTCTAATTACGGGGTCAAAAAAGATCTGCAATACAAAGAAAATTCCTACTGACCTAAATGCACTTCTAACCTGCTTTTCACCCTTATCAAAAGACAAGGAACAACTTTATCCCAATATTTCAGAATCCATAGATCTTTTAATTGCAACCGATTGTATTTCTGAAGGTCAAAACCTACAAGATTGTGATTACCTGGTTAATTATGATATTCACTGGAATCCTGTACGGATCATTCAACGATTTGGAAGAATTGATAGAATTGGCTCTAAAAACGACACCATAACTATGGTAAATTTTTGGCCTGATATTACTCTTGATTCTTATATTAATCTGAAACAGCGTGTTGAGAGCAAGATGCTAATTAGTAATATGGCAAGTACAGGAGATGATAATATTCTGAACCAAGAAGAAAATGATTTAGAATATCGTAAAATTCAACTCAAGCGATTACAAGAAGAAGTAATAGACCTTGAAGACTTGCGGGAAGGAGTTAGCATTACTGATTTGGGGCTGAATGATTTTCGTATTGACCTGTCTAATTATATTAAAGAATATGGTGAATTAAATAACATTCCAGAAGGCTTGCATGCAGTTGTAAAATCAAATGAAATATTGCAACCAGGAGTAATTTTTGTATTGAAAAACGTAAATTCAGACGTAAACATTAACAAGCTTAACAGGCTACACCCCTACTATCTAGTCTATATAAAAAACTCAGGAGAACTTATCTTAAATCATGTTGAATCTAAAAAAATAATGGATGCAATGCGAATGCTCTGTAAAGGTATAGACTCACCAATTATAGACTTATGTAGCAAACTTAAGGAAGAAACAGATGATTACTATGAAATGGACAAATACTCAGAATTACTCAAAAAAAGCATCGGAACCATTCTCGATACCGAAGAAGAAAAAGAAGTCTTGAGTTTATTTAAATCTGGAGGTACCACAGCACTTCAAGATAAGATTAAGGGAATAGAAGATTTTAAGTTAGTTTCATTTTTAATTGTCAGATAAATGGAGACTTTTAACTTACCCACAAACACAAAGGTAAATCGTGTAGTACCCAAAAATACTTTCGACTCTTATACGAATACAAAACAAAAAAAAATCTTTGCTGATAAAGTTACCCGAATAACCTGGACTCATAAACTTTCAAGCAAAACAACAAACTTAAAGAACATTGATATATCAGAGATTCAAATTTTTAAAATTGAACTAAAGGTTTGTGAAACAATCCCTCAGGTAATAAGCATCATTGATAAAGCCATTCCATATCCGATTATTTTTATCATCCAACACAAGAATAGGATATATTTTGCTACTTCCATAAAGCACCCTCATCCAACAAATGAAAATAATACCGTGGTTGATTGGACATTCACTTCTGAATGGACAGAAAGCCCCCAGGCTCCTTATATATTGAATTTAAAAGTGAGTCTTGATGAAGTCCATAAAGATTTTTGCATACAGGTTTCGGGGAGGGAAGATTTCAGGAAAAAATCACTAGATAGGATCGTGGAATTTCACCAGGAGAAACAAGCGCTGGAATCAGAAATTGAAAAACTTAAACAACAAATATCGAGAAGTAAAAGCTTCAAAGAAAAGGTTGAATTAAATTTGAAATTGAAGGAGAAAGAAAGAGAGCTTATAAAAATAACAAAATTATAAGATATGTTTTTGCACGAACTTAAGTTATGGAACTTCCGGAAATACGGGAATAAAGATCACCTACACAATATATTAAGTGACACACCAGCTGACTTAACTGTATCATTTAACGAGAATCTCAATGTTTTGATTGGAGAAAATGATTCAGGCAAAACAGCTATTATTGATGCTATTAAGCATGTTCTAAATACAAAAAGCCTTGAATACCTTCGATTGGATAATAAAGACTTTTATGAGTATTGTGATGGTATTAATAGAAAAAGAGCTTCCGAGCTAAAAATTGAGTGTAAGTTTAGAATTACTGAAGCGAAAGAAGCGGGCAGTTTTCTTGAATGGGTTGGGTTTGTTGATAAGGATTCTGATGAAAAGGAATATGAGTTAACTGTTCGATTAACTGCAACCAGAAAAGATCAGAGTATTTTTACATATATAAGAGCGGGGCAAGACAACGAAGGAACTCAGCTGGAGGGAGAAGCACGAGAATATCTTAAGGTTACTTATTTAAAACCATTAAGAGATGCACTTTCCGAACTTACACCTGGATATAAATCCAGACTTGCTGAAATATTAGGAGGGCATTCAATTTTTAAAGACGAAAAAGATGATCAAGGGAATCGAATTCAACATAAACTAGAAGAGAAAACAGAAAAGGCAAATAAAGAAATCCGAGACTATTTTGATGTCCAGAAACACGAGAGTGATACTGAGAATATTGAATTCAAGGGTGGAATGGTAACAAAAGAAATCCGAGACTTACTTAAAGGATTATCTTTTGAAAACAGTGTTAACGATCCAGCTATAGAATTGACCGATGAAGAACTTTCAGAAATATTGAAAGCTTTAAAACTGGTAAATGATTCGAATAAGTCTGGACTTGGATCATTGAACAAACTTTATATGGCAGCCGAATTTCTTCTGTTGAATCAATCAAAAGGAAGAGATCTTAAGCTTGCTTTAATAGAGGAACTGGAAGCTCATTTACACCCTCAAGCCCAATTAAAAGTAATTGATGCATTACAAAGAAATAACACTTTTAAAGGACAGTTAATTCTTACAACCCATAGCACAACATTAGCGTCTAAAATTGCATTAGATAATTTAATTTTATGTATAGATCAGGATGTTTTTCCGATGCGGAAGGGAACAACCAAACTTGAAGAAAGAGACTACGAGTTTTTAGAACGATTTTTAGACACAACAAAAGCGAATCTATTCTTTGCCAAAGGAGTAATCATGGTTGAAGGAGATGCAGAGAATCTTCTTATCCCAACAATTGCAGAACTAATAAATCGTCCGCTTTATGATTATGGTGTATCTATCGTAAACATTGGAAGTACGGCATTTCGACAGTTCGCCAGAATTTTTCAAAGAAATGATGATAAAAGTTTAAATATACCCGTATCCTGTATTACTGACTTAGATATTGCCCAAGCAATTCAAGGAAATACGGTTAAAACAATAAAGAGAAAAACAGGAAATGAGGGAAAATATTTACCTGAAATTGATGCCGAAAAGGTAAAAAAAAGAAACAGAATTTATGTTGAGGGAATTATAGAAGTTTATACTTCTCCTTTATGGACACTTGAATATGACATTTTAAATTCAACCAACAAGACAAGAGAATATTTACTAGCCTCAATTTTAGAAGCGCAATTAATAAAAAATAGAAATTCATATATAGGACTTTCCCCTGAGGACTGTGAACGTAAACAAAAAAGCGCAAAAGAGAAGATTGAAAAATGGGAAGAAGCAGAAAAATCCAAAGAATGGATCGCTTGTAAGATATATTCTACATATTTAGACAATAATCGGGTGTCAAAAGCAGTAACCGCTCAGCGTTTTGCTTATAAGCTGAAAGAGAATAGAGAAACAGCAGTTGAGATTCTTGCAACAGCCGACGAGTTTAAATATTTGAGGGATGCAATTTATCATGTAACAAAGAAAGAAGAAGGATGAAACCAATAATTATTGAAGAAATTGAACATGCCTCTTCCATTTTGTTTGATGGTGATCCAAACAAATTTTATGATGATATTGGACACAAAACTGGAGAAAGAATTGATGTAATTCAATCTTTGGAAAATATTGATATAAATGCCTGCCCTGGAAGTGGAAAAACTACTGCACTTTTAGCAAAACTTGTTATTCTGGCAAACAGAATGCCATTTGAAGATGGTCGTGGGATTTGTGTTTTGACCCATACAAATGTTGCTATAGATTTAATAAAGGAGAAATTAGGAGCAGGAGCATCAATGCTTTTTACCCATCCTAATTTTTTCGGGACGATTCAAAGTTTTGTAGATCGCTTTCTGGCAATTCCTTTTTGTGCATTTGATAAAAACGCAAGAATTAAAAACGTTGATATTGATCGTTATGTAAACGAATCTAGAAGATTCTATTTTGGGTTAAGTTTTGGAACAAGAGAAGCTCCAACGCTCAAAAATACGCTATATCGAGAAGGGACAAGAAGAGATGATTGGGAGAAAGCTTCCACTAATGAAAAACACTATAATGCTGTTAAACTATTATCCACGCTAGTTTTTGATTTCGAAGATGAGAAACTAATGCGCGGAATCAATGGTTCAACTTTTAGAAACATGAACTCTTCAAGTGATAGAGTGAAAAAGGATTTTCAAGAGTTACTTGATTTCAAGAATTCCTTGATAAACGAAGGTATTATTTCTTTTGATGATGCTTATACCTTAGCATTTGAATATTTAAATAGATTTCCGAAAGTAAAAAAAGCATTTTCCGAAAGATTCAAATTTGTTTTTATTGATGAAATGCAGGATACGGCAACTCATCAAATGAAAATAGTCAATGAACTTTATAAAAACGAAGGAGACACGGTTGTTCAATATTTCGGAGATCCAAACCAAGCAATTTTCGAAGGCGAGGGACAAAAGGATGGTGGATGGGATCCAAAACCAGATGAGCCAACAACTTTCACGCTTAAAAAAAGCAAACGATTTGGGAAATCAATTGCTAATGTGATAAATCCTTTAAGAATTATTACAGATTTGGAAAACACAATTGAAGGAGAAAACAGTGACGCAAACATTAAACCATACCTAATTCTGTTTGATAAAGATCGGGATGCTGAAAATGTATTGCTGAAGTTTGGAGAGATAATTTTAGAAAACAAACTAAACCAAATTGGAAACTCAAAATTTGTAGCTATTGGCAGAGTTGGGAAGGAGCATGATAAAGGTGAATTGAGCATAAAATCGTTTTTTCCGGAATTTGAAAAGGCAAAATCTAAAAAAAAGGAGTTTTATCCTATTTTAATACTCTATTTGAACAATCACTTTGTTAAAACAAGAACCGTAAAAAATATTTCAGACCAATTAATTAAAGGCATACTTCATGCACTTGATCTTCACGAATTTAAAAATGAAATAATCAGGAAAGTAGATTCAGAGATTATTAAACGAAGGTTTACTAAAACAACATTGTTGAACTTTTTAAGATTCAATCATGAAGATGTATATTTTGAACTAAAAGAAAAATTAATCGAATGGTCTAATCAGATTTATACTGAAAGGCTCCCCTTTAATGTTGAAGTAAAAAAACAGATTGAAAATTTTTTAGATGAAAAACTTCTTCCAACAAAAGGCATAAAAATAGATTTAAACATAGATTTCTTTCAAATTCCTGATGTAGTACAGAAAGAAATTGAAAAAGCCCAATCAGATGATTCAAAAAAGAATCTATTAGAACCAAATGAATTTGTGTATAAATATGCGGACGGAGAAGCAACTAAAGAATTTCCAATTAAGTTAAATACAATCCATGGGGAAAAAGGTGAAACCCACACTGCAACATTATTTTTAGAAACATATTTTAAAAAATACGACTCTGAGCGAATTAAAAATCAACTTTTAGGAGAACAATTTGATTCAGCGAAAGACGGTGGGGTAGATAAGAATATGGCAGTTAAAATGGCTTATGTTGCTATGTCCCGTCCTGAATACCTATTGTGTTTTGCTCTTCAAAAAAACAAGATCCAAAATATTTTGGATGATCCAGAGCAAAACGCAAAGTTGGAGAAGTTATGGACTGTTGTTGTAGCTTAATTTTCTAATTCAACTGATCCACCACACTCATTGCACTTCATCCAATCGGAAAGATCTATTTCACCTTTTATTCCTTTTAAAAAAAAATCAACAACTGTCGTATCTAATTTCATAAGAAACCTTTTTCTGCATGATTCGCAAATTGTTAAAGACTCATAATCCCCAACAGCCCTTAATTCATTCACACCACCAATCAAATATTCTCGTCCTTTTCTACCCCAAGGACTTAAATTCCAACCTCTAATTTTATCAACAAAATAAAATAAATGGTCATCAATAGTGGTCACCCCACCACTCATTTGAGCACTTAAAACTAACCCCGCACCACATAGAGCATTCTCACGTTTATCATTTGCCATTTTGATATTGTTAAAATATTGCTTAAAAATAATTCATTCCTTGGACAATCCAATATTAATCTAGTAGTCTGATTATTCAAACCCAGCCACAAAGATATCTCCATTTTCAAAAGACAAGCCCTCCGGGTTTTCAAAAGACTACGGCATAAAGCCACTTCCCGTTGGTTGTTTTTTATTCCGTTTCCTTTTGAAAATCTTCCGAAAATTCCGCTGTTTGGTGGCTTAAGGATTTGAAAAGCCAGGGTTGTGGTTTAGATCAGGCTGCAGGACGTAGCAAGAACGCGATTATTCAGGAAAACAAAAATGTTTACCGGAATTATCGCATCTTGCAAAAGGGGGGAAGTTCCCCCTTTTAATACCCCCTGAAAATAAGCGGAATTATCTCCTTGGGTTATATATAAGCACCCGGAATAACCACTTCAATATTTCTAAAGCAGCTTTTAAAATCCAGGCAACAAACTCAAAAAAGGTCTTAATAATCCAACCAATTAATCTGAATAGAGCAACAAAAATTTTCTGTAATACTAAGAAGATATTTCTTAAAGAAAAAGAAGAAAAGAAACCGTTATTGCTTTTGCCAAATATAAGCTCAAGTATCCACTTGTAAAACAGAACGAGTAATATTATAGAGATAATTGCACTCAAAACACACCTCCCCTCACCCTTTTTCGTAGTCTATAATTTTTAAACCACGGAGTTGTCTTAAGCATTACCGGCAGTTTGTTTGAGTGTATAAGAATAGCCTTGTTTGGCTTTAGGGTTCTGATTTCATCGGGAGCAAGTAAAGGTCTTGCCATTTCACGATCTCTTGCAGAGGATGTGTTATTCTCTCTTGCAAAACCGGATTCACGAATGCTTATCGTTTGATTCCCCAAAATATTAGATAGCTCATTGCATGTTGGGTAAGATAATCCGGGATAAAATAACCTGGTTGCACAGCCCCCATTCAGTATTACGGAAGCATCAGCTCTACCATAAACATGGGTAAGTTGTTCAATATCCTGAAGTATTATTGATAAAGAAACCTTTCGTTTTCGTAAAGTTGTTATCAGTGTGCTGAAATTAGGCAACTTACCTGCATTACCAAACTCATCAAGAAAAAAGTATATTGGTAAATATGGCTGGTTGCCATTGGGCAACTGTATGCAATAATCAAATAACTGAGTGTATAAGATAGAAATCAGAAACTTATACCTGCGAATCTCATTTTCCGGAACAATAATAAATAAGGCTGTTTTGGTTTCTCTCAGACTTTCAAAATGTAATGACTCGTACTGAACCAATGAAACCATGTCAGGATTTGAAAACAAGTTAACAGCTGATTTTGCACTTGAAATAATATTGAAAAGAGTTTTCTCAGGCTGGCTTATCATTGAACCGTACTCAATGAAACTATTTTCGTCTAAATGTTGAGATGCAAGCCTGTTTACTTCTTCCTGCCTGAAGCCAAACAGGTTCAACAGCCTCCATAATTCTCCAAGATTACGCCTTTCTTCGGGTAGGTTAATGATAATCCTGATTAGAATATTAATAAGCCCTTTACTACTTTCCGACCAAAACACATCCCCGGTAGAATTATCATACGTTGTATCAACGAGCAGATTTGATAAATTGTGTATGTCTGAAAAACTGTTGCACCTGTGTAAAGGATTAAATTTCAAAGACGATTCAATATCGGTTACGCTTAATGCTTTTACCTGAAATCCTTGCGATTCGAGGTAATACTTACTTTTGGAATATATCTCACCTGATGGGTCTGTAATTACACAAGAAGCATCTTTAATACTTAAAACGTTCGGGATTACGTAACGTACAGTTTTTCCTGCTCCGGTTGGAGCAATTAATGCCATGTGAGTAAAAGATTTGTTCAATGAAAGACGAGAACGCTTTCCATCCAGGAGTAAACCCTTGTTCCACCTGTTAAGCAAAGACCACTTAGCAAATCCGCTAAGCCAACGGGCGGAGCCATACATGCCCCTCGGTTTGCTCAACCCGAAAACTAATTGTATGAGATACCATAACATTGCTACTATTGTTTTTGAAGAAATTAATATTTGTACTATCGTTCCAATTCATTGAAACGATCTTTTTCTTTGTGTTTTTGTAGGCGTTGCAACTCCATCATACGATCAGAATTCTTTTCTAATAATGCTAGTTCCTTTTCGCTTAATGAAAGTGTGCTGAACCTGAATTTTCTACCATCAACATCTTTCAATCCATTAATCTTATCCCTGTATTTATACAGTTCTAATCCTTGATTAACTAAGCGTTGAAAGAAGTCTTCTTTATCACCTGATTGAAGATAACAACTACGAACCAATTCTCTGACAACATCTTTCTTGGATGGTTTTCCTGTTCGTTTTTTGAACTGAAATTCATTCTCGTTATTTTTAATGCCCTCTTTTTCTAATAAGCGATCCTTTTGCCAGCGGTTTAAGTAAACAAATGAAGAACTTATACCAGGGAATTTTTGCTGATACCGTTCAATATTCATTCTTATTTTTTTAAAATCGTGGTTGTCCAGACGCAAGGTTTTTGAACTCTTATATTCGGTACCACTGAAGCAGAAATGAATATGAATGTTCTCGTTTTCCATATGAGGCTTTGCAACACATAAGGCATGCTTGCCCCGAAGCTCAATAAATTTTCGGGCTATGTTTTCTAATATTTCAAGATTTAGTTCGGTCTTGTCGTCAGGGTGGAAGGAAACAATTTCATGGTATAACACCACGCCCCTATGACGTTTTTTCCTGTATTGATCATTCTCTACAAATTCCCGGATAACGTCATTTTCTGAAACAGATTTGAGGTTATGATAAATGGTGAATGAATTTGCTTCATTTACGCGCCCCTTATCATCAAAGATATATTCAATAAGATCTTTGAACCGTTGGCTTGAATACGACCGTTTTGTTTTAATTATCATCGGCTTTGTAGGTTTTAAGAATTGTCTCAAGGACAGAAATTGTTTGGGGATTTTGTTGCACCACTCTTTCAAGATATTCTTGGAGATCATCAGGAGATCGAAGGCTCTGAGAAATCATATTTTCCATTTCATTTATCTGGTCTCGTAAATACGAGATATCCTGATATGACAACTCCTTGTGCTGATGAATATATCTTACGAGCTGATTCAGGTTATTTGTCGCCCCACGTAAAAAGAGTTCCAGTTGTCTTACAGTTTCATCATCTGGCAATACAAAGTGTTTATCCAGGTAGGCGAAGATTAAGTCCTTGCAAAACCTTGAAACAGGCTTTTTGTGCTTTCTTGCTAAGGAGGATAAGCGGTTAAACTCTTTCGGAGAAAAATAAAGATCCTTACGGATGTTGTTTTTCCTGAATTTCTTCTGGTATTCTTTTTGGTAGGCTTTACGATATTGTCTTTTTGCTTCGGCAATTACGCTGGGTGTAGCCTCGTAATCCAAAAGCCCCATCCTCTGAAAGTATTCGTATAGTGTTTCCATATGGCTAGTGGTCTAAATCAAAATCATGTGTTTCCTTGTCTTGAGATTCTTTAGCCCGTAACTCTTCTCTTCTTTCGATTTCATGTTTCAGTTCAGGACAATGCTCTGAAATTTTCTTTTCAGCAGTGTATAGATCACGCTCAATTGGCAATCCAAAAGGAGGACACTTTACCGACTCCAATTCATCAATCGAAAAATCTCCCCATTCGTCATATCCAAGACCGGTTACATATCCAAAGCAGATTTTTGTTTCAGGATCGTACTCAGTAGCATACCAGGTTCCTGACCCGGAAGGGTTGAAAAACTTTGCTACAATAATTGGATCAGGGACATCTTGCCTGTCGAGTTCTAGAAACCTTTTTGCTAGCTTTTTAGTGATAAACGTCATAATAAAAAGTGTTAAAAATTAAGTGGGGCTGATTCTTGTAGCACATTCGTTACTCTTGACAAAATTTATAATTCAATTTCTTTTGAATCTCTGTCGTGATCTATGGTTTTGTTTAACTCGGACATACGACTATCAAACTGATCATTCTGTTCTTTATCCTGTTCAAGGACTGCTCTTTCAAGGCCTTTGTTAACTCCCCGACAAAACGCTGAATGTGGATTTTGTCTAACAATAGAATTGATTGTTTCGATTACCCTTGGATTCATATTCCATGACTCCATTGAGTATCCGAGGTTCACACCAGATTTATAATTTGTCAGCTCATTGGCTGAATATTTATCATCAATTGTTTCCATACTAAAAGGCTTTTTTAAGATTAGATTCCAGATACTTTAATATTGATAATCGATCATAGAGAATCATTTTGCGATGTTCTTCATCCTGCACATATGAAATCACACCGTTAACCCTGTAGTAATACATCTGAGTTTTTGAGCAGTTTAACAGCTTCTTTGCCTCTTCTTCGGTTATAAATCTTTCTGGCTCAGGGCTAAGTTTTTTATTAAGGATTGACTCAAAGAGGACAATTATGTCCTCTTCAGTCATATCTATTAATCTTCGATTTGCCATTGCTCTATTATTTAATTTGGTTAAAAAAGAATCTACCCCCCCCATTCACCTTTAAGCTTTGGTAAATTGTTACTAACTAAGACAACACGCTTGCATTCCTTATTATAAGAAGCACGGAGGTTATTAAAGTTTGGTATACCCTTGCAATCAGGACAGAGCAAGTATTTTGGGGGAATTTCAGGTTCTATCTTCTGCCATATAGCATTAAAGTTGAACGCCCTGCCTTCAGTAGGTTCAAACACTCTTTGGAACAAACTTCCTTCTTCTTTACCATATTCCGGATTAACTTTTATCTGGATTAAGTTCCTGTCCCATTTCCTGCCAAACCAGTTAGAAAACTCAAAACCTTTTGTATCGTTATGCAAAATTGCTAACAACAGCATACCAACATAGGAATCCAATAATGCACTATGAAAAATAGTGTTACAATTTGAACTTGCTTTTATCTCGGTAGCACTATTCTTTTGTGCATCATATCTTGGGCTAACCGCACAACGAAAACAAGATGGCGTTACAAATGGAATTGTAAAAACAATTTCTGCACATTGTGACTTTTCGTAGTAACCAGCCCAAATAGCCGGTTTACCATATTTAAGAGCCAGAATATTACCGAAACTTTGAGCTTCAAATGAATCAGTAAGGAAGAGAAAAATATCTGCTTCCATAAAAATATCATCAAGCTCTTTATCAGTCATTGAAAGAAAGTTTTTTGTAATTGGTCGATAATCAAGCCCCGAATTGATTTGTTTTAAATGCGAACCGAGAGCATGTACTTTTTTCTTTCCAATATCCTGAGTGTTGTATCCCTGGCGGACAACATTGACCTCTTCCACGTCGTCAAAATCCGAAACGGTTAGTCTGTTAATGCCTGTTCTCGCCAGAAAATCAAATAAGCTGAATGCACCTCCTGCACCGATAGCAAGGACATGAATTTTTTTGAGGAGCTTCATATCGACGGCTCCTTCAATTCTTGAAAAATTTGTTAGTTTCATAAGGCAAAATATTTTAATACTAATTCAGTAAGCAAACAAGCTGCATAAAATGCCGTAAGAAAAACGACACAGTAAATAATTCCAACGGAAATAATAATCGTCAGGAATGACGAAACCTTTTCACGTAGAGAGGGCTTTTTCTCAGGGATACCGGCAAATATATAATAGCTGATATTTAACTGTTTTCCCTCAGATTTTTCTGATTTTTGAACAACTGTTTCTTGTTGTTCTTCATAGTCATCAGGAACAATTTCTAATCGAACCTTTTTAGGGACATCAGATCCTTTTTCGTACACATAAGGAAAGACTTTTAAGCCACCGTCAGGTATTGTATATAAAACCGGTGCGTAGAATTTCTTTCTTGGCATGTAGCTGAGAAGATCTTTAAAATAAGCTCTATCAGGCCCGCTTAAATCTGGAAGACCATGTTTATGAGCATGAGCAATTGCTAAAAGCGACTTTTTCTCTTTTTCCCATTTGGTTTCAATTTCCTTATTAAGAAAAGGAGTATTCATTGCATATGTTGACGGAGTAGTTTTTGCATTTAGGTCAGGAACAAAGTCTCGGATTACATTATCTGATTCATATCCAAACCCTGCTCCACCTGATTCAGCGGGCTGTGCTCCAATATGGTTTATCATTTGATAAAATGCACTCTCGGTTATTTTCATCGTGTCTTTATTGTTATTAGTTTTCATATCATTTCTTTTTTAAAAGGAAGGGGCATAAGCCCCTTCCGTGGTACTAATTGATAATTGATTGCCATATTCTGTTAACCGGGTTGGCATTACTTGCAACCTGTGAATTAATAGATTTCCCAGTGTCGCAGTAGGTTTTTGTTAATTCTGCCCATTCCATACAAATCTTTTTTGCAGATTCAATAGTTTTAGGTTCTTTACCAACTGCAATGCAAATTTTCTGTCCACCACGGGCAGAAGGCAATCGATGAGAAGCAGTACTGGAACTGTTTCTTGATCCATAAGAAGGTTGAGACTCAATATCGATCTCATATTTCCCTCCCAAATCAACAAACCTGAATTTGAAAACCCCAGAACCATCTTTTGTCCTGTAAGTCGCTGGAGCATAATTTTTTACATGGAGTACGCCGGGTCGAATTTCTTCACCCCCATGTAAAATTCCAGGTTTGATTTCTTCACCACCCCGAAGAGTTCCCTCTTTGAGAAAATGAAGTTGTTTAGTAACAGATGAAACACAATTTCCACCTTGAAACGGAGTAGTATCGGATACTACTACCGGCTTTGTACCTCCATTGGGCAATACCGGGTTTTGAAAAAAATCTACCATAATAAATAGTTTTTAATTAATAAAAATGATTAGCTGTAACCGCCAAGGTTATATTCTAAAATGCACTTGTTTTATAAAGAGCAAGAAGAATAAATAACAGGGCTAGATATCCATGAATAATAAAATAGTAGAGGAAAAAAACTCTGTTGTTTCTTGATTTGCGGTTGTCCAAAACAGTTATTGGATTTTTCTTTAATTTTTCTTTTTCCATGATTTTAAAAATTTCATTCTTAATTCATGGAGCAATGTTACAGCCAGATTATCAGGAGACAACGTAATGCCTGCGTAAGAATAAAGTAATATTCACGTAATGATATCAAATGAGTTCAAGTAACTTCAACTCAATTGCTTATAGATATCAGTTCAGATTAGATCCATTCAAATAATCAACACTTTTATTCATTTAAATGAATATGAATTGTTAATTTTGTTTTTTAAATGAAATGGTATGAGTGGAACTATTCCGGTCAACAAAACTGATGACCTTCAAAAATTAATTCAAGAATTATTTGATAAATTATTATCTAAGTTTAGTATCACCAGTAAAGGAAAAGAAACCATATCCTTTACGGATGCAACAGATGAAATATGTAAAATAGCAAAAGAGAATTTCAACAAGATCAAGGAACAACCAGGGAAAAGGAGAAAATATATTGATTCAATAAAAGAGGAGCTTACGGTTTCTAATCCTTTAAATCGGGAGCTGTTGGATTTCAGTTTTAGTGAAGGTAACCTCAGGAGTATTTATTCTGCCATTGGACAAGAAAAGAATAGAAATGTTGGGAAAAGGATTGCTAATATTTTCGCTTTATATTTGGGATATCAGGGATGGAATGGTTTTTTGGATCGCATAAAAATTGATATGGACAATAATGATTCGCTAGAACCTAGTGATATTACATTTCCAACTGATAGAGCCAGATATAATAAAACCTCTAAAACCCTTTCATCAGCGACGAAACGTGACAAAGGTAATCATGAGGCCAAGAGAAGGAAATCAAACACAACCCTAAAAACAACTATCAGGTTTACAGGTATATGCTTGGCTTGTGTAATTATTTTCTTTGGCTATAGATATTTTTATCAGGTTGACCAAGTATTTCAGGATGATAAAAATGTGATATTAATATTGCCATTTGATGGTGATAAAAACGGTAATATTCAAAGATATTTAGTTGGTGCATTAAATGAGGAAATAGGAGATAGCTTAAATATTTACATAAGACGCTTTGATGAAGAGATTGATGAAGGAAAAGAGGACTATCACAAGAAAGCGTTAGAAATTGGAAGGAGTCAAAACGTTGACATAATAATAGGGGGTTCTTTTTACACTCTAAACAATGTAGAATATATCAATCCTAGAATAACCGTAGTTTCTATACCCAAAACAGATAACTATATTAACCAAAAGGAAAATATTCCAAGCTTTAAAATTGAAAAAATTAGTTTAGAAAAAGAACTTGTTGCAAAGCCAATTCTTTTAGCTAGGCTTTTAATAGGAATCAATCATTACATAAGGGGCGAATACTTACAAGCAGTGGATCATATAGAACTATTAGTTAACACTCAGGGGGATGACAATATTTTAATTAATGAAATTAATACCCTAATAGGGGTATGCTACTTTAAGTTGTACTTACAAGACAAAAACAAGTCATATTATGAAAAAGCAAGTCAATATTATAGCAAAGCGGTAGAGGAACATCCAGAATCTTCAATAGCATTAAGCAATATTGGAGCACTTTACTTATATGAAGGCATGTACGACACCGCTGAATACCTTTTTAATCGATCAGTATTGTTGGACCCAAATAACTGTAGTGCTTTAATGGGAAAAGCATTGGTTAATTTTCATTATGGTAGGACTAAAAATCTCGAAATGGACTTTGAAAATATCATCTTACTTGATCCAAAAAACGCTAACAACTTAGTGAATTTTGGAGAGTATTGGCGATCAATTGATTCAATCAATAATGCAATTTTTTACTATAAAGAAGCTTTATCTATAAACCCAAATTTAATAAGACCGAAATATCTTTTAGCAAAATCATACCTTTTAATTGGCGATCCATTAAATGCAGAAAAATTCAGTGATTATGTCTTTGTATCAAACCCTGAAAGCGACCATATTTGGTATGTAATTGCTGATGTATATTATTCAATTAACCATATTGAAAAGGCTATTTCATGTTTAAATAAAGCTTATGAACTTGATCCAACGAACTTGGAGTACTCATATTCTATCTCTCATATCTATCTTAATACCGGTAAATTAGATTCTGCTATCTACTACTGCAACAAGTCGATAGACATTGATTCTAAGAATAGTAAATCTTGGAACCTATTAGCATCAATTTATATGAAAGTTCCTCACTACAAAAAAGCTAAGCAGTGCTATTTGAATTCCATTAAGAATAATGAGTTGAATAATTTTAATGACTGGTTTGGACTTGGCAAAGCATATGCATCATTACAGAAACATGACAGTGCTGTTTATTGTTTTGACAATGCAATTAAAATTGACTCTAGCAATTCTAGTTCATGGACTTCCCTCGGAAAAAGCTTGTGTGATACAGAAGAGTATGAAAAAGCCCTAGATTGTTACGCACATGCTGTATTTATCGATTCTTCAAACATTTATGCACTTAATGGTTTTGGAATTGTAAGTAATATTTTAGGTAAAACGGAAGAGGCCATTTCATTTTATAAAAGATCATTAAGACATAAGCCGGATTCTCCTGAAGTAGCAAGTGAAATTTCCACCTTATTATATAGACTAGAAAAATATAATGAAGCTGCTTTCTACTTACACCAGGCTGTTGATTTAGACCCCTTAAACCCGGGATATCATAATAATCTTGGCTCGATTTATATTAAGCTTAAGGATTATGATAATGCAATAATATATATTAAAAAAGCAATATATATAAATCCAGAGCTGGAGGCAGCTAAAAAAAATTTATTGATTGTACAAAAGCTCAAAAACGCAGAACAAAAATAATCAAAAGCTTAAAAGCGGTCAAAACGCTTGCAAATAGCTTGCAAATAAAAAAGCAGCTATTTCAAAATATGAGATAACTGCTTGATTGTGTGTGTGGAGCATATCGGAGTCGAACCGATGACCTCTTGACTGCCAGTCAAACGCTCTAGCCAACTGAGCTAATCCCCCTTTTTGAGCGGCAAATATAGTTATTTATTAAATTAAATCAGACATGTTAAAAAATATTACATTAGCAATCTTGTAGTGTTGTTTAAAGATGCAGAAGGCTGATATGAGTAAGTCTTGGAAAATATGATTGTCAAATATTCTGATTAACAAATTAAATGAAGCGACTGTTTATAGCCATAAAACTTATTCCTGATGATAATCTTCTAAAAACTTATTATTCACTGAAATATGTAACCAGGAATGATAAAATCAATTGGGTGGATCCGGATAATTTTCATCTTACACTTAAGTTTCTTGGTAATACACCTGAAGACAAGATAGATCTTATTTGTGAGGTAATTAATAGTACGGTAGAATCCCATTGCAAATTTAAATTTGATATCAACAAAACAGGAATTTTTGGTAGTAAGTATAAACCCAGGGTAATATGGTTTGGTATTGATAAGCAGGAACAGCTTAAGAACCTTGGGATGGAAATAATTAATAATCTTGATATTGCAGGGTTCTCAAAAGACCGACAGAATTTTGTACCTCATTTTACCATAGGAAGAATAAGAAAAATACTCAACAAACAGTTATTAAATATTGAGATAGAGAAGGTAAAAGAAATGTTTCTGCAAAAAGTCTTGGTTGATAAAATAATACTATATGAGAGCATTTTAATATCTAAGAGCCCTACGTATGAAGTTATAGATTCATTTCAATTAAAAGATTAACAGTTAAGCAACTCATCGTGCTTAATAGTGGTCATAAGTTAAAAATAATTATTATAGGCAACAAATCGAACAATAATTGAGTTATTAGTGTGGTTTTTTATATTTTTGCCTATCATTTTTCATAAATTGAAACAGTTATATTTTTACATATTTATTTTTCTAATAGTACTACCATTTGGAGTTTCTTATGGACAGCAAGCTCCTATATTTACACAATATAAAGAATCTCAAATGTTCATAAATCCTGCTTTTGCAGGAATGCGAGAGGGCATTTGTGTAAATGGTTTGATGAGGCAACAATGGGCAGGGTTTAAAGATTATGAAACGGGAGAGAATGCCGCACCTGAAGATTACCTTATAACACTCGACTCACCTATTAAATTTTTACATGGTGGCCTTGGCGGTGCAATTATTCAGGATAAGGCTACTTATAATTGGAATGATATAAGTCTCTTACTTTCATATTCATTTCACACCGAGCTTTCAATAGGTACGCTTGGTATTGGAATAGGGGGCGTATTGAAGAATCGTAGTATTGATGGATCGAAGTATAGGGCAGTTGATGAAGATCCTGTTATATTATCTTCTGAAGTTGGTGATATGCGCTTTGATGCAAGTTTTGGATTGTTTTTTAGATCTATTGATAATTATTTCATAGGCATTTCATTCACAAATTTGTTTAAAACAAAGTTTATTAAACTTGATCCGGCAGGTGATGGATTAATTTCAAGTGATAGAACGCTCTATTTAGTAGGTGGATATAACTATATAATACCTAGTGACCCAAGATTTGAGATAGAACCTTCTGTCTTAATACAAAGTGATTTTATTTCAACACAATATAATATCTCAGCAACCGTTAATTACAATAGTCGTTTTTGGGCAGGATTAAATTATCGTCTTCAGGAATCTGTAGGAGTAATTATAGGGTTGAGATACAAGGATTTTAGACTAGGATATGCTTATGATGTGAACACGAAAAGTTTGGGTGTTCCTGGCAGTCATGAAGTTAGTCTTAATTATTGTTTTAAAATTAAAACGGATCGTTCAAAGACAAGTTATAAAAATACAAGATATTTATAATAATACTGTGAAAAGAATTACATTTAATTTATTTATCGATTGTATATTTATTACTTTTGGACGCTTTTTTTGGATAAAAGATTAATACGCAATAAACAAATTTTTAATAATGAAAAGATTGTTTTTATATACATTGGTTGTAATGTTTCTTGCAAGTTGTAGTAACTCTGGTAATGGAGAGCTGGTTGGGACAAGAAAAAAATCAAAACCATTTTATCAGCCAGATCCTTATGGGATGGTGTTCGTCCCAATGGGTAGTTATACTATGGGAGCCGGAGATGAAGATCTTACTAATAGTCATTTGATTCAACCAAAGACAATTTCTGTTTCAGCTTTTTTTATGGATGAAACCGAGATTACTAATGATAAATACAGGCAGTTTGTTAATTGGGTTCGTGATTCAATTGCTCGCACTATCCTTGGTGATGTAAATCCTGAGGAGTATCTTATCGAAGAAAATTCCAAAACAGGTGAAGTTTATGATCCTCCTTATCTTAATTGGAAGACTGATATTGACTGGAATAGTGAAGATCAGGATGTAAGAGATGCACTTGAGGAAATGTATTTGCCTGAACATGAGCGTTTTTTCCGTCGTAAAGAAATAGATACCCGTAAATTAATGTATGAATATTATTGGGTGGATTTGCATGCTGCTGCGAAAAAAGATTTTTCAGAAGATGCTGATTACAGAAATGCAGGCTTGGCTAATCGGCCACAAGGCTTACGTGATAGATCGGTATATGTACGTAAAGAAACTATAGCTGTTTATCCTGATACTCTTTCCTGGATTCACGATTATACCTATTCATTTAATGATCCCTTAACAGAAAAATATTTTTGGCATCCAGCATACGACTATTACCCTGTTGTGGGTATTAACTGGAAACAGGCACGTGCTTTTAGCGTGTGGAGAACAGAATTGTTAAATGCTCATTTAAGAAGTACAAAGGGAGGGGTTGATCTAGCCGAGTTCCGTCTTCCTACAGAAGCTGAATGGGAATGGGCTGCCCGTGGAGGTTATGCACTTAACCCTTATCCTTGGGGTGGACCTTATACCAGAAATGAAAAAGGTTGTTTTTTAGCTAACTTTAAGCCACTTAGAGGTAATTATGTAGCCGATGGAGGAATTCGTACTGTTATTGCTGCACATTATCCTTCCAATGATTGGGGTCTTTATGATATGTCAGGTAATGTAGCTGAATGGACGAACAGTGCTTTCGATCCTGCTTCCTATAATTTCACATGGGATATGAATCCTAATTATGTTTATAATGCTAAAGAAGATGATCCACCTGTTATGAAAAGAAAAGTTATCCGTGGTGGGTCGTGGAAAGATATTGCCCATTACCTTCAGGTTACAACTAGAACATTTGAATATCAGGATACTGCAAAATCATATATTGGATTTAGATGTGTTCAGCCATATTTAGGTCGTAATAAAGGAGATAATCCAAACAAAGCATCGAGAGTTTACAATTAATATTATAGTAGAAAAACCAAATTAAAAATTTTAATTAATAAATTATGGGCTTATTTAGTTTTACCAAAACACGCTTTTATAGAAATTTCATGGCCAAAGTATATGGCATAGGTGCAGCAGTAGTTCTTATTGGTGCATTATTCAAAATAAATCATTACGCATATGCCGATATTATGCTAATTGTTGGCCTTGGTACCGAAGCATTAATCTTCTTCTTTTCCGCTTGGGAGCCACCTCATGTAGAGCCTGATTGGAGTCTTGTACATCCTGAATTAGCAGGTATGTATGGCGGTGTGAAGGGACAAGAATTAAAAAAGAGAAAATCACCAACCGAGGTACTTGATGAGATGCTTGAGAAAGCACAGATTGATCAGGCAGCAATTGAACGGCTGGGAACTGGAATGGAGAAACTGTCTGATAATGCTATTCAATTAAATAAGGTAACGGATGCAGCTGTTGTAAGTGAGGAATTTTATACAAACTTAAAAACAGCATCAGGCTCGGCAAGTGAACTAAGTTATGCTTTTGGTAAAGAAGTAGAAGCTACAAGTCAGTATTCTGAGAATATGCAAAAAGTTACTGAAGGGGCCGGCACTCTTGCTACTGCATACGAGCAGGCTGCCGATACTATGAAGAATGATATTAATGTAACAGAAGAGTTTACAGGTACTGTTAAAGCTGTTACTGGTTCAGCAAAAAGTCTTGCATCAAGTTATGAAAAATCTGCTGAGATACTATCTAAATCTGTATCAGCACTTGACTTTACAGCTGTTGAAGGTGAAGCTTATAATGCACAACTTCACAAAATTGCAGAAAATCTTTCAGCGTTAAATGCAATTTACGAGATACAATTGCAGGGTACTAATAAAGCAGTTGAGTCATCTGAACAATTACAAAATACAATGAGCGAATTTCTTTCTAGATTAGAAGCTTCTACAGCATCAACTGCTGAATTTTCTGGTCAAATGGAATCACTTACTGAACGAATGAGTTCACTTAATAAAGTTTATGGTAACATGCTTTCAGCCATGAATGCTAATGCTTAATCTAAGCATGTAAAAAACAAAAACCATAACTAATACTATAAAAAATGGCTGGATATAAAGAAACCCCGCGGCAAAAGATGATTGCTATGATGTACTTGGTACTCACAGCACTACTTGCTCTTAATGTTTCTAAAGAGATTCTTGATGCTTTCCTTGTGGTTAATAAATCAATGGAAAGTACAAACGAGAGTGTTACTGCAAAAATACGTGAGAAATATGCTCAGTTTGAGAATCAGTATGATATGAATCAAAATAAGGTAGGACCATACTGGGAGAGAGCAAAAAATGTTAGAAAAGAAGGTCAGGATCTTATTAATTATCTCGACTATCTAAAGTATAAACTGGTTGAGGTAAGTGAAAGAAAAGATTCATTGGAGATAATGAATAAATACTATATTGATACTGTTATTAATGGGGTTCATAAAAAAGTTCTTGAACTAAGAATTGTTCCTACCAAGGATAAGTATGATGCTACTACGACCTATATGATGCGGGAACGTGGCAATGGGGAAGCATTTATTTTGTCAAAGAAAATGAGTGTTTATCGCGATACTGTTCTAAATGTTATGAAATTGCCATGGAATTCAACAAAAATTGGATTGATTACGAATATAGAAGGGTTTACTTATCACAATGCTGATGGTATGCCCCAAACATGGGAGGCACATAACTTTTACCGTACTATTCTAGCCGCTGATATTACAATTATTAATAAAATTATTGCTGAGGTAAGATCTGCAGAGTTTAATGCTCTTAATTATCTATATGCATCAGTTAGCGAAAAGGATTTTAAATTTGATAATGTTGAGGCAAGAGTAATACCAAAAAGCACATATGTATTTAAAGGACAGAAGTATGAAGCTGAAGTTTTGGTAGCAGCGTACGATTCGAAAACACAACTTGAAAGTAAAGTGCTTCAAGGGGCAACGGAATTAACAAATCAAAATATAGGACGGGCAAAAACTATTGAAGGAGAAGATGGAAAAATAACACTTGAGTTTCCAACCAATGCTGAAGGACTTCAAAAATATGCAGGTATAATTGAAATGCGTGAACCTGGTACTGGAATTCTAAAACAGTATACTTATGATGACTCATATTATGTTGCACCACCCTCATTAACTGTTGCACCTCTTAAAATGAATGTGTTTTATATTGGTGTTGATAACCCGGTTTCCATTTCTGCAGCCGGCTTGTCCAAAGATCAAATTAACCCTGTTATTAGTATGGGTAAGCTTAAGAGGAATGGCGATGAATGGATTGTTAGAATTGACAAAAAACCCAAGGGCGTAAACATGGCAACAGTTAGTGCCTCCGCCGAGATTGATGGTGAACGGCTGTCACTTGGAAAATCAGATTTCAGAGTAAAACGAGTACCTAGTCCAAATGCCGAAATTGCAGGCATTAGCGATGGTCTGATAGATAAAAATGTACTGCTTGCCAATAGTGCTATAATCCCTAATCAAAAAGACTTTGAATTTGATATTTATTTTATAATTAACTCTTACACTTTTGCTACAATTATGAATGGCGATTGGGTACAAAAAAATATTAAAGGTAATGAGTTTACAGATGAAGTAAAGAAGATTATTCGTAATGGGAAAAGAAAAACAAAATTCTTCTTTGAGAAAATTCAAGCTACCGGACCTGATGGAACAATAAGAAGTCTTAACCCTATTAACTTAGAGCTTAAGTAACATTAAAATATTAAACAGATGAAAAAACTATTTGTTGCTTTTATAACATTCTCGATGCTGCTCTCAATAAGTGCTGTATCGCAAATAATTAATGAAGCACCCGTTGACGGTTTGTTTCCTGAAGAAAGCTGGAGTGTAAATAAAAAACCTATCCCATATCCATCAATTCGTAAGGCTGATGCTATGTGGTCGAAAAGAATTTGGCGTGAAATTGACTTCAGACAAAAATTCAATCAGAAATTTTACTATCCAATTGATTCTCAGGTTAACTGGAAATCATTTATTATGGTTGTGCTTGATGCTTTGAAAGAAGGTGGTCAGATGACAGCTTATGATATATCGAACACTGATGAACTTCTTGTGCCAATAACTTATAATGAGATTATTGGAAGACAAACAGATACAATTCGAGATGTTGCAAGAAGACCATATCCTCCATACGAGGAGTATGATACTTTGATTATTACAGACTTTGACCCTACCAAAGTTATGCGATTGCGTGTAAAAGAAGACTGGTATTTTGATAAACAACGTAGTCAGATGATGGTTCGTATTATTGCTTTATGTCCGGTATTAATGATTGAACGTGACGGACAGGAACAAACTTCACCACTATTTTGGATTTCATACGCTGAAGCAAGGGAAGTATTTGCACAAGCACTAGTATTTAATGAGTTTAACTCAGCAATGAGGCTTACATATGATGAGCTCTTCTGGAAGAGATTGTTTGATAGCTATATTTATAAAGAACAAAATGTATACGACAGACGGATTAATGCCTATGCTACCGGTGTTGATGCATTGCTGGAATCTGAACGTGTAAAACGCGAAATGTTTAAATTTGAAGAAGACCTTTGGCAATACTAATTTGCCTTTAAATTATATTGAAAACCTCTCATTTCCGGGAGGTTTTTTTATTTGAATAAATCACATTAACTTTGTGATGTGCAAAGTATTTTTGAAAACAACATAACTTATTTAAAAGGGGTAGGTCCAAGGAAAGCTGAAATCCTTAAAAAAGAATTGGGAATTGTTGTTTTTGATGACCTCCTAAATTATTTCCCCTTTCGCTATGTTGATAAAAGTAAAATCTATCGTGTTGCCGATGTAGTTTCTGATACTGCATATTTTCAATTGGTTGGGAAAATATCAAATCTTGTAAAGGTTGGTGATAAAAGAGCCAGATATATAACTGCTACTTTTACTGATGATTCAGGAAGTATTGGGTTAGTTTGGTTTCGTGGGTTGCAATGGGTGGCTAATCAGTTTGCTAATCCTTCAAAAATATATATAATCTTTGGAAAACCATCAGTATTTAAGAACCGATTTAATTTTGTTCATCCAGAAGTTGAAGATTATCAAGATGAGGTATTTAAAGTAAGTGGTCAACGTCTCGAGGGTATTTATAGCTCTACTGAAAAGCTAAAGAATTCAGGACTTGGTTCCAGAGGAATTAGCAAATTAATTAGAGAGTTGCTTAATCAATGTTCTGGCAAGATTACTGAAACACTTCCGGATTCATTAATAGCAAAATTTAATCTGCTTGACAGAAAAACTGCAATGATTAATATTCACTTTCCTGTCAACTCTGACATAGTTTCCAGAGCTAGAGAGCGACTGAAGTTTGAAGAGTTACTATTGGTTCAATTACAATTGCTACAACAAAAAAACTCCTTAAATCGTAAAATTATTGGTCAGGTTTTTAATGTTGTTGGCGACAGTTTTAATGAATTTTATTCAAATAATCTGTCTTTTACACTAACAAAAGCTCAAAAGCGTGTTATAAAAGAAATTAGAGCTAATATGCGCAGTGGTTATCAGATGAATCGATTGCTACAAGGTGATGTTGGTAGTGGGAAAACACTCGTTGCTCTTATGTGTATGTTACTGGCAATGGATAATGGTTTTCAATCGTGTATTATGGCTCCCACTGAAATTCTTGCTACACAGCATTACAATAGCATAACCAATATGTTACGGAATATGGATGTTGAAGTTGAATTACTTACAGGTTCAACAAGAAAGAAAAAACGAACTGATATTCATAAGAGTTTAATTGATGGCACATTGCATTTGTTGATTGGTACCCATGCAGTTATAGAAGATACGGTTAAGTTCAATAATCTTGGTTTTGTTGTTATTGATGAACAACATCGATTTGGTGTAGCTCAACGTGCTAAGCTGTGGCGTAAAAATATGATACCACCACATATGCTGGTTATGACAGCTACTCCTATTCCCCGAACTCTTGCTATGACAGTTTATGGTAATCTTGAGATTTCAGTTATTGATGAATTACCGCCCGGTCGAAAATCAGTTAAAACAATGCATTTTTTTGATAAAAACAGGTTGCGTGTTATTGGCTTTATGCGTGATCAGATAAAACAAGGAAGACAAATTTATGTAGTTTACCCTTTAATAAGTGAATCGGAGAAAGTAGACTTAAAAAACCTGATGGATGGTTATGCAAATATGTTACATGATTTCCCAATGCCTGAATATCAGGTAAGTGTGCTTCACGGCAAGATGAAAGCTGCTGATAAAGATTTTGAAATGCAAAGATTTGTGGAAGGAAAAACTGACATTATGGTTTCTACAACAGTAATTGAAGTTGGTGTTGATGTTCCTAATGCTTCAGTGATGATAATTGAAAATGCCGAGCGGTTTGGATTGTCACAGTTGCATCAATTGAGGGGTAGGGTTGGTCGTGGTGCTGACCAGTCATATTGTCTTTTAATGTCAAGTTACAAACTTTCAAACGAAGGTCGTAAACGACTTGAAATAATGGTTGAAACTACTGATGGTTTTAAGATTGCTGAGGCTGATCTTCAACTTAGGGGGCCTGGTGATCTGCAAGGAACTCAACAATCGGGTGTTCTTGATTTCAAAATAGTAAGTCTTGTACACGATACTGAACTTATTACAAAAACAAGGGATATAGCTGAGAAAATATTGATCAATGATCCAAGTCTGTCGTCTTCAGAAAATATATGCCTAAAAATACAGTTAGAACAAATTAAAAAAGGAAAGAAAAACTGGGGAAGGATATCGTAAATTAACTCAACCTTTTAAGGTCGAAAAAGACCTGAAAAGGTTAAAGGAACTCCCCTCCTGTTCCACAATTATAATTACTTTTGCAGGTTATTAGATAAATTGCTTAGTAATGAAGATTTCATATAATTGGCTTAAACAGTATATTAACCTTGATGTTGATCCGGAAACACTTTCGACAATATTCACAGATATTGGCCTCGAGGTTGAAGGATTGGAGAAATACCAGTCGGTACAAGGTGGGCTTGAAGGAATTGTAATAGGAGAGGTTATTACTTGCGAACAACATTCCAATGCCGATAAGTTAAGCGTAACAACTGTTAATATTGGTAGTGATAGTTTGCTCCCAATTGTTTGTGGTGCGCCTAATGTTGCTGCCGGACAAAAAGTTGTTGTAGCAACGGTAGGCACAATTTTATATGATGGTGAAGAGTCGTTTAAGATAAAAAAAGCAAAGATAAGGGGTGAAATAAGTGAGGGCATGATATGTGCTGAAGATGAGCTTGGTATGGGTAATTCCCATGACGGTATTATGGTATTACCTGATGACATTAAAGTTGGAATAAAAGCATCTGATTATTTTAATATTGAAGAAGATTATATTTATGAAATAGGATTAACACCTAATCGAAGTGATGCTACATCTCATATTGGTTCGGCTCGTGATTTAGTTGCCGGACTTAACCAATTTTACAATACTCGTAAGTATTCATTGAATTTGCCTTCAATTGATGATTTTAAAGTGGATAATACTGATCTTGATATTGAAGTTATTGTTGAAGATACCGAAGCATGTCCAAGATATTCAGGTGTAAGTATTTCGGGGATAAAGGTAGGTGAGTCACCCGATTGGTTGAAAATTAAGCTAAACTCAATAGGAGTACGCCCTATTAATAATATTGTCGATATTACCAATTATGTTCTGCATGAAACCGGACAACCTCTCCATGCATTTGATGCCGGAAAAATATTGGGTAATAAAGTAATTGTTCGCAAAACAGAGCAAAATACGCCTTTTACTACACTGGATGAGGTAGAAAGAAAACTTGATGCAAATGATTTAATGATATGTCACGAAGAGGATGGGATGTGCATTGCAGGAGTATTTGGAGGTTCCGATTCAGGTGTTAATGACAATACAGTAAATATTTTTCTTGAAAGTGCTTATTTTGATTCAGTACATATTCGTAAGACATCCAAAAGACATGGTCTTCAAACTGACGCTTCATTTAGGTTTGAGAGAGGTACGGATCCTAATATCACAATATATGCGTTGAAAAGAGCAGCAACTTTGATAAAAGAAATTGCCGGTGGTACTATTTCTTCTGAAATTAAAGATGTTTATCCTGTTCCTATTAACCCATGGCAGGTGGAAATAAATCTTGCTAATGTTGATAGGTTAATAGGTAAGTCAATTGATAGAGAGGTGATTAAAACGATTTTATCTGATTTAGAGATAGGTATTACAGAAGAAAGTGGTGACGACATTAAATTGCTAATTCCTACTTATAAGGTTGATGTAACACGCGAAGTAGATATAGTTGAAGAGATTTTACGCATTTATGGTTATAATAATATTGAAATTACAGGAAAAATAAATTCATCTATCAGCACACGACCGGTACCTGATCTTGAGAAAATTCAAAATTCTATTGCTGATTATCTAGTAGGTCAGGGAATGTCAGAAATAATGAATAACTCTCTTACCAGGGCTGAATATGTTGAAATTAATGACGATCTGAGTTCTGATAAAAATGTAAACCTGTTAAATCCCCTAAGTAAGGATTTGAATATATTACGCCAAACATTGCTACATGGTGGGCTCGAAACAGTTTCATATAATATTAATAGAAAATCACCTAATCTTAAGCTTTTTGAATTCGGTAAGGTTTACAAACTGAATAATAGTTTTGAGAAAACTGCTGGTATCACGAATTATACTGAGGAAAAACATCTGATGCTTATAGCAACCGGAAAAGAATCAAGAAATCAGTGGAGTTCAAACGATGTTGATATTGATTTTTATTTTGTTTCAGGTTTAGTAAGTAGTATTTTTGAAAAACTTGGGCTTAACAAAAGTCGGGTTAATCTGGAAGAATCAGAATCTGGTTCATATGCCTATTCTTTACAATATTTAATAAATAATGACTTATTGGCTGAAGTTTCTTTAATTAGTAATAAGTTGGTTAAACAGTTTGATATTGGTCAGGATGTATATTGCGCAGATATTAACTGGACAAAACTTATTAAGTATTTAACATTTGCTGATGTAAAATATAAGCCAGTGCCAAAATTTCCTATCGTTAAGCGTGATTTATCACTGGTGCTTAATAATAATATTAAGTTTAGCGATTTGAAGGATGTTGCAATGAAAACTGAACGTAAACTATTAAAAAATGTATATCTTTTTGATATTTATGAAGGTTCAAATATAGCAGAGGATAAGAAATCATATGCTTTATCGTTTATTATTCAAGATGATAATAAAACGCTAACTGACAAAGTTATAGAAAAAACAATGAATAGTATTATCAGGGTTTTTGAACAGCAATTTAATGCTCAATTAAGATAGTATGACTATTATTGAGAATTTGATTAATTTTATACAATTATATTTTCAGTTCAACTGATGGAATTACAATCAATTAAACAAAGATTTGGAATAATTGGTAACTCACCGTTACTCAATCGTGCAATTGATGTTGCGATACAAGTAGCACCCACTGATTTAACTGTGCTAATAACTGGTGAGAGTGGTACAGGAAAAGAGGTGTTCCCTAAAATTATTCATCAGGCAGGTTCGCGAAAGCATGGCCATTATATTGCCGTTAACTGTGGTGCGATACCCGAGGGCACAATCGATTCGGAGCTTTTTGGTCACGAAAAAGGCTCATTTACCGGGGCACATGAAGCTAGGAAGGGTTATTTTGAAGTAGCTGATAGTGGCACAATTTTTCTTGACGAAGTAGCAGAATTACCCATTTCAACTCAAGTTAGGTTGCTTAGGGTACTCGAAACTGGTGAATTTTTTAAAGTAGGGTCATCCAAAGTTATTAAAACTAACGTGCGTGTTGTTGCAGCAAGCAACGTTAATTTACCAAATGCAATTGAAGATGGGAAATTTAGGCAGGATTTATTTTACCGGCTTAATACAATACCTGTTTTTATACCTCCATTACGTGATCGTAAAGAGGATATTCATTTGATATTTAGGAAATTTGCAACTGATTTTGCCGAAAAATACAGAATGCCTTCTTTGAAGTTGACAAACGATGCTGTTCAAGTATTGAAGAATTTCTACTGGCCTGGTAATATTCGTCAGCTAAAGAATGTAACCGAGCAACTATCAATAATTGAGACAGATAAAGAAATTGATTCAGTAATATTACGCAAGTATTTGCCTAGTAGTACAACTTCTGATTTACCCGTGCTATATAAAAAAGATGAAGATAGATTCTCGGAAAGGGAACTATTGTACAAGGTGCTATTTGATATGAAGAAAGATATGAGCGAGCTTAAAAAGATTGTTCTTGATATAATTGAAAATAGTGAAGACCCGGCTGATATTGAGCAGACAAAAGCATTATTAATAAAAGATATTGGAACTGATTTATTAGTGCCGGAACCAAATATTAAACATGAAGTAAAAATTACTACACCTGATGAAAACATGCATCATACTGTAGAGAGTGATATTGATAACTTTGATCACAGTGAAGTAATTGAGGAATCTTTATCCTTACAGGACAAGGAGCGCGAAATGATAAAGATGGCATTGGAAAAGCATCGTGGTAAGCGTAAAAATGCAGCCAATGAACTTGGTATTTCAGAACGTACTTTGTATAGGAAAATAAAGGAGTATAACATTAAATAGGTGCAGTGGATAATGAGGCATCTTTGAATATTGTGTAAAGGCCATTAAAAATATCAACAATAGATGATGATACATCAAAAACATATTATTTTAGGTTATTTTGGTAGCTATTTGGTATTATTTGTATTTGTTAGTGTATTATTTTCGTCATGTGGAGTTTATTCATTTACAGGGGCTTCTATTCCCCCTGAGGCTCAAACTGTTTCAGTGCAGTTTTTCCCTAACCGGTCTTTACTTATTGAACCTACATTGAGTCCGATTTTTACAGACATTCTTAGGGATAAGTTTACTTCTCAGACTAATCTGGAGATGATTGTACGTAATGGTGATTTGGCAATTGAAGGTGAAATAATTGATTATAAAATTACACCCGTTGCGATTCAAGCCGATCAAGTAGCTGCGCAAAATAGACTTACAATTGTTATTAATGCCAGGTTCACAAATAAGTATGAGCCTGATAAAGATTTTGACACTAAGTTTACTCAGTTTTTTGATTATGCGACTGCTACAGATTTAAATTCAATTAAAGCCGGGTTAATTGATGAGCTTAGTAAAGCTTTAGCTCAGGATATTTTTGATACGGCAGTAATAAATTGGTAATGGATTATGAATAAAGATGAATTCACAAAATATTTGCAAACTCCTGATGCTTTAGATGTTAAATCTGTAAGTGAGCTTTTCGGGTTAATAGCTGAGTTTCCATATTGCCAATCAACAAGAATATTGGTTACTTTAAATTTGTTCAAGGAAAAGGACATAAGATATGATTCTGAGCTTAAAACAACTGCTACATATGTTAGTAACCGTGGCTTGTTAAGAAAACATCTTAATAGACTAAATATTGAAAGTTCAAGAGTGTTTTTGCCTGATGAAGCTGGCACTACGCCTAAAAAAACTACCAAAGTTGAAGAAGAAAATAAGGGAAATGTGGTTGAGGATATAGTTGAGAAAGTAAAAAAGAAAGTTGATAAACCGAAGAAGAATACTGAAGATGAGGCAGCAAACATTGCAGAAGTAAAAACAATAATTGCCAGACATATTAGTGAGCTTGAGGCTGATCTTGATAAGAAACAGGAAGGAGTATCAGTATCTACTAAAAAACCCAAACCTGTTAAAGCAAAAATAGATATTATAGATGATTTTATTAAAAATGAACCATCAATAAGCCGACCTAAAGCAGAGTTTTATGATCCTGCTGATAAAGCCCGAGAGAGTGTGGTGGACAATGAAAATATTGTAAGTGAGACACTTGCAAATATTTTTTATGATCAGGGACATCTTCATAAAGCTATTAAAATTTATAAAAAATTAAGCTTGAAATTTCCGGAAAAAAGTAGTTACTTTGCAGCCCTTATTAAAAAGGCTGAAAAAGAACTAAAATCTTAAAAAATAGAACGATGTATATATTTATTTCTGTACTCATATTAGCTGTGAGCATACTGTTGGGCTTAATTGTATTAGTACAAAACCCTAAGGGAGGTGGTCTTGCTGCAAATTTAACAGGAGCCGGTTCACAATTTATGGGTGTAAGGCAAACTGCCGATTTTCTCGAAAAAGCATCATGGGGTTTAGCAATAGCATTGTTGATACTTAGTCTTACTGCAACTATGGTAATCCCAAGAGATTATGTAGTCGTTGGTGGTGAAAAATCAGAAATCATGGATAAAGTTGACGATATAAATAATGCTGCACCAATCGATTTTCAAACTCTTCCTCCTAAAGAAGAAGTTCAGCCGGAGTAAGAAATACTTACTAACATAAACTAAATGTCAGAATGTCATATCAATCCTTGGATTGGTGGTAACATTCTGACATTTTTTTTTGTCCTCTACTTTGGCATAGATTGTGACTAGTAAAAATTCAAGAATATAAAATTAAAAACTAACATGGGAAAATTAAATATCAGGCCACTTGGCGATAGAGTAGTAGTAGAAGCTGCAAAAGCTGAAGAAAAAACCGCATCAGGAATAATTATTCCTGATACAGCAAAAGAAAAACCTAATCAGGGAACAGTTGTTGCTATACCCGATAATGAAAAGGAAAATCAGGTAACAGTTAAAGTTGGTGACAATATATTATATGGTAAGTATGCAGGTACTGAAATCGAGGTAGATGGTAACAATTACCTTATTATGAATCAGGAAGATATACTAGCTGTAATTTAATTAAGAAATAAAAGAATAATTAATTAATAAAATTTAATAAAATGGCAAAAGACATATTATTTAGTAGCGAAGCCAGAGATGGTATTAAAAGAGGCGTTGATGCGCTAACCGATGCAGTGAAAATAACCCTGGGACCAAAAGGCAGAAATGTGCTTATCGACAAATCATACGGAGCCCCACAAGTAACAAAGGATGGTGTTACCGTAGCTAAAGAAATAGAGCTAACTGATTCAGTTGAAAATATGGGTGCTCAGATGGTAAAGGAAGTGGCATCAAAAACCAACGATATAGCTGGTGATGGAACTACAACTGCTACAATTCTTGCCCAAAGCATTTATGCAACAGGTTTGAAAAATGTAACTGCTGGTGCTAACCCAATGGATCTGAAAAGAGGTATAGATAAAGCTGTAAAAGTAGTAGTAAAATCATTAAACGCTCAAACTGAACAAGTTGGCGATAGCAATGAAAAAATTGAACAAATTGCGTCTATCTCAGCAAATAATGACCACTTTATTGGCAAACGTATTGCTGAAGCCATGAAAAAGGTTAAGAAGGAAGGTGTTATTACAATTGAAGAAGCAAAAGGTATTGATACTTACGTTGATGTTGTTGAAGGAATGCAATTTGATCGCGGTTATATTTCACCATACTTTGTAACCGATACAGAAAAGATGGAAACTGTTTACGAAAGTCCACTAATCCTTATCTACGACAAGAAAGTAAGTGTAATGAAAGATCTGCTTCCAATTCTTGAAAAAGCAGCTCAAACAGGTAAAGCACTAATTATTATTGCTGAAGATGTAGAAAGCGAAGCGCTTGCAACTTTGGTTGTTAACCGCTTGCGAGGTTCTTTAAAAGTAGCAGCTGTTAAGTCACCAGGTTTTGGCGACAGAAGAAAAGAAATGTTGGAAGATATTGCAATCCTAACAGGTGGAACAGTTATTTCTGAAGAAAAAGGTTACAAGCTTGAAGATGCAACCCTTGAAATGCTAGGCAATGCTGAAAAAATTACTATCGACAAGGAAAATACAACCATAGTTAGCGGTAAAGGTGATAAAGCAAATATTGAAGCTCGTGTTAAACAAATAAGAGCCCAAATCGAAACCACAACCTCTGATTACGATAAAGAAAAACTACAGGAAAGACTAGCTAAGTTAGCAGGTGGTGTTGCTGTAATATATGTTGGTGCTGCCAGCGAGGTTGAAATGAAAGAGAAAAAAGACCGTTTTGATGATGCTTTAGCTGCTACACGTGCTGCTATCGAAGAAGGTATTGTTCCAGGTGGTGGTGTTGCTTTTATTCGTGCAATTGCCGATCTTGATAAATTTAAAGGTAGTAATGAGGATGAAACAACAGGTATAGCAATAGTTAAAAGAGCTATCGAAGAACCACTTCGTCAAATTGTTGAAAATGCCGGACTTGAGGGTTCAGTTGTTGCCAACAAAGTTAAAGAAGGTAAAGGTGACTTTGGCTTTAACGCCAGAACTGAAGTTTACGAAAACCTTATCAAAGCTGGTGTTGTTGACCCAACAAAAGTAACTCGTGTTGCCCTTGAAAATGCGGCTTCAATTTCAGGTATGTTATTAACTACCGAGTGTGTTCTTTCTGAGCATAAAGATGAAAACGCAGCTCCAATGCCTCCGATGCCTCCAATGGGCGGCGGAATGCCAGGCATGATGTAAGATTTAGATCTTTAAATCATAAATATAAAAGCCATCCTTAGAAATAGGGGTGGTTTTTTTTATTCCTGCGAAAATTCCTTAAGCAACTTACGGTATGTTGAGAAAATACGTGCCCGAGAAACAAATCCAATATATTTACCATCATCAATAACAGGAATATTATAATGTCTTGTTTCCTGAAACTTATGTGCAACTTCCTCCATCGATTCATTTGAATTTATTACAGTATCAGGCATATACATTAGGTTTGCAACTTTAGTGTTTTCATATAGCTCCTGGTTAAAGATAATATTTCTGATGTCGTTTACAAAAACTAATCCGTAAAAGTTATTTTCATCATCAATAACAGGTATTATATTCCTTTCTGATTTTGCAACAACTTTAACCAATTCACCCAAAGTACTTTCTTTGTCAATGGTATTAAAATTAGTTTCCAAATGACTTTTAACGTCCATCATTTGAAGAACTGATTTGTCCTTATGGTGTGTAAATAGTTCACCTCTTTCGGCAAGATATTTTGTGTATATTGAGTGAGGTTCAAAGTACATTATTGTTAAATAAGATATGGTAGCTGTAATAATTAAAGGTGTAAATAATTCATATCCTCCTGTAAATTCAGCAATAAGGAATATTCCCGTAAGAGGAGCATGCATAACTCCTGCCATAACTCCTGCCATACCTACTAAAGCCATATTCTTCTCAGGAATGTTATCAATAGGTAATAGGTTTATTAGACGGGCGTATAAAATACCCGTTACTCCACCTATAAATAGTGATGGAGCAAAAATACCTCCAACACCACCGCTACCATTTGTAATCGCCATTGCCACTACTTTAAATATTAGGATTAATGCTAAAAAAATCAAAAGGTGAGTTGTGGAGGATGATGACCCGAATATATCTTCATTAACAAGACCATCAACTTTATTATTTATTAGGAGTTGTAAAAATTCGTAACCTTCACCATATAACGATGGGATTAGAAAAATTAATAATCCAAGAGATATTCCCCCAATTATTACTTTTACAGATCTCAATTTAATTTTTTGTATTTTACTCTCTACAAAAAGTGCTGTGCTTGTAAAATATAGCGAAACCAAACCAGTAATGACTCCGAGCCCCATGTAATAAGGCAAATGCCTTATATAGAAACCATCAACAAGGTCAAACGAAAACAGCACACCACTGCCCATTAACAAATAAGCAATTGAGGCGCCTGTAGCTGAGGCAATTAATAATGGTATTAAAGCGCCCATGGTAAGGTCAATCATCAATACTTCCAACGAAAAAATTACAGCGGCAACAGGAGCTTTGAAAATTGCTGCTATGGCTCCCGTAGCTCCTGCACCAATTAATATCATTACTGTTTTACGATTAAGCCTGAACAGCCGGCCAAGATATGAACCAAATGAGCTTCCTGTAAGTACTATGGGAGCTTCTAATCCAACCGAACCACCGAAGGCAATAGTAAGAGTACTTCCTATCATCGACGAATACATATTATGAGATTTTATCCTGCCATGCTTTCTAGAAATTGCGTAAAGTATTCTACTTACACCATGACCAATATCATCACGTACTATATATGTAGCAAAAATTACTGTTAATGATATCCCAATAAATGGAAAAGCAAGATATAGGTAATTCGAATCATCAAATACGAAACCATGTGTTATTAAGTAGTGTGTGAAAAATACTGTATTCTTAAGCAATACAGCTGCCAATCCACTAACTAGTCCAATAATTAAACTTAGTATCAACACCAGCCTTTTCAACTTCACAGGATTGGCATTAAACTTAATAAGCTTTTGAAAAAGTGTCTTCAAAGTATGTGGTTATTGATCGTTAGTATGCAAATTTATGGAATTTCTTGTATGTTGTCAGTTTATCATTCTTGTCATAGTTAGCCCAACAACCTGATAACTTGACAACCCGAGAACATAATATCCCTCTTAATCCTCCGACATATCCTTCAATATTTCTCTGTAATGTGAAAATACATTTGCCCTTGATACAAAGCCTTCATATTTACCATCTTTTAACACTATCAGATTATATTTACCTGAATGTTGGAATTTCCCGGCAACGGTTTCCATATCATCATCATGATGAACAATATTTGAAGGCATAAACAATAAACTATGTACAGCTGTTGTTTCGTACATCTCCGGCTTAAACATTATATTACGAATTTGATCTAAAAAGATAATTCCGTAAAAATTATTTTCACTATCAATTACAGGATATACATTTCGTGTAGAAGTAGCTATTATATCTATAAGTTCACCTAATGTAGCCTCGTGGTCGACTGTGCTAAAATCTCTTTCGATCAAATTGCCAATTTTCATCATAGACAATAATGCCCTGTCTTTGTGATGTGTAATTACTTCACCACGGTTTTTTAGCTGAATTGTATAAATTGATTTTGGAACAATCAATTTTGCCATTGAATAAGAAATTGTAGAAACAAGCATTATAGGAAGAAACATGTCGTAACCACCAGTAATTTCAGCTATTAGAAAGATAGCAGTGAGAGGGGCATGTACTACTCCGGCTAATAATCCGGCCATCCCCACCAGGGCAAAATTTGCAACAGGTAACTGTATAAACCCGAAATAATTAATAACGCTGGCGAAAAATAATCCGGTCATTGTTCCAATAAACAATGTTGGTGCAAAAACGCCTCCAACACCTCCCGCCCTGAAAGTTAAAGATGTGGCAATCACCTTAAACAAAATTATTGCAAGTAACAGAAGAAGAGCAATTGGAACGTTTTCACTGTATTTGTAAAATATACTTCCATCAAAAATAAACTCCAATTTACCCGACAAACCTTCATTAATTGCTTCAAAGCCTTCACCATAAAGTGATGGAAGTAAAAATATCAGACCACCAAGAGCTCCGGCTCCAATTACAAATTTTAAAAACCAGTTATTTATATAATTGAATATTTTCCCGGAAGCAACATACATCTTAATAAAATAGACTGAAATAAATGATGTAAAAATGCCAAGCCCGATATAATATGGTGTTTGACTCAGTTCGAATTTGTGATCTATAACAAATGGGTAAAGTATATCTTGCCCAAGAAACATATATGATGTTAATGCAGCAGTTATCGATGCCACTAACAACGGTACAAGCGCCGTCATTGTCATATCGAAGAGAATAACCTCAAGTGCAAAAACAACAGCTGCAATTGGTGCTTTAAATATTGCAGACATACCGGCAGCAGCAGCAAAACCTAGTATTGTTACTAGCTGTTTATAGTTTAGTCGTAGAGCTTTGCCAATCATTGAGCCCCAAGCGGCGCCTGTAACAACGGTGGGGCCTTCAAGTCCAACTGATCCGCCAAATCCAACTGTGAGTGCACTTGTGATTAATGATGAGAATGTATTATGTTTTTTTATAATACCTTGTTCTTTTGAAATAGCGTAAAGTACATTTGGAATACCATCCCTTACTGGTTTTCGCAGAATAAATTTTACAATAATTACTACAGCAAATATGCCTATTGCCGGATATAATACGTAGAGGTAGTTAGAATATGAGATAGAAAAGTCACTGGTTAGTAATTCTCTAATATAGAACACAAGGTTTTTCATTATCACAGCAATCAAACCTCCAATAAAACCAATTACTATACTAAGCATTATCATTAACTGATTTTTAGGCAGCTTATGCAAATTTAATATGGCTTTCTGTATTATTCTTTTGCGTTTCATTAGGGGTGCAAAAATAGTAAATAGGAAGGTGTGTTTGGAAGTAATATGTATATTTTGCAATATATTATTTACGAAGTACTTTTTATATGAGAAAAGTGTGGTTAAAAATCGAATATTTAGAAAACAACTAGTAGGAAATACTATCCAAATATAATCCCCATTCCAAATAGTAATGTTAAAATCAGGGTTGAAAATGCTAATTTTTTAAGATATGGATCAAGCAGTTTTTTGTCGGTTATTTTGTTGATTTCTATTAGTTCTTTTATCATTGTGGGAAATGAAATAACAAAAATAAACTGCCAAGGGTTATTATATTGTAATGCTATAAAAACCACAAGTAGAATCATAGCAGATGCAATTAAAATAGTATGATAGGTTTTCGAAAAACTATATCCAAGAGTTAAAGCTAAGGTTCTTTTTCCTGATTTACTATCATTTTTCATATCACGCATGTTGTTCAGGTTTAAAACGCCAGTACTTAATAATCCAATTGCTGATGCAGGCAAAAATATTTTCCAATCAAGACTATGAGTGTTAAGAAAATATGTTCCAGCCACAGCTAATAGTCCAAAGAATAAGAAGACAAATAAATCACCAAAGCCGATATATCCGTATGCATTGTTGCCAACCGTATATTTTATTGCAGAGGCAATTGCCGCTAGTCCAAGTAGGAAGAATAATAATCCTAAATACCAGCTTGAACCAAGTGATTCGACAATAAGCCAAATACCACTTATCAGTGATAGAATTATAAAAATTACGATCCCTATTCTCATTTCTTTAGGACTTATTTTTCCGCTTTGTATGGTGCGAACAGGTCCAACACGGTCTTTATTATCAGTACCCTTAATGCCGTCACCATAATCGTTGGCAAGGTTCGATAATATTTGAAGAAAGAGTGTAGTAATTATTGACAATGAAATAACAAACCAGTTATAGATTCCGGAAGCTATTGCCAGAAAACTACCCATTAAAATACTTGAAATAGCCAAGGGTAAGGTTCTGAGCCTGAAGGCTGTTATCCAGGATTTAAATTTGGTCATTTGAAATTATTCTTGGTTGTTTTTAATTGATAAGTTAGCATACCAGTTAAAAGCGCGGAAATATTTTTGCCATAAAACATCACTTGATCCATATTTATTGTTGGCAAAAAAGTAGTCAACAAGTACTTCCCTTGTTCGGCATAATTCTCCCAAACGACCAATATTCTTCTTGTCAGTGATTGTAAAGTCCATAAGTTCAAGTGCTCTAAAAAAAGCTAATTGGCTGCGTTCTGGTTTGTTTTTGTTTTTCCATTTTATGGCTCTTTCTAATTCGCTTCCTACATTTGCCATTTGTTGGACAAAACTTAGCTCTTGCCATCTGCCATCTGCTAGTTCTTTATGATAGAAATTTGGTGTCATAAGTTTGACATTTATTTTTGCACAAGTTTGTTGACAATAGCTATTATTTTCTTTTGAGTTTCTTTATCATCTACAGCCCTACTTCGGTTTCCCCATGATGGACGTAGATTAATCATCGAATCAAACTCAATAAAGTCCTCACCTTTATCATCAGGATAAAGATTTATTCCCCATAGATTATATTTCTCTGATCCATTTTCTAAAAGTGTTTTTTCTTGATCAGCATGTAGCTCTGCATCAACAACAATAATTTCTTTTTCAATATCAACAACTGCCTTTACTAAATCACCAAATCTATTTTCGGACATATATTTCAATTCTGTTATTGAAATTTTATTCTTGATGTCAACTGTTTTCATTTTAATAATATTAATTATTACTGATAGTTTGTGCTTTTTGCATATATCCTTACGGAAATTTAGGGTATTTATGAAAATCCGGATCACGTTTTTCGAGGAATGCATGCTTTCCTTCTTGTGCTTCATCAGTAAGATAGTAAAGCAGGGTTGCATTGCCGGCAAGTTCTTGTATTCCAGCTTGTCCATCAAGTTCAGCATTCATCCCCAGCTTAATCATTCTTAGCGCCATCGGACTGCGCTTATGCATTGTAAGGCACCAGTCAACTACTTCATCTTCCAGTTTATCCAATGGAACAACTTTATTTACCATTCCCATATCCATAGCCTCTTGAGCTGAATATTGTTTATTCAGAAACCATATTTCTCTAGCCTTTTTCTGCCCCACAATTGATGCTAAATAAGAAGAGCCAAATCCAGCATCAAAACTCCCTACCTTGGGTCCTGTTTGACCAAAAATAGCGTTATCACTTGCTATTGTAAGATCACAAACAATATGTAATACATGCCCACCGCCAATGGCATAACCATTAACCATTGCAACTACCGGCTTAGGCATCGACCGTATTTTTTTCTGAACATCAAGCACATTCAATCTTGGAATACCATCTTTGCCAATGTAGCCGCCTTTTCCTTTTACATTTTGATCGCCCCCTGAACAAAACGCTTTATCCCCTTCACCGGTCAATACAATAGTATATATATCCTGATCTTCACGAAGCATTTCCATAGCAACAGCCATTTCAGTTGTTGTTGTAGGAGTAAAGGCATTGTAATATCTTGGCCTGTTTATTGTTAACTTGGCTATGTGGTTCCATTTTTCGAGTTTAATTTCCTCAAAATCGTGTATGGATTTCCATTCTCTTGCTTTCATGATTAATTAATTTATTTTTGACACGAAAATAGGAAAAAAGAAGAAGGGGTGGTGTAAATGTTGTCAAGTTGTCATGTAAATAATGATTGACAAATAATCTAATATTATATTTTCCATAAGAATTGTGTTGTATATCTTGAAGTTATGATCTTTCCAACAAAACTTGTAGCAGGTAAGTTAATTAAGCGATATAAACGTTTTCTGTCTGATGTAGAGCTTAACGATGGATCAATTGTTATTGCGCATTGCACTAATTCGGGATCGATGAAATCGTGTGTCGAAGAAGATGCCCCGGTTTTTTTAAGCCCGGCAACAGATCCCAAAAGGAAAACAAAGTTTACATGGGAAATGATTTATATGAATGGAGGCTGGATTGGTGTAAATACTCTGGTTCCTAATAAACTTGCATTTGATGCAATAGTAGCTGGTGAGATTGAAAAATTAAAAGAATATACTTTTGTAAAAAGGGAAGTAAAATTTGACGATAGCCGTTTCGATATTTATGCTGAAAATGAAACCGAAAGATGTTTTATAGAGGTAAAAAATGTTACGATGAAGGAAGGAAATTATGGGCTCTTTCCGGATGCCGTAACAACGAGAGGAAGAAAACATTTAAAGACTTTAATTGAAGTTAAAAAACAAGGCATCAGGGCTGTTATGCTATATGTTATTCAAAGAATGGATGTTGAATTTTTTGGTGTTGCCAAAGAAATAGATCCGGAATATGCAATATCCTTACGAAAGGCAATGGACAATGGAGTTGAAGTTATTGCAGTTCAGGCGAAGGTAAGCCCAGATGGGATTGAGATTGTTGGGGAACTGGAGGTAAAAATAAGCTAACAAAGATGACAAACTCCAAAAGTCTATTAAATATTATGATTTGAACTAATATCTTAATAGAACTGATATCCCAAATCCGCTTAGTTCTTTAAGTGTTTTCTCAAAATCATAGGTAAACCCAAGCATCATTCCACCACCACCGGAGCCGCATAGTTTTATGTAGTAACTATCATTTTTCAGTCCATTTTTCCATATTTTGTCAATCGATGATGGAATCATAGGCTTGAAGTTATGAAAAGTAAATTCAGAAATTGATTTTGTATTACGTAGCAATGAATTAAAGTTGCCTGATAAGAAGTCTGTAATGCTATTGTTGTTTATGGGGATTAGTAGGTTCTGAATTTTATACTGATAATCAGTATTTTCATATTCCATAATAAACCAATTTACGAGCGGTTGCGTTTCGCCAACAGTTTTCGTGTCGAGAAGAAAGATACCTGAATTGCTGTTATTGTTTTCCTTTGGTAGAATAACCGTTTTTAGTTCACCTACTTCATTTATTAATATTGCTTTGTTGAGATAAGATACTAATGGGTCGAGGCCGGAACTTTTACCATGGTAATAAGATTCCATTTTCGAGAAAATACTTTTAAGTTCAATAAGTTTGTTAGATTTATTACGTGCATAAGCATCATAAATTGAAGCAACAATAGCACCTGAACTCCCAAGTCCGTAGCTAATTGGAATATTACATTCGAAAAAGAGCCCATTCTCCAAATCTGATTTGAATGAAGGAATGTCGAGTAAATTTTCAAAATTATTATCTTCTAAAAATTCCAGATATTCAAGTAGGTAAACAACAGAATAGTTGTTGCTTCTTTTATTTTCAGATGATTTTTCGAATAATAGTTGACCGGTTAATTTACTGTTTGGAATACTCAAAGCCATAGATCCTTTCATCAGGCTATATTCACCAAATAGTAGTATTTTTGAATTAAAAGAAGGCCCTTTCTCTAAAATCATAGGTCTAATTTTACCGGACCATTGCCCACTTTGTCATGTATAACCTTATTGTTCACTGTATATGAAAGAAGTTCAGAAACAATAAATTCATGTACATCCTCTTTATTCTCATTTGGATAAAGCAAATGAATATTAGGCCCTGCATCCAAAGTAAAACAAGCCTGTATCCCTGTTTCATTTCTAAATTCCCAAATTTTCTCAATAATCGAGATTGTATTTGGTTTCATCAATAAAAAGTATGGATTGGAAGTCATCATCATTGAGTGCAAAGTTAGAGCTTCCGATTCAACAATTTTTACAAACTCTTCCAGATCACCGGTTTTTAACACATTTACAAGGCTAGTAAAATTGCTGTTAGCTTGTTTGAACCTGCTTTCAGAGAATGGGTTAGTATTCATTAAACCATGTCCAACAGAGCTGGAAACTTTCTTCTGATCTGAGTCAACAATTAATATTGAATCGTTGAATGTAACAAATACCGGATCAATTTTAGCTGATAATTTGGTGCCATACAAATCTGAGCCTAAGTCAGCTTCTCCCCAGGTTACAATTCCTCCATATATCGAACGACATGCGCTTCCTGATCCCAACCTTGCCACAAAAGATGCTTTTTTGTAAAATTCCTCTTTAGTAGCAAATGAGTTGAAATATTGGTTTTCAATATCGCATAAGCAAAGGGCTATAGCACTCATTCCTGATGCAGATGAAGCAATTCCTGCTGAGTGAGGAAAAGTATTTTTAGAATATATTTTGAAATTCAGTTGTAATAAAAATGGGAATATGGATGTGATGCTAATAAAAAATTCTGATATCTTTTTTGCAAACTCAGGTTTTGGTATTCCTTCTAAAAAGAATTCAATATTACCCACATTATTTTCTGACGGTGAAAACTCAACAAAAGTTTCTGTTTGCGATTTATTAAGTGTGAAACTCAGTGATGGGTTTGCAGGAATTTGATTTTCTTTTTTACCCCAGTATTTAACCAAAGCAATATTCGAGGGGCTACTCCATCCAGTTTTTCCGATTGGAACTTCTTTAAAAACGAGATTTGGGTTTATGTAGTTCACGTAATTGTATTCTTTTGTTTGTGTTTTGTCATACTGAATGGAGTTTGCGTAGCGAAGTGTCTCATCAAAGTTCTGAATAGAGATCCCGGACTGCTGTCAGAAAGGTCTCACTCCGTAAACTACGTTCAGAATGACAATTATGTCGCTGTAAAGATATTAATTATAAACGATTGAAATAATTGAATGGATATTAAAAGCGAGTAAATACCAGACTAAGCCAAAAAAAAGTAATTCTAGAATTTAATAAACTCAAAATAATTGCGTAAAACTTTAGCATTCCTTTCTGGAGGCGTAAAAATTTCAAGCACTTCTGCACTCTTATTTTTGAGATTCAGAAATTGAGTAAGTATCTTTTGTAGGTCTTCCAGATTTTTTGCTTTTTTATAATCTACATTAAAAGCTTTACATATGTATTCTGCTTTCCAGTTGTGTTTAGCAACAAAAAACTCTTCCAGATTTGGAGTAGTATCCGGACCGGGGATAAACCTAAAAATTCCACCACCTGAATTATTGATGACGATTATTTTTAAGTTTGGTTTTAAATATTTATTCATTAATCCGTTTGAGTCATATAAAAACCCAAGATCACCAGTAATTAGCACATTTAATTTATCAGAAGCAAATGCATATCCGGCTGCTGTTGAAACTTGTCCGTCGATACCGCTAACTCCACGGTTTGAATTATAAGTGATACCTTTTTTTGAACCAAATAATTGCGAGTACCTAACCGGAGTGCTATTACCTAGGTGTAGAACACTATTCTGAGGAAGCAGATCTAATATATTTTCAATAACCTTGAGGTCAGAATATTCTATATCTGAAAGATATTTTCCTCTCTTGTTATCAATGTTATTTTTCCTTTTATGCCAAAGTTTATTATAATCGCTATCAATAGGATTTAATAGTTTTATTGTTGTATTGAAGAAACCAGATTCATCACATTTTATCACTTCAGTAAGGCTAAAATAAGTATCCATCTTTTCGCCTGATGGTGAAATATGCCAATGAATTTTAGGTTTATTATTCCTGAGAAATTTCTTAATCATTTTTGAAACTACCTGTCCTCCAAAAGTAATTAACAAATCGGGTTTAAATAATTCTACTTCATTGTCTTTAATTGTAGAAACTACATTATCAATGGTGTCAATAGCAGAATCACAATCCAGGTTAGAAGTTGTTTCGGTTAATACAATAGTATTTTTGTCTTGAGAAATTTTGTCAATGATTTGATTTATTTCGCTATTAGGTGATGACTGCCCTGCAATTATCATAACCTTATTACTATTGTTCCAAACAGAGGCAATATTCTTGAGCTTCATTTCAGGAATTGTTGCCAGATTATTTTCCATCTGAAATAATCTGCCTGAAATTAACTCCTCAGTTGTACTATAAATTGGTTCATCAAATGGTATGTTAATATGAACAGGACCGCATTGTGGGAAAATGCAACTATTTATTGCTTTATTAATAATTACTTCGGCATCCTCATACTTCTCTTCACTTTCAATATTTAACGGTAGTTGATAGCTTTCTTTAATAAAGTTACTGAAAACATTATTTTGTCTAATTGTCTGGCCGTCACCTATGTCGATTAAATTTTCAGGTCGGTCGGCAGTGATAACGAGCAAAGGTATTTTTTGATAATAGGCTTCTGAAATTGCTGATGCATAATTCAATACAGCGCTTCCTGATGTGCATGCTATGGCTACTGTTTTATTGGAATTAAGGGCAAGTCCAAGGGCAAAGAATGCAGCACTTCGTTCGTCAATAATACTAAAAGCATTTATTCCAACTCTATTGGCAAAGCTCAATATGATTGGGGCATTTCGTGAACCTGGTGAAATTACTATATCTGTCAACCCACTCTTTATGAAAATATCTGCCAGAAGGCTTATGTTCTTTTTGTCGGATGTCATGGTGCAAATTTCTACAAATTTTCCACAACCGACAATAAAGTTTGTGATTTATGAACTGTTTCCTTATATTCATCTTCCGGATTAGATGAAGCAGTTAGTCCACCACCAACATAAATGTTTATTCTATTGTTGTCTAACTCAGCACATCTTAGGTTCACAAATAATTGTGATTGATTTGCTATATTCCAAGGCCCAAAGAATCCTGTATAATATCTTCGCTGATGTTGCTCTGCTTTTTGTATAAGTAGGTAAGCTTCTGCTTTTGGTAATCCGCATACAGCAGGTGTTGGATGTAAACTTGCAATAAATTTTCCTTCTTTTTTTTCTAATAATGAAAATGGAATTTTAAATTGGGTTTGTAAATGAGCTAAATGTCCGGCGCAAACATTTAATGGTCCAACTTGTTCATAATCATGAATGCCAAGTTCGGATAAGCTCGACTTAATAAATACCGAAACTAGGTTTTGTTCATCTTTTTCTTTGTTAGTCCATGTAATGCTATCTATATTCTCATCAATTAGCTGAGTGCTGGCAAGAGCATCTGTATTAACATAGTCATCAACTTTTTTAAACAAAGCTTCGGGAGTCGCTCCACACCATGTTCCTTTACCAGGAATATGGAATAAGTTGATAAATGCACTATTATACTTACTTTTTAACTTATAAAGCAGGTGGTTTATTTCTAGTTTCTTTTTTAGTTTTTTTTGGACAACTCTAGAAAAAACAATTTTCTGTAGGTGTCCTTTCTTCAACTCGTTAATTAAGTACTCTGTTCTTTCCAAATAATCTGCTTTTGAAATACTATAATTATCTGTAAAATAGAAGTTGCCATTATCAGGAAGGGCGTCTAGAAAACTTATTATAGCGTCAGTATTTTCGCCTTCACAAATTGTGAAATCGGGTTTAATAATATTTATTATCCTAGTTCTAGCGCTATCGAAGTCTGCAACTACAAAACCTGAAGCTTTATCAATATCAAGAATGTCTATCTCATGAATAAAGGAATCTTTCTGAAAAACCAGATTAAATTTTTTTTTAAATGGCAAGCAATATATTGCAAAAGGCAATCCCTTTTTAATAAGTTTGTCAGGTATGGTAAGTAGATCGTGTTTCATTTTTTTACAATAATATTAGTTATCCTACAGGTTGTTAGCAGTTTGCCACTGTCATCAACAATTTCGATATTCCAAACATGTGTATTATTTCCTTTGTGGATAATGTTACCAGTTGCCAACACGTAACCATTACTCGTACTCCCCACATGATTTGCACTTATTTGAGCTCCTCTTACCGAATATTTTTTATTATCAACCAATAAGACTGAACCCAGACCAGCAAGGGTTTCTGCGAGTGCTAGGCTTGCACCGCCGTGTAATATACCCTCGGGTTGAAAAGTTCTTTCATCTACAGGCATTTGAGCTGTTAATTTGCCTCCATCTATTTCCAGATATTCAATTTGTAGCTGCTCCATTAAAGTGCCTTTGCTTAGTGCATTTAGTTTTTCAATGGTAATTACGTTCTTTTCCAAAATTTTACTTTTAAGAGTATTAAAATATAAGAGTTATTTCTGTTTTTTCAGTAGAGCTTATTATCTCCATCGCGGCATCATTCATATCAAGGAATGTTTGTACATAGGCTAATCCAAGACCAATATCTTTGTCATAATGATCCTTTGCCAAACCAAATGGTTTAGTTATTTCTTCAATTCTATCAGGAGGTATAACTTCGCCCCTGTCGCTTACAATGAGTTTTATTTTTCCATTATCTTCAAAAGTTATTATGTCAATTACATTATTTTCATTTGAAAACTTTATAGCATTGCTAACAAGTTCTTCCACAGTTCGTATAGTATAATCTTCTATACCAATTATGTTGTCATTATTTGAGTAAACTGCAGCGAAAGTACATTGTTTTTTTTCTGCATCAGGGAATTTTGATTCCAGTACTTTTGCAACAACTTTGTTAAGACTAAAACTAGTTTTCTCCATTTCTTTACCAACTGTTTGCATTTGGGTGATTTCCAATGCTGTTTTTGAGAACTTATCTAGTCTGTCTACGGATTCCTTCAACATGTCAAGAAACTCCTTTAGTTCGGGATCGTCAATCATATCGTTAAGAAAATATGCAGAACCAACAATCCCATTTAATGGTGTTCTTATTTCATGACTTATCAGCATTAGAAATTTGTTTTTTGCTTCATCAAGAGTAAGAAGTTGGGTGTTGGCTTTATCCAGATTTTTGTTGGACTCTTTTAACTCAGCAGTTCGTTCTTGTACTTTTTGTTCCAATACTTCAGTCAAATTTTTGAGTATCTCCCTTTGTGTTTTTAACTCAATTTGAGTTTTAACCCTCTCCATTAATTCACGTGCATCAAATGGTTTTGTAATATAATCCTGACCACCAACTTCAAATCCTTTAACAATATCATCTTTTTCTGTTTTAGCAGTAAGAAATATCACAGGAACATCTTTTGTTTTCTTGTTTGCCCGAAGTCTCTTGCACACTTCATAACCATCCATTTCTGGCATCATAATATCTAATAATATTAAATCAGGAGGATCTCCTTCCCAGGCAGTTTCAAGGGCATCTTCACCGTTTATAGCTATTTGACATTCAAAATCTTCGAGCAACTCGATAAGAATATCAATGTTCTCAGGTGTGTCATCAACTACTAGGATAGTGTTATTAAATAGGTTTTCCATGATAATTATTTTAAGTTAATTGTTATTCTGTTTAGAGCCTCTATGGCCTTTTTAAAATTATATTTATTAATTGATGTTGTTAACTCATCAAAATCAGAACCTGTTAATCCTGCTGTTTCAATCTCCTTAATTACCGTTTTCGCTTTTGGGCTTTTTGCCAGTAGCATATCTTTCAACTTCGGTATAAGTTCTTTTAATCTTTCTTTATCTAATTGAACAGCTTCCTTTTCTTCTTTTAAACCCAGAGATTCAGTAATAGCATTGATAAGTTGTTGAATTTGTTGATCCAGGGCAACTAGTTTATTTATGACTTCAGCATCTTTATGATTTACAATGTGTTGTTCTACAACTTTTGAAAGTTCATGAATGCTATTTGCCCCAATATTCCCACTAACACCCTTCAAGGTATGTATTAGCCGTTTTGCAGTATCATAATCTTTTTTATTGTATGTGCTGCTAATCTCTTCGACCACTTCTTTATTGTTGTCCACAAACTTATTCAGGATATTTAAGTAGAGAGATTTTTTATTATTCATCCTTTTCAAAGCTCCTTCAATATTCAACCCTGGAATATTTGGGATTTCTATATCCTGGCTTTTGGCTTTTGGCTTTTGGCTTTTGGCTTTTGGCTCTTGAATTACTGTATCCGGTTTTATCCATTTTACTAAAGCTCCAAACATTTCATCGGGATTTATGGGTTTAGTAACAAAGTCCTGCATGCCTATGGACATGCATTTTTCTTTTACGCCTACCATGGCATCTGCGGTCATGGCTACAATTGGTAGATTATCAAGATCCTTTATTTTTCTAATCTCTGTGCTTGCAACATATCCATCCATTACAGGCATTTGAAGATCCATAAAGACTAAATCATAACTGGAGGCTTGTACCATATCTAAGGCTTCCTGTCCGTTGTTGGCGATATCAACAACAAAACCGACGTCTTCCATCAGCTCCTGAGCCACCTGCTGATTGATTTCATTATCTTCGGTTAATAGGATCATAGCTCCTCTGATTTTTTCAAGTTCAACAGAAAACTTTAACGCTCCTGTATCTTTGCTTTTCTTTGTTCTGGCCTCTTTACCAAAAACCTCCATTATGGAGTCAAATAGGTATGAGTAAGTTACAGGCTTTACAAGAAATCCATTAATTCCTATCGCTTCTGCTTTTTTGGCTACCTCTTCTCTTCCGAAGGAGGTAATCATCATAATCATTGGGGTTATTATATTCTTCTCTTCTTTTATTATTTTTGAAGCTTCCAAGCCATCCATCCCTGGCATCTTCCAGTCCATTAATACCAGCTCAAAAGGATCGTCTTTCTGTTTTTCAAGCAATCCAATGGCTGCTTCGCCAGAAGATACTGCTGTTACTTTAAATGAAAATGTTTCCAGAGCTTCTGTTAATATTTCTCGAGCTGTGGCGTTATCATCACAAATCAACACCTTCATTCCGCGAAGATCGACTGATGGTGCATACTCTTTTCGTTTCTGGTCTTTCTGAACACCTATCGTAGCGGTAAAATAAAAACTGCTCCCTTTGCCAATTTCACTTTCCAAACCAACTTCTCCTCCCATCAACTCTGCAAGTTTCTTACTAATGGCTAAGCCTAGACCTGTACCTCCATATTTTCTTGTCGTGGATTGATCAGCTTGAGAAAAAGATTGGAAAAGTTTAGTTTGTTGTTCTTTAGTTAAGCCTATTCCTGTATCTCTTACAGAGAATTTTATAACTATATCGTCTCCTTTCTTTTCTTCTAGCATAGCAGAAACAACCACTTCACCTTTTTCTGTAAACTTTACTGCATTGCTGCAATAATTGGTTATTATCTGTCCTATTCTCAATGGATCCCCAATTAGATTAAGAGGAAGATTTTTGTCAATATGCATGGCAAACTCAATACCCTTCTCCTGTGCTTTTTGCGAAACAAGATTTGATACAGTATCAAAAACATGCTCGATGTCGAACTCTGTTTTTTCAATATTAAGTTTCCCTGCTTCTATTTTTGAGAAATCAAGAATATCGTTAATAATTCCAAGCAGAGAGTTTGCCGATCGGTCTATTTTTACAAGATAATCTTCTTGCTTTCGGTTTAATTCTGTTTTAAGGGCTAAATTAGATAATCCCATTATGGCGTTCATAGGGGTGCGGATCTCGTGCGACATGGTGGCGAGAAATTGGCTTTTTGCTGTCGTGGCGGACTCGGCCGTCTCTTTTGCACTCGCTAGCTCTTTTTCAGCTTTTTTAATATCAGAGATATCTTGAGTTACACCATACATATGTAATGCTTTACCCTCTTCGTCACGATCCATTATTCCAAGTGCATGTATCCATACGATCTTGTTATCTACAGGGCGTTTAAATGGGAAAGTTGCATCATAAGTTGGATATTTACCATCGATGGCACCATTAAATTTATCACCCACATCTTTTGCAATTTCCGGATCTCCGGCAACAACAGCATCAAACCAGTCTGATATCTGATAAATTTTATCATCAGTTGGGTGCATTCCAAAAATAGTGGTTGCTCTATCACTTTGATGATACAGATTATCCTTTGTGAAATCAATGTCCCAAAATCCGGATTTTGTCAAGTCGAGTGCATTATCAGAGAGCATATTTACATGTTTGAGCTCTTTTTCTGCTTTTTTCCTATAGGTGATATCTTCTTCAATAATTACTATATGCTTTAATTCACCTGTTTTGTTCATAACACCAGACAAAGACATACTACTCCAGAATTTAGTACCATCTTTCTTTTTACTTAATATTTCACCTTTCCAATTTTTCCCTTGCGAAATGGGTTTAAAGATATTGTCATATTCTGATTTACTAATTACTCCTGTATCCAGTAATGAGTGTGTATTACCTATCATTTCACTGGATTTAAATCCAGTTACTGCAGTATACTCAGGATTTACATAGTCAACTATACCATTAGGATTAGTAATTGATACCATTGTTGGATTGTGTTCAATGGCAGTTAAAAGTTTATTTGTTTCTTCTTCGAGTTTTTTACGCTCAGTAATGTCTCGAAAAAAGGCGACTATGTGTTTATCATTACCAAAATCTAAATATGATGCACTTACTTCTATTGGAAAAACAACTCCACCTTTAGTAATATTTACTGATTCAAAACTTGCATTAACTGAAGTTGAAAGGTCATTTGTTAACTCTAACCAACTATGCTTATTCATTTTAGGGTCGATATCAAAAACACTTAATTTCAAAAACTCCTCTTTAGTATAACCAAGCCTACTATAACTTCTTTCATTAACATATTCAAACTTTGCAGTATCAATATTTATCATTATTATAGAATCCCCTGCGTTATCTAGGGCATATCTGGATAAATGCAAACTTTTTTCAGATTCTTTTCTTTCTGTTATATCACTAAAGGTAATTACAGACCCTATAAGATTTCCTTCTTTTTTCATTGGAGTAGCAGAATATTCAACAGGGAAGCAGGTGCCATCTTTTTTCCAAAGAACTTCATCATCCACTCGACTAGTTTTGTCTTCAGTAAATGCATGATACATAGGACATTCTTCTTTAGGATAAAGATCTTCATTTTCATGATGATGGTGGAATAAATCGTGTGCACTACCGCCAAGTAATTCTTCGCTTTTAAATCCTAATATGTTTTCAGCAGCTGGGTTTATAAAGGTAATTTTCCCTTTGATATCAGTGCCAAAAATTCCTTCACTTGAGGAATATAGAAGTAGTCTGCTCCTTTCTTCAGATTTTAATAGTTCTTCTTCACGCTTCTTAAGGGAGTCTCGCATTATAATCATTGATTCTCCAAGGAGATCATGTTCAGAAATTAAGTCCACTTTTACATTATAATCACCTTCAGCAATTTTTCTTGCAATCTCAGCTTTCTTCGTTATTGACTGAATGATTTTCTTAAATGATTCGGCAAGTAGGCCAATTTCATCTTTTGAGTCTATTTCTATGGGGATGTCAACATCTCCTATTGATACAGCAATAGCTGAATCCGTTATCGTTTTAATAGGTTTTGTTATCGATTTAATAACGATAGTGGATAGGAAAATGCCTATAACCAACATAATAATTGTAATTATGGCTATACTCATATTCGTATTAGTGTTCGAAGCTTGTAATTCTGGGCCTAATATATCTTGATGATTTTTTACCGAGAGTTTTATAAGTTCTATGTTTCTAGCAATCTCAGGTCCAACTTTATCTAAAACATTTATTTGAATATTATTTCTATTGTGAATGATGTTAACTAGTTGATTGAAAGTTTTTAAATAGATATTTTTAGAATTCTGAACTCTTTTTAGAAATGGTAGATGTTCTGTATCATATTTCAAGCTAATCCCTAATTTGTCAAGATTGATCTGCATCTTTCCAAACTCTTCATATACTCTGTTTACAGCACTTTCTTTATTATTATCGAGAAATTTAGCCATATACAATCGAGCAAGAAGTAAATGCTTCATAGCAAGCGCTGTATAATAAGAGGCCTCTTGTTGACCTTCAATCTCAGTTGATTCTAGTATCTCAGTGAGGGTGTTTTCCATAAAAGGACCTTGGATATCCAGAATCTCATAAACGTATTCATTTCGTTTCTTTCTAAATTCAACAATCGTGTCGAAATTGATAATATATTTAGTTAAACTATTCTTTATACTTAGTATTTCTGATTTTTGCTTTTCATCTGTTATTTCTTCAATTCCTTCTTCAATTAAATCCTCAAGAACAATAACCCATTCGGCAGTCTCTTCCTGATATTGTTTATCTCCATCTATCTGAAAATTCTTTACAGCTGTTCTGAGTTTTAGCATATTAGCTTGAATTCTCCCAGAAATATTTGTAATACGAGCGATGCTTCTATACTCTGAAAATCCACTTGATGATGTAGATAAAGAATTGAATGCTATAAAAGAAATTATAAGCATTAAGACAATCATAAGAACGAATCCCAGAGTTAATCTTCTACTTATAGTTAACTTATTTAATATATTCATAAGTTGTGTTTTATATTATTTAGTATCATTGAGTTAAAGAGTTTCATTAATTTTTTCTAGAATTATAATTGCATTCTTGAAGTCATATTTACTTAATTTACTTTTCATTGTATCAAATTCATCTCCTGTGAATCCAGCTTCCTCTAATTCTTTTATTAGTAGTTTTGCTTTAGGACTTTTTGCAGTTAATAACTCCTTTAGTTTTGGTAAAAGGTCTTTAACTCGTTCGACATTCAATTCCTTACTTTCGACTTTAGTCTCAAAACTCATTTGAGAAGAAATATTGGTGAATAACTCTTTCAACTCTATATCTAGTTTATTTAAATCCGTTTCAATTTTCCCTGAATCTTTCTCATGGATACTGGCTTCAACTATTTTCGTGTTTTCATTTAAGGATTCCGCACCAATATTCCCACTAACACCTTTGAGAGTGTGAATTAATCTTTGTGCTGTTTCATAATCATCTTTTTCAAGTGTGGCCTTTATTTCTGTAATGAAATTCTGATTGTTGTTGTAGAATTTCTCCAGAATATTCAAGTAGAGTTTCTTTTTATTGTTCATCCTACCCAAAGCACTTTGGATATTCAAACCGGGGATATTTGGTATTTCTATATTCTCTGTTTTTTCCTTAATGTCTGTAACTTTTTTCTTTTTTCTTTTTTCTTTTTTCTTTCCATCCGGTTTAATCCACTCCACCATCGCACCAAACATTTCATCAGGATCAATGGGTTTTGTAACCATATCGTTCATTCCAAGTTCAAGGCATTTTTCTTTAACGCCTGTCATCGCATCTGCAGTCATAGCTATGATCGGCACCTCATTATATTGACTTAGTTTCCTTATTTCTTCTGTTGCAGTCAATCCATCCATAACAGGCATCTGAATATCCATGAATATTAATGCATATTTAGAATTTTCTCCCGAAGATTTCATTTTCTCAACAGCTTCTAATCCATTATTCGCTATCTCTACAACAAACCCCGCATCTTCCATAAGCTCCATAGCAACCTGTTGGTTAATTTCGTTATCCTCTGTAAGGAGAATTGTTGTGCCTACTATGTTTTCAAGTGCCTTTTTGTGTTTCTTTCCCTTAACTTCTTTTTTTCGACGTGACCTTTCTTCTAATGAAAATACTTCCATGATTGTATCAAAAAGCGTCGAAAAAGTGTAAGGTTTTGCTATATAACCATCAAACCCCGCTTTCTTTGCTCTATAGGCAGCTGACTCACTTCCGTAAGCGGTGACAAGAATCGTTTTCAATTTGGAGTAATCAGGATTCTGTTTTAGTTTAGTTACTGTTTCTATTCCATCCATATCGGGCATTTGACAGTCAATTAATAGCAATTGATATTTGTTTTTCTTCAGCTCATCAATTACTTCAATACCAGAATCTACAATCTTCGTGTTGAATTTAAACAAGTTTAGTGCTTCTGAGAAAATCAGCCTTGCTGTTTCATTGTCATCGCAAGCTAGTACATTGATATGTTGTATATCCTGAGGTGTTTTAAATTCCGTTCTTTTCTTCTTTTCCTGGACACCAAAAATACCCGTGAAGTAAAACGTGCTTCCTTTGCCAAATTCACTTTCTACACCAGTAGTTCCACCCATTATTTCTGCAAGTTTTTTACAGATAGCTAATCCTAATCCTGTACCACCATATTTGCGTGTGGTTGAGCTATCGGCCTGACTAAATTCCTGAAATAGTTTTCCTTTTTGCTCTGCTGTTAATCCTATTCCTGTATCCTTAACAGAAAATTGAAGTTTAAGATTATTGCTTTCAAGGATTTCTTTAACACTAACATCAACAACTATTTCGCCTTTTTCTGTAAACTTAATTGCGTTGCTACAGAAATTTGTAATAATCTGACCTATGCGTAAAGGATCACTAATGAGGTAATACGGCACATCGGGTGAAACGTGCAAAGAAAATTCAAGTCCTTTGTCCTGCGCTTTTTGTGAATTCAAATTAGATACCGTATCGAGAACTTGCTCCAAATCAAAATCAATATTTTCAACATTAATTTTTCCTGCTTCTATTTTTGAGAAATCCAATATGTCATTAATAATCCCAAGTAATGCATATGCTGATCTGTCAATCTTGTTTAAATAATCTTCTTGTTTTCGTGAAAGATCTGTTCTTAAAGCAAGGTTGGAAAGTCCTATTATTGCATTCATCGGAGTGCGAATCTCGTGTGACATAGTAGCTAGGAATTGGCTTTTTGATTGTGTGGCAGACTCTGCATTTTCTCTGGCAATGTTTAGTTCATCAAATGTCTCCTCCAATTTGTCATTTTGATCATTAATTATTTTATTCCTTCTCCCTAAAGCCTTAACATAGAAAATGGCAACAATTAATAGGATAAATAGAAGTCCCAGACCAGAGAAAACAATGATGTAATTTCTCGTCTGTAATATTTTTTTAGCTCTATCTTCTTCTAATCTGATTTTTTCCTCAACTGCTTTTTGTTTTTCGTATTCATATTTATACTCTAGTCTAATAACCTCTTTTTGGTTTTTTTCACTATCGATACTGTCTCTTGTTTTTATATAGAGTTCGTACATTTCCAAAGCCGGTTTAAACTTACCTGTATCTTTGTATGAGTCATACAAGGCCTTTGAAGCATCTCTGATTTCTATTACAGTGCCTACTTCTTTAGCTATTGTAAGAGCACGTGTTCCGTATCTAATTGCTTTTGCATTGTTACCCTGTTTTTGATAAATAATCCCGATGCGATTTAAGGAAGAAGCAATTCCCCTTTTATCCTTAATTTCTTCCCTGAGGGATAAGCTGCGTTTATAATAGTCAATGGCTTTGGTAAAATCACCAAGTTCAGAATAGTTAATTCCAATGTTATTTAGGGAAATTGCAATTCCCCACTTATCCCCAAATTCTTCCTTAATGGCTAAACTGCGGGAATGATAATCAATTGCTTTAGTATAATCTTTCTGTGCGCTATAAATATTTCCTATGCTGGTATAGGATGTGGCGATTCCCTTTTTGTTGCCAATCTCTTCCCGAATGGCTAAACTGCGGTTATAATAGTCAATGGCACTGGCATAATCACCTTGCTCCTTGTAAATAATTCCAATGTTATTTAAAGAATTGGCAATACCTCGTTTGTTACCTATTTGTTCCCAAATGGTTAAACTGCTCATATAGTAGTCCATTGCGTTGGCATAATCGCCTTTAACCAAAAAGGATATTCCTTGTGTATTTATGGCTATTGCCATCTGTTTTTGGAGCCCTTTACTTTTTGCAAATTCATATTCCAATTGTGCAAAATAGAAGGCACTGTCTGGTTTAGAAAATAGGTATCCTTGATCTACAAACTCATGAATTGCTTTTATACGAATAGTATCTGGTCGGGAAATATTATTCCACACATCCCATAGGGAGTCTAGACCTGCCAGCCGGTCAGGCAGGTTGACTTGAGAAAATGCAGCTTGACTACTAAAAATTATAGATGTAAATGTAATTATTGTAATTGCTATAATTTTTGAAGCTGACATTTTGTTATGTTTTTAATGCTTACTTACATAGATAACTCATCAAGTAATTGTAATGTGCCTTTATTTAGTGCATTTAGCTTTTCAATGGTTATTACGTTCTTTTCCAAAATTTTACTTTAAGAGTATAAAAATATAAGAGTTATTTCTGTTTTTTCAGTAGAGCTTATTATCTCCATCGTAGCATCATTAATATCAAGGAATGTTTGTACATAGGCTAATCCAAGACCAATATCTTTGTCATAATGATCCTTTGCCAAACCAAATGGTTTAGTTATTTCTTCAATTTTATCAGAAGGAATAACTTCGCCTTTGTCGCTTACAATGAGTTTTATTTTTTCATTATCTTCCAAAGTTATTATGTCGATTACACTATTTTCATTTGAAAACTTTATAGCATTGCTAACAAGTTCTTCCACAGTTCGTATAGTATAATCTTCTATACCAATTATGTTGTCATTATTTGAGTAGACTGCAGCGAAAGTACATTGTTTTTTTTCTGCATCAGGGAGTTTTGATTCCAGTACTTTAGCAACAACTTTGTTAAGACTAAAACTAGTTTTCTCCATTTCTTTGCCAACTGTTTGCATTTGGGTGATTTCCAAAGCTGTTTTTGAGAACTCATCAAGTCTGTCAACCGATTCCTGTAACATGTCAAGAAAATCTTTTAGTTCCGGATCTTTGATCATATCGTTTAAAAAGTGGGTTGACCCTACTATCCCATTTAACGGTGTTCTTATTTCGTGACTTATTAGTTGTAGAAATTGGTTTTTTGCCTCATCCAAAACAAGAAGTTTTTTGTTGGCATCTTTAAGACTCCTTTCTCTCTCATTTAATTTATTTGTCATTAAATTAAAATTGCTAGCCAGAACTCCGATTTCATCGTTTCTTTTAATATTAATCTTTTTATAATCGCCTTTAGAAATATCAAAGGTAATTGAGCTAAGTTTAGATATGGGTTTTGTTATTAATCTGCTAGTAAATAAGATAGTTAGCACAATAATAATTACGAGCATCAACATTAATAGTATAGCTTTTGTAATAGTATTATTAACGGATGATTTTGCCTTTGAATCGGTTAAAATATTTATAATAAGCCAATTATTAGTTTTCATTCGTGAATAAAACGCAAAAAAGTTTTGGTTATCATATTTTTCTTTAACGATACCAGATGTAATTTTAGATGTAAAAATCGTATCTAGAAAAGTATAATTTTCAGATGATGATTTTGTTGATTTGGTATATTGAGGGTAAGCGAAATTTCCTAAAGGTTCTTTGCTTTCTGAGTAAATAATAATACTATCAGTAGTGTTAATGACATATAAATTTGGATCGTACTCACCTTCGATCATTTCTTCCTTAATGAGTAAAAGCTGCGCAATATCGCATAGGCGAATATCTATTGTTACAATGCCAATAAATATATTGTTATAAAAAAAAGGATGTGAATAAGTTATCATAAGTGAGTTCCCTACACCTTCATCAAAATATGGTGATGTCCATGTGTCTTTCCCGGTTTTTTTTGGTATCGACCACCAGTCAAAATTGTTTTCAAAATAGGAATTATATTCCTCAGTATTACTTTTAAGGTGAACATCGTTATAACTATTTCCCTTTCGGTAAACATAAAATAAAGAGTTATTTAAATCACCTTGGTATGCTGTGTCGATGTAAACCGATGTGCCATAAATTAATGTGTCAGTTGATAAACTATTACTTAGAATTTCAAAAATATCTTTATCTGTAAAGTTATATAAGTCATTATTATTAGAATTAGTAGTAAATGGGTAGTGTGCAATATTGGAGATGGCGTTCAGCCTGGCTTCAAGTAATGATGCATAATCTTGAGTAGTTTTTTCAATAGACTTTAAGAATCGATCTTCAACTTCCCTAAATAAGGTGTTTCGAATTAATAAAATAAATATTGCGGATATAATAATTGTTGGTAATATAACTGCCAAAAGTATTTTATAAACAAGTTTCATATTTTCATTATTTAATTACCCCAACTTTCTCGGTCGAGGCTACGATATTGTATTGCTTCTGCCAAATGTTCGGTTTTGATGCTGTCAGAATTATCAAGGTCGGCAATAGTTCTGGCTACCTTTTTAATTCTATCAAAAGCCCTCGCTGAAAGGCTAAGTTTTTCCATGGCAGTTTTAAGTAAACTTAAACCTTCGGGCTGCAAACTACAATATTTATCAATATCCTGAGATGACATTTGAGCGTTGTTGAAAATCTTCGGATTATTAGCAAATCGTTTCTCTTGTATATTGTTTGCAGAAATTACTCTTTTTCTTACATCTTCACTTTTCTCTCCTTTTGGTGCCTGCGCCAGATCTTTAAAAGGGACAGGTGTTACCTCCACATGTAAATCTATCCTGTCCATTAACGGACCAGAGATTTTATTAAGATAGCTTTTAACAATACCAGGTGAGCAAACGCATTCTCTGTCAGGATCGTTGTAATACCCGCAAGGGCATGGATTCATGGCAGCAACAAGCATAAAACTTGCAGGGTAATCAACTGTTACTCTTGCACGGGAGATAGTAACAATTCTATCCTCCATAGGTTGGCGCATTACTTCCAGAACTGTTCTCTTAAATTCGGGTAATTCATCTAGAAAAAGAACCCCGTTTTGAGCTAGGGAAATTTCGCCTGGCTGAGGATAGGTTCCTCCACCAACAAGCCCGGCATCGCTTATTGTGTGATGAGGTGATCGATATGGTCTGGTTGATACCAACGCAGAATCAGCAGGTAAGATTCCTGCAACTGAATGAATTTTAGTAGTTTCCAGAGCTTCTTCCAGCGACATTGGTGGAAGGATTGATGGCAACCTTTTTGCAAGCATGGTTTTTCCTGAACCCGGGGGGCCAATCATTATTGCGTTGTGTCCGCCGGCAGCAGCTATCTCCATGGCTCGCTTAATATTTTCCTGCCCTTTTACATCTTCAAAATCAAAAGAATAAGATTTTAGTAGTGACAGCTGCTTTTTAGGGTCTATTTTCACCAAACCATCTTGTGTGTCATTTTCAAGCATATTTATCACATCTGATATATGTTTAAATCCATAAACATCAATTCCATCAACCATGGCAGCTTCTCTGGCATTTTCATATGGTACAATTATCCCTTTAAAATTATTTTCTTTGGCTTTTAGAGCCATTGGGAGCGCACCTTTAACAGATACTAAACTACCATCAAGTGAAAGCTCTCCCATCATAACGAATTCACTAAGTTTTTGGTCGCTAATTTGATTTGATGCAGCAATTATTGCAATGGCAATTGATAAATCATAGGCAGAGCCTTCCTTTTTTATATCGGCAGGAGCCATGTTTATCACAATCCTTCTTCGTGGGAATTTAAAGCCAATGTTAACAATAACTGCAACTAATCTATGATGGCTTTCTTTAACAGCATTATCAGGCAGGCCAACGAGGTAAAATTTCTTCCCCTGACTTATATTTACTTCAATAGTTATAATAATGGCATCAATACCATGTATTGCTGTACCATATGTTTTTACAAGCATGGAAACGGCTGTGCTGGTTATTGATAACAAATATACTAAAATTTAGAAATAGTAAATTCCAAATAATAAATTTCAAACTAGCTTGCTGCTGGTTTGATATTTGTATTATTGTTTTTTTGAGTTTGCTTACTGGTTTATGGTTTATATCCGGATTTATTAAATATAGCTTGTGAATCTTGATTTTGTATCAGGCTCTCGAGACTTATGTCGGGGTGCTTATCCATATACTTCCTTACAATTTGCCAGCCTAACCAGATACCTAATCGGGGTGGTGAATCACTAGAAAATCCTGTAGTAAAAGGTCCGTCTTGTATCAATTTCGTTTGAAGTTTATAATCAGCTGAATAAAATAATTTGTTTTTAACAAAAAATGCCCACACATTTGCTTTGTTTTCTTCTGCCCATTTCATTTGTTTAGTATTATAACAAATCTTCAGGCTGTCGGGTGCATCAGGTAACATTGCATCAAGATAATACAATAATTTCCCGGCAGATATCATCCTGTCAATCATTGTCTTTTGCTTGTGTTGGGGTGCAAGGTAAGATGTATACATTGCCTTCATAACATCAATAACGATATTATCACTTGTCATACATCTTATCTTGTAATGCGGTAAGCCAAGGCTTCGATATATTGAAAACCCTTCACCAAGATAATCATCTAAAGCAATTATTAAAACCGAGTCGTCAACAATAACAGGTTTTTCAAAGTATAGATTGGAAACGTAAGTGTACACAACTGGTATTTTCTTGTCTGGAAAGAAATAATGGTATCTGCTAAAGGCATCTGATAATTGATTTTCTTCAGAAGTCAAATCAGGATACATCTCCATAGTTTTTTTACTAATTGCTCTTAGCTGAGTGTCAGCAACATAATTGTACAATGGTGCTAATATTGCAGGATCCTCAATGTTGTTTCCAAGGAAAAGAGAAAATTCGTTTTGAATTTTACTTACTCCAACCAGGAAATTATTAGTATCTGTTTCAAAAAGTGCTTTTCCATACCTATGAATTTTAACATCTGTTTTTTCAAGATGAGATTCATTAATTTGATGACCTCTGGGTGAAGAGTTATCACACGATTGCAAAAGGAATAATGTGAAAAGAAAGTATATTATTAAATTATTAATACTAGTCATAATAAAGAAATGTCAGTACAAAAATACTGACATTTTTTATCTTGTTGAAAAATTTCCTTTGCTATAATTAGATTGAAATTATTTTTTTAGAATATTTTCCAGCCAAGCGTAACCAAAAACTTACTTGAAGATGTAGTTAACTTATGTGTTGCATCGTTATACTTTATATCACCAGCTATTGGTTCGCCAAACGCACCAACATATTTCACGTCAAGAGCAAACATTAGTACGTCAACACCAAGTCCTACTTGATAATTCCAAGTTAAATCTGCTATATCAGAATCAGTAATGGGTTTGAATAAATCTTCATCTATATTGCTTACATCTTCCGAATTGTTAATTGTTTTATTTGTTATTATATTAGCATTTACGCCACCAAATAGTCTAATATTAACTATTTCGAGGTTTATAATTCGCCAACCCAGAGATGCAGGAATATTAATTGAATTTACTTTAATATTTTGTTCGAATGGGCTTAGATCCGAACCACCAAGATTAACTTCAGGATATTTGAATACGCTTCCAGTAGTCATCCAGTTTACTTCGGGCTGAATATATATCTTGTTACCTATTCTAACAAATGCTCCAAACATAAAATTGTTTCCAAGATCTGTTGTAATATCATCTGTCTCAAGCGATAATTTAGTTGCTGTATATCCAATTTGTGGTCCAAAATGAAATTGTGCATTAATAGAAGTTACTATTAAAAATGCTGCAATAATTAAGATTATTTTTTTCATGTTTTTCGTTTTATAATAATTTTATTATTCAAAAGTAAACAAAAAAGTTGTTATGTATACATTGCTTTATACGAATAATTATCTTTGTAAAGTTATTACATTAAAATAGAAGTTTTGCCATGCTTGTTAAAAAACTACTTTTTGTTATTTTTATTGCATTTTCGTTAAACCTTACGGCACAGCACAAGCCGTTTCAGTTTGGTTTTAAGGCCGGACCAAACATCGGATGGTTTAGTACTTCTTCGGATAATTATAGTAATGTTGGAACAGATTTTGGTGGTTCATGGGGCTTTATTGCCGATTTCTTCATAATGGAAAACTACTCATTTACAACAGGTTTTGATGTGCTTTATTTGAATGGGACTATGGAGTACCCATCCTATGGTGATCAAATATTATTTCCTCCCAAACAAGGCTTATTAAAAAGACGCTATCGGACGAAGTATGTAAAGTTACCTTTCATCTTTACTATGAAGACCAATAAAATTAAAAAAGTACGATATTATGCACAAATAGGCTTTGGGTTAAGCATATTACTTACTGCAAAAGCAAATGACGAATTTACACCTGATAATGGGGATGATAAAATAACAGATAGTTCTAATATTTATGATGAACTTTGTTTTACACGAGAATCGTTAATACTTGGGGCAGGTATTGAAATTCCTTTACAAGGCTCAACTTTTATGCGTGTAGGCCTGGTTTACGACAATGCCTTTGTTAATATCCTTAAAGGTGATAATGCTGTTGATAGTTCAGTGAAAAATAATGGCAGGAATAGTTTTTTAGGACTTGATGTGAGTATATTGTTTTAGATTGCATGTTTTAATTATTGAGTAAGTAATGAAAATAGCATTAGCACAAATAAATTATCATATAGGAAATTTTGAGAGTAATATTTCAAAAATTATTGCTGGTATTAAGAAAGGGGAGAAAGAAGGTGCAGATATTGTGGTTTTCTCTGAACTTGCAATATCGGGATATCCGCCGCGTGACTTTTTAGAATTTGATGACTTTATTGAGCAATGTTGGACATCGGTGAATAAAATAGCAGGACATTGTACAAATACAGCGGCTGTGGTTGGTTTACCAACTTTTAATGACAATGAAAAAGGAAAACCTTTAAATAATTCAGCTGCTTTTCTAGCTAATGGAAAAATTCATTCAATCATTAATAAAACCCTGCTTCCTAATTATGATATTTTTGATGAATACAGATATTTTGAGCCAAACAAAATTTTCAATGTAGTTGAATACAAAGGCAAAAAATTAGCTGTTACAATTTGTGAAGATTTATGGAATGTACAGGATAATCCGTTATATACTATTAATCCAATGGATGAGCTGATGAACCAGAGTCCTGATTTAATGATAAATATAGCTGCCTCACCTTTCAATTATCATCAAACAAAAATAAGAAAGGAAATTCTTAGAAAGAATGCTATACAATATAATATGCCTTTATACTATGTTAACCACGTAGGCGCTCAAACCGAATTGTTATTTGATGGTGGCTCGCTGGTTATGAATTCTAAAGGTAAGATAGTTGATGAACTTAATTATTTTGCTGAGGACTTTAAAGTTTTTGATACAGTTGAAGTTGATAAAAATAGAATATTAGATTACAAGGAATCTGAAAGAATTGAGATTGCTGATATTTATGATGCTTTGGTAATGGGAATTCGTAATTATTTTCAGAAACTTGGATTTAGCAAGGCGATACTAGGTTTATCGGGAGGTATAGATTCTGCCCTAACAGCAGCTCTGGCAGCAGAAGCTCTTGGTAGTGAGAATGTTTATAATGTATTGCTGCCATCAAGATATTCATCTGATCATTCTATTGATGATTCAATAAAATTGGCAAATAACCTGAATATGCCATACGATATTATTAATATAGAAGAAGGGTTTAAGGCATTTGAACAACTTTTAGTACCATATTTCAAAGATTTGCCTGCTGGTATTGCCGAAGAAAACCTTCAAGCACGAACCCGTGGTGTTCTTCTTATGGCTTTGTCGAATAAATTCGGATATATTCTTCTAAACACAAGCAATAAAAGTGAAGCTGCTGTAGGCTATGGAACATTGTATGGAGATATGAATGGGGGATTGTCGGTTATTGGCGATGTATATAAAACCCAGGCTTACGAACTTGCCCACTACATAAATCGTGATAAAGAAATAATACCTGAGAATATAATTACAAAACCACCTTCAGCTGAACTACGTCCTGATCAGAAGGATTCAGATTCATTGCCTGATTATGATATTCTTGATGAGATTCTTTATCAATATATTGAGCAACGCAAAGGACCAAAAGAGATCGTCAAGATGGGTTTTGATGAGACTTTGGTTAACAGGATTTTGAAACTTGTTAATACAAATGAGTATAAACGCTATCAAACCCCTCCAATGTTGCGAATATCAACAAAAGCATTTGGTATGGGCAGGAGGATGCCAATTGTTGCTAAATATTTGGGGTAAATAAAATGAGATTTCTCACTAAGAAGCAAAGTTTGATAAGAATAGTTTTGCTTTTTGCGTCTTGGCGGCTTTGTGTGAAAAAATAGTTTTTAGGCTAAACCCTTACTTTGAAGGAATCTTGCTCATGGCCAGCTCAGTCATAGCTGTTATTGTAAGTGAAGGATTAACACCCGGATTAGCCGATATTGCTGCACCATCACAAACATACATATTTTCATACCCAAATACTTTTTGGTTTAAATCTATTACGCCGGTTTCCGGAGAGTTTCCAATTACTGCACCTCCAAGGATATGCGCAGTTGTTGGAATACCAGTTAAGGCTTCAGTACTTAATACAAATGGTTTTCCGTTAATTATCTTTGACATTTTTTCAGCTAATTCTTTAGCTTCAGGAATAAAAGCTGTAGGTGCTTTTCCTGTTGAAATATGTGAAGTTAAGTTGAATAATCCCCTCTTAAATTTCACAGTACTATCAAGGTGTTGCATAAATAACAATACAATGGACTTTTCAGCAAAATTTTTGGTAAAGTATAGTCTTAGCCAAGAAAAAGGGTGTCGAAACAAATGAAATATTAGTTTTCCAATTCTTACAAAGATATTACTTCCAAAAGTAAGAGGTACTCCCATTAATTTCCAGAAGTTAGAGCCTGTTCCATATCTGACTGGTTCAATGTGTGAATTTTCATCTGATGGAAAAATTGAACCTATTGCCACTCCTTTTGAGAAATCTTTGGTATCATCTTTTGAGACAACATAAATCAGACTTTCATTATTTGTTCTTATATCATCTCCGGTTTTGTTACTTAGTTTTGTGAGATGTTTTTTCTTCATGTTAAGAAGTAGTCGTACTGTCCCTAAAACTCCTCCCGAAAATATAATCCCCTTTGTATTAATATGATTTTTCTTTAATTGAAATAAGGATTGAGAATTCTTAAATGTAACCGTATATCCTTTGGAACCATCTGAGACAATATTAGGTTTAACTTCTGTAACCTTTTGCTTATCAATAATTTTGGCGCCTTGATTCTGAGCCAGATATAGGTAATTTTTATCTAACGAGTTTTTAGCATTATGCGGACATCCTGTCATACAAGCACCACAATGACTGCATCCTTCTCTATCGGGACCATTGCCATCAAAATAGGGGTCAGGAACAGTATTCTCCGGTTCACCAAAAAATACTCCAACGTTTGTTGCTTCAAAGCCATTTTTACAATTTGTTTGTACAGACAATTCTTTTAAAGCAATATCTGCATCAAAGAGCTTTGGGTTAGGAATTGCACCTAGCATTTCTTCGGCTGTTTTGTAATGTTGTTCTAGTTGTGACTCCCAATTTCGAATTCCTGCCCAGCTTCCCGAATTAAAAAATGCTGTTCGAGGCCTTGGTAAAGTATTTGCGTAAACAAGAGATCCTCCGCCAACGCCAACTCCACTAAGTATACCAACATGTCTTAAAAAAGTTAATTTAAAAAACCCAAAAAACCGTAATGAAGGCAACCAAAGCCACTTTTTAAGATTCCAGTTGGTTTTTGGAAAATCTTCAGGTTTCCACCAACCGCCTTTTTCAATTATAAGTACTTTATACCCTTTTTGGCTTAATCGAAGTGCCGAAACTGAACCTCCAAAGCCGGAGCCGATTATAATATAGTCGTATGTATTGTTCAAATAATCTGAAATTAATAAGTCATTTAAATATATCCACTTTAACACAAAGATATGATTTATTTAATTTATGAGTTTTGCTGAGACTACATGGATTCTTTTTTCATATGCGATAATCTACATTATTGTAATTAATATAGTAAGGGATACTTGTTTATAAGTATGTAATGCATTACTTTTGACAGGTCACATTTCTGTATTATATGAATTAGTTTTTCTTTTTGGGAATAATGATCTCAAAATGGAATATTAATTATGTTTTTATTTGCTATGAAACTCGCCTAAACTACAGATAATCAGGTTAAAATATATTTTTGTTTGTATGGCATGCTTATTGTCAGCTAAAATTTGGAAATTTAAAAATTATATTATGAAACAACTAATTTATTTATTCGGAATTATTCTTCTAGTAACTGTTACTTTTTCCTCTTGTAAAAAGAATACTTCAGATCCAAATGGGGATGAAACAGTTAAAACTATGGATGACTTAGTGATAAGTGACAATTTTGACTGGAAAACTACTAAAACAATAGATGTTAGTATCACATTGCCTGAAAATAATTACAACCAAATAGTTAAAATATTTTCCCTTGATGGGTCAGAACTATTTTATGTTGGGTATGCTAATAATTACAATATACTAAATACCCGAATAACTATGCCCACAAGCAAGACTGTTGTAATGGTTGTTTATGGGTTCGATCAGACTTACGATCCAATTTTGGTAGATGCTGAATCTGATATTATTGCTAATTTCAATGGGTTAAAATCCTCACGTGATTGTGATCTTTCGGGATTGGTAACTTATGAAAGAAGTGAGTGGGGTTCAGATGGAAGTGGAACTCCAGGAGATATAAGGGATCTTCGTTTTTTGGATGTTTTCACTAGTGGCCTAACGGTTGGTGATACTTATACACTGCATTTTGATGGTGCAACTAATATTGAAACTTATTTAAGTAAGGGTGGCGGAAAAGATGAAGTACTTACCGAATCAAAGACAAATCCACCTGCAAAAGAAGGAGGGAGTTGGGCATCTGAGATTGTTACTTGTATGATGAATGTACATTTTGATGATAAAGGTTATATTGGTGCTAGTGAAAAGGAATGGAAGTTAAAAGATCTTGTTTTTAGTTCGGGGCTTTTCGAGGATGTTACGGTACAGGATTTCCTTGATATGGCTAATACAGCTCTTGGAGATGGCGGTATGAACGGCCACTCGAAAAGTGATTATAAGAATCATGCTAAATTAGTAAACCAAAGCTTCTCTGGAAATAAATCTGGAGGCGGAGAGACTTACTTAACCTGTCCTGGCGGCGGCGGCGGAGATGATTGTGGTTGTGATGGTGGTATTTTTAGCCTCACAATGCGTTATACCGGAGCATCTAGCGCTCAAATTATAGTTCAAGAAAAGAAGGATGATGTTGTTATTTATACAGGTACAGTTAGTCCTAATGGAGAGTTTACAGTTACAGGTGGATCAAAAAAAGATGGCAGATTTGACAATACGATTTATTTTTATGTTGATGGAGTTGAAAATGCGGAGATGCATGTTAGTTGTTCAGTTGACTTATTAACAGGAGATGTTTATGGTGATTTCATATTAATTGCTGGTATAAGCAAGAATAATCTCCCTCTCTGTGAAGGTGATCCTATACCACCGGTAGATCCGCCAGCACCACCTTCAGAACCACCAGGTTCAACTAACGTTAATCTTGATGGTTGTCTTGCATATGAGGATCTATGGCCTGGAAAAGGTGATTATGATTTTAACGATTTGGTTATTGATTATGACTTTACAGTTTCTAAAGATGAACAGGATCGAGTGTTAGATATAACTGGCGTATTTACAGTTTATGCTTTTGGAGCTTCGTTTCACAATGGATTTGGTTTCATGTTACCTAATGTCGCTCAGGATCAGGTTATTAGTGTAAGTGGATATAATATTCAATCGGGTAGCATCTTTAATTTAGCCTTAAATGGTTTGGAAGTTAATACTTCGCCAGCAACAGTTATTGTATATGATGATTCTTATCGTATTCTTACTCATCCTGGACAAGGAATAGGTGTGAATACAGAAGAGTCTGCGCCTTATGTTGAACCTCAATCTGTAACAATTCATATGGTATTTTATGAAAATGGAGCCTTTGCTTCAGGAGGTCCAATAACTTATGATGATTTAGATATTGGTAACTTTAACCCATTTATTATTGTTAATCAAGATAGAGGTGTTGAAGTTCATCTAAGAAATTTTGCGCCAACAACTCTTGCCGATCCAACTCTTTTTGGAACGTTTCACGATGATAGTGATCCTGATCTGGGGCGATATTATGTAACTTCAAATAATTTGATTTGGGGGATTAATATTCCTGTTGTTTTTGATTACCCACAGGAAAAGAAGGAAGTTGTAGCAGCATATAATCATTTTGCTGCATGGGCTGAAAGTAGTGGTTTGGATTATGATGATTGGTATGAAGACATACCGGGTTATAGAACTGAAAATTTGATTTATACTATACAATCAAAATAGAATTAATTAACTAAATTTTAAGAGGCTGTCCATTACTTTTTGGACAGCCTCTTTTTTTATACTAGTGATTTTGATATTATAATGCGGTTTATTAACTAAACAACACCTTGCGCCATCATCGAATCGGCAACTTTTACAAAACCACCAATGTTTGCACCTTTAACGTAGTCGATGTAATCACCATCTTTACCCCAAAGAACACATGTTGAATGGATATCTTTCATAATTTGATGTAGTTTTTCATTAACTTCTTCGCGTGTCCAGTTAAAACGCATTGAGTTTTGACTCATTTCAAGTCCTGAAACAGCAACACCACCTGCATTAGCAGCTTTACCTAATCCATAAAGGATTTTGGCTTCTTGATATACAGCTATAGCTTCAGGAACTGAAGGCATATTAGCACCTTCACATACTACGAAACAACCATTATCGATAAGAGCTTTTGCTTCTTCTTCGTTAACTTCGTTTTGAGTAGCACATGGCAAAGCAACATCACACTTAACACCCCATGGACGTTTTCCTGGGAAGTATTCAGCACCATATTTGTCAGCGTATTCTTTAATACGTCCACGTCTTACGTTTTTAAGATCCATGATATATGCTAATTTTTCGGCATCAATTCCTTCAGGATCATAAATGTATCCTGATGAATCAGAAAGTGTAACAACTTTAGCACCAAATTCAGTAGCTTTTTCAGTTGCATATTGAGCAACGTTACCTGAACCTGAAATTGTACATACTTTACCTTTCATACTGTCGCCACGTGTTTTAAGCATTTCTTCTGCAAAATAAACAGTACCGTAACCTGTAGCTTCAGGACGAATTAATGAACCACCCCATTCAATACCTTTGCCGGTAAGAACGCCAACAAATTCATTTCTTAATCTTTTATATTGTCCGAAAAGGAAACCAATTTCACGACCACCTACTCCAATATCACCGGCAGGAATATCAGTGTTTGGACCAATGTGACGGAAAAGTTCACTCATGAAACTTTGAGTAAAACGCATAACCTCATTGTCTGATTTACCTTTAGGATCAAAATCAGAACCACCTTTACCACCACCCATTGGAAGAGTAGTTAGTGAGTTTTTAAATACCTGTTCAAAAGCAAGGAATTTAAGAACACCAAGGTTTACAGTTGGGTGAAAGCGTAATCCACCTTTGTAAGGTCCAATGGCGCTGTTCATTTCAATACGGAAACCACGGTTTACCTGTACATCACCTTTGTCGTCCAACCAAGGAACACGAAACATAATTACTCTTTCAGGTTCAACTATTCTGTCAAGAATTTTTGCTTCCTGATATTGAGGATTTTCTTCGATAAAAGGGATAACGGTTTCAACTACTTCGTGAACTGCCTGATGGAATTCAACTTCACTAGGATTCTTAGCAATAACTTTAGCCATAAAGTCATTTACCTTTTGTTCATACATGTTTGACATTTTTTATATGTTTTAGATTAAGAAATTAAAAATTATTGTGATTCAATATTACCACTAATAATACTACAAAAACAGTTTAAGTATGCCAATTGAGGGTATCCCGTATTAAATTAAGTAAAACACGTAGAGAGGGGTTGTAGGTTTGAGGTTTTTTGTCTTATACGCCCTCTTGCCATTTCAGGTTATGGGTTTTTATTAAAATATTCGTTTATAAAATTACAGGAAGTTATTTAGAAATAGGTTCAAAAAGTTCAATGTTAATATCATCAATATAAAATGTCTTTTTACCTTTATTCCAGATGTGAATCTTTAATTCATCATTTTTTGACCTGACCTCAGGTGTTAAGTAGTCTAGCTTAATTTTATTCCACTTACCCGGTTTTATTTCACCGTTTTTTCTTAACATATTCAAATCTATTGATTTGTATTGATAGCCTTTTCCTTTATGTAAAAAAGTTGTAGAAAGTATAACAGAGCTATTCATAAAATTCTCATCTATATATACATACATATTAATCCTTACCCATGCATGATCAAATGTAGTTAAGTCCTTGTAAGGTGTTTTTAATAGTGAATAAAACTCAATAGTGCTATCAATTTTAAAGGAAAGCTTACCATTATGTAAAACGGAATCACTATAACACTTTGGGTTCTCTGTAATCTGTTCAAAATCAAAAGATTTTAAAGATGTTTTTTTGTATTGTTTTTCATTTTGGAAACTATCCATTTTAGATCTGTCAATCAAGCATAATTCAGATTTTTTGTAATAATCTACGTCAGTTTTACCAAATGAATTTACATAATACTCATAGGTCATTCGATCAGTACTCAAAATGGAATGTCGTAATTGCCATGCCTGAAACAGATTAAGCGTAATCAACAAAACAAGAATTATAGAAATAGAAATTTTAATTAACATTGACTTTCGATATGCATTTTGGATGAAATATCCTAAAGGAATACTCATTAATGCATAGGATTGCACAAAAGCTCTGTGACCAAGACCACCTGCATACCACCAGCACGACCAACTGGAAACTATATATAAGTTTATTATGAAGAATAATAGGATTGGAATAAATATTTTAATGTTGGCTTTGTATAAATAATAGAACCCTATGATTGCAAATAGCATTAATGGAGTATAAATCAGCCAACCATTCCGAAAGCTAGTTAGTACTTTTAATGTGTAAGGATCAAGAAATTCAAATCCTTCACCGGGGTTTATATAGGAAAAGTATATAAAGCTACCACTGTTTATTTTCCAATATATCATTTGTATTGATGCAACGAAAAACATGATCAGCACAAACCACATTATCTGGCGCCAGTTTGATTTGAACAATGCTACTTTTTTTTCTAAGCTTTCTTTATTATAAACATTCCACAGCAGGGGTATAATTATGGCAATTATCTCAGTTGGTCTGGCCAAAGCCATCGAACTTATAACAAATGATAGATATATTAAATACTTTGTCTTATAGTTATCGTGCCATCGTATGGTTAACCAGAGTACTAATGCATACATTGTGAACAAATAACTATGAGGCATTTCTGCAGAAGTAGTACTATAAGCATAATAGTTTGTCCCCAAAAAGATCAATACCAATACAATTGAGGTTATAGCATCTGTAAAGAACCTTAGTAAGACTTTACGTAATATAAGCAACCCCAAAAAAGCAAAAAGAGTACTATTTATTATTAAAGCCCACTGATATGGTTCGGAGAATCCATCTGCGGGATAATCAGTAAATAAAGCAATAACATGTGCTACAAAAAACCCGGGACTATAATAAACCGCCATTCCCATGCTGTACTTCATCACCCAATTATTTACCGGACTTATAGTTGCCTGGTAAAACCCTGATGTTAAGTTATACTGAGAAATTAATTGATCCAATATTTCTTTATGCTGAAGCCCTAAGTCGTTGTAAATAAACGTAAAAGGAAGGTATAGGTAATAGCCAAACACATCGTAAATTAATGGGTTGGGAGTTAAGTGTATCCATCTGGCGTAAATATTAACAACATAAATGAGCAACAATATAAACAGCGATATTTTACCTTTTTGATAGTTTTTCATTTAAATCTATAACCGTATTTTTTCATTAAAATTAATCAGAAGTTAATATGTTTTTGCAAATGTATTAAATTCGATTTAACCTGATTAATTCATAAAAATTTACAAATAATATATAAAGAACTGATATTGAATTTCTAATTTTATTATCCTGACAAGAAATCATTTGTCAATTTTTCCTGAAGTGCTTTTATTTTAATGCATCTACTTCGTTGCAAAACCATTGAAATAGACTACTATATCTTCAGGTTTCGACGCCTGACATCTACATCAAACTAAACGCATGAATTAATCAGGTTAAGTTAAGAATAGCAAATATTTAATAAATTTGCTTATCGTTATGAAGATATTTACATACATATTAGCAGGTAGTTTTTTGATTGTTGTATTAAACATTAATGCTCAAACTGAACAAGATACTATTAGTTATATTTTTATGGGGCATTGTTATCAATCGGGAGCACCAAATAATGTTGATTCTCTTGTGGAAAAGCTCGATTATTCAAATTATGAGGGTGTTTGGCTAGGTGGTGATGTGTGTATTACTTCAATGTTGGATTATTCAACAGTTCAGTATATTGACAGTCTTTTTGATTTGGGAAATCCAGAAACACACTGGACATTGGGAAATCATGATGCCCGATTGGGTAATGAGGAATGGTATGAGGAGTTTACTAACAGGGAAACCTATTTTGCGTATAGCAGTTATGGTATAACAAGAATTGTAATTAATACGAATTTGGTACCTACAAATTGTGAAATGATGGATGAACAGTACGAAATTATTAGTAATGTTTGTGACACAATATCTGAGTCGAACTATTTAATTTTAATAATGCATCATGGCATATGGAGGGGTGTGCCTTCGCTTCCACCTCCGATTGTTATTGGTAATAGTGATTTGGTTTATTGGAACTCAAACTGTTATGATATAAATAGCACTTTTGTGAATTCAGTATACCCTAAATTGGTTGAAGTTAAAAATCGGGGTGTTGATGTTATTTGTGTATATGGAGATATGGGTTCACAGCAAAAAACTTTTCAAATGAACTCAGATGATGGCATAACTTTTTTGGGCTGCGGTTTACATCATAATCAACCCGATGATGCTGTTTTAATATTTAACTATATACAAGAAACAGGAATACTGGAATATAATTTTCATAACCTTGATTCGTTATATAATACCACCAGATTATTTTAACTAATTGTAATTTTAAATATTCTGCAACAAATTTCCTAATAAATTATAAGTTTTCCCACCAATGTTTGTTTACTATTATTGCCGGTAAGTTTGTAAACATATATCCCTGATAATAATGAAGATGTGCTAAATTTTGTGTTTAAGGTGCTTAGCTTATATTGTTTAACTATTGCTCCTGATAGAGTGGATATTGCCAAAGTATATTCATCTACAATATTGTTTTGTAATAGCAGCTGTCCATTATCATGCATTGGGTTTGGTGCAATAACCATATCTTTAATGTTTGGGTCAACTATGGTCAAGTATTGATCAATTTCACCATATTTATTGATTTTTACAAATAGTATATCTTTTTTGCCATCTCCATAACTCTTAGTAGTTCCAATTATTGCGCATCCATTATCACTGGTGGCAACAACCTGTTGTCCGTAATCGGATAAAATTCCCCCAATGGTTAAGTCCCATATTTCATTTCCAACGTTATCGGTTTTTATGAGGTAAATATCAACCGAATTTTCCTGCCCAAAACTTTTTGTACTTCCAAGCAAATAAAGATCTCCTTCAGCATTTTTGTCGATAGATATACCATAGTCAAAATGTTCACCCCCATAAGTAGTATGCCAATTTTCTACACCTTCTGCATCAACCTTTGTCAACATTATATCAAAATTTCCTGCACCGTAACTTTGAGTTGAGCCTAGCAAATAATATCCATCATCTGCCTGTTCAATTGAATAACCAAAATCGTGTCCGTCTTCACCATAAGTTTTTTTCCATATTTCATTTCCAGCAGAATCAATCTTTATCAGCATTATGTCAGCATCATGGGTTTTATAGTTTGCGTGAACATCATCAAAAAAGCCATCTTTTGAACCAATTATCATAAATGAGCCATCTTGGTTTTCTAAACCATCCATAGCATAATCATCAAAATCATAACCATAGCTATTGTTCCAAATCTCATTTCCGTTTTTGTCAGTCATTACCAAATAAATGCCTCCATAATCATCAACACCTCTGCTGTATCCAATTATTAAAAAATTACCACTAACTGATTCAATACAATTAAAGCCAAAGTCGAAAGCAGATGTTCCATATGTGTTTTCCTTTATTTTGACACCCTCATTGTCAAATAGTTGCATATAAATATTGTACGCACCGGAATTAGGCCCCCATACATTCCCAATAATTGCATAACCACCATTAAAAGGTATAACTTTCCTAACAAAATCCTGATGTTCCCAGCCATATGTTACTGTCCATTCATTTTGGTAATGCTCATTTAACTTGATTAAAAATATATCATTACTTCCAGATCCATAGCTTCTTGTATTACCAGCAAGGATATATCCACCCTCAGGAGTATGGCATAAAGAATAGCCAATATCATTTTTTTGACCACCAAATGTTAATCCCGGATTTGTTTGAGCAATTACTAAACTAGCAAATAGTGTAAGTAATATTGATGCTACAAATCTCATAAATAATTTTCTGAATTTTATTCTATATCGATAACTAACGCTATTAGTTATTCCAAACTTTAGTTACTTTTAGTACAATATAGTTACAAAACCATATCTTTGCAAAAGATGCTAAATTAGTAATTATCCTTATTGAATATAGTGATCCTAAATATTAAATATCTGAACTTCAAACATGCGTTGTTTGTATTATTATTTACAATAATATTATTTTCATGTGTTCGTGATTCTAGCTTCCCCCTGAACAAAAAAGTCATCTGTAATGCAGAAAAACTATCTAAAAATGGGGCTGATTTCATGGCTGTTAACGACTCTTCCAAATTTTTTGCCGGAGGATGGCTTAGAAGTAATTTAGAAGCGCATTCCGGAGAATATTCAATTCTTACAACCCCTATTATAAAGCCATATGCGTTGAAACACAAAATAAGATGTGTTGCTCCTGATTCATATATTAATGTTAGCGTTTGGCGAAAATCGAAGGATGAAAATGGTGTACTTGTTGTAGCTGGCAAAGTAAAAGGTGAGTTATATTTTGTTACCAAAAAAATCGCTGAAACATCTGAAAATGGTTGGGAAAAGTTGGAGCTTGATGTATATACACCACCTGATTACAAGGGTGACACATTGTTAATTTATGTATGGAACAATAGCACAGATACAGTTTATTTTGATGATTTAATAATAGAGCGCAAAGCTCATAAGATATATCCTGAGTATAATTATGATGAAGGACTAAATATAGTTATGGATACTTCTGATTATTTGAGGGTAATGAAAAAGCGAAAAGGTGCTTTTGAAAAGGGGATTCTGCAAACATCAGATAACGACTGGGTTAAGGGTATTGTTGTTGATAATGATAAAGCAATGAAGGCTAAAATGCGACTGAAAGGTGACTGGTTGGATCATCTTTGGGGAGATAAGTGGTCGTACAGGATTAAAATGAGAAAGAAGAATACATTTAATCGTTTAAAAACTTTTTCATTGCAAACACCATCTGCCAGAAGTTATTTATTAGAGTGGCTCACTCACAAACTTTTTCATGAAAATGACGTGCTTACAACTCGTTATGGTTTTGTTCCCTTAAAGTTTAATAACCAACCGCGTGGTTTATATGTTTGGGAAGAACATTTTGAAAAACAATTGCTAGAGTGGAATAATAGACGTGAAGGTCCTATAGTTAAATTTTCAGAAGATCCATTTTGGCAGATTCAAAAAATAAATATTAATTATAAAAAATGGCCTGTATTTCCATATTATCCTGCAGCAACTATTCTTCCATTTGGACAATCTCGAACTGTTGAAAGCGATGTTCTGTTCAAGCAATTTATTAGTGCCCAAAAGCTAATGAATCAATATAAATATCAGCAAAAGAAAACTCATGAGATTTTTGATGTTGATAAGATGGCAAAATATTATGTTATGCTGGAACTTACTCATGCAAGGCATGGTATGGTTTGGCATAATCAACGAATGTATTATAATCCTGTTATATGTAAACTCGAACCAATTGCTTTTGATGGCTACACCGATCATGATGACCCCGACTTGAGTATAAACGATAATATGGCGTTCAAGGCATTTACGCATAAAGAGCCAATGATTTTGCAGGAACATTTGATACTCAATTTGTTTGCCGATACTGTTTTCCTGAAAAGATATTTATATTATTTGGAAGAATATAGTAAACCTGAGTTTATTGATGAGTTTCTTACTTCTTTTGAATCAGAAATTAAATACAATGATTCATTGTTATTGTTGGAGTTCCCATTTTATCGTTACGATGAAAAGTTGCTTGATAGGAGTGCTGAGGTTATTAGGGGGTATTTGCCTGAATTGAAACAAATTATAGTTGACAGCTTAAGGGATGGTAATTTTGGTTTTAAATTAAAATACGAAGTATATAATGATACTAGTATTTATGAAAATACTCCTGAGTTTTTTGTTAATGTTTACATCGATGATAGGTCAGCAGACTCACTTAAGCTGGATGTTCAGAATTATTTTACAAGAGATTTAGTTTTTTTAGGTACTGGTATTGATGATAAAACAATTTCAGATTTTTTTATTGATAAATTAACAGTTGTTGCTTTCAATGGTGATATCGAGCAATCGAAACTAATAATTGATGTAGATACTTCTGCTAATTATTTATTTTTTATGGTTAATGGCAAAATTGATACTTACACAGTACCAATATTACCATGGCCATTTCCGAAAGGCCTTACTCCACAGCAGGAATTGTTGGAAAAAGTTGATTTAAATAATGAACTTTTTGACACGATATTTGACAATATTATTTATATAAAAAAAGGTGATATTACTCTCCATGAACCTATTATAATTCCAGATGGATTTCATGTTAATTTTTCAGCAGGTACCACTATTAATCTTGTTGACAGTGCAATGATCATATCGTATTCTCCTGTTTTTATGATGGGAACAGCAACAGATCCAGTTGTTATAACTTCATCTGATTTTAGCGGAAATGGGTTTACGGTATTACAAGCAAAAGAGATGTCGAAATTAGATAATGTTATATTTGAGAATTTAAACACGTTGGATTATAATAGCTGGACATTAACGGGCGCACTTACTTTTTATGAATCGGATGTAAGTATTACAAACACAAAGTTTTATCGTAATCAATGCGAAGATGCCTTAAATATAATCCGTTCGGATTTTGTGCTTAGCAATTCATCATTCGATTATATCTATGGAGACGCATTTGATGCAGATTATTGTACAGGTGAAATTGTGGCTTCTACTTTTACCAATATTGGTAATGATGCTATGGATTTTTCGGGTAGTGAAATTACTATTAAGAATTCAGAAGTAAATATGGCAGAGGATAAAGGGATTAGCGGTGGTGAAGATTCAAAAATTACTATATTTAATACTACAATACAAAAATCAAATATTGGTTTGGCATCTAAGGATTTGTCCGTTGTTGAAGTGATTGATTCAAGAGTAGAAACTTGTAACTATGGCCTTGTGCTACTGCAGAAAAAGCCTGAGTATGGCCCTTCTATAATGATTTTGAAAAATACAAGACTGAGAGATTTGAAAGTTGAAATGCTTATTGAGGAAAATTCAAAAGTAGTTATTTATGGCCGGACAATTTTTGGTGAGGAAAAAAACCTTAGTGATATTTTTTATTAGAAAAATGGAAATTACTTCGGTCATTGGTAGTCATATTTGATACAATACAATACAATAAATGACGCAAAGCCTATGACAAAAAAATAAGAAGAGCTTTGTAAGAATATTTCACGAATAAAATGAAAAGCCTTATAACACTTAATAAATTCGATTTCTCTCTTATTACAATCTATGTTCTGATATTTGCTTTGCTTGTAACTATAATAAATACAGGGCTTTATAAGGAAAATGAGAAGGTTTTGTATGCAGATGTAGCAATTTATTATGTGTATTTGCCAATTACTTTTATACATCATGATTATACAGCAGTATCGATTGACCGGAAAGCAAATCAACTAATTTGTACTCATCCAACGTCAATTGGAAAAAGGGCCATAAAATATACCATGGGTATGGCAGTGCTATATAGCCCTTTCTTTTTTATAACACACTTGTATTCACATTTGTTTGGGCTCGATACTTCTGGGTATAGTATGCAATATCAGTTAGCTTTGCTTTTGAGTAGCCTTTTTTATCTTGCTATTGGTTTATTTTTTCTAAGAAAAGTATTGTTGATGTATTTTAATCAATTAGTTACATCAATAACCATATTTGCGATAGTTATTGGCACTAACCTGTTACATTACGCTACTTACAGGGCTCCAGTTTCACATGCTTACAGTTTTGCTCTTTTTTCTGTTTTTATTTATCTGACAATATTATGGCATAGAAAACCTAATTATTATAAATCAATTACTATTGGTTTATTAACTGGGTTGATTGTACTTGTTCGACCATCTAATATCATAATTATTTTGTTTTTCATTTTCTATAACGTATCGAGTTGGGAAAATATCAAGAGTAAAGTAGTATTCTACTTAAAAGATTACAAACAAATGCTAGTTATTGTATTTTTTGCCATTGTTGTTTGGATTCCACAGTTGCTTTACTGGAAATCAGTAACAGGTAACTTTTTTTACTATTCCTATGGTGATGAAGGCTTCTTCTTTAGCAACCCTCAAATATACAGGGGCTTATTTAGTTATAGAAACGGTTGGCTAACTTATACTCCGCTTATGATTTTTGCCTTAATTGGTATTTTTATGTTACTTAAAAAGCACAGGGAATTTTTTGTTCCAATATTGATATTTACAATATTAAATATTTATATAGTATTATCGTGGTGGTGTTGGTGGTATGTGGGTTATGGTAATCGTGCTTTTGTTGAGTCGTATGCATTATTGTCAATACCGTTTTCAACTTTTCTTTCCTGGTTTTTCAGCAAAAAAATATTAAAAATTATAATTATTCCAGTTATAGCATTTTTAGTATTCTTAAATAGTTTTATGGTATGGCAATTTAATAATGGCATGGGGCATTACGACAGCATGACAAAAGAAGCATATTGGAAGTGTTTTTTGAAAGTTGACAGAAGTGGAAAGATTTGGAAATATATCAAGCACCCTGATTATAAAAAGGCAAAACAGGGATATTATGTTTTAGATAAAAAGTAGTTGCAACTATTATGAATATCAAATAATCAGGATATTAGCTATTTTCATGAATCAGATAAATTCTTTTTTTACCATCCATTTTAATACTTAAAGGGTCTTTAAAACGAACATGGTTAAAGTATTTACCTTTTTTTACTTCATCTTGCTTACCTAATTTATCATATTTAATATAACTTTTAAGCAGCTCTGGTTGAACTGTGAAATAACCCACATTCATGCTAGTTACATTATGGAAAAAATGAGAGCCTGATGATGCATCAAGAGGGAATTCATCAAAACTTGACTCTACAATAACTTTTGCATTTGAAATCATGTGCCATTTAACCGGAATTCCAATCCACTTATCCCGGGTTCCCCATCTTCCCGGGCCTATTAATACATATTTTCTTTTTTGCTCAATCATATCATCGTTCATCTCCTCAATCTCTTTTGCCATCTCTTCAGTTTTCGATTTATCAAATCTGTCAACATCAGCATAAATAATATCTGTAATATTATCAACAAGCCCATTACCCATTCCTTTTTCAGAATATAAAACAATGGATTCTTTATCTACGGAAGGCAGATCAATATTACAGTCAATTCCCGATTGGATTAGCGGCTTTATCTGAAGGATATAGAACGAGGCTTTCCCATCTTTGTCTTTTGTCAGGTCTACGGCATATTCTATTTCAATGGCAGTACCCATAGCATCTTTGCCAAGTTTAAGAACCAAGTCGATTGTTTTGGCAAGAGAAATATAATTGTATTTCAATATATTAGCGAAATTAACAATACGTGGCCCTTGCTTAGATATACCAGGATAAACAGTATTATTATCTGGATTATAAACAGATGCCAGATGCTTAAGAGTGCCTTGCTTTTCAGCGGTGCTAATCTCATTTTCCGATAATCCGGCAAGTTCACCATCCAGAAGGTTTAGATTTTCTTTATTTAGGTCAACAGCATAAAATTTAACTTGTGAGTTTTTGAATTGATCTTTTGTTGAGTTAATTTCTGTACTCGGATATTTTGGTGAAAATCTGTATGCCTTATTGCCTTCAACAACATATTTGCCAAGACCGGCAGCTGCAATTGCAAAACCTTCTTCGGGCTTCATATGTGAAAATGGGTAGAAGTTGTATGATTGTGCAACACCGCTTAGATGTGGATAGTATAAGTCATCAAATTTATTTCCTACTACCTCCTGTATTATCACAGCCATCTTTTCTTCTTCGATTTTAAAATCGATTGCTTTTACATAACCTTTTGCAGTATTTGAAAAAACAGATGCCATAACCAGCTTAATTGCCTCTTCAGCCTGTTTAATACGAATGTCTATATCGGGATGGTTATTTGGTAACAGATAGGTCTCAAATATTCCGGCAAATGGTTGGGTTAACGAGTCCTCAAACATACCCGATGATCTAACAGCAATTGGCTTTTTAATAATTCCAAGTAAGTTGGTTAATTTTTTTTGCAGACTTGAAGATAACTTTCCATTAATAAATTGTTTTTTTATTTCGTCATAATCATTGTTAATAAGGAGTGCCGGTGCGATATAATTATTTTTTAGGAATGATTCAAATTCATGAGTTCCAATTACAAAAGTTTTTGGTGTTCGAATTTTAACATCAGGGATATATTTTGAAAAATTGAAATTATGAATTAAAGCATCAATAAAAGCAAGACCTCTACCTTTACCACCAAGAGAACCTCCTGCCAATGTATAAACATTTTCTTCTGTAATTTCCGTATTGGCTACAAAAGGGATTACATTTCCGGTATCACGCTCATTCCTATACTCTTTTAACATTTGAAGCAGGTCTTTGCGTAACTCAACTGCATTTTCGAAGTCATTAACTTTCTTTAAATTGATAATACGTGCAGCTCTAATTTCCCCTCGAGCCATAAGCCACATTGAGAAATGATCTCTACTTGCATGAAACAATAATGACTCGTTAGGAATCTTTTTAAGGAAGCTCTCAAACTCCTTCATGTTAGAGGCTATAGCAATAGTATTGCCCGATTCATCTTTAAACTCAAAATCACCAAACCCAAGATAATTTGTTATGAAATGTTCAAAATCGTGATAAAGTGTATCTGAATATTTATGAATAAATAACGAGTGATATTCACTTGCAACTGAAGCATATGAGCTGTCAGATGATTGCAGGATAGTAGGTATGTTTTTGAGTTTTTTGTGTGTATATTCAAGAAGTTTTATGCCTGCATTGTCATCAAATTTACCGTTTCTTTCAAATTTAATATCGGTTATCAAACAATTCATATATTCCCGATATTTATTAATAATTTCAGTAGCTTCTTCAAAATTTGTAGCGAGTAGTATTTTTGGACGGGCGCGCATCCTTAATACTTTGTACAGCTCATCAGTGCTTACATCATCTATTATTCTTTTAGTTTGTTCGGTAACAACTTTGTACAAAAATGATAAGTATCGCGAATAAAAAATAGGGGAGTCTTCTACTAAAAGTATTACTCGTACTTTACCGAGTTGAGTATCATTTTCAGCGTTAATTTTATCTTCCAGCAGTTTAATCATTGAGAAGAATATGTTTGCATCGCCATTCCAGGTAAATAGTTTGTCGATATAGGTAATATTCTCTAACTTTGAAGTAAAATAACTTGTGTCAGCACTGTTGTTAAGTAAAAGAAAAATAGGTATATAAGGATATGTTTTTTTTATTTGTTCACTAACAATTAGTGGCGTGGTTTTATCAACTCCTGCCATGTAAATAATTAACTCAAAGTTCTTGTATTTAAGTAATTCCAATGCTTGCTTTAGTGTGGAAGCACCTGTAATTCTTGGAAAAGATGTTAGATTGAGTTGTCCGTATTGCCCTAACATATGTTCCGAAAATCTTCCTTCGCTTTCAATTGCATACGCATCATACAAACTTGAAATAAGTAATATCTCTTTTACTTTAAAGGGCATTAAGTCGTGGTAAATATCACGATTGTAAGTGTATTTGTTTAGAAATTGTTGAAGAAACCTACTGCTTAGTGGTCCATTTATATTATTATTTGATTCCATATTAACAGAATCTGGAGATCTGGCTTTTTCCTCAAATTCATTTAAATATTGTGTTATAATTTTTACAATATTTTTTATGAAGTAGTTAGTTTCATTTATTACTAGCTTATTCTGCTCATCAATTTTACGTTTAGAGCAGATTTGTACTTTTCCTTTATTACCTGATTTGGTTTGAAAATTGCTTTCCCTGTACAGGAAATTATCATTATATTCTCTTGAGAGATAATCAACATTATTAAAAACAAGGCGTAATGAAATAGGTTCTAAAAAAGTGTTATAAACAGGAACAGCATCCACAATTTCTAACAGCGTATCATTTATGCTTTTGTTTTGTTTAACAATACGGCTTATGTTACTTATAATATCAAGCAAATTCAAGTATTTGTATGACTGACTTTCCTTCATGTGGATGAATTTTATAAGCAAATATACATAGACTAAATGAGACTATTATTCAGATTAGAATAAAAGGAGACTTTAGCTAAAAAGCCGGCAAAACTCTCGATTACATTTTGTATTTTCGCTTTCTTTATTAAATGATTCATTTAAGATTGTATGATTAATGTTTCACTTATTGATGAACACCCTATAATTTGCGATGCATTTACAGCATTACTCTCTGATGTAGTCGATATTAATATTGTTAGTTTTCACAATTCTTTTTCAGAATTTAGCCTTAAGGTTCCTGAAGTTAAACCAAATATTGTTATCATGGTTTTTTATAAGCATGATGATGAAAATGTTGAGAATGTCCGTAAACTTGTTTATCAATATCCCGAAATTAAAGTCCTTGAGATGTCGATGTATCATGATGAGAAGCAAGTGCTTAAAATGATTAAAGCCGGTGCAAAAGGTCATCTTGGGTCTGATACTAACAGATCTGAAATTATAGAAGCTATTTACACATTAAGGAATGGGTATGAATTTTATGCAAAGACCATAACAAACATATTATTAAGTAGTTATATTAGCGATAAGGATATTAATAAAAACGAAAAAGAAAATAGACAAAAAGATCTTTCAGTACGTGAGATGGAAATTTTTAAACTTTTTGCAGAGGGGATTTCTAATAGAAGCATTGCTGACAAACTTTTTATAAGTGTACGTACTGTGGAGACCCACAAGAATAATATTATGAAAAAAATTGGTCTTAAAACTACTGTTGATCTTGTTAAGTTCGCAATAAAAAATAATATTATTCAGCTTGATTAAATCAGTGAAACTATGATTTTGCAAAACAAAATCATATAGCCAAACTGATCTCAAGGGTCTTATTCCTCGCTCCTTGGGGCGAATTAGAAAATATTTTCCTATTGATGTCCCGCCCGCTTGCGGCGAGGAGTTTCATTTATAAACTTTCAAACTTCTACTGGCAATAATTATCGAAATGTAGGAGTTGATCTCATCTACTTAAGTGCTTTCCATATAAGATCCTTCAACTTCATTATACCCATGTTTGCAACCGATGAAATAAAAATTGTTTCCACATTTTCAGGAAGGGTAGGCTCGATCTCTTCTTTAAGTTCTTCATCAAGCATGTCGGATTTGCTTATAGCTAAAATCCTTTTTTTGTCTAATAATTCAGGATTAAATTTACCCAACTCATTCAATAGAACATTGTATTCATGGTTTATGTCATTGCTATCAGCAGGAACAAGAAATAGTAAAATTGAGTTTCTTTCAATATGACGCAAAAATCTTAGCCCAAGTCCTTTTCCTTCATGAGCACCTTCAATTATGCCAGGAATGTCGGCCATAACAAATGATTGTTGGTCACGGTATGCAACAATACCTAAATTTGGACGTAATGTTGTAAACGGATAATCAGCAATTTCAGGTTTTGCTGCGGAAACTACAGAAAGAAGTGTTGACTTTCCGGCATTTGGAAATCCTACAAGCCCAACATCAGCGAGTATCTTTAATTCAAAAATTACTGACTGCTCTATTCCTGCTTCACCTGGTTGAGCATATTGCGGGGTTTGATTTGTTGGCGTTTTAAAATGATCGTTACCTAATCCTCCGCGTCCGCCTTTAAGCAATACTATTTGTTGACCTTCTTCAGTAACTTCAGCTATAACTTCATCTGTTTCAACATCTTTAGCAATTGTACCAAGCGGAACTTCAATAATTATATTTTTACCATCAGCACCGGTACTTGTTTGTTTTCCTCCACCTTCACCATGCCCTGCTCTTAGATGACGAGTATAACGTAGATGTAGAAGAGTCCATAATTGTGCGTTTCCACGAAGAATAATATCACCACCTTTTCCGCCATCTCCACCATCAGGTCCTCCTTTGGCAATAAATTTTTCGCGACGAAAATGTACAGATCCATTACCGCCGTTACCTGATCGGCAATATAATTTTACATAATCAACAAAGTTGGATGTTGCCATAATAAGATGGGGTTTTGATAACCAAAACTTTTCTGCAAAAGTGTTAATTATTTTAATAACAGGAACAAAAAGTTGAATCAATGTTATATTATTTGAAATCACAAAATTATAAATCTGTATTTTTAACAACCTATTTGGGGTTTTGGGAAATAGGGAATATGTCGAATAAATGGGATATGGGAAATAAGAGAATTTGAGAAATAGTAGTGTGTGGCGGTTAGTTATACTTGGGGAATGTCGATACACTTATTTCCATTATCCTTTATATCCCAATTTCCTATAACCCATTATTTCCCTTTTCCTATCATACAGCACTTTCATTTCAAATATCAATACGTATTTTAAAAATATTACATCTAAAAATGCGTATTTTTGCATAAATTAATTTGAAAAATGCATAATAAATTTAAACAGGAAAACAACAGGAAAATCCGTTTGGGTATTACCCATGGAGATTTTAACGGAATAAGTTATGAAGTTATAATTAAGTCATTATCTGACAATAGGATATTGGATTTCTTTACTCCTGTAATTTATGGCTTGTCCAGGGTAATGTCGTATAACAGAAAAAACATGAATCTTCTGGATTTTAATTATAATACAATCAGAGATTCAGGTTCAATACGAAATAATAAGGTAAATCTTATTAGTCTAACTGATGAAGAGGTTAGGATTGAGTATGGCAAATCTAGCCTTGAAGCAGGAAAATTCGCTCATTTGGCTCTGGATAGAGCCGTTAAAGACTTAAAAGACAGCAAGATAAATGTTGTTGTTACGGCTCCTATAAGTAAGGAGAATATCCAATCGGAGGATTTTAATTTTCCAGGTCATACAGAGTATTTTGCAAATCAGTTTGAAGCGAAAGATTATTTGATGCTCATGGTATCTGATAACCTTAAGATTGGAACTGTTACAGGTCATATTCCTATAGCCGAAGTAGCTTCTGCCTTATCAGAAGAACTTATTCTTAGTAAGATTAGGATACTTGAGAATTCATTAAAAGTTGATTTTGGTATTGATAAGCCAAGGATTGCCATATTAGGTTTGAATCCGCATGCTGGTGAAAATGGAACTATTGGTACAGAAGATAAAGCCTTAATAACTCCGGCAATAATTAACATGAAGAAAAATGGTTCTCTGGTTTTTGGACCTTTTGCCGCAGACGGTTTTTTCGTAAGCGAATATGTTAAATACGATGCTATATTGGCCATGTACCACGATCAGGGTTTAATACCATTTAAAGCACTTGCGTTTGAAAGTGGTGTAAATTATACTGCCGGACTTCCATATGTTCGTACTTCACCAGCTCATGGTACAGCTTACGACAAGGCAGGTAAAAATGTTGCATCTCCCGAATCGTTTAGAAGTGCAATGTATTTAGCAAATGATATATACCGAAACAGACTTAAGCATGCAGAATTGAATAGTAACCCTCTGGGTTATAATCTTCTTAAAGATGTGAAGAATAATGGAAATAATCAAGAAGATAACCAAAGCTAAGCTTAATATATTGAAACGGAGTTCTTATATTTTTGATCATTCAAAATATCGTAAATAGAATTCATGCTCTACCATAGAACTAGCCCATATGAAGTATAATGCTTATAACGGAATTGAAATTGCTGAAATTATTCTGGCAAAGCTGATTTCATCAAGCCCTGAATCTATTAGAATAACTGATATTCTTATCGACAGTAGGAGACTCATATCTGCTAAATTTACTCTGTTTTTTGCTCTAACAAGTAAAAAGAATGATGGGCATAATTATATAAAAGAATTACATAAGCAGGGGATAAGAAACTTTGTTGTGAGTAGCCTTAATGCTGAAATTGAGAAACTACCAAATAGCTCATTTTTTGTCGTAAGTAATACTCTAGATGCACTTCAGTTATTAGCTGCTAATCATAGAAAGAAATTTGACATACCGGTTATAGGAATTACAGGAAGTAATGGTAAAACTGTTATTAAAGAATGGTTGTACTACTTGATGAATGAGGATAAAACTATTGTGAGAAGTCCAAAAAGTTATAATTCTCAAATTGGTGTCCCACTTTCCGTATGGCAAATGGATCAAAAGGATGAATTAGCAATTTTTGAAGCGGGAATTTCTGAGCCTGAAGAAATGCAGAAGCTCCAGTCGATAATAGTACCTAATATTGGAATTTTTACCAATATTGGTCAGGCACATGATGAAAATTTCATTAATTCTGATCAAAAAACCGGAGAGAAACTAAATCTATTTAAAAAGGTTAAAACACTTATCTATAACAATGATCACAAAGAAATTCATGGAGCTATTATACGTTCGGGGATACTTGAAAATATTGTTACTTTTTGTTGGGGAAAAGATAATACTTGTGATTTAGAAATTATCGATATACTTTCTAAGGATAGTAGTTCAACTATCATAGCTAATTACGATAGTTTAAAGTTGGAAATCATTATTCCATTTATTGATAATGCATCAATAGAGAATGCCATACATTGCTGGGCAACAATGCTTTATCTCGGATATAATAATAATGTCATAAAATCAAGAATGCTTGGATTGCATTCGGTGGCTATGAGACTGGAGTTAAAAGAGGGGGTCAATAATTGTACTATTATTGATGATGCTTATAATTCTGATTATAATTCGTTTGCAATAGCTCTTGATTTTATGAGCCAGCAAAATCAACATCGCGAAAAGGTTGTTATTCTTTCAGATATTATGCAAAGTGGACAAAGCAACATTGATCTTTACACCGACGTTGCCAATCTGGTTAAAAATAAACATATTAATAAACTTATTGGAATTGGACCTTCTATAAGTAGTCAGGCAGATAAATTTGATATTGAGTCCTGCTTTTTTAATACAACTGATGAATTCATTAAAAACTATTCATTTGCAACGTTTGTAAATCAAACAATACTATTAAAAGGTGCTCGCATATTTGAGTTTGAGAGACTTAGTCAAATATTGCAGCAAAAATCACACGAAACAGTTCTTGAAATTAACTTAAACTTCTTAATAAATAATCTTAATCACCTTAGGTTAAAGCTTAAACCTTCTACCAAAATAATGGCTATGGTTAAAGCCTTTTCGTATGGTAGTGGCAGTTTTGAAATAGCAAATGTACTTCAGTATCATAATGTTGATTATCTTGCAGTTGCGTATGCAGATGAAGGTGTAGAACTTAGGAGAGCCGGTATAAATCTTCCAATTATGGTTATGAGTCCTGAAGAGCAAGCGTTTGATGCAATGATACGGCATCAGCTTGAACCTGAGATTTTTAGCTTTAGAGCTTTGGGCTTGCTTGAGGAAGCCATAACAAGGAATTCACTTCCGCAGAATAAACCTGTTAAAATTCATATTAAGATTGACACGGGGATGCATCGTTTGGGGTTTATGCCAATAGAAGTACCTGAGCTAATAAACAGACTTGGTGCTAATGCACTCATCTATGTTCAATCAGTATTTTCACATTTAATAGCAAGTGATAATCCTGTTTTTGATGATACTACAAGGGAGCAAATTGAAACGCTAAATGGGATTAAAAAACTGTTTAATCATGAATCAAATCATGAAGTATTGTTTCATATAGCTAATTCTGCTGCCATTGTTCGTTTCCCTGAGAGTCACATGGATATGGTTAGAATAGGAATTGGTTTATATGGAATATCAAACCATATGGATGGGATGGAAAGTGTGTTAACTCTGAGGTCAATAATAGGGCAGATAAAGCTTGTGAAAAAAGGGGAAAGTGTAGGTTATAACAAGAGTTGGGTAGCTACTGCGGATACAAAGATTGGTATTGTATCAATAGGTTATGCTGATGGTATGCTGCGATCATTGGGTAATGGAAATGCAACTTTGTTTGTAGCTGGGAAACATGCTCCAATTATTGGTGATATTTGTATGGATATGTGCATGGTTGATTTAACAGGAATTGAAGCCAAAGAAAATGATGATGTAATTATTTTTAACTCTGATCATTCGGTAACAAGTTTGGCTGAAGCCGGATCCACTATTCCTTATGAAGTATTAAGCCGAATATCCCGCAGGGTTAAGCGTGTTTATTTTCACGAGTGATTATGTTATTAATGGATGCAATAACTCAAATCCATTAACATATTTAGAGCTTTTAGTTAACCGAAAAGGTAAGTTGTTTGTAACAAATGCTGCGTCTTTACCATCATCTTTTTGATCGTATTTTAGCTCAACAATTATATCGTCAATGGTATGCTTTTCAATAAAATTATTATTGCTCCAACCAATACCATAATAAGTAAGCTCGTCATCAATGGTTATTCTGAACTTTTTGTTGAAACTTTCAAAGTATTGCCTGTGATAACGATTTAATAAGGCAGGTCTTAGCATTAACATTACATTACTCGCCCAATCGGGGAGATCTGACGAGCGTATTATATCCTGAATGTATTCGCCTGAAAAATTATTGTTAAGTGAAAAGGGTGCTAATGGAAATGATAACTTGTTTCCTACCATACCTTCTCGCATCTTAAATTCAAGCACAGGTTTTGCTATATTCCCCATTAAATCTCCATACCATCGTATGCGTGCTTTCTTTCGGCTTCCTTTACCTGATACATTATCAGTAAAGAAATCCATATCGTTAGTATCAAGATAAATATTATTTATATAACGCGGATGATGAAGAGGCAGAAAGGCAGCCTTGTTATTTCTAATTTGTTGTACTACCTCAGGAAAATGCATATCATGCACCATAAATTTCCTCTCAAATCGACTCTTTTCAAAATTAAAAGGAGGAAAATACATGGGTGCTGTGTAAGTTTGTTAGAATAAATTAAAACGACTTACTTTCAACAAACGAAACACGGGCATCACTACCAAGTTTTGTTACGCTTTTCGTGAAAGATTGCAGTTTCTCAGGTTTAGGTGAGTCAACCATAAATGAAGCTTCGATAATCTGATTATTTTCATCATATCGCTTTAAATGAAATTTGCCGAACTCTTGCTTTACAATTTTAATAACCTGTTCTAATTCTATTTCACCAGCTTTTGCCGAAATATTAAGGTATAAATTTTGACTGGTACTTCTTCCTGATATAAAATATCTTGTCCATAGAATAACCATTGCTATTGCAAAAGCCTCAATAACAACTATAGTTTGATTTGCCCCTAATCCTAGTCCTAGTGCAATTGCAAAAAAGATATATGATAATTCTTCCGGTTCTTTAATGGCTGCTCTAAACCTAACAATCGACAAAGCTCCAACCAGCCCAAGAGACAATGCAAGGGATGTTTTAACAATGGAAATAATCAGCATAGTTGTGAAAGCAATAAGTAAAAATGTGCCTGCAAATTGTTTCCTGTTTGAAATAGTACGTGCAGCTTTTATATAAGTGTACTCAAGTATTATAGCTAATACTATAATAACCAGTGAGTTAATTAAAAAATCAGTTAACGATACTTGCTGTTCCTGAGTAATTAAAAATTTTTGAAATAATCCCCACCTGTCATTCATAATATCTGGATATAGATTTAAAGGCTGCAAATTTATAAAAAAAGCCGGTGTTAAACATTATTAATAACACCGGCTTTTTTTATTCAAATGAATCTTAGTTTATAGGATTAGCTACAATTTCTGAATTTATTGAAACAAGAATATTAAATTCAGCGCTGTCCACAACTGTTTCACCTGTCATAGAAACTGTAAATACATCTTGATCCATAAGAATATCTTCAACTGTATCCCGTTGTCCTGATTCATTTCCTAATGTTAAAACTGTTCCTTCAGATATTTGAATGTTTGTAAATGTCCATGTGGCAAAGCGACTAGCGTTAGAAACTGTTAGATTAGCAGAGATAAGAGTAACGTCAGGATTAATAAATTGAACAGTACCTTTAGCTTCCGAAATATCAATACCAGTTATAGTACTTGCATATTGTGCGAAATCTGAATTGCTTGTTGGGTCGATGGTTTCACTAATATTAAACACACCATTGGTTGATTTTGTCTCTGGAGTTACAATTATGTCAAGCTCAGTTTCATATTCTGCAACAAATTTGACATCAAGAACATCTTTTGCCTCATTACAACTCGAAAAGACAACTCCGACGAGCATTAAACCTATAAATAATTTTGCAATGTTTTTCATGATAGTTTGTTTTTAATGTTTTGTTTTGAGTTAAGACTGCAAATATACGAAATAGTTGTTTCGTAAAAAGTTAATATGTTGTTAAACCTTTTATGATTGATATATAAATATTGCAACTTATGATTATTATTTATGTTAGTGATATGAAAATTAGATAAAATAGAAACTGTAGATTGTATATGTTATTTCAGTAATCAAGGATAAAGTACAAATAAAAAAGAGACCATCTTATTTAAACAGTCTCTTCTTTTATTTTTTAATTTTTAATCAGGTATTTGATATATTTTACTGTCATCTCTATAGCCGGTCTCATCTTCATACCAATCTTGATAATCAGAACCTTCACTTTGTGCCCAATCGGCAAACTTTAAGTGGGCAGATGTTACTAGTGCTTTCTCTTTTGGATAAGCAAAATCAGACCAAATATCAATTGCCCACGGTAAGTTAGATTCAGTTTTATAATATCTGTTATTGGCAGGAATACTGTTGTCATTTTGTGTTCCAAATAAAGCTGTACTAGCTAAATCTGTTGGTGCATGATCGGGTAGGTGAATCTCTTTGGTTCTATCTCCATCAATTATAAGAAATGGGTTGAAAGATGGTATCCCTATTTCATTAGAAGTATATGGTTGGTCAAATTCAACTGATAAACTTAATGTAACTGGATCTACGTAGGGAGCACCTGGAGTTGTATTTGCTCCTATTCCGCTTCCCGGGTATGGCAAAAGATTATAAGTGTTATCAAAAGCAATAATTACAGCATTGCTTTGACTGGCTTCGGTGCCATTTGCATTTGTTGAAATATAACTTTCCTGAATATCCTGACCTGTGATACTGGTGATCTTATTAGGGGCAACTGTAAACTCAAATCCAAATCCATTGCTAAAAGTAGCTCCATGAGCCTTGATTTTTAGTACAGCATCTACTTTAACGATCTTATTGCTTCCATTTGTTATTTGATTGAAGTTGTAATTTAGCACTAAATCATTAAAATCATAATCACCTTTGCCAGGCCATAAATCTTCATATGCTAAAGTTCCAAAAGCAGTATTACATGGGTAATAATTGTTGAATGCGTAATTAATGTTGTTAGGATAATCATCGAAAGCATCGGGTATATTGTCACTATCTGAATCAATACCTGTATAATCAACTACCGGAAAGTCTAAAATTGCACATGGAATCGGATCTATAGTTATATAATAGATAACATCATTGAAATCATGATCACAAGTGGAAGGATCAGTACCTGCATTATCTCTTTGAATATCTTCCCATCCAAGTATTGTTAATTCACGCCCCGGATCATAAAGCATTACGCTGTGTTGTTGTAAAGCTGCGCTTGTTTCAGGATTAAATTCTCTATTAGAATATAAGTAATTATATCCGTCAGTAATTGTACCATTATTCCAACCATTTGCAATAAGCACCCATCCAATACCTGTGTTCTCAGCAAATGTACCAATCTTAACTTTATTGCCGGCATGTAATCCACCACCACTTCCTGCGAATGAAGTATTAGGATAAATTACCGTAATTGTTGTAATATCACTTGTTGAAGTAGGGGGGGAGTTCATATCATATGTATAAAAACCAAGTACATTTTTATATCCTGCACCTTCTGAAACAAATGTTACCCAAACTGAAGTTTCACATTGAAGTAGTAGGTCATGTTCGTAGTCTGTTGACATATAATCAGGATGTGTTGTAGCCAAGTTTTGTCTTTCGGGGAATGAATTGTTTAAATCTGATAAAAAACCACTTGGAATTGGGTCGTCAACTGGTTCCAAATAATCAGGAACCCCTTGACTATTATAGGTGCCAAGGAAAGCAATATCGCTGTTGGTGCTTTTTGGAATAATTGATGAAGAGGATTTTTTATTTACCGGTATACCTCCAAAAGTATGTTCCGCAATTCCATTGTCTATAGGTACTTCAATAAAATTAACCAAACCAATTTGTGATGTTCCAAAAACAAGACTCTCATAATAGGCAGAAACAGGCCTGTAAATTGTGAATAATCCTTGTTCGTTGGTAATACCTTTTGCCATTAATAAACCCCCTTCTTCAGGAAAATCAGTATAAACAGATACCAGCACATTATTCATTGTGTTGTTCTGGTTGTCTTTAGTGTATATCTTAACTGTTATGTCTTTAGTAGTACTCCAGTTAAAATTCTCACTTATATTTAAATCTTCCAAGGCTGTGGGTTCATCGCCAGTGTTTTCGTTGTTATCTTTTTTACATGAAATAATTGAAAAAGAAATAATCAACATTAAAATTAGTGGCAGTCTTATATTTTTCATATCAGTGGTATTAATTAGTTTTGTGAAAATAGTCTATCAAAGCTCATTCCGCAATAGTTAATGTGTTTATTACCAACATTATATTGTTAATATGATTATAAAACATTTTCTCAAAATGGGAATGATTGTACTATATTGGATTCGGTCATTTGCGATAAGATTCAAATTATATTATTTTTCGTGTTATTGTTTTAATATAGATGCCTTAAAGCGATAAATATAATACCTAATAAAATAATTCTGCTACATTCTTTTGAGTTCCTTTTATAGTATCGTTGTTTTCAATTACGATGGAACCTTGTTCAATAAGAAAACGGTTTTTAGAATTAAGCAGTTGAGTATTATTAAGTATTAATGTTGATGGTCCATATTCAGGTTTCTTTTGAAGAAGAACAATGCCGTAATTGCAATGTGAAATAGTGCAGTTATCAGCTTGTACAACTGATAAATCCTTGGATGCAAGACCAATTCCTGATGAAGTAATTGTAGTATTTTCAACTATTAATTGCGAGTTTTCGCCACCACTTATTCCCTTGTCGTTGGCATTGTTTATTTCAACACCCTGGATAAGTATTTGACTTCCAGAGAAATCTATCGCATCATTTCCTGTATTTGTAAACTTAGTATCAATAACTTTTCCTGTGCTAAAATCGGAGTCAAATGCATCACTATAGATATAGTCAAATATTGAGTTTTTAAGAATAAAATCAGAACGGATTATATTTAGAGCATCTTCACATTGATTACGATAGAAGGTGGTGTTGGTAATTTCTACATCTGATTCATAAAAATTAACTGCTCCCGTAAGAGTCCAACCCATAAAATCAAGAGTGTTTAGGTTTTTAAATACCGTGTTTTTAACATGCGATATTCCACCGGCTTGTAATACAGTGAATCCATTGGCGGAAAAATCAGATGAAGTGATAGTTACAGGGTTCTCTTTTGTGCCGTTTATTGTTATTGGTGAATATGAAATGAAACCAGCATTGTTAATCATATTTATAGTAGTGCTCTCATGAAAGTATACTCTGTAACCCAAAGGTATAATTACAGTTTCGTTTATTGTAATATTCCCCTTTTTGATATGTACATTTTTGCTTTCTACGCGTTCAATTATATTTGTGTCAGGAAATGGATGTGCATCAATCAACTGTTGAACTGGAGATGGTTTTGCAGAGGGTTCAGGCCATGGCATTATTTCTATAGCCATAATATCATAATGATCTTTGATGCTAAAAAACAAAAAATTAAGTTCTTTTTCTTCAGTTGAGAAAAATACTGTACCAGGAGTTCCATTACTAAACCCTGATACAATTGGAACAGGTACAATTACTTCTGTAATTTTTTTATTTCCCTTACCCAATCCTAAAATTACAATCTCTCCTGGATAAAAATTATTAATCTTGTAAACTGATGAATCAGCATAAGTGTTTTGTTTATAACATGATATAAGGTTATGGGCAAGAAAATCTTTAATAATGGTGTCGTAATTAATTTTTTCTTTTGATTTATTCAGCCATTGCAGATTTTCTTTTTTCATTGTGAGAAATTGCTTTTTAAATTTAGGTAGATCCTTCCTGATATTATTAGCATTTTCCAGAATATCATTTTTAAAGAAATATTGTTCAGGGAATTCAATTTTTATTAATGAGTCATAAAAATTAAGCTGATCATGAGTGCAAATAAATAAGGAATCCAGAAAAGCTACAGATGAGTATTTCTCCAAATAATTAATATATTGTTCAGTAAAAATTGCATCATTAAACAATTCTCTTAACATTAAAAATTCATCATTAATTGTTGCAATTGAATTGTTTTTTAAATAGCCGTAAATTGTTCTTTTCCCTACTTCTTCTAAGCCTATATCTGAATAACAATCGTATGAAATTGGTTCCAGCTTGCATAGCACAGGATTATAATAAAAACGTTGATTATGCCATATTATACTATGACGTGCCAGGAATACATCGGCAATAGCAAAATACTTGGCAAGCATCTCAGTGTTAAATATTTCTGAAGCACTTGCCAGACGGTTTTTATATTGATACATTAAGTTTTGCGCAATTAAAAACTGATTGAAAAGATTAGAATCTGCAACGGTTTTGGTGGTTGAAAAAGGTTTGATAGTGGCTGCTTCAAAAACTGGTGTTCGAAAATTATATCTTTTTCCTTTTGTATTAAAAACGCGAGTATCCCATAAGGCATCTTCAACAAATCGTACAATAGGTCCTTCACGCCTTTTTTGTGATTCCACTAATTGCTTTGTAAAGTGTTCTTCATATGCGTAAATACCAGTATTTTCTCCAATAATGGTAACTGGCATAAATCCATATCGTGTTGTAAGTAGATCTTCTGATATCATAAACTGGTGAAGAAACCATTCGTTTACTCCGAGCCTTGATAATGGGCTTTGAACTGAAAAAACGCGCATATTGTTCCAAGTATTACCTTTTTTTAGCTTAATTCGGAACGACCATTTATTTCCATGAAGATGATCTAACCAATCGCCTTTTAGCCGCATATCTGACTTCATAAGTTTGTTGTTGGCAAAAGCAAAACCCTTAATCCAATCATCATCTGTTGATTGTAGTACTCCGGCAATAAAAGCTCGCTTACGAATCTCAATTAGTTTTATGTATTCCGAAGTATCCATCTCAATATGAAATACATCTTCATTAAATATCGGAAATGCTTTTTTTTCAATAATTTGTATGCTTATATCATCAAAAAATACACTGTCTTTTCCCGGATTCCATACATAAACTTTAAGTTTTTGAAATTCTTTGGTAGGAGGAACATAAAAATTTAGACTAAGTTTTCCCCAGCCATTCTCGTCAATTTTAACAGGATTTTTTGCAGCAAAATAATAATTTGTTCCTGTAATGACAGCAACTAGCTGGCCTTCTGCGCCTTTGCGCCAAATCGACATTTCGAAATAGCTATCTCTTTTTATCCCTGGCAATTCAATTGAAAGAGCAAATGCATTTTTTGGTGTGGTTATGACAGAGAAGTTACCGCTTCGTTTTTGAATACTTGTTTGAAGACTTCCACCAGAAAAAAGATAGTTGTCATTAGTATCTGCTATAAAATACTTTTTGTTTTTTGATAGGGTTTCAAGTGATGAAGTTATATTGTATTCACTTTGATGTTTAAATTTCTTGGCACACGATGAAATCAAAATAATTACTGCTATAATTGCTGATGTAGCTGATATTTTTATTATCCGTGTCATCGAAAAAAGGTATGCTGCAAATATAACCTAAACTATACAAATTTCAGAATAACTTTTTTAATACATTTGAAACATTATATTTTGCTATTATATATTTATTATCCTCTTAAAAGATGTTCAAATTCAGTAACATAAAAATAATATGCATAAGTATGTTTATTCCATTTTTGTTAGGGCATAATTATGTAAGTGCAGCAATTGTTTTTAACAAATTCGACTCTCCATATGTAATTGACACAGATTATATTGTAGATGCTGGTGACACTCTTATTATGGAAGCTGGTGTACAAGTTATTCTCAATGAAAATATTAACATTTTGATTTTTGGCATATTGTTTATTAACGGGGTACCTGACGACCCTGTGTTTTTAACACCGGCAATTGACAGTATTGGATGGGGAATAATTGAAATAGATAGCCCCGGAAAGGAATGTAGGCTTGAGAATGTTTATATTACTGATGGGCGGATTATTACACATGATGTTAGTTTGGTAATGCAGAATGTTTATTTTTTTAACAGGCAAGACTTAGCCTGGAATGATGCAATTACACGAGTATTAGGAGGGAATGTAGTTATTATCGATTCTAGAATTACGGGATCTGGTGTAGGTGAAGGATTCTTAATTCATAATCAATCGAATTCAATTGTTTCACACTGTAATTTTGAAAACATACCAGATGCTATTGAGTTTATAAATGTTGATAATGGAATAATCAGAGGAAATGTTTTTTCAGATTTGCCTGATGATGCAATTGACTTAAATAATTGTTCAAATATCCTAATTGATAGTAATATTATTACAAATGCTGAGGACAGGGGAATGGAAATTGGAAGCGAAAATTTTGGAAGTTCAGACAATATTATAATACATAGAAACCTCATTATTGGTTGTAATGAAGGTGTCATTTTTAAAGAGAATTCATTCGGGTTGTTGCAAAATAATACTTTTTATAAAAATAATATTGCTGTTAGTTGTATTGAATCTCAGAGTGTTGCAAGAGGAAGTTCCATAATAATTGAAAATTCTATTTTTTCAATGTCTGTTGATGCTGACTTTTATTTTGATAATGCATCCACGATTGATGTAAGCTATTCATTGTCAGATATGTTATTGCCTAATGGAACAAATAATCTATTTGATGACCCCCTTTTTGTAAACCCAGAAGAAAATGATTTTTCGTTGTTGGATAATTCACCTTGTATTAACGCGGGTGATCCTCAAAGCCCATTGGATCCTGATTATACAGTTTGTGATATGGGTGCATACTATTATAATTCAGATACATCTACAATTTATGAAAATGAATTGTATTCAATTATTGCGTATCCAAACCCATGTATGGGGAAGTTTTACTTAAAATATTATCTATTACATGAAAATACAGTTAGCCTGGTTATGTTTGATATTTTTGGCATTAAAATAAACGAAGCTACTTACAAAGATCAATTTTCTGGATATCATACAATTATGATTGACCTCTCCGATTATAATATTGCAGGTCCGATAGTTTGCAGGTTTTTTGCTGGAGATTATTTCAAGGAGTTTATTATGATAAAGCACGATTAGAAATTCTGCCTGAATTTTAAAGAATTAATATTACTTTTGCTACATAAAATATATTACTAATTTAAAAAAATTATCATGAAAAAAACTTTACTAATCTTATTCTTAGCATTTTTTGCAATCTCAATTCATGCTCAAACAGATTTATTCTTCTCAGAATATGCTGAAGGCACTGGTAACAATAAGTGTGTTGAAATTTACAACCCTACTAATCAGGATGTTGATCTTAGTGAGTATTATGTACTTAGGTTTAGTAATGGTAATTCAACCTTTACTTCAGGAGGAGCAACTCAACTGGAAGGAACACTGGAACCATATAAAACTTATGTATTGGTAAACGGACAAACTACAAGCACATCTAGTTCCCCAGCTTGTAGCCCGGTATTGCAAGCATTGGCTAATCAATTAGATCATGATTATCCTGCACCAACGTATATGAATGGAAACGATGCTATCGCTTTGATTAAAACTCCTGGTGGTGAAACGCCTAATGCTGATATGTCGAATGTAACTTCTGTTGATTTAATTGGTCAAATTGGTTTAGGAAGTCTTATTGAAGATGAAACTGGTTGGTCGTATGTACAGGATTCTACGTTAACTTACAATAATTCCGGTGGAGAACCAGTAGACGGACAGATAATTAATTTTATTGTTCAGGATAAAGCAATGGACGGAAATACATATGGTCCCTTCTGGATGTCATGGACATCAAATCATTCACTTATTAGAAAACCAACTGTTGTTGATGGTATTAAGGCTAATCCAAATCCATTTAATGTTAAGATGGAATGGGATACTGTTGCAGCTGTACTAGATAGCCTGGGTTATCCTACTTACACAGATATTTGGACTAACCTCGGTTCACATGCATGTGTAGCTGATCCAAACTATTTATCAGTTGACGAGAACTCAGCAATGGGTACATTAAGTTTATATCCTAATCCTGTTGTTTCTGATCATTTTGCATTTAATACAAGTGCTCCTGTTGAGTCTATTTATGTATTTGACATACTTGGTAAAGTTATCTATCAAGAGGTATTCACTTCTCCTGTTAAGACAACAGATGTAGCTGTTGCTTCAATGAAAAAGGGAGTTTATATGGTAAAAGTTGTTTTTGTTGATAATAGCTCAACAACTCAAAAACTACTAGTTAGATAAATCTACATTAAGTTATTTGTAATAAAAAGTTGTCTGGGTTGGAAGTCATTTCAGACAACTTTTTATTTCTAAGTTTAAAATTATTCGATTTATGAAACAGAGGATATTAATTTTCTTTTTTGTTTTGGTCTGTACAGTTTCAGCCATTGGACAAAAACAAACCGTTAGTGGTGTAGTTAAAGATTCTTTTTTAGGAGAAACTGTTATTGGAGCTAATGTTCTTATAAAGGGAACCTTAGTTGGAGCAGTAACTGATTTAGAAGGTAAGTTTTCTATGGAGTTGGAGAAGGGTTATTATACTCTTGAAGTTAGTTATGTGGGTTATAAAGTTGGAACAAAGGAGATAGTAGTTGCTGATAAGCCTATTAATCTTACTTTTAATATGAAAACCATTGTGCTGGATGAGATTTCTATTGTTGGTGATGTTGCCAGGTCTAGAGAAACACCTGTTGCCTTTACAACCTTACTTCCGGAAAAGATTGAAGAGCGTTTGGCTGGTCAGGATATTCCAATGATATTGAATAGTACACCAGGTGTTTATGCTACTGAACAAGGAGGAGGAGATGGAGATGCACGTATTACAATTCGTGGGTTTAGTCAGCGTAATGTGGCTGTTATGCTTGATGGTATTCCAGTAAACGACATGGAAAATGGTTGGGTATACTGGTCTAACTGGTTTGGTTTAAATGCTGTTACAAGAAGTATACAAATTCAGAGAGGGCTTGGTGCTTCTAAGCTAGCATTGCCTTCAGTAGGAGGGACAATAAATATTATCACCAAAGGAATCGACAGTAAACGTTCTTTTAGCATTGAGCAAGGTGTAGATAATAATGGAAAACTAACAACAAATCTTGGTTATACTTCCGGACAATTAGATCATGGATGGAGTTTTACATTAGCAGGAGCATACAAAAATGGAAAAGGTTGGGTTGATGAAACCAGTGTGAAGGCATGGTTTTTCTTTGCAAAAGTTGATAAACGTTGGGGTAATCACATAACGAGCTTAACTGGTTTTGGCGCACCACAAACACATACACAAAGAAGTTATAAGAGATCAATAGCAGCTTATGACACAACTTATGCAGGTGAACATGGTGTTTCTTCAGAGGATTTTCCTGAAATATTAAATGAAGGAATAGGATATAGTCAGCATTGGGGATTTATAAAACGTGATGCTGAGCAATGGAATAGTGATTATTCAGCCCGAGTTATTAATCCAAATGCAGAACGAGAAGTGCTTAACGAAAAAGTAAATACTTACTTTAAACCACAGTTTAGTATTCGTGATTCATGGAATGTGAATGATAAATTTATGATTTCCAATACATTTTATGTGTCGTTGGGAAATGGTGGTGGTCAGGGAACCAGAAATAGTCTTAAAAATACAAATCTTATAACTGAAGAAGAAGTTATTGATAACCCTGATGTATTCAGTCAGGACGAAGTTGGACAGATTTACTGGCAAGGTATCTACAACCAAAACACAAAACCCACAAATACTGGTTTTGGGATTGTTTATCCGATTGATACAGCTTATAGTGATAAATTATACTATTCAAGTAATTACCTAGTGCAAAGCAAGAATAATCACCAGTGGTATGGCTTACTTTCTTCATTTAACTATGTTGTAAATGATTATTTTATTTGGTCGGGTGGTATTGATATGCGTTCCTATAAAGCTGAACATTATATGGAAGTTACAGATTTGTTGGGAGGCGATTATGCTATTGATAAGAATGACCTGCGTAACGATTATTTTGCTAATCCTCAGTTGGCTGTGAAACATGTTGGCGACAAGGTATATTATTATGATGATGGCCTTGTAAACTGGGGAGGACTTTTTGCTCAATTGGAATATAAGAAAGGAAATATTAGCACATTTGTTAATCTTACGGGTTCTTTAAGTGGTTTTAAAAAGATAGATTATTTTGGAGACAATAAGTCTGACTGGTTGTACAAACCTGGTTTTACAGTGAAAACGGGTATTAATTATAACTTGTCTGAACATAGTAATGTATTTCTTAACTTAGGTTTTCTTTCTAAAACCAGAGACTTCAAATATTATTTCCAGGGTTATACTGCTAATTTTCTACCTGATTCAATAACCAAAAATGAACGGGTAAAAGCTCTTGAATTAGGATATTCATTTATTAGTAGAAAATTTACAGCAAATGTGAATGCCTACTATACAAAATGGGAAAATAAACCAACGAATCAGGTAAGAGGCGAATATGAGGATCCTTTAACAGGTAATTCAGGATACACTTATGGAGATATTCCAGGAATGGATGCGTTACATATAGGTGTTGAGCTTGACTTTGTTTATAAAATAACACGTAAATTGAACTTTCAGGGTTTAATTTCATTAGGTGATTGGAAGTGGGATAAGAAAATTGAGAATCTTCAAATGTATTATACTGATGATAATCAACCAGCTAACCACCTTAGTTTCGACGCAACTGGAATACATGTTGGGGATGCAGCTCAAACCCAACTAGGAGCGAGTATTAAATATGAACCAATAAGAGGATTATATGTTGAGGGAACAGGAACATATTTTAACAGATATTATTCTGATTTTAATCCTGAAGATTGTACTGACGAGCTTGGTAATCCGGTGGAGTCATGGAGAATACCTTCTTATACACAGGTTGATTTTCATGCAGGATATAGGTTTAAAATTAATAAGTTAGACAAGTTTGGTTTTACATTTAGAGTTAATGTATTGAATGTGCTGAATTCAGTATATATTTCTGATGCCAAAAATAACGATTCATATATTCAGCGTAATTTTGGTGCTTTCGATGCACGCTCTGCTTCTGTGTTTATGGGAGCACCACGTAGATTTGTTGCTTCTCTTAAAATAGTAATTTATTAAATGAAAACAATTATTAATATGAAAAAAATAATTATTACCGCATTATTATTTGTAGGAATTTTAACTACAGGTTATGCACAAGAAAATATTCTTGAAGCCCGTGAAATGCCTATTGGAACTGTTGTTACAGTTAAAGGTATTGCTACTAATGGTTCAGAATTAGGTATTATCAGGTATATGCAGGATGCTACAGCTGGAATAGCTGCATATGGTTCTGCTGTTGGGGTTGTAAACCGTGGTGACACAGTTATAATTACTGGAACACTAAAGGAATATAATCAACTTCTGGAAATTGATCCAGTAACAAATGTCGAAGTATTGTCAACTGGTAATATATTGCCTGATCCGATACTGTTAACACCTAATCAGATAAGTGAAACTTATGAAGCAAGGCTGCTCCAAATTAATAATGTGATTTTTAATGATGGTGGACAAAATTTTACTGGTAATAAAAAGTATACTTTTACTTCTAATGGAGAAATAGGATACATTTATGTTAAAAATGGTCAGGATCTTGTTGGTACTATTATCCCAAGTGCTCCTGTTGAGTTAACAGGACTTTGTTCACAATATGATTACACTAATCCTAATGATGGATATCAGGTACTTCCAAGAGATGTAGATGATATTTTTATTCCAAGTTCCATTTATTTTATTGATGCTTTATCAAATATTGATTTTACTCAAACCACACTTGATTTTGAATGGAATACTAACATTGAAGGAACAACCGAAATGTACTATGGTTCTACTGAAGAATTAGTAGCAACAAATATTGTTTCTGTATCTGGTCAAAGTACCAGTCATAGTATTGATTTGTCTGGATTAGATGCTGGTGAAATTACATGGGTGCAGGCGTTTTCAGTGAGTGGATCTGATACAGCTAAATCAGCAGTTGTTCCATTTGCGACTATCTCAAATTCATCGGGTGAAATGAAAGCGTATTTTAATAGCCCTGTAGATATTTCTTATTCCACAGGTGTTGATGCTATATTTCTTTATGAAACTATTGATGATACTTTGATTAGTTATATTAACCGTGCAAATTATACCATTGATTTTACAATTTACAATTTTAATAATTCAGGAATTAGCAATATTAGTGATGCATTAATCGCTGCAGCAGATAGAGGAGTTAGAGTTCGTGTAATAGGTTGTGGTACTACTGCTAATTTAGGTATTGACGAGCTGATTGGAACGGCTGTTCATGTACTTATTGGTCCTGATGATTATAATCGTGATGGGATTATGCACAATAAATTTATCATTTTTGATGCTCAATCTGATAATGCTAATGATCCAATAGTTTGGACAGGTTCAACAAATTTTACTGATGGACAGATTAATTTGGATGCAAATAATGTTATTATTGTTCAGGATCAAAGTTTAGCACGCGCGTATCAAATTGAGTTTGAGGAAATGTGGGGTTCTCATGGTGATGATCCTGATGCTGCTAATGCACGATTTGGTGCAACTAAAATGAATAATACACCTCACGAATTCATAATTGATGGTAAACGTGTTGAGTGTTACTTTAGTCCATCTGATGGAGTAAATGCAAAAATTGTTGATGTAATTAATTCTGCTGATAAAGATCTTAGCGTTGCTACGATGTTAATTACACGAATTACTATGGCAGATGCTATAGTTGAGCGTAAGTCGGCAGGTGTTGCTGTAAATGGTATTACTAATGCTGAAGGAAATAATAATGCAACAGTTAATGAGATGCTTGAAGCTTCTTTGACAACTCATGTAACTTACGACAATGTTTCACCTGGAATTCTTCACCATAAATACATGATTGTTGATCAGGGTGATCCTGCTTCAGATCCAATGACTTTTACAGGTTCTCATAACTGGAGTGCAGCAGCTGATAATACTAATGATGAAAACACTCTCATTATACATGATGCAACAATGGCAAATATTTATTACCAACAATTTGTTTATCGTTTTGTTGAAAATCATGGTGTATTATATGAACTAACTGATCCTCCGGTAGCTGTTGATGATAATGCTGAAACAACAATTAACAATATGGTGACTGTTATGGTATTGGAAAATGATATATTAGAAGCTCCAATTACTTTAAGTATTGAAATACCAGCTAATCAGGGTAATGCATTTATTCCTTTCACCAATCCAAATATTATTAATTATGAACCAAATGATGGTTTCTATGGTACCGACTCAATTGTTTATAAAATTGTTTATCAGGCGGATCCAACTCTTTATTCTACAGCAAAAGTGTATTTTATTGTGATTGATAATAGTGGAGTTAATGACTTATTCCTCGGTGGAAAAGTTAATATCTTTCCTAATCCAGCAGATAACCAGTTAAATGTTTCATTTAATGCAGTTAATAATGCAAGTCTTGATATTAGTCTTACTGATATTTCGGGAAGAGTTATTGTTAAAGAAAATCATAATACTTCAATAGGTGAAAATAAAATCTTGGTTGATTTAAGCGAATATACTACAGGTATTTACTTTCTTAAAATAGCGGATGGTAATAGTAGCATGGATTTTAAGGTAGTTGTTAAGTAATAATTGTAAGCGTGGACACCCTTACAACAACAAAATACTTACATAGAGCTGAGGTTAAAAGACTATTATTTTGACAGTTCCAAACAAAAAGGGAGGCCAGCTGGCTTCCCTTTTTTATATACTTCTGTTTTAAGTGTCCACGCTTAAAAACAAACAACCTCCACGCTTAAAAATTATTTCTATTCTATCATTTCAACTTCTTCAACAACTTCTACTTTTGATGGTGGAGGAGGTGGGGGAGGAGGTGTTTTAACAATTGTAAGCTCATCAATAAGATGGGTAGCACCTGCAAACTTATCAATAATAAAGAGTACATAATGAATATCAACCACAATAGTGCGTTGCATATTTGGGGCAAATGCGATATCGCTGCTCATAGCTTCCCAATTACCATCAAAAGCAATTCCTGTAAGTTGACCCTTGCCATTCATAACCGGTGATCCTGAGTTTCCGCCTGTGATATCGTTGTTGGTTAAGAAGCAAACTATCATTTTCCCATCTTGCCCATATTGTCCGTAATCTTTTGTTTCGTACAATTCAATAAGCTTTTCAGGAACAATAAATTCATAATTATCGGGGTCTTCCTTTTCAATTACTCCACTAAGATGTGTAATATAGTCGAAATGAATAGCATCTGCAGGATAGTAATCCAGCACTTTACCATAAGAAAACCTAAGTGTTGAATTTGCATCAGGGTAGAATTTTTTGTCTGGTTGCATTTCGCGTACGCCTTCAACAAATAAACGATTAGCTTTCTTTACTTCACTGTTTTCTTTTCGAGTTTTTGTTGAAGCTTCCATTAGCAATGCCATATATTCTGTTGAGAGAATAAACGCAGGATCTTTATCAAGAGTTTTAAGTGAAGGTTTATCCAAAAAGGCTGTTATTTTTTCAGGAGTTGAGAAGTTAGACTTTGTGTAGATGTAGGAAGCAATTTCTTTAAAGTTCCCATTGTATTTTTTTACAAGTTTTGTAAGTAATTCAGGATGCATTTCCTTAGGAATATTATTGAAATACATTTCTGTCATCACTGCAAAAACATCTTCATCGGTTGCCAAATCGTAGTTTTTAAACTGATCAACAACATTATCCTTGAGCTTGTTTATTTCCTTATCAATCTGTTTTTTTGTTTTCGCTTTTTTATCTTTGTCTTTTTCCCCCTTATATTTTTCCATAAACGATTGTAATGCTGAAAATCCTCTTGCATAACTTATAATATCTGCACCTCCGATTCCGGCAATACTCGCATAAATTAGTGTTGAATAGCCATCCGATTTTTCTTTGTCTGCTTCTTCAATTATTGATAATGCATCTCCATATTTTTCAGTCCGTGTTGGGTCTTCATTTACCCATAACATAAACTCATCTTCAAATGCTTTTTTGTCATCAAAAACATTTAGGTCTTTAATGCCTTTTGTTTGTCCTATGAAAAGTTTCCATGCATTGGCAATTCCAGCATAATTTGAGGCATATTTTATTTTAACTTCTTTATTGTTATTCATATGTTCTTTCAAAACATCAAGTTTTTTACCAAATACTTCGATAATAGGTGGATAGTAATTATCAACTTTGAAGTCTATTCCTGATGAAGTAAGAAAACGCTCAGTGCCACCCGGGAATCCCCATATCATTTCAAACTCATTCATTTTCACAGGGTCAAGAGAAATGGGAAGCGAGTGCTTTGGTACAAGAGGAATATTTTCTTCAGAGTACTCAGCAGGACTTCCATCAGGTGCAGTATAAATTCTAAATATACTGAAATCACCAGTGTGTCTTGGCCACATCCAGTTATCGGTATCACCACCATATTTTCCAATTGATGAAGGAGGTGCTCCCACTAGTCTTACATCTGTATAAACTTCATACACAAACATATAATATTCATTTCCGCTAAAAAAACTTTTTATTACAACATTATATTTCTTATCTTCAGAAGCCTCTTTTTTAAGTCGTGAGGTAATTTCTTTTATCGCAGCAGTACGCTCTGATCCTTTAAGTGTGTCGTTAATAAATGGAAGGATGCTATCAGTAACATCAGCCATACGGTAAAGTATTGATGCTGTTAAAGCTTCATTAGGTAGTTCTTCATCGTGGTTCATAGCCCAAAACCCATCGGCTAAGTAGTCATGTTCTACAGTACTATGTTTTTGTATAGCTCCAAATCCGCAATGGTGATTTGTAAACATTAACCCTTCGTTTGAAACAATTTCGCCAGTACAAAAGAAACCACGAGGTGTAGGACTGCTTGATAACCCTATTATAGCGTCTTTTAAACTGCCATTGTTTATGTTATAAATTTCATCAGGTGTTAGTTGAAGTCCCATTTTCTCCATATCTACATAATTTAATCTTTCAAGATACAGGGGTAGCCACATTCCTTCGTCTGCATTTACTCTTATGCCCGATATAAGTATAATTAAAATAAATAAGTAAGATAATTTTTTCATAAAGTTGATTTTTAAGTTTGAATATTGCTGCTTTAGCATAAATTGTACCAGTAATAGCAACTAATTAATATGTATATGATTACTTGAAATCTCAAAAAAGCTTTTCTATATATTGTTCATAAGTGAACAGGGCTGTATTAATATCGCACAGTTTTTTTCAATATGTTTTTTAAAAACTAAACCTGCTTTCAAATATAGTATTTTTGAATCTGAATAAAATCTAAAAAATTAATTAGTTATTCCGATACACAATTTTTTATAAATTTACCAACATAGAATTTATTTAGAATCAATTACTAATGAAGAATAATATAATTCAATATTTAAAACCATTAATTGGATTTAGCATTATAGTTTTTATGAGCTGGTATTTTCTAGACATATTGGCTTACATACTTATCGCTACTTTTTTATCGATGATGGGAACACCACTTGTTAAACGGATTGGTAAAATAAAAATTAGAAGTTGGAAAATACCACAATCCTTCAGTGCCGGACTATCACTATTGATAATGATATTTGTTTTTGGCTTATTTATGATATTGATTGTGCCATTGATAATAAGGCAAGGTAATATTATTTCAACTATTAATGTTAATGATCTTATTGCTCATTATCAAGAACCAATGGATAAACTTGATGCATTTTTAGTACAATATAATGTTATTAACTCTGGTGAAACGTTGGCAATCTACTTACAAGGTCAGATACTAGATGTTATTAGTTTGGCAAAATTTGCAAATTTTTTCTCTAACCTTGTAAGTACAACTGGGTCTTTATTTATGGGGGTTTTTATTGTAGTTTTTCTCACATATTATTTTTTATTAGATGACAAACTTTTGAAAAATTTTGTTTTAAAGCTTTCGCCGGAAAAGTACATTAACGATCTTGACAAAGCTCTGCACGATTCTAAGTTTCTTTTGGTTAGATATTTTCATGGAATCCTTGTTGAGATAATAATAATGATGACATTGGAAACTATTGGATTGTTAATATTGGGTGTACCTAATGCATTACTTATTGGGTTTTTTGGTGGGCTCATGAATGTGATTCCTTATCTAGGGCCGATAATTGGTATGACCATTGGAGCTGTCCTTGCAGTATTATCAGTAGTAAGTGATGGTGATTATAATATAATTGTATTTACTTTTTTTAGTGTAGTTGGCGTTTTTGGAATTGCTAACTTAATAGATAATTTTGTACTTCAGCCACTTATTTATTCGAGAAGTGTTAAAGCACATCCTATAGAAGTATTTCTGGTAATTATTATAGGGGGTAAACTGGCAGGTATTGTGGGTATGATTCTTGCGATACCAACTTACACGGTAATTAAAGTGATTGCAAGACAGTTTATGCAGCAAATGAAATTAGTAAAATATTTAACTAGCAGAATGTAACCTTTTTATAATAAAACACTATAATAACCGATACATTAACCTTAAATAGATATTGATATGAGTGATTCAAATTCAGGTTCAGGCTTTGCTTTTATAGCAGGTATAGTAGTTGGTGCTGCAGTAGGTGCGTTGGCTGGATTATTATTTGCCCCGGAAACTGGTGAAGAAACCAGAAAAAAACTTGCTGAAAAATCAAAAGAATTAGCAGATGATCTTTATGATAAATTCGACGATTTTAAAGACTCGATGACTGACGTGCTCGAGGATGTAAAATCAGGAACTGCTGAAACTCTTGAGAGTGTTAAAAAAAATACTGAGGCTTTAATCGAAGAGGTAAAAACCAAGGTAAAATAAGTTTTAACTTACTTATTATCTTATGGAATATGATGATTTGGGACAGCCCATTAAGGATGCCATCGAGGAACTTAAGGGATATGTTGATATTCAGATTACGTATAATAAACTTGTTTTTACTCGCAAAACAGGAGAACTATCTTCGTATATATTATTGCTGGTACTGTTACTTGCAACCGGAGGATTAATTCTCCTATTTTTATCATTTGCCTTTGCCGGATGGTTTGGTGATATAACTAAACTTGGGATCGGGGCTGGTTACCTTGTGGTAGCTGGTTTTTATGTGCTACTTGCAGCCTTTATTTATATATTTCGTAAGAAATTTATTTTTAACCCTACCCGAAAAATATTTGGCAATATCTTTTTTGGTGAAGATAATACATCAAATGAAAAATTTAACTTCTCTTTTGATTCGGATGAATCATATGAGAAGAATATAAAGGCTGTTCATGAAGAATTGCTAAAGCGACAAGAAGATTTAAACCAGAAAATTAAGGTAGTTGGTGATAGCCTTACATTCACAAATATTTCACACCAAATAATTGATAAAGCTTATCAGTCGTTTGTAACAACTACTAACATGGCTAAGTTTGCTTTTAATGTGATTAATAGGATAAGAAAACTTTCAGGCCATAAGAAAAGAAAAATAGCTAAAAAAGAAAACAAAAAATTAGAGAAGGATATTAAGGATTGATTTTAAACAGTTAGAATATCTTTTTCTTTTGTTTCAAATAAATTATCAATTTTTACTGAAAAATTATCAGTGAGTTTTTGAATTTCATCCATTAATTTTTTTGCCTCATCTTCCGGCAAGCCATCTTTTTCAAGTTTTTTTGCTTCATCATTACCCTGACGTCTTGCATTTCGAATACCTATTTTAGTATCTTCAGTAATTACTTTTGCTTTTTTAACCAGATCAAGGCGTCTTTCCTCGGTTAGTGGGGGTACATTAATTCTTATTATATCACCTTCATTTTGAGGATTAAAACCCAAATTAGCATTTAGTATTGCTTTTTCTATTTCATTAATAGTACTCCTGTCGAAAGGCTGAACAATAATTTGGCGGGCATCGGGTGTATTAATATTTGATGTTTGTTCAATTGGTGTTGAAACACCATAATATTCAACTCTAACACCGGTAAGCATTGATGGGTTTGCCTTGCCTGCTCTTACCTTTAAGAATTCTTTTTCGAGGTGTTGTATGGCATTTTGCATGCTTTCTTCAACTTCCTCTAAACATAATAATGCATCGTCAGTCATAACATCAAATTTTTAATAACCACAAATGTAATATTTCTCATTAATGAAATATCAGTTTTTATATAATGAATATTAAATATTTATTCACAGTACTTTAACTAGAATCACTACTCCTAAGTTTGACAATTATAAATTAATTGCCAGACTTAACTATAGTGCCAATATTTTCACCCCTAACAACTTTAATTAAATTACCCTTAGTATTCATATCAAACACTAGTATAGGTAAGTTATTCTCTTTACATAAAGTAAAGGCCGTCATGTCCATTATTTTCAAATTTTTGCTATATGCCTCATCAAAAGTAATTGTGTTATATTTAACAGCCTTTGGATCTTTTTCAGGATCTGCTGTGTATACACCATCTACTCTTGTGCCTTTTAGTAAAATATCAGCTCCTATTTCAACTCCTCGCAGAGCAGAAGCCGAATCGGTGGTAAAAAATGGATTTCCCGTACCTCCGGCAATAATAACCACATATCCCTTATCCAGATAATATTTTGCTTTTCGTCCACTTGCCGATTCAGCTATTGGATCAATAAAAATGCCAGATAGTAACTTGACTTTTAAACCTTGTTTTTCTAGTTCAGCTTGCAGTGCCATAGAGTTAATAACTGTTGCCAGCATACCCATGTAATCACCCTGCACCCTATCCATTCCTTTAGTAGCTCCCTGTAATCCTCTGTAAATATTACCACCCCCAATTACAATTGCGATCTGCACTTTTGTATCAGCTACTTGTTTAATATCTTCGCAATATCTGGTAAGAGTATCTGGGTTTATACCATAATCTTGACCACCCATGAGAGCTTCACCACTTAATTTTAACAATATTCTTTTATACATATCTTAAGTAATAATTTTCTAAAAACTAAATCCTATATTAATAAAAAACGTTGCTGATGGATTTAAATTTGATCCCATCACCGTAAATTCAATGGGGCCTATAATGCTATTGTATGATGCCGTTAAACCATAACCAAACAATGTATAAGCAGGATCAAGCAAATTTTCCACATTTTCACCGGTAGCCCCTAAATCAGATCTAATAGTTAAATACATCTTCTTATAAACATTATATTGAAATTTTATTCTGGCTATACCTGCATAATAACCAAATTCTTGTATAAACTGTACTCCTGTAAAAGGGACAAAACCACTAATATAATTTATTTCATTTAAACCACCTAAACCAAATCGGTGTTGAATTGGAGGCGAATCTTGTTTAAGAGTTCCTCCAACAAAAAATCCAGGTTTTAATACAAATTTTGGAGATATACTGATGCTTTGGTCATATTTTGCGTAAAAAATTAGTGAGTTAGTGAACAAATCTGATGACCATTCTTTTGATAAAGGTATAGCGTATGTAATTTTGAACTCTGCATTAAAACCTTCTGTTGCAAAATATGCTTTATCTCTCGAATCAGCTCTTAGCTTAACGAATAAATTACCGTAACTATGAAAATCTTCATAGGGCAATAATGTTGAATCAACTTGAATATCATCTACATGAAGTGAGAAATATTCATATTCAAATCCTGCTCTAAAATTATATAAATTGTTAAAAGTTGATGTTACAAAAGCCGATCCTTTAAAATTTGAAATATTTAATTTATGATATATTACATTTTTGTCATAGTCATTAAACGTAAATCCATACATGTCAATTTTTGCTCCAAAACCTGGTTTAGCCCCATTAGAAAGTAGGTATAGGGCACGAAATCGAGGGTTTGGTCCAATTAGTAATTCAGTAAATAATTTACTTCGATGTCCAAGCACATTTCTGAAAATACCACTTAATCGAATACTTCCACTATAATCAGTATCATAATGAAGCGATGCCGATAGGTAACCTGGTGAACCTTCTTTAATATTTAATATCAAATTAGCTTTTCCATCACCCACAGGTTCGAGCTCATAAAATACATGTGTAAAAAACCTAGTTCCATAAACTCTAGTTATTGTATGCTCTAGATCGTCAATCGAAATTTTAGTATTCTCGAAACGTTCAAAATAATTGTCCAAATAAATTAATGACATTTTATCATTTCCTTTATAAATTACTTCGGCAATATTAAGCGAATCAAGTGGCTTTGCATTATATTCTTTCAATGGTAAATATTCAATTGCATTTAATGAATCAGCAAGTTGTTTTAATTCATCGTAATGTTCCCTTGCAACTTTTTCTCCATATGCTATAATTGATTCATATTTAGTGAAGTCCATCATTCCGGCTTGAACTTTAAATCGAATGTTTAAATCAATAATTTTAGCAGCTTCTTCATTAGCCTTTTGTCCATGAAAGAAAATTATTTGATTTAGAATTTCTGTCATTGTGCTAAGCTGTGATATACTATCAGCAAGGCCTGATTGCACATCACCTCCCACTATTATTTGAGCCCCTTCTTTCCTTAGTTCACCTGCAGGATAATTGTCAACAATACCTCCATCAATAAGATAGTAGCCATTATAATGGGTGGGTGAAAAGTATCCAGGAATGGACATACTTGAACGAATAGCCATTGGGAGATATCCGCTTTTTAGGACTTCGGCATTGCCGTTAATTAAGTTTGTTCCTATACAAAGAAATGGTGTTTGTAATTTATTAAAGTCAGTAGTATTCCATGCTGGTGAAAAAAATCTGTTTAACAACAAGTTAACTTCTTGTCCCTGATACATTGCCTGTTTTAAGCCTATTTTTCTTTTCTTTAAAGGTAGAGATACCAATGAGTTTTCAAGAAATTCTTTCTCTTCATATGCAACATATTTTCTTGGTATTTCATCTTTAATTAGCTCATCCCAATTTTGGGATTTAATCATTTTTTCAATCTCATCCGGGCTATACCCAATAGCATATAATCCACCCATTATACTACCAATACTTGTTCCACCAACATAATCAACCCTAAGACCCACTTCTTGCATAACCCTTAGTAATCCAATATATGCAAATCCTTTAGCACCGCCACCACTTAATACTAAACCAACTTTTGGGCGTTCTTTGCTTTTTTCTGGGATTGTATTATTTTGTGAGAATAGTAATGAGCTTTGTAATAAAAGCGTAGCAATAACTATAATAATTACAGTGTAATTTTTTCTCATAATCTAGTAATTGATTATTTTAATCAATTACAAATATAAGACAAAAGTAATACTACTAGTCTTCCTGATAAAGTAAAATGGATTGTTATTAAGCATTCCAAATGAAATTGGAAATGCAATTTTTGAAAATTTTATTCTGACTTAGAATTTTGGCTCGAAAATTTCGTAATCCAGTGACAGCTTATTAAACTGAACAAAAAGGTTAGTGTACTCAGTATAATTATTATTATTTGCAGCAAAAATATATGTAAACCCGGCTTTAAGTCCTAATGTATCTGTAGTAACAATTTCAATACTTTCTACATCATTATTTCCCCAAAAATTAATTCTACTATCACCTAATTTTTCAATATACCAAACAGCATCCTCTTCAAAAGTAATATAAGCTAGTCTATCGCCATATGTACTAATATTATAAACAATCTGGAATGAATCAGGAGGGCTAACTATAGGGTCGACAAAACTATAAGTAGGTATTGAGGGTTCGGGATTATTGTTGTTGCAATCAACACTCAAAACCACAATTACACTAAATAAAATAATATTCAGATATAAAAATGATTTTTTCATAGTTTATTATTTTCAGCTAAGATACTAATTTTTACCGTGACAGTGTTTATATTTTTTTCCGCTACCACATGGACAAGGATCATTTCTTCCAACTCTCTTTTCAACTTTCACAGGTTGCGGTTTTTGCTTTTCCTGAGTATCACTATTCGCCTGTGAGAGCATATCTCCTCTTTCCTCTTTCATTTGAGAACGATCAAGCCCACGAGGCATTTTTACTTCTTGCAGGGTTGCAGTATTTTTCATGAATACATCACCTTTAATAAGATATGAGCCAATATCCTTATTAATTTTTTGAATCATCTTTTTAAATAATTCAAAAGATTCAAATTTATAAATAAGTAAAGGATCCTTTTGCTCATAAGATGCATTTTGTACAGATTGTTTTAACTCATCCATCTCACGAAGTTGCTCTTTCCACAAATCATCAATTGTTGATAATGTAATACCTTTTTCAAAAGCAACAGGAACTTCAGCACCATTTGACTCAACTGACTTTTTAAGATTTGCAATTATTTGAGTTTGGCGTTTTCCATCGGAGAAAGGAATAGCTATGTTTTCGTACTGACTTTGATTTTCGTAAACATCTTTAATAACAGGAAGCGTATTAACTGCAAGCCGGTTTCTCTTATCAACATAGTTTGTATAAACTGCTTTTGCTAATTTTTCAGTTAGATTTGTACTGTCAATTGCTACAAACTCTTTTTCATCAACAGGTGATTCAATGGCAAGGGTTCTCAACACTTCCATTTTAAAACCTTCAAAATCATTTTCAGATTGATAATCATGTGAAATTTGTTCACAGAGATCATAAATCATATTTGAAATATCAACCGAAAGTCTTTCTCCAAATAAGGCATGATGACGTCGTTTATAAATAACTTCACGTTGTGAGTTCATTACATCATCATATTCAAGTAATCGCTTACGTACACCAAAGTTGTTTTCTTCAACTTTTTTCTGTGCGCGCTCAATCGACTTGGTAATCATTGAATGTTGTATTACTTCTCCCTCTTCCAGCCCAAGTTTATCCATAATCCCAGCAATTCGCCCAGAGCCGAACATCCTCATAAGGTCATCTTCAAGAGAAACAAAGAATTGTGAACTACCCGGATCACCCTGACGTCCGGCACGACCTCTCAACTGACGGTCAACCCGTCTTGAGTCATGTCTTTCCGTACCAATAATTGCAAGTCCTCCTGAAACAACAACCCCTTCTCCAAGTTTAATATCTGTACCACGACCAGCCATATTGGTTGCAATAGTAACCATGCCAGGATGCCCTGCTTCTTTAACAACCTGTGCTTCACGCTGGTGCAATTTAGCATTCAAAACATTATGAGTAATATGCTTTCTGTTTAACATGCGGCTTAACAATTCTGATGTTTCAACAGATGTGGTCCCTACTAAAACGGGGCGTTTCTCATCAACAAGCTTTTCTATTTCATCAATAACAGCATTATATTTTTCACGTTTTGTTTTATAAACCAAGTCCTGTCTGTCATCACGAATTATTGGCCTATTAGTTGGAATAACAATAACATCCAGTTTATATATATCCCACAACTCACCTGCTTCAGTTTCAGCTGTACCAGTCATACCAGCTAACTTTTTATACATCCTGAAATAATTTTGCAGAGTTATTGTGGCATATGTTTGAGTGGCAGCTTCAATCTTTAGGTTTTCTTTTGCTTCAATCGCCTGATGTAGTCCATCAGAATAACGCCGGCCTTCCATTACACGTCCTGTTTGCTCGTCAACAATTTTAATTTTGTTTTCCATAATTACATATTCCACATCCTTTTCAAAAAGTGTATATGCTTTAAGCAACTGAGTTACAGTATGAATTCTTTCAGATTTAATTGAATAATCCTGGATCATTTTATTTTTCTGTTCCAGCATCTTCTTCTCGCTAAGATCTTCATTTTCTAATTCAGCAACACGTGCTCCAATATCAGGCAATATAAAGAAATCAGGGTCATCGTATGATTTTGTTAGAAGATCAATTCCCTTCTCTGTTAAATCAACTGAATTATGCTGTTCATCATTTACAAAATACAGTTCATCATCAATGATATACATATTTTTGGCCTGCTCCTGAAGATAAAAACTTTCAGTTTTTTGCATTAAATGTTTATTACCCTCTTCGCTTAACAGCTTAATAAGTGCTTTATTTTTTGGTAAACCATGATATGCTCTTAGTAGGTCATCTCCTGCTTTTTTAACACTGTCGTTATCGGTTTTGTCTTTCAATAAATGTTTCCCATCTACTAATATTTTAGATACCAGACTCTTTTGTGCATTGTAAAGTTTTTGCACATCACCTTTTAGTTCGTTGAATTCGTGAATATCACCTTTTGGTGTTGGCCCTGAAATTATTAATGGTGTACGCGCATCATCAATCAAAACTGAGTCAACCTCATCCACAATAACATAATTATGTTCGCGCTGAACCAATTCATCAGGGTTGCCTGTCATGTTGTCACGCAAATAATCAAATCCAAATTCATTATTTGTTCCAAAAGTTATATCAGCAAGATATGCCTTTCTTCGTTCATTTGTATTTGGTTGGTGATTATCAATACAATCTATGCGAAGTCCGTGGAACATATAAAGCATTCCCATCCATTGTGAATCTCGTTTTGCAAGGTAATCATTAACCGTAACCATATGGACACCTTTGCCGGGTAACGCGTTTAGGTAAACTGGCAAAGTTGCAACGAGAGTTTTACCCTCACCAGTAGCCATCTCTGCTATTTTACCCTGGTGTAGTACTGTTCCTCCAATTAGCTGCACGTCATAATGGATCATATCCCAGGTGATTGTGTTTCCACCCGCAAGCCAACTATTACTATAGTATGCTTTATCACCCTTTATATTCACACTATCATATGTAGTGCTAAGCTCACCATCAAAATCATTAGCTGTTACTTCAACAACCTCATTCTCTGTAAACCTGCGGGCAGTTTCCTTAATAACTGAAAATGCCTCAGGTAGTATCTGATTTAGAATTTCCTGAGTTTTATCATAACTGGTTTTTGATAACTTATCTATAATAATATAGTTTTTCTCCTTCTCATCAATATCTATTTCAGTATTAGAAGACATCATTTCTTTCAATCTTGATATTTCAGTTTCTTCTTCACTAATATAATCAGCAATACGGTTTTTAAATTCTGCTGTTTTCTCACGTAACTCATCGTTAGTGAGGTTCTTAATATCATTGTATGCTTCTTTAACCTGATCAACAAAAGGACTTACTTCTTTCAAATCCTTTTTTGATTTATCTCCAAAGACTTTCTTAAATATATCTAACATAATTATTTCTACAATTAAAACATTTAGACATCAATAATTATTCCAATGTATTAATGTCCAAATAAAACCTGGCGAAATTAGTGCTAATTTGTGATATTTCAATAATTAAGATAATAAAGGTGCTTGTTGTTGAGCAATGAGAATTGTTCGTATTTTTGCCGACTATGAAGGAAATACGAAACTTCTGTATTATTGCACATATTGATCATGGGAAGAGCACATTGGCTGACAGGCTATTGGAATTTACTGATACTGTTTCGGCACGTGATTTACAAGCACAGGTGCTTGATGATATGGATATAGAGCGCGAGCGAGGCATTACCATTAAGAGCCATGCAATTCAGATGGATTATACCCATAAAAATGAAAATTATGTGCTCAATCTTATTGATACGCCGGGCCATGTTGATTTTTCATACGAAGTTTCAAGATCGATAGCCGCTTGTGAGGGAGCTTTACTTATTGTTGATGCTAGTCAAGGTATTCAGGCACAAACAATATCAAATCTTTATCTTGCCATTGAAAATGATCTTGAGATAATTCCCGTTCTTAATAAAATGGATCTTGACAATGCTATGCCCGATGAAGTTAAGGATCAGATAGTAGATATGATTGGCTGTGATTACGAAGATATTATTGAAGCAAGCGGCAAAACAGGTTATGGAGTTGATACTATTCTAGATGCAATTATTAATAAAGTGCCTCCACCTAAAGGTAATCCTGAAGCTCCTCTTCAGGCTTTAATTTTCGATTCGGTATTTAATTCATTTCGTGGTATTGTTGCTTATTTTAGAATATTAAATGGTGAGGTAAGAAAAGGAGATAAAGTTAAGTTTATCAATACAGAAAAAGAATACGAAGCCAACGAAATAGGAGTCCTTCGTTTAAAACAAGAGTCGCGCGATGTGTTGAGAACTGGTGATGTTGGTTATATAATCTCAGGAATTAAAGCATCAAAAGAAGTAAAAGTTGGGGATACTATTACCCATGTTTCAAACCCTTGCACAAATGTAGTAGAAGGTTTTGAAGATGTTAAACCCATGGTGTTTGCAGGGATTTATCCTACTGATCCTGAAGAATATGAAGAGTTGCGTGCATCAATCGAAAAGCTTCAGCTAAATGATGCATCACTTTCGTTTGAGCCTGAATCATCAATGGCACTTGGGTTTGGTTTTAGATGTGGATTTTTGGGGTTGCTTCACATGGAAATAATTCAGGAGCGGTTAGAGCGTGAGTTTAATATGAACGTGATTACCACAATGCCCAACGTTTCGTACAACGTTGTTACAAATAAAAATGAAATTATTGAAGTTCATAATCCATCGGGGTTGCCTGAACAAAAATATATTGATCATATTGAGGAACCCTTTATCAATGCTCAGATTATAACGCGTACCGATTTTATTGGACCAATAATTAAGCTTTGTCTTGACAAAAGAGGAGAACTAAAAAACCAAATTTACCTTTCAACAAGCCGTGTTGAACTAACGGTTGACATGCCATTAGGTGAAATTGTTTTTGACTTTTACGATAAGCTTAAAAGTATATCAAAAGGCTATGCTTCATTTGATTATCATATTAGCGGGTTTAAACCTGCAAAATTAATTAAGTTAGATATTCTCCTAAATGGAGAGCCTGTTGATGCATTGTCTTCTTTAACTCATGTTGACAACGCATATGATTTGGGTAGGAGAATCTGCGTAAAATTAAAAGACCTTATTCCACGTCAACAATACGATATTGCAATACAAGCTGCAATTGGTTCTAAAATTATCGCTCGCGAAACAATTAAAGCTGTCAGAAAAGATGTTACTGCCAAATGTTATGGTGGTGACATTACTCGTAAACGTAAGTTGCTGGAGAAACAGAAAAAGGGTAAAAAACGAATGAGGCAAGTTGGTAATGTAGAAGTACCACAATCGGCATTTTTAGTTGTGCTTAAATTAAATGATTAGATAAGGATTAATTTCATGCAGGTATTCTTTGTAAATCTAAATAAGAAATAAGTACTTAATTCATGCTTTCCAAAAATAATTTATCTTAAATTCGCCCCCTCATTAATAAATATTAAATATGACAAAATCAATAACACAATCATTGCGAGACTCAAAAGGAGCACGATGGGGTGCATTAGCGGTAGTTTCATTTACAATGATGACAGGATATTATATTAACTATGTGATATCGCCATTGAAACCAATACTAGAAGAGCATATGGGTTGGACTAGTCAGGATTTTGGTATTTGGAATAGTGCCTATGGCTGGTTTAATGTTTTCTTCCTTATGCTAATATTCGGAGGTATCATACTCGATAAAATGGGTGTTAGGTTTACCGGACTAGGCGCAAGTTTAACAATGATTGTTGGTACTGTACTTCAATATATTGCAATTGAATATGTTTCTCCTTTCGATGGTGAAATACTAGGGATGAATACTCAAATAGCTGTTGGTGCTTTAGGATTTGGAATATTTGGAGTAGGTGTTGAGGTTGCCGGAATTACGGTTTCGAAAGTAATTGTTAAGTGGTTTAAAGGAAAAGAGCTGGCTCTGGCAATGGGTCTTGAAATGGCAACTGCCAGAATGGGAACCGCATTAGCACTGGCCTTACCATATCCAATGGCAACCAGATGGTTTGGGACAATTGAAACCCCTCATATTTCTGCACCATTAATGTTGGGATTAGGATTACTAGTGGCAGGCTTTATTGCATTTGTATGGTATACTTTTATGGATAGGAAACTTGAAATTTCTGAAGGTATTGGTGATGAAATAAATGAAGAAGATAAATTTCAGGTTAAGGACATCTTGTTTATTATTAAGAATAAGGGATTTTGGTTAATTGCTTTACTTTGTGTATTGTTCTATTCAGGTATCTTCCCGTTTTTATATTTCGCAACCGACCTTATGATTAATAAGTATCATGTTAACCCTGATTTTGCAGGTGTAATTCCTGGATTGCTTCCATTTGGGACCATAATTCTCACACCATTTTTTGGTAATATTTATGATAGAAAAGGAAAGGGTGCTACAATTATGTTGATAGGTTCAGTTATGTTACTAGTTGCACATCTTGTTTTTGCTGTACCTTTTATCAATAATTATATTGTGGCAATTGCACTTATCATTTTTCTTGGAATTACGTTTTCCCTTGTGCCATCAGCTATGTGGCCATCGGTACCCAAAATTATTCCTGAAAAGCAATTAGGTAGTGCTTATGCATTAATTTTCTGGGTGCAAAACTGGGGATTAATGGGTATGCCTCTATTAATTGGAATTGTACTTGATAGATATTGTCAGGTTATGGATGCAGAAGGTAATTTTAGTCATTATGATTATACAATTCCTATGTTGATTTTTGCAGTAACTGGGTTGTTGGCTATTGTTGTAGCTATTCTACTTAAAGCTGAAGACAAGAAAAAAGGATATGGGTTGGAACTTCCTAATATTCAGAGTTAAATAATAAAATTAAAATACTATGAGTAAAGACATATTAAAATTAAAACCAGAAGCTGTATGGAAAAGCTTCTATGAACTAACACAAATTCCACGCCCTTCTAAAAAAGAAGAAAAAGTAAGGGTATTTCTGAAAAAATTTGGCGAAGATCTTGGCTTAGAAACCATCGTTGATGAAATTGGTAATGTAATTATCAAAAAGCCAGCTACCGAAGGTATGGAAGACCGTAAAGGGATTATCCTTCAGGGGCATATGGATATGGTTCCTCAAAAGAATTCGGATATTGATCATGACTTTGAAAAAGACCCCATTGATGCCTATGTAGATGGTGACTGGGTTACAGCAAGAGGTACTACACTTGGTGCTGACAACGGAATGGGCGTAGCTGCTACAATGGCTGTGCTGGAAGCCAAAGACCTGGTTCATGGTCCTGTTGAAGCTCTTATAACTATGGATGAAGAAACAGGAATGACAGGTGCTGAAAACCTGAAAGCAGGCGTGATGGATGGTGATATTCTTATCAACCTTGATTCGGAAGATGAAGGAGAGCTTTATATTGGTTGTGCTGGTGGTATTGATACTACAGGAGAGTTTACATATACACCCGAAGATGTTCCTGAAGGAATGGCAGCCTACAAGCTAATTGTAAAAGGATTAAAAGGTGGTCACTCAGGTTTAGATATTAATCTTGGAAGAGGTAATGCAAATAAAATTATGAACATCCTTCTTTTAAAAGCAGGCGAAAAATATGGATTGCGTCTTGCTGAGATTGATGGTGGAAGTTTACGTAATGCAATCCCACGTGAATCATTTGCAACTGTGGTTGTCTCTGAAGACAACAAAGAGGATTTTGAGCAATTTGTAACTGAATTTGAGGCAATTGTACAGGATGAGTTTAAAGATGCAGACCCTGGAGTGATGATTATTACTGAAGCTACAGATATGCCATTGAATTTAATTGATAAAAAAACTCAGGCTAATCTTTATACTGCTGTTGCAAAATGCCCTAACGGGGTTATAAAGATGAGCGAAAGCGTTAAAGGTGTTACCGAAACTTCTTCAAATCTTGCTATCGTTAAGTCTAGCGATGGCAAAATTGAACTTGCTGCTTTAACCCGTAGTTTAATAGATGATGACAAGGATAAACTGGGTAAAGAAATCAAAAAGGTTTTTGAAGCGGCAGGGGCAAAAGCAGGAAACTCGGGATCATATCCCGGATGGAAACCAAATCCAGATTCTGCAATTCTTAAAGAGATGAAGGAAGTTTATAACAATAAGTTTGGTAAAGTTCCTGAAGTTAAGGTAATACATGCCGGACTTGAATGTGGTATATTAGGAGCAACTTATACTCATTGGGATATGATCTCATTTGGACCAACTATTCGTAATCCTCATTCACCTGATGAAATGGTGAATATTGAGACGGTACAGTTGTTCTGGGATTTCCTTGTTGAGACTTTGAAACACGCTCCAAAAAAATAGAAAACAGACTTTGGATTCACAGATAAAATAGTAATCTGTGAATTCAGGGTTTAATAAGTAGAAAAAAACTTTTTAAAAAAGAGTTTGAGTTATCAAATAAATTTCTACTTTTGCACTCCCTAAAGAAAATTATAAGGCGATGACAAAAAGAACATTTCAACCATCGGTAAGAAAGAGAAAAAATAAGCACGGTTTTCGTGAAAGAATGGCAACCGTTAATGGTCGCAAAGTGCTGAAAAGAAGAAGATCTAAAGGAAGAAAAAGACTTACTGTTTCTGACGAGATGCGCTAATATAACTAGCGTAGTAAAAAATTATACTATTCGGGAGGTATGCTTGCATGCCTCCCTTTTTAGTTTTATGATTAGTGGCTGAAAGAAAACAACAATCTCTTCGTTGTGCTTGCCTTAAAATTCAGTCATTTACTATAGTAAACTCCTGAATTTTAAGACTTCTCACGCCTCGACCTTGTCGCTTTCTTATCACCCAAATAAATATATGTTGGTTCAAGCATAATTACTACAATTACTTAGAGTTAATCGTAGCAGTATTTTGTACATCAATTCAACAAAAAATAATAAATTCGCAGAGCATTAATAATTCAATCTGAATGGAAGCAATACTCAGATTTATATTTATAATTATAATTATATACTATGGTTTTAGACTAGTATTAAGGTATGTAATGCCTTGGTTACTTGCTAAGTTTGTAAAAAAACAACAAGATAAGTTCAATCAAATGAACGGGTTTGGTAATTCAAATACTGATAATACTAAAGAAGGAGAGGTTCATATTAAAACAAAAAAACCACAAAAGCCAAGTGAAGATGATGGCTTTGGAGAGTATGTAGATTTTGAAGATGTTGAGGATTAATAGTTAATTACCAAGGCTAAATTGTAAAAAGTTAAATAATGGATAAAAAACATTTCAAAAAACCTGCCCGCTTTTTGGATGGAAATGCGATAGCATATATAAGTGCTATTGTTGTATTCTTAATAATAACTCTGGTATATTTTTCACCTTTGTTAGAAGGCAAAAAGCTAAAGCAGCATGATATTACTATGTTTAAAGGTATGTCGAAAGAGATTGCTGATCATCGTGATGCTACCGGGGAAGAGGCTCTTTGGACTAACTCTATGTTTGGAGGGATGCCTGCATGGCAGATTTCTGTTCAGTATTCAGCAAATTTAACTTCATACATTGACAAGGTTGTTACATTATGGTTGCCATATCCGGCTAATTATGTATTTCTTTATTTTCTTGGTTTTTTCGTATTAATGCTGGTTTTAAAAATTGACCCTTGGGTAGGGCTCGTAGGGGCAATAGCATTTGCTTTATCATCATATTTTTTTATAATTCTTGGGGCAGGGCATACTTCAAAAGCACATGCTATTGGATATATGGCACCTGTATTAGCGGGTATAATACTTGCCTTTAGAGGTAAGTACTGGCAGGGGGCACTTCTCACAGCAATTGCCCTTGCACTTGAAATAAGATCAGGACATCTTCAGATAACGTATTACTTATTGATAATTGTGATTGTTTATGGAATTTTTAAGTTAGTAGAAGCCATCAGGCAAAAACAATTAACTCATTTCTATAAGGCAACCGGAATATTGATTATTGCAGCATTGTTAGCAGTATTAACACACTCAACAAATCTATGGGCAACCTATGATTATGGACAGGATACGATGCGTGGAAAACCAGAGTTGACAAAGGATGTTGAAAATAAATCAAGCGGTCTTGATAAGGATTACATCACAGCATGGAGTTATGGCATTGGTGAAACATGGTCGCTGATTATTCCAAATGTTAAGGGTGGTGCTTCAGGGGTACTTGGAAATGTTGATGCTATTAAGGAAGCCGATCCTACGTATAGAAATGCAATATCTCAGCAAAGTAATTCATACTGGGGTGATCAACCAGGTACTTCGGGTCCGGTGTATGTTGGAGTAATTGTTCTGTTTCTATTTATTCTGGGAATGTTTATAGTTAGTAACAGGCTAAAATGGGCATTACTTGTGGTAACTGTGCTATCAATATTACTTGCTTGGGGAAGAAACTGGATGCCTTTTACAGATTTCTTTATAGATTATATTCCGGGTTATAATAAATTCCGAGCCGTTTCAATGATTTTAGTTATTGCCGAACTAACTATTCCAATACTTGCATTTATGGCGTTTGGAAAGTTAGTTAGTGACCCATCAATTCTTAAAATAAAGAAAAACTCACTTTACTATTCATTTGGGTTAACAGGTGGGATTATACTATTGTTTTATATTGCCCCCTCAATGTTTTTTGATTTCTTAAGTTCCGCAGAAAAATCTCAGTTTGCAGAGTTAACAAAAAGTAATGATGCTGCTCAGGTAAATATTTATCTAGCAAGTCTTGAAAATGTAAGGATTGCAATTTTTAAAGCCGATGCTCTGCGTAGTCTTATTTTTGTGGTACTAGCGGCCATTTTAATATATTTATTCTCGGCGAATAAAATAAAGCGAGGTTGGCTAATTGCAGGATTGGGGCTCTTGATTATTATTGATATGGTTGGCGTAAATCGTAGATATCTGAATAATGATAATTTTATCAGAGCTAAGCAATTTGATGTTCCATTTACAGCTAGTGCTGCAGATAATTACATACTAAGTGATAATAACCCCGATTTTAGAGTACTTGATTTAACCAAAAGTACTTTTAACGATGCAAGTTGTTCATATTTTCATAAAAGTATTGGCGGTTATCATGGTGCTAAGTTGCAGAGATATCAGGATTTGATAGAAGGATATATACAGAGGGAGATACAGGCTATAACAGGTGTGCTTACTAAAGGAGTAACAATGGAAAAGATTGAAAACATGTTTGCACAGCAGCAGGTATTGAATATGTTAAATATGAAGTATGTAATTATAAATCCTGATGCAATGCCGTTAATAAATAACTCAGCATTTGGCCATGCGTGGTTCGCTAAGAATTTTATTGTAGTTAGTAATGCAGATGAAGAGTTTGATGCTCTTGGTGGTAATAATCTTAAAAATACTGCTATTATTGATAGCCAATTTACTGAGCAATTGGAAGGAAAGAGTTTTGAAAAGGATTCTACTTCAACTATCGCTCT